>Ga0209026_1000077_pt1 | contig 200561 bp, 161 predicted proteins | sample AraplaCL_Col_mCL_FD_184262 | JGI IMG/M metagenome (GOLD analysis project Ga0209026, IMG submission 184262) | Arabidopsis root microbial communities from the University of North Carolina, USA - plate scrape CL_Col_mCL (SPAdes) (version 2) | ecosystem: Host-associated > Plants > Roots >... | reverse complement strand
TGAACGTCTCGAAGAACTCCTCGCGCGTCACGCCGGCGTCCTTGCACTGCGCCACGTGGTAGCTGATGCAGTCGTCGCAGCGCAACACCATCGAGGCGACCAGGCCCAGCAGCTCCTTGGTCTTCACATCCAGCGCGCCGGGCTTGTAGGTCTGCGTGTCCAGCGCGAAGAAGCGCCGCACCACCTGATTGTCCTCGGCGAGGATGCGCTCGTTCATGCGCTGGCGGAACGCGGTGAACTCGGCCAGGCGATCCTTGCCGCCGTCCTTGCCGTCGCCCTGGACCCCGCTCATGCGGTCTCGCCCAGCAGCTCAGCCAGCTTGCCGCTGCGCTCGGCGGCCACCAGGTCGTCGTAGCCGCCCACCAGTTGGTCGTTGACGAAGATCTGCGGCACCGTGCGGCGGCCGCCGCTGCGCGCCAGCATGGCGTCGCGCTGCGCCGGATCGGTATCCACGCGGATGTCTTCCCAGCTCAGGCCCCTGGCCTTGAGCAGGTTCTTGGCCGCCACGCAGTACGGGCAGACCGCGGTGGAATAGACTTCGATCTTGGACATCACGAAACTCCGATTGCCTGCGCCGCAAAATGGGGGCGAAAGCCCCTGGAACAAGCCGCTGTACGGTGAACCGACACCGCCGCACGCGGTCATCTATTGAATAGTGCGACCAGGATGGCCGCCCGTTTGATCCTCGCGATCAAGGATGATCGCAGCAGTCGCTCATTGTCCCGCAAACCCATGCCCATGTCGCCACGACGCCCCGCCAAGCGCCTGCTGACCGCCCTGATCCTCGCCGGCCTCGCCTTCGCCGCCGGGGCGCAGGACCGCCTGCCTGACCTCGGCAGTTCGGCGAACGCGCTGATCTCGCCGCAGGAGGCGCAGGACTACGGCGCCGCGATGCTGCGCCAGATGCGCGCGCTGGGCATGGTGGTGGACGACCCGCTGCTGGACGACTACATCAACGATCTCGGCTTCCGCCTGGTGGCCGCCTGCGCCAAGCCGCGCGACCACTTCGCGTTCTTCATCGTCAAGGACGACGAGATCAACGCGTTCGCTGCGCCCGGCGGTTACATCGCGGTGAACTCCGGCCTCATCACGATCACCCGCAACGAGAGCGAGCTGGCCGGCGTGATCGCGCACGAGATCGGCCACATCACCCAGAATCACCTGCAGCGCGCATTCGAGGCCTCGAAGAAGGACGCCCCGCTGATGGCGCTGGTGCTGCTGGGCGCGATCGCCGCCGGCACCGCCGGCCGCGGCGCCGGCGATGCGCCGACGGCAGTGTTTGCCGCGGGTCAAGGCCTGCTCGCGCAGAAGCAGATCAATTTCACCCGCAAGGACGAGATCGAGGCCGACCGCGCCGGCATCCAGACGCTGGCCAACGCCGGCTTCGATCCGAACGCGATGGCCGCGTTCTTCGGCCACATGGAAGACGTGATGAGCGCCGGCGCCGGCGGCCAGGTGCCATCCTTCCTGCAGGACCACCCGGTCACCAGCGACCGCATCGCCGACGCCAAGGCGCGGGCCGGCGCGCTGATCGCCGCGCAGAAGCTGCGCCCTTCCGGCGACACCCTGCTCAAGGGCCAGTGGGAGCAGATCACCGCGCCGATGCCGTTCGTGCGCGCACCGCTCCGGCTCGACCGCCATGCCGCCGATCCGAACGGCCTCGACACCTACGCCTTGATGCGCGAGCGGGTGCGCGTGCTGTCCGGCAACGCGCTACGGCTGGCCACCTGGTACAGCAGCAACCTCAAAGACCACCCGGAGTTCGACACGCCGGCGAACCGCTATGGCTATGCGCTGGCGCTCACCCACAGCGACCGCGGCGCGCAAGCGATGACGCAGCTCGAACCGCTGCTCAAGACGCACCCGGGCAGCCTGATCCTTACCCTGGCGCAGGCCGACGCCGAACTGCAGGCCGGCCGGCGCGACGCCGCGCTGGCGCTGTACCACCAGCTCAACGAGCAATCGCCGCGCAACCGCGCGGTGGCGCTGGCTTATGCCACCGCGCTCACCGAACACGGCGACAAGACCCAGGCCGCCACTGCGGCAGACCTGTTGCGCCCGCTGCTGCAGGACAGCGACCAGCCCGAGATCTACAGCGCCTACGCCCGTGCCAGCGACAAGGCCGGCGACGGTGAACGCGCCGGCGAGGCCTTCGCCGACGCCAGCTACTACTCCGGCCGTCCATTCGACGCGATGGAACAGCTGCAACGCCTGCTCAAGCGCGACGACCTCAGCTACTACGCCCGCGCGCGCATCCAGGCGCGCATCGCCGAACTCACCCCGCTGGTGCTGGAACTGCGCAAGCGCAAGATCGCCACCCCGGACAACCCCGCCACCCGCGACGGCTCGCAGCAGTTGCAGGACGAACGCTGCACCGGGCACCTGTGCCTCGGCCTGGGTACGGGTACGGGTACGGGCTCTTATTGAGAGTGCGGCCATGGATGGCCGCTTTTGATGTTTGTTCTCATACGCTTACGCACAAATACACGCGGCCGCCACCTGACTTCAGCGTTCACGGACGAACGCACAAGCGATGTCATCGCCGCGTAACATTTCTGCACTGCAATATCACGGTCACAGGCCAACGGACGCTGACGCGTGCACAAACGCATCCTGATCGTCGAAGACGAAACCTCGATCCGCGACATGATCGCGTTCGCCCTGCGCAAGGCGGACATGGAGGCGATGCAGGCCGCCGACGCCCGCGCCGCCCAGCTGGCCATTTCCGAGCAGGTGCCCGACCTGATCCTGCTGGACTGGATGCTGCCGGGCATGAGCGGGCTGGAACTGGCGCGCCGCCTGCGCAAGGAGGAGCTGAGCCGGGAGATCCCGATCATCATGCTCACCGCGCGCGGCGAGGAGATGGACCGCGTCAACGGCCTCGAGGCCGGCGTCGACGACTACGTGGTCAAGCCGTTCTCCACCCGCGAGCTGATCGCGCGGATCAAGGCGGTGCTGCGGCGCAGCCACGGCGACGACGGCGACGGCGTGGTGGAGCTGGGCCGGTTGCGCATCGACGGCCCCGCGCATCGCGTCTACGCGGGTGACGAGCCGGTGACGATCGGCCCCACCGAATACCGCCTGCTGCACTTCTTCATGACCCATCCCGAACGCGTGTACTCGCGCGCCCAGTTGCTCGACCACGTGTGGGGCGGCAGCGTCTACGTGGAGGAGCGCACCGTGGACGTGCACATCCGCCGCCTGCGCAAGACGCTGGAACCGTGGAAGCTGGAAGACATGGTGCAGACCGTGCGCGGCAGCGGCTACCGTTTCTCGCTGAGTGCCTGAGGGCCGGGATTCGGCAAGGGTCAGCCGCCTGGTCTCCCGGCCTGCCGGGGGAGAGGATCAGGCCGAGGGGGGAACGCCTGTAAGCTCTTCGCACCAGCCCCTGCCCAGCCATCCGATGCCCACCACTCCTCGCTGGAAACTGCCCGCCGCCTGTTTCGCCGCCCTGCTCGCCGGGGCGCTGCTCGGCTGGCTGGCCGGCGGCCACGTCGCGACCGGCGTGGCGCTCGTCGCCGTGGCGGAAATCGTCTTGCTGCTGACTCGCGACCGTCATCCGGCGCGCCCCATCATGGCGTCAACCGTTGCCGCGAAACACAACCGACTCATGACGCGCTCCCGCCGCCTCGCCTCCAGTCTGCGCGACCTGCGCCGCACCGCCAGCCAGCTACCCGACGGCGTGGTGTTGCTCGACGCGGACCAGCGCGTGCGCTGGTTCAACCATGCCGCGGAAAACCTGCTGGGCCTGCGTTCCCCGCACGACCGCGGCGCGCCGCTGGGCCAGCGCCTGCCGGCTTCCGAACTGGTCGACTGGCTGCACCAGGACGAGCGCGAACCGCTGCACGACACCGTGGCGCCGGGCCGCCCGGACAGCCAGATCAGCGTGAGCCTGCTGCCGTTCGGCCGCCGCCAGCAGGTGCTGCTGGCGCGCGATACCAGCCACGTCACCCGGCTGGAGCAGATGCGCCGCGACTTCGTGGCGAACGTCTCGCACGAGCTGCGCACGCCGCTCACCGTGATCCACGGCTACCTTGAGCTGATCGATCCCGAGGACGCGCCCGCGCTGGCGCCCGTGCTCGGCGAGATGCGCGCGCAGTCCAAGCGCATGGGCCAGATCGTGGAGGACCTGCTCACCCTGTCGCGGCTGGAGACCCAGCACCGCGTCGAGGACGAGCGCGTGCCGATGGCGCCGCTGCTGGCCACGCTGCGCAAGGAGGCCGAGGCGCTCAGCCAGGGCCGCCATCACGTCGCGGTGGAAGCGGATGCCGGGCTCGACCTGCTCGGCTCGCCCAAGGACCTGCACAGCGCGCTGTCCAATCTGGTCAGCAACGCTGTGCGCTACACCCCGGCCGGCGGCAGCATCACGATACGCTGGCGGCGCAGCGATGACGGCGCGACCTACTCGGTCAGCGACACCGGCTACGGCATCCCCGCCAGCCACCTCGCCCGGCTCACCGAACGCTTCTACCGCGTCTCCTCCAGCCGCTCGCGCGGCAGCGGCGGCACCGGGCTGGGCCTGTCCATCGTCAAGCACGTGCTGAACCTGCACCAGGCGCGACTGAGCATAGCGAGCGAGCCGGGCCGCGGCTCCACCTTCGCCTGCCATTTCGGCCCCGAGCGCCTGCTCGCACCCTCCAACGGCCACGACGAAAGCTGAAGCAGCATGCGGTGCGTCGCGCACCGGCCGGCGCGCTTGCGCCAGAATGCACGCATGTCACGCCCCGTCGCCCAACCGCCCACGCACCCCGACCTCGCCGCACCCGAGCTCTTCCTCAGCCGCGAGCTGGCCGCGCTGGAGTTCAACTTCCGCGTGCTGGCGATGGCGCGGGACGACGCGGTGCCGCTGCTGGAACGGCTGCGCTTCCTCAGCATCGTGGCGAACAACCTCGACGAGTTCTTCGAGGTGCGCGTGGCGATGCTCAAGCACCACCACGCCTACGGCTCGGCCGCGCCGGGGCCGGACGGCCTGTCGCCGCCGGAGCTGCTGGCGCGCATCCGCGCCCGCGTGCTGGAGCTGGTCGCCGAGCAGTACCAGATCTGGCAGCAGGAGCTGCGTCCGCAACTGGATGCCGAGCGCATCCACATCCTCACCCGCAAGCAGTGGACCCCGCGTCAGCGGCGCTGGCTGCAAGGCTATTTCGAGCACGAGGTGCTGCCGGTGCTGTCGCCGCTGGGGCTGGACCCGGCACACCCGTTCCCGCGCATCCTCAACAAGACGCTGAACATCGCGGTGGTGCTGAAGGGCCGCGACGCCTTCGGCCACGAGGGTCACATGGCGCTGGTGCGTGCACCGCGCTCGCTGCCCCGGATCATCCGCCTGCCGGCCGAGGTGTGCGGCGAAGGCGAGCACTTCGTGTTCCTCGCCGAGCTGCTGCAGGCCTTTGTCGACCTGATGTTCCCCGGCTTCAAGGTGGTCGGCTCCTACCAGTTCCGGGTCACCCGCAACAGCGAGCTGATGGTGGAGGAGGCCGAGGTGGACAACCTCGCCCGCGCGCTCAGCGAGGAGCTGGTGGGGCGCGGCTACGCGCGGCCGGTGCGGCTGGAGATCGCCACCGACTGCCCGCAGGCGATCACCGCGATGCTGACGCAGAACTTCCAGCTGGAAGAGGCCGACGTCTACCGCTGCGACGGCCCGGTCAACATCATCCGCGCCGGGCTGATCTGTGACTGGGTGGACCGCCCCGAGCTGAAGTACCCGCGCTTCACGCCGCAACTTCCGGCGGGGCTGGAGACCGGCCGCGACAAGTTCGAGCTGATCGCCCAGCGCGACGTGCTGCTGCACCACCCCTACCAGAGCTTCGCCGCGGTGATCGACCTGCTGCGCCAGGCCAGCACCGATCCACAAGTGCTGGCGATCAAGCAGACGCTGTACCGCGCCGGCGAAGACACCCCGCTGGTGGACCTGCTGGTGGAAGCCGCGCGCCACGGCAAGGACGTCACCGTGGTGATCGAACTGCGCGCGCGCTTCGACGAAGAGGCCAACATCCGCCTCGCCACGCGGCTGCAGGAGGCCGGCGTGCAGGTGGTGTACGGCGTGGTGGGCTACAAGACCCACGCCAAGATGATGCTGATCGTGCGCCGCGAGGGTGACACGCTGCGCCGCTACGCCCACCTCTCCACCGGCAACTACCACCAGATCAACAGCCGCACCTACACCGACATCGGCCTGATGACCGCCGATCCCGAGATCGGCGAAGACCTGCACAAGGTGTTCCAGCAGCTCTCGGGCCTGGGTCCGCGCATCGCGCTGAAGCGCCTGCTGCATTCGCCGTTCACGCTCTACACCGGCGTGATGGAACGCATCGAGCGGGAGACGGAACTGGCCCGTGCCGGCCGCCCCGCGCGCATCGTGGCCAAGCTCAACGCGCTCAACGAGGCGCACGTGATCGAGGCGCTGTACCGCGCCTCGCAGGCCGGCGTGGAGATCGACCTGATCGTGCGCGGCGCCTGCACCCTGCGCCCCGGCCTGCCCGGCGTCTCGGAACGCATCCGCGTGCGCTCCATCGTCGGCCGCTTTCTCGAACACAGCCGCGTGTACTGGTTCGGCAACGATGGCGCGCCGGAGCTCTACTGCGCCAGCGCCGACTGGATGGAGCGCAACCTGATGCGCCGCATCGAAATCGCCTTCCCCATCCGCGACCCCGAACTCGCCGCGCGCGTGTACGCGGAAACCCTCGCCAACGGCCTCGCCGACAACACCCAGGCCTGGTTGCTGGATACCGAAGGCCGCTACCACCGCGCCACGCCGGGCCGGCACGCGCCCTACAGCGCGCAGCAGGCGCTGCTGGACAAGCTATGCCCGTGAGGAAAACCAAGGCGGATGAATTGTGCCGCCATTTTGGCAGCCCACGACAATCCACGTTAGTCTTCGATGGACAAATGGAAACCGCGCGGGAATGCGCGTAAGGAGCCAACCTGATGGCCGGCAAGAGTCCAGACATGCCTGATCCAACATTGCTGGCCGAAATCAGGCGAATGATCAGCCTACCGAAAGCGTGGGTCGCGTCACATGAGATGCCATGGGTGGATGCTGGGGGCCGACCACGAGGCTTCAAGTGTCGTGAACGTCTGGCGCTTCCGGATGGCTCGCAGCCGGCTCACCTGTTTGTCGATTGCTATTTCAAGCCATCCAGTATTCAAGGTTGCCCTGACAAGCTGAGCCTCAGTCTTTTCTTCAACCACTACCGAGTATTGGCACTCGACGAAAATGGGCCTTCAGGTCATATCAATGTGGTTGGATCGGGGCGACCGTATTTCAGAAAGCGTGTCGGCCATCCGCAACTTCACACGGTCAGCGACGATGCCATTTATGGATACGCCGAACCGATTGAGCCGATGTCGCTTGAACGCTATTGGGAATACTTCGTTTCCGAAGCAGGCGTAACCGGCGCACCGCCGTTCCGACTCCCTACATTGCAACTTGGACTGCCTGTATGAATCACGACGCCATTGCTACCGCGCTTTGTGGCCGCTATACGAAACTGACGGATGGCGCGGGCTACTTGGAATCGAACTGGGCGTTTCCCCACGACGGAACACTTATCGGCGCATACATCCTAGCGACTGGCGAAGGACGTGTTCGTGTCACTGATGACGGCGACATCGTGTTTAACGCTGCGGTGGCCGGGGCTGACGTTACACGCCCGCGGGCGGCACGTTACCGTGCACTGGCAGAAGAATACGGTCTGATGATGGGCGATGACGGCATCATCAGCACGACATGCGACCTGGAAGACCTCCCATACGCGATCGCCCGCTACATGCAGGCTGCAGGTGCGATCGCACAGGCAAGCCTGAAGCATCGCCCAAGAGACGACGAGCGATTCGAGCGAGTCATAGGCACCCTGCTGGAAGCGAAATTCGGCAAGCGGGTTACTCGACGGCCAGAAGTCGTGGGAATCAGCGGTCACCAGCTGCAATTCCCGTTCGCGCTCGACTTCGGTGGAAACAGCCCGGCGCTGATTCAAACCATCTCGGCGGATGACGACAAGACCCAATGGAAGTCGGTCTACGAGGCAGGCGGCAAGTTCAGCGACATCCGATCGGTGCGCCCAGACCTGCGCTTGATTGCCATCCTGGAGTCGGCGAAGGATACCGAGAAGGCTGGACGCTACTTCGCTGATGCAGCGGATGTCGTAGTGTACGACGGCGGACCACTCTTGCTTGCTGCCTGATTGATGCCGCCAGTGCATAGGCAGGCGTAAAACAGGCAACCCATCGATAGCAGAGCAGCCATTCTGATCTGCTTCAGCCGTGCCAAGCCGTGTGCGGTTACGGCATGATATGCGTTGCAACATGTCCCGTGCCGACAAGGAACCCGCGCTTGAGCCAGGCCGACCAGACCCCGATTCGCGACGGCGAGCTGCTCGCCGCGGTGGACATGGGCTCGAACAGCTTCCACCTGATCGTGGCGCGCATGGAGCACGGCGAGCCACGGGTGATCGACCGTCTGCGCGACAGCGTGCGCATGGCCGCGGGCCTGCGCAGCGACGGTTCGCTGGACGCCGACCGCCGCGCGCGCGCGATGGATTGCCTGGCGCGCTTCGGCCAGCGCATCGCCGGCCTGCCTTCGCAGCGCGTGCGCGCGGTGGCCACCAACACCGTGCGTCGGCTGGCCGCGCCGCAGGCCTTCCTCGGCGCCGCCGAGGCCGCGCTGGGCCATCCGATCGAAGTGGTGTCCGGCCGCGAGGAAGGTCGCCTGATCTTCCTCGGCGCCGCGCACGACCTGCCTGCCTCGCGCGAGCCGCGGCTGGTGATGGACGTGGGCGGCGGCAGCACCGAGTTCATCATCGGCCGCGGCCTCGCGCCGCTGCACACCGAGAGCGTGCAGGCCGGCTGCATCGCCTCCACGCTGCGCTTCTTTCCCGGCGGCAAGCTCAACCGCAAACGCTGGCAGCGCGCGCGCGGCGAGATCGGCGTGCTGCTGCAGCAGTTCGCCGAGGACTACCGCGAATCGGGCTGGCAGGACGCCTACGGCTCCTCCGGCAGCGCCAAGGCGATCGGCGCGGTCGTGCAGGCGATGAAGCTCAGCGATGACGGCATCACCCCCGCCGCGCTTGCCGGGCTGCGCGACGCGATCCTCGCGCAGGGCACGATCGCCGCGCTGAAGCTGCCCGGCCTGGTGGAGGAACGCACGCCGGTGCTCGCCGGCGCGGTGGTGATCTTCGAGGCCGCGTTCGAGGCACTGGGCATCGCGCGCATGCGCGTGTGCGAGAGCTCGATGCGCGAGGGCCTGCTGTGGGACCTGCTCGGCCGCGCCGCCGGCAGCGACCCGCGCACGGGCAGCATCGACGCGCTGGCCAGCCGCTACGGCGTCGATCGCGCCCAGGCGCGGCGGGTGGAGTCCACCGCGCTGCAGCTGTTCGACCAGGTGGCCAAGGCCTGGAAGCTGGACGGCGAGGCGCGCGAATGGCTGTCCTGGGCCGCGCGCGTGCACGAGATCGGCCTCGCCATCGCGCACAGCCAGCACCACCACCACGGCGCCTACATCCTGCGCCACGCCGACCTCGCCGGCTTCTCGCGGCAGGAGCAGCAACTGCTCGCCGCCGTGGTCGAGCTGCACCGGCGCAAGCCGGACAAGGCGGTGATCGCCACACTGCCCCAGCGCTACCGCCAGCTGGCCCGCTACACCACGGCGCTGCTGCGCCTCGCGGTGCTGTTCCGCCGCGGCCGCCGCGCCGAATCGCTGCCGCCCATGAAACTCACCGCCACCCGCCAGCGGCTGCGCCTGCAATTGCCGGCGGCGTGGCTGGAACAGCACCCGCTCAGCGAGGCCGACCTGCAGCAGGAACAGGCGCCGATGGTGGAGCTTGGGATGGAACTGGAGTTGTCCGCGGTTTGATTCAGGCGGTACTAGTGCGATTCGTCCGGAATCGCCGTAGCGTGCGGATGCCGCCAGGCTTCAAGCTCTCGCTCCGCTCTCGCGCCACCAGCGGCCATCCATGGCCGCACTCTTCACAAAACCTCTCAACTCCACACAACGACGTGGCCGCGTATCATGCGCGGATACTTCGGAACGCTCGACGCCATGCCCAAGCTCAAGCTCGCCCTGCTGCTCCTCACCGCTGTCCTGCTCGCGCCCGCGCTGCAGGCGCAAGACGCCAAGCCGGCGCCCGCCGCGGCCAATCCCGAAGTGCTGCTGCACACTTCGCAGGGCGACATCACGCTGGAGCTGTATCCGGACAAGGCGCCGAAGAGCGTGGCGAACTTCCTGCAGTACGTGCGCGACGGTTTCTACGCCGGCACGGTGTTCCACCGCGCGATCCCCGGCTACCTGGTCCAGGGCGGCCTGTACACGCGCGAGCTGCAGCCGCGGCGCACCCGCCCGGCGATCGCCAGCGAGGCAGACAACGGCCTCTCCAACCTGCGCGGCACCGTGGCGGTGGCGCGCGGCGCCGATCCGAACTCCGGCACCTCGCAGTTCTTCTTCAACCTGGTGGACAACCGCCGGCTGGACTTCGTAGGCAACCAAAGCGGCCTCACCTGGGGTTACGCGGTGTTCGGCAAGGTCATCAAGGGCATGGACGTGGTCGACAAGATCGCCGCCCTGCCCACCCGCGGCATCGGCCCGTTCGCCGCCGACGTGCCCAACCCGCTGGTGGTGATCGAGGGCGCCCAGGTGATCGGCGAGGCCGCGCCTGCTGCCGCGGCCAGCGCACCCGCCCCAGCCGAACCTGCCGCCACGCCCAAGCCCGCGAAGCGAAGCGCCCGCAAGCCCGCAAGCGGCGGCTGAGGCGGCTGATGAGCACGCTGTTCATCGCCGACCTGCACCTGGACGACAGCCGGCCGCAGATCACCACACTGTTCGAACGCTACCTCGCCAGCGACGAGGTGCGCCGCGCCGATGCGCTGTACATCCTCGGCGACCTGGTCGAGGCCTGGATCGGCGACGACGACGACGCGGAACTGCCGCGGCGCATCGCCACCGCCACCCGCGCCGTGCGCGAGGCCGGCGTGCCGGTCTACTTCATGGTCGGCAACCGCGACTTCCTGCTCGGCGAGGACTACGCCCGTCGCGCCGGCTTCGAGCTGCTGGAGGACGGCACCGTGCACACGCTGCACGGCCGCCCCACCTTGCTGATGCACGGCGACGTGCTGTGCACCGACGACACGGCCTACCAGACGGTGCGCAGGCAGGTGCGCACGCCGGAGTGGAAGGCGCAGATCCTCGCCATGCCGCTGGAAGCGCGCCGCGCCTTCGCCGCGAAATCGCGTGCGGAAAGCCGCGCCCACACCGGCAGCACGATGGAAGCCATCATGGACGTCAATGCCGGCGCGGTGGCCGAGTCGATGCGCCAGGCCGGCACGACGCGGCTGATCCACGGCCACACCCACCGCCCCGCGATCCATCATTTCAAGATCGACGGCCAGCCCGCCGAGCGCATCGTGCTGGGCGACTGGTACGAACAGGGTTCGGTGTTGCGCGTGGACGCCGACGGCGTGGAGCTGCGCGGCCTGCCGACAGGCTGAAAAACGCCCGTAGGAGCGGCTTCAGCCGCGATTCGCGCCGGTCGCGGCTGAAGCCGCTCCTACACCGCTCTCGCCGACGACGGCCGTCGCTCAGCGCACCCTCACCTTGCTCTTGGACACGTACCACGTGCCCAGCAGGAAATCCCACAGCGGCGAGGTGACGCCGTAGTTCTTGTCGGGATGGTGGTGGTGCACGTGGTGCACCGCCGCCCACTTGCGCGCCAGCGGATGGCTGAAGCGGCGACGGTGGATGATCAGGTGACTGAAGCCGTACAGCGCATAGCCGAACGCGATCGCCCCGGCGAGCAGCAGCGCGATCGCCAGGGGCAGCACCAGGGTCAGCACCGCCGCGAGCAGCAGAATCACCGCCGGCGGGAAGAAGAACGGCAGCGAGTCGAAGCCCAGCGGCTTCTCGTGATGCAGGGTATGGCCTTCCTCGAACAGCGGCACCGGCCCGTGGAACAGCCAGCGATGGAAGGCGTACTCGATGAAGCTGAAGACGAACAGGCCGACCAGCACCACCAGCACCGCTTGCAGCGGGCGGTTGTGGTCTACCCAGAGCGCCGCGCCGAGCAGGGCGAAACTGACCACGAAATCGGCGGCCTGGCCCACCCAGTAATTCGCACGGGTGGACGACATCCGCGCGATGGCCTGCAGCACGCCATGGCCGCGGACCTCGCTCGATTCCGTCGACGGGCGCATCGCCTCACCCATGGGCAAGCCTCGCGCCTATCCGGTTTGTCTGGCCTCTATCCAGCGTCATCCTCTACTCCTTCGAGCGGCTTCCACGGCAGTTCCATGGCTGCCTTCACGGCGGCATCACCGCCCGCGCAAGCTTACCGCGCCCTGTCCAACGGCGGGCATGGCGCCGGTTCTGCCGCCTCACGCGGTATTCAGTCGCGCGCGCGGCATCTGCGCGATTATTCCAGCAGTTGCCCGATCCGTGCATCCTGCTCACGCCACAAGGCATTGATCCAGGCTTGGAAACGCTGGCGGAACGCCTCATCGCCCTCGTAATCGCCGCGGAGGCCGGGCTCGATCGGGCGCTGGCGCAAGCTCACCCGCACCTCGCGCAGGCGCCCGGCGATCAGATCGGACAGGCTGCACGGGCCGCCGGGATAGACGATGGCGACCTCCAGGATGGCCTGCAGGCCGTCGCCCATCGCATCCAGCACGAAGGCCACGCCGCCGGCCCGCGGCCGCAGCAAATGCCGGTAGGACGAGCCCTGCGCATCATGCTTGGCCGGCGTGAAGCGGGTGCCCTCGACGAAGTTCATCACCGACACCGGCAGCTGGCTGAATTTCGCGCAAGCGCGGCGGGTGACCTCCCGGTCCTTGCCCTGCAGTTCGGGATGCTTCGCCAGGGCTTCCCGCGAGTAGCGCTTCATGAACGGGAAATCCAGCGCCCACCAAGCCGGCCCCAGCAACGGCACCCAGATCAGCTGGCTCTTCAGGAAGAAGCGCAGGAACGGGACGCGCCGGTTCAGGATCTTCTGCAGCACCGGGATATCCACCCAGCTCTGGTGGTTGGCCAGCACCAGGTAATTCGCGTCGCGGCGCAAGCCGTCCAGGCCGTCCACCTGCCAGCGGATGCGCGTGAACAGCTCGAACAGCGCGTTGTTGACGCCGATCCAGCTTTCCGCGATCGCCACCAGCATGCGCGAGCACAGGCGCCGCCATGCCGCCAACGGCAGCAGCAGCTTGAGCAAGGTGAGCGCGAACAGCGGCAGCACGTGCAGCAGCACGTTGAGCACGAGCAGCAGGATGACCAGCGGCACGCGGATCAGGCCGGGCAGGAAGGAAAGCATCGGAAACCCTGTGACTGACGAGAGCCCGAGCATAACGGCCCGGGGCGGTGTCCCGGGATGGCCGGGGCATCGCTGCGGCAGCTCAACGCAGCAACCGGCGCACCTTGAGCAGGGCCGCCACGAAGGCATCGACTTCCTCGTGCGTGTTGTAGAACGCCAGCGAGGCGCGCAGCGTGGCCGGCACGCCGTAGAACTGCATCAGCGGGTGCGCGCAGTGGTGGCCGGAGCGCACCGCCACGCCTTCCAGGTCCAGCAGGGTGGCGAGGTCGGTGGCCTGTGCGCCCTCGATCAGGAACGAGATCACCGGCTCCTTCTCCGCTGCCTCGCCGACGATGCGCAGGCCCGGGATCTCGCGCAATCGCGCGGTGGCGTGGTCGAGCAAGGCGCGCTCGTGGGCCCGGATCGCCTCGAAGCCCAGCGCATCGTAGTAGGCGATCGCGGCGCTCACGCCGGCGAAACCGGCGATGTTCGGCGTGCCCGCCTCGAAGCGATGCGGCGGCTCGGCGAACGTGGTGCCGGAGAACTTCACCTCGCGGATCATCTCGCCACCGCCGAAGAACGGCGGCATCGCGTCCAGGTGTTCCTTGCGCGCCCACAGCGCGCCGGTGCCGGTGGGCGCGAGCATCTTGTGGCCGGTGAGCGCGTAGAAGTCGCAGCCCAGCGCCTGCACGTCCACCGGGCGATGCGGCACCGCCTGCGAGCCGTCCACGAACAGCGGGATGCCGCGCTTGCGGCATTCCTTCGCCAGCTCGCGCACGGGATTCACCGTGCCCAGTACGTTGGAGACGTGGCCCACGCAGGCCAGCTTCACCTCGGGCGTGAGTCGCTTGACGAACTCCTCCACGATCAGCTCGCCGCTCGCGGTGATCGGCGCCGCCTTCACCGTGGCGCCCGCGCGCGCGGCCACGATCTGCCACGGCACGATGTTGGCGTGATGCTCCATCGTGGTGGTGAGGATCGCGTCGCCGGGCTGGAGCCGCGGCAGCACGAAGCTGTACGCCACCAGGTTCGCCGCCTGCGTGGTGCCCGAGGTCAGCACCAGCTCGTTGCGCGACGGTGCATTGATGAAGCGCACCAGCGCATCGCGCGCGCCCTCGTAGGCTGCCGTGGCTTCCTCGCCGAGCAGGTGCACCGCGCGCGACACGTTGGCGTTGTGCTCGCGGTAATGCCGATCCACCGCCTCGATCACCTGGCGCGGTTTCTGGCTGGTGTTCGCGTTGTCGAGGTACACCAGCGGCTTGCCGTGCACCGTGCGCGCGAGCAGCGGGAAATCCGCGCGGACGCGCTGGACGTCGAAGGTGGTGGATGTGTTGGCTTGTGCGTTCATCATCGATAGGTTCCGTGTCTCGGCATCACCGTAAGATGCGGCTTCAGCCGCGACCGGCAAGGGAGGGAATCGCGGCTGAAGCCGCTCCTACACCGCCAGCAGGCCGGCGAGGTGTTCGCGCAGCGCCGCATTCGGCAAGTCATCCAGCACCGCGCGGCAGAACGCGGCGGTGAGCAGCGCGCGCGCCTCGGCCTGCGGGATGCCGCGCGAGCGCAGGTAGAACAGCGCGCGCTCGTCGAGCTGGCCCACGGTGGCGCCGTGCGCGGCCTTTACCTCGTCGGCATAGATTTCCAGCTCCGGCTTGGTGTCGATCTCCGCCTGGCCGGACAGCAGCAGGTTCTTGTTGCTGAGGCTGGCGTCGCTGCCGTCGGCGCCGGGCGCCACCAGGATCGCGCCGCGGAACACGCCGCGCCCGCGCTGGTCGGCCACGCCGCGCCAGACGGAATCGGACGCCGTGTCCAGCGCCTGATGGCGGATCGCCAGCTGGGTGTCGATGTGCTGGCGACCACGCGGCATGAACACGCCGCGCGTGTCCAGGCGTGCACCGTCGCCGGCCAATTCGGCGCGCAACTCGTGGCGCACCAGCGCGCCGCCCAGTTCCAGCACATGCAGCATGGCTTGCGCCCGCGCACCCAGGTGCAGCCGGCTGCGCCGGATCAGGTTGCTGCCGACAGCAGCGTTCTGGAACAGCGTGTGATGCAACACCGCGCCATCGCGCAGCGTGATGTCGCCAACCGCCGTGCCCAGGTGTTGCTGCTCGCCACCGGCGGCATGGTGCTCCACCAGCGCCAGCTCGGCGCCCTCGCCCAGCTCGATCACGTGGCGCAGATGCCAGGCCAGCTCGCCTTCGGCAGGCACGCCGAGGAACACGAGATGCACCGGCGCGACGATCTTCGCGCCGGCCGCCACCTTCAGCGCCACGCCGTCGCCGGCCAGCGCGGCGTTCAACCGCACGAAGGCGTCGCCCCGCTCCGGCTCGTGGCGCGACAGAACGAAGCGCAGCGGCTCCGGATCCTGCCGCAGCGCCTGCGCCAGCGGCTGCAGCGCGAGGCCCTCCGGTAGCGCGTCCAGCGCGGAAAGGTCGGCGCGGAACACGCCGTTGACGAAGACCAGCCGCGGCCCATCCACGCCCGGCAAGGCGAACGCGGCGGGATCGATCGCACGCGTCGCCGCCTGCGCATCGCCGTTCGCATAGCGGCGCTGGCCCAGCGCACGCAGCGCGGTGTACTTCCACGCCTCCATGCGCGTGTCGGGCAAGCCCGCGGCGGCGAAGGCGGCGAGGTGCTCGCGGCGCAGCGCGTCCAGCCAAGCGATGCCGCTGGTTGGCAGCGGCGCGTCCAGCAGCGACGCCACGAAGGGCGCAGGGGCCGGCTGGCTCATGCCGTCGCCCCAGCCGGCTCGCCGTGCTCGCGCACCCAGGCGTATCCATGTTCTTCCAGCTTCAGCGCCAGCGTCTTGTCGCCGCTCTCCACGATGCGGCCACCGGCCAGCACGTGCACGAAGTCCGGCTCGATGTAGTCGAGCAGGCGCTGGTAATGCGTAATGACCAGGAACGAGCGCTCCGGCGAACGCAGCGCGTTGACGCCCTGCGCCACCTGCTTCAGCGCGTCGATGTCCAGGCCCGAGTCGGTCTCGTCGAGGATCGCCAGCTTCGGTTCCAGCAGCGCCATCTGGAAGATCTCGTTGCGTTTCTTCTCGCCGCCGGAGAAGCCCTCGTTCACCGCGCGATGCAAGAGTTCATCGGAGATCTGCATCACCTTGAGCTTCTCGCGCACCAGCTTGAGGAACTGCATGGAATCCAGCTCCTTCTCGCCGCGCACCTTGCGCTGGGCATTCAACGCCGCGCGCAGGAAGTAGGTGTTGTTGACGCCGGGAATCTCCACCGGGTACTGGAACGCGAGGAACACGCCCGCGGCGGCGCGCGCCTCCGGCTCCAGCGCCAGCAGGTCGACGCCGTTGTACGTGACGCTGCCGGAGGTGACCTCGTAGCCGTCGCGACCGGACAGCACGTTGCCCAGCGTGGACTTGCCCGCGCCGTTCGGCCCCATGATGGCGTGCACCTCGCCCGCGTTCACGCTGAGCGAGAGGCCCTTGAGGATTTCCTTGCCCGCGACGCGGGCGTGCAGGTTTTCGATTTTCAGCATGACTCGACTCGATACGTCATTGGTAGGAGCGCACCCTGTGCGCGATGGTCGTCGGAGAATGCACGCGCACAGGGTGCGCTCCTACATCAGCCGACGGCGCCTTCAAGGCTGACTTCCAGCAGCTTCTTGGCCTCCACCGCGAACTCCATCGGCAGTTCGCGGAAGACCTGCTTGCAGAAGCCGTCGACGATCATCGACACGGCGTCTTCCTCGCCGATGCCGCGGCTGCGGCAGTAGAACATCTGGTCGTCGGAGATCTTCGAGGTGGTGGCCTCGTGCTCGACGATCGCCGTGGGGTTCTTCACTTCCATGTACGGGAACGTGTGCGCGCCGCAGCGCTTGCCGATCAGCAGCGAGTCGCACTGGGTGTAGTTGCGCGCGCGCTCGGCGCCCTTCTCCACCTTCACCAGGCCGCGGTAGCTGTTGTTGCTCTTGCCGGCGCTGATGCCCTTGGAGACGATCTTCGACTTGGTGTCCTTGCCGATGTGGATCATCTTGGTGCCGGTGTCGGCCTGCTGGTAATGATGGGTCAGCGCCACCGAGTGGAACTCGCCCACCGAGCGGTCGCCGCGCAGCACCACGCTGGGGTATTTCCAGGTGATCGCCGAGCCGGTTTCCACCTGGGTCCAGCTGATCTTGCTGTCGTCGCCGCGGCAGTCGCCGCGCTTGGTGACCAAGTTGTAGATGCCGCCCACGCCGTTCTCGTCGCCGGGATACCAGTTCTGCACGGTGGAGTACTTGATCTGCGCGCGCTCCAGCGCCACCAGTTCCACCACCGCGGCATGCAGCTGGTTCTCGTCGCGCTTGGGTGCGGTGCAGCCTTCGAGGTAGGAGACGTGGGCGCCTTCCTCGGCCACGATCAGGGTGCGTTCGAACTGGCCGGTGTTCTGTGCGTTGATGCGGAAGTAGGTGCTGAGCTCCATCGGGCAGCGCACGCCCTTCGGGATGAACACGAAGCTGCCGTCGGAGAACACCGCCGAGTTCAGCGCGGCGAAGAAGTTGTCGCCGGTCGGCACCACGCTGCCCAGGTACTGCTGCACCAGCTCGGGATGCTCGCGGATCGCCTCGCTCATCGAGCAGAAGATCACGCCGGCCTCGGCCAGCTGCTTGCGGAAGGTGGTGCCGACGGAGACGGAGTCGAACACCGCGTCCACCGCCACGCCGGCCAGCGCGGCGCGCTCGTGCAGCGGCACGCCCAGCTTCTCGTAGGTTTCCAGCAGCGCGGGATCGACCTCGTCCAGCGACTTCGGCGCCTTCTTCGGCGCGGCGTAGTAGCTGATCGCCTGGTAGTCGATCGCGTCCATCTTCAGCTTGGCCCAGTCCGGCTGCGGCATGGTCAGCCAGTGGCGGTAGGCCTTGAGGCGCCACTCGGTCATCCACTCCGGCTCGCGCTTGATCGCGGAGAGCGCGCGGATGGTCTCCTCGTCCAGGCCCGGCGGCAGGCCGGTCATCTCGATCTCGGTGACGAAGCCGGCGCTGTAGCTGCGGCCCAGCGCCTCGGCGACCCCGGCGTTGTCGCGCAGCGCGGTGGAAGTGCTGTCGATGGTTGCGCTGCTCATGCCGTGGTTCTGCCTTTCAGGGTGCTGATGTCGACCGTCACTTCGTGGCGACGCGGTGGCGGCCGCAACATGTCGGCCAGGCTCACCGCGCGCAGCGCGTGGTCGAGCACACTGCTGATGCGCTGCCAACTGCCGCGCACGCCGCATTGCGCCTCGCGCTCGCACTGGCCCTCGGTGACGCCGCATTCGGTCATGCCGATCGGCCCTTCCATCGCCTCGACGATCTCGGCGAGGCTGATCGCCTGCGCCGGCCGCGCCAACCGGTAGCCGCCGTTGACGCCGCGGAAGGATTCCACCAGGCCGGCGTGGCCCAGCGACTTCAGCAGCTTGCTCACCGTGGGCAGTTCCAGGCGCGTCTCGTCGGCGATCTGCGCCGTGCTCAGCACGTCGTCCGGATGGGCGGCGATGCAGGTCATCACCACCGTGGCGTAATCCGTGAGTCGACTGACGCGGAGCATGGGAAGGCTCGTGTAGCGGGGATCGATCTTAATCCAGACCAAAATGGTACTGATTACGGGAAGTCCGGTCAAATCGCAGGCGGTGGGTGGTCGGGCTGAAGCCCGACCCACGGCGCGGTGGATCGCAGGTCGGGCTTCAGCCCGACCACCGCTTGCACCAAAAGCAGGCAGGGCTTGCACCAGTCACGCTGCAAGCCACCGCTCTTTGGCCGTCCAAATGGCCACGCAGCGCGATTCCCACCGCTGGCACGCATTCTGCTGTGCTGCAACACGGGACCATCCGCGGGGGAGAAATGCATGCAGTGGATCACCGCCATCATCAAGCCGTTCAAGCTGGACGAAGTGCGCGAGGCGCTGGCCGAGGCCGGCGTGCACGGCATGACGGTCACCGAGGTCAAGGGCTTCGGCCGCCAGCACGGCCACACCGAGTTGTACCGCGGCGCCGAGTACGTGGTCGATTTCCTGCCAAAGCTGAAGATCGAGCTTGCGGTGAGCGACGAGCAGCTCGAACACGCGATCGAGGCGATCGTCGGCACCGCCCGCACCGGCAAGGTGGGCGACGGCAAGATCTTCGTCTCCGCGCTGGAACAGGTGATCCGCATCCGCACGCAGGAGGTCGACGCCGATGCGCTCTAGCCGACTGCTCGCCGGCGCCGCCGCGCTGGCCCTCCTGCCGCTCTCCGCCTTCGCCCAGGCCGCGTCCGTGACGAAGCTCGACAGCGGCGACACCGCGTGGATGCTCACCGCCTCCATGCTGGTGCTGATGATGACGATACCCGGCGCCGCGCTGTTTTACGGCGGCATGGTGCGGGCGAAGAACCTGCTCTCGGTGATGATGCAGTGCTTCGCGATCACCGCCCTGATCACCGTGCTGTGGATCGTCTACGGCTATTCGCTGGCCTTCAGCACCGAAGGGATGCACGCCGGCATCACCGGCTGGCATTCCTTCATCGGCGGACTGGACCGCGCAATGCTGGCCGGTCTCACGCCCGACTCGCGCTACCAGACCGTGCCGGAAAGCGTGTACGTGATGTTCCAGCTCACCTTCGCCATCATCACGCCGGTGCTGATCGTGGGCGCCTATGCCGAGCGCATGCGCTTCGCCGCCATGCTGTGGTTCAGCGCGCTGTGGTTCACCCTCGTCTACCTGCCGATCGCGCACATGGTGTGGAGCGGCCCCGGATCGTTGCTGGGCGACCTGGGCGTGCTGGATTTCGCCGGCGGCACCGTGGTGCACATCAACGCCGGCGTCGCTGGCCTCGTGGCCTGCCTGGTGATCGGCAAGCGCCGCGGCTGGCCGCACACGCACATGCCGCCGCACAACCTCGGCTACACCGTGATCGGCGCCAGCCTGCTGTGGCTGGGCTGGTTCGGCTTCAACGCCGGCTCCGCGGTGGCCGCCAACGGCAGCGCCGGCATGGCGATGCTGGTGACCCAGATCGCCACCGCGGCCGCCGCGATCGGCTGGACCGCGGTGGAATGGACCGTCCACAAGCGCGCCAGCGTGCTCGGCATCGCCTCGGGCGCGGTGGCCGGCCTGGTCGCGGTGACGCCTGCCGCCGGCACCTGCGGCCCCGGCGGCGCGCTGCTGATCGGCCTCGCCGCCGGCGTGATCTGCTTCTTCACCGCCACCCGACTCAAGTACCGGCTGGGCTACGACGACACCCTGGACGTGTTCGGCGTGCACGCCATTGCCGGCATCGTCGGCGCCCTGCTCACCGGCCCGTTCGCCGCCGCCAGCCTCGGCGGCTTCGGTCACGTCGCCTCGGCCTGGGGCCAGTTGTGGATACAGGCCAAGGGCGTCGGCTTCACGATCGCGTGGAGCGCGCTGCTGAGCGTGGCCATCCTGAAATTGCTCGACCGCACGCTGGGACTGCGCGTGGATGCCGAGCAGGAGCAGATGGGCCTGGACCTTGCCGAGCACGAGGAGCGCGCCTACGACCTGCAGCGGTGATTCCCGCCGCTTCCGCGCACACGACGAGCCCGACCGGGCCCACCGCTACCAGCCGGACAAGACACGGAGAACACACGATGCGAGGACCAGCCAGCGCCCTCATCGCGATCGCCCTGCTCGGCGCCGCGCCGGCCCATGCCGACGATGCGCCACCCGTAACCGGCAACGTGGCCGTCACGTCGGACTACGTGTTCCGCGGCCTCAGCCAGACCTGGGGCAAGCCGGCGATCCAGGGCGGCGGCGACTACACCGCCGCCAACGGCTTCGCTGCCGGAACATGGGCCTCCAGCATCAGCGAGCGCAGCTTTCCCGGCGCCGCGATGGAACTGGACCTCTACGCCAGCTACGGACGCAGCTTCGACCGGGACTGGTCGTGGCGCGCCGGCGTGTACGGCTACGTCTATCCCGGCGGCAACCTCGACCGCGCCAACCCGCGCCTGCCGGCGCGATCATTCGACACGCTAGAAGCGAATGTCGCGCTGGGCTGGAAATGGCTCACGCTCAAATACAACCAGGCACTGACGGACTACTTCGGCGCGGATGTCGAAGAGGGCTACGCCGGCAACTCGCGCGGCACCCGCTACGTGCAACTCGACGCCACGCTGCCCCTGCGCGGCGCGTGGAGCCTCACCCTGCATGCCGGCCACACCCATTACCCGAACGGCCTGCTCGCACCCTTGCCCGGCGGCGCGCGCAAGCCTGACTACAGCGATGTCGGCGCGACACTGAAATACCAGCTCACGGCGCAGTGGGCACTGAGCGGCGGCGTGACCCATGCCAGCAACGCCGCCTTCTACCGCCACACCGCCAGCCTGCTGAACCCGAATGACACCAGCGACGTCGGCGGCACGCGCGGATTCGTGATGCTGCAGGGTACGTTCTGAGGCAGGGCTGTTGGCGGCCCTGCCTACGCCTCGCCTTTGCGGCTCTATGGGCAGCCCGTCATCAGTCCGGAGCCGCCACGAGCAATTCGACCTTGGGCAATCTAAGCTGTCCTTGCCTCAGCTTGCCGATCGCCCCATGGACAACCGCAACGACCGTACCGCCGCCCGCCTCGCGTGGACGCGTGCCGCCCTCGGCAACAACCAATTGACCCTCGCCTCCGCCTCCTCCGACGCCAGCTTCCGCAGCTACTGGCGCACCACGCACGCGGGGCAGAGCTGGATCGTGATGGACTCGCCGCCGGAGCGCGAAGATCCGCGCCCCTGGATGGCGATCGGCGAACGGCTCGCCAAGGCCGGTCTGCACGTGCCGAAGGTGGCGGCGCAGGATCTGCCGCAAGGTTTCCTGCTGATCGAGGACTTGGGCTCGCGGCTGTATCTCACGGAATTGAACGACGCGAACGCGGACCAGCTCTATGGCGACGCGATGGACGCGCTGCTGGTGATGCAGACGAAGGTGGCCTGCGACGACCTGCCGCCGTTCGACCACACGGTGCTGGTGAACGGGCTGGAGGTGATGCCGAAGTGGTTCCTCGAACGCCATCTTGGCCACACACCGGATTGCGATGAGTGGGACGTGCTGGAAGCGGCGTTCGACGTCATCATCCGCAACGCGCTGGCGCAACCGCGCGTATTCGTGCACCGCGACTATCACAGCCGCAACCTGCTGGTGACGAACAGGAACAACCCAGGAATTATCGACTTCCAGGGCGCGCTGCACGGCCCGATCACCTACGACCTCGCCTCGCTGCTGCGTGACGCCTACATCGTCTGGCCGCGCGAACGCGTCGAGGCCTGGGTGGAGTCCTACCGCCTGCGCCTGCGCCACGCCGGCGTGATCGACCACGACATCGACACGACGCGCTTCCTGCGCTGGTTCGACCTCGCCGGCCTGCACCGCCACGTGCGCGTGCTGGGCCAGTTCTACCGGCTGTGGTATCGCGACGGCAAGCCGGGTTATCTCGCCGACGTGCCGCAGGTGTACCGCTACGTGATCGAGGTGGCGAAGAGCTATCCGGAGCTGGCCGATTTCGCGGCACTCCTGGAACGCCACGCGCATGGGCGCGATCTCACCAAGGTGGCTGCATGAGGCACGCGCTGATCTTCGCGGCCGGACTGGGCGAGCGCATGCGCCCGCTCACCGAACGCACGCCCAAGCCGCTGCTGGTGGTGGGCGGCAAGCCACTGATCGTGTGGCATCTGGAGAAGCTCGCCGCGATCGGCGTGAACTATGTGGCGATCAACACCTCGCACCTCGCCGAACAGTTTCCCGAGGTGCTGGGCGACGGCTCGCGCTGGGGCCTGCGCATCCGCTACGTGTACGAAGGCCCGGTGCCGCTGGAGACTGGTGGCGGTCTGCTCAATGCGCTGCCGTTGCTTGGGCCGGAACCGGTGCTCACGATCAGCGGTGACGTGTGGTGCGACGCCGACTTCGCAGCCCTGCCCGTCGAACCCGCCGGGCACGCGCACCTGCTGATGGTGGACAACCCGACGCACCATCCAGGCGGCGATTTCCGGCTGGACGCGCAAGGCCGGCTGCATGCGGATGGCGAGCCGCGGCTCACCTACAGCGGCATCGGCGTATTCCGCCGCGAGCTGCTGGATGGCTGGCGCGAAGCGGTGGGCGATGTCGCGGGCGTCGAGGCGAAGCCGCCGCGCTTCAAGCTGCGTCCGCTGCTGGAAGCGGCGATGGCGCAAGGCGCGCTGTGCGGCTCGCTGCACCGCGGCCGCTGGACCGATGTGGGCACGCCACAGCGCCTGGCCGAACTGGATGCCGCACTGGCATTACGCGTCTGAAACGGCAACGGCCAGGATGACCGGGCCGTTGCCGTGTGAAAAGCGCCCTCTCTGCCCTTTGGGCATCTCCCCCGCAAGCGGGGGAGAGAAAAACAGTCCGAGGTAACGCGCCCTCTCTGCCCTGCGGGACTCTCTCGCGCTTGTGGAGCACCCTCTCTGCCCTGCGGGCATCTCTCCCGCAAGCGGGAGAGAGTCATCCGGATCGCCCGCGGAGCGGGCGATGCGGCCTCATGGCCTGCGGGCGAGCTCCGGGTTTTCCTTGGTCACCGGCATCAGGTCCTTCTTCGACACGCCCAGCCACAGCAGGATCGGGCTGGCGACGAAGATGGACGACAGCGTGCCGACCACGATGCCGATCAGCATGGTGATCGCGAAACCGTGCACCGCCTGGCCGCCGTAGAAATACAGCGCGGCCATGGTGATGCCGGTGAACAACGAGGTGATGATGGTACGCGACAGCGTGCTGTTGATCGAACGGTTGAGGATCTCTTCCGGCTCGGCCTTGCGGGCGAGGCGGAACAGTTCGCGGATGCGGTCGAACACCACCACCTTGTCGTTGATCGAGTAGCCGATCACCGCGAGCACCGAGGCCAGCTCGGTCATGTCGAACTCGCGCTGCACCAGCGCCAGTATGCCCAGGGTCACCAGGGTGTCGTGGATCTCGGTGAGCACCGCGGCGATCGCGAAGCGGCGCTCGAAGCGGATCCACAGGTAGGCCATGATGCCGAGTATCACGAACACCGCGGCCACCATGCCGTCGCTCTTCAACTCCGCACCGACCTCGGCGCTGACCGAGGAGCGGCTCTTCAGCGCGGCGTCGCTGCGCGTGGCCTGCAGCGCGTGCATCACCACGCCGGCCACCTTGTCCAGGTTCACTTGGCCCTTGGCGTCCAGCATCTCCTTGGTGGGCTGCAGGCGGATCGACACCTGGCGGCTGCCGCCCACGCTCTGCACCACCGGGTTCTCGAGGCCGCCCTTGTCCAGCGCGTCGCGCACGTCGCCGGTCTGCACCGGCTGGGCGTACTCCACCACCAGCGAGACGCCGCCGGTGAAATCCAGGCCGTAGTTCAAGCCCTTGGTGGCCAGCAGCACCACCGAGGCGACCACCAGCACGATCGCCACCGCGGCACTGAATACGCGGATGCGCAGGAAGTGGATGTTGCTGTTGTGATTGAAGATTTCCATCTACCAGTTCCTCGGAAGGTGTACCGGCCACGGAGGGCCGGTCGCGGAACGGACGCCCAGGCGGCCGTTCCGCGGAGCCTGATCCGGACACGCGCCGGATCGGGCGAGCCGGCGCAAGTCCAGGATGGACTTGCGCCGGCCATACGAGTCAGACCGACAAAGTCTTGAGCTTGCGGCGGCCGTGAATCAGCGCGGTGAACGCGTGCGTCATCACCACCGAGGTGAACATCGAGGTCAGGATGCCGAGGCCCAGCGTGACGCCGAAGCCGCGGATCGCGCCGGTACCCATCGTCATCAACGCCAGCGCCGCGATCAGGTGGGTAACGTTGGCATCGAGAATCGTGGCCCAGGCCTTGTCGTAGCCGGCGTGGATCGCCGCGTGCGGCGTGGAGCCGTTGCGCAGCTCCTCGCGCACGCGCTCGCAGATCAGCACGTTCGCGTCGATCGCCATGCCCAGGGTCAGCACGATGCCCGCGATGCCCGGCATGGTGAGCGTCACGCCGATCATCGACATCACCGCAACCAGGATCAGCAGGTTGAAGAACAGCGCGATGTCGGCCACCAGGCCGAACAGCTTGTAGTAGACCGCCGCACACACCAGCACCAGCAGCAGGCCGAGCATCACCGCGTCGAAGCCCTTCGTGATGTTTTCCTGGCCGAGGCTGGGGCCGATCACGTATTCCTCGACGATGTCCATCGGCGCGGCCAGCGAACCGCTCTTCAGCAGCAGCGCCAGGTCGGAGGCTTCCTTCGGGCTGCCCAGGCCGTTGGTGGAGAACTCCTTGCCGAACGGGCTCTGGATGGTGGCGTCGTTGATCACCGACCAGGTGGTCTTCGGCGTGCGCACTTCCTTGCCGTTGACCGTCGAGGTCTCGTACACGGTGTTGATCAGCACCACCGCCATCGGCTTGCCGACGTTGGCGTTGGTGAACTCCTGCATCTTCTTTGCGCCGGACGCATTCAGCGTCACGTTCACCGAGGGCGAGCCGTTGTTCTGGTCGATGCCGGAGCTCGCGTTGATCAGCTCGTCACCGGTGACGATCGGGCGCTTGCCTACCAGTACCGGCACGTGGCCGTTGCTGGTGTAGTAGAGGTTGGCGTCCGGCGGGGTGCTGCCGGTGCGCGCCGCTTCGATCGCGCGCGGGTCGCCGGGGTAGCCGATGCCGGGACGGTATTCCAGCGTGGCGGTGGCGCCGATCAGCTTCTTCGCCTCGGTGGGATCCTGCACGCCGGCCAGCTCGACCACGATGTGGTCCTCGCCCTGCTGCTGGATCAGCGGCTCGGACACGCCGAGGTTGTTGATGCGGTTGCGCAGGGTGCCGAGGTTCTGCTTGATCGTGCCCAGCGAGAGGTCGCGCAGCTTGGTCGGCTTGATCGCCGCGTACAGCACGTAGCGGTCGCCGGTGCTGGGGCCATCGGTCACCGCCAGGTCGGGCGAGTTGGTGGCGATCAGGTCGGCCGCGCCGGAGCGGTCGGCCGCCGAGCGCAGCACCACCACGATGCCCTGCCCGGCCACCGCGCTGCGCGCCACCGACTCGTAGCGGATGTCCTTCTGGCGCAGCTGGTTGCGGATGTCGTCGGCGTAGCTGTTCTCCAGCTTGTCGAGCACGCCGCTCTGGTCCACTTGCATCAGGAAGTGCACGCCGCCCTGCAGGTCCAGGCCCAGCGGCATGGAGTTCGCGCCGATCATGGTGAGCCAGCGCGGCACCGTGGACTGCAGCTTGAACGCCACGGTGTAGCCGTCGCCGAGCAGGGCCTTGATCGCGTCGGCGCCGGTCTTCTGCACGTCGGCATTGGCGAACGTGGCAAGCAGCTGGTCGCCCTGCGCCACCACCTCGCCCGCGGCGATGTGGTCCTTGGCCAGCGCGTCGGCCACCTTCTGCCGCAGCGCGTCGTCGATCGGCGCCGAGCCCTTGTTCGCGCTGACCTGCACCGCCTTCAGCGGCGTGAAGGCGTTCGGCAGCGCGTAGACGATGCCGAACAGCATCGCCAGCACGACCAGCGCGTACTTCCAGCGTGGGAAATCGCTCATCTCAAGATCCTTTGTGGGCATCCGTGGCCGCGAACATGGAACGGCGACCATCCGTGGCCGCGCTCAAAAGGTTTTGCGCTCGTCCGTGACCGCCGGAATCAAGAAGCGGCCATCCATGGCCGCACTATTCGAGAAGCCTCGCCCCTGGACATCCCGGCTTTTCAGGCGGACTTCAGCGAGCCCTTGGGCAGCACCTGCGAGACGGCGCCCTTCTGCAGCTTCACCTTCACGTTCGGTGCGATCTCGATCGTGATGAAGGTCTCGCCCACTTCTTCCACGCGGCCGGCGAGGCCGCCGTTGGTCACCACCTCGTCGCCCTTGGCCAGGGCGGAGATCAGTGCGCGATGCTCCTTCTGCCGCTTCATCTGCGGGCGGATCATCATGAAATACATCAGGCCGAACAGCACCACCATCATGAGGATCATGGAGAGGCCGCCGCCCTGGGGCGCAGCGGCCTGGGCCAGCGTGACAGACATCGGAGGACTCATCGTTTCGTCTCGCAAGTAATGGCGCCAGCAGGGAATTCCGCTGAACGCCCGATAAAAGACCATGGATTATGCCATGCGTTCACGTCCGCCGCACGGTGGCTGTAGGAGCGCACCCTGTGCGCGATGGCTCTGGCGCTTGATCGGAGCAAAAGCATTCGCGCACAGGGTGCGCTCCTACGGGGTCTCGGCCACGGCGCCCAGCCGGCGCGCATGGAACGCGGCCACGAAATCCTGCAGGCGTCCCGCCGCGATCGCCTCGCGCAGCCCCGCCATCAGCCGCTGGTAATGGCGGAGGTTGTGCATGGTGGCGAGCTGGCTGCCGAGGATCTCGTTGCAGCGGTCGAGATGGCGCAGGTAGGCGCGGCTGAAACCATTCGCGCAGGCATGGCAGTCGCAGCCCTCCTCGATCACCCGGGTATCGGCGGCGTACTTCGCGTTGCGGATGCGCAGCGTGCCCTCGGCGGTGAACAGGAAGCCGTTGCGCGCGTTGCGGGTGGGCATCACGCAGTCGAACATGTCGATGCCGCGGCACACCGCCGCCACGATGTCCTCGGGCCGGCCCACGCCCATCAGGTAACGCGGCTTGTTTTCCGGCAGGAGCGACACGGTGAAATCCAGCGTGTGGTTGCGCGCCTCCTCCGGCTCGCCCACTGCGAGGCCGCCCACCGCGTAGCCGTCGAAGCCGATCTCCACCAGCCGTTCCGCCGAGCGCCGGCGCAACGGCTCGTACACGCTGCCCTGCACGATGCCGAACAGGTTGTTCGGATTCTTCAGGTCGTCGAACGCGCGGCGCGAGCGCTCGGCCCAGCGCAGGCTCAGCTCCATCGAATCCGCCGCCACCTTCTCGGTGGCCGGGTACGGCGTGCACTCGTCGAAGATCATCGCGATGTCCGAATCCAGCGTGCGCTGGATTTGCATCGACACTTCCGGCGACAGGAACACCTTGGAGCCGTCCACCGGCGAGGCGAAGGTCACGCCCTCCTCGGTGAGCTTGCGCCGGTGCGCCAGCGAGAACACCTGGAAGCCACCGGAGTCGGTGAGGATGGGCTGATCCCAGCCGATGAAACGATGCAGCCCGCCGAACTGCTCCACGATCTCCAGCCCGGGCCGCAGATACAGGTGGAAGGTGTTGCCCAGGATGATCTCGGCGCCGGTCTCGCGCACGTCGCGCGGCGTCATCGCCTTCACCGAACCGTAGGTGCCCACCGGCATGAAGGCCGGCGTTTCCACCGTGCCGCGGGGGAACGTGAGGCGGCCACGGCGGGCGGCGCCGTCGGTGGCGAGGAGATCGAAATTCAGGGAAGTCATCGGTACATTATCGCGGGTTTGGAGGGCAACGCCGGCGGCGCAGAAGCAGCTTGTAGGAGCGGCTTCAGCCGCGATGCTCTTGATGCGATGAACGAAACGCATCGAAAAAGCATCGCGGCTAAAGCCGCTCCTACGGGGTTGATTACCGCTCAGGCCCCCTGCGGCAGGATCAGCATCGCATCGCCATACGAGAAGAACCGATAGCGCTGCTCCACCGCGTGCCGGTAGGCGTCGAGCATGAACTCGCGCCCGGCCAGGGCCGACACCAGCATCAGCAGGGTCGACTGCGGCAGGTGGAAGTTGGTGATCAGGCCGTCGATGCTGGTGATCTTGTAACCGGGGAAGATGAAGATCTGCGTCTCCCCCGCGAACGGGCGCAGCTCGCCATCCACGCTGGCGCTCTCCAGCGCGCGCACCACGGTGGTGCCGACCGCGACCACCCGGCCACCGGCGGCGCGGGTGCGGTGAATCTGCTCGACCAGGCCCGCACCCACATTCAGCCATTCGCTGTGCATGTGGTGCCCGCTGATGTCCTCCACCCGCACCGGCTGGAAGGTGCCAGCGCCCACATGCAGCGTCACGTAGCCGAAATGCACCCCACGCGCGCGCAACGCAGCCAGCAGCGGCTCGTCGAAATGCAGCCCGGCGGTGGGCGCGGCCACCGCGCCGGGCTCGCGCGCGTAGACGGTCTGGTAGCGCTCCAGGTCGGCAGCGTCGGCATGGCGCTCGATATACGGCGGCAACGGCATCTCGCCGAGCTTGAGCAGCAGCTTCTCCAGTGGCTCGGGCGCCTCGAAGTGCAGGCGGAAGAAGCTTTCGTCGCGCCCCAGCACCACCGCATGGCTGCCGTCGGCCAGCTCGATCCGCGCGCCTTCCTTCGGCTTCTTGCTCACGCCCAACTGCACGGTGGCCTCGTGCGCGCCGGTGACGCGCTCGACCAGGATCTCCACCGCGCCGCCGCTCTCCTTGCGCCCGTACAGACGCGCCGGCAGCACGCGGGTGTCGTTGAACACCAGCAGGTCGCCGGGCTGCAGGAAGCCGGGCAGCTCGCGGAACATGCGGTCCCGCCGGCTGCCGGCCGCCACGTCCAGCAACAGCAGGCGGCTGGCCGAACGCTCGGCCAACGGCGTCTGCGCGATCAATTCGCGCGGCAGGTCGAAATCGAAATCGGACTTCTTCAAGGAACGGCTCGGCGGCGTGACGAATGCGAAGTGCAACGGCGCATTATCGCGCAAGCCCGGACCGGCCGGCGCCCGCCTTGTTCCCGCTGCAGGCAGCGGCCAGAATCCGGCGATGAATCCGCACTACCCCGCCGCGCCCTGGAGCGGCTTCCTCAAGGGCATCTCGATCGTCGTCACCCTGCTCTTGCCGGGCGTGTCTCTGCTGGTCGCGGTCACCGTGCCGGCCCATCTGCCGCCGGTGTTGCGCACGCTGACGGTCGCCTTGCCGCTGGTGATCCTGCTGGCCGCCGTCCCGTTCGTGGTGCGCGACTACGCATTGCGCGACGGCACGCTGCAGGTGCGCCGCCTGTTCTGGACGACCAGCGTCGCGCTGGGCAAGCTGCGCGAGGCCACCATCGACCCGCAGGCCGGCGCGGGCTCGATCCGGCTGTTCGGCAACGGAGGGCTGTTCTCGTTCTCGGGCTGGTTCCGCAACGCGAAGCTGGGCCGCTACCGCGCCTTCGTCACCGACTGGCAGCGTGCCGTGGTGTTGCGTGGGGCCGGCATCACCGTGGTGTTGTCGCCGGCCGACCCGACGGGTTTCGTGCGTGACCTGCAAGCCGCGCTGGCGCCACCGGCCCGCGCCGAGGCACGCAGCAAGACGTTGCCGCGCTGGCGGCAAATCCGGCGCTGATTCGCGGCCATCCGCAGTCGGGATGAATCCCGACCTACAGCCAGCCTTTCTGACGCGCCAGGCGGTAGGCCTCGATGCGGTTCGCCACGCCCAGCTTGCCGATCGCCTCGGACAGGTAGTTGCGCACCGTGCCATGGGAAAGATTGAGCTGGGTGGCGATGTCCCCGGCGGACTGGCCTTCACCGGCCAGGCGCAGCACCTGGCGCTCGCGGTCGTTCAGCGGATCGGCCTCCGACCAGGCTTCCAGCGCCAGCTGCGGATCGATCGCGCGGCCACCGCGCTGCACGGTGCGCAGCGCCTCGGCGAGGTTCTCGGCGGGCGCGTCCTTGAGCAGGTAGCCGGACACGCCCGCATCCAGCGCACGGCGCAGGAAGCCTGGCCGCGCGAAGGTGGTGACGATGATCACCTTGACCGGCAGCTCGTGGCGCTGGATGCGCTGCGCCAGTTCCAGCCCGGTGAGGCCGGGCATCTCGATGTCGGTGACCAGTACGTCGGGCTTCAACCGCTGCAGCTCGCGCCATGCCATCTCGCCATCGCAGGCCAAGCCCAGCACCTCGATGTCGGATTCGAGGTTGAGCAGCGCCGACAGCGCACCGCGCACCATCGCCTGGTCCTCGGCCAGCAGCACGCGGATCATGCGGCGCTCTCCTGGTCCGCCAGCGCCGGCATCGGACGCGCATTCGCGGCCGCGGGCTTCGATGCCGTGCACAGGGGCACTTCGACATCAAGCGTGGTGCCGCGCCGTGCAGGCGAGTCTATGGAGAGCGTGCCGCTCAACGCGCGCACGCGCTCGCGCATGCCGCTGATGCCGTTGCCGTGGGCGGCCAAGCCGCCGCGTCCGTTGTCGCTGATGCGCATGTGGAACCTTTCCGCTTCGCGGGAGAACGCCACGTGCGCGGTCGTGGCGCGCGCGTGGCGGTGGATGTTGGTGACCGCCTCGCGCAGCACCAGCGCCAGCGACGCCTCGATCTCCGGCGGCAGCTCGAGCGAGACCGGCACCTCGGCATCAAGCGCGATATTCGAGGCTTCCAGCATCAGCCGCGCCGATGACAGCTCCGCCGCCAGGTCGCTGCGCCGCATGCCGGTGACTGCGGCGCGCACCTCGGCCAGCGCATGGCGCGAGACGCGCTCCACCTCTTCCATCTCGCGCTGCGCGCGCGGCGGATCGGCCAGCGCCAGCTTGCGCGCCAGTTCGGACTTCAGCGTCACCAGCGACAGCGTGTGGCCGAGCAGGTCGTGCAGGTCGCGGCCGATACGCTCGCGCTCGGCCAATGTGGCGAGGCGACGGATTTCGTCCTGCGACAGGCGCAAGGCCGCATCCTTTTCCTTGTAGACGCTCTCGACCATGACGATGGCGCTGATACCCAGCGCCGAGACCGGCATCACCACCAGCAAGGCCGCCGGATAACCGACCCACGACGCCAGCGCCACGAACGTCGCGTTGACCAGCAGCAGCTGGATCAGCCGGGCGCGGAAGCCCATCCGACAATGGCTCAACATCACGCAGGCATAGACGAAATAGCTGAGGCCGCTCGGGTACCAGCGCAACAGCACGAAGCACAGCGCCGCCATGGCCCAGGCGTAGAAATGCGTCGTGCGCCACGGCGCCAACTGAATCCTCGCGAACAGCAGCAGGAACACCGGGTAGGAAACGAGCGTGCAGGCCAGCCACATGCGCGTGTAGCCATTCACACCGCCGTCGAACAGCGGCGTGACGAAGATCCACAACGACCACAGCAGATGGACACTGTCGGCCCACGGCGACTTGCCGCGGCGGAGATCGTCGGCCACGCCGGAGTCCGGCGCGGGAGCGAACCAGCGGCTGACGCGGGCCGGGATCATGTCGCCACCACCCGTGACCACCGGTACACCGCTTTTTTGCTGGTCTGGCAACGAAGCATCATGAGACGTGCTGCACCCGGGTGGACGCCAGCGTGCTGGCCCGCGGCGGGTCGACATCGGCCCCGCGCACCACGCCGCCCGCTGCCAGCGGCACCTCGATCTCCAGTCGCGTGCCGGCGCCCGGCGGCGAGTCCAGCCGCAGGCTGCCGCCCAGCGCCTGCACGCGCTCGCGCATGCCGCGCAGTCCGTTGCCTTGCAGGTGAACGCCGCCGCGCCCGTTGTCCTCGATGCGCAACTGCACGTCGTCGCCGCTGCGGACCATCGACGCCCGTGCCCGGGTCGCATGCGCGTGCCGCGCGATGTTGGTCGCCGCCTCGCGCAGCACCAGTGCCAGCCCGCATTCGATCGATTCGGGCAGGTTCGCCACCTGCTGCTGCGAATCGAACTGCACACCGGACGCGCGCAGCAGCAACGCGGCCGAGGCCAGCTCGGCGGCGAAACCCGCGGCGCGAATGCCGGTCACCGCCGTGCGCACTTCCGCCAGCGCATGCCGCGCCACGTCCTCCGCCTCGGTGAGCTCGCGCCGCGCTGCCGCCGGATCGCGGTCGAACAGTTTGCGCGACAGCTCCAGCTTCAACGTGATCAGCGACAGCGTGTGGCCGAGCAGGTCGTGCAGATCGCGGCCGATGCGCTCGCGCTCGGCGGTGGCGGCCAGCTGGCGGATCTGCTCATGCGACTGGCGCAACCTGGCGTTCTTGTCCCAGGTGATGCGACCCACCAGCGCGCCAATACCCGTGCTGGTGCATACGCCGACCATGATCAGATAGGCATACCAAGGCCAGTGCAGGAAGATGCCTTCCAGCACCAGCAGCGCCTGGATGATCGCGATCTTGATCGCGCTGGAAAACCACACCCCTTGGTACGGCACCATCGCACAGGCGAACACTGCGTAGGTCCAGCCGGCGGGGTTCCACGGTATCGACAGCGCCGTCAGCACCCCCAGCGCGCCGACGTAACCGTCTACCTCGGCGGCTGGCCGCACGCTAGCCAGCAGGAAAAGCAGAAGGAACAGCGGATAGCCCAGCGCCAGCGACAACCAGAAGCCGACTCCCACAGGCTGGAACAGCGGGCCGAGGAACACCCAGAACGACCACAGCAGGTTCCACGCATGCGCCCACGGCGAGTGGCCCGCGGCGCGCATCGCCGCCGCCGTGGAACCCGGCGCCGGATGCAGCCAGGCAGGCCACCGCAGGCCGGAAGCGCGTTCGCTCGTGTCGTTCATGGCCCGCATGCTAGCGCGCCTCAGCCGTGGCGACGCAGGCGCCGCACCGCCAGCATGAAGAACACCGCGCCGAAACCCGCCAGTACCAGCAGATGCGGCAGCACCGGATCGTGCGTGATGCCCACCGCGGCCAGCGCGATCCGGTCGAGGTGGTAGCTCGGCCACACCGGCGCGAGCTGCTGCAGGAACTTCGGCAGCATCGGCAGCGGAAACCACAGGCCGGACAGGAAGGACATCGGCAGGTAGAGCAGCTGCAGCATGCCGGGCGCGCCCTGCCCCTTGAACAGCGTGCCCACCAGCATGCCCAGTGCGCAGAACGGCAGCACGCCGAGCACGCCGGTGGCCAGCAGCGCGCCGAACTGCGCGGGCGTCAGCACCACGTGCGCCAGGCCGAGGGCCATCGCCAGCAGCATCAGCACCACCACCGCGGCGGCACCCATCGCCATCAGCATCTTGCCCAGCAGATACGCACCCGGCGGCATCGGCAGCGCGCGCTTGAGCGTGAGCAGGCCCCCCTCGCGCTCGATCGCCAGCGACACGCCGAAACCGAACAGGCCCGGGCTCATCACGCCGAAGATGCTGTAGCTGGCCAAGAGGTAGCGCGCCGCATCGGCGCCTTCGGACTTGCCCATCAGCACGCCGAACACCAGGTAGAACAGGCCCGGGAACAGCAGGATCGGCAGCATGAAGCCCGGCGCGCGCAGGTAGCGCAGGCATTCGCTGCGCGCCTCGGCGAGATAGGCGCCCAGCACGCGGCGCGGCGGCATGGCGGAAGCGCTGGCCGGCGATGCGGCGGTCATGGCAACGGCGTTCATCAGGCGGCCTCCTGCTCGGCGACGGTTTCACGGGTGAGTTCGGTGAATGCCTCGGCCAAGCCGGCGCGTTGCACCTCCAGTTCGCCCAGGGCGGGATCGGCGTCAAGCAGCCGCCGCACCACCACCTCGGCCTGCGCGGTGGCGATGCGCAGATGGCCGTTCTCGCGCATGGCGGACGCCACACCCGGCCAGGCGGCAATCGCCGCGGCGTCGAGATCGCTGACGCAGCGGATGCGGGTGAGCGCCACGCGCTTGCGCAGGTCGTCCACGCTGCCTTCGCTGAGCACGCGCCCCTGGCCGAGCACCACCACGCGCTGCGCCAGCGCCTCGGCCTCCTCCAGATAATGCGTGGTGAGCACCACGGCGCAGCCTTCGGCGACCAGTGCACGCATCGCCGCCCACAGCTTCTGCCGCGCATCGATGTCCATGCCCACGGTGGGCTCGTCGAGGAACAGCAGCTCGGGCCGCCCGCACAGCGCCAGCGCGAACTGCACCCGCCGCTGCTGGCCGCCGGAGAGCTTGCCGTAGGGCCGCAGCAGCAGGTCGGCGAGGCCCGCCAGCGCGGCGGTTTCGTCGAAACCGCGCGGGTTCGGGTAATAGCTCATGGTCAGGCGCAGCAGCTCGCCCACGCGCAACGTGGCCGGCAGGTTGGCCGACTGCAGCATCACGCCGATGCGCCGGCGCGCCTCGATGCGCTGCGGGTCGAGCCCGAACAGTTCGGCGCGGCCCGCGTCGGGGCGGATCAGGCCCAGCAGCAGGCCGATGCTGGTGCTCTTGCCGGCGCCATTGGGGCCGAGCAAGGCCAGCAGTTCGCCGCGCCGCACGGCGAGGTCCACGCCATCCAGTGCGGTGAGCGGGCCGTAGCGCTTCACGGTCGCGGCAAGTCGGGCAACGGTAGTCTCGTTCATGCGGGTGTCTCCTCCTGCCGCACAGCCTAGGCAGCGCGCCGCGTCGCCCCCAGTCGCCGCCGTCAACCATCGCGGGTGACAGGCGTCATCCCGGCCGTGCAGGCGCCGGGAAACGGCTCCCAAGTACCTGATCGGGCAGGGCAAGGCGCCACCCGTGCCGACCGTTCCAGCTCCCCCAGGGGGTACCGGGCACCCTGCCTGCCGGGTTATCCTCGGTGTTCGTGGAAGCGCGCCCCACCCCGTCGAACCGGGCCATGCGCCGCGGGAGCCGGGCTCCCCCACGCAAACACGTCGGCCTGCTTCGCGCTGGGTGCGAGGCGCCGGTGGACTCCGAGGAGAAAGTCATGGGTTTGATCGATCAGCTGCGCGAACTGCGCGAATTCGGCGGCAAGCCGCGCACCACCGGCCTGGACGACGCCAGCATCGAACGCATGGCGGCCGTCGACCCCATGCTCGGCGAGGCCGTGGCCAGTGCCGTGGCGCGCCACCGCGAACTGCGCGCCGAGCTGGGAGATTTCCTGAAGCTGGACGAGGCCGCGCAGCTGGCGCAGGCGCAGGCCGGTTTCGTCAACTTCTATCCCGACGACGCGATCAACCCCTACCTGCCGGCTGCCGCGCGCGGCCCATGGATCGTCACCCTGAAGGGCGCGGTGCTGCACGACAACGGCGGCTACGGCATGCTCGGCTTCGGCCACAACCACCCGGCGATCGACGCCGCGCTGGCGCGCGACCAGGTGATGGCGAACGTGATGACGCCGAGCGTGGCGCAGTTGCGCTTCGCCCAGGCCTTGAACAGGGAACTGGGCCGTCATCGCGGCGGCAACCCCTATGCGCGCTACCTGTGCCTCAACTCCGGCTCGGAGTCGGTCTCGCTGGCCTGCCGCGTCGCCGACGTCAACGCCAAGCTGATGACCGACGCCGGCGGCCGCTATGCCGGGCGCACGATCAAGCGCCTGGTGGTGAAGGGCGCGTTCCACGGCCGCACCGAGAAACCCGCGCTGTATTCCGATTCCTCGCGCAAGACCTACCAGCAGCATCTCGCCAGCTACCGCCACGAGGACAGCGTGCTGGTGGTGGAGCCGTACAACGTCGCCCAGCTGGAAGCCGCGTTCGCCGACGCCGACAAGCACGGCTGGTTCGTCGAGGCGATGTTCCTCGAACCGGTGATGGGCGAAGGCGACCCCGGCCGTGCGGTGACGTCGGAGTTCTATGCCGCCGCGCGCCGGCTCACCGAGGCGCACGGCTCGCTGTTCCTGGTCGACTCGATCCAGGCCGGCCTGCGCGCGCACGGCGTGCTGTCGATCACCGACTATCCCGGCTTCGAAAAACTGCCCGCGCCGGACATGGAGACCTTCTCCAAGGCGCTCAACGCCGGCCAGTACCCGCTCTCGGTGCTGGCGGTCAGCGAGCGCGTCGCTGGCCTGTACCGCAAGGGCATCTACGGCAACACCATGACCGCGAACCCGCGCGCGCTGGACGTGGCGCTGGCCGTGCTGGGCGAGCTCAGCGACGAAGTGCGCGCCAACATCCGCGCCCGCGGCAAGGAATTCGTGGACAAGCTCAACACGCTGAAGGACGAGCTGGGCGGCCTGATCACCAAGGTGCAGGGCACCGGCCTGCTGTTCTCCTGCGAGCTGGCCCCGCAGTTCAAGTGCTACGGCGCCGGCTCCACCGAGGAATACCTGCGCGAGCGCGGCATCGGCGTGATCCACGGCGGCGTCAACTCGCTGCGCTTCACCCCGCACTTCAACGTCACCAGCGCCGAGGTGGACCTGGTCGTGTCGCACGTGCGCCACGCCCTGCTGGAAGGCCCGCGCAAGAGCGAAAGCAAGGCGGCCTGAGCCTGCGCTCCGCCTGCCAAAGCTGAGCTTCCGCTTTGGCAGGCGCCCTCCCGGTTCGACGCAGTCATGCAGCATTGACCTAGATGAATGCGGCTTGCACTGAAATTTTCGTTAGCCTCCACGCTGCTCCCGAACCGGCTATAGACTGCAGGCGCCGGCACCTGCCGGTCACCATGGGAGGTCACATCATGTCACTGTCGATACGCATGCTTGCTGTCAGTGCCGCCATTGCTCTCGCCGGCACCGCCTTCGCGGCCACGGCCACCCCTGCCGCAACGCAGGCAGCCAAGGCCGCGGCAACGGCCCCGGCCGCCAAGAAGGAAATGACCGCGCAGCAGCAGCGCATGGCGGACTGCAACAAGGAAGCCACCGGCAAGAAAGGCGCCGAGCGCAAGGCCTTCATGAGCTCCTGCCTGAAGGGCGAGCATGCCGCGCCGGCCACCGCCGCCGCGCCGTCGGCCAAGGAGGCGCAGCGGGAACGCATGAAGTCCTGCAACGCCGAAGCCAAGGTCAAGGCACCGAAGGGCGCCGAGCACAAGGCCTTCATGAGCGCCTGTCTGAAGGGCGATGCCGCCGCGGCTCCCGCCGCGCACTGAGCCTGCAGCAGCTTGTTCAGGGCGCCGCCGCAAGGCGGCGCCCTTTTCTTTGCCTGCGGCTATGCTTGGCCGATGAAAATCGTCGAAGTCCGCCACCCCCTCATCCAGCACAAGCTGGGCCTGATGCGCCGCGCCGGCATCAGCACCAAGGAGTTCCGCGAGCTGGCGGGCGAAGTGGCCGCCCTGCTCACCTACGAGGCCACCAAGGACCTGGAGACCGTCGAGGAACACATCGAAGGCTGGGCCGGCCCGCTCAGCGTGCAGCGGATCAAGGGTGCCAAGATCACCATCGTGCCGATCCTGCGCGCCGGCCTCGGCATGCTGCCCGGCGTGCTCGATCTGATCCCCGCCGCCAAGGTCAGCGTGGTGGGCCTGCAACGCGACGAGCAGACGCTGAAACCGGTCGCCTACTACGAGAAACTCACCGGCCGCATGGACGAGCGCATCGCGCTGATCGTCGACCCCATGCTGGCCACCGCCGGCACCCTGGTCGCCACCGTGGACATGCTGAAAGCCGCCGGCTGCCGGCGCATCAAGGGCCTGTTCCTGGTCGCCGCGCCGGAGGGCCTCAAGCGCATCGAGGCCGCGCATCCCGACATCGAGATCTACACCGCCGCGATCGACGAGCGGCTCAACGAGCACGGCTACATCCTGCCGGGCCTGGGCGACGCGGGCGACAAGATCTTCGGCACCAAGCAGGGCTGAATGCGGGCGCCACAGGGGACATTCGACTACCTCATCGTCGGCGCCGGTCCGGCCGGTTGCGCCACCGCGTCGCGGCTGGCGGTGGCGCGTCCCGACGCCAGCGTGCTGCTGGTGGAAACCGGCCCCGCGAAGAGCGGCATCCGCTCGGACGTGCCGCTGGGCATCGCTGCGCTGATGCCGTTCCGCAACGCGCGCAACTACGCCTGGCATACCGTGCCGCAGGCGGGCCTGGGCGGCCGCTGCGGCTACCAGCCGCGCGGGCGGGGGCTGGGTGGCTCCAGCCTGATCAACGCGATGATCTGCATCCGCGGCCAGCACGAGGATTACGACGATTGGGCCCGGCTCGGCGCCACCGGCTGGGCATGGCGCGACGTGCTGCCCTACTTCCTGCGCAGCGAGCACAACACGCGCGGCGCCGACGCATGGCATGCCGTCGGTGGCCCGCTGCATGTGAGCGACCAGGCCAGCCCCAGCACCTGCGCGCAAGCCTTCATGGCGGCCGCGGTGCAATGCGGCCATGCGCTGAATCCGGACTTCAACGGCGCCAGTCAGGAAGGCGTCGGCCTGTTCCAGGTGTTCCAGCGGGATGGCAGCCGCTGCAATGCGGCGCGCGCCTATCTCGCCGGACTGGCGCCGAAGAACCTCACCGTGCTGGCCGACTGCCAGGTCGAGCGCGTGCTGATCGCGCAGGGCCGCGCCTGCGGCATCCGCTGCGTGGACGGCCGCGAATTCGCCGCGCGGGCCGAAGTGGTGTTGTCGGCCGGCGCCTTCGGCACGCCGCAACTGCTGATGCTCTCCGGCATCGGCCCTGCGGCGCATCTGCGCGAACTGGGCATCGCGGTGCTGCACGACAGCCCCGGCGTGGGCGACGGCCTGCAGGACCATCCGGACTTCACCATCAGCCGCAAGGTGCGCGATCCCGACCTGCTCGGCACGGTGCCTTCGCTGCTGCCGCAGATCCTGCGCGCCATCAAGCCGTACCGCCACGGCCACGGCCTGCTGACCAGCAACGTCGCCGAGGCCGGCGGCTTCCTGCGCACCCGGCCGGAACTGGAGCGACCGGACGTGCAGCTGCAGCTGTGCATCGGCATCGTCGACCACCACAGCCGCCGCCTGCACCCGGCGCGTGGCCTGGCGCTGCACACCTGCGTGCTCAGGCCGCACAGCCGCGGCAGCGTGCGGCTTGCTTCTACCGACGCGCGCAAACCGCCGCTGATCGACCCGGCCTTCCTCAGCGACCCGCGCGACCTGGACACGCTGGTCGCTGGCGTCGCCTTGTCCCGCCGCATCCTTGCCGCGCCTGCCTTCGCGGCTTACACGGGCCCGGCCTACCACGACGCCGAGACCACGGACGAAGCGCGCCTGCGCGAGATCATCCGCCAGCACGCCGACACCATCTACCACCCGATCGGCACCTGCCGCATGGGCAGCGACGCCACGTCCGTGGTCGATCCTGAACTGCGCGTACGCGGCATCGGCGGCTTGCGCGTGGCCGACGCCTCGATCATGCCCACCCTGATCTCGGGCAACACCCAGGCACCCTGCGCGATGATCGGCGAGCGGGCGGCGGAGTTTGTCGCGCGCGGCCCCTAGCCTGTCACGCTTCGATCGCCCAGCCCGCATGTCGACGTGTCCGATTACGTAGGAAACATGTCACATCGGACGAAACGGCGCACCGCATAATGCCACCATGACCCGCACCCCTGCCCGCCCCGCGCGTCGCATCGGCTTTCTGTTGTTCGACGGCATCACGGCACTCGACCTCGTTGGCCCGATGGAAGCCTTCGCTATGGCAAGCGCCGAGCATGCACGCGCCAACGGACACACAAGCTACGAGCTTGTCACCATCGGTGTGCGTCGGAGCAACGTGACCGCCGAATCGGGACTGGTCCTGAAGCCACGCGCAACCCTGGCCGATTGTCCGTCACTGGATACGCTGATGATCCCGGGTGGCGAAGGTCTGCGCGAAAACGGCACCAACACACTCGTCGCACGATGGATCGGGCGTCGCGCCACAAGCACGCGACGCATCGCCACAGTCTGCACGGGCATCTACGGCCTCGCGCCCACCGGCCTGCTCGATGGTCGCCGCGTCACCACGCATTGGCGATACGCCGCGACGCTGTCGCAGCACTTCCCATCGCTGCGTGTCGAAGCCGATGCGATCTACATAAAGGACGGAAAGTTCTACACCTCGGCCGGCATCACGGCTGGCATCGACCTGAGCCTGGCGCTGATCGAGGAGGACCTGGGGCATGCGGCGACGCTGCAGGTGGCGCGGGAGTTGGTCGTTTACATGAAGCGGGCAGGCGGCCAGGGGCAGTATTCGGAACCCCTGCGGCACCAAGCGGCCACCACGGATCGCATCGGCGAGGTAGCCTCGTTCATCGACGCGCACCTGGCCGACGACCTCTCCGTCGAGTCGCTGGCCGCACTCAATCATCTTTCCCCGCGGCAGTTCAGCAGGCGCTTCCGAGAAGCCTTTCGTGTCGCACCGGCGGCCTATGTCAGGGCCATGCGCCTGGAAAGAGCCAGGCAGTTGCTCGGGGCCGACCTCAGCAACGTGTCGAGGTTGGCTCGCATGGTGGGCTTTGCCAGCGACGACGCCTTTCGCCGCGCCTTCGAGCAACGCTTCGGCCTTTCGCCCAGCGACTACCGTCGCCGATTCGCCAACCGGCATGAGGCCGCAACCGAACCGAGCGTTGAAGATTCCTGATGAACGACCGCTCGTACGCCCAGTCCATCAGTGCCGCCCGCCGCAGGAGAGCCGACCGCTCCGTGAGCGTCGCCCGATGCCTCCGACTCGCCCTGTCGTGCTGGTTGCTGAGCGCCTGCGCGCCTTCGGATCATGAACTGGCAGAACTTGGGCGCCGTGGCGCCATTCAAGCCAACGCCCCAGTGAAGGCCACCTCGATTCTCACTGTCCACGCCCCCGCCAGCGTCGTCTGGCACACACTGACCGACGTGGCGGCATGGCCTCGCTGGCAGTCTGGCATCGAAACAGTCTCGTCCGAAGGAACATTGGGCGAAGGCACCGCCTTCACGTGGAGGACGGACGGCACCACCATCCACTCACGCGTGGTGCTTTTCGATCCGCCATATCGATTGGCCTGGATCGGCCAAGCCGACATCGCCCACGCGGTCCACGTCTTCGTACTGGCCCCCTTGGGGCCAGATACCACACGAGTCGAGAGCCGTGAATCGATGGATGGCCCGCTACTCGACTGGCTCTACGATTCAGCAGCATTGCAGGCGAGCGAAAACGCGCTGCTGCAGAACCTCAAGAAGGCAGCAGAAGAAGAGAGCGCAAAAAGCGAGTCGGCAGAGGTTGCTGCATCGCGTGCTCTGCCGGACCAACTACCGCACGTACCTCCACATCAGCGCGACTGACTGAAGCGGTCCGTTGCCTCGATCAGTTCATGGATGTTGCCCGGCTCAAACGCCGAATGGCCGGCGTCCTGCACGATGCGCAGGTCGGCTTCCGGCCAGGCGCGATGCAGGTCCCACGCGTTGCGGATCGGGCAGACCACGTCGTAGCGGCCTTGCACGATCACGGCCGGGATCTTGCGGATGCGCTCCACGTTGCGCAACAACTGGTCCTCGTGGGCGAAGAAGCCGCCGTTGACGAAGTAGTGGCATTCGATGCGGGCGAAGGCCAGCGCGAATTCGTCCTCGTCGTGCGAGCCGATGCTGGCCGAGTCCTGGTACAGGTAACTGGTGGAGCCCTCCCACACCGACCAGGCGCGCGCCGCGGCCACGCGCACCGCCGGGTCGTCGCTGGTGAGGCGGCGGTGATAGGCGCTCATCAGGTCGCCGCGCTCCACTTCGGGGATCGCCGCGAGATAGGTTTCCCACGCGTCCGGATACAGCGCGTCGCAGCCCTTCTGGTAGAACCACTCCAGTTCCCAGCGGCGCAACATGAAGATGCCGCGCAGCACCAGCTCGGTGACCTTGTCCGGGTGCGTCTGCGCGTAGGACAGCGCCAGCGTGGAGCCCCAGGAACCGCCGAACACCTGCCAGCGGGCGATGCCCAGGTGCTCGCGCACGCGCTCGATGTCGGCCACCAGGTCCCAGGTGGTGTTCTCGCGCAGTTCCGCGTGCGGCGTGGACTGGCCGCAACCACGCTGGTCGAACAGCACGATGCGGTACACGGCCGGATCGAAAAAGCGCCGGCACTTCGGGTTGGTGCCGCCGCCCGGGCCGCCATGCAGGAACACCACCGGCTTGCCGTCCGGGTTGCCGCACTGCTCGTAGTACAGCGTGTGCAGCTCCGAGACCTTGAGCATGCCGCGGTCGTAGGGCTCGATCTCGGGGTACAGCGTGCGGCGCGGCTCGGCCATGGCGATTCTCGTTGGATGGCGGGGAAGCGCAAGGCTAGGTGTTTGAGTGCCGGAAACGCAACCGACCGTGACGCTCGGGCATGTCGGGATGAATCCCGACCTACCCTTGGCTCACAGGTCGGGCTTCAGCCCGACACAACGCGGCAAGTCGGGATGAATCCCGACCCACCATTGCGGTCAGTTCTCGAACAGCTTGCCCGGATTGAGGATGCCGTTCGGATCGAACACCTTGCGCACGCCGCGCATCAGCGCGATCTCCGCCGCGCTGCGCGTCGAGTCGAGATAGGGCCGCTTGACCAGGCCGATGCCGTGCTCGGCGGAGATGCTGCCACCGTGTTCCTTCAGCGTGGCGGCGAGCAGTTTCGTCACGTGCTCGCACTGGGCGATGAAATCCGCGTCCGCCATGCCGGCGGGCTTCAGCACGTTGATGTGCAGGTTGCCGTCGCCGATGTGGCCGAACCACACCACCTCGATGTGCGGGTACTCGCGCGCCAGCAGCGCCTGCATCGCGTGCAGGAAGGCCGGCACCGCGCCGATGCGCACCGAGACGTCGTTCTTGTACGGCTTGTGCGGCGCCAGGCTCTCGGTGATGCCTTCGCGCAGCCGCCACAGCGCGGCGGCCTGCGCCTCGCTCTGTGCGATCGTGCCGTCGACGATCCAGCCCTGCTCCATGCCTTCGCCCAGCACCGCCAGCGCAGCGTCCTGCGCGGCCTCGTCCGGCGCGTCGAACTCGGTGACCACGTAGTACGGATGCTCGCCGTCCAGCGCGCGTTGCGCGCCGTGCGCCAGCACGTGCTTAAGCGCCACGTCGGTGAAGAACTCGAAGGCCTGCAGCGCGAGCTTCGCGCGGAACAGGCCGAACACCGAAAGCACCGCGTCCATGTCCGGCAGCGCCAGCAACATGGTTTGCGCGGGCGGCGGCGGATCGGTGAGCTTGAGTGTGGCTTCCACCACGATGCCCAGCGTGCCTTCCGAACCGATCATCAGCTGGCGGAAGTCGTAGCCGCTGGAATTCTTCACCAGCGCACGGTTTAGGTCCAGCAGCTCGCCGTTGCCGGCCACCACCTTGAGCCCGGCGATCCATTCGCGGGTATTGCCGTAGCGGATCACCCGGATGCCGCCGGCATTGGTGGCGATGTTGCCGCCGATCGAGCAGGAACCGCGCGCGGCGAAATCCACCGGATAGATCAGCCCGTGTTCGCGTGCCGCAGCATGCACGGCTTCCAGCGGCATGCCGGGCTGCACGGTGAGCGTGCGGTCGGCGGCGTCGAAGCCGAGCACGCGGTTCATCCGCTCCAGGCTCAGCACCAGCTCGCCGTTCGCCGCCACCGCGCCGCCGGAAAGCCCGGTGCGGCCGCCCGAAGGCACGATGGCCACGCCATGCTCGTTGGCCCAGCGCACGATACCCTGTACTTCCTCGACACTGGCCGGCAGCGCGATCGCCAGCGGTGCGGGCGTCCAGCGGCGGGTCCAGTCGCGGCCGTAGTGTTCGAGGTCGCCGGCCGCAGTGAGCAGGCGCAAGTCGGGCAGTCGGCGGACGAGGTCGTCCAAGGGGGCGCTCATGTCGTCTCCAGCGGGCTTATATCCATGGCGTCGTTTGGACGTCCAAACATTATGTGCTGCAACGCCGCAATTCTGGCATAGTAGCAGCTCCTTTCCACCACGGAACCGCCATGAAGACCTCGTTTCCCCGGCAAGACATCAAGGTGCTGCTGCTGGAGGGCGTGAGTCGCACCGCGGTGGAAGTGTTCGAGCGCGCCGGCTACACGAATATCGAATACCACCAGAAGTCGCTGCCCGAGGCGACCCTGCTGGAACGCGTCGCCGACGCCCACATCGTGGGCCTGCGCTCGCGCACCCAGCTCACCGCCGAGGTGCTGCGCCATGCCCGCAAGCTGATCGCCGCCGGCTGCTTCTGCATCGGCACCAACCAGGTCGACCTGCCCGAGGCCGAGCGGCTGGGCATCCCGGTGTTCAACGCGCCCTACTCCAACACCCGCAGCGTGGCCGAGCTGGTGATCGCCGAGGCCATCATGCTGCTGCGCGGCATCCCGCAGCGGAACGCGCAGTGCCATCGCGGCGGCTGGAGCAAGTCCGCCACGGGCAGCTTCGAGGCGCGCGGCAAGGTGCTGGGCGTGATCGGCTACGGCCACATTGGCACCCAGGTGGGCGTGCTGGCCGAGGGCCTGGGCATGCAGGTGATCTTCCACGACGTGGAGACCAAGCTGTCGCTGGGCAACGCGCATGCCGCCGCCAGTCTGCACGACCTGCTGCAACGCGCCGACGTGGTGACCCTGCACGTGCCGGAAACCCCGGCCACCAAGCTGATGTTCGGCGCGAAGGAGATCACCGCGATGCGCCAGGGCGCGGTGCTGATCAACGCCTCGCGCGGCAGCGTGGTCGATATCGAGGCGCTGGCTGCGGCGCTGCGCGAAGGCCATCTCGCCGGCGCCGCGGTGGACGTGTTCCCGGTCGAGCCCAAGGGCAACGACGACCCGTTCGTGTCGCCGCTGGTGGGCCTGGACAGCGTGATCCTCACCCCGCACATCGGCGGCAGCACGCTGGAGGCGCAGGACAACATCGGCATCGAGGTGGCCAGCAAACTGGTGCGCTACAGCGACAACGGCTCCACCCTGTCGGCGGTGAATTTCCCCGAGGTGTCGCTGCCCGGGCACCCGAAGAGCCGCCGCCTGCTGCACATCCACAAGAACGTGCCTGGCGTGCTGTCGCGCATCAACGAGCTGTTCTCCGCCGGCAACATCAACATCGACGCGCAGTTCCTGCAGACCGACGCGGAACTGGGCTACGTGGTGATCGACGTGGCCGCCGACGAGGCGCAGTCGAACGAACTCCGCGACAAGCTGGCGGCGATTCCCGGCACGCTGCGCAGCCGCGTGCTGTACTGAGCGATAGCGGCGCGCCGCATGGCGCGCCGCAGTGCTTTCCGCCGCTCAGCCCCCCGTGCGGCGTGGCGCCTTCGCGACCGGTTTGCGCGAGGCCGTTTTTACCGTCGGCTTCTTCGCGGCGGCTTTCTTCGGCGCAGCCGCCGCACGCTTGCCCGCGCCGGCGCCACGCATGGCGTGCCGCCGCTCCACCTCATGCTCCTCGCGGAACGCGGCGGCATAGGACTTCAGCTCGGCCTTGAGCTTCGCACCCAGCCCACGCGCCTGGTCGAGATGCTGCTCCATCCGCTGCATCAGCTCGTAATCGTGGTAGTCGCGGTAGGGCTTGAGGTCGAGGTCGGCCGGCACCTTCTGCAGGCGCTCGTCGCCCACGGACTTCACGTACTTCTGCATGAAACGGTCGTAGGCCTTCCAGGTGACGCGCTGCGCGTTCACCGCAGCCTCCTCGGCGCGCGTGGCGATCTGGTGCGCGTGCAGGTAGTGCAGGCCGAGCTGGTCGATCAGGGTCTTCTCCACTTCCTCGTGCAGGATCAGGAAGCGGTCCACCTCGATCGTGCGACCGCGGAACGTGAAGCTCTTCGGCAGGTGGCGGTCGATGTAGATGGTCTTGCCGTCCTGGCTGTAGCCGGCGAGGTAGGGAATGTCGTGTTCGCGGTCGAGCTTCTTCACGCGGCGCAGAATCGCGTCCAGCGCGCGGTCCAGCATCAGCGCCGAGACGTACCAGTCAGGCGCCTTGAGTTTCTCGTGCGGCGCATTCGGGTGGCAGCTGTTCGACGACATGCGGCATCTCCTGGCGTGGGCAAACCCGATGCGCGCAGCCTAGCGTTCCGGCGATGCAATTTCCTGCGCTCCCGCGAGGCGCGCAAACGCAAACGGCGCCCGCGGGCGCCGTCGATGTTTCCAGTTTGATGGTCGGGGCGGCCGGATTCGAACCGACGACCCTTTGCCCCCCAGGCAAATGCGCTACCAGGCTGCGCTACGCCCCGACTTGGACTTGAAAGGCGGCAACGTGGCCGCCTTCTGCGCTTCGCGATCATGCGATCGTGAAGCGCAAACTATAACAGAGGAATGCGCTCAGCGGCGCAGCAGGGCGAGGACTTCCTCCAGCTCCAGCCGCACCTGGTGCACGATCTGGTGCGACATGCTCGCCTCCACTCGCGCCTGCGGGCCTTCCAGCCGCGCGCGGGCGCCGGTGATGGTGAAGCCCTCGTCGTACAGCAGCGCGCGGATCTGGCGGATCATCAGCACGTCGTGGCGCTGGTAGTAGCGCCGGTTGCCGCGGCGTTTCACCGGATTCAGCGCGGGAAACTCCTGTTCCCAGTAACGCAGCACGTGCGGCTTCACCCCGCAAAGCTCGCCCACTTCACCGATGGTGAAGTAGCGCTTGGCCGGGATGGCGGGCAGTTCGGTGTTATTCCCTTGGTCCAGCATAGCCCTCGACTCGCACCTTGAGTTTCTGCCCTGGCCGGAACGTCACCACCCGCCGCGCCGAGATCGGAATCTCCTCGCCGGTCTTGGGGTTGCGTCCTGGCCGCTGGTTCTTTTCGCGCAGGTCGAAATTGCCGAAACCCGACAACTTCACCTGCTCCCCTCTTTCCAGTGCTTCGCGAACGACCTCGAAACAGGCGTCCACGAATTCCTTGGCTTCACGTTTGTTGAGGCCCACGTCCAGGAAAAGCCGCTCGGCCATATCCGCCTTGGTCAGCGCCATCTCATCCTCGCAACTTAGCCTGGCATGTCTGTTCCAGTGCGGCGATGGCCTGCCGCACGCAACGGTCTGCGTCGTCGTCGACAAGGGTGCGGGAAGCACCCTGCAAAATCAAGCCCATAGCGAGACTTTTTCGGCCCGCTTCGACCCCCTTGCCGCTGTAGCGGTCGAACAGCCGCAGCTCCTTCAGCACGCCGCCGAGCGTGCCGCGGACGACCTCGCCGATCCGTGACCAGGTGACGTCTTCCGGCACTTCGACGGCGATATCGCGGCGCACCGAGGGAAAGCGCGCGACCGGTTGTGCCTTGGGCAGGCGGCGCGCCAAGAGTGGCTCCAGTGCCAGCTCCAGCACGTGCACGTCCGGCCCCAGATCCAGCGCCTTGGCCAGCTGCGGGTGCAGGGCGCCGAGATATCCCGCCGTCTCGCCGTCGCGCGAGATGCGCGCGCCACGGCCCGGATGCAACCAGCCCGGCAGGTCGTCGGCATGCGCCGACCAGCGCTCCGACTCGCCGCCCCAGGCCAGCAAGGCATCCAGGTCGCCCTTGAGATCAAAGAAATCCAGCGCACGGGACGGCTCGCCCCACTGCTCGGCACGGGCAGTACCGCAGGCGGCAATGGCCAGGCTGGGGGTTTCGATCGGTGGATTACCCTCCGCAAATACGCGCGCCACTTCGAATAGTCGTACCCGCTCCTGCTGGCGCGCACGATTGTGGCGCAACGCCTCGACCAAGCCCGGCAGCAGCGAGGGGCGCATCACCGCGAGATCGGCCGACAACGGATTGGCCAACGGCACACCCTGCCCGGCCAGCCCCCATTGGGCCAGCAGCTCGTTGGCGACGAAGGAAAGGTTCACCGCCTCGAAGTAGCCCTGCGCGGCCAACTGCTCACGCAGGGCCAGTTCGCCGATACGCGCCTCGGGCTCGGCCGCCAGCGCCAGCGCGCCGGCGGGCGTGGCGGTGGGGATGTTGTCGTAGCCGAAGATACGGGCGACTTCCTCGACCAGATCCTCTTCGCGCTCGATATCGAAACGGCTGCTGGGCGCGGTGATCCGCCAGCCATCGGCCTGCGGCTCCACCTTCATGCCCAGTGCGGTGAAGATGCGCGCCACTTCGGCATCGGCCACGTCCACGCCGAGCACGCGCCGGAGGCGCGCGCGACGCAGCGTCACCGGTGCCGGCTTGGGCAAGTCGGCGAGGTTCTCCGCCACCAGTACCGGCCCGGCCTGGCCGCCGGCGATCGCCAGCAGCAGCTCGGTGGCGCGCTCCAGCGCGCGGCGCGGCAGCTCGGGGTCGACGCCGCGCTCGAAGCGGTGCGAGGCGTCGGTGTGCAGGCCAAGCTTGCGTGCGCGACCCATGATCGCGGCTGGCGCGAAGTGCGCGGCCTCAAAGAAGATGTTGCGCGTGGCGTCGGTGACTCGCGAATCGAAGCCGCCCATCACGCCGGCCACCGCCAGCGCCTTCTTCTCGTCGGCGATCAGCACGAAGCCGGTATCCAGCGTCGCCTCGCTGCCGTCGAGCAGCTTCAGCGTCTCGCCTGCGTGTGCATGGCGCACCACGACATCGCCTTCGAGCTTGTCGTTGTCGAAGGCGTGCATGGGCTGGCCCAGTTCCAGCATCACGTAGTTGGTGACATCCACCACCGCGCTGATCGGGCGCAGGCCCGCGCGGCGCAGGCGCTCGGCCAGCCACAGCGGCGTACGCGCCGTAGCGTCGATGCCCTCGACGACGCGGCCGAGGTAGCGCGGCGCGTCCTTGCCGGCTTCGAGACGAATGCCGCGGCGGGCTTCACTGGTCACCGGGGCTGGCACCTGCTCACCGGTTTTCACGCGGCTGCCGAACAAGGCGGCCACGTCATGGGCCAGGCCATAAAGGCCCAGGCAATCCGGGCGGTTCGGCGTGAGCTTCAGCTCGATGCTGGCATCGGGCAGACCCAGGTAATCGGCCAGCGGCTTGCCCACTGGCGCATCGACCGGCAGCTCCAGCAAGCCCGAAGCGTCAGCGTCGATGCCGAGTTCCTTCGCCGAGCACAGCATGCCGAACGACTCCACACCGCGTAGTTTCGCCGCCTTGATCGCGATGCCGCCAGGCAGTGTCGCGCCCACCGTGGCCAGCGGCACCTTGATGCCCACGCGCGCATTCGGCGCGCCGCAGACGATCTGCAGCGGTGCGCCCTGCCCTGCGTCGACCTTGCACACCTGCAGGCGGTCCGCTTCGGGATGCTTTTCGGCACCGACGATCTCGGCCACCACCACACCGTCCAGGCCTTCGCCCAGCGGCGTGAGTTCTTCCACTTCCAGCCCGGCCATGGTCAGCGCGTGGGCCAGCTGGGTGCGGTCGGCCTGCACGTCGACCAGCTCTCGCAGCCAGTTCTCGGAGAATTTCATCGTGTGTTCCCTGCCGGTTTACGCGAACTGCTTGAGGAAGCGCAGGTCGTTCTCGAAGAACGCGCGCAGGTCGGTCACGCCGTAGCGCAGCATCGCAAAGCGCTCCACGCCGAGGCCGAAGGCGAAGCCGGTGTAGCGCTCCGGGTCGATGCCGCAGTTCGCCAGCACGTTCGGGTGCACCATGCCGCAGCCCAGCACTTCCAGCCAGCGCGACTCGCCGTCCTTCGTTTCCCAGCGGATGTCCACTTCGGCCGAGGGTTCGGTGAAGGGGAAGTAGCTGGGGCGGAAGCGCATCTCGAAGTCGCGCTCGAAGAACGCGCGGATGAACTCCGCCAGCGTGCCCTTGAGGTCGGCGAAGCTGGAGGTTTCGTCGACCAGCAAGCCTTCGATCTGGTGGAACATCGGCGAGTGGGTCTGGTCCGAATCGCTGCGGTAGACCTTGCCCGGCGCGATGATGCGGATCGGCGGCTGCCGCCCCTTCATCGAGCGGATCTGCACCGGCGAGGTATGCGTGCGCAACAGGCGGCCGTCGCCGAAGTAGAACGTGTCGTGCATGGCGCGCGCCGGATGGTGCGGCGGGAAGTTCAGCGCCTCGAAATTGTGCCAGTCGTCCTCGATCTCGGGACCGTCGGCACGCTGGTAGCCCAGCCGCGCGAAGATCGCCGCGATGCGCTCCAGCGCGCGGGTGATCGGGTGGATGCCGCCGCGCTCGCCGTCGCGGCCGGGCAGCGAGATGTCGATGGTTTCGGAAGCAAGGCGGCGGTCCAGCTCGGCCTGCTCCAGCACGGCCTTGCGCGCGGCCAGCGCGTCGGCGAGACGCTCCTTGACGCGGTTCACTTCGGCGCCACGCGCCTTGCGCTCGTCCGGCGCCAGCGCGCCCAGCGACTTCAACGCGGCGGTGACGATGCCGTTCTTGCCGAGCAGACCCACGCGCAGGGATTCGAGCGCGTCCAGCGTATCGGCCTTGTCGATTTCGGCCTGCGCTTGCGCGGCGCGACTTTCCAGATCGTCCATCGATGCGGTCTCGCTTTGCTCCCCCTCCCCTGCGGGGAGAGGGCTGGGGTGAGGGGCGACTCTTGCGCCAACGCCATGTTCGAAGCGGACTTCGATGAAGTTCGGGGCAAGCCTTGACCCCTCACCTCAATCCTCTCCCCCTGGTTTGAAACAAGAATGGGGGAGAGGAGGCAAACGCAAAAAGCGCGCTACCAAAACAAAGCGGGGAGAAGGCGTTGGCCTTCTCCCCGCTTGATTCACATCATATCGTCAGTGAGCGACGATCAAGCGGCCAGGCTGGCCTTCGCCTTTTCCGCGATGGCGCCAAACGCCTTGATGTCGTGCACGGCGATGTCCGCCAGCACCTTGCGGTCGACCGTGATGCCGGCCTTCGACAGGCCGTTGATCAGGCGGCTGTAGGACAGGCCGAACTGACGGGCGGCGGCATTGATGCGCACGATCCACAGGGCGCGGAACTGGCGCTTCTTCTGCTTGCGGCCGATATAGGCGTACTGGCCAGCCTTGATGACGGCCTGGTTCGCTACGCGGAACACCTTGCGGCGGGCGTTGTAGTAGCCCTTCGCGCGGCCGATGATCTTCTTGTGACGACGACGGGCGGTAACGCCACGCTTTACACGAGCCATGGTCTAGTCCTCCCGTCTCAGAGATACGGCAACATGCGAGCCACACCCTTGGTGTCGCACGCCTTGACGTGGTTGGTGGCGCGCAGGTTGCGCTTACGCTTGGTCGACTTCTTGGTCAGGATGTGCGACTTGAAGGCGTGACCGGCCTTGAACTTGCCGGAAGCGGTCTTGCGAAAACGCTTCGCCGCCGCCCGGTTGGTCTTGATCTTGGGCATGGTGATGCTCCTTGATGAGGCTGCGCTCTCTGCAAGAGCAGCCCGGTTTCTGACTGATTCGGCGGCGACCGCAAGGCCGCGCTTTCCATCCTGCCGACATCGGTGCACGACCCTTCCTGGCGGGTCGAACGGACGATTATACGGGGGATGCGGGGCCGACGCCAGCCCGTGCCCACTCCCTCTCCCCGGCGGGGTGAAGGAGGCGGACGATGCCGGGCGGGTTCGATCCGCACGAGCGATACGGCAGCCGGAAGGCCACCGTTCGCTTCACTGCTTCTTCTTGGGGCCGATCATCATGACCATCTGGCGGCCTTCCAGGCGCGGGAAGGACTCGATCTGGCCGTTCTCGCCCACGTCTTCCTGGATGCGCTTGGCCAGGCTCTGGCCGAGATCCTGGTGCGACATCTCGCGGCCGCGGAAACGGATGGTGACCTTGACCTTGTCGCCCTCTTCCAGGAAGCGAAGCATGTTGCGCAGCTTGATCTGGTAGTCGCCCACGTCCGTGACCGGACGGAACTTCACTTCCTTGATCTCGACCTGCTTCTGCTTCTTCTTGGCGGCCTGGGCCTTCTTCTGGGCTTCGAACTTGAACTTGCCGTAGTCCATGATGCGGCAGACCGGCGGGTCGCCGTTCGGCTGGATCTCGACCAGGTCCATCCCCGCTTCCTGCGCCAGTGCCAGCGCCTCGTCGCGGGTGAGGATGCCCAGCTGCTCAGCATCGGCGCCGATCACGCGTACGCGTGGAACGCGGATTTCCAGGTTGCGGCGATTACCCTTGTTGTCGGTGGTAGCGATACCACGATCCTCCAGAAGAAGTGATGAAAATGACCGTCCGGCACTCAGCGCCGGGTTTCGGTCACCAGACGCTCGATGAAGTCGGCCAGCGGCATGCTGCCCAGATCCTCGCCCGAACGGGTACGCACGGAAACGGTCCCCGCTTCCTTCTCGCGGTCACCGACCACCAGAAGATAAGGGATTTTCTGCAACGTATGTTCACGGATTTTATAGCCGACCTTCTCGTTGCGCAAATCGGCCTCCACCCGGAAGCCTTTGCCGACAAGGGCTTGCGCCACCTCGCTGGCGTATCCGGCCTGGGCATCGGTAATGCTGAACACCACCGCCTGCACCGGCGCCAGCCAGGCCGGCAGCAGGCCGGCGTGGTGCTCGATCAGGATGCCGATGAAACGCTCCATCGAACCCACGATGGCCCGATGCAGCATCACCGGATGCTGTTTCTGTGAATTTTCATCCACATACTCGGCATCCAGGCGCTCGGGCATCATGAAATCCACCTGCATGGTGCCGACCTGCCAGGCGCGACCGATCGAGTCCTTGAGGTGATACTCGATCTTGGGCGCATAGAACGCGCCCTCGCCCGGCAATTCCTCCCATTCCACGTCAGCGGCACGCAACGCACGACGCAGCATTTCCTCGGTGCGGTCCCAGAACTCGTCCGAACCAATGCGCTTGTCCGGCCGCAATGCGAGCTTGATCGCCAGATCGGTGAAACCGAAATCGGCGTAGACCTTCATCGCCTGCAGGTGGAATGCGGTGACCTCCGCCTCGACCTGGTCCGGCGTGCAGAAGATGTGGCCGTCGTCCTGGGTGAATGCGCGCACGCGCATGATGCCGTGCAGCGCGCCGGACGGCTCGTTGCGGTGGCAGCCGCCGAACTCGCCGTAGCGGATCGGCAGCTCGCGGTAGCTGTGCAGGCCGGTGTTGAACACCTGCACGTGGCCCGGGCAGTTCATCGGCTTCAGCGCGAAGGTGTGCTTCTCCGACTCGGTGAAGAACATGTTCTCCGCGTAGTTGTCCCAGTGGCCGGACTTCTTCCACAGCGACACGTCCAGCACCATCGGGCAGCGCACTTCCTGGTAGCCGCTGCGCTTGTACACGCCGCGCATGTACTGCTCCACCGCCTGCCAGATCGCCCAGCCGCGCGGGTGCCAGAACACCATGCCCGGGCTTTCCTCCTGCTGGTGGAACAGGTCCAGCGCCTTGCCGATCTTGCGATGGTCGCGCTTCTCGGCCTCTTCCAGCTGATGCAGCCAGGCCTTCAGATCCTTGTCGTTCAACCACGCCGTGCCGTAGATGCGGGTCAGCATCGCGTTGTTGCTGTCGCCGCGCCAATAGGCACCGGCCACCTTCATCAGCTTGAACGCGCGCAGCTTGCCGGTGTTCGGCACGTGCGGGCCACGGCACAGGTCGGTGAACTCGCCCTGCGTGTACAGCGACAGTTCCTCGTTGGCCGGGATGGATTCGATGATCTCGGCCTTGTAGCTCTCGCCGATGCCGCGGAAGAACGCCACCGCCTCGTCGCGCGACTTCACGCTGCGCGCGAGCGGCAGCGCCTCCTTGACGATCTTCTCCATCTCCGCCTCGATCTTCGGCAGGTCCTCGGGCGTGAACGGGCGCTCGTAGGCGAAGTCGTAGTAGAAACCGTTGTCGATCACCGGGCCGATCGTGACCTGCGCGCCCGGATACAGCCGCTGCACCGCCTGCGCCAGCAAGTGCGCGGTGGAATGGCGCAGGATCTCCAGCGCCTCCGGGCTCTTCTCGGTGACGATCTCGAGGCGGGCATCGTGTTCGATGGGGAAGCTGGCATCCACCAGCTTGCCGTCCACCTTGCCGGCGAGGGTGGCCTTGGCCAGGCCAGCGCCGATGGAGGCGGCCACGTCCTGCACGGACACCGGGTGGTCGAACGGGCGCTTGCTGCCGTCGGGTAGCGTGATCTCGATCATGGGTGCTCTCTGCAAAACGAAAAAGGCGCCACGGCGCCTTTCTGACAAAGGTGAGGCCTGGCAAAAACTCAACGTGCTCGGCTGGTAGTGGACATGTCGCACACTCGGCCGGCACTTGCGCGCGGGCCACCTTGGTCTCTGGAATGACGGCGAAACGCTAGTTTAGCCCATCGCGTGCTGTCAATTCAGCGCCCCGCCGTCGACAATAGGAAGGCCCCATCGCCACCAAGGCCTTGCCCATGCGCATCCTCGTCACCGGCACCGCCGGCTTCATCGGCGCCGCCCTGGCCGAACGCCTGCTGGCGCGCGGCGACGAAGTGCTGGGCATCGACAACCACAACGATTACTACGACCCGGCGCTGAAGGAAGCCCGCCTCGCGCGTTTCGCCGAGCACCCCGGCTACATCCACGTGCGCGCCGACCTCGCCGACGCCCCGGCAGTAAACGCCGCCTTCGCGAGTTTCAAGCCGCAGCGGGTGGCGAATCTGGCCGCGCAAGCCGGCGTGCGCTATTCGCTGAAGAATCCGCAGGCCTACGTGCAGAGCAACCTGGTGGGCTTCGGCAACATCCTCGAAGCCTGCCGCCACGGCGATGTCGAGCACCTGGTCTACGCCTCGTCCAGCTCGGTCTACGGCGCCAACCGCAAGCTGCCGTTCGCGGTGGAGGACGCGGTGGACCACCCGGTCAGCCTGTACGCCGCCACCAAGAAGGCCAACGAACTGATGGCGCACAGCTACAGCCACCTGTACGGCCTGCCCACCACCGGGCTGCGCTTCTTCACCGTGTACGGGCCATGGGGACGGCCGGACATGTCGCCCATGCTGTTCGCCGACCGCATCAGCCGCGGCGAGGCGATCGACGTGTTCAACCACGGCAACCACAGCCGCGACTTCACCTACGTCGACGACATCGTCGAGGGCGTGATCCGCACGCTCGACCATCCGGCCGCACCCGACCCGGCCTACGACGCGCAGTCGCCGAACCCCGGCAGCTCGAACGCGCCGTACCGCGTCTACAACATCGGCAACGACCGGCCGGTGCAGCTGCTGCGCTTCATCGAGTTGCTGGAGCAGCACCTGGGCCGCACGGTGGCAAAGAACCTGCTGCCCATGCAGCCCGGCGACGTGCCGGACACCTGGGCCGACGTGTCGGCGCTGCGCCGCGACGTGGGCTATGCGCCGAGCACCCCGATCGAGGAGGGCGTGGCGCGTTTCGTGGCGTGGTATCGGGACTATTTCCGCCGATAACGGCTCGTAGGAGCGGCTTCAGCCGCGATCCCGTGACTCGTGGAAAAGAAGGTCGCGGCTGAAGCCGCTCCTACGCACGACCCATCAGAACGGCTTGGCCAGCACCAGGAAGATCACGCCCAGCAGCAGCGGCACCGGCAACTCGTTGAGCCAGCGCAGCGCCTTCGACGACGGCAGTACACCGCCCCGCTCGCAACACCTGATCATCCGTCCTGCCCACACGAAATACGCCAGCAGCACGACCACCAGGGTCAGCTTGGCATCGATCCAGTGCATGCCCGCCACCACGTTCGGCAGCTTCGACGGAAACAGCCGCCAGCCCTGCCACAGCACCAGGCCGAACAGGAAGGCGATGCCGAACATGTTGTGGCCGAACTTGTACAGCCGCCGCCCCATCAGCAGCAGCCGCGCCTTCACTGCCGGCTCGTCGCCCGCCTCGGCGAGGTTGACGAGGATGCGCGGCAGGTAGAACACGGTGGCCATCCAGGCGATCACGAACAGCACGTGGAAGCTCTTGACCCACAGGTAGACCATCGCAACGCTCCGCCCGGAAAAAGAAACGACACGAACCGGAGTTCGCGCCGTTGCATGGTATCTGGTGGGCGGCACAAGGATCGAACTTGTGACCCCTACCATGTCAAAGTCGCGAAAGATCAAGGCAATCAAGACCCAACGCGATCACAAGAACTCATGCTCGACCGCATGGCATCGGACTTTGCGCGAGGTGTCGGGGGGCAGTGTGGGATCAGTCGGAAACCGGCCATCACGGCCACCTTCCTTCTACCCCCCTGATAACTTGGCCTGATCACGACCATCTTCCTTCTCGCCCGCCGATGTCTACATCACTTGGAATCAAGATGATGGTGATGCGTCAGGCTGGCCAGCAGCGAATCGACGGCCATGGCAGGCTCAGTCGCACGGTCTCGGCCGCATGGCACGATGACAAGTCGGCCCACAGCCGCGCCTGTCCACAGCGCAGGCCGGCATATTGGCCGTATGCGCTCCGTTGCGGCAGTTCGACACCGGCCATGATGGTACCGGCGGGCACGGTGCCCCCGTGCTGCAACCTGATCGCTTCCGGCGCAATGTGCCAATCCACGGCTGTGCCGTCCGCAAGCGTCGTTTTCACGGGCAGCGATACTCCCGCCTCCGGCCATATCAAATGCTGCGAGCCTGCAGTACCCGCTAGCCGGCCACGAAACACATTGCGCAGACCAAGCAGGCGTGCAACGGCACCACTGGCCGGTTGCGCGTGCACGTCCAGTGGCCTGCCCGTCTGCACGATGCGTCGGCCGTGCATCAGCACCAGCCGGTCGGCCATCGCGGCCAGTGCGGGATCATGGCTCACGGCCAACGTGGGGATCCCGACGGCGTGCACTTCGGCGACGAGTTCCGCCAGCACGTCGTCGCGAGTGGCGGGGTCGAGTGCGGAGGTGGGTTCATCCAACAGCAGCAGTTGCGGCCGGCGGGCCAGCGCGCGGGCCAGCGCCACGCGCTGCTGCTGACCACCGGAAAGCTGTGCGGGCCAGCGTTCGGCAAGATCTGCCAAGCCCACGCGCTGCAGCCACGTCATCGCCTCATCGCGGCGGTGCGGGCCGCTGAGCGCAAAGGCCACGTTCTGCCACGCGCGCAGATGCGGAAACAGCGTATGCCCCTGCGGCAGATAACCCACAGCGCGTCGCTGCGGCGGCAGGCCGCCGTAGGGCTCGCCCTGCGCAGGAAGCAACCCGGCGATGGCGCGCAGCAGCAGCGACTTGCCCTCGCCGCTGGCGCCCAGCAGCACGGTGAAACCCTCCACCTCGAAACTCGCGGACAGCTCGATGGGCCGCGCGATGCGGTAGTCGATGCGCATCAGGCCAGCCTCCGGCGCACCGCCAGGCCCAGCGCGAGCGGCAACGGCAGCGCCACCAGGAAGAACACCCACAACAACGGATACACGGCGGACAGGCCGATGTCCTGCAGGTTCGTCCACAGCTTCACCGGGATGCCCTGCGGGTAATAGGCCACGATCAGCACCACGCCGAACTCGCCCAGCGCGCGCACCCAGGCCAGCGCCACCGCGGCGGCCAGACCCAGCTTGGCCAGCGGCAGGCTGACCCGAAAGAAACAGCGCGCGGGCGAGTGGCCCAGGGTCAGCGCGATCTGCTCCAGCTCGCGCGGCACGCTCTCGAAGGCGGCGCGCGCGGCCAGCACGTAGTACGGCAGCGCGGCGTAGAACTGCGCCATCACGAAGGCCGGCGCGGAGTTGGTGAGCACCAGCCCGGCGCGTTCCAACAGACTGCCGGCGGGGCCGTAGGGGCCGTACATGGCGGCGAGCAAGAGGCCCATCGCCAGCGGCGGCGTGAGCAGGGCCAGCAGCAGCAGCGCGTCGACCAGCCACTGTCCGCGCACGCGATGGCGCGCCAGCCACCAGGCCAGTGGCGTACCCAGCGCCACAATCAAGCCCAGTGCAACAAGGCTCAGCCCCAGCGACACCGCCACCGCGCCACCGTCGCCGTGGGCGAAGCCGAAGTGACGCCAGTCGGTGGCGAGCACCAGCCCCGCGAACGGCGCGGCGAGCAGCAGCAGGGCGAGTGCCGCCAAACCCGCCGCGAATCGCGATCGACTCACAGCGTCTTGCCGTGCGGCGGGTCATAGCCGCGCTCACGCAGCGCCTGCTGCCCGGGTGCGCTCTTGAGCAGTTTCACGAAGGCGCGGCCCAGCACCGGCTGTTCCGCGTTCGCCGGCACGGCCGCATAGAACACCAGCGGCTGCGCCTCCAGCTTCTTGCCGCTGGGCAGGGTGAAGCCGGCCTTGGCGTACCAGCTCGCCTGCAGCGCGGGTTGCGCGAGGTCGATCTCGGCGGGCAGGGCAATGGTGGGCAGGTGGTGCGAGAACGCCGCGCTGGCGTAGCCGAGGGTGGCGTCGATCTGGCCTGCTTCCAGCCGCGACATCAGCGAGGCTTCGGCAAACATCTGCTGCGGGTTCTGCCATTCGCCCGCCACTTCTTTCTGCAGCTTGGGCTGGTGGTAGTAGCGCGCGGCGAGCTGCAGGGTGAGCAGCGCGTTCGCGCCCTGCGGATCGACCGCCGGATCGGTGCGGCCCAGGCGCAGGCCCGGTTCGCGCAACACGTCGTACCAAGCCTTCCTGCCGGCCGCCGCGGCCTGAAAATCCGCCGCGAAACGGCTCTTGGGGCTGTAGACCACCACCATGCGCGTGCTGGCCACCGGCACCGCGTGCACGACCAGGCCGACCTTTTTCAGCACTTCCATCGGCCCCGGCGTGATGCCGACAAAGGCATCGGCAACGAGCTGCTTGCCGGCGATCAGCCGCGCCAGCGCGTAGGAGCCCTGACCGATGCCCTGGTACTGCGCACCATGCGCCTTGGCGAAGGCGGGGCCGAGATCCTGATCCATCACCACGCCCATCGAGCCGGCATGGGCCACGCGCACGACAGGTGTTTCGGCGGCCTGCACGGCAAGGGCAAACAGCAGCAGGGCGAGGCCGACGAGCAGGCGCCAGCTCTTCCGAGCTCGGTAGGAGCGCACCCTGTGCGCGATGAGGTCTTTCGTGAAGAGCGACAATCGCGCACAGGGTGCGCTCCTACCGGTAGACGGTGGCGCGCTCATGCCCTGCCCTCCTTCAACCGGCGCGCGCTGTCGCGCACGTCCACATCGAAGGTGACGTCGACACCTTCCAGCGCGAGTTTCAGCCCGTCGCGGCTGGGCAGGCGCGCGGCCAACGCGCGCACCGCATCGCTCGCCAGCGCCACCCGCCAGCCGTCATCCACGCGCTGCCAGCCGGGCGCGGCGGCCAGCGCGAGTTGCTGGCGTTCGATTCGGCCATCGGGCCAGCGCATGGCGTTTTCCACCGTCTCGCCGGCCAGCAGCCGCGCCAGTTCCGACTCGTCGATGCGCAGGCGCAGCGACTGTTGCCGTTGTTGCACTCTCATCGGCTCATCTCGTTCCAGAGTTCAGGGGTATTGCAGTCCACGAGTTGCGCCGCCTCGTCCTTCGACAAGGCCAGCGCTTCGGTTTCCATCGCCGCCTGCAGCGCGCGCAGCGATCGCGCGCGCGGCGCGGCCGACGACGCCAGCGCAAGCAGCAAGGCGCGGCTGGCGGCGTCCAGGCGAAAGCGCCACGGCAGCACGAGTTCGGCAAACGCCACGCTGCGCGCCTGCCGGCGCTCCGTGCGCAACCGCTGCAGCAGCGCGCCGGACAAGCGCGGCATGTCCACCGGGATCACCAGCAGCTCGGCCTCAGCCGTCACGCTGGCTGCCACGCTCATGAGGCCACCGACCGGGCCGAGCTGCGGGGCGAGATCGGCCACGCCGCGATGCGCGGGGCGCTCTCCGCTCACCCGCAGCGCATCGACGCCCGCCGCGCGCAGCGTGGCCAGTAGATGCTCGATCAACGGCTGGCCGTGCCAGTCCAGCAGTGCCTTGTCGCACCCCATGCGGCTGGACTGGCCGCCGGCCAGCAGCACGCCGATGCAGGGGCGATCCTCAGCGATCGTGGCCATGCGCGGCATGCGAATGGGCGTGGGTGAACTGGCGATCGTCCCCGCACAATGAGCAGCCTTCGCTCCAGGCGCTGTCGCCGTCCACGTAGTGTTCCTGCTTCCAGATCGGTGACTCGCGTTTCACCGCCTCGATGGCCAGCCGGCAGGCGCGGAAGGCCTCGTCACGGTGCGGCGTACCGGCAGCCACCACCGCGGCGACATCGCCGATGGCGAGATCCCCTTTCGCATGCGCGATCCACAGCTTGAGCGGCGCGCCCACCTCGGCCAGCGCGCGCTCGGCGATGGCGCGAAACTGGTTCAGCGCCAGCGGCACGAACAAGTCGTAGCTGATGCCGGTGACGACGCGCCCCACGTTGTGGTCGCGCACCCGGCCGATGAAGCTGGCGATGCCGCCGAAGCGCGGATCGGCCACGAAATCCAGCGCCGCGGCCACGTCCAGCGCGGCCACGCGGCGTTCCACCACGGCTACATGCAAAGCGTCCATTTCAGCCTCCGCTCACTGGCGGCAGCACGGCCAGCGCCACGCCGGCCGGCACTTCGCGGTGGTTGTGCAGGATTTCCTCGTCGGTGGCGAAAGCGCAGCGCCGTACCAGGCCGGCGGACACCTGGGGCGCCTGCACAGCCAGGTGCGCGACCAGCAATTCGCGCAGCTCGGCCATCGTGCTGCCGGCGGGCACGTCCAGCTCCATCGTGCCGCTGGCATCGGCCTCGCGCAGCGCGCCGAACAGGGCAATCGACATCTTCATGCGTGGCTCCCGCCGAAATCAGGGCTGTGCAAATGGCTGGGGCCGTAGACCTCGACCAGACTGCCGGCAGCCAACGTGTTCGCCTCCAGCGGAATCACCGCCCAGGCATTGGCCTCGGCCAGCGAGCGGATGCGGTAGGACTCCTGTCCTTCCAGCACCTGCGCGCTGAGGCCGCCTTGCGCATCCATCGCCACGCGCGCCTTGAGGTGAAAGCGCAGGCGCGGCTTCTTCGCGTAGTCGGCGGTCAGCGGCACGCGCCAGGGCACTTCGTGCGGCAGGCCAAGCATGGTGCGCAGCGCGGGCTCAACGAAGAAACGCAGCCCCACCGCCACCGCGATGGGGTTGCCCGGCAGGCCGAAGAACAGCGTGCCGTCGGGCAGGCGCGCGAACAGCAGCGGCTTGCCGGGGCGGATCGCCAGCTTGTGGAAGATCGCGGTGGCGCCGAGTTGCTGCAATGCCTCGGGCACGAAGTCGTAACGGCCCATCGACACCGCGCCGGTGGAAATCACCACGCGCGCACCGGCATCGCGGGCGCGCGCGAAGGCGGCGAGGAAGACGCCCACCTCGTCGCCCACGGTTTCGCGATGCATCAGCTCGGCGCCCGCGCTCGGCAATTGCGCGGCGAGATACGGCCCGTTGGAATTGCGGATCTGCCCCGGCGCGAGCGCGGCGCCGGCCGCGCCCACCAGCTCGCGGCCGGTACACAGCACGGCCACGCGCGGGCGCGCCGCCACGCGCAGGCGCGCCACGCCCAGCGCGGCCAGCAGCATCAAGTGATTGGGTGTAAGCAAGGTGCCGGCGGCGAGCACGGCCACGCCCTGCGCCACGTCGGAACCGGCGCGGCGCAGGTTGTCGCCCGCCGCCACGGCGGCTTTCAGGCGCACGCGCGGCGGCGCGTCCAGGCGTTCGGTCTGCTCCACCGCGATCACGCGGTCGAGGCCGTCAGGCACGCGCGCACCGGTCATGATTTCCCAGGCGCCATGCCGCGCACGGCTGGCGCCGTCGCCCGCAGCCTGCTCGCCTTCGATCAGCCACTCGCTGCCGGCCGGCAAGGGCTCGCTGCCGCCGGCGAGCGCGTAGCCGTCCATCGCCGAGTTGTCGAACGGCGGCAAGGCCTCGGGTGCGATCACCGCTTCGGCCAGCACGCGGCCCGGCGCGTCATCCAGCGCGCACTCCTCGGCGGGCAATGCTGTGCATTCGGCAAGGATCAGCCGCAATGCGGCTTCGGGAGCCAGCAGTTCGTGGCTCATGCGTGGCCCTCGCCCGCAACCATCGCCAGCGCATGCGCGAGGATGGGCGCGAGGATCTCCATGCCTTGCGCCGCCGCCTTGCTGCTGCCGGGCAACGCGATCACCAGCATGGAATCCACCAGCACCGCTTCGGCGCGGCTCAGCCACGCCAGCGGAGTGTGCTGGCTGCTTTCGCTGCGGAACATTTCCGCGATGCCGGGCACACGGCGCTCGCCCGCCAGTGCCAGTGCCTCGGGCGTGACATCGCGCGGCGAGAGGCCGGTGCCGCCGGTACACAGCACGAGGCGGATGCCGGCAGCGGCCAGCTCACGCAGGCGCGCAGCCAGCGGCGCGGCCTCGTCGACGCGCAGTTCGGCGGGGCCGAGTTCGGCGCCCAGCGCGCGCAGGCGTTCCACCAGCAAGGGGCCGGAGACGTCCTCGTAATCGCCGCGGCTGGCGCGGTCGCTGAGCGTGATCACGGCGGCGGGTACGCCGTCCAGCTTCGGCAAGCCGCGCGGGCGGTAGTGCTCGCGCTCGGCATCCGTCATGCCCTCGGGGTGGAACCACAAGCCCTTCTTGCCGCCTTCCTTGAACAGCAGCCGCACGCCGACGATGGCGAGCGCGGGTTCCACCGGTTTGGTGAGGTCGTAGAGCGTGAGCAGGGCCGCGCTGGCGCCCGCGAGCGCTTCCATCTCCACGCCGGTGCGGGCGATGGCGGCGGCTTCGCAGTAGACGCGAATGGCGCGGCGCTCGGCCACCGGCACGCAGCGCAGTTCGGCGTATTCCAGCGCCAGCGGATGGCACAGCGGCATCAGTTGCGAAGCGCTTTTCGCGCCTTGCAGGCCGGCCACCTCGGCCATGCCCATGGCGTCGCCCTTGGGCAGGCGGCGTTCGACGATGGCCTCGAAGGCGCTGCCAGCGAGAAGTTCGCCCACTGCCACGGCGCGGCGGGCCGTGACGCGCTTGTGGCGCACGTCGGCCATGTGGAACGCGGCCTGACGCTCGGGCGCGGTGGCGCGCTCGCTCATGGATCAACCTCCGGTGGAAGCAAGATGGGGCGTGATGCCGGTGCGGCCCTGGTGCAAGAAATGGCTCTGCTCCTTGCGGCCGATCTGACCGCCGATGGCATGCACCAGGTCGTCGAGTTGCTCGTCGCGCTGCAGGTGCTGGCGCAGCGGTATGCCGAATTCGCCGAACAGGCACAGACGAAGGTCGCCGCTGGCGGTGACGCGCAGGCGGTTGCAGCCGGCGCAGAAGTCCTTGGAGTACGGCGCGATGATGCCGATGCGGCCGGCGTAATCGGGATGGGCGTATTCGCGTGCGGGGCCGGCATCCAGGGCACGCGGCAGCGCCTGCCAGCCCTGCTCGCGGATGGCGTCTTCCAGCGTCTGCGCGCGCACGTGGTGATCGCGGAAGAAGGCCAGGTTGTCGCCGGTCTGCATCAACTCGATGAAGCGCAGGCCCACGGCGTGGTCGCGCAGGTAGTCCAGCCAGCGCGGCAGCTCGTCGTCGTTGACGCCGCGCAGCAGCACGGCGTTGAGCTTCATGGACAGGCCGCCGGCCAGTGCCATTTCCACGCCGCGAAGGATGTCGTCCAGCCGGTCGTGGCCGGTGATGCGCGCGAAGGCCGCGCGATCGAGGCTGTCCACGCTGACATTGATGGCGTTGAGCCCGGCATCCATCCATTCGTGCAGGCGCCTGGAGAGCAGCGTGCCGTTGGTGGTCATCGCGAGCTTCTTCACGCCCGGCACCGCGGCGGCAGCACGCAGCACGTCGGTGAGGTCGCGGCGCACGCTGGGCTCGCCGCCGGTGATGCGCAGCTTGTGCATGCCCAGCTCGGCGAAGCCGCGCAGCAGGCGGGTGATTTCTTCCAGCGACAGCGGCCCCGCTGCGCCCGTTTCGGCGTGGTAGCCGTGCGGCAGGCAGTAACTGCAACGGAAGTTGCACGCGGGAGTGACCGACAGCCGCACATACGGAAAGCGGCGACCGTAGCGATCGGCCAGCGGGGCCGTGCCCACGGAACCAGACCCAGGCTCAGGACGGCAACGCATCGATCAACCCCTGCACGAGCGGCTTCAGGTGATAGCGAGCGGCCGGGACGACCGCGACCGCCACGCCGCGTCGCGCAAGCGCCTCGGCGACCACAGGCCCGACGGCGGCCACGACGGTTCGATGCAAGGCCTCATCCAGCGCCCGACCTTGACCTTGGCCGTCCGCCAGGCGAAACAGACGCTCCACCTGTTGCACGCTGGTGAATGCGATCGCGTCGACTTCCCTTTGCCACATGCGTTGGATCAAGGCCAACACGTCGGCGTCGTCGGCCGCATCGGCATAACGGTAGGGGGCGACGGGCAAGGCCAGCGCGCCCGCTTCGACGAGAAAGGCCATCAGCGGCGCGTTGGGCTCGCTGCCGTACAGTTGAACGCCGACGCGCCGGCCATGCAGCTCGAACTCGCGCAGGCAGGCGATCATGCCCGGCGTGGTGGCCGGTTCGGCGATGCGCTCGGGCCGCAGCCCCAGTTCGCGCAACACCCGCGCCGGTTTGGGGCCGCGCGCCACGATGCGCACCTGCGCCAGGCGCGCGACGAAGCCGGCACGCTCGGTGGGCGCATGCCGGTCGAGCGCGGCCAGCAGGCGATGCAATCCCTCGCCGGTGAACAGCAGCAGGTCGTCGCAGCCGCCTGCATTGAACTGGCGCAGCCAATCCAGCACGGGTGCTGGATCGGGCGCGTCGCGGATCTCCACCAGCGGGCAGCGCAGGACGCGGGCGCCACGTCGTTCGAGCAACGCCGCGAACACATCGAGCTCCCGCGACTCGGGGATCGCGACGCAGCGGCCCGCCAGCGGCTGTCCGGATTCGACGACTGCATTCATCGCGGCGACTCCCGGCTGTCCGTCGGTGTGCCCATCAGGCCGGCTCCATCTGCATCGTCCGTGCGGCCGGCGCAACCTCGGCATGCCCATCGACCAGTTCGCCAAACCAGGCATGCTCGCGCGCACAGGCCGCGACCTCGCCGACGATCAGCAGCGCCGGCGAACCCACCGCATGCGTTTTGACGAGTGCCGGCAATTCGGCAAGCACGCCGACGATCACGCGCTGCTGCGGCAGGCTGCCGTTCTCGACGATGGCCACCGGCGTGTCGGCTGCTCGCCCATGGGCGAGCAATCGCGCCGTGAGCGCATCGACCCGCTCGACGCCCATGTAGACGGCCAGGGTTTGCCCACGCTGGCCAAGCGCCTGCGCGTCCAGCGCATCGCTGCCCGCCTTGCCATGCGCGGTCAGCAGGCAAACCGACTGCGCTTGGTCGCGATGGGTCAACGGGATACCGGCAAAGGCGGCGCAGGCCGTGGCCGCGGTGACGCCCGGCACCACCTCGCAGGCGACGCCGTGGCGACGCAGGAAGGTCAGCTCCTCGCCGCCGCGGCCGAACACGAACGGATCGCCGCCCTTCAGGCGCACCACGCGCCGCCCCTCGCGCGCATGCGCCAGCATCAACCGATGGATCTGTTCCTGCGCCATCTGGCGGCCGCCGCAACGCTTGCCCACGTCGATGCGCTCGGCATCGCGCCGAGCCATCGCGAGAATCTCCCCGCTCACCAACTGGTCGTGCAGCACCACGTCTGCCGTGTGCAGCGCGCGCAGCGCCTGCAGCGTGAGCAGGCCCGGGTGGCCCGGGCCGGCACCGACCAGCACCACCGAACCCTTGCATGGCGGCGGCTCGTCGCCGCACAGGGCGTCGAGCAGCAACTGTTCGGCCTCCTGTTCGCGCGCGGCGCGCAGCAACGGCAGCACCGGGCCGTCGTGCAGCCAGTCATAGAAGGCGCGGCGGCCGGCGAGGTTTTCGTGCCGGCGCACGATCTGCGCACGCTGGCGCTGCGCCAGCGTCACCAGCGCGCCCAGGGCGTGATCCAGCACGCGTTCCAGCGTCTCGCGCACGCGTCGCGCCAGTGCGGGTGCCGCACCCGCGGTGGAGATGGCCACCATCAACGGCGAACGATCCACCACCGCAGGCACGTGGAAGCGCGAGCACGCGGCATCGTCCACCACGTTGGCGAAGATGCGCCGCTCGCCCGCGGCGGCGGCCACCGCGGCATTCAACGCGTGGTCGTCCGTGGCGGCGATCACCAGCCACATGCCATCGAGCCATCCGGGCGCGAACTCGCCGCGCTGCCAGTGGATCGTCCCCGCCGCGGCCTGGGCGGCGAGTTCCTCATCCAGCCGTGGCGCGCCCACCGTCACGCGCGCACCTGCATCGCAAAGGGCAGCAGCCTTGCGCCGGGCCACGCTGCCGCCACCTACCACCAGCACTGGCAGCCCATGCATATCTGCGAAAAGTGGATACAGCTTCATCGTCGGCCTCCGGTTCGCTGCCATGCGTTCATGCCTCGCTCTCGGCGTGCGCGTCGGCGATCAGGCGCTGCAGCTCGGGGATGCACGAGCCGCAATTGCCGCCCGCGCGCAGCACGGCGGTCACGCCCGCCGGCGTGTCGAGACTTTTCTCGCGGATCGCCGCGCAAATCGTGTTGCGGCCCACGCCGAAGCACGCGCACACCACCGGACCGGGGTCGCCATCCGCGTCCGGCGCCTCGCCGGCAAGCAGGCAGGCGCGGTCGGCGTCCCCCAGCTGCGCCTGGCCGAACAAGCGGGCCAGCCATCGACGCGACGGCAAGTCGGGGCGCGCGGAGAGGAACACGCAGGCTTCGAGTCGCGCGTCACGCAACAGCACGGCGCGATAGATCCCGGTATCGGCATCTTCGTATTCCAGCCACTCCGCGTCGGCACCAGCCGCATCCAGCCAGGTTCTGGCCCAGGCGCCGCCATCCTTCGGCTGCTCGCGCTGCGCGATCTCGTAACGCCAGAACTGCTCGCCGCGAATCAGCGTCCAGTAGCTCAAGCCCGCCACCGGCAGCAGGCGGCGCGCGAACGCGAAGCCGTACCAGCGCACCGGAAACGGCTCCACACGCACCGGCGTGTGCTTGAACTCCGGCTGGCCGGAAACCGGATCGACCACCGGATTCACCAGTGCGCCGACGCGCGCATCGGAGGCGAACTGTGCGTTCCAGTGGATCGGCACGAACACGTTGCCGGTCAGGATGCCGCCGCCGTGGCGCACCCGTGCCACCATCGCTCCCCAGTTCGAGACTACCCGCGCCAGTTCGCCTTCGCGCACGCCACTGCGCAAGGCATCGTGCGGGTGCATGTCGACGAAGGGCTCGCCGAGATGGCCGGCGAGCCGTGGCGACTTGCCGGTGCGCGTCATCGTGTGCCACTGGTCGCGCACACGGCCGGTGTTGAGCGCCAGCGGGTACTCGCGATCCGGCGCATGGACGGGCGGACGTCCGGAAGCGGCGACGAAGCGTGCGCGGCCATCGGCATGCGCGTAACGACCATCCTCGAACAGCCGCGCCGTGCCGCTGCCGTCGTCGCGCACCGGCCACTGCACCGGCGCCAGCGCGTCATAAGCCGGCTCATCGAGCGCGACCAGCCCGCCGAGATGCAGTTGCCGCCGCGCCGCCGGCAGGCCGTCGTCTGCAGTTTCGTGGTTGCGGAAGGCGGTGAGCCGCGCGTGCTCGACGAAGATGGCGTGCGGCCCAGCGTAGTCGAAGGCTTCGGCAAAGCCCAGCCGCTTCGCCACGTCGCAGACGATGCGCCAGTCGGCCCGCGCCTCGCCCGGTGCAGGCAGGAACGGTCGCTGCCGCGAGATGCGCCGCTCCGAACTCGTCACCGTGCCGTTCTTCTCGCCCCAGCCCAGCGCCGGCAGGCGCACATGCGCATGTGCGCTGGTGTCGGTGCACTCGACGATGTCGGAGCACACCACCAGATCGCAGGCCAGCAGCGCCTGTCGCGCGCGGTCGGCGTCGGGCAGGCTGACCACCGGGTTGGTGCCCATGATCCACAACGCCTTGACCCGCCCTTCCAATACCGCATCGAACAACGCCACCGCTTTCAGCCCGGGTTCGGCCGCGATGCGCGGCGACGACCAGAACGCCTGCACGATCTGCCGATGCACCGGATCGTGCAGATCCATGTGCGCCGCCAGCATGTTGGCCAGGCCGCCGACTTCGCGCCCGCCCATCGCGTTCGGTTGCCCGGTGATCGAGAACGGCCCCGCGCCCGGCTTGCCGATGCGCCCGGACAGCAGGTGGCAGTTGATCAGGCTGTTGGCCTTGTCGGTACCACTGGTGGACTGGTTCACGCCTTGCGAGAACAGGCTGACCACGCGCTCGTGACGCGCGAACAAGCGATAGAACGCCAGCAGGTCGGCCAGTTGCACGCCGCAGATGCGTGCAACCGCGGCCGGGTCGCCGGCCTCGGCGCTGGCCACTGCCAAGGCGGCATTCAGGCCATCGGTATGCGCATCGACGAAGCCGGCATCCATCACGCCATGCTGGAACAGGAAACTGAGCAGGCCGTTGAACAGCCAGACGTCCGTGCCCGGCTTGATCGGCAGATGCAGATCGGCCGACTCGCAGGTGGCGGTGAAACGCGGATCGATCACCACGAGCTTCGCCCCGGCCTCCTTCGCGCGCGTGATGCGCTGGAACACCACCGGATGGCACCACGCCGTGTTGGAGCCCACCAGCACCACCAGCTCGGCCTGCGCCAGATCCTCGTAGCAGACCGGCACCAGGTCTTCGCCGAAGGCACGCTTGTGCGCAGCGACCGCGGAGGACATGCACAGGCGCGAATTGGTGTCGATGTTCGCCGTGCCCAGGTAACCCTTGGCCAGCTTGTTGACGACGTAGTAGTCCTCGGTGAGCAGTTGGCCCGACACGTAGAACGCCACGGCATCGGGGCCATGCTGGTCGATCGTGCGGCGGAAACCGTCGGCCACGCGATCGAGCGCTTCGTCCCAGCCGGCCCGACGATACGTGCCGTCCGGCTCGCGCACCTGCGGATACAAGAGGCGACCGCACAGGTCCGTCGTCTCGCCCAGCGCCGCACCTTTCACGCACAGGCGCCCGAAGTTGGAAGCATGCGCGGGATCGCCTTCGACGCTCACCGTGCCCGCGGCATCTGCCCGCGCCAACACGCCGCAGCCGACACCGCAGTACGGGCAGGTGGTGGCCACCGCCTCGCTCATGCGGCGACTCCATGCTTGGCCATGGCGGGTCGCGCGCGGTTCATCGTTCCCCGCGACGGACCAGCACGTGTTCGCCATCGCGGCGTATCTGCCACGCATGCACGTGCAGCGCCGCGTCCTCCAGGCACTCGCCGGTGCGCAGGTCGTAGTGCTGCTTGTGGATCGGCGAGGCCACCACCACGCGCTCGCCGAAGCTGCCCACCAGGCCGCGCGACAGCACTGCCGCACCGGATTCGGGATCGACGTTGCCGACCGCGTGCAGCGTGTCGTCGGCGAGGCGGAACACCGCCACCTGTTCGCCCGCCACCAGCGCGCACACACCGGTATCGGGCACGATCTCGCCGATCCGGCACACGCGGGTCCAGTCGCCCGTCGTAGCGTTGCTGTTCATGGCTTCACTCCGTCTCGACCACGACCGGGATGCGCTCCAGCCGGCCGCGTTTTTCTTCCCGCGTGGCGGGTCGGATCTGTCCGCGCTCGGGCACGAAGGCCACGTTGTCGTCGGCCGCCTCGCTGTTGACGAAGTGGCGGAAGCGACGGCGCACCTGCGGATCGCTCACGGCCTTCTTCCACTCGCACGCGTAGCTGTCGATCACCCGCTTCATCTCCGCCTCCAGCTCGGCGGCGATGCCCAGCGTGTCGTCGATGACGACCGCGCGCAGGTAATCCATGCCGCCTTCGAGGTTGTCGCGCCACACGCTGGTGCGCTGCAGGCGATCGGCGGTGCGGATGTAGAACATCAGGAAGCGGTCGACGTAGCGGACCAGGGTTTCCGTGTCGAGGTCGCCGGCCAGCAGCTCGGCGTGCCGCGGCTTCATGCCGCCGTTGCCGCACACGTAGAGGTTCCAGCCTTTTTCGGTGGCGATCACGCCGACGTCCTTGCTTTGCGCCTCGGCACATTCGCGGGTGCAACCGGAGACGGCGAACTTCAGCTTGTGCGGCGAGCGCAGGCCCTTGTAGCGGTGCTCCAGGTCGATCGCCTGGCGCACCGAATCCTGCACGCCGTAACGGCACCAGGTGGAGCCCACGCAGGACTTCACGGTGCGCACGGACTTGCCGTAGGCATGGCCGGATTCGAAGCCCGCCGCGATCAGCTCCTCCCAGATCGACGGCAACTGCTCCAGCCGCGCGCCGAACATGTCCACGCGCTGGCCGCCGGTGAGCTTGGTGTACAGGCCGTACTTGCGCGCGATCTGCCCGATCGCGATGAGCCCGTCCGGCGTCACCTCGCCGCCGGCCATGCGCGGCACCACCGAATAGCTGCCGTCCTTCTGGATGTTGGCGAGGAAGTAGTCATTGGAATCCTGCAGCGCGGCGTGCTCCTGCTGCAGCACGAACTCGTTCCAGCACGAGGCCAGGATGCTGGCGGCCACGGGCTTGCAGATGTCGCAACCCAACCCCTGCCCGTGCCGTGCCAGCAGTTCGTCGAAGCGGCGGATGCGCTCCACGCGAACCAGGTGATAAAGCTCCTGCCGCGTATGCGCGAAGTGCTCGCACAGGTGGTTGTTCACCGCCAATCCGGCGCGCGCCAGCTCCGCCTTCATGATCTGCGTCACCAGCGGCACGCAGCCGCCGCAACTGGTACCGGCCCGCGTCGCCTGCTTCAGCGCGTCGAGCGTGGTGGCGCCAGCCGCCACTGCCTCGCACAACAGCCCCTTGCTGACGTTGTTGCACGAGCACACCTGCGCCGATGCCGGCAACGCGTCCAGCGCCAGCCCCGGCTTGGCCTTGCCGTCGCCGGCCGGCAGGATCAACGACTCGGGCGACTCCGGCAACTCCATGCCGTTGAGCATCATCTGCAGCAGCGAGCCGTACTCGGCCGCATCGCCCACCAGCACGCCGCCAAGCAGGCGCTTGCCGTCCTCCGACACGACCAGCTTCTTGTAGACCTGCCGGCGTTCGTCGCTGAACTGGTAGCTGAAGCTGCCCGGCGTGGCGCCGTGCGCGTCGCCGATGCTGGCCACGTCCACACCCATCAGCTTGAGCTTGGTGGACATGTCCGCGCCGGCGAATTCCGGCAGGTCGGGCGCCGGCCGGCGAGCCTGCAGCGCGTAGATGTGCTTGGCCACCACCCGCGCCATGTCGTAGCCCGGCGCCACCAGCCCGAACACTTTGCCGCCCCATTGCGCGCATTCGCCGATGGCGTAGACGTCGCGGTCGCGCGTGCGGCAGAAGTTGTCCACCATGATGCCGCCGCGCTGGCCCACGCCCAACTCGCTCTGCCGGGCCAGTTCGTCGCGCGGGCGGATGCCGGCGGAGAACACGATGAGGTCGGTTTCCAGATGGCTGCCGTCGGCGAACTCCATGCGATGGCGCCGCGTTTCGCCATCGACGATGCGCTGCGTGTTGCGGCCGGTATGCACCACCAGACCCAGATCCTCGATCGCCCTGCGCAGCATCTGTCCGCCGCTGTCGTCCACCTGCACCGCCATCAGGCGCGCGGCGAATTCCACCACGTGCGTTTCCAGCCCCATGTCGCGCAACGCCTTGGCGCACTCCAGGCCAAGCAGGCCACCGCCGACCACCACGCCATGCTTCGATCGACCGCCCCACTCCGACAGCGCATCCAGGTCGTCCAGCGTGCGGTAGGTCAGGCAACCCGGGCGATCGTTGCCCGGGATCGGCGGCACGAACGGCGCGGAGCCGGTGGCGATCACCAGCTTGTCGTAAGGCAGCACGTCGCCGTCACTGGTCGTTATGCGCTTCATCGCGCGGTCGATGCCCGTCGCGCGCGTCGCCAGCTTCAGTCGTATGCCGGCCTGCTCGAAGAAGCCGGGCGTCACCAGCGACAATTCATCCATGGTCTTGCCGGAGAAAAACTCCGACAGGTGCACGCGGTCGTAGGCCGGTCGCGTCTCCTCGCCGAGCACGGTGATCTCCAGATCCGGCGGCTGCAGGGCCGCGAGCTCCTCCAGCAGCTTGTGCCCCACCATGCCGTTGCCCACCACGACAAGTCGCGTCGTCATGTCGATGACCTCCCCGTGGAATCCGTCGATAGCTCTCGCGATTGCAGCAGCCAGTTCTGCTGCAAGGCCTCCTGGTACCGGCGCTCCTCGCTGGTCACGTGTTCGCGGCTGAAACGCACGGCGAGCGCGCACAGCGAACCGGCGATCACGAAGCCGCCAAGCACCGTGAAGGTGTGCTGCACCGAACCGATGTATTTCTGCAGGAACCCGGCCGCAACGGCGCCGACGTTGCCGCCGGCACCGATGATGCCCGCCACGCCACCCAGCGCCTTGCGATCAACAAAAGGCACCAGCGCATAGGTCGCCCCGCATGCCATGTGCAGGCACATGCCGAAAGCCAGCATCGCCGTCACCGCCATGGCCACGCCTTGCGCGCTTGAGAACCACAGCAGCCCGATGCCTTCACAGAACATCAGCGCACACAGGAGTCGCGCCCGGGACGCCAGGCCATGCCTGCGCGCCAGTCGATCGGACGCCATGCCTCCCATCGCCCGCGCGAACAGGGCCAGCAAGCCAAACCCGCCGACGGCGAGGCCCGCGCCGCGCAGGTCCAATCCGAAGCGATCGACGTAATACGAGGCCGCCACGCCGTGCACGAAAAGCTCGATGCCGAAGCAGCCGGCATAGGTGACGAACAGCATCCACACCCGGTAGTTGCCGGCCGCCTGGCGGAGCGTTGCCCAGCCGCCCTGCTTGCCGCGGCCTGCAGCGAAGCTTTGCGCACCCTGTCCGTGGCGATCACCTTCCGGAGTGTCCTGGGCAAATCTCCAGTACAGGACGCCCACGATCACCATCAGCACCCCGGGCAGCAGCATGACGATGCGCCAGGCGAGATGGTGCCCAACGCCTAGCGCAAGCACGCCGGCCAGCAGCAGCGGTATCGCCGCCTGCGCTGCGCCGCCGCCTGCATTGCCCCAACCGGCCGCGGTTGCATTTGCGGTGCCCACCACGTTGGGCGCAAACATCACCGACGTGTGGTACTGCGTGATCACGAAGCCTGCGCCGACCGCGCCGATCGCCAGACGTACGAGCAGGAACGATGCATAGCCCTGCACCAACATCATTCCGAACACCGGAACAGAGCCCAGCAGCAAGAGACCCGCATAGGTGCGCCGCGGACCCAGTCGGTCGCACAGCGGGCCGATCAGCAGGCGCCCGAAAATGGTCGCTGTCACGGCGGCGATGGTGATGTTGGCGACTTGGTCAGGGCTGAGTCGGAACTCTTCCCGCACCAGCGGCATCAGCGGCGCCACCGCGAACCATGCGAAAAAGCACACGAAGAACGCCAGCCAACTCAGGTGGAACGCACGCATCTGGGGCGTGCGCCATTGGAACAGCTCGATCCGAGTCGCCTTGTCCGACATGGCATCTCCGCCCGTAGATGACGAATCGCCTCCTGCACCTTGTCGCGCAGCACACATCCCTGTCCGCCTGGAATGTTGCGTAGCAACACGCATGCCAGCGCAAGCGCCACCATGAAAACGGGGGATTGGCGGATTTTTTGGAGCTGCCTGGGCAGCGGAGTGCACCCGCTTTGGTGCGGCTTTCTTCGGCTTGCACCATTGCCGTGCAGCCGACACCACGCGAGAAATCGGCTGGCGCCGCCCGTCGTCGTTGTCGAATCGCCAGGCAAGACCTCGGGTATTTCCCTGCGGCGTGGTGCGATCAGAGTCAAGCACGTGCGCGGAGAGGGCTTTCAGCCACTCGCGATGATGCTGACGCTGTTCCCGCCGGCCCGCCTGTGGGTGTGCAGCGAATGCCATCTCCCGTTGCAGGAGAGGCGCCCTGCAGTGCTCAAAAGAGGTTTATTTCCAAGCCACCGGCGTACTGGCCGAGCGACTTTGGGCGGTCTTCAACACGCCCATAGGGATGGCTGCTGCAGTTGAAATCGATCGGACCAAGGCTGATCCCAATGTCTTTACATCTGTTCCAGCTCCTTGCCCCGCGTCTCCTTGACGCAGCAGAGCACGAACACCGTCGATAGCGCCGCAGCCACCGCATAGATGCCGTAGGTGGGCGCGAGGCCGATGCCGACCAGCAGCAGCGGGAAGCTGATGGTGATGGCGAAGTTGGCGATCCACTGCGCGGCGCCGGACACCGCCAGGCTCGAACCGCGGATCTGGTTCGGGAACATCTCGCCCAGCATCACCCACATCACCGGGCCCCACGACATGTTGAAGAACACCACGTAGACGTTGGCCGCGACCAGCGCCAGCGTGCCCATCGGCGGCGGCAGCCCGAGTTTGCCGGCGGCATCCATGTGCGCATGCGCGAACGCCCAGGCCACCAGTGCCAGTGCCACCGCCATGCCCAGCGAACCGATCCACAGCAGCGGCTTGCGGCCGATCCGGTCCACCAGCGCCACGGTCACCAGGCAGGCGGCGATGCTCAGCGCGCCGGACACCACGTTGATCAGCAGCGCATCGCTCTCGGAGAAGCCCACCGCCTGCCACAGCACGGCGCCGTAGTAGAACACCACGTTGATGCCCACCAGTTGCTGCAGCACCGCCAGCCCGATGCCCACCCAAACGATCGGGCGAATGCGCTTCGTGGCCTTGTCCACCAGGTCGGACAGCCGGGGGCGATGCCGGTCCTGCGCCAGCGACGTGCCGATCTCGCCCAGCTTCGTGCGCGCGATCTCCTCGCCGTACAGGCGCACCAGCACGGCCTTCGCCTCCGTCTCGCGCTTGCGCATCACCAGGAAACGCGGGCTTTCCGGAATGAACAGCAGCGTGACCAGGAACAGCGCCGACGGCAGCACCTGCATCCAGAACATCCAGCGCCATGCGCTCTGCCCCAACCACAGCGCCTCGGTGGACGCGCCCGCCGCCCTGGCCAGCAGGTAATTGCTGAGGAAGGCGCAGAACAGGCCGCTGATGATGGCCACCTGCTGCATCGTGGCGAGGCGCCCGCGGTAGCGCGCCGGCGCCACCTCGGCGATGTAGGCCGGCGCGATCACACTGGCTGCACCGACTGCAAAACCGCCGGTGAGGCGCGCGAGGACGAAGAACACCACGTCGTGTGCGGCGCCGGCGCCCAGCGCCGAGAACAGGAACAGGATCGCCGCGGCGATCAGCACCGTGCGCCGCCCCTGGTAGTCGGCCGCGCGTCCGGCGAAGAACGCGCCCACGGCGCAGCCCAGCAGCATCGAGGCGACCTCGAAGCCGATCTCGGCGGCATTGGAGTGGAAGGCCAGCTTCAGGCCGTCCACCGTACCGTTGATCACGCCGCTGTCGAAGCCGAACAGGAATCCACCCAAGGTGGCCACGCAGCTGATCTGCACGATCAGCCGCGTGTTTTCCGTCCGCTCCAGCGGTCCGGTGGCATCAGGCGTCGCACTGTACATGTCCACGAAAGGCTCCCCTCATTAGTCTGCGCGCAGGGCCCCCAAGCCCCGCCCTCCCCGCCTCGCCGCCAGCGGCGCGCCCGATTACGCGCGCAGCAGGAACTGGTTGACCAGATTCTCGTAGCGCTCCTGCTTGCCGCTGCGCTGGACGGGTTCGCCATGCGCGACCGCGTGGGCGCGCAAGTCTTCCATGCCCAGCCGGCCTTCGGCAAACGCGCGGCCGTCGCCCGTGTCGAAGCTGGCGTAGCGATCCGTGCGCCACTGTTCCAGCGGCGAACGGGTCAGCAGCGCATGCGCCACCTCGAGGCCGCGCGCGAAGGTGTCCATGCCGCCGATGTGGGCGATGAACAGGTCCTCGGCGTCGGTCGATTCGCGGCGCAGCTTGGCGTCGAAGTTCAGTCCACCGGGCGCGAGCCCGCCCTGGCGCAGCACCACCAGCATCGCGCCCACGGTGTCGTAGAGGTCGCTGGGGAACTGGTCGGTATCCCAGCCGTTCTGGGCGTTGCCGCGGTTGGCGTCGATGCTGCCGAGCAGGTCGTGATCCGACGCGACCTGCAGATCGTGCTCGAAGGTGTGGCCGGACAGCGTGGCGTGGTTCGCCTCGATGTTGAGCTTGAAATCCCGCTCCAGGCCATGGGCCTTGAGGAAACCCGCGACCGTCGACGAGTCGAAGTCGTACTGGTGCTTCATCGGCTCCATCGGCTTGGGCTCGATCAGGAAGTTGCCCTTGAAGCCGATGCTGCGGCCGTAGTCGCGCGCCATCGCGAGGAAGCGCGCGAAGTGTTCCAGCTCGCGCTTCATCTGCGTGTTGTGCAGCGAGGCATAGCCTTCGCGGCCGCCCCAGAACACGTAGTTGCTGCCGCCCAGTTCCACCGTCGCCTCCAGCGCGGCCTTGATCTGTACCGCCGCGCGCGCCACCACCGCGAAGTCGGGGTTGGTGGCCGCGCCGTTCATGTAGCGCGGATGGCTGAACAGGTTGGCGGTACCCCACAGCAGCTTCATGCCGGTGGCCTGCTGGCGCTCCTTCGCCAGCGCCACCATATGCCGCAGGTTCTGCTCGTACTGGGCCACGTCGTCGGCGTCGGGCGCCATGTCGATGTCGTGGAAGCAGTAGTACGGCGTGCCCAACTTGGTGAAGAACTCGAAGGCGGCGTCCATGCGCGCCTCGGCGCGGGCCATCGGCGTGTCGCCGGCATCCCAGGGGTAGCGCCGCGTTCCCGGCCCGAACGGATCATGGCCGGCATTGCAGAAGCTGTGCCAGTAGCACACCGCGAAGCGCAGGTGTTCGGCCATGGTCTTGTCGCCGATCTTCCGGCTCGCGTCGTAGTGCTTGAACGCCAGCGGATTGTCCGATTCGCGCCCCTCGTAGGGAATGCGGCCGATGCCGCGGAAATATTCGCGCTTGCCGACGAAGGGAGTGTTCATGGAATGCGTTGCCTCTGCGGGTTGCGTCATGGGGAAAGTTCGGAAGGAGCGGCGCCGGCGAGCCGGCCATGGGCATGCTGTTCGGCCTCCAGCAGTGCGAGGAACTGCCGGTAAGGCTCCTGGTATGCGGCCACGTTCGCCGCCCGGGGTTGCGCCGCGCGCGTCGCGTCCAGCGCCACGTGTTCGCGCGCGAGCTCGGCGATGGAGCCCTGGTCGCCACCATCGCAGCGCCATGCCCACAACGCCTGCAAGGCAGCACCAAAGGCGGCGCCCTCGGTTTCCGCGGGTATCTCCACCGGCAGTTCGAACACGTCGGCCAGCAGTTGCCGCCACGGCGCACTGTTCGCCCCGCCGCCGGTCAGACGGATCGTCCCGAAATCCAGGCCGGCGGTGCGCAAGGCGTCCAGGCCGTGGCGCAACGCGTAGGTCGCGCCCTCCATCGCCGCGCGATAGGCATTCGCGCGGGTGAAGTTGCCCGGTGTCATGCCATGCAGGCTGGCGCGTGCGGTGGGCAGGTCGGGCGTGCGCTCGCCATGGAAGAACGGCAGCATCAGCAAGCCGTCCGCGCCGGGCGACGTGCGCTCGACCAGTGCATCGCCCTCCCCGGCTTCGAAGCCGAAGGCGGTGGCGACACGCCCCGTGGCCACGGTGCAGTTCATCGTGCACACCAGCGGCAACCAGCCGCCGGTGGACGAACAGAACGCCGCCCAGAGCCCCTCCGCATCCACCACCGGGTGATCGGCGCTGGCGAACAGCGTGCCCGAGGTGCCCAGGCTCACGCTGAGCACGCCCGGCTGCACGTTGCCGGTGCCGATCGCCGCCATCATGTTGTCGCCGCCGCCGGCCGAAACGCGCACCGCGTGCGGCAGGCCCAGTTCATCGGCGATGGCGGGTGCGATGGGCGCACTGAAATGCGCGTCGACCAGCGCCGGCAGGCAGCGCGACAGGTCGCGCTCCGCATCGGTGGCCGCGAGCATCGCCGGGGACCAGCAGCGCCTGCGCACGTCCAGCCAGCCCGTGCCCGAGGCGTCGCCGCATTCCATCCAGCGTTCGCCGGTGAGCCAGGCATTGATGTAGTCGTGCGGCAGCAGGATGCCGGCGAGCCGGCGATAGACGTCCGGACGATGCTTGCGCGTCCACGGCAACTTGGAAGCCGTGTAACCCGCCAGGACGGGATTGCCCGCCAGCGCGATGCACTGCCGGTAACCGCCCGCCGCGGCCATGATCTCGTCGCACTCGCGCCAGCTGCTGGTGTCGCACCACAGCTTGGCCGGCGCCAGCACCTCGCCCGCCGCGTCCAGCGGGACGAAACCGTGCTGCTGGCCGGAGACCCCGATCGCCACGACGCGTGCACGCAGGGCGGCATCGAGATCCGCGAAACATTGCCGAACCGCCTCAAGCCACCATTGGGGATGCTGCTCGCGGCTGCCGTCGGGCCCTTCGACCAGTGCCAGCGGCTGGCCGCGAACCGCAAGCATGCGGCGACGATCGGCGTCGTAGGCGAGCAGCTTGACACTCTGGGTGCCGATGTCGAGGCCGACGACAACGCTCATGCAGCTGCCCGCCTGCGGCCCTCTGCGGCGTCACTGCTGGCCGGTGCGGCATTCCTCGTCGAATCTTTCAAGACACCTACCCTTTTCAGGAATCCGGATACAGGCCAGTCGCCGTCGTACCGGCAGCCACTCGTCGCACGGTCCGTGGCGGACGCGGCAGGCGGCCACGTCCGCGTCGATCGCGCTGCGCCTCGACTGCGATGCTGCGTTCGGCGTTGCGGCGCCGCAATTGCGAAATCCGTCATCGCGCAGGTCATTTTCCGTGCCGCAATGCCGCATGTACGCGGCCGACCCAGCAGGTATCGTCGACCCAATCCGGTAGATGCCGTCGCAGCAGATCGTGGTCTCCATGCCATCACCTCACCGCATCGCCCTGCTCTTCAACGCGAACAAGGTCTATGACCGTCACGTCCTCACGGGCATCGGGCAATACCTGACGTCCACGCGCGTCGAGTGGGACCTGTTCATGGAAGAGGATTTCCGCTGCCGCACCGTGGGCATCCACCACTGGCGCGGCGACGGCATCATCGCGGACTTCGACGATCCCATCGTCGGCGAGACGCTGTGCGGCCTGCCCTTGCCGGTGGTCGCGGTGGGCGGTTCCTACGCCGACCCGGCGAACTATCCGGAAGGCATTCCCTACGTGGCCACGGACAACGCCAAGCTCGTTCGCCTGGCCTACGACCACCTCATCGACCAGGGGCTGCAGCGCTTCGCCTTCTACGGCTTGCCGCCCACGCCGGGCAACCGCTGGGCGATGGAACGCGAGCAGGCGTTCCTTGGCATGACCCGCGCGGACAGCCTCGAGGGCATGGTGTTCCGCGGCTCGCCCACCAGTGCGGGCGGTTGGGGCATCGCCCAGGAAGCGATCGTGGACTGGGTGCGTTCGCTGCCCAAGCCCATCGGCATCATCGCGGTCACCGACGCGCGCGCGCGCCACCTGCTGCAGGCCTGCATCGTGGCCGACGTGCCCGTACCGGCCGAGATCGCGGTGGTGGGCATCGACAACGACCCCATCGCGCAACTGCTCAGCCGCATTCCGCTGACGTCGGTGATCCAGGGCGCCGAGGAAATGGGCCATACCGCAGCCCGGCTGCTGCACCAGATGCTGCACGGCGGACGGCTCGCCGAGCAACGCATCATCGTGCCGCCCAAGGGCATCAACGTGCAGGCAAGCAGCCGGCACGAACCGATGAGCAACCAGCACGTGATGCGGGCGCAGCACTACATCCGTCAATACGCCTGCCTCGGCATCAAGACCGACCAGGTCGCCGACTATGTCGGCGTGTCGCGCACCCTGCTGGAGGAGCACTTCAAGCGCGAACTCAAGCTGACCGTCCACCAGGCCATCCTGCGCCACAAGCTGCAGACCGCGCAGCGGATGCTGGTCGACACCACCGTACCGCTGGCCGACGTGGCCGTGCGCAGCGGCTTCACTTCGCTGCAGTACATGTATGCGGTGTTCCGCCGCGAGCTCGGCTGCACGCCGCGCCAGTACGCCGAAGGGCTGCAAGGTGGCGAAGGGGCTCCCCGCGATGCGGAGGGGCTGGCCGCGGTGGACGACACGGCACCGTAACAAGCACCAACCGGGTGCCTGGCGGCACGTCGTCGCACCTGCGGAGCATTCGCCTCCTGCAGCCGCTGGCATGCCGTGCCGCCACCTGGTTCGACGCGACCCGATGAACAAAAAAAACATCGGCACGTGCGGGGGGACGCATGTGCCGATGGGAACCGGCGTGCGCGGGGACGACGCACAAACCGACGGAAACGCTGGCATGGCATGTCGAACCGATTGCAGCGGACATCGTGGAAGCCCGCTTGCTTGAGCGGATCGTGAAATGGCGTCGCCGAGGCGACAATTGCGAAATCAGCAGCCGACGCTAACGTTTCTTCGTATGCGTTCGCACATCCCGCCTCGCTGGCGTGTACTTGCTGCTAGCGTTCGGTGGCCCCTTCGACAGGACATTCCATGTCGTTCTTCCCGCACGCCAGGGTTCCACGCAGAGTGCGTCCCTCCCTGCTTCGTGGATGTCTGCTTTCCGCATGCGTCATGGCCGGCTCGTCGGCATGGGCCGCACAGCCCGGCAGCCAATCCGATGCTCCCACTGCGAAGACACTCAGCCCGGCGCAGATGGATCAGGCCTGGCAGCGCGCCACGGCGCGCTACGCACCCGAGCGCAAGGCACTGTTGGCCGAAGTCGCACAAGGCGATGCCATCGGGCCGTTTCGTCCCGACTGGATCTCCCTCGCGCAATACCAGGCACCGGCCTGGTTCGGTGCCGCGAAGTTCGGCATCTTCATCCACTGGGGCGTCTACGCCGTGCCGGCGTTCGCGAACGAGTGGTACCCGCGCAACATGTACGACGGCACGACGCGCGAGCACGCCCACCAGCTCGACACCCATGGCCCATTGACGCATCGCGGCTACAAGGACTTCATCGCCGGCTTCAAGGCACGGCACTGGGATCCCGCGGCGTGGGCCCGATTGTTCAAGCAGGCCGGCGCGCGTTACGTGGTGCAGGTGGCCGAACATTCGGACGGCTTCGCGATGTACGACTCGAAGCTGTCGCGCTGGACTGCCGCGCAGATGGGGCCGAAGCGCGACGTGGTGGCGGCGCTGGAACGAGCCGTGCGTGCCGAAGGCCTGCGCTTTGGCCTGTCCTCGCACCGCGCCGAGCACGACTGGTTCTTCGATCACGGCCGCGAGCTCGCCTCCGACGTGAACGATCCAGCCGATGCCGACTTCTACGGCCCCGCCGTGCCGCACTTCGTGCAGGATGGCGACCAGGACCTGCAGCAGGATTGGACCTACGTTTCGCCCACTTACGTGGACGACTGGCTGGCACGCACGGCCGAACTGGAAGCCTATTACCGACCCGACCTGATCTATCTCGACTGGTGGGTGGGCCACCCTGCATTCCGCGGCGCGCTGGCCGAGTTCCTCGCCTACTACTACAACCGCGGTGCGCAACGCGACGGCGTGGTACTCAACTACAAGTTGCATGCGCTGCCCGCCGGCAGTGCCGTCCTCGACGTGGAGCGCGGCCAGCTGGGCGATATCCGCCCCACGCCGTGGCAGACCGACACCACCATCAGCAACAGCTCCTGGGGCTACGTGGAGTCCGACAGCTACCGTTCGACCACCTCGATCATCCAGCTGCTGGCCGACGTGGTGAGCAAGAACGGCAACCTGCTGCTGGATGTCGGCCCGCGGCCGGACGGAACCATCGTCCCGCAGGAACAGGCCGTGCTGCTGGAAATCGGCCGATGGCTGGCAACCAATGGGGCGGCGATCTACGGCAGCCATCCGTGGCGCGTGTCCGGCGAAGGCCCCACCGCGCCGACCGCCGGCGCCTTCAAGGAACAACTGGCCAAGCCCTGGACCGCCGACGATTTCCGCTTCACCCGCAACAAGGACCTGCTGTACGCCATCGAATTCGGCTGGCCAGCCGACGGCACGGTGACCATCCGCAGCATCAAGCCGACCGATCGCGTGCAGGACGTGCGCCTGCTGGGTTCGTCCACGCCGGTGCGCTGGCAAAGCACCGGGCAAGGGTTGGTGCTCCATGTCGGTTCGCGTCCCGCCGGCCCTGCGGCCTTCGTCTACGCCATCCGTACCGCCACGGACACGCCATGAAGAAACCCACCGACCACCTCGGTGCTCCATGTCGGTTCGCGTCCCGCCGGCCCTGCGGCCTTCGTCTACGCCATCCGTACCGCCACGGACACGCCATGAAGAAACCCACCGACCACCTCGACGCGGCAAGCGATGGCACGCTCCCGACCACCGCCGTCGCGCCGAACCTTGCGCGCAGAAATCTGTTCAAGGCCATGGCGACGGGTGCGATCGCCGCACCACTGGCGCGGATGGCGAAGGCCGATCCCGGCCAGCGATGCGCCGACTCCGGTCCGCACTGGGACAAAGGCATCGAGGGCCAGCGCATGGCCGATCTCGGCGACGGCAGTTACCGCAATCCCATCGTGTCCGGCGATCACCCCGATCCCGCCGTGCTCAAGGACGGCGACGACTACTACATGACGTTCACGCCCTTCGCCGCTTCGCCGGGGCTGGCGATCTGGCACTCGACCGACCTGGTCGGCTGGACGCCGATCGCGACCGCCCTGCACAAACCGATGGGCAACGTCTTCGCGGTCAATCTCTGCAAACACGGCAACCGCTACTACATCTACCTGCCGGCGCAACGGCCCGGCGGCGACTGGTCGATCTTCGCGATCGCGGCGGAACGCATCACCGGCCCGTGGAGTGAGCCGGTCGACCTCGGCATCCCCGGCTGCATCGACCCCGCGCACGTGGTCGGCGAGGACGGCAGGCGCTACCTGTTCGTCAACGGCATCCGCATGATCCGCCTGCGCGACGACGGCCTGGCCACCGACGGACAACTCGTGCATGCCTACACGCCATGGCAGTACCCGCAGGACTGGATCGTCGAGGACTTCGCGCCGGAAGGGCCGAAACTTCTGCGCCGCAACGACTGGTTCTACCTGGTCAGCGCCGTGGGCGGCACGGCCGGCCCGCCCACCAGCCACATGGTGATCGTGGCGCGCTCGCGCTCGGTGCATGGCCCGTGGGAGAACTGCCCGCACAACCCCATCGTGCGCACGCAGTCGGCCGCCGAACCGTGGTGGTCGCGCGGCCACGCCACCTTCGTCGAAGGGCCGGCCGGCGACTGGTGGATGGTCTACCACGGCTACGAAAACGGCTTCCGCACGCTGGGCCGTCAGACCCTGCTGGAACCGATGGCGTGGACGGCGGACGGCTGGCCGGTGGCCACCGGGGGCGACCTGTCGCGACCGCTGCGCAAACCCTCGGGCGGCAAGGCAAGCCCGGTCGGCTTCGCGTTGTCGGACGACTTTTCCAGCGACAGGTTCGGCATCCAGTGGTCCTTCCACGATCCGCGCCCGGACGAAATGCGGCGGGTTCGCCGTGCCGACGGCAGCATGGAGCTGGCCGGTGCAGGCACGTCGCCGGTGGACAGTTCGCCGATGGTCTGCGGCACGGGCGACCGTGCCTACGTGGCGGAGCTCACGCTGGAGCCGTCCGCCAATGCCGAGGCGGGACTGCTGCTGTTCTACAACCACAAGGCCTTCGTGGGTGTCGGCTTCACGCCGGACACGATCAAGACGTTCGAATACGCGCAGGAGCTGGACTGGGCCCGCATCCGGCGGCCGAACCGCCGCGTGCGCGTGCGCCTCACCAACGACCACAACGTGGTGACGTTCGAGTACTCGCACGACGACGGCCGCAGCTGGCAATTGCACACCTTGCGCATGGAAGTGTCCGGCATCCACCACAACGTGTTCGGCGATTTCCTGAGCCTGAAACTCGGCATCTACTGCGCCGGCAAGGGGACGGCACGGTTGGGCGACTTCCGCTATCGCGCGATCGAGGGCAATCCGCTGGCGTGATGCCGCGGGGCGCGACGCGCGCACCACCGGTGAGCACGGGTGGCGCCGGCGTGCGGCGCACCGCCCGGTCCGCTCAGGCCGCTTCGGCCGTGCCCGCGTGGCGACCGGTGTCGCCGCGCCAGCCGGCCAGCATCTCCTGCATCGCCCGACGCGCCGCTTCCGGCTGGCGGCGGCGGATCGCGCCCAGCAGTTTCCGGCGCCGCGGCAGCGCAAGCCGGACATCGCCAGCGGTATACACGGCGGATGCGCGGCAAGCGGGCAGCGCGTTCCCGATCACCGCGAACATGGAGATCCTCGGCTCGTTGCCGGTGGCGTGCAAACGCCTCGCGGAAGACCAACTCCGTGCAGGCCCCGGGAGCAGGATCGGCTTCTGCAGTCATCGCATCGCATGCGGCCTTGATGCGTCCCAGCTGTCCGTCGTCGCGACGCCGCGCGGCGGTGACAGCGTTGGCGAGTCCTATGGCCTCGCGCATCTCCAGCAGTTTCCCGACGAAATCCCCTGCGGGCAGCGAGGTACGGCGCCAAGCCAGCACGTCGACGTCGAACTTATCCCAGTGCCTGGCGTCACGTACGCAAGCACCAGTCCGCTCGGGCGATTCGGTCAGGCCCTCGGCGGTACCTTCATCGCCCCTTGCTGCAAGGTGCGGCGTACCTTCATGCGCCCGACCAGCACCTCCTCGCGCGGCAGTTGCCCGCCGGCGGCAATCCTGTCGCTGACGAGCAGGCACCCAAGCTCCCGCACCATCTGTTCGTGCAAGTTGCACACGACAATCGACCTGATCATGGCGCCCCCCGGAGCTGGCGGATCAGGGGTGGTGAGTGACAGGCGCGTCATCGGCTGCCCGCCCCATCAGGCAACGGTTGCAGCCGTGAGCTTGTCGGCCTTTGATCGGCCCACCTGCAAATCCGTCTGCGCGATCCATGTTCCCGCTGCCATCTATCACTGAAACGACCGCCGAATCCGGCCCACTCCAAGCCGGTGCTCCCTGATGCTTCAGTTGATGGGTGGCATCATCCCAAGTCAGCCTGGTGAGCGAGTATTTGCCCTGCTCGTAGCCGTAGGACTTCCCGTCGTCCCGGAAGAGCGTAAAGCTGCCATCCGCGCCCGGATATACCTTTACCGACACGATCCGCTGCGTTTGCCCGGCGCTGCCGTCGTCCGGCCCCATCGGCACGATGCTTCCCGCCTTCACAAACAGCGGTAGCGTGTCGATGGGCGCATCCACCTCGACCGTCTGCCCGCCGTGCAAGCGCTGGTTCGTCCAGTAGTTGTACCAATCGCAACCCGCTGGCAGATACACGGCTCGATGGGTGGCGCCCTGCGTCGTGACCGGAGCCACCAGGAAGGCCGGCCCGTACATGTATTCATCAGGGATGTCCGCAACCTTCGGATCGTTCGGGAAATCCATGAACAGCGCGCGCATGTACGGCGCGCCGGTCTGGTAGCTGCGGTAGGCCGCCGAATACGTGTACGGCAGCAACTGGTAGCGAAGCCTCAGGTATTTCGCCAGGATCGGTTCGGCTTGCTTGCCGTAGGACCATATTTCGTTGTGCTTCCGTTCCCCGTGGGCACGCATCACCGGCTGGAACACGCCCCATTCGAACCAGCGCACGAACAGTTCGGGATAGTCCTCGTAGTTTCCGATCGTGTCGCGCGCGTCGGAACCGTCGATCAGGGGCTTGTGTGCCGCATGGTAGTCGGCCGGGATGAGCGGCGAGAAAAAGCCCGCGATATCGGTATCCCAATAGGGCATGCCGGAGGCGGCAAAGTTGAGGCCTGCGGGAATGGATCGCTTGAGCATGTCCCAGGTCGCGAAAATATCGCTCGACCAGAAGACGGTGCCGTTGCGTTGCGCCCCGAGGTAGGCCGCGCGCGCCAGGATCATCAGCCGTCGGCTGGTCCCGAAATCGCGCCGGAATCCTTCGTATACCGAAGCGGTATGAAACAACGGATACACGTTGTAGTAGTGCGTGCCCGAGCCGATCCAGAACACGTCGTTCGCCGGATCGATGTCCGGCTCCGTTTCGTCGAGCCACACATCGTCGAAGCCATACCGCTCTATGTAGCGATCACGGATTTCCCGCCAGAACCAATTCGCCGCATCGGGATTCGTCGTGTCGATATTCGGTCCGATGACCGCCTTGAAGCCGCCCGGGTCCGGCACGCCGTTCCGCGTATGCACCAGCCAGCCTTTGCGGGCGAGCATGTCATAGAACAGCGATCCCTTCGAAAAATGCGGCCACACGCTGAGCAGCGTGTCCACGCCCATCGCATGCAAGCGGCGATTCATGGCGGAGGGATCCGGCCAGCGCTTTGGGTCCAGATCCAGGTTTCCCTGCCTGGTCATGTTGAGGAAATCGACCACCAGCACGCCCAGCGGCAGATTCTTCCGGCGGTACTCATCGGCGACGGCAAGGATCTGCGCCTGCGTCGCGTAGATCGCCTTGCTCTGAATATATCCGTAGGTCCTCCTGGGCAGCAGGTGGGTCACGCCCGTCAACAGGCGGTAGCCTTCGTAGATCTCGTCGGCGCTGTTTCCCGCGATGACGAAATAGGAGACGCGATTGCCCACCTGCGACGACCAGGCGTTCTGGCCGTTGAAGCCGAGTTGCACGGTTGTTTTCGATGGGTTGTCCCAAATCAGGCCGTAGCCCAAGCTCGACACCATGAAGGGAACGCAGACATTTTCGCCGCCCAGCGCGGAATAATCGTGCCAGCAACGAATCTCGTGGTCGCGCAGGTCCAGCCATCCCTTCTGCTGCTGTCCGAGCCCGTAGTAGTGTTCATTGGCGGGCGAATCGAATGTGGCGGCGACTCGAAAGCCCTTTGCGCCAGCGTCCGCCTGCGCGACCTCCGGCTGTTCGGGCGCCATGGTCCACGTGCGCATGCGCAACAGCGTCTTGCCCTCGGCGTTGGTGATCCGCAGCGCGTCGTTGAACGTAGTTCGGTCATTCCATCCCCCGAAGTACTTTTCGCGCAGTTGCTGGTTCAGCGCGTCCAGCGGCATGCGCTGCGGGAGTTCGTCAGGCGCAAGGTCCCCGGGCGCCACTCGCACGATCATTTTCGCCGAACGAAAAACGTCGTCGCCTGCCGCATCGCGCGTATGCGTCCATCCCTGGGCCGAGGGTTTGGCAAGAAACCCGTATCCCGGCGGACTCACCACGGCCGCCCGATCCACACTCAGCGTTACCCGCAAGATGTTTGGCGCATAGGGTTCGAGTGAAATGGTTCTTCCGTTCCTCTGAAGGACGAGAGGGGCATCCTGGGCCACCGCCGTACCGTTCAGCGACACGCCCAGGAGCAACGCGCAGAGTCCGACGGAGAACAGTTTCTTCATCATGCAATACCCCACCTGTCGTTCCCGAACACCCACCGCGTGACGGCGGAGATCCAGTTCACCGCGCTGCCGGGAGCGTCGGCCCGGGGAGTCCGGTGCCGAACGGATCGCGCGTGCATCGCGCGGTCGGCACATGGCGCGTGCACGCACCAGCGCCTGGCGATGCCTCAACGTACCGGCCTCGTGGACAGGAGCGCGCATCCATGCGCCGGCAGGTCGAGGGACAGACGCGTGGACGTCTTCCGCGGCTGGCCGCTCCAGAGGTCGTGAGCATCGTAGCTGCCGGAGGCCAGGCCGAGCTCGCCCCATGGCGCATGCAGTGAGACGGGCTTGTCGTCCAGATTGAAGATCGCCACGTAGCGCTCGCCATCGCGCCGGCCGGACGCCACCCAGACGCGCACGTGATCGAATCCTTTCGGCAGGCGGTTGACCGGATGATTGTCCCGGCTGTCCTGGTCGACGGCGATCACGTCATTGTTGGTGATCAGTGCACGCGTGGCGTCGTCCAATCGGGTCAGGTTGGCACCGAGGATAAGCGGCGAGCGCGCGATGGCTTGCAAGGTCAGCAGTGTGCGCTGCTCGTCCATGGTCAGGCGCGAACGGCGCGCCGGGCCGAAGCCGGGATGTGGTGCGAGCGTGCCGATCGGCAGCATGTCGGCATCCGGCCAATGGCCGTCGCGAGCCTGACCCGCCCATAGCGGCAGGCGTTCGAAGAGGTTGCTGATGCCCGACGGGAAAGTATCGGTGGGGTGGTCATGCACGAACGACCAGCCGTCCCAGATATCGTTGGTAATCCGCCACATCTGACCGTACCGGCGAATCTCCGCGGCGTGCGACAACTGCGTCGGGCCAGGCGACAGGCTGAGCACGATCGGCCGACCGGTCCTGCGGATTGCCCTGGCAATCTGCCGGATCTCGCTGATCTTGTAGGGGTGGTCGGCGATGCAGTCGACCTTGAGGAAATCCACGCCCCAGCGCGCGTACTTGGCCAGCATGGCGTCGTAATAGGCCTGCCCGGCAGGCGTGTCGCGCACGCCATAGTTGCTGTCGTCCCAGGGGCAGGTGTCTGCGACATCGGCGACATCTTTCGCATGGAAGGCAGAGCCGGCGACCGGCAGATTCGCCGCAACCGCCTGTTTGGGAATGCCGCGCACGATGTGGATGCCGAACTTCAATCCTTGTGCATGCACCCAATCGGCCAGCGGTTTGAAGCCCTGCCCATGGGCGGCGGAGGGAAAGCGGTCGAGCGCAGGGACCAGCAGGCCGTGTGCATCCATGGCGTAGTCGCGGGTCTGCAACTTGTCGCCGTACGGATTGCGCATGTACCAGCCTTGGTCGATGACGACGTAAGTCCAGCCGTAGCCGCGCAATCCGGCCAGAACGCTGGCGTTCGCCTTGAAATCGGCCTCGTCGATGGTGAATCCGAACGAATCCCAGCTGTTCCAGCCCATCGGTGGGGTGGGGCTGGCTTCCTTCGCCGCTGCCATGCCGGCCATCGCCAGCATGAGAATCAGCAGCAGCACGATTCGCGTGCGTTTGCGCATCGGGTTTGCTCCAGTCAAGTGCGTGGCTCCTTCACGTGCGTAAAGGAGCCAGGCGTTGCGGTACGAAGCCCTGGCGTCAGTTGACGGATGTTCCGTAGATGACCCCGCGGCCGCTGTTCGTGCCCAGGTACACCGTGCCGAAGCTGCGCGGGTCGCCGACCACGCGCGACACGCCGCCCCACTGGTGTTGCGCGTCGTTGATCTGCACCCAGCTGGCGCCAACGTCGGTGGAGCGGAACAGGCCGGTCACGCCGTTCACCGTGCCGGCCAGGTAGATGGCCGGGTAATACTTGCCCACGGCCGCCTTGCCGAAACCGATCGAGTTGGCGGCACTTACCGTGGACGCATCCACCTGGCTCCAACTCCAGCCGGAACTCTGGCTGCGATACAGGCCGGAGGGCGTGGCGAGCCAGACATCACCCTGCACGCCGGTGACGGCGACGGCTTGACTGGTTTGCCACGAGGGCACCACGGGCAGGCCCGAGGTGGTCGACGCGTACCAGTTGATGCCCTTGTCGGAGCTGCTGAAGAAGGTGCCCGTCGCCGGACTCCATGCGTAGAACAGGTTGCCGTTCATGCCGTCGGACAACACCTGGGCGCCGACCGGCAGGCTGGCCATGCCGCTGGCAGCTGGATAGGCAAGCGTGTGCCAGGTGCTGCCGTGGTCTGTGGAGGCCACCGGCGCCACGTCCGATGGCGCCCATACCATGGCGCTGGCGTCGGCAGAGATCGCCACCGTGCCGCCGCCCTTGGTGGAGCCTGCCTGGTTGGTGAATGGCGTCCAGCTTTTGCCGCCATCGCTGGACACGGCTCCGAACACGTTGTTGCCGCCTGTGCCCACGCGCACGATCGTCGACGGCGCGCCCTTGGCGAAGTCCAGTCCTGTCCCGTTGCCGCAGACCGGGTTGGTGACCTTCGTGGCCGGCGCCACATCGAGGTCGGCATGCACGAAACCGCAGACGTCACCCAGCGCGCTGATCAGGTGCGCGCCCGCGGTAGGCGAAAGCAATCCCAACACTGCCGTTTCCTCGATGCCATTGGCGCCCACGCTCCAGTGGGTGGGCTTGCCGGCGTCTGCGGCGGTGAGGTCGTCGGTGGTCCAGATGCCGCCGCCCCAGCCGTACATCGCGTGTCCTGAATCGAAGGGGTCGATGACCACCTCACCCCAATTGCCGAACGGCGCCTGGGCCTGGCCCGACGACACCATCCAGGGCGACAGGCTGGAGTCGCGTACTGCCTTGCTGCCCACGTCCTCCCAAGTGGAGCCGCCATCGGTGCTGCGGTACATCGTGTCGTCCGGCCACCAGTGATCCATGGTCATCACCACGAGGGTGCCGGGCCGGGCCGGATCCACCGCCAAGCCGCTGAAGCCGGAGGGGTAGTTGTACGGATCCGACGGCGTGATGTTTTGCCAGGTGCCCAAGCCGATGCTGTACTTCCAGACCTGTCCCGCCGTCATGCCGTTGGGTCCGACCGCGTTGCCGTACGTGATGTACAGATTGCCGTCGGGACCGATCAATCCGCGCTGCGGCATCGGTCCGCTCGGGCCGCCGGCCACCGGAGCCCAGGTCGCGCCGCCATCGGTGCTCTGGTAAAGCGTCGAGCTTGCCTGGCCGATGGATACGCCGGCAAAAAGGGTCCTGGTCGGCATGCCGACGGTGCCGGACGGCTTGTAGAAGGCGATGAAGGCCACGCCCGCGCCGCTGCCATCGTTCGACAAGGCCGTGAATCCGCTCACCTTCGACCAGGTGCTGCCGCTGTCGGTGCTGGTCCACAAGCCATTGGTGCTGGCCTGGTTGGACTCATTGGAGGTGCCGTAGAACAGGATCGAACCCTTGTTCGGATCGACCTGCAAGCGCTCGCCCACGTTGCGCCCGTCCATGTTGCCGCCGATACGGAAACCGAGCGGGTGCACGGTGAAGTGCGCCCCCTGGTCGGACGACACGAGCATCGCACCGGCAGGAGCCCAGGATCCCGTATACAAACCGGTCGCCAGATAGAGCATGTTCGGATTGGAGGGATCGATGGCGATGCTGTTGATGCCCATCCACTGCGCATTCCCCGGCGGCGTGCCGTCGTTGAGAGGCACCCAGGCGGAGGTCTGCGCATTGAAGCGATAGGCGCCGCCGACGTCAGTGCGCGCGTAGAACAACCCTGGCTGCCCGGGGTGCGCAATGATGCCGTCGACGTAGCCGCCGGCGACGATCCGCACGTTGTTCCAGCTGTAAGTCGGCATCGCCGACTGCGCGAACACCGCCATCGGCGGCAGTGCGAGCGCGCCGCAGGCAAGAGCACGGGTAAAGAACCGCAGCATGCGTTTCTGCATTATCCCCTCCAGGTTGATGTCAGTCCGCCGAAACGTTCCGCCACTGGCCCACCAGATCGGGCGAATGCAGGCGAATCATTGCGCCGTGTTGAATGCAACGAAAGACGTTTCGCCGCATCCTTCGCGGAGGCGGAAAATTACGTCCGATCCCACTGCATTCCCCGCTCCGCCCGGTGACGAAGGAACGAGAGACGCCCCAGTGTCAGCTCCCGTCCACTTCACGTTGTGGCCACGGGTTGAATCGAGGAGGCTGGTCGATCGAGGTCCAGCGCGATGATGGTATCCATGGTGTTGCTCCTGCTTCTTTGGATATGCAGATTCAGTGCGGCGGGGTCCTGCGAAACCCTGACGGACTCGCCGGTCAAGCTGGCGGCCCCGATCACGTTGGCCTGGATCGCAGGCAGCGTTACGGTTTCCATCTTGCCCTCGAGCACGTGGACATAAATGCGTTGGTCGCGATGCGTGGACACGCCATATTTTCCGGGCATGAAGGGGCCGCCCCGAGTCTCGTAGATGCTCTCGCCGTATTTCCCCAGCCAGGTGCCGATTTCCTTCAGTCGTTGCACATGGCTGGGCTGGATCGTGCCGTCGGCACGCGGACCTACATTCAGCAGGAGATTGCCGTCCCGGCCGACGACGTTCGCCAACAGGTGAATGGCGTCTTTCAGTGACATCGGGTCCTTATCGCCGGAGTACCCCCAGTATCCGGCCAGGGGGAAAGCCGTTTCCCATGGCGTGGTGTTGTCGAAATCGCCTACGGCCCATTCGCGAACCTGATAATCCGGGGGGACATCGGCAGCACGGTTGTTGACGACGACCTGTGGCTGCAGGTCGCGGATGATCCGATTGACTTCCGCCCCTTGCCAGCTGAACTGGCCGTGGTAGTGCTGGCCTGGCTTGAGCTTGGGGAACGAGGGATCGCTCATGTCATGGCTGAAACTCAGCCAGTCGCTTTCGCCGCCGTCGAACCAGAGTGCATCTATCTCGCCGTAGTCAGACATCAACTGCTTGATCTGGCGGTGGTACTGCGCGCGCATTTGCTCGGCATTCTCCAACTGCAAGCTGGGGAAGAAGAATCCGGGAAATCTCCAGTCCAGTGGCGAGTAGTACAGGCCGACGCGGAGTCCGGCTTTGCGAACGGCGGCGGCATACACCGCGACGATGTCCTGGCGAGCCGCCGTGCTCACGCTCGTGAAAGGATTGCCTGGATCATCGAAGAGCGCGAACCCGTCATGGTGCCTGGCGGTAAGCACGGTATATTTCATGCCCGCTTCCTTGGCGATGTCGGCCCATTGCTCCACATGGGCCCTGACAGGATTGAACTGCCCGGCAAGCTTTGCGTATTCGTGAACGGGAATCTGCTCGCGCCACTGCACCCATTCGCCGCGTGCAGGGAGGGCATAGAGTCCGAAATGGATGAACATGCCGAAACGCGCACCGCGCCACCACTGCATATTCCCTCGGTCAACGACCGCAACCTTCTGGCCTGCGCTGGCTTGGTCAATGCCAGGGGCATCGGCGGGAGGTTGGTCCTGGGTCATTGGGCTCGTATTGGCGCGCAGTACAGAAGGGAGCATGGCGACACTCGACAGCGCTCCAAGGGCGAGACAGAATTCCCGGCGATCGATTCTTGGCATGCAGTGCCTCAGGTCCGTGATATCGGTGCGTGAATCGTTTTCCCGGAAGGTGGCTGATGCATGGTCGGCGCGATGTCGGCCGATCAGGCAACGCAGCACCCTTGTCAGATGAAAGCGCCGTATTCGATGGCATTTCCCCCGGCTCCGGTGTGTTCAACCGAAGGCGAGCCCCTGGATCGTGTGCATGCCGCGAAAAAGGTGCCGCCGCGTGCTTCGCGAAAGCGGCAAGCCCGTCCGATCCCGCTGCATACCCCGATCCGCACGACGACGAAGGAACGGCATCGGGGAACATCGCGAGATACCTCTCGCAATACGCTTGCGCGAAGCTCACGCATGATGTCGAGCATCGAACACCGTCCCTGGCACGACTCTACGCGCAACGCCCGATACGCGGCATTGCGAAGAACGTCAGCTGCAATTGCGAAATTCGAAACTGCGCCGCGCAATCGCCAGGTGAATGACCAGCCTGTGATATCCGTCTCACGGCATGCGTGGCGACGGTTCCCCCGGACCGCTCGTATCGGTCTTGCCGTCGCCGCACGGCAGCGCAGCTCGCCCTGGCTTCGAAATCGCCTCATACCTCCTTTCGGTTCCGAAAAGAAGCCGGGCCAGCCGGCAAATCACCTGCTGTCCGTGTGTCCGGTGAGCGATTCGCGGGCTTTGGACAGTGCGCTCGCCAACTGGCTCAGCTTCCCCGGCCCTGGGTCGAGACCGCCGGCGGGGGCTGGACATACTTGAAGTCCATCAACCCCATGCCGGCCATCCATCGCGCCAGCTGCGCGGGCCAGATGCTGAGCAACCGATCGGCCTGGCCGAGGCCGGTGCCATGGCCGCCTTCGCGAAAGACATGCAGTTCAGCCGGCACATGATGTCGATGCAACGCCAGGTAATAGTCGACGCTGTTTTCCGGTGGCACGGTGGTGTCCGCATCGGTGGCGTAGATGAAGGCCGGCGGGGTCTGGTCAGTGACCTGCGTCTCGTTGGAGAGCAGTTCGACCATCGCCTGCGTCGGATGCTGGCCGAGCAGGTTTTCGCGTGACCCCATGTGGGTGAAATCCTTCTTCATCGTCACCACCGGGTAGGCGAGAATGGTGAAGTCCGGTCGCGCCGAGACTTTCGCGATGGCATCACTGCCAATCGCCGTACTCGGGTCAAAATGCGTCGACACGGTCGAGGCCACGTGGCCGCCCGCCGAGAAACCCATGATGCCGATGTGGTTCTTGGCCAGATGGTAAGTATCGGCGTGGTCACGTACCCAACGCATCGCGCGCCGTCCGTCGTCGATGGGCTGCGGATAGCCATGACCCGCGCCGTGCCGGTACTGCAGCACAAAGGCGGCCACGTGATGCCGATTGAACCATTGCGCGACCAGGGTACCCTCCCAATCCACCGCGAGGTTTGCATAGCCGCCACCCGGGCAGATCACGACGGCGGTGCCGGTGGGATTGGAGGCAGGAAGGTAGGCCGTGAGCAGCGACAATTGCTGTTGCCGCGCGCCATCAGGCGGCGCCCTGCCCGGCCACAAGGGCACGATGGTGGTGGTCGCATGCCCCAGCGAAGCGAACAACAGCAGCACGCCCAACGCGCTCAGTTTCGCCCGCAGCGACAAGCCGCCGGCATGGGTTTGGGCCGTACGTGGTTTGCGCAATGACATGATGGGAACCTTGTACAGATTGTGGGCATCGAATCCGATGATCGCGACGATGGCGCCGAGAGCCGGTCACGACGAAGAAGCCCCCGGTGACGGCGAACTCGACTTTGAGGTGCTGCGCTTGGCGTGAAGTCCCGGCATGTCGATCCGCAATACATAAGCCGCGGCGCCAGCCGGTCGTTCGGGCAGGCGCACATGCAGGCCGTCGGCCTGCTGGCTCGCCTCGATCGCCTTGCCGTCGGCCAGCAACGTGACAACGCCGACGTGGTCGGACGGCTTGATCGAGTGGATCACCGCCTCGCCCGTCGCGGGCCAGCCCAGTTCGATCGCGTAGAGCACGCCCGGACGCGTGGTGAAACGGAAATCCTCGGCGGTGTAGGGCTTGGTGCCGGTGTCCTGGAACGAGCCGGTCGCCACATGGGTCGGCCCCTCGCCGAACACCCGCCACGGCGTGGTGTCGTAGATCGCCGCGCCATTGAGTTTCAGCCACTGGCCGATGGCGAGCAGCACGTCGCGTTCGGCCTTCGGGATGGTGCCGTCCGAACGGGGACCGATGTTGAGCAGCAGGTTGCCGTTCTTGCTGACCACATCGGCCAGCAGGTGAATGATGGTTGTCGGGGTCTTGTACGTGTCGCCCTTCACGTAACCCCACGACTTGTCGCTCAGCGAGGTGTCGGTCTGCCAATGCAGCGACTGGATGCCGGCGAGCTGGCCGCGCTCGATGTCGAGCACGCCAGATCCCGCGGGGAAGTCGCCGAGCTTGTAGTTCACCACGACGCCGTCGCGTGTCGCGCCCTCGTTGTAGTAATACGCCAGCATCTTCGGCAGCGTGTTGCGGAAGCTCGGCTGGCCTATCCACCAGTCGAAGTAGACCAGGTCCGGATGATATCGATCCATCAGCTCGGCAGTGCGTGCCAGCCAGTCGTCCAGAAACGCCTGCGAGACGTAGGTCCAGTCGCCGGCCAGATCGCCGTCATGGCCGCTGGGCAATACCCGCGGCACGGCTGGCCCGTAGAGACCGGCATAGCGTGGATCGTTCACGTCCGAATCGAACTGCCTGCCGCCGTCGAAGAACCAGTCGTGCTCCGCGCGGTGCGACGAAACGCCGAAGCGCAGCCCCTGCGCCCGCACCGCCTTGGCGAGCAGCCCGATGACGTCCTCATGCGGCCCCATCTTGACCGCCGTCCAGGCCGACAGCTGCGAGTCGTACATCGCGAAACCGTCATGATGCTCGGCCACCGGCACCACGTAGCGGGCGCCGGCCGCCTTGAACAATTTTGCCCAGGCATTGGGGTCGAAATGCTCGGCCTTGAACATCGGGATGAAGTCCTTGTAGCCGAACTTCGACTGCGGGCCATAGGCGGCAAGGTGATGCTTGTATTCCGGGCTGCCCTGCTGATACATGAGGCGCGAATACCACTCGCTGCCGAACGCCGGCACCGAGTACACGCCCCAGTGGATGAAGATGCCGAACTTCGCGTTGTCGTACCAGGTCGGCGCGGTGTAGCGCATCAGCGACACCCAGTCGGGGCGAAAAGGTCCGTGGTTCATGCCCACGGCCACCCTCGCCAACAGCGCCTTCCGCGCCGGTTCGTATTTCGCCGTGGCCTTCTGCCACGCCAGATCGGCGGCTTCCGGCGACAGCGTGACAGCAGTAGGTGCCGTCGACGATGGCACCGGCGCGGCATGCCCGGGCACCAGGATCGCGGCGAGCAACACGCCGCAGGACATCAGCAATCGCTTCATGGTCAACCTCCTTCGATTCGCAAAGACCGCGTGCGCGGCGAAATGCATCAACAGTGACCGGCATCGAGTTGACGACACTGCCCCGCAACGCACCCTCCACAGTGAAAATCCGGGCGCCACACCAGGCAGTAGCAGGGCCACCCGTGCACAACGCAGACAGGATTTGATCCTGCATCGTCGCGTTCAGACATCCAGATGGTCCGGCGTGCGGCACGTCCGACCGCGGTGAAAATCCCGCGACGCGGCACCGGTCAACGTCAACGATTCGCCGCCACAGGCTCGCGACTGTCCAGCACCACCACGCCATACGGCATCAGCGACACCTCGCTGCTGGCACCACCTTCGGCGAGCACGGGCCACATCGACGACGGCAGCTGCACTCGCCGCGCCGCGGCCGCATGGTTGACCAGGATCACCACCTGATGGCGGGCATCGCCGCGCACGCAGACTTCCACATCCGCCGGTGCGCCAGGTACCGGTGCGTGGACGTCTGCCTGCTGCAACCACGACGCGGTGAGGCGATCGAGCAGGCCATCGTCCAGCCATGCCCCCACGTAGGTGATGCTGCCCTTGCCAACGCGACGGCTCAGTACCGCCGGCTGATCGTCCAGCCAGCCGTTGGATTTGCCGTAGCGCAGGACCACCTGGGTCTGTGGCGACTGGGCCTGCAGCTGTTCGGCCCAGGTCGTGGCGCTGCCCTGCCCCGCTTCGCCTGCGACGGGGACCGCCTTGTCCAGCGCATAGAACTGCGCCACGCGCCCACCCAGCACGCTCGCCAGCGGGCCGGGCTGGCGTTGCGGCTGCAGGCCGTTGTCGGCGTTCTTCATGCCGCTGCGCGGGCCCAGCACCAGATGCCCGCCGTGCTCCACGTACGCCTTCAGCTGCGCCGCTTCCGCGTCGGTGAGCACGTTGAGTGCAGGGGCGACGACCAGCTTGTAGCCATCCAGCGGCGCATGCACGGAGACCACGTCCACCACCTGTGCCTGCGCCCGCAGCGGACGATAGAACGCCTTCAGCTCGGCCACCGGATCGAAGTTGGCGGCATGGCGCTGGAAGTCGATCGCCCAGCGGCTGTCGAAATCGTTGATGACCGCCACCTCGGCATGCGGCGTGGTGCCGGCCAGCACCGCACCGGCCTTGGCGAACTCCGCGCCCACCTGCTGGATTTCGCCGTACACCGGCACCGGCGTGCCATCGGCGCCGACCAGCGTGCCGTGGTATTCCTCTTGGCCATTCGGCGCGGCGCGCCACTGCCAGTATTCGACGGCATCGGCGCCGTGGCCGACGGCCTGCCACGCCATGTCGCGCACCACACCCTTGCGCAGGGTCACGTTGGTCGCGTGCCAGTTGACGAAACCCGGCTGGGTTTCCATCACCCAGAAATTGCGCCGCTTGTAGCCGCGGGCCAGGTCGTGACGCGCGGCGTTGTCGACCCAGTCGTAGTCCTCGCCGGTATCCACGTAGTCGTCCCACGCCGCGATGTCGAGCGCCTGGTGCACGGTGTACGCATCGAAGCCGTCGAACCAGCCCATGGTGTTGGTGGTGATGAACTGGCGTGGATCGACGTGCGGGCGGATGGCGTCGATCTGGTTGAGCGAGTAGCTGCGCCAGGTGTCGCTGACGAAGCGCTTCCAGTCCAGCAGCAAGGCAGGGTTTTCGTGGTCCGCGCGCACCGGGATCTGCTCGAAATTGTCGTAGGTCTGGCTCCAGTACGCCGTGGCCCAGCGGTGGTTGAGTGCCTCGATGCTGCCGTACTTGTGCTGCAGCCACGCGTGGAACTGGGCCTTGGCGTCGGGATCGAACGAATCCGCCGCGTATTCGTTGTCCAGTTGCCAGCCGACCACGTCCGGGTTGTGACCAAAGCGCTTCGCCATCTGCTCGGCGATGTCGTGGGCGAACCGCCGGTAGCGCGTGCTGGCGAAGGAGAACTGCTGGCGGTTGCCATGCTCGTCGCGCACGCCATCCTCACTGACGCGCAAGGTATCGGGATACTTCTGCGTCAGCCACGCGGGCGGTGCCGCCGTGGGCGTGCCCAGCACCACCACGATATGGTGGCGTGCGGCCGCAGCGATCGCGCGATCCAGCCAGCCAAAGTCGTAGACGCCCTCGCGCGGCTCCATGCGGCTCCACGCAAACTCGCCGATGCGCACCAGATGCACATGCGCGGCCTGCATCAGCGCCAGGTCGTGATCCCATTGCGCCTCGGGCCATTGCTCTGGATACCAGGCCGCGCCCAGCAGCAGCGGCGGCGCACCGGCGTAACGGGTGGCTTGGGCATGCGTCGTGGTGACGAACGTGAGCATCAGCCCCAGCGCACCCAGCAGCAGTGCAGCGCGCCTCGTCAGAGTGCTGATCGATTGAAGACAAGGCATCGTGACGCGCTCCGGAAACCAGGCTCGATGGCCTTCAATCTTCTTCATCCCGGCTGTCTCCTCAAAGATGCGCATCAGGCTTCATCCGCTGCAGGAATTCGTAGCGTGCCGCGTCGTGGTCGACCCGGGTGTGCATGGGCACGCCGATCACCTGGCGCAGCAGACCGCCCTCCTTGTCCGCGGTGGCCGGCCAATGCGGCAGGCCCGGCCCGTTGGGGTTGCCGGTCTTGATGAAGCGAGCCCAGTAGCCTTCCATCGTGGCCGAGACTTGGCGATCGGCGGGCGTCCACGCGTAGACCGCGTTGCCGGACAGGTTGCCCAGCGCATATTCGATTTCGCCGCTGTGCACTGCACCCGGATCCGGGCCGGCGCTGCCGTCGCGCCTGGCTGGGCGGCCCTGGGTGAAATAGTAGTAATACACCGGCGCCTGGCCGGTCTGGTGCTGCAGCTGCATCCAGCGCCAGGTCGCGAAGGCGATGAACTGGTCCCCCGCCAGCGCCGTGCCGGACGCCTTCAGCTCGGTCTCGGTATGGCCGGGATACAGCTTCAAGGCTTCGGCGGCGTGCGCGCCGAACTCCCGGTGGAGGACGACGCGATAGTTGGCCGGCGTGGGTGGCGCGTCGTGGAACAGGTTCGCGTAATAGCCTTCCTGCGAATTCGAGCCGACCAGCAGGGGAATGTGCGCCTGTGCGCCGGCGCGATAAATGACCTCGGGCGAACGCGGCAGGAAGTAGCCGTCGACGGTGGGACCAAAGGGGGCCACGCCCTTATCGTCGCAGGCCTTGAGCAAGGCGCTCGCATCCATCGCGCGCAGATCCGCCAGCGAATGCGCACCGACCCGTCTTTCGAACGCCTTGCCTTGTTGCTCGGCCAGCGCCAGCGGTCGCGGTTTCAGGTTGCCGAGCAGCGCGCCGCTCTCGCCGATGGCCCGTTGCACCAGCCCCTGCGAGAGTGGCGAAGCCATCTGCGCCGACACCGACATCGAACCCGCCGACTCGCCACCGATGGTGACCTGCGCAGGATCGCCGCCAAAGGCGGCGACGTTGCGCCGAACCCAGCGCAGCGCGGCGTTCTGATCCAGCAGTCCGTAGTTGCCGGTGGCATGCTGTGGCGACTCGTCGGCCAGCGCCGGCAGCGCGAGGAAACCGAGCACGTCCAGCCGGTAGTTCACGGTGACCGTGACGATGCCGCGCTGGGCCAGGCTGGCGCCGTCGTAGCGCGGCTCGGACCCGTCGCCTGCCCAGAAGCCGCCGCCGTAGAAGTACACCAGTACCGGCAATTTTCCACCAGGGCTGCGCGTCGGCGCCCACACATTGAGGTACAGGCAATCCTCACTCATGCCGGCGGAACGGAACACCATGTCGCCGTACAACGGGCGCTGCATGCAACGCGGACCGAAATGGTCCGCCTTGCGCACACCCGTCCAGCCGCTCACCGGTTGTGGCGGTTTCCAGCGCAGGGAACCGACCGGTGGCGCGGCATACGGAATGCCCTTGAATTCGTCGAGGCCTGACTTGGCATCGCGGCTGCCCGACAACGTGCCGGTGTCGATGCGCACCGTGGGTACCGAGTCGGCTGCGAACACCGCGTCAACAACCAGTGCGAAGGCCAGGCCCAGTAAAAGGATGAATCCGCGACGGATGAATGCAGTGGACATGGTCGTGGATCTCGCAGCAACGACAAGGGTTTTCATCTTGCGAACCTGCCTCGATGACTGCGCGTGTGGAGTGCAGGTTCGGGCCCAGCCGATAGTGCTTCCACGCCCTCGTCTGCAATCTCACTATGTGGCTGGCGTAGCGCACCACGCAGGGACCGCCGTGCACTGAGAGCACGATGGCCTCGACCAGCGCGCCTGGCGCCCAACGCATGGCCTCCACGAAGTCGTCGCGCGCGCAAGCCGCCGACCTCGCCTTGCGCCCTTGCATCGGGCAGCGCCGGCAATAACGTGATGTCGCCCACCTCGCTCTGCATCAGCATCTCGACGATGCCCGAGGCAGCACCGAAGTCGTAGCGCGAACCGGAAAACATGGTGATCTTGCCGAGCGAATAACGCGCTGCTGCTGCGCGCGCATCGCCAGCGGTCGGCCGCCGGCGTCCGGCAGATCAGCGCGCACACCGGTGGTGCCCAAGCCGATCGGCTCCGGCGGTGGCGATCCAGCATTCATTGCGCCGCCAATGGCTTGTCGGCGAACCAGCTCAGATTCAGCGCATTGGCCATTGCCCGATAACCCGCGCTGTTCGGATGCAGATGGTCGCCGCTGTCATAGGCGGCGAGCATCTTTTGCGGCGCGGCCGGATCGCGGATCACCTTGTCGAAATCCACCACACCGTCGAACGCACCGGAACTGCGGATCCACGCATTCACCCGCTCGCGCGTCTTTTCTCCCGCCGCGCTGTGATACGGCCAGCCACTGCCGCCGTAAGGCGTCAGGGTGGCCCCATAGATCTTCACGTGTTTGGCATGGGCACGGGCGATGAGTGCTTTCATGCCGTCGATCACTTGCTTGGCGGTGATCCTGTCCTCGGCTTTCAAGGCGTAAGCCGAGCCGCCGATGTCGTTGATGCCTTCCAGCAACACGATCCAGCGCACGCCGGGCTTGTCCAGTGCATCGCGATCGAAGCGCGTCAATGCACTTGGGCCGGAGCCGTCGTGCAGGATGCGATTACCGCTGATGCCGGCATCCGCCACTCCGATGGAAGACAGCTTTGGATCGGCCTGCAAGCGCGCGGCAAGGTAGTCGGGCCAGCGTTCGTTCGCGTCCTGCTTGGAACCCACGCCATCGGTGATGGAATCGCCGAAAGCGACGAGTGTGTACTTGGTGGATGCGCTGGCCACTTCCACGTCGGAGAGGAAGAAGCGATTGCCGCTGGTCTCTTCGCGCGGGAAGTGCACCGCTGCGGTGGCATCGCCGCTTTCGGTGATGTAGGCGGTGGCAAAGCCGGCACTGTGGACGGTCGACGCATGGTATGCCGCCGCGGCCGGTGCGTAGATGCTCACCGCCAGCGACTGCAGCGCCTTCACGTCCATCTTCACCGGATCGCTCAATACGCTTTCGCCCTTGGCGATGGTGACGGTGGGCTTGCCGTTGAACAACAAGACGTGATCGCTGCCGGGCACCGTATCCGCTCCACCGGCGCTCGGCGCCACGTGCACCGGCCCCAAGGTGATCGCCGCGCTGCCGAAAAGATTGGACAGCCGTACGCGCACGGCCGAGCCACTGATGCTCGCCCGCACGACCTGTCGCACCGTCTGTGCATCCAGGGCCGGACCCGCGGTATCCGGCGATGCCGCCCACGCGTCCACCCAGATGCGACGGCTCGTTCCACTGGCAGCCATCGCGCAGGTCGCGAACGCGCACGCCGAACCGATGAATGCCCATGTCAATACCCGATGATGCATCGTTGCGCCTCCCATGTGGTTCATTCGGTACCGCCACTCAGCGCGACACCTTCACCTCGTGAGCGTCGTATTCGACGCGCTGGTCGCGACTGCCTTCCGGTACACCCGCATTCGGCTGCGCTGCACCGATGCGACGGATGATGAACTGCCGCTTTGCCGGCGTGCCGCTGCCTTCGCCTTCGCGTTTGCCCAAGGTCAACACATCGGTGGCGTTGTCGTAGTCCATCGGGATGCGCGAGTAGTGACCGTGCTCGTAGCCATACGAGCTGCCATCGTCCTCGTACAGCGCGAAGTGGGCATCGCGACCCGGATAGACGCGGATCTCTGCGATGGACTGCTTCGATGCGGTCGACTGGATGTCGGAACCCAGCGGCACGATGGAGCCGGCGCGGACGAAGACGGGAATCTGGTCGATGGGCGCGGCCACCTTTACCCAGCGACCGCCCGCCAGTTTTTCGTTGGTCCAGAAGTTGTACCAGTCGCTGCCGGCGGGCAGATAGACGTCCTTTTCCGTCTGGCCCTGATCGGTGACTGGCGCCACCAGGAAGGCGGGGCCGAACATGTATTCCGTGCCGATGTCGGCGACGTTGGGATCGTTCGGGAAGTCCATCCACAGCGGCCGCATGAAGGGCGCGCCGGTGTCGTAGGTCTTCTTGGCCTGGCTGTAGATGTACGGGATCAGGCGGTAGCGAAGCTTGTCGTACTTCGCCATGATCGCCTCGGCCTGATGGCCGTAGGCCCAGATTTCCGTATGCTTGCGATCGCCGTGCAGGCGCAGCGTGGGAAGGAAGGTGCCGTATTCGAACCAGCGCGTGAGCAGTTCCGGGTAATCGTTGTTCTGGCCCACCGTGTCGCGCGCGTCGGAAGGATCGAGCAGCGGCTTCTTGGTGGCGTGGGTGGTCTGCGGCAGCCATTGCCAGCCACCGATGTCGTTGCCCCAATAGGCGATGCCCGAAGCGGTCATGTTGAGGCCGGTGGGAATCTGGCGTTGCAACGCCTCCCAGCTCGGGTCGATGTCCGACGACCAGAACAGCGCGCCGGTACGCTGGGATCCCAGGTACGCCGCGCGGGACAGGATCAGCACGCGCTCGTCCGGTTTCCAGGCGCGCATGCCTTGCGCGACGCCTTCCACGTGAAGCAGCGGATAGACGTTATGGTAGCGGTCGCCGGAGCCGATCGAGAAGAAAAAGCCGTCCGGCACGAGATCCGGTTCGGTCTCGTCCAGCCACGGATAGTCGAAGCCGTGCGAAAGGATGTTGTCGCGCACGTGCGTCCAGAACCACTTGCGCGCCGCGGGGTTGGTCGAGTCGATCAGGGCGCCGGCGCGGTCGGAGCGGAATGGCAGGCCATCGACCGTCTTGCCGTCCTTGTCCTTGAGGAAATAACCCTTGGCGTCGAGCTCCTTGAAGTAGCGCCCGGAGCGTTCGAAGCGCGGCCAGATCGAAATGATCGACTTCATGCCCATGGCATGCAGCTGCCGGTTCATGCCATCGGGATCCGGGAATTCAGCCGGGTTGATGTCCAGCTGGCCCATGCGCGTCCAGTAGAACCAGTCGATCACCATCACGTCGAGCGGGTAGTGCTTTTCGCGGTAGGTGTGCGCGACGCGCAACACCTCGGCCTGGCTGTCGTAACGCGCCTTGGACTGGATCAGGCCGAAGGCCGCCTTGGGCGGGATCGGCGTCTTGCCCGTCACCCGCGCATAGGCCGAATAGATCTGCTCCGGCGTGTCGCCGGTGATGACGAAGAAACTGACACGTTCGCCGACTTTCGACTCGAAGCTCGTGTGGCCGCGGATGCCGGCGACGAAATGCGTATCGGAGGGGTTGTCCCAGATGATGCCGTAGCCCCTGGACGACACCATGAAGGGCACGCAGACGGTTTCGCCGCTTGGCGCGTCGTACCAGTGCTTGCAGTCGATGACGCGGCCGCGCAGATCGAGCGGGCCGAGGCTGCCCTGGTTCTGGCCCATGCCATAGTAGTGCTCGTCGGCAGGCACCGAGAACGTGGCCCCCACCTGATAGGTGGCTTCGCCCGCCACCTCGTGCGGCGACATGTTCCAGCCGGTCATGTCGACGATCGTGACGCCCTTGGCGTTCTTCACTTGCAGGCTGACCGGCGCCAGTGTCGGCGCGAAATAGCGGTCCGTGATTCCCGGCACATGCGGCGGCGGCGGCGCATCCACATGCAGGGTCAGCATCGGGGAGGCGAAGGTATCGCCACCCTGGCCGTGGCTCTCATGGAAGGCAGAATTGTCGGCGTGGCCGGCAAGAATCCCGTAGCCGGGCGGCTTCAATGCCTGGTTCTTGTCGGCCGCAATCGTCACATGGATGACGTTCGGGCCGTAAGCCTCGACGCTGACCCATGCGCCGTGCCGGTCGAGCGTGGCCATCGGTGCGGCGCCGGCGACGGCAGCCGCCGTGGTGCATGACAAGAGCAGGCCCAGCAATGCAAGGTCAGAAATTCGCACGACATTCCCTCCGCGTTGAACGAACACCCGCGATACCACGCGCGGCCGATGCCCGACGATTTATCACGCAAGCCCGGCTTGTCCGGCGCCCTGCCCCGCGAATGACCGGATTCGCCATGCGTGCCGGGCGATACGCCAGCAACGACGTGCCCGGGCGGGCGCTCGCCGGATGCATTGGAGGCCATGGCTTCCACGCCACCGGCGCATCGCGTGGGTGCAATCGCATGTGGTTCATCGTGTTTTCCCCATCGTCAGGTCGGTGGCCAGCGGCGTGTGGTTGGAGGCGTCGCCGACATAGATGGTGAAGCGGCCCGGATCGACCTGCCAGCCATGTTTGCCGACGTCGTAATACGCAAACGCGCGCCGATCCAGGGTCAGGCTGACGTGCTTGGTCTGTCCCGGCTTCAGCCGCACCTTGCGGAACGCCTTCAGCTCGCGTGCCGGCCGGGCCACCCGTGCCGACGGATCGCCCACGTAGACCTGGGCCACCTCGGCACCATCGCGCGAACCGGTGTTGCTGACATCGAACGAAACCGTGATCGTGTCGCCGACCTTGGCCGATACCGGCGACACCCTGAGCTTGCTGAACGAGAAGGTCGTGTACGAGAGTCCGTAGCCGAAGGCGAACAGCGGCTGCGGCTTGTGCGGGTAGGTGGTGTACCAGCGGTAGCCGAGGAACACCCCCTCGCCGTATTTCACGGTGGGGTTGGTGCCCGCGGGATGCGGTGGTGCGTCGTAGAAATCGTGGGTGGGATTGTCCTTCCATTCGCGGTCGAAACTGACCGGCAACTTGCCTTCCGGCGTATGCGCACCGAACAGCACTTCGGCGATCGCCCGCCCGCCTTCCTGGCCGGGATACCAGCTCTGCAGCAAGGCAGGTACCTGGTCCAGCCAGCCGTCGGTGGCATAGGCGTCGCCGGAGTTCACGGTCACGATGGTCTTCTTGTTCACCGCGGCCACCGCTTCGATCAGCGCTTCCTGGCCCCACGGCAGCTGGAACGTGCGGTCGAACGCCTCGCTCTCGGAGGTGGGATCGAAGCCGACCGCGACCACGGCGGCGTCCGCCATCGCCGCCATCTTCCTGGCATCCGGCGAAATCAGATCGTCCAACGCGATCACGCCCAGGCCCATGCGGCTGTAGCTCACGTCCGGCTTGTAATCCAGACGGATCGACACCGGCTTGCCCGCGACCAGGTCGAGCGTGACGTACAACGGAGCCTGGCCCTCACGCTGCGGTTGGCTGACTACCGGCTTGCCGTCCACCAGCAATCGGTAGGTATCCAGACTGGCCGCGGCGGTGAGGAACAGATACTTGCCGCTGTGGGCGGGCACGAAGCTGCCGCTCCAGCGAATGCTCTGCCGCTGGGTGGCCGGGGTGGTCCACAGCTCCGGCTTCCACTGGTCGACGTGTTCGTCGGTGGAGGTCGTGCCGGGCTTGCCCTGGAAATCGGCATTGGCGAAGGTCTGCCGCAGCAGGCCCTTGCCGCCGGTCGGGCTGACAAAGCTGGACTGCTTGAATACCTCGTCCGGCGAAGGCAGGCCGCGGCTGTACAGCACGCGCACCTTGTCGCCGAGCTGATGGGTGATGCCGGTGAGCACGCTTTGCGCCTCGAACGTATCGACGTGCGAACTGCCGCCGGCGCTGCTGATCGCCGGGAAGGCATTCGGGCCGATCACCGCGATCGTCCTGATCTTCGAAGCATCGAGCGGCAGCACGTGATGGGCATTCTTCAGCAGCACCAGCCCTTCGCGCGCGGACTGCAGCGCCACCGCGTCGTTGTCGAGGTTGAACAGCGGGATCGACAAGTCCTGCTGCGGTCGATCGAGAAAGCCGAAACGCACCGCGGTGCGCAGGATCCGGCGCACCTTGTCATTCAAGACATCCTGCGACAGCTTGCCGTCCTTCAACAGTGGCAGCAGCCGCTGCGGCGACATCGCCTCGGCGCTGGGCATCTCCAGATCGAGCCCGGCGTCGAACGCCTTGACACCGTCGTGGGCAGCCCCCCAGTCGGACATGAAGATGCCCTTGAAGCCCCAGTCCTGCTTCAGGATGTCGTGGCTGATCGCGTGGTTCTCGCTGAGGTAATCACCATTGACCAGGTTGTAGCTGCTCATCACCGCGCCGACGTGCGCGTCCTTCACCGCCATCTCGAACGCGGGCAGATAGATTTCGTGCAGGGTGCGCTCGTCGATGAGGGTGTCGAGATGGCGGCGGTCGTATTCGGAGTTGTTCGCCACGAAGTGCTTGATCGTGGCCACCACGCCTTGGCTCTGGATGCCGTCGATGAAGCCGACCGCCATGCTGCCGGCGAGGAACGGATCCTCGCTGTAATACTCCATGTTGCGGCCATTCTGCGGTGCGCGATGGATATTCGCGCCCGGCCCGAGAAGGAAGTTCACGCCGCGCGCCCGTGCATCGCGGCCCATCGCCTCGCCCACTCGCCGCGCCAGTGCAGGATCCCACGAGGCGGCCAGGCCGACCCCGGCCATGTAGGCCGTCGACGTCCCTACCGAGCGTACGCCGAACGGCCCATCCGACATCCGCAGGCGCGGCAGTCCGATCGCCGGTTCGGCGCGAATGAACATGTTGTCCTCGCCACCGATCAGGTCGACCTTCTGGGCCAGGGTGAGCTTGTCGAGCATCGCGTCGATGCGATGCTCGATCGCCGGCGAGTCGGCGACCGGGTCCGAAGAGGTGGACGAAGCAGCCTGCGCGGCGCCGCTCGCGCCGAGGCAGGCCAGCAGGGTCAGGCTCAGGGTTTTCAGGCGCATCAAATCAAATCCCTCAGTAGGTGGCCAGCTTGACGTGCAACACTTGCGGCTGGCTGGTGAAATTCAGGCCCCAGTCGGTCTGGTCGCCGTTCCATTCGCGCAGGAAATGCCACTGGCCGTTCTCGTAGAGGCCCTCCTCCACCCGCTCGAACAGGAAGCGCACGTGGCGACCCGGCGGCGGCATGAAGTCGACCCGTGCGTGGTAGCCGGTCACCAGGTATTCGTTCTTGCCCAGCTGGGCGATCAACACGCCCCCCTGCTTGTTCTCGTTGCCCTTGGGCGGCTCCATGCCAAACGGCGGCTGGCCGTAGCCGACATGCACGCGCCAGTTGCCCAGGTCGAGCGTCGATTCGTGCGTGTCGTCCGGCTCCGAAGCGCCCCACAGCTTGCCCTCGAAGCTCAGGCGGGCGAGCAAGCTCTGCATCGGCGCGAGCAGGGCGTAATTCGCCGCGAATGGCTGGATCGTGTCTTCGTTGATTACCTTCGCACCCAGCGGCCAGTTCGAATACCCGGTGTAGTCGATGCCAAACGGCGAGTAGCCGATCGCCTGATGGCCCAGCACGGCGAACAGGTAACGTGCGTAAAGCACGTCGTTGCCGGTTTCGCCGACGAACAACGGGTTGTCGGCACGCCCGTAGCGATCCAGCACCGCGGTGTATTTGGCGTATTCGCGCATGTAGATGTCCGGCGCCAGCAGATCCAGCGCAGGCGCCGCGGCACGCCAGATGTCGAGCACGTTGTCGGTGGGGCCGCCGCTCGAATAGCTGACGCCGGGCGGGCCTGGATGGAACGGATCGCGCAGGGCCACATTCGCGTACATTGGCAGGTCGTAGACGGCCTTGCCCGCAGCCGCGACCTGATCGATGTAGTGGGCGATCGCCCACGCATACGAGAACTCTGCTGCGTCCTTGCCGAACACCTGCGACCAGCTGCCGGCATGCTTTCCGGTCTTCTTCAGCACCGCCGCGGGAACGGGAGCCTGTAGCAAGCGCGTGCCGGCGGTTGAGTAGTCGCGATCGGTGCCGTAGGTGCCCGACTCGTTCTCCACCTGCACCATGATTACCGTGCGGCGATCTGCGTCGATCGTGCGCAGATGCGTCATCAGTGCCACAAAGGCGGCGCGGTCGGCCTCCAGCGTGTTGCTGCCGAGAGGCGACAACGAATTGAGCGTCGAGCCGTCCTTCTTCAGCACGCGCGGAAAGCGCCGGTTGTCCAGTTTCACCCAGGCCGGCGCGTAGCTCGGGCTGTTGTTCTTCCAGGTGGCAAACCACAGCAGTACCAGCCGTACCTTCTGCTGGCGCGCCCGCGCGACCAACGCATCGAGAAAGCTGAAATCAAACTTGCCCTCGACCGGCTCGATCTGATCCCACGCAATCGGCACCTGCACGGTGTTGGCGTGGATCGCCGCGATCGCCGGCCAGACCTGCGGCAGCATCGCCGGCCAGTTGCTTGAATTGTTCACCTGCGCGCCGAGGATCAGGTAAGGCTGCCCATCCACCAGCAGCATGTGCCGACCATTCTGGCTGACCACGCGCGGCAACGAGGCGGCCGCCGCCGGCAACGCGGCGAAGAGGCCGAGCGCAAGAGCCGCGGCACACAACAGGCGACGCATCGGGGAAGCGCGCATCTTCGTTTTCGGCTTCATCGGGCCACCTGCGGTTCGCCATAGACAATGCCGCGCCCGCTGGTGGCCATGTACACACGGCCGAACACGCGCGGGTCGCCGACGAGATGCGTGATGCGGCCATAGCGATGCGCCGCATCGTTGATGCGCTGCCAATGGCCGCCGTCATCGATGGAGCGAAAAATGCCCTGGTGTCCGTCAAGCCGGCCGGCCACGAACAAGGTCGACTCGTGCCGCCCTTGCGCAGACTTGCCGAAACCGAAGGCATCCACACCGGTGAGGCCCGCAAAGCGTTGCTGCACGTTGCCGGCGTCATCGCCACGCAGCAACGGCAGATCACGCGCTGCGAGATAGAGCACGCCTGCCGCGTCCGGCGCCGCCTGCAATTGCACGTGATCGTGGCCTTGCGCGGCTTGCCCCAAACCGCCCCGGATCGGCGTGAATGTCGCGCCACCATCGCGGCTGGCGAACAACGCCCCCGTGCGCGGATCGAATGCTGCAAAACGCCGCGGGTCGACGCGATCACCAAGCACGCCAACATCGCCGGACAAACCTTGTACGGCTTGCCAGTGCCGGCCGAGATCACGCGTGAGATAAACGTGCTGCGCATGCCACGGCGCCCACAGCACCGCGCTGCCATCGGCGGTGAGTGCGATGCTGCCGGCACCGTCACCTTCCGGCGGTTCGCTGGCGAAGGCCTGCCAGTGCCGGCCATCGTCATCGGACCACGCCGCGCGCACGGCCGGCCCGAACGGTTCACGCAGGTAACCGCTGCGCACGATCAACGCGGGGCGCTGTCCCGCATAGTCGATGCTTTGGCTGTTGGCATAGCGTGGTGGTGCCCGGAACTGCAACGGCGCCACCGCAAGATTGTCGTGCCGAAAGCCGTCGAGATCGCCGATCGCGCTCAGCAGGTGCGCGCCCTGCCGCGGACTGACCAGACCCAGCGGAACGGTTTCCTCCAGCCCGCGATCCTGGAACCACCAGTGCACCTTGCCGCCATCATCGAGCCGGCGCATGTCGCGCGAAGCCCAGATGCCGTAGCCGGTGACGAACATCACATGGTCGTGATCGAATGGATCGATGGCCACGGTGGTCATCCAGTGCGGCGTATGCTCCACCGTCCACGCCGCACCGCCGTGATCGAACACCGAGTGCGCGAAGACCTCGGACCAGTGCGCGCCGCGATCGGTACTGCGGAACAGCAAGTCGTGTGGCGTGTAGTGATGGTGGGTGCTGGCGATCAACACCCTCGGGTCGGAGGGATCGACGGCCACGTCGCCCCAGCCGAAACCCTGCTGCTTGCCGGTGCCGCGCAAGGGCGTGATGTCGGTCCAGCGTCCGCTGGACGGTTGCCAGCGCCACACGGCGCCATCGTTCATGGTGTCCGGGCCCGGCTCGTCGCCATAGCTCAGGTAATAGTTGCCGTCGCTGGCACGATGCATGTGGCTGGGCCGCAAGCCGACGGGCTGACCCGGCACGGCGCTCCAATGACGGCCGCCATCGGTCGACTGGAACAAGCTGGTTTCGCGCGTGGATACGCCGGCATAGAGCACCGGCGTCGGCTGCCCGTGCCGGCCGCTGATCGGATCGAACAGCACGAATACGATGCCGATGGGTTGCGTGCGCCACGCGTTATGCGCACTGGCCGACGGCGAGGTCGCCACCGCCGGGAAGCTGTCGACCTTTGCCCAGTGCGCGCCGTAATCATCGCTTCGCCACAAGCCGGCATCGGGCGAGCCAAGGAACAGAATGCGGCCATCGTTCGGATCGACTACCAGGCGTTCGCCGTTGCCGCGTCCCAGTTCGTTGCCACCGAGCTTGAACGGCAAGTCGGTGCGTTCGAAATGACGTCCCTGGTCGTGCGAGCGCAGGATGGCGGCGTCACCCGCCTGCGGCGTGGTATAGGTGCCGGCTGCCAGGTACAGGCGCTGCGGATCGGCGGGATCAAGCGCCAGGCTCTCGATGCCCAGCAAATTCTGATCCTTCGCCCCGATCCAGTCGGTCAACGGCACCCAGCGGGACTTGGCCACATCCCAGCGGTAGGCACCTCCTACGTCGGTGCGCGCATAAACCAGCCCCCGCACAGCGGGGTGAAAGACCAGCCCGCTGACGTAACCACCACCGCCGATGCGCACGTTGTGCCACGCATACGAAACCTCCTGCGCCGCCACGGGCAGCAACGCAGACAGGCACAGCAGCAACAGGCAGTGCACAACCCGGCACATCATGGTGGTTGGTTTGAGAAGGCTCATCGTGTCGTCAACCATTGGGAGCCGGCAACACACGCGTGGAGGGGTTGCCTGCGGAAGGGTCAGGGCGGAAACATCGATCAAGGCTCTGACGCGCGACATGCGGTAATCGATCCGCACATGGCGTGGACGCGATCGTGGACGCGATTGCCGACAAAAACATGCCGGCCTGCATCGCATGGATCGGATTTGACGCGGCAGTCAGCGACTGGTGCGCGCGCGCCGAGCACGCGTGCACATCTTGTCGGGCGGCACTACCGAACCCGTCGTACATCTGGCTCCCCTCCAACTCTTGGTTTTCCGACCGCAGCACCTTGGCACGCCGACCGGTCCGCCGGCGATGGTCCGAACAACCATCAGCGCAGTGGCTCATCGGTCCGGGCGACCAGCCTTGCGACAAAACGCGCCACACGGACTGAAGGGCGCAACCTGCATGCTCCGATCACTTGCGCATGGAGACAATTACAAAATCAGCCAGATTGCCTGACGTTTCTTCTTTTGCGATTGCCGCAATCAGCGATTGCCTGACTCCCGCGGACGCTTGCAACACCGCGCTCGTCCCGTCAGTTCCGCACAGATCGTCCGCACCTCAGCAGTGACTGCGTCGTAGGTGCGACGGCACGCGATGACGCCACACTGGCACCGTCATGACTCGTTTGGAAATGTCTCTGCACTGATCACCGTTCGTCGTGGTGTCCGCGACTTTGTCGCCTTCACTCGACTTGCGCGACATTCCACCGTGGTCGAGAGTCGGGTGTCGTGGCCGCGGCACCCGGTGGGCGACAGTCGCCGCGGCCATGCCGAAAGCCCATGGTAGCGCTCAATCGCCGACCGCCTTCTGCGAGTCAGAGCCGTGCACGGGCTGCTGGTAAGCGTAGGGACCAAACGTGACACCGGTGAAGCCACCCGCCGTGGCGGCGCTCAGTAGACTGGCGTCGAGCCCGTGCTGCAGCACGTGCCAACTGCCCTCGTTGACGGCGTAGAAAACATCCAGTTGCGGACCATCCACCTTGAGGCGGATGGAAACAGTGGTGACCCCGCCAGGCAAGTCGGCGTGGCTGAGCTCGACGCCCGCCAGCGGATCTTCCTTGCCCGCCCTTCGAAACAACGCCAGTACATCGCCCGACGCATGGCGGACAACACCCGCTGCATAGAAATGGGTTTCGTTTTGCAACATGGCGAGGCCTGCCTGTTCGCCGAGACGCATCCCGCGCACGTCGAACCGGGCATCGATCGTGGCCCGGTGATGCTGCAGCCGATGCGCAACATAGGCTGGCTGGCCGGACGTGTCGTCACCCAGCGGCACTGCTGACGGCTGGATACGCAGGCCTTCGCGACCGGTGGCATACCAGGACTGGTGGGGCGCGTGGATCGTCATCCACTGCATGGGCAAGGTCGGCGCACGGAAGCGCTCGGTCCAATGGAAAGGCCCACTCATCGGCAGCGCTTGAGGCTCTCGCGGCAAGTCGGGTCGCCGTTCCACCATGGGAACCGACTTGCCGTGCGGCAGGATCACGGGCCAGCCATCATGCCAGGTCACCGGCAGCAGAAAGGTCTCGCGGCCCAGGTTGTACTGGTTACCGCGATACGGCAGTGTTCCCAGGAATACCGCCCACCAGGACCCATCCTTCAACTCGACCAATTGCGCATGCCCCGTCGACGTCACTGGATGCGGCCGGCCGGGCGCTAGATCGCGCTGGGTCAGGATCGGATTGCCATCCCACGGCACGTAGGGACCGGTAACCTTGCGGCTGCGATAAATCATCTCGGCATGCTGTTCGCCAGTACCACCTTCGGCCGTGTTGAGGTAGTAATAGCCGCCACGGCGAAAGAGGTGCGGACCCTCTACATATTGCGGTTGCGTGGCAGGTTTCGCGCCGCCATCCACCAACACCTTCCGCGGCCCGACCAGCTTCATCGAGGCGAGGTCGAATTGCTGGATCCAGATCGCGCGATGCCCTTCGTAACGCGGCTCGCCTTTGGGCATGCCGTTGTTCACAACCCACGCGGTGCCGTCCTGGTCGAAAAACAGCGAGGGATCGATTCCTTCGAAGCCCAGCCAGATGGGGTTTGACCAAGGCCCGGCGGGATTCTTCGCCGTGATAAGGAAGTTGCCCTTGTCGCAGTAGAAGCAGGTATTGGTGATGTAGAACGTATCGCCGTGGTGGCTGATAGACGCGGCGAACAGGCCGCCGGTCAATTCGCCGTGGCCATAGTTGATCTGGCCGGGTCGGTCGATCGCATTGCCGAGCTGCGTCCAGTCGACCAGATCCCGACTGTGGAAGACGGGCAGTCCGGGGAAGTAGCCGAAGGTGGAGTTGACCAGGTAGAAATCGTCACCGACCCGGATGACGGATGGATCGGGATAGAAACCCGCCAGCACCGGATTGCGGTATTGCGTCGGCGAAGGCACGGGGCCACCATCGTCACCGTGGTAGCTGATGTCCTTCACCACGACGGATGCGGCCGCCATCTGGCACAGCAGTGCGCAGAGCGTGCCAAGCACGAATCGTTTCATTGCGCCTCCCAATGGGTGCCGGACGAGCCGCCGGAACATGCGACGGCGCACACTCCGCCCACACGCCTCCGCCATGCTCACGTTGAGCGTGGCGCCGATGGTTCCGGGATGTCGAAGAAATTCTTTCTCAACGTTGCCGTCATCTCGGCCGGCGCGATCAACCGGCCGGAATGCAGTGAGGCTTCCCGGCTCCTGGCAAGGCACCCAACGCTGGATGCCCTGCCCCATGCAGGAACCCTCATGGCATGCCCAGGCACTGCACGATCAGAACGTCGCGCGCAGCGTCAGCGCATAACGGGAGTCGTTCACGTACCAGGAAGTGACGTGCTTGCCGGATGCGTTCTGATCCATGATCGTGCGTTGTTCGGCGTTGTTGAGGTTGTTCATCTCCAGGCCGAGCTTCACGTGCTCGTTGAACGCGTAGAAGATCGAACCATCCAGCTGGCCGTAGGCATCGGCGAATACCGGCAGCTTCCACGGGATGTTGTTGTCGGTACCGTTGTAGCCATTCGGACCGATCGACAGCAGGTACTGGCTGCGCCAGTTGTAGGCCAGCCGGATTTGCCACGGACCGTGCTCGTAGAAGCCGGCGACATTGAGTGAATCCCTCGACAAGCCATCCGCCGGGAGGCTGCCGTATCCGGAGCCATCCGTATCCACCGGCACCGCCGTAGTGTCGTTCGGCACATGGGTCCTGCTCCGGATGTAGGTGTAGTTCGCCGACATGCCGAAGCCTTTGACCGGCAGGAAATCGAAGAACTGGTTCCAGCCGATTTCCGCGCCATCGATGGTCGCCTTGCCGACGTTCACCGGACGGGTGACCAGGTACTGGTAGCTGTTGCCGTCGACACCCGGATACGTCACAAAGTGCGACTCGTTGCGGAAATAGTCGCTGATCCCCTTGTGGAACAGGTTGATCCAGGCCATGCCGCCGCGGTCCTGGTCGAAGTACCACTCCAGCGACAGATCGAACTGGTTGGCCTTCATCGGCGTCAGGTACGGATTGCTGTTGGAACTGCTGGTAAGCGTCAGCTTATCGAGCGGCAGGGTGGTAGTGCCGGGTGGCGGCGTATAGCCGGACAGCACGGCGGCACTGAGAATCTGATACGCCTGCATCTGGCTGAAGTCCGGCCGCGCAACCGCCTTGGAAAAGGCAAAACGCGTGATCCAGTTCGGCGCGAATTCCCACTTCACGTTCAAGCTGGGCAGGACGTCGGTGTACTCGTTGCGGGCGCTGATGGGAGCGGACTGGCCCGTGCCGAGATAAGGCGCAAACGCCTGGTTGGGATACACCAGGAAGCCCTGGCTGGCATTCCTGGTCTTCACCGCACGCACGCCGATGTTGCCGCTCAGACCGATATCGTCAACCCCGAAGTCGAGCATGGCATACGCCGCGTAGGTTTTTTCGTGCTGAAGATTGGTGTGCGCGGCATCGAGCAGCGTGGACTGGTACGGGACGTTGTAGCCGCCACCGATGTAATACGGGATGGCAGCATTGTGGATGTCCGCATAGCTCCCCGGGTAACCCAGCGCGGTCGACGGCACCGGTGCATAGAATGCGCCCGGGATGCCAGCGTCGCCCTTGTAGAAGTTCTTGAACGTGTCCAGGTGCACCAGGCTGGTATTTACGGTGCCGTTCAAGTTGAGGCCAGGCAATGCGCCGCTGGGTATTGCCCAGCCTTGCATCCAGGTCTGGAACACGGGCTTCCAGTTGTAGCCCGTATCGATGTTGTCGGCGTTGCGGTTGGTCACGCGCACGCCCGCCTTCACCCCTTGCACGAACCCATCGACGAAGCTGTGGTCGATGTCGGCGCGCCAAGCCAGTTCCTTCGCATAGTTCTGATTCTGGTGGTCCATGGTGAACCCCCAGTAGTAATTGGCGGGGTTCCCGGTGAAGGCGGAATCGACGCCGATGTGCGGCGGGTTGCTGCCGTTCAGGGCGACGTCGATGTAGGGCACGTTGGTGCCCAAGGCCACCGTGGAATCCAGGCTGTTGGTGGTGGCCTTGACGAACTGCAAGGAGCTCGTGAGTTCGGTGCTGGTGCCCAGCCGCCACTTCATCCCGGTGGAGAAGTCCGTGGTCTTGGAATGGCTGTTGGAGGCGCGGATGTCGGTGCCCATCGGCATGCCGCCGGGCTGCGTAAGACGACCGGACTGGAACACGCCGCCATTGATCTGGCTCGGCTGGCTGGCATCCACCGTCACCTTCGTCGGATCGTTGCCCACGAAGATCGCATCTTCGTTCCAGACTTCGTGGTACTTGCTCTGGAACGCGGTGGCGTACAAGTCGAGATCGTCGCTGGGACGCCACTGGAAGGCCAGGTAGGCACCGTCGCGCTTGCGATCGTAGAGCAAGGTGCGCCAATCGGCGCCGCGCGGCACCCAAGTGCCACTTGCATTCTTGAAGAACGGACGCACGAACAAGCCATCGGTACGCGTTGCCAGTTGGGAATCGGCGACATCGACGAGGACGCCCATTTCGCCGAGGTCGGTGTGCCAGCGATTGCTGTAGAGCACCGAGCCGGATGGCTTGTACTTCTTGACGAAGTCGCCATAGTTCTCGCTGACGGACGCGGCGATCTTCTGGCCCTGGAAGTCGAACGGCATGAAGGTGCGCAGGTTCACCGTGCCGCCCAAGCCGCCCTCGATCATCTCGGCCGTCTGGTTCTTGTACACGTCGACACCGGACATCAGTTCCGACGGTACGTCCTGGAAGCTGAGGGCATGCCCGCCGTTGGCGGAGAAGATGTCGCGGCCATTCAACTCGGAACGCACCTGCGTGAGGCCGCGCACCTGCACGCCATTGCCTTCGGCAGAGAAGTGTTCCGGATCGCCCTGGGAGAGGAAATGGTCGATGGTGACGCCGGGAATGCGCGACAGGGTTTCGGTGACGCTGCGATCCGGCAGCGCGCCGATGTCCGTGGCGGACAGCGAATCGACGAAGGTGTTGGCGTCGCGTTTGATGTCCTGCGCCTTCTCGACTGATGCGCGGATGCCGGTCACCACGATTGCAGAGAAGTCCTTGGCCTGCTTGTCGCCGACCTTCGCAGCCTTCTTCTTCGGCGATTTCGCATCGGTGGTGGACGCGGTCGACGCGTTCTGGTCCTGTGGCTGCCCCGGCACCGCCGCTGTGGCCGGCTGTGCATGCAACGCCAGCGACCCGCAGCACAGCAGTCCCAGCGCGATCGCCCCGGACAGGCGCGCCATCGGGAATTTCCCCGCCGCATGGCGGCGTCCGGCATCAAACGTGGTCTTGCCCATCATGTTGGTGTCTCCCCAAGAATTGACGTAGCCGAGCCGTTCGACGGTCTGTCGGCAGTTCCCCGCAAGATGCACAACCAGCCCGAAGCCCTTTCGCGGACACGTGGCTGAAGCACATGCTGGATGCTGTCGCGCCGCACTAAAACCAGACAATTGCGAAATCAAAAGTCCGAGCTAACGTTTCTCCATGTGCGGCTGCAACATATTCGATGCCGAAGCTGGTCCCCTGCTGGCGTTGACCTCGCGCAGCCTGTTCAGCCGTGGCCACTTCCGCGCTACTGCAAGACGGGAACGCGTGCTTGCCAGCGCTGTTGCAGCCGAGACAGTGCGCAGTTCATTGCCGCGCCACCCACCAGCGGAGCATGCCGCATGCGTTCGCTCGTTCTCTCGCTCGCCTTGGCCACCATGTTCATCACCGCACCGGTGACGGCCGAAACGCCCGTGGCCGCCACCCCGCCGATGGGCTGGCACAGCTGGAACCATTTCGCGTGGAAAGTCACCGGCACCGATGTGCGCGCGGCGGCCGATGCCATGGTTTCCAGTGATATGCGCGCCGTCGGCCACGTCTACATCAACATCGACGACACCAGGCGGGGCAAGCGCGGCCCGGACTCGGCGCCCTTGCCAGTCGCAACTCCATGGCTGGCTCGAGACGAACAGCGTGACCGCGACAACGCGAGTCAAACATTCTTTGGCCAGCAAAGGAATCCGCGTTACACAGGGTTCTGCACGCGCTCGTCGCTGGCGGGCAGCTCGAACACCACGCGCAGGCCCCCGCCGTCTGCGCGCGGCTCGGCATAGATTCGTCCATTGTGCAATTGGATGATGCTGCGGCAGATCGCCAAGCCCAAGCCGCTGCCGCGATCCTCCTCGCCACTCTGATGGAAGCGCACGAAGCGGTCGAAGGCCCGCTCGCACTGATCCATGGTCAAGCCCGGTCCCTCATCCTCGACACTGACCCTCCAGTAACGAGGCACGAACTCCGAGCGCAGCGTGATCAGGCCGCTGGGCGGCGAGGCTCGCAAGGCATTCGTGAGGATATTCAGGACGACTTGTCGAAGCCAGCGTTCCTCGAAAGCCACTACGCCCTCGCCGCGGTGCGTGTAGCGCAGGCGCCGTCCCTGGTGCTCGGCCAAGGCGCGGACATCCTGCTCGAAGCTCTGCAGAAAGTGATGTGGATCCTGCGGCACCAGACTCATGCGGACGCCCTGTGCCTCGGCGCGCGACAGAAACAGCAGTTCATCCACCATGTGGTTGACGCGGGCCAGTTCCTCCAGTTGCACCAGTATGGCCTCCTCCTGTGTCGGATCCAGGTTGCCGTCGGCGAGCAGCTTCTCGGCATGCAGCCGCACCAGCGACAGCGGGGTCTTGAGCTCGTGCGATACCTCGGCGCTGAACTGGCGTACCTGGGTGAACGAGGATTCGAGTCGATCGAACATCTGGTTCAACAAGCGTGCTAGATCGGAGATCTCGTCGTCGACTCCGGTGACGCCGATGCGTTCAGTGAGATTGTCGGAGCGAATGCGGTTGGCCGTTTCGCCAATCAGTCGAACCGGTCGCAGCATCAGGCGGGAAAGGCCCAGGCCGATCACGATGCTGGCCAGGATCATGCCCAACAGCAGCGCGAGGCTGACTTCGGAATAAGCCACCATGGCGCGGCGCATCTGGCCCACCGGCGTACCGATGCTGACATCGAACGGCGGCAGCACGAACTCGGCGATGCGCAGCTCGCCGATGCCGGGAATGGTGCCGTTGTAGACCCGCTTGCCTTTGACGTCGGGCAGCGGATTGCCGGCCAGGTTCTTCGAGCGGAACAGGTTGCCCTGTTTGGGCGAGTCTATGCTGATATAGAAAAGCACCGAGGCGTATTCGGTGGTCTGGCGGATGCGTTCGTTGATGATCGCGCCATTCAGCGTCGGATAGTCCGAGCCAAGGCGCGCCTTGATCTGCCCGAATTCCGTGGCATTGAGCAGGTCCAGGTCGTGGATCACGTAGTTCTTCAGCAGTTGGTGGCCGGCGACGAACAGGCAGGCCAGGGTAAGCGTGACACTCAGTACGAACCAGAACGTGATGCGCGCGCCGATCGATTTCATACCAGCTGATAGCCGATCCCGCGCAGCGTCTTGAACAGCGGTTCGGTCGGATTGGACTCGAGTTTGGTGCGCAGGCGGCTCATGTAGACGTCCAGCAGATTGTTGTCCGCCAAACCGGGCCAGATTCTTTCCGAGATGTACGAGCGGGTCAGGGTGCGCCCCGCGTTCTGCATGAAGATTTCGAGCAGCGCGAATTCCCGGCTGGTGAGATCGACGTTCTGGTCCCTCAGCTTGACCGTGTGACTCAACAGATCCATGCGTACGCAGCGATGGGTGATCACGGTCTGCTTTACCGCCGACTGGCGCCGCAGCAAGGAACGTACGTGGGCGAGCAGTTCATCGAAGCTGAAGGGCTTGGGCAGGTAATCGTCGGCGCCGAGGTCGAGACCCTTGATGCGGTCCTCCACCGCGTCGCGCGCGCTGAGGATGAGCACGGACTCGTTGAAGCCGGAGCGGCGCCATTCCGAGAGCAGGTGCAGGCCGTCGCCATCGGGCAGGCTGAGGTCGAGAATGATCACGTCATAGTTGGTTTCGGCCAGCGCATCGCGGGCCTCCCTGCAGGTGCCGACCCAGCACACCGTGTAGGCGCATTCACTGAGCCCCTGCTTGAGAAACTGGCCGAGGCGCTGCTGGTCTTCGACGATGAGAATCTTCATGGCACACCTGCCTGTCGACATTGCGCAGCGAGTGTATGCCCGCATCGAACGCAACCAGTGACGCGACGCACAAAGCGCGTGCGGCAGGCCTGCATCGTGGCGACGCATGCTCCATGGCGGGAAGAGAAGCCATGCCTGCCAACCTGAAAGAACTTTAAGGATCGTTACAGGTATCCGTCAGGTGCTTGTTCTAGGGTGCATGACACGCGGCTCCGGAGCGGGCGGGAGGGAACGGGGTAACCGGTGATCGCTGCGACCCGCTTCCGCTCGCGCAATCCCGCGCAGTACGCCGACACCCGCTTCATTCACGTCAATCGTCGAGGACGGAATCCATGGTTCGTTACGCACTTCTCCTGAGCACTGCCCTGCTCGCACCGCCGCTGCTGGCGCAGACGGCCGCGCCGAATTACGCCCAGCACCTGGTGGACGAAACGCTCGCCGCGCACCCGGACATCGCCATCATGGCGCTGCACGTGACGCCGCCGAAGCAGACCGACAACATCATCATCGCCTCCAATATCGGGCGCATCGGCAAGAAGGCCGACTCCGACGACATGGGTGTCGTCAACACCGGCAAGCCGGCCATGGCCGTGAACGCAGAAGGCGACCACTTCGAAGTCGAGTTGCCGCTGCAGGACGTCACCCACGACACCGTGGGTGCGGTGAGCATCGTCTACCCGTACAAGGCAGGCGACGACAAGGCTGCGCTGGCGAAAAATGCGGAGACGGTGCGCGACGAGTTGCGCCGCAAGATCTCCAACGTCGGCAACCTGACCCAGCCCTACCAGTTCGATCCGGCCATCCCGACGCATACCTATGCGCAGCAGTTGGTCGATCAGACCATGGCCGCGCATCCCAGGCTGCTGATCCTGATGCTGCACATCGTGCCGCCGGGCAAATCGACCAACGTGGTGGTGGGTACCAGCATCGGCCGTTTCGGCAAGGCGGCCGACGACGATGACATGCGCGCCATCAATACCGGTATTCCCAACCTCGAGGTCAACGGCCGCCGCTTCGAGGTCGAGACGCGCCTGCTCGACGCCAGCGGGAAGACCCTTGGCGCGGTGGGTATCGTGCTTCCGTACAAGCCTGGCGACGACAAGAAGGCACTTGAGCGTGAAGGCTTTGCCATCCGCGACGAGTTGCGCGCGAAGATCCCCGACTTGGCCAAGCTGATGGAGCCGGTCGCCCCGGTGGCTGTCGCCGATCCCAACCCGACGGCGAGCCTGATCGGACGCAGCACCGATTGGCACCCCGGCTATTCCGGCGACTTCGACCACTTCGGCGTCGACGTCAAGGGCAACCGGCTGTTCCTGGCGGCGGAGGATCACGGCACGGTGGAGCTGTTCAACCTGAGGACCGGCGCGCACGAGCGCACGCTCCACGGTGTCGAGACGCCACACGCCTTCGTCTACCTGCCCGAGCACAACCGGCTGATCCTCACCGACAGCGGCAAGGGCATGACCAAGATCATGGATGCCACCACCTTGAAGGTCGTGGGCCACATCACGTTGGCACCGGGTGCCGACTCGGCCGAATACGATTCCTCGACCGGCCACCTGTACATCGTCACCGGCGGCAAGGACGTCGGCATGAAGGACTGCTTCCTCAACGAGGTGGATCCGCTCACCGGCCATGTGTACGCCAAGCTGCGGTTCGACTCGGACCATGTCGAGGCAGTCAAGGCCGAGCAGCATGGCAGCCGGTTGTTCGTGAACGTGGCCGACCAGAACTACGTGGCCGTGGTCGACAAGAAGACGCTCAAGGTGATTGCGCACTGGCCGCTCAGCGGCGCCCAGACCAACCTGACGATGGCGCTGGACGAGGCCGACCACCGCCTGTTCGTCGGCACCCGCAATCCCAGCAAGCTGTTCGTGCTCAATACGGACACCGGCGCCACGGTGGCGATGCTGGATGCGCCGGCGACTTCGGACGGGCTGTTCTGGGACAGCGCCCGCAAGCGCGTCTACGTGCCCGGTGGCGACGGCTATCTCGGCGTGTTCCAGCAGGTCACCCCCAACCTCTACGCTGCGCGGCCGTGGATCGCCAGCGCCATCGGTGCCAAGTCGGGCATCGTCGTTCCGCAGCTGGATCGCCTGTACCTGGCCGCTTCGCCAGGTGAGCACGGCAAGGGCGGCGAAATCCTCTGGTTCAAGCTGGGCAACTAGGAGCGGATGATGCGCCCGAACCGACAGCGAAAAGCGATGCCATCACGCAGCCGCCTGGTGGTGCCGCTCGCCTTGCTCTGCTTCGCGCTGCTGCCGGTATCGGGCCGCGCCACGAGCTTCTACCATCTCGGTTCCGCGGTGGCCTTGCCGGGCAAGGCACCGGGGTGGGATTACCTGACCTATGACGCCGCACGGTCGCACCTGTTCATCGGCCGCCGGCACGACGGCGTCACCGTCTTCGACGTGACCACGCACAAGCTGGTTGCCACGATTGCCGGCACCGAGGGCGCGAACAAGGCGATCCTGGTGCCTCGGCTCGATCGCGGGTTCAGCGTGAACTCCGATGGCACGAGCACCGAGTTCGCGCTGTCGTCGCTGAAAACCCTCCGCCATATCCACTTCGGGCAGAGCGCCGACGCCGGCAGTTATGAGCCGGTGACCGGACAACTGTTCTTCACCATGGGCGACAGTCGCAAGGTGGCGTTCGTCGATGCCCGCAGCGGCAAGCTCGTCGCCACGTTGCCGCTGGACAGCGGCAACATCGAGGCATCAGCGTCGGACGGGCATGGCAATATCTTCGTCGCCGAGCGCGACCGCGACAAGGTGGTGCGCATCGATGCCCGCACGCATACCGTGACCGCCAGCTGGTCGACCGCGCCGTGCCACCAGCCCGTCGGGCTGGACTATGACGCCGGCGATCAACGCATCTTCGTCGGCTGCCGCAGCGACCGGCCGGTGCTGGCCGTGCTCAACGCGGCAAGCGGAGCCCTGGTAGCCACGCTCCCGATCGGCCGCGGCAACGACGGCGTCGTCTACGACCAGGCCACCCATCGCATCTACACGGCCAACGGGATTGACGCCAATCTGGTGGTGATCAAGCAGACAGGTCCCGACGGTTATGCGCTCGACCAGGCCATCACCACGCGGCCGATGGCACGGACGCTGGCATTGGATACGGCACGGGATCGCGTCTATCTGGTCGCCGCCGAAGGTGGCGTCGATCCGGCCATGAAAGTGAATACCGCGGTAGCACCGTTCTACCCGAACTTCTATTTCGACCAGACGTTCACCGTGTTGACCTACCAAAAGAACTGAATTTCTTGATTTCAGCGCATCGGAAAAGCTTGTCGGACTGATGTGGATGGACCAGTTCCGTGGCGATTGCCGGTGGGTCGCATGCGCAAAACCCGCATATGAATTTTCTTTCGTGTGATTTTCAGTACCAGTAGAACTGCACCACCTGTTTCCGCCACGTCATCAAGCGCTCCGGGGAGGAGCGCCAATGCCAGACAAGGCGTACTGAATGCAAATCCGCATCGGAACGGTGTTTTCACGGCGGTCGACCCGCGCAAGCGTGAGCCACCAGACCGGATGCTTCCAATCAAACGTTGAATCCACGCTGTCAGCCAAAGGGAATTTGCGCGCAGCTTCCCGGGGAGGGAATCATGTCTCAGCAAAAGTTGCCCAAGCTGTCCTGCATCACAATTGCGTTGGCCGCCTGCCTGGCTGCGCCGTCGGCATTTTCGCAACCGGCGGATGACGGCGGTCATGCCCCATCCGCACAAAACGCCCCAGGGCAAGACCAGCAGGCCCCGAACTCGAAAGCCGGTGCTTCGACTGCGAATCCGCCATCGGCCGACAAGGCCGCGCAGCTGCAGCGCGTCGTCGTCACCGGAACGCTGTTGCCGGTCAACCCCAACGATGTGGCCGTTCCCGTCACCACCCTCGATGCGGACTCGCTCCGCCAGACCGGCGTCTCGAGCAACATGCTCGATGCGTTGAGCAAGGCGATCCCCGCTTTTGCCGGCCGCAGCAATGCGGGTCCGAGCAACGCGCAGAACCACAATCAATTCACGGCGGGCGGCTCGCAGATCGAACTGCGCAACCTGCCGACCCTGGTTCTGGTAGACGGCCAGCGCATGGCGCTGGATGGCGTCGCCGGCCTGAGCGGAAGCAAGAACTTCGTCGACGTCAGCCAGATTCCGGCTGCCGCGCTCGAACGGGTCGACGTGCTTACCGACGGCGCTTCGTCACTCTACGGCGCCGATGCCGTCGGCGGCGTGGTCAATTTCATCCTCAAGCACGACTACCACGGCGTCACGGCCGGCGCGCATTACGGCGTGGCGGACGGTGGCTATCGCGATCGTTCGGCATTCGTCACGGTAGGCGGGGATGTCGGCCCGGTGAACATCACGGCGACCGCAAGCTACTCCAAGACCAGCCCGCTGTTCCAAAGCGACCGCTCGTTCACGAGTCCGAAATACGGTGTGGTTCCGGGCACGGGCCTGCCCGGCGTCGTCAGCGGGGGCAACTACGTGCTGGCGCCGGGGTTGCTCTCGCCGAACGTTCCAACCGGGTCCGCCGCCACCGCCGGCAGTTACGCGAGTCTTTCGCCAGGCACCTACAACGCCACCAGCGCCGCAAAGCTGTCCAACGGCTTCGACTATTCGAAGTACGCCATGCTGCTGCAGCAGGAGGAGCACAAGAACTTCGTCGCGACGATCAACTCGCAGCCATTCCTCGGCGGCCGGGTGACGGCCTTCGGCGACGTCATGCTCTCGCAGAACAAGGTGCATTCCACGGCGTGGCAGGCGGCGGGCCAGCCCTTTGCGTTCTCCTCGCTCACCGTGCCGGCCGGCGCGCCCTACAACCCGCTGACCACCAACGCGACGGGCGTGACGTTTGCCGACATGTCCCGACCCAAGGGGGTATTCGATACCACCGATGCGTACCGCTTCTCCGCCGGACTCAAGGGCAAGCTGTCCGCCACGTGGACCTGGCAGACCAGCGTCGATTACAGCGACAGCAAAGTGGAAGAACACGACACCAACCTGCTTTTCAAGCCCAACCTGAAAGCCGCCGTCGCTGGTGGCTACGATGCCAACGGCAACCCGGTGGCTGGCGGCGCCTACAGCAAGGTCTACGGAGGTTATTCGATCAACAACGGGCTGATGCTGCAGCCAGCACTCAACCCCTTCGCCGTGACCGGCAACCCGGCGGCCGCACTGGCCAACATTTTCGGCACCGAGGTGCTGAATGGCGACAGCAAGCTCTATTCTTGGGATGCGCATGTCGCTGGCGACCTGTTTCAGCTGCCTGCGGGCCCGGTGAGCGTCGCGGTCGGCGTGGGCTGGCGGCATGAAGGAGTTTCCGGCCACGCCGACCCGAATGGCCGCGTCACCGATCCGGTCACCGGTTCCACCGCCGGCAATGCCCAGAACTGGATCGGCGGCCTGTACACGGACCCGTTCAGTCACGGTCGCGACGTGAGCGCGGCGTACACCGAAGTGCTGATTCCGATCACCTCGGACAAGATGCACATCCCGGGCCTGCACCGGCTCGACCTCACGGCCGCGGGTCGGTTCGAGCATTACAGCGACGCCGGCAACGGCACGTCGCCGAAGTTCGGCTTCCGCTGGGAGCCGTTCGACAACCAGTTCGTGGTCCATGCGACCTACACGAAGTCGTTCGCCGCCCCGCCGCTGTATCAGGCATACGGGCCGTTCGACACCCGTCCGGTGACCGACAACCTGATCGGCATCGTGTTCGGCAAGCCGTACGCGGTCGGCAACACCTTCAACGGCGAGGACGGCGTCAATCCGTCGCTCAAGCCTTCCACCGCGCAGTCGCGCTCGATCGGTTTCGAATTCCACCCGAACTTCATCGACGGTCTGACCGTGACCGCGGACTACTCCTCGATCACGGTGCGCGGTTTCCCGGGTGGCGCGGACTTCACCCGCATCCTGCAGTCGGTGAACGACTCGGGTTCGGCCTCGTCGTATTTCGACAGCGTGAGCACGGGCAACTTCACCAACCTCGGCGGCAGCAGTCCTTTCGGCACGCCCGGGTCGCTGAAGGCGTTCCTGACCAACCCGGTCACCGGCCAGCCGGATCCGAGCAAGTACTCGCAGCTCTACGTCATCGACAAATTCCGCAACCAGAGCGTGCTGGTCGAGCATTCGTGGCTGTTGGGGCTCGATTACATCCTGCCGTGGAACAAGTACGGGACCTGGGAGCTGTCGAGCAAGGGCACGGTATTCAATTCGTTCAAGTTCCAGCGCCGTCCGGGCGATGCGTTCCAGCAATACGCCGGCGCGGCCAGCAACATCGGCGTGTTCGCCGGGACGCTGCCGAAGTATCGCTTCTACTCGACACTCGACTGGTCGTTCCAGAACCTGGACGTCACCCTGGCCAACACCTACATCTCCTCGGTCCAGGACGAGGGTGCCGCCGGCACGCTCCCGGGCATCCGGGTGCCGAGCTACAGCGTGTGGGATCTGCACGGTTCCTACACCTGGACGCTTGGGCCGGGCGGCGGCGATGACGGCAACAAGCTCACGCTCTCCCTCGGCGTGAACAACATCGGCAACAAGATGCCGCCGAACTTCCCGCGCGCCTTCACGAACCAGTTCATCAACAGCGATATCAGCACGTATTCGCCGATCGGACGGTTGATATATGGCGACGTGAAGGTGTCGTTCTGAAGTCGACATCTTGATGTTCGTGGTGACGGGCCTCGAATCAGCTGGCGGCGTTACGCCTGCAGCAAGATGCCCGAAGCCGTCCCGGTGCGCGACTACGCCACCGGATACTGGGCAGTCACGATTCTGCTTTGACGAAGTGGCCGATGCCCTGCAGCTCGGTGGACTCGCTCCTGATCAGGGCGGATCCCACCTTTCATTCCCGATCCGGAGGTAGGCCCACGTGTCAGAAATCGAATCCGCCAGAATCGCCGCCAGGCTCGACCGGCTGCCGCCGTCCCGCACTGTCTGGACCATTGTCGTCCTGATTTCGCTGGGCGGTGTCTTCGAGTTCTACGACCTGTTCTTCACCGGCTACGTGGCGCCGGGAATGATCAAGTCCGGTCTGTTCACGGCGCAGTCGTTGGGCTTTTTTGCCGGGCTCGACAGCATCAAGATCGCGGGATTCGGCACGTTCGTCTTCAGCACGTTCGCCGGTCTTTGGTTTGGCGTGGTGTTGCTGGGTCATCTGCCGGATCGCTTCGGCCGGCGGCCGGTATTCACGTGGTCGCTGGTCTGGTACGTCGCTTGCACCGCCATCATGGCGTTCCAGCAAACCGGCGAGATGCTGAACGTCTGGCGCTTCATCGCCGGCGTGGGCTTCGCGGTGCAACTGGTCACCATCGACACCTACATCTCCGAACTGATCCCGGGTGCGGAGCGGGGTCGCGCGTTTTCCGTCAACCAGTTCATCACGTTCGCCGTGGTGCCGTTGGTGGCGCTGCTGGCCTGGTTGCTGGTGCCGCTCAGCCCACTCGGCATCGAGGGGTGGCGCTGGGTGGTGCTGATCGGCTCGGTCGGCGCGGTGCTGGTGTGGCTGCTGGTGCAGGGGATTCCGGAGAGTCCGCGCTGGCTGGCCCTGCAAGGTCGTACCGACGAGGCGGAAGCCATCATGGCGGCGATCGAACAGCGGGTGGTCGCGGAGACGGGCAAGCCGTTGCCGCCGCCTGCGTTGACGCACGCTGAGGAGACCGGCCGCGGGCGTTTCGCCGAAATCTTCTCGCCGCAGTACCGCAAGCGCACGTTGATGCTGTCGATATTCAACATGGCCCAGGTGATCGGTTTCTACGGCTTTGCGGCATGGGTGCCGACCTTGCTGATAGCGCGCGGCATCACCGTCACGCACAGCCTCGAATACTCCTTCATCATCGCCATCGCCAATCCGCTGGGGCCGCTGCTCGGCGTGCTCTTCGCCGACCGGATCGAACGCAAACTGCAGATCATGCTGGGGCTGGTGCTGATGGGTCTGAGCATGCTGGCCTTCGCCATGGCGAACAACCCGATCGCGCTGGTCGCACTTGGCGTGGTGTTCACGCTGGCCGCCAACGTGATGTCGTTCGCCTACCACAACTACCAGGCGGAGCTCTATCCGACCCGCATACGCTCCAGGGCAGTGGGTTTCGTCTATTCGTGGAGCCGCATCGCTGCCGCGTTCGCTGGTCTGGCCGTCGGCTATCTGCTTCATGCAGGCGGCGCGCTGGCGGTGGCGATGTTCATCGCCATCGCCATGGCGGTCGGCATCGCGATGATCGGCATTTTCGGCCCGCAGACCAAGGGTGTGGCACTGGAGGAAATCAGCCGCTGAGACCGCGTTCACCGCCCGAGCAGACTTCAGAGGGACTTCGTCTCGCTTAAAGCCTATGGGTCCAGCAAGCCGTGACATGGGGAGATCCACTAAACACCGTCACACGCCTATCGCGCACAAACTCGAGGGGGGTTTTACGACATGTACAAGCAAAACAAGAGGCCGATGCCCAGTGCCATCGCTGCCGCTTCGGCGTTGGCAAACCAGCGCCCGCATGTCTGGTGCGCGGCGGCGCACGAGCTGGCTCGTTGCAAGATCAAACCGGTGGCGCGGCTGATTCGGGCCAGTGTCTGGCGCGCGCCGTTTGGCCTGCGGCTGGCGCCTGCTGCGGCATCCGGCATCATCCTGATGGCGTTCGCCTGCCCTGCCACGGTGGCCGCCCGGCCGGCCCCGGCTGCAACGTCAGCCCCTGCCACGAGCGCCCCGAATGCACCTGCGGCGGTACCGAACGGCGTCCAGCAGGTTGCTGCACCAGCCACCGCGGCGAAGTCGCCTCCGAAACATGTCGTCCAGCTCAAGGCGGTCTCGGTGAAGGCGCGCTTCATTTCCGCCGCCGGCCACAGCGCATTGAAGATGGATGCGCCCTCGCGCGACACCCCGTTTTCGATTTCGACCTACACCGGCAGCTTCATGCATGCCGTCGAAGCGCAGAAGGTCGATGCGCTGTATCCGTACATGACCGGCATCCAGAGCGCCGGCATCACCGGCTACGACCTGGTTTTCAGGGGCTTCCAGAGTGGCGCGAACGACCAGAACTCCATCCTGGTCGATGGACTGCCCGGCCTGGCGACTCGATTCGGCTCGCCGGCGACGATCGGCATATCGCGCATCGACGTGGTGCGGGGGCCCGCGTCGGTGTTGAACGGCGAAGAGCAGCCGGGCGGCTTCGTCAACCTGATCACCAAGAAACCCGAGGATTATCCGCTCTACGAATTCAGCACCACCGCCACCGCCTATGACGGCGCCGGCGTCGGCTTGACGGACCGGCCCGGTTTCGATGCCGCAGCCGACCTGACCGGGCCGATCGACAAGGACAAGCGCTTTCTCTACCGGCTGGTCATGGATGATTCGAACAAGGACACGTTCCGCAACGCCAGCTACGACCACGACGTCTATTTCGCACCCAGCCTCACCTGGAAGATCTCGGACGCGACCGACCTCACGGCGGCCTACGAATACCAGCGCCTGCGCTACAGCTACGACACCTACCTGGTCGCACCGGACAGCAACATCCACCTGGTCCCGCCGATCACCACGCGCTACCAGGAGCCGAGCGACTACGAGAAGGAACACGGCAGCGTGCTGACGCTGCTCTTCAACCATCGCTTCGACAACGGCATGAGCTGGAACCTCGACACCCGCGACGTCTGGCACACCGACGAGGCGCACGGATTCGACGTCACCGCGATCCGTCCGGACCTGCTGCACGTCGCGCGCCGGGCCCGAGGGCAGACCAACAAGCGACGTTACGACTACCTGGACACGAACCTGCACATGCCGTTCGACACGTTCGGCATCGGCCACAAGATGGTGCTCGGCCTGACCGCCGGAAGGGACACCGCGGACGAAGACCGGCTGCAGTTCTTCAACGGCCCGGCCACTGGGCCGGATTCGCTGGACATGAGCATCTACGATCCGGTCTACGGCGCGGCTCCGCCGCTCGCCGACCTGCCGCTGGTGGCGAAGGGCAACACCTCGCTGTTGACCGACCGCTACACCGTGACCGACAGCTACGGCGCCTACATGGCCGACCTGATGACGCTGTCGCCGCACTGGAAAGCCACCGTCGGCCTGCGCTACACGCGTGACCGCCAGGCGATCACCGAGCTCAGGGTCCCCAACGTTCCCAAGAGCAGCAAGACCAACAGCAAGGTTCTGCCGATGCTGGGCCTGGTCTACCAGCCGAACGACCATTGGAGCTACTACGCGAGCTACAGCACCTCGTACGTTCCGCCCGCCGCGAACGCGATCGACGTCAACGGGGTAAACAGCTTCGTGCCCACTTCGGCCAAGCAGGTCGAGCTGGGCAGCAAGGCCAACTTCCTGCAGGGGCGCTTGTCGGCCACCCTGGCGTTCTATCGCATCGACGAAAAAAACACTTTCAGCCATTTCGCCTGCGCCTACGGCACCTGCTACCAGCAGCTCGGCAAGGCGCGTTCGCAGGGCGCGGAATTCGAGATCAACGCGCGGCCCTTGCACAACTGGCAATTGACAGCGGGATACGGCTACACCGATGCGCGCATCACTGCGTCCGACAATTTGGCGCAGTTGAACAGCCGCCTGCCCAACGTGCCGTACAACAGTGCGCATATCTGGTCGCGCTATGACTTCACGGCGCCCGCGTTGCAGGGGCTCGGGTTCGGCCTCGGTGTGATCTACAACAGCGAGCGCCAGGGCTTCACGCCGACGAAGGCAGGCAGCCCGATGCTGCGGCTGCCCGGCTACACCCGAGTCGATGCGGCGCTTTACTACAGCTACCAGCAGTACGTAGTGACGTTCAAGGTCGAGAACCTGTTCGACAAGACCTACTACCAGAGCGCGGGATTCAACGGCGACATCAACCTGCTCCCCGGCAACCCGCGTCTGTTCACCCTCTCCGTGAGGGCTTTCTTCGAATGAACCGGAACAAGCGAGGACAAGGAGCGCATATGCGATACCTGCACGGGAAGGTGCTGGCCATGGTGCTGGCGGGCGCGGCGGCCGGCCCAGCCATGGCCGGGCAGACCTCCGCCAGTGTGGAATGGCTGCTGCCGACGGCGAAAACCCACGCCGTGCAGACCCACGCCCAGGACGAGGCGGGCAAGCAATCCGGAAGGCCGTTGCCCACGCCCGAGTTTCTGCAGCCGACACTGGATGCCGCGCTGCCGTCATTCAAGCCAAGCCACGACGCCGGCCTGAAGGGCTCGATCAGCATGGCGGCGTCGGACACCCTGCCGGGCTTGGTGGGAGCGTGGATACACGCGTTCCACAAGTTCTACCCGGACGTGCGCATATCCTTCGGGCCGCCGTACGAAGGCAGCCACGGCGCCATGGAGCTGGCGAACGGCAAGATCGACATCGCGTTCGTGTCGCGCGAATTGAAGCCCACGGACATCACCGCGTTCGGTGCGCGCCATGGCTACCCGCCGCTCAGCGTGCCGGTCTCGGGCGGATCGTACCGGCAGTTCGGATTTCTGGACGCCGTGGTGTTCTTCGTCAATCCGCAGAACCCCGTCGAACGCCTGAGCCTGGCCCAGCTTGACGCGGTGCTGTCGCGATCCCTGCTCAGGGGCAAGCACGCCGCCGTCACCTGGGGCGACCTCGGTGCCGGCGGCGCCTGGGCCGCTCGTCCGATCCACGTGTACGCGATCAAGCCTTGGAACGGGTTCGAGGAATTCGTGCGGCAGCGCGTGCTGGACGTGGGAGCGCAGCGCGGCCACTGGCGCACGGACCTGCACTATGACCCCACTGTCTTCCCGATCGCCCGACGCGTGGCGGCGGACCCGGACGGCATCGGCTATGCGGGGCTGGCCTTCGTCGACGCGCCAGTGAAGATGCTCGCCATCGGCAGCGACGGGCACTACCTCGCACCGACCTATGCGAATGTCGCCTCGGCCGCCTACCCGCTGAGCCGGCTGATCTATGCCAACGTCAATCTGAAGCCAAGTACTGCCATGACACCGCCGATGAGAGAGTTTCTCCGTTTCGTGCTGAGCCGGCAGGGTCAGCAGATCGTGTTGGACCAGGCCGTTTTCCTGCCGCTGCGCGGATTCCAGGCCGAGAGTGCGGGCGCGCTGCTCGGCGCGCCCGCACACGGTGACCGCTCATGAGGCCGGCCCGCATGGGAAAATCGCCGAGCGCCTGGACCCGCGCGGGGCTGGGCGCCTCATGGCTCGCGTTGTGCCTCGCCAGCGGCGCCAGCCTCGCTGCCGAAGCCTCGCTGCAACTCGTGCATCGCTTCTCGATCCAGGGCGCGGCACCGGTGCGCGCGATCGCTTTCGGACCCGGCGGCACGCAGGCATACGTGGCCACCGGCAGCGAGCTGCGCGACTACGACGTGGCCACGGCGCAGTTGGCCGACACGCTGGCGCTGCCCGCGCCTGTCGCCGACATGGTGATCGACACCCCCAGCCGCACGGGTTTTGCCGCGCTGGCTGCACCGGCGAAACTCGTGATCTTCCGGCTGCAGCCCTTGAAGGTCGCCGCATCGACCGCGCTGACCGACGGATCGCCTTCGGCGCTGCTGTTCGACGCCGCCACGCACGCCCTGCTGGTGGAAAGCACCCAGGCGGCGACGGTCACCAAGTTCGATGCGGCCACGGGCCGGCGCCTCGCCTCCCTGCGGATGCAAGGCAGCCTGCGGCAGATGGCGGCCGATGGCCGCGGCACGCTCTACGTCGCTGACATGGCGCACGACGCCATCGACGTGGTGGACGAGGCGCAGATGAAATACCTGGGCGCCATCCCGGTCACGGGCTGCAAGGATCCGACCGGGCTTGCCATGGATCAGGTCGGCCGCCGGCTGTTCGTCGGCTGTACCGATGGCATGCGCTACGTCGTCGACACCGACCTGGGCTTCACTTTCGAACGGCTGCCTTCGTCGCTGCGCGGCACGTCGCGCATGGTGTTTGCCTTCCACCCATTCGGTTCCGCCGGCTGGAAAGGTGCCGCCATCGGTGCGAGCGAGAACGGCCGCCTCGCGCTGGTCAGGATGAACGCCTTCGTGAATTACAGCGCAGCCGGCGATTACCCCCTCAACGGAAGCTTCGAAGCGATGGCACTTGACCAAGACACGCACCAGTTGTGGCTGGCCCTCGGGCAGCCATCCGCCGCAGAGAAAGCGGCCAGACCCATCGAGCTGTGGACCCTGGGCGCAACGGCGGAGGTGTCGAAATGAAGCGCCCCATCCGTTTGTCGATGGCTGCCGGCGGTTTCCTGTTCGCCTGCGCACTGGGCCTGTCGACGGCATGCGCGGCGATGCTGCCGCCGTCGGCGCTGAAGGGCAAGACGGTGCTGCTGGTGACCGGCGCCACACCCGCCGACGAGCCCAACGACGATGCCCTGGTGCGCCAGCATCTGGAGGCGCTTGGCTTCACCGTGAAGACCGTCGACGATGCCACGCCCGAGAGCGCGGCAAAAGGCGCCAGCCTGATCGTGATTTCCTCGACCGCCAACGCGCATCGCCTGGGCGATCGCTACGCCGACGTCGCCATCCCCCTATTCACCTGGAACACCTTCGACTACCCCAATCTGGGCATGACCGGCCAGGAGCTTCACCATGATTTCGGCGTGATCGATCCGGTCCAGCACTACGCCGACAGCTTCATGATCCTCTACGGCTACGGTGCGAACACCACCTCGGACATCAGCAAGGCGGTCGGGCTCAAACCGCAGCTGTTCGGCACGCTCTACCTGGAGCCGGGCAACGCCGGCTGGGGCAAGCCTGGCCCGGGCGGCACGGTGATCGCCGACTTCGACGGCCGGCCGGACATGGCGGCGGTGTTCACCTACGAGCGCAACGCCAGCATGCTGGATCGCCGGACGGCGCCCGCGCGCCGGGTAGGCTTCTTTCTGGCCAACGGCAATTTCCACCTGCTCACCGCCGTGCACGGACCGGCCGCCAGCGATCCCCAACTGCGCAGTTGGGCGATCGGACTGAAACTGTTCGATGCGGCCGTGCGCTGGGCCGCGAGTCCGCCGCCGCCGGTCGCGCCCTATGACCCCGCCGCGCTGGACGCGCGGCTCGGCCACGCGGCGCATGGCAAGAAGCTGCTCTTCGTGGAGCGCGTCAACGCCGGCGAGGGGCGCGAGGCGGACGAGCACATCGTGGCGCACCTGCACAGCCTGGGCTTCGAGGTCGACATCGCCGACCAGATGGACCCGCAGACACGCGCCGACGGCGAAGACCTGGTGATCATTTCCTCGACCTGCTCGAAGTACAAACTCGCCAACAAGTACGTCGACGTGAAGGTGCCGGTGATCTCGCTGGAGGGTTTGTACGCCGACGCCATGCATCTTGCCGGGCGCCAGCGCTACGTCGACTACGGCGAGCACGGCGAGGAGAAAGAGAGCGACGACCCGCCCGAGAGCTACCTGGACATCGTCGGCGCCTCGAGCCCGATGGCAGCCGGCCTGCCCCCCGGCCTGGTCGAGTTCACCCAGCATCCCGGCGTACTGAAGTGGGCCAGGCCGACGCCCGATGCGATCGTGATTGCGACCTTGCCCAACGCGTCTGCCGAGCGTGCGATCTTCGGATACCCCAAGGGCTCGGTGATGGCGGACGGTTTCGTCGCCCCGGCCCGACGCGCCCTGCTGCCGCTGGACAACCCCTCCTATGACGACCTCACCGTCCAGGGCAAGGCGCTGTTCGATGCCGTCGTATTGTGGTCGATCGGCGGCGGTGCGTAGCCGCAGGCCGTGAAGCCCCGCCGTGTCCTGTCGACGCTGGAGGGCGCCTCGATGTGCGCGTCCCCCCTCCAGCGTTTCGGCAGGGCCACCGCAACGCGGATGCTGATCGCGCTGGGCGTGGCGGTTGCCGGAAGCATTCCGGCGAACGCCACGCCCGCGCCGGACGCCGGCAGCCAGCCGGCGGTCGCGATCGCAACCGATGGCGGCCTGCGCTGCCTGGGCGCCAGTACCATGCAGCCGCTGCTGGCGGCCTGGGCGCGCGCCTTCCGCGCGCACCGGCCGCAGGCCTCGGTCGAGATCGGCGACAGCAGCCATTACTCGGCCGAAGGCGTGGCCGCCACGCTCGCCGGACAGGTGAACTGCATCAGCTTCGCGCGGGAACCGTTTCCGGCGGAACTGGCCGCATTCAAACGCCGCCTGGGGCGGGCGCCGATCGTGATTCCCGTCGCTGGCGGAAGTTATGCAACGCCACACGGCACGTTCGCGCTAGCCATCTACGTCAACCGCGCGAACCCGCTGCGCGGGCTGACGCTGGCACAGCTGGCCGCGGTGTTCTCCGGCGCGCCCGCACCGGGCCGGCACTGGCCACTGGCCACGTGGGGGCAGCTGGGACTGCGCGGAGACTGGGCCGCGCGTCCGATCCACCTCTATGGCATGACGCCCCGCCGCGCCTCGGGCAATCCGCCCGGCATCGTCAATTTCCTGGACCGGCGCGTCCTGGGCGGACGGAGCTGGCGCAGCGACCTGCGCGTGCAGGTCGATACGCCGGGCACCAGCACGCTGGCGGCGATCGTGCGGCAGGTAGGCGCGGATCCGGACGGCATCGGCTACAGCGGCTTCGGCTACGCCAGCGGCGCCGTGCGAGCGTTGCCGCTCGCCGTGGCGCAGGGCGCCCCATTCCATGCGGGCACGCTGGGCGAGGTGACCGCAGGCCGCTATGCGCTGGCCAGGATGATCTATCTGGGCTTTCCCCGTTCCGGCACCGGCGGGCTGAGTCCCACGGCCTGCCAATTCCTGTCTTTCGTCCTGGGCGCCGACGGACAACGACTGATCGCGCAAGATCGGATGCACTTCGATCCGCTCACGCCCGCACAGGATCACACTGCCCGCACCGCCTTGGCGCGCGAGGGGCTTTGCGATACACCCCTGCCGTCCGCGGATGCCAGGCCGCCGCATCCGCGCCCCGCCTACATCGACGACAACGGCGCGGTGCGGATCGTGGGCTACAACGACATGCGCTGGATGCTCGAAGCCCTGGATCGCCGGTTCGAGTTGACGCATCCCAGCATCCGCTTCGATCTCGTGCTCAAGGGAACCCGCACGGCGCCGGCTGCGCTGGCCGAAGGCAGCAGTCTTTTCGCGCCGATGGGTGCCGAGTTCACGGATCAGGCGCTCGCCCGGTACCAACAACGTGTCGGCACTAGTCCACTCAAGTTCCGCGTTGCGCACGCCGCGCTCGATCCGCGCGCACGCTCGTCGCCGCTGGCGATCTACGTGAATCCCGCCAATCCGCTGGCGGTGATCAGCATGAGGCAACTGCGCGGCATCTTCGCTGCACCACAACGACTGCTCGAGGGTGCACAACTGGGACTTAGCGGTGCATGGGCGCATTGGCGCATCGAGCCATGCGGTCTCGCTCAGGACACCGCGCTGGGCGTATTCATGGATCGGCATCACCTAGGCGGCGCCGGTTATGCGAGGAGCTATCGCGGCTTTCGAGAATCGGCAGCGGTGCTCCGACATGTGGCGCTCGATCCGGCGGCACTGTGCTTCGCCGACCTCAATCAAGCCAGCGACGCGGTTCACGTCCTCGGCATTCGAACGGACACGGGCGATGCGCGGGAGACATTCACAGGCTCCCGCCAGGAGATCGTTGCAGGCCGCTACCCGCTTGATCGATTCCTCTACATCTATGCCAGAAAGCCGGACGCCCGCGACGACCATGCGCTGGCATGCGATTACCTGCGCCTGGTGCTGTCCGACGGCGGACAACAAGCCATCGCCGCGGCGGCGCCGGGCTATCTGCCCTTGAGCGAGGCGGAGAGAAGCGTCGAGCGTCGCCGACTCGAAGCGTCCTTATGCCGGTGAGATCTTCTGAGATCCTTCCCTGAGTTCAACGACGGTCACCGCGGACAAAAGGGAGCGGCCGCAATCCAGATGTCGCAGAACGGTACGCCTCCCCTTCCGCAGACGGTCAGCCACCCGTGAGGTCATGGAGCGTACCGCCTTGCTCTTCGCGGCGTTCACACTGTTCACAGTGAATGGAGGTAAATTTTGTGAACGTTCTCAGGTGTGAGAAATAAAAAAGGAACCCTTTCGGGTCCCTTTGGAAGCCTCAACTAACCGTGTCAAGGCAGATTTTCCAAGCACTTACAAAAACTCTGTGGAAGTGCTGAAAATGGTCAATTGGTGGGCGGTACAAGGATCGAACTTGTGACCCCTACCATGTCAAGGTAGTGCTCTACCGCTGAGCTAACCGCCCGATTCGCACGGCAGCAGGCCGCGCGAGCCGCGCAGTATAGGCGACTCCCGGGCCGGCCACAAGCCGCCCAGCCCCACTCAGCGCAGCGCCTGCTCGCGCAATTGATGGATCTGGTCGCGCAGCTTCGCCGCGTCCTCGAACTCCAGATTCTGGGCGTGCTTGTACATCAGCGCTTCCAGCTTCTTGATGGCGGCAGCGGCCCTGGCCGGGTCCATCGCCTCGTAGCTGGCGGCCGGCTCGGCCACGGCGCGTTGCCGGCTCCTGCCGCCACGGCCGCGCGACGGCGACTCGCTGCGCGCGCCCTCCATGATGTCGGCGATGCGCCGCTCGACCGTCTTCGGGGTGATGCCGTTGGCCGCGTTGAACACGAGCTGCTTCTCGCGGCGACGGCCGGTCTCGTCCATCGCCGCCTGCATCGAGCGGGTCACCTCGTCGGCGTAGAGGATGGCCTTGCCGCGCACGTTGCGGGCGGCGCGACCGATGGTCTGGATCAGCGAACCGGTGGAGCGCAGGAAGCCTTCCTTGTCGGCGTCAAGCACCGCCACCAGCGACACCTCGGGCATGTCCAGTCCCTCGCGCAGCAGGTTGATGCCCACCAGCACGTCGAACTCGCCCAGGCGCAGGTCGCGGATGATCTCGCTACGCTCCACCGTCTCGATGTCCGAGTGCAGGTAGCGCACCTTCACGCCGTGCTCGGAGAGGTATTCCGTGAGGTTCTCGGCCATGCGCTTGGTCAGCGTGGTGACCAGCACACGGTCGCCCATCGCGATGCGCTTGTTCGCCTCGCCCAGCAAGTCGTCCACCTGGGTGCGCACCGGGCGCACTTCCACCTCGGGGTCGACCAAGCCGGTGGGCCGCACCACCAGCTCGACGATGGCATCACCGGATTTCTTCAGCTCGTACTCGCGCGGCGTGGCGGAGACGTAGATCGCGCGCGGCACCCGCGCCTCCCACTCCTCGAAGCGCAGCGGCCGGTTGTCCAGCGCGGACGGCAGGCGGAAGCCGAACTCCACCAGGGTTTCCTTGCGCGAGCGGTCGCCTTTGTACATCGCGCCGATCTGCGGCACGGTGACGTGCGACTCGTCCACCACCAGCAGGCCGTCGGCCGGCAAGTAGTCGAACAGCGTGGGCGGCGGCTCGCCGGGCGCGCGCCGGGAAAGATGGCGCGAGTAGTTCTCGATGCCCTGGCAGTAACCCACCTCGGCCATCATCTCCACGTCGTAGCGGGTGCGCTGGTCCAGCCGCTGCGCCTCGACCAGCTTGTTGTCGCGGTACAGCACCTCCAGGCGCTCCTTCAGCTCGTCCTTGATGGTGTCGATCGCGTTCAGCACGCTCTCGCGCGTAGAGGCGTAATGCGTGCGCGGGTAGACCGTGTAGCGCGGCACCTTGCGGATCGTTTCGCCGGTGAGCGGATCGAACAGCGCCAGCCCTTCCACCTCGCCGTCGAACAGCTCGATGCGCAGCGCTTCGGTCTCCGATTCGGCGGGAAACACGTCGATGATCTCGCCGCGCACGCGGTAGGTGCCGCGGCGCAGTTCCATCTCGTTGCGGGCGTACTGCAGCTCGGTGAGCTGGCGGATCAGCTGGCGCTGGTCGATGCGCTCGCCCTTGGCCAGGATCAGGCGCAGCGAAAGGTAATCCTCGGGGTTGCCCAGGCCGTAGATCGCCGACACCGTGGCCACGATGATCGCATCGCGGCGCGACAGCAGCGCCTTGGTCGCCGCCAGCCGCATCTGCTCGATGTGCTCGTTGATCGAGGCGTCCTTCTCGATGAAGGTGTCCGAGGCCACCACGTAGGCCTCCGGCTGGTAGTAGTCGTAGTAGCTGACGAAATACTCCACCGCATTGTTCGGAAAGAACTCGCGGAATTCGCCGTACAACTGCGCCGCCAGCGTCTTGTTCGGCGCCATCACGATGGTCGGCCGCTGCACCTGCTGGATCACGTTGGCGATGGTGTAGGTCTTGCCCGAGCCGGTGACGCCCAGCAGAGTCTGCGCGGCGAGGCCCGCCTCGAAACCCTCGCTAAGGCGGCGGATGGCCTCGGGCTGGTCGCCGGCGGGCTGGTAGGGGGCGACGAGTTCGAAGCGGTCGGTCATGGCGGACGATATGCGGGCGGATACCCGCATATTAAATCGCCACTGCTGACAACTCCTGTCAGCAGAAGCCGACGCCGCGGCCATCCGCTGGACGGCTGGCCGCGCGTGCACGGCTTCCTAGCATGGTCCTTCCGTCCATGCAGGAACGCGCGATGGCGATGCAACAGGCTTGCGGCCCGTGCGACCGGCAGCGCGGCGTCACCCTGATCGAGCAGGTGATGGTGGTGGCCATCATCGGCGTGCTGGCGGCGATCGCCGTGCCGTCGCTGGCGCCGCTGCTCCAGCGCAACCAGGTGCAACTGGCGCAGACGGAATTCATCGCCGCCCTGCAGCACGCCCGCGGCAGCGCGGCGGTCAGCGGCAAACCCACCCTGTTCTGCCCCAGCCGCGACGGCCGGAGCTGCAGCAACGACGCGCGCTGGGAATCCGGCTGGCTCATCGGCCACGACCCGGCCCGCAAGGGCCAGCCCGACACGACCCCGCTGCGCACCCGGGCCGGCTATGCCGGCATCGTCATCCTCGGCGACAGCGGGCGCCGGCTCGTGCGCTTCCAGAGCGACGGCAGCGCCAGCGGCATGACCAACACCTGGCGCTTCTGCCGCCGCGACCGGCCGAATGAGGCGTTGGTGGTGGTGATCGCCAACTCCGGCCGCGTCCGCGGTGCGAAGGCCAGCGCAGAACAGGCCGCCAGCTGCGCCGCAGCGCAGTAATCGCGACATCACGAAAGCATGAACGCGAAAAGGCCGGCATCGCTGCCGGCCCTTTCATTTGTCTGGCGCCCGAAGCTGGACTCGAACCAGCGACCCCCTGATTAACAGTCAAGTGCTCTAACCAGCTGAGCTATTCGGGCGGGAGCTGCGTAGTTTGTAGATTGGGCGGCGGACTGTCAAGCCGCCGCCCCGTGGCCGGTGCCGCTTTTCAGCCGGTAATCACGCGATAGCACGGCACGTAGGCCGCGCCGCCGGGCAGCTTCATGCGGTGCTGCTCCACGAAGGCCCGCAGCAGCTTGTCCAGCGCCTGCATGATGTCGCGGTCGCCGTCGATGTCGAACGGGCCGTTCTGCTCGATCGCCTGCACACCCTCCTCCTTCACGTTGCCGGCCACGATGCCGGAGAACGCGCGGCGCAGGTCCGCCGCCAGATCGTGCAGCGGGCGACCGTGGCGGAGCTGCAGGCCGCGCATCGCTTCGTGGGTGGGGCGGAACGGCGTCTGGAATTCCAGCGGAATGCGCAGCGCCCAGTTGAAGAAGAACGCGTCCTTGGTGTCCAGGCGGTTGTTGCGCACCTTGTCGATGCCTCTGGCCATCGCCTTCGCCACCGCAGCCGGATCGTCCACGATGATCTGGTAGTGCGCGGCCACCGCGTCGCCCAGCGCGAGGCGCAGGAAGCGGTCGATCTGCTCGAAATAGGCGGCGGACTGCTTCGGCCCGGTGAGGATCAGCGGGAACGGTGCGCCGGCGTTGTCCGGATGCAACAGGATGCCCAGCAGGTAGAGGATCTCCTCCGCCGTGCCCACGCCGCCGGGAAACACGATGATGCCGTGGCCCATGCGGACGAACGCTTCGAGGCGCTTCTCGATGTCCGGCATGATGACCAGTTGGTTGACGATCGGGTTCGGCGACTCGGCCGCGATGATGCCCGGCTCGGTGATGCCGATGTAGCGGTTGTTGCGCCGGCGCTGCTTGGCGTGCGCGATCGTGGCGCCCTTCATCGGCCCCTTCATTGCGCCCGGGCCGCAGCCGGTGCAGATGTCCATGCCGCGCAGGCCGAGCTGGTAGCCCACCGCCTTGGTGTAGTCGTACTCCTCGCGCGAAATCGAGTGGCCGCCCCAGCACACCACCAGGTTCGGGTCGATGAAAGGCTTGAGGATGCGCGCGTTGCGCAGGATCTCGAACACCACCTGGGTCAGCGCGTCGGACGGTTCGAGGTCGGTGCCGATCTGCTCCAGCTGGGTGGACACGTAGACGATGTCGCGCACCACCGCCACCAGCAGCTCGTTGATGCCGCGGATGATCTGGCCATCCACGAAGGCCTGCGCCGGCGCCTTGGTCAGTTCGATCTTGATGCCGCGGTCCTGCTGCAGCACCTGGATGTCGAAGTCCGGATACTGCTCGAGGATCGCCCGCGGGTCGTCGCTGATCGCGCCCGAGGTCAGCACCGCCAGCGCGCAGCGGCGCAACAGCGCGTGCAGGCCCGAGTCGCTGGCGCCGCGCAGGCGCACCACCTCGTGGCGGGAAAGGATGTCCAGGCCACCGGCGGGCGAAATGCGCGCGCTCACCGTGGCGTTGCGACCGGCGGCGCCGGCACCTGCATCGTTCATCAACATCTCCATGCCACTGTCCCGCGGGCACACGCCCGCGCGGATGCGGCGACCCCGAAGCTTCCTGCCTCGACGGAAGCCGCGTCAAGAAGAAACGAAAAGACGATCGCCCTGCATGCCCGGACGACGCCTGCAAGGTGGCGCGCCGGGATGTGCGCCACCCAAAAAAACCGGCGCCCTTTCGGGCGCCGGCCTGATGCGTGGCTTCTGATTCCGGCTGATCAGAACTTGTAACGCAGCGTCAGCATGAGCGACCAGCGCTGGGCCAGGTCGTCGTTGTTGTTGATGTAGGTCGGGACATCCTTCGGGTGATAGTTGCCGTTCTGGATGTAGTTGGCGCAAGTCGCCGCGCCACCGCAGGAGATGTCGTAGATGAACTTGCCAGTCGCCGGATCGACACCGTAGAAGTCCGCAAGATAACGACCGTTGCTGGAGAACGGTTGGCGTTTCTCGATGCCCCAGTGCTTGTTGAGCAGGTTCGTGAAATTGTAGACATCCAGGCGCACGACACCCTTGTTGCCCTTGAAGATCCCGGGAATTTCCTGACTGAAGCTCAGGTCGACCTGATTGAGCCAGCGCGCGCGGGCACCATTGCGACGGGCAGTCCCGCCCTGGTGATCCTTCAGGTACTTGTCGCTCTGGATGTATTCGTAGAACTGGTCGATGTACTTCTGGTCGGTTCCCTTGCGGAACTCGACATCCCCCGGCTTCGGAATATAGACCAGGTCGTTCACGTAGCCGTCGCCATTGGCGTCGTTGCCGAACGTCCAGCTGTACGGGGAGCCCGAGTGGCCGTCGTAGAAGATGCTGGTGCTGGTCGCATAGTCACCGAAGAAGCGATGCTGCCAGTTCAGCCCGGCGATCACGCGCTTCGGAATCGAGTAGTTTGAGGTGCTGGCGATATTCTCGTTCGCGTTCTTGACCTGGTTGTAACGCCAGTTCGACAACGCCACGCTCGATGTACCCGGATTGACCTCGGTCGCACGGCTCCAGGTGAAGCCGAACGTGCCGGACCATTCGTTCGAGAAGGGCTTTTTCAGCGCCAGAGTCAGGCTGTCCGCGCTGCCCTTGCTGGAATTGTCCAGATTGATGACATCCGAGAAGGCCGGATTGGCATTGGCCTTGATGCCCTGGCCGCTGGCCTTCGGATCGGCGTTGACGAGCTTGTAGTAGGTGACGCGACCGTCCGGCAGGTAACCGGTGGGAGCGCCGAGATTCATGCTCTGGTACCAGATCGCGTCACGCTGCTTGATGTGCTGGTAGTCCACCGTGGCGATCAGGCCCCACCACGGCAGCTCCTTGTCGAAGCCCAGGGTGAGTTTCCATGCGGTCGGGATCGTGAAGTTCGGCGAGATGGTATTCACCGCCATCTGCCCGGATGTGCCGTTTTTCTGGGCAAAGGGGTCCGCGCTGAACTTCGGCAGATTCGCATTCGGCCAAGCGAATTTGCACGGGCTCGTGCCGCCCGGGCCACAGAAGTACTGCTTCTGGGTCATGCCGGAGTTGGAGAAAATGTTGCCGACCCACACGCCCGGGGTGTTTGACACGAACAGGCCCGCGCCGCCGCGCAACTGGGTCATGCGTTCGGTGTCGAAGCTGTAGTTGAACGACATGCGCGGCTGCACCACGCGATTGCCGTTGATCGTGGTCTGGTTGCTGCGGCCGAAACCGCCCGTGGCCTGGTTCGGATTGGCCGCAACGCCAACGCCCGGCGCAGCCGCGAAGGTCGGGTTGTAGAGCGGCCGGTCGCTCATCAACGGGATGTCGACACGCACGCCGTACTGCACCGACAGGTTGTTGTTCACCTGCCAGGTATCCTGCAGGAAGATGCCCCACTGGTTCAGGTTGTAGGCGGCGGCCGTGTCGGCCAGCGACAAGCCGTCGGAGGGGCGGTTGTATCGATAGCTGTAGTACAGGCCTGAGTTGAAGTTGTCGATACCGGTGTTCGCGTTCTTGCCCGGGTTGCCGCTCAGGTCCTCGAAGACGTAGCTGCCGTACAGATTCTGCACGAACAGGTTGTAGTACTCGTTGCGTTCGAAGTCGACGCCGCCCTTCACGGTGTGGTCGCCGAGGAACAGCGTACCCGCCCAGGCAGCGTTCCAGGTCTTCACCTTCAGCACGTTGGCCTGGCTCGAGTATTCGGTACCGAACTCCACCGAAGGACCAGCCGAGTAAGTGGTCGGATAAATGGTGATGTCCGGCATCGGCACGCCGTTGTACGGGCCGCGGTGCTGGTCGAAGTCGCGATAGGACACGGACGTGTCGGTCGAGAACACGTCCGACCAGTCGTCGTAGAAGTGCAGCGCGTAGCTCTTGTTGTCGACCTTGGTGGTGTACCAGCCACTGGACAGCCGCAGATTGGTGGTGCTGCCGGTGATGATCGGCTTGGTTTCCTTGGTCTCGCTGAAGGTGACGCTGGCGCGGTGGTTGTTGCTGATGTTCCAGTCGATCTTGCCGAGGTAGCGCTTGTCCTCGAGGTTGGAGTTGCCGCCGCCCACGTTGCCGATGTCGGTCATGCCGTACTTCTGCGCGGCGATCTGGCGAATCTGGTCGACCTGGGCCGAAGTCAGGCCGGCGATCGGGCTGGCAACACCGGAATCGGCCGGGCCGTAAGGGCTGCCCGCCGCCACCTGGGTGCTCTTTTCCAGTGAGGCAAAGAAAAACAGCTTGTCCTTGATGATCGGGCCACCCACCGTGGCGCCGCCGGTCCACTGGCGCGAGAAGCCGTTGTAGCTGACGCCCTGCTCGTTGTCGCCGATCATCTTGTCGTTCTGGAACGCGTAGTACACCGAGCCGTGGAACGCGTTGGTGCCACTCTTGGTCACCGCGTTCACCGCCGCGCCGAGGCCACGGCGGTTCGCCACGTCGAAGTTCGCGGTGGAGATGTTGTATTCGGCGATGGTGTCCATCGAGATCGGCGTGCCCAGCGTGGGCAGGCCGTTCGCGTTGAGGCCGAACGGGTCGTTCGCGCTCATCGAGTCGACGGTGATGTTGTTGTAGCGGCTGTTCTGGCCCACCGCGGAGATCTCGCCACGGGCACGGTCGGTGATCACCACGCGCGGGTCCAGGCGCACGATGTTCTGGATCGAGCGGTCCGGCGCCGGCGTGGCCTCCAGCTCACGCTGCGAAATGTTGGTGGCGATGCCCTTGTTGTCCGGCGTGAAGGTCTGCATCAGCGCGCTGGCCGACACGGTGACCGCGCCCAGGTCCTTCACCTGCTTGGCCTGCTCGGCGCCCACGGTCAGGTTGACCGAGGTGTCCTGCGCCAGCTGCAGGTAGACGTTCTTCTGCTCGATCTGGGCCATGCCGGCCTTGGACGCGGTGACGTCGAACGGGCCGCCCACGCGCAGGCCCTGCGCGGCGTAACGGCCGTCCGGGCCGGTGGTGGTGATCTTGGTGGTGCCCGACGGCTCGTGCACGATCTGCACGGTGGCGCCGGCGACCGGCTGGCCGCTGGCGTCGAGCACGCGGCCGCTGATCGAGGAGGAGGTGTCCTGGGCGAGCGCCGGCACGGTGGCCGTGGCAAGCAGGGAGGCAATCGCCAGCGGCAGGACGCTGGCGCGAATTCGGCTGTTCATGATGTTTCCCTCAAGTTCACGACGAAATTTCTTGCGGATGAAACCGAACAGAACGCCTCCCGGCAGTCCGGGCGGACGAACTCGTGGTTTCCCCAGTGTTTTTTGGTCCGGAATACGACGGTGACGGGGCCATCCCGCCTGCCAATCAGTTGTTAAGCGGACTTTAACGGCATTGTATGACAGTTTCGCAATATCTTCACGCAAGCCTCACTGCCAGCCGAGATAGCGCCCCCAAGCGCGCCGAGGCCCCGCAACACGGCGTTGAAATCGTGCAGCCAGCGGCCCCCAAGCCTTCGTCAATGAGCGCCACAACACGGTACGCGTGGCCAGCCAAGCCAGACGTTCGACTACTGGCATCCGTTCCATGCTGAGCATGGCCGCCTCCACGCCGGGTTTTCCCACCGTGGCCGGCGATCATGACAAGCCGGTGATCCGGCGTGCGCGATCAGATGTGCAGGTGCAGATACGCGGCCACGCCGCCCAGGAACATCTGCACGGACAGCGCGATCAGCAGCATGCCCATCACGCGCTCCAGCGCGGTCAGCACGCTCTCGCCCAGCCAGCGGAACAGGTAGGTGGAGCACAGCAGGATCACCGCCGTGGCCAGCCACGCGCCGATCAGCGCGATCGCCCAGTCGGCGGTGCGTCCCGGCTGGGTGTTGGTGAGCAGCAGCAGCGCCGCCATCGCCGAGGGGCCGGCCACGCCGGGGATCGCCATCGGCACGATGAAGGGCTCGCCGCCGCCGGACTTGCCGAAGATGCCGCCGCCATCCGCCGGCGGGAACACCATGCGGATGCCGATCAGGAACAGCACGATGCCGCCGGCGATGCTGATCGAGTCGGGCTTGAGCTGCAGCAGGCTCAGCAGCACCTGCCCGCCCACCAGGAAACCCAGCAGCACGCCCAGCGCGATCAGCAGCTCGCGCACCATCACGCGGCGGCGACGCTTGGGCGGCACGTCCTTGAGCAGGCTGAGGAAGATCGGGATGTTGCCCAGCGGGTCCATGATCAGGAACAGCATGATTCCCGCCGACAACGTGGTCATCTGCGTTTCCATCAGCACGCCCCTGTTTGACGATGGCAGTCCGTCACGCCGTTTCCCGCAGATCGAGCACATGGCCGCGCGCCGACGCGGCCTGCGCGCCGAGCAGCCAGACCATGGCTTCCGCCGCGGCGTCCGGCAACGGGTGCTGCATCGTGTCCTCGCCGAAATACGCCTGCCGGCGCAAGCGGGTGCGCATCGGCGCAGGCAGCAGCGCGTGCACGCGCAGCGGGCTCTCGTCGGTTTCCTCGTGCAGGATGGCGGCGAAGCGCTCCAGCGCCGCCTTCGAGGCGCCGTAGGCACCCCAGTGCGCGCGCGCCAGCCGCACCGGATCGTCCAGCACGAACACCACCGCGCTGTCGGGCGCCTCCAGCAGCAACGGCAGGCAGGCCTGGGTCAGTGCGAACGGCGCATTGACGTTCACGTGCATCGCGCGCAGCCAGTCGTCGGGCTTGTGCATCGCGATCGGGGTGAGCCCGGCGAAACTGGCGGCGCAGTGCGCGATGCCGTCGAGCCGGCCGAAATCGTGGCGCAGGCCGTCGGCCAGCGCGGCGTACTCGCGCGGCGTGGCGGTTTCCATGTCCAGCGGATGGATCACCGGCTCGGCCAGACCCTCGGTCAGCATCGCGTCGTACAACTGCTCCAGCTGGCGCTTGCGCTTGCCGCTGATGATGACGGTGGCGCCGGCGCGGCTCGCCGCACGCGCCACCGCACCACCGAGGCCGCCGTAAGCGCCGGTGACCAGCACCACGCGACCGGCCAGCGAGGTACGCGCAGGCACCCCGCCCGCGGGAAGCCGCATCGTCGGCAGCATCATTCCTGCGCCGCCCCGGTCACGTCGCCGGCCATGCGCGCCAGTTCGCCGGAGGCCTCGAGGTCCACCACGATGTCGCAGCCGCCGATCAGCTCGCCCTCGATGAACAGCTGCGGGAAGGTCGGCCAGTTCGCGTAGTGCGGCAGCGCGGCGCGGATCTCCGCATCGGCCAGCACGTTCACCGCGTGGAACGGCGCACCGGCCCGCTGCAGCGCCTGCGCGGCGCGGCTGGAAAAACCGCACATCGGAAACTCCGGCGTGCCCTTCATGAAGAGCACGATCGGGTGCGCGGCGAGCAGCGACTTGATTCGCTCGTTTACGTCCATGGCTGGGTGTTTCATCTTTACAATGCGGGCAGATCGGTATTGTATCAGTCGACCACCGGCCGTCGCCGGCCGCCGCGATACCTTCCCCCAGCCACCGTCAAGGAGCCTCTCATGGCGATCGAACTCCCCCCGTTGCCCTACGAAAAGAACGCGCTCGAACCGCACATCTCCGCCGAGACGCTGGAGTACCACTACGGCAAGCATCACCAGGCCTACGTGACCAACCTCAACAAGCTGATCGAGGGCACCGAGTTCGCGGATGCGGCGCTGGAAGACATCATCAGGAAGTCCTCCGGCGGCGTGTTCAACAACGCCGCGCAGATCTGGAACCACACCTTCTACTGGAACTCGCTGAGTCCGAAGGGCGGCAAGGAGCCCACCGGCAAGCTGGCCGACGCGATCGGCAAGGCGTTCGGCTCGTTCGAGAAGTTCAAGGAGGAGTTCAGCAAGTCCGCCGCCGGCAACTTCGGCTCGGGCTGGACCTGGCTGGTGCAGCGCCCGGACGGCGCGTTGGGCATCGCCAACACCTCCAACGCGGCCACGCCGATCACCGGCAGCGACAAGCCGCTGCTCACCGTGGACGTGTGGGAACACGCCTACTACATCGACTACCGCAACGCCCGCCCGAAGTACCTGGAAGCGTTCTGGAACCTGGTGAACTGGGAATTCGCGGCGAAGAACCTCGCCTGAGTCCCGCGCTGCACCAAGGCGGAGCCGCGCGGCTCCGCCTTTTTCATGCCCGGGAACCGCCGTGCGCTCGCCGCACCCGACCGCAATCGCTACAATGCGTCGGTTTGCGCCACCACAATCCGGAGCCCCCATGAGCGACCAGCCCTTGTACCGCCGCATCCTGCTCAAGCTCTCCGGCGAGGCGCTGATGGGCGAGGCCGACTACGGCATCGACCCGAAGGTGATCGGGCGGCTGGCCGAGGAGATCATCGAGGTACGCAAGGCCGGCGTGGAAGTGGGCGTGGTGATCGGCGGCGGCAACATCTTCCGCGGCGAGGGCCTGGCCGCGTCCGGCATGGACCGCGTCACCGGCGACCACATGGGCATGCTGGCCACCGTGATGAACGCGCTGGCGATGGCCGACGCGATCGAGAAGCACGGCGGCTACGCCCGCGTGATGAGCGCGATCCAGATCCACGACGTGGCCGAGGACTTCATCCGCCGCCGTGCGATCCGCCACATCGAGAAGGGCCGCATCGCGCTGTTCGCAGCCGGCACCGGCAACCCGTTCTTCACCACCGACTCGGCCGCCGCGCTGCGCGCGGTGGAGATCGGCGCGGACCTGCTGCTCAAGGCCACCAAGGTCGACGGCGTGTACACCGCCGATCCCGCCCGCTATCCGGACGCCACCCGCTACGACCAGCTCACCTACGACGAGGTGATCCAACGCAACCTCAAGGTGATGGACACCGCCGCGATCGCGCTGTGCCGCGACCACAACACGCCGCTGCGCATCTACGACATGACGGTGCCGGGCAACCTGCTGCGCATCATGCGCGGCGAACCGGTGGGCACCCTGGTGCGCAACTGACGCGCCCGGGGCGCGCCGCCGGCCGCCACGGCCGGCGCTGCTATACTCGCCGGCTAGCCAGATCCACCGGGACACGCCCATGATCAACGACATCAAGACCGATGCCCAGACCCGCATGGGCAAGAGCATCGATGCGCTCAAGCACGAGCTCACCCGCCTGCGCACCGGCCGCGCCAGTACCGCGCTGGTGGACGGCATCAAGGTGCCCGCCTACGGTTCGGAGATGCCGCTGAACCAGGTGGCCTCGGTCGCCCTGGGCGATTCGCGCTCCATCATCATCACGCCGTTCGACAAGAGCCTGGTCGGCCCGGTCGAGAAGGCGATCCTCGCCTCGGACATCGGCATCACGCCGACCACCGCCGGCACCGTGATCCGCCTCAACATGCCGCCGCTCACCGAGGAGCGCCGCAAGGAATTGGCCAAGCACGTGTCGCACGAGGGCGAGAGCGCGAAGATCGCGATCCGCAACGTGCGCCGTGACGCGTTGCAGAAGCTGAAGGATCTGCTCAAGGACAAGCAGATCAGCGAGGACGAGGAGCGCCGCGCCGACGACGAGATCCAGAAACTGACCGACCGTTTCGTGAAGGACGTCGACGGCGTGGTGAAGGCCAAGGAAGACGAATTGATGTCCATGTAATGGGCGTCGCGACGAAGCCGCCCAGCACCGCGCCAGTTCATCTGCCAACTCCCGGAACGTTGCGATGACGTCATTCCCGCGAAAGCGGGAATCCATCCGCTTCGAGCCTCTCAAGCCAACATGGATGCCCGCTCGCGCGGGCATGACGGCCCGAAAGTCCGAAGCACTGCCTTCTCGCCAAGGGGAGAAGGAACCAGCCACAGGCACTCATGACCATCCCCCGCCACATCGCCATCGTGATGGACGGCAACGGCCGTTGGGCGAAGGCGCGCCACCGGCCGCGCAGCTTCGGCCACAACGCCGGCCGCAAGGCGGTGCGCGAGGTGGTGGAAGGCTGCCTGCGCGAAGGCGTCGCGGCGCTCACCCTGTTCGCGTTCTCCAGCGAGAACTGGAAGCGGCCCGAGGAGGAAGTCGGCGCGCTGATGGCGCTGTTCGTGCGTGCGCTGGACAAGGAAACCGACGAGCTGCATGCCCAGGGCGTGCGGCTGCGCTTCGTGGGCGACCTGGCCGCGTTCGACGCGCCGCTGCGCGAGCGCATGCAGGCCGCCGTGGCGCGCACCGCGGGCAACCGCAAGTTGCAGCTCAATATCGCGGTGAACTACGGCGGCCGCTGGGAGATCGCCCACGCTGCGCGCGAGGCCGCCGCCGCGGTGGCACGCGGCGAGCTGACCGTCGCGGCCATCGACGAATCCGCGCTCGACCGCTTCATGTGCCTGGCCGAGTTGCCACCGCTGGACCTGTTCATCCGCACCGGCGGCGAATGCCGGCTCAGCAACTTCCTGCTGTGGCAGGCGGCCTATGCCGAACTGCATTTCACCGATACCCTGTGGCCGGACTTCGACCAGGCCTGCCTGCACCGGGCGATCGAGGACTATGGCCGACGCGAACGCCGCTACGGCCGCACCGGCGATCAGATCGCCACGGACTCCCAGGGGTAAGCATGCTGTTCCAGCGCGTCATCACCGCCTTGCTGCTCGCGCCGCTGGCGATCCTGATCATCCTGCTGCTGCCCACGCCGTGGCTCGCCGTGGTCGGTGCCGCGCTGTTCCTGGGCGCGCTGGAGGAATGGGCGCGCCTCGCCGGCGTGCACAAGGCATCCATGCGCATCGCCCTGCTGGTGGTCGCCGCCGCGCTGTTCGTGCTGCTGTGGTTCGCGCATGCCGGCGCGCTGGTGCCGCTGCTGCTGGTGCTGGGCGTGGCGTGGTGGCTGCTGGCCTGCGTATGGCTGGCGCGTTTCGCGTTCGGCGCGGCGCCGACGCCGGAAAACCGCGCGCTGAAGCTCGCGGCCGGCGCCTTCGTGATGTTCCCCGCCTGGATCGCCGTGATCGCCCTGCACGGCCGCGAGCCGCACGGCCACGGGTGGATGCTGTTGGCGCTGCTCATCGTGTGGGCCGCCGACATCGGCGCGTATTTCAGCGGGCGCCGGTTCGGCAAGCGCAAGCTGGCGCCGCAGATCAGCCCCGGCAAGACCCGCGCCGGCGCCTACGGCGCGCTGGTGGCCGGCACCTTGGTCTGCCTCGTCGGCGGCTGGCTGCTGGGCGTGCGCGGCGGCGCCCTGCTCGGCCTCGCCGTGCTGGCCGTGCTCACGGTGGCCGCCTCGATCGTGGGCGATCTGCTGGAAAGCCTGATGAAGCGCCATGCGCAGGTGAAGGATTCGGGCACGATCTTCCCCGGCCACGGCGGCCTGCTGGATCGCATGGACAGCGTGTTCGCCGCATTGCCGGTGTTCGCCCTGGGCCTGTGGCTGCTGGGGATATGAAAGGCCGGGAATCGGAAACAGGGAGCAGGGAATCGAACCGCGGTGCGCGGCTCGTGCCGCGCGCCAGCAAACTCGCCAATAATCCGCTTTTCCTGTTCCCCATTCCCGACTCCCGATTCCCCCGCAAGAGACACAGGCCATGAAACGCGTCGCCGTCATGGGCGCCACCGGCTCGATCGGCGCCAGCACGCTGGACGTGATCGCGCGGCATCCGGACCGCTTCCGCGCCAGCGTGCTCAGCGCGCACCGCAACGTGGATGCGCTGGCGGCGCTGTGCGCCACGCATCGCCCCGAACTGGCGGTGATCGCCGAGCCCGCGCTGGAAGGCGAGCTGGCGCGCCGGCTCGCCGCAGCCGGCGTGCGCTGCGGGGTGGCCAGCGGCCATGACGCGCTCACCGCCGCTGCATCCGGCACGTTGTGCAACACCGTGGTGGCCGCGATCGTCGGCGCCGCGGGGCTGGACTCCACGCTGGCCGCCGCGCGGGCAGGCAAGCGCCTGCTGCTGGCGAACAAGGAATCCATCGTGCTCGGTGGCCCGCTGCTGCTGGAGGCGCTGCGCGCCGGTGGCGGCGAACTGATCCCGGTCGACTCCGAACACAACGCGATCTTCCAGTGCCTGCCCGGCGGTCGTCCGGAGCTGGCGAAGAGCGGCGTGCGCCGGCTGATCCTCACCGCCTCCGGCGGCCCGTTCCGCGGCCGCACACGCGCCGAACTGGCGACGGTGACGCCGGACCAGGCCTGCAAGCATCCAAAGTGGTCGATGGGCCGCAAGATCTCGGTGGATTCGGCCACCCTGATGAACAAGGGCCTGGAAGTGATCGAGGCACACCACCTGTTCGGCGCGGACGCCGACGCGATCGAGGTGGCGGTGCACCCGCAGAGCCTGGTCCATTCGCTGGTGGAATACGTGGACGGCTCGGTGCTGGCCCAGCTCGGCAACCCGGACATGCGTACCGCGATCGCCCATGCGCTGGCCTGGCCCGAACGCGTGGCATCGGGCGTGACGCCGCTGGACCTTGCCACTTGCGGCGCACTGGAATTCGAGGCGCCGGATCTGGACACTTTCCGCTGCCTCGCCCTCGCCTACCAGGCGCTGCGCGCGGGTGGCGACGCGCCGGCGATCCTGAACGCGGCGAACGAGGTGGCGGTGGAGGCCTTCCTGGCCGGCGCCCTGCCGTTCCTCGCCATCGCCGAGGTGGTGGAGGGCGTACTGGCGGAACTGCCGCCGCTTGCCGTGGTCGATGTGGAGTCTCTGGTCGCACGCGACGGCGAGGCGCGGGCCGCGGCCCGGCGCATGCTGCGGCGGGCTTGCTGATATCCTGTCACCCTTGATTTCCTGCCACGGCGCTTGATGACTTCCTTTTTCGGCTCGGTGTTCTGGTTGCTGGTCACGCTGGGCGTGCTGGTGACCTTCCATGAGTTCGGCCATTACTGGGTCGCGCGCCGCTGCGGCGTGAAGGTGCTGCGCTTCTCGGTGGGCTTCGGCAAGGCGGTGTGGAAGCGCATCGGCCGCGATGGCTGCGAGTACCAGATCGCCGCGATTCCGCTGGGCGGCTACGTGAAGATGCTGGACGCCCGCGAGGGCGTGGTGCCGCCGCAGTTCCAGAACCAGGAATTCACCACGCAGCCGGTGTGGAAACGCATCCTGATCGTGCTGGCCGGACCGGGCTTCAACCTGATCTTCACCGTGGCCGCGCTGTGGCTGATGTTCATGCTGGGCCGGCCCGACGCGGCGCCGATCGTCACCGCCAAGCCGCAGAGCATGGCGGCGGTGGCGGGCATCCAGCCGGGCGACCGCATCCTCCGCGTCGGCGGCCGCGAGGTGGATACCTGGAGCGATTCGCTGGACGCGGTGGCCAACGGCCTGCTGGGCCGCACCCCGCTGCCGCTGGACGTGCGCGACCCCGACGGCACGCAGCGACAGCTCGTGCTGCCGCTGGACAAGCTGCCGCCCGGCCAGACCATCGATCAGTACTTCACTACCCTGGGCCTGCGGCTGGCGTCGCCGGCCGCGGTGGCCGCCACCGTGCTGGACGACCAGCCCGCCGCGCTGGCCGGCATGCAGGGCGGCGACCGCATCCTCAGCGTGGACGGCAAGCCGGTGGCGGATTTCGAGACGCTGGGCAAGCTGGTGCAGCAGGGTGCGGTGGAGTCGCCGAAACTGGCGATCGTGGTCGAGCGCAACGGCCGGACGATTCCGCTGGAAGTCGTGGCGAAACGCGAGTCGCTGCAGGGCCAGCCTGCCGACTGGATGATCGGCATCGGCGCACCGCCGATGGAAACCGCCACGCTGCGCTATGGGCCCGTGCGCGCGCTGCGCGAAGCGTTGGCCGGCACTTGGCGCCAGGTCACCCAGACCTTCGGCATGGTCGGCAAGTTGCTGAGTGGCGAAGCCTCGCCCAAGAACCTGTCCAGCGTGATCGGCATCGCGCAATTGGCCAACACCAGCGCACAGATGGGCCTGGCCTGGTTCCTGTGGTTTCTCGCCACGATATCGCTGAACCTGGCGATACTGAACCTGCTGCCGATCCCCGTCTTGGATGGCGGCCACCTGCTGTATTACCTTATCGAGTTGCTCAAGGGCAGCCCGCTCAGCGAGCAGGCCATGGCGATCGGCCAGTACATCGGGCTGGTACTGCTGTTCAGCCTGATGGGCCTGGTGTTCTACAACGACATCCATCGCCTGCTGCTGTCGTGACGCCGATGATCCGTGCTCCCGGTTCATCGACGCCGCAAACGTTCGTGCCGGCCGCGCCATCGCGCGGCGGCTTGTTGCATCCGGTGCCCCTCACGGGCACCTGCTCTTTCTCGCGACAGGGCCCTGCCCTGCCGCGTGCCTTGATCGGGCCGGCGGCCTGATCGAAACCCTCCACCGGAATCGACGATGAAGCGTATCGCCGCCCTGCTGCTGCTTGCCTCCCTCTCCGCCAACGCGTTCGCCTTCGATCCATTCGTGATCTCGGATATCCGCATCGACGGCCTCTCGCGCATCTCCGCCGGCACGGTGTTCAACTACCTGCCGATGAGCCGCGGCGACCGCATGACCGACGCCACCGCGCAGCGGGCGATCCGCGCGCTGTACCAGACCAAGTTCTTCAGCGACGTGGAGATGGAGCGCGACGGCAACATCCTGGTGATCAAGGTGGTGGAGCGGCCGTCGATCGCGAAGCTCACCATCCGCGGCAACAAGGACATCAAGACCGACGACCTCAAGAAGGGCCTGAAGTCGATCGGCCTGGCCGAGGGCGAGACCTTCGACCGGCTGGCGCTGGACAACGTGCAGCAGGAGCTGATCCACCAGTACTACAACCGCGGCAAGTACAGCGTCTCGGTGATCCCGCACGTGGTGCGGCTGGAACGCAACCGCGTGGCGATCGACATCGAGATCCGCGAAGGCCAGGTGGCGAAGATCAAGGAGATCAACATCGTCGGCAACCACGCGTTCACCGACAAGCAGATCCGCGACGGCTTCGAGCTGGGCACGCCGAACTGGATGTCCTGGTACTCCAAGAACGACCAGTACTCGCGCGAGAAGCTCTCCGGCGACCTGGAGAAGCTGCAGTCCTACTACATGGACCGCGGCTACGCCGACTTCGGCGTCGATTCCACCCAGGTGACGATCGCGCCGGACAAGCAGTCGATGTACCTCGCCGCCGACGTCAAGGAAGGCGAGATCTACAAGATCTCCGACGTGAAGCTGCTCGGCACCCTGGTGCTGCCGGAAACCACGCTGCGCCAGCTGGTGTTCGTCAAGCCGGGCGAGGTGTTCAACCGCGGCGCGATCGAGGCCAGCACCAAGGCGATCAAGGCGCTGCTGGCCAACATCGGCTACGCCTACGCCAAGGTCACGCCGTACCCGAAGCTCGACAAGGACAAGCGCACCGTCGACCTCACGCTCTACATCGAGCCGGGCCAGCGCGTGTACGTGCGCCGGGTGGTCTTCGAGGGCAACACACGCACCGAGGACGACGTGCTGCGCCGCCAGATGCGCCAGCTCGAGGGCTCCTGGTACTCGCAGGCGGCGATCGACCGCTCGAAGATCCGCCTGCAGCAGCTGGGCTACTTCAAGAAGGTCGACATCGACAAGAAGAAGGTGCCGGGCTCCGACGACCAGGTCGACGTCACCGTCAAGGTCGAGGAGCAGTCCGCCGGCAGCCTGCAGTTCGGCGTCGGCTACTCGCAGTACTCGGGCATCATCCTGTCCGCCTCGGTGTCGCAGCGCAATCTGTTCGGCACCGGCGACAGCGTGTCGGTGAGCGGTGAGCGCAGCAGCTACTACACCAAGTTCAACGTCAACTACTACAACCCCTCGCTCACCGACAACGGCGTGGGCATCGGCTACAGCGCCACCTACTCCAAGACCGACTACGGCAACGTCGACAACAGCGAGTTCGCGAACTACTCCACCAGCCAGAAGGCGTTCTCCACCTACCTCGGCCTGCCGATCACCGACTTCCAGAGCATCCGCGCCGGCATCGGCCTCAGCAGCAACAAGATCAACTCGATCCCCGGCTACACGCCGCAGCAACTGGTCGACTACCAGAACGAGATCGGCAACTACACGATCCACTCGACGATCGGCACGCTGGGCTGGAACCTCGACACCCGCAACGGCTACTGGGCGCCCACCCGCGGCGGCGTGCTGTCGCTGAACGCCGAGGTGGCGCTGCCGAGCTCCACCGTGAAGTACTGGAAGCTGACCGGCGAGGCGAACCACTACTGGCCGATCGGCCACGGCTTCGTGCTCTACCTCGACGGCCAGGTGGGCTACGGCAAGACCTACGGACAGAACGGCATCAGCGACACGCAGTTCGACCAGCTCAAGGCCGCCTACGCCGCCAACGGCCAGACCCTGACCGACGTGCGCAACGACTTCCCGTTCTGGGAGAACTTCTACTCCGGCGGCGTGCGCGACGTGCGCGGCTTCCAGGACAACACGCTGGGTCCGCGCATCTGCTCCGGCACCGGCACACCCAATGCGAGCGGCATCTGCAACGGCAGCTACTACTCCTACGCGCAGCCGGTCGGCGGCGCGTTCAAGGTGCTGGGCACGGCCGAGCTGTACCTGCCGCTGCCCTTTCTCAAGGACGTCAACACCGCTCGCGTGTCCTGGTTCGTCGACGTGGGCAACGCCTATGCGAACTGGCAGAGCTTCAGCGCCAGCACGCTGCGCGCCTCCACCGGCCTGTCGCTGCACTGGCAGGCGCCGATCGGCCCGATGATCATCAACTTCGCGCTGCCGTTCCGCACCCAGGCTGACGACGGCCACTACGAGGAACGCATCCAGTTCACCTTCGGCTCCACGTTCTGACCGGGCGGAACCACGTCGCACAAGCGAAAAGCGCGGCTTGCCGCGCTTTTCGCTTGTTGGTCCCGGCCGATACAATCACGAGCCCGACGCGGAGACGCCCTTGAGCCAGCATCCCAGCCATACCTTCGCCAGCCATTCCCTTGCAGAGCTGGCCGAACGCTTCGGCCTGCGCCTGCAGGGCGACGGCGGCCGCCGCATCGAGGGCGTCGCCACGCTCGCGCATGCGCAGGCTGGACAGATCAGCTTCCTCGCCACCGGCAAGTACGCCGCGCAACTGGCCGCCACCAACGCCGGCGCGGTGATCCTGCGCGAGGAACACCTGGCCGACTGCCCGGTCGACGCGCTGGTCGCCGCCGATCCCTACGTGGCCTACGCGAAGATCGCCGCGCTGTACGAGCGCCTGCCGGCTGCCGCTCCCGGCATCCATCCCAGCGCGGTGGTGGACGTCGGCGCGAAGATCGCCCCCGGCGCCAGCATCGGCCCGTGCTGCGTGATCGAACGCGGCGCGACAGTCGAGGACGGCGCCGTGCTCGGCCCGCACTGCATCGTGGGCGAAGACTGCATCGTGGGCGCGCAGTCGCGCCTGGTGGCGCGGGTGACCCTGGTGACGCGGGTGACGCTGGGCCGGCGCGTGCTGGTGCATCCCGGCGCGGTGATCGGTTCGGACGGCTTCGGCCTCGCCTTCGAGCGCGACCACTGGCTGAAGATCCCCCAGCTCGGCGGCGTGCGCATCGGCGACGATTGCGAGATCGGCGCGAACACCACGATCGACCGCGGCGCGCTGGACGACACCGTGCTGGAGGAAGACGTGCGCCTCGACAACCAGATCCAGATCGCCCACAACGTGCACGTGGGTGCGCACACCGCCATGGCCGGCTGCGCCGCAGTGGCCGGCAGCGCCAGGATCGGCCGCTGGTGCCAGATCGGCGGCAATGCCGGCGTGCTGGGCCATCTGGAACTGGCCGACCGGGTTACCATTACCGCCAAGAGCCTGGTCACGCACTCGATACGCGAGCCGGGTGAGTATTCCTCCGGCACCCCGCTGCAGGACAACCGCCAGTGGCGCAAGAGCGCAGCCCGCTTCAAGCACCTGGACGATTTCGCGCGCCGTCTCTCGGCGCTGGAGAAGGACAACAACGATGAGTGACGCCCCCGCCCCCGTGATCCTGCCGGTGAACGTGGAACAGATCCAGCAGTTGCTGCCACATCGCTATCCGTTCCTGCTGGTCGACCGCGTGGTCGAGATCGTGCCCGACCAGAGCGTGGTGGCGATCAAGAACGTCACCATCAACGAGCCGTTCTTCAACGGCCACTTCCCCGGCCACCCGGTGATGCCGGGCGTGCTGATCGTGGAGGCGATGGCGCAGGCCGCCGGCCTGCTCACCCAGCTCAGCAACCGCATGCGGGGCAACACTGCCAGCCCGCTGTTCTACCTGGTCAAGGTGGACAACGCGCGCTTCAGCGCGCCGGTGGTGCCGGGCGACCAGCTGCGGCTGGAAGTGTCGGTGAAGCGCGTGATGCGCGGCATGGGTCTGTTCGCCGCGCGCACCCTGGTGGACGGCAAGGAAGTGGCCAGCTGCGAACTGATGTGCGCGGCGAGGTCGGACAAATGACCCAAGCCGCCTCGATCCACCCCACTGCGCAGGTCGACCCCGCCGCGAAGATCGGCGCCAACGTCGGCATCGGCGCCTACAGCGTGATCGGCGCCGAGGTGGAGATCGGCGACGGCACGGTGATCGGCCCGCATGTGGTGATCGAGGGGCCGACCCGGATCGGGCGCGACAACCGTATCTCCCAGTTCGCCTCGATCGGCAACTCGCCGCAGGACAAGAAGTGGGAAGGCGAGCGCACCGAACTGGTGATCGGCGACCGCAACCTGATCCGCGAGTTCGTCACCATCAACCGCGGCACCGGCGACGGCGGCGGCATCACCCGCATCGGCGACGACAACTGGCTGCTGGCCTACGTGCACATCGCGCACGACTGCCAGGTAGGCAACCACACCGTGTTCTCCAACTACTCGGCGCTGGCCGGGCACGTGGAGATCGGCGACTGGGTGATCATCTCCGGCTACGCCGGCGTGCACCAGTTCTGCAAGGTCGGCGCGCACGCCTTCATCGCGATGGGCTGCCTGGTCGGCTCCGACGTGCCGCCGTTCCTGATGATGGCGAACGAGCAGCATGGCCGCCCGCGCGGCATCAACAGCGAGGGCCTGAAGCGCCGCGGTTTCGACGGCGCGCGCATTTCCTCGATCAAGCGCGCCTACCGCACCCTGTACATGGCCGGCCTCTCCCTGCCCGAGGCGCGCGAGCAGCTCGTCGCGCAGGCCGAGGACAGCGCCGACGTGCGCGCGATGCTCGACTTCATCGACCGCAGCGAACGCGCATTGGCCAGATAAGCGCCCCGCTTATCTGGCAAGCAGGTAACGGCTCCGGCTCCCGGACTCCACGAAACCAGGCAACCGCAAGCACTATCGCCACCTACTACACTCATCGGCATGAGTGACGTAACACCCGCAACCGCCCCCCTCATCGCCCTCCTCGCCGGCGAAGACTCCGGCGACCAGCTCGGCGCCGACCTGATCGCTGCGCTGCGCCAACGCTACCCGCACGCACGCTTCGTCGGCATCGGCGGCAAGCGCATGCAGGCGCAGGGCTTCGAATCCTGGTTCGACATCCGCGAGCTGTCGCTGTTCGGCCTCGCCGAAGTGGTGTCGCACCTGCCGCGCCTGCTGAAACTGCGCAAGGCACTGGTCGCGCGCCTGCTCGCCGCGCAACCCGCCGTGGTGGTCGGCATCGATGCGCCGGACTTCAACCTTGGCGTGGAGCAGCGGCTCAAGCAGGCCGGCCTGCGCACCGTTCATTACGTCAGCCCCTCGGTGTGGGCGTGGCGCGAAAAGCGCGCCGAAAAGATCGGCCGTTCGGCCGACCGCGTGCTGTGCCTGTTCCCGATGGAGCCCGCGATCTATGCGAAACACGGCGTCGATGCGCGCTTCACCGGCCACCCGCTGGCCGACCGCTTCCCGCTGGTGTCCGACCGCGCCGCCGCCCGAGACGCACTGCAGTTGCCGCAGGATGCGCCGGTGCTGGCCGTGTTGCCGGGCAGCCGCGGCAGCGAGCTGGCCCGGCTGGGCGAACCTTTCCTCGACGCCGCGCGGCGCGTGGCCGCCGCCCTGCCCGGCCTGCGCGTGGTGATCCCCGCCGCCAACCCGCGCATGCTGGAACGGCTGCGCGCCCTGATCGCCAGGACGCCGCAGGACGCCGCCGCCTTGCAGCTGCTGGACGGGCAGGCCCACGAGGCGATGCAGGCCGCCGACGTGGTGCTGCTGGCCTCCGGCACCGCCACACTGGAGGCGATGCTGGCCAAGCGGCCGATGGTGGTGGGCTACCGCGTCGCGCCCGCCAGCTACCGCATCGCCAGGCTGCTGCGCATGCTCAAGACCGACGTCTACGCGCTGCCGAACATTCTCGCCCGCGCCTGCGGCATGGGCGAGCACGTCGTGCTGGCGCCCGAACTGATGCAGGACGACTGCACCGCCGCGAAACTCGCCGACGCCGTGCTCGCGCTGTTCAACGACAGCGAACGCCGCGGCGCCATCGTGGCCGCGTTCGAGCAGTTGCACCGGGCCTTGCGCGCGGAGCTGGAGGGCGGTGCGGCGGAGGCGGCGGCCGGGGCGATTGGGGAATTGATAGAGCCAGGGCATGCATGACTTTCCCCCTCTCCCCTTTGGGGAGAGGGTTGGGGTGAGGGGACACGTTGCAACTAGGCTGGACCGGAGCACGCTCTGATCCAACCCATCGCAAGCCCCGACCCCTCTCCTCAATCCTCTCCCGCAAGCGGGAGAGGAGGCGAACGCGCCGAGCGGGTCCGCATTCTCCAACGTCTTTGCGAACATGAATATTTCGACTTCGTCCAACAACATTTCTTTAAGAGCGGGGGTGGACGAGGCCGGTCGCGGGCCCTTGGCCGGCCCGGTGGTGGTGGCAGCGGTGATCCTCGATCCCGCGCGTCCCATCGCCGGCCTCGACGATTCCAAGAAGCTCAGCGAAAAGCGCCGCGAAGCGCTGTATCCGCAGATCGTCGAATGCGCGCTGGCGCACTGCGTGATCGTGGTCGAGGCCGAGGAGATCGACCGGCTCAACATCTTCCAGGCCACCATGGCCGCCATGAGCCGCGCCGTGGCCGGCCTCGCGCCCGCCGCGCAGGAGGCGCTGGTGGACGGCAACAAGCTGCCGAAGGACCTGCCCTGCCCCGGCCGCGCCATCGTGGGCGGCGACGCGCTGGAGCCGGCGATCAGCGCCGCCTCGATCCTCGCCAAGGTCACCCGCGACCGCCTGATGGTGACGCTGGATGCCAGCCATCCCGGCTACGGCTTCGCCGTGCACAAGGGCTATCCCACGCCGGCCCACCTGGCCGCTCTGCAGCGGCTCGGCCCCTGCATGCAGCACCGGCGCAGCTTCGCGCCGGTGCGCCTGCTGCTGGATCAGGCAACGCTGTTCCCGGACGACCCCGGTTGCTGATCGCCCGCCGGCGAAATGGATCGGCATAGGCCATCGGTCTATGCAACTTTTCCTCGCGCGGGAGCATCATTCACTGCAGGAAGCCCCGTCCGCATGGACGCGTCCGCAGCAGCGGCGACGTCCCGCCAGATCAGATCCGCCGATTGCTGCCACCGTTGCGCACAACGCGCATCGCCCATCGCAGGAGTCGTGCCATGATGCTCCCGTCCAACCATTCGACCGCTTCTCCCGTGCCGGCCGGCATGCCCGTGCCGGCGCAGGCTGAACTCGCCACCGGCGGCGCCGATGAAAACCTGCCGCTGCATGCCGACTACAACCTCCATCCGCTGAAGGTGGACGGCCTCGGCCACTACCTGCCGTCCAGCGAGGAACCGGAGGAAGAGCGCTTCCATGTCCGTTGAGCGGCGATGCTTCCCCTGCCCCACGCCGCTCGCTACGCTGGCGACGCTATCCGGGGAAAAGGGATGACATGCGCCGTATCGCCGCCGTATTGCTCGGACTGATGTTCTGCGTGGCCGCGCACGTGCAACCGGGCGACACGCCGCCGGACGCGCTGGGCACGACCCAGGACGGCCAGGAGGTGACGGTTTCGTCGCTGCACGGCAAGGTCGTGGTGGTCAGTTTCTGGGCCACCTGGTGCGGCTACTGCATGAAGGAAATGCCGGTACTGGCGAACCTGCAGTCATTGGCGACCCAGCGTGGCCTGCCGTTGCAGGTGGTCACCGTCAACTATCGCGAGGATCGGCGCGTCTTCGTGAACACCGTGCGCGCCCTGCGCCCGCGCCTGCCCGGCCTGCTGATGACCTGGGATCGCGATGGCGCACTGGGCAGGCCCTACGGCAGCGACAGGGGCATTCCGGTGATGGTGATGCTGCGTGGCGACGGCACGGTGGCGCACGTCCACGTCGGCTACGGTGAAGACATGCTCGACACCCTGGTGGGCGAGATCAATGAGTTGCTCGCCGGGACCGCAGCCACCTCCGCCGTCGGCAATGCCGGCGGCAGCCTGTAGGCCCCCCCTCGGCGACTTTCGACCGCCGGAATCCAGCCACCACCCCGCGCCAGGCGCGTCGCGCGGAAGTCAATCTTGCCGCTGGCCCGGGTGCCGGTTAGCCTGCATGGATTCACCGCGTCGATCCGCATGCCCGCACGCTTCGTCCATACCCACCTGCACAGCGAGTATTCGCTGGTCGATTCGACCATCCGCATCAAGGCGCTGGTCGCCGCCTGCGTTCAGGCAGGCATGCCGGCGGTGGCGCTCACCGACGAATGCAACATGTTCGCGCTGGTGAAGTTCTACAAGGCCTGCAGCGCGGCGGGCATCAAGCCGATCTGCGGCAGCGACCTGTGGATAGCCGCACCGGACGATCCGCGCCCGTGGCGGCTCACCCTGCTGTGCCAGCACCGCGAGGGTTACCTCAACCTGTCGCGACTCGTCTCGCGCGCCTGGCAGGAGGGCCAGCACGGCGGCCGCGCGCTGGTCGAGGCGGGCTGGCTCACCGCCGCCGCGACGGATGGCCTGATCGCCCTGCTCGGCCGCGAGAGCGAAACGGCGCGCATCGCCCTGTCGCAAGGCCACGATGCCGCGCTGGCGAAACTGCGCCCGCTGGCGCGGCTGTTCCCGGATCGCCTGTATCTCCAGCTCACCCGCTGCGGTCGCGAGGGCGAGGAAACCTGGAACCAGGCCGCCCTCGCGCTGGCCACCGAACTCGCGCTGCCCGTGGTTGCCGGCAACGACGTGCGCTTCCTCAAGCGCGACGATTTCGAGGCGCACGAGGCGCGCGTCTGCATCCATCAGGGCCGCGTGCTGGCCGATCCCAAACGTCCGCGCGACTACAGCGACCAGCAGTACCTGAAATCCCCGGAGGAAATGGCCGAGCTGTTCGCGGACCTCCCCGAGGCGTTGGAAAACACCGTCGAGCTGGCCAGGCGCTGCAACCTCGAACTGAAGTTCGGCGCCTACTACCTGCCCGATTTCCCCGTACCCGCGGGCTACGACCTCGACAGCTACATCCGCGAACTGGCGCGGCAGGGCCTGAAGGAACGCCTCGCCGCCTCGCCGCTCGCGCCCGGCCACACGCTGGCCGACTACGAGGCGCGGCTGGAACGCGAGCTGGACGTCATCATCAAGATGGGCTTCCCCGGCTACTTCCTGATCGTGGCGGACTTCATCAACTGGGGCAAACAGAACGGCATCCCGGTGGGGCCGGGCCGCGGTTCCGGCGCGGGCTCGCTGGTGGCGTGGGTGCTGAAGGTCACCGACCTCGATCCGCTGCAGTTCAACCTGCTGTTCGAGCGCTTCCTCAACCCCGAACGCGTGTCGATGCCCGACTTCGACATCGACTTCTGCATGGACCGCCGCGACGAGGTGATCGACTACGTCTCGCGCAAGTACGGCCGCGACCACGTCAGCCAGATCATCACCTACGGTTCGATGGCGGCGAAAGCGGTGCTGCGCGACTCCGGCCGCGTGCTGGGCATGGGCTACGGCGCGGTGGACAAGATCGCCAAGCTGATCCCGCCGCGCCCGCTCGACCTCACCCTGTCCGACGCGCTGGGTCGCACCGAGAAATCGAAGAAGGAGCCCGAGCGCGTCGTCAAGGAATTCTGCGAGCTGTACGCGCAGGACGAGGACGAGGCGCGCCCGCTGATCGACCTCGCGCTGAAGCTGGAAAGCCTCACCCGCAACGTCGGCAAGCACGCCGGTGGCGTGGTGATCGGCCAGAAGACGCTCACTGAATACGCACCGCTGTACTGCGAAGCGGGCGGCGGCGGCGTGGTCACCCAGTACGACAAGGACGACGTGGAAGCGGTCGGCCTGGTGAAGTTCGACTTCCTCGGCCTGCGCACGCTCACCATCATCGACTGGACGGTGAAGGCGATCAACGCGCGTCGCGCCGGGAAGCGCCCCCTTCCGCCCTCCGGGCACCTTCCCCCGCACGCGGGGGAAGGAAGTTTGGGTCTGCCAGCGGCAGACGACGATTCCATGGGCGAGGAGCCGCTGGATATTTCCAAGCTGCCGCTGGACGACGCGCATACCTATGCCGAGATCTTCGCCAAGGCAAAGACCGTGGCGATCTTCCAGTTCGAATCCTCGGGCATGCAGCGCATGCTGAAGGACGCCAGGCCCGACCGCTTCGACGATCTCATCGCGCTGGGCGCGCTGTACCGCCCCGGCCCGATGGACCTGATCCCCAACTTCGTGGCGCGCAAGCACGGCCGCGAGGACGTGGTGTACCCCGACCCGCGCGTCGAGCCGATCCTGAAAGAGACCTACGGCATCATGGTCTACCAGGAACAGGTGATGCAGATGGCGCAGATCGTGGGCGGCTACACGCTCGGCGGCGCCGATCTGCTGCGCCGGGCGATGGGCAAGAAGAAAGTCGAGGAGATGGCGAAGGAGCGCGCCAAGTTCCGCGAGGGCGCGGCCAGGGATGGCGTCGGCAGCGACAAGGCCGACGAAATCTTCGATGTGATGGAGAAGTTCGCCGGCTACGGCTTCAACAAGTCGCACGCCGCCGCGTATGCGCTGGTCTCCTATCAGACCGCGTGGCTGAAGGCGCACTACCCCGCCGAGTTCATGGCCGCGACGATCTCGTCGGATATGGACAACACCGACAAGGCGGTGACCTTCATCGAGGAGTCCAAGGCGATCGGCCTCGCCGTGCTGCCGCCGGACGTGAACGCCTCGGACTACATGTTCGTGGCGACCAAGCCCAAGGAAATCCGCTACGGCCTCGGCGCGATCAAGGGCGTGGGCCAGGGCGCCTGCGAGTCCATCGTCGCGGAACGCCAGCGCGGCGGCGCGTACAAGGATCTCGCCGACTTCTGCCGCCGCGTCGATCCCACCAAGCTCAACCGGCGCGTGCTGGAGGCATTGATCCTGTCCGGCGCGCTGGATGCGCTGGCGCCCAACCGCGCCAGCCTGATGCTGCAACTGCCCGACGCGATCAAGGCCGCCGAACAGCACCTGCGCGATCGCCAGTCCGGCCAGAACGACATGTTCGGCGCCGCGATGGGCGCAACCACACCGGTGGTGCAGATCGAGCTGTCCACCGCGCCCGACTGGCCGCTCGAACAAAAACTGCAAGGCGAACGCGACACGCTGGGCCACTACCTCTCCGGCCATCCCGTCGATCCCTGGCGCGAGGAACTGGCCCAGCTCGCCACCTGCCCCCTGGGCGAGATCGTCGAGCGCTACCAGCCGCCCCGGCCGCGCAAGAGCGATGGCGACGACGGCAACCGCTTCCGCCGCGGCCCGGATACGCCGTGGACCGCGGCCGGCATGGTGGTGGCCGTGCGCAAGCGCGGCGACAGCGACGCCTTCGTGCGGCTGGAGGACGGCACCGGCGCGATCGAGGTGAGCTTCTTCGGCGAGCTGTACCAGCAGGTGGCGCCGCTCCTGGTGCGCGACGAGCTGCTGATCGTCGAGGGCGGCCTGCGCATCGACGAATTCTCCGGCGGCGGCTTCCAGATCCGTGCACGCAGCGCCACCACCCTGGCCGACGCCTGCCGGCGCCATGCGCGCCTGCTGCAGGTGAAAGTGAACGGCATCGGCCCCGGCTTCGCGGAACAGCTGCGCCAGACCCTGGCCGGCTACCGCGGTGGCCGCGCCAGCGTCAGCCTGCACGGCTACCACAACGGCACGGCGCAAGCCGACCTGGAGCTAGGCGAGGAGTGGCGGGTGGAGGCCATTCCCGACCTGCTGCGCGCGGTGCGGGCGTTGCCGGGGGTGACAGCGGCCAAGCTGCGACTCGTCCGCAGCGAAAAGTGAAACATCTGCTCTGAGACCCCCAACGCCAGAGCCAGAGCTTTTGCTGATCTCGAAAGCCGCCTTCCTGGCGGCTTTCGAGTCGGTACAGCCGGCCGCAGGCCGACTGCACCTCCGCTGCGCAGGCACTGAAGCGCCTGCGCACGGGCGGCACATCCATGTGCCGCAACCTCGCTCCGCCCGGAGTGCCGGGATACCCATACGCGCCCGTTCCCGCCTTTTTTACGTGACCGGTATACTGCCGGGCTTCCGTGCCATGAACCTCGGCGAATGAATCCCAACTTCCTCGATTTCGAACAACCCATTGCCGAGCTCGAGGCGAAGATCGAGGAGCTGCGCCATACCAGCAACGGCCAGGCGCTGAACATCGACGAGGAAGTCGGCCGGCTGCGCGAGAAGCTCAAGCTCAAGACCAACGACATCTTCAAGAACCTCAGTTCATGGCAGATCGCCCAGCTGTCGCGCCACCCGGCGCGGCCGTACACGCTGGATTACATCGGCGTGATGTGCGAGGAGTTCCACGAGCTGGCCGGCGACCGCATGTACGCCGACGACGGCGCCATCGTGGGTGGCCTGGGCCGCATCAACGGCCGCGCGGTGATGATCGTGGGCCACCAGAAGGCGCGCGACACCAAGGGCAAGCTCCGGCGCAACTTCGGCATGCCGCGCCCCGAGGGTTACCGCAAGGCGCTGCGCCTGATGAAGATGGCCGAACGCTTCGGCCTGCCCGTGCTCACCCTGATCGACACTATGGGCGCCTACCCCGGCATCGGCGCCGAGGAACGCGGCCAGAGCGAGGCGATCGCGCGCAACCTGCTGGAGATGGCCGACCTCAAGACACCGATCATCTGCACCGTGATCGGCGAGGGCGGCTCCGGCGGCGCGCTGGCGATCGGCGTGGGCGACCGCACCAACATGCTGCAGTACTCGACCTATTCCGTGATCACCCCGGAAGGCTGCGCCACCATCCTGTGGCGCAGCGCCGAGCGCGCCAAGGACGCCGCCGAGGCGCTGGGCCTCACCGCGCCGCGCCTGCTGGAGCTGGGCCTGATCGACAAGCTGATCCGCGAGCCGCTGGGCGGTGCCCACCGCAACCCGCGCTCGATGGCGATCCGCCTCAAGGCCGTGCTGATGAACCAGCTCGACGAGCTGCAGGCGATGCCGACGACCGACCTGCTGGAACAGCGCTACCGCCGCCTGCGCAGCTACGGCGCGTTCCAGGAATAACCGCCGTCGCGATACGCCCGGCGCTACCATCGACGGCACACAGACTGCCGGGAACCGCCATGGCCCACGACAAGCTCGCCGTACTGATCGACGCCGACAACGCGCGCCCGGCCATCGTCGAAGGCCTGCTCGCCGAGATCGCGAAGTACGGCACCGCACACGTCAAGCGCATCTACGGCGACTGGACCAAGCCCGACCTCAACGGCTGGAAAGAGGTGCTGCTGCGCCACTCGATCCAGCCGATCCAGCAGTTCCGCTATACCGTGGGCAAGAACGCCACCGACTCGGCGATGATCATCGACGCAATGGACCTGCTCTACGCGGGGCGCTTCGACGGCTTCTGCATCGTCTCCAGCGACAGCGACTTCACCCGGCTCGCCTCGCGCATCCGCGAATCCGGACTCACCGTGTACGGCTTTGGCGAACGCAAGACTCCCGAACCATTTCGCACCGCCTGCGACAAGTTCATCTACACCGAGGTGCTGGTGCAGGCCTCCGAGGCCGAACCCAGCGCCGGCGTGAAACGGCGCACCGCGAAGGAACTGCGCGGCGACAGTCAGCTGATGAACCTGCTGCGCAACGCGATCGAGGCCGCCTCCGACGACACCGGCTGGGCCGGGTTGGGCGCGATCGGCAGCATCATCAACAAACAGTCGCCCGACTTCGACTCGCGCAATTACGGCTATGCCAAGCTGAGCGGACTGATCAAGGGCATCGGCCTGTTCGAGACCGAGGAACGCCACATCGGCAACGGCAAGCACATGTACATGCGCCTGCGCACCGACAAAAAGTGAGCGACCCGCTGCTTCGCCATCTTGCCGCCGCGCTGGAAGTCGCGCCGCCTTCATCGCTCTGCGTGGCCTACAGCGGCGGCCCCGACTCCACCGCCCTGCTGCACGCACTGGCGCAACTGCCCGCGGCGCGCGAACGCGGCTTGCGCGCCCTGCACGTCGACCACGGCCTGCGCGCGGACAGTGCGGCCTGGGCCGAACATTGCCGCCGTTTCTGTACGGGGCTGGGTGTGCCCTGCGAAGTCGTGCGCGTGCAGGTCGAGACGCATCGCGGCGCAGGCCTGGAAGCCGCCGCCCGCCACGCCCGCTACGCAGCCTTCGCCGCGCAGCTGCGCGCCGGCGAAACCCTGCTGCTGGCCCACCACCGCGACGACCAGGCCGAGACCGTGCTGCTGAAGCTGCTGCGCGGCGCCGGCCCGGAAGGCTTGGGCGGCATGCGCGAGCGCCGGCCGCTGGGTGCAGGCACGCTGTGGCGTCCGCTGCTGCATGACATCACACGCGCACAACTGCACGACTACGTCGTCGTGCACGGCCTGCCCTGCATCGACGATCCCTCGAACGCCGACACCCGGCTCGCCCGCAACCAGCTGCGCCACGAGATCCTGCCGCGCCTCGCGGCGCACTGGCCGCAAGCGACGGACTCGATCCTGCACAGCGCCATGCTCAGCCGCGCCGCCGCCGACGCGCTGCGCACGCACTGGCTGGCCGCCTTCGACGCCTTGCACGACACCGCCAACGGCAGCCTGGCCGCCGCCGGCTGGCTGGCGCTCGCCCCTGCGCTGCGCGAACCCCTGCTCGACCACTGGCTGCATGCGCGCGGCCTGCCCGCACCCACCACCGCGCAGCGCGCACAGGTCGAACGCCAGTGCGCCGCCCGCCCAGGCCAGTCGCCGTGCATCCGCTGGCCCGGCGCGGAGCTGCACGTGTGGAAGGGGCGGCTGTGGGCACGCGCCCCCCGGCTCGCTATCGATCCTTCCTGGCACGCGCACTGGCAGGGCGAACCGCTCGCGTTGCCCGACGGCGGCCAGCTGACGCTGCACGACGAACATGCGCGCCTGCCCGCGCCGCTCGTCGTGCGCCTGCGCCGGGGTGGCGAACGCATCAGGCCCGCCGGCGACGCGCATACACGCGAGCTGCGCGACCTGTTCCAGCAGGCTGCGCTGCCGCCATGGCAACGTCTGGCCTGCCCGCTGCTGTACGAAGACGACACGCTGGTCGCGGTGGCCGACCGCTGGTGCAGCGCGCGCGGCCGGCAGTTGTTCGCCGCCGCCGGCAGTCAACCGCGTTGGCAGGCCGGTGCCTGAGACTGCCGAAACGCCTGCAAAACCGCGCTCCAGGCATCGCAACGGCAAGCTGTCGCATTGATTCCCGACCGCCGCTGCGCTAGCGTTGCGGGCCATGGCCAAGACCGCTTCCCCCGCCGCCAAGACGCCGCCCGCCGCCGACTTCGAACACTCGCTGGACGAGCTCGAACAGCTGGTGGCGAAGATGGAGGGCGGCGAGCTGAGCCTGGACGAATCGCTGGCCTCCTTCGAGCGCGGCATCGGTCTGTACCGCCACTGCCAGCAGGCGCTGGAACAGGCCGAACTGCGCGTGCGCCTGCTGCTCGACCCCGAAGCCCCCGACAGCGCCGAACCGTTTGAACCCGAACACTGAGCTTGGCCCTGCCCTGCAGTCGTTGATCGCCCGTGCCGAACAGGCACTGGATCGCAGCCTGCCGCACGCCGAGCAATCCCCCGCCGAACTGCACCGCGCGATGCGCTACGCCGTGCTGGGCGGCGGCAAGCGACTGCGCCCACTGCAGGTCTACGCTACCGCCCATGCACTGGGCCATGACGAGGCCGCACTCGACGCCGCCGCCTGCGCGGTGGAACTGATCCACGCCTACTCGCTGGTGCACGACGACCTGCCCGCGATGGACGACGACGCGCTGCGCCGCGGTCGCCCCACCTGCCACATCGTGTTCGGCGAGGCGATGGCGATACTCGCGGGCGACGCGCTGCAGGCGCTGGCCTTCGAACTGCTCGCCGCGCCCGCCGCCGCGCCCGATGCCGCCACCGGCATGCGCATGCTGCATGCGCTGGGCCGCGCCTGCGGCGCCGAAGGCATGGCCGGCGGCCAGGCGCTGGACCTCGCCGCAGTGGGCCGCAAACTCACCCTGGCCGAACTCGAACACATGCACGCCTGCAAGACCGGCGCACTGATCCGCGCCTCGGTGGCGCTGGGCGCGCTCGCCGCCGGCGCCGACGAAACCACGCTCGCCGCGCTGGATCGCTACGCCGCCGCGGTGGGCCTGGCCTTCCAGGTGCGCGACGACATCCTCGACGTGGAAGGCGAATCCGCGGTGATCGGCAAGACCGCCGGCAAGGATGCCGCCGCCGACAAGCCCACCTTCCCCTCGATTCTCGGCCTCGACGCTTCGCGCGCGCGGCTGGCCGAACTCACGGACATCGCCCTCGATGCCATCGCACCGCTGGGGCCGCGCACCGAACTGCTGGCCGAGCTGGCCCGCTACGCCGCGCAACGCCATCGCTGAAAAACGAAAAAGCCCGCGATGCGGGCTTTTTCGCTTCGATGCAGCCGAGGCTCAATTCACCAGCCGCAACGCGAACGGGTAGCGGTAGCTGCCGTCCGAGCTGACCTTGACCGCGGCGATGATGCAGAAGACCAGGTTCGCCAGCCACAGCAGCCAGGTCAGCAGCACGCCGATGATGATGATGGTGAGGATCCAGCAGATCACGTAGCCGATCAACACGGAGATCTGGAAGTTCAGTGCCTCCTTGGCCTCTTTCACGAGATAGGCCTTGTCGGCGCGATCCTTGTGTATCAGCCACACGATCAGCGGCACGATCACGCTGAGGATGAAGCCCGACAGGTGGGTGAGCATGGCCACGTTGCGGTCGTCGCTGCTTGCCTCAGTGGTGGCGGGCGGCGGTGGCATCTGGTCCGACGGTGTACTCATGGACAATCCTCCCGATGGGTGGACCGCGCGGGCAGACAGCCGGCCTTGCGCGGACGGGTCAAATGCCCGTACAGCATGCCGCAGGAATCACTCGCCCGCCACTGTCATCCGGCCTACCAGGATCGAGCCGCAGAGGATGTGCGAACGCGGATCGACGTCCGCGCCCGTCGCCACGATGCCCGCGTACATGTCGCGCAGGTTCGCGGCGATGGTGATCTCCTCGACCGGATACGCGATGACGCCGTTCTCCACCCAGAAGCCGGCCGCGCCGCGCGAATAGTCGCCGGTGATGGTGTTCACGCCCTGCCCCATCACCTCGGTGACCAGCAGGCCCGTGCCCAGCCGGCGCAGCATGCCGGCGAAATCGCTGGCCTCGCCGTCGGTCGCGCCAGGCGCCACGCACAGGTTGTGGATGCCGCCGGCATTGCCGGTGGAGACCAGCCCCAGCTTGCGCGCCGAATAGCTGCCCAGCACGTAGCGCGCCAGCACGCCGCCTTCCACCAGCGCGCTGTCGACGGTGGCCACGCCTTCCGCGTCGAAGTTGCCCGAGCCGTGGCCGCGCCGCAGGTGCGGCTGTTCGTCGACATGCAGCCACGCCGGCATGATCGCCTTGCCCGCGTGGTCGAGCAGGAAGCTGGCGCGGCGATACAGCGCACCGCCGCTCACCGCGCCCACCAGGTGGCCGACCAGGCCGCGCGCGATCTCCGGCGCGAACAGCACCGGACATTCGCGGGTGGACAGGCTGCGCGCATCCAGCCGCGCCAGTGTGCGCTCGGCCGCCTTGTCGCCCAGCGCCTGCGCGCTCATGAAATCGCCGGCGCTGCGCACGCTGTCGTACCAGTAGTCGCGCTGCATGCGCTCGCCTTCGCCCGCGATCAGCGACAGCGACAGCGAGTGCCGGGTGCCGCGCTCGCGGCCGACGAAGCCGTGCGAGTTCGCGTACACCGCCAGGCTCTCGCCCGCCTGCACGCCGGCGCCGTCGGAATTGCTGATGCCCGCGTGCGCGCGGCCGGCGGCCTCGATGCGCTGGCCCAGCGCGATGGCGTCCGCGGTATCGACGGCCCAGGGATGCCACAGGTCGAGGTCGGGGAAATCCGTCGCCATGCGCGCGGCGTCAGCCAATCCCGCGGCGGGATCCTCCTCGGTGAACTTCGCGATGGCGCAGGCCTGGTCCAGCGTGGCCTGGATCGAATCGGGATGCAGGTCGGCGGTGCTGGCCGAGCCCTTGCGCTGGCCGAAGTACACGGTGAGCCCGAAGCCGCGGTCGCGGGTGTGCTCCACCGTCGCCACCTCGCCCAGGCGCACGTCCACGCTGAGCCCGGTGTCGATGCTGGCGGCCACCTCGGCGGCGCTGGCACCGGCCGCGCGGGCGCGACGGATCACGTCTTCCGCGAGCTGGGCCAGGCGATCTAGGTCCTGTTGGCTGCGGTCGGTGCTGAGGGCGGTTTCGCTCACGAATGAAGTCTCTGGAAGATCAAACGGGTAGAATGCACGATCCGCGCCGTGCCGTCTGCCCAGATGGGGGCGCCGCGGCCAACTGCAACGCATCGCGGAGTACGCGCATGGCGACCGTCCCCGGTGTCTACCGCCACTACAAGGGCCAGCGCTACCGCGTGCTGGGCACCGCCCGCCACAGCGAAACGCTGGAAGAGCTGGTGGTGTACCAGGCGCTGTACGGCGAACACGGCCTGTGGGTGCGCCCGGCGGCAATGTTCGCCGAAACCATCGAACTGGATGGCGAACCGATCGCGCGCTTTGCGCTCGAACAAGCCGCTCCCGTCGACGGTGACACGCCTGCCTGACGCAACCTTTTCTTCCGGAACCGAAACCGTGAGCCCGAGCCGCAGCCGCAACCAGACCGAACTCGATGACGCCGACTACGGCCCCAGCCGTACCCAGCAGCGCCGCGACGCGCTGGCCGTGCTCGCGCTCGCCAGCCAGTTGGTGGAACTGCCGCCGAGCCGGCTGGCCAAACTCGAACTGCCCGACGACGTGCGCCGCGAGGTCGAGATCACCCGCAAGATCACCGCGCACATCGCCCACAAGCGCCAGCTCGCCTTCCTCGCCAAGGTGATGCGCCGCCACGACGACGAAGCCTTCGCCGCGGTGCGCGCGGAACTGGGCGAGAACCGCGAGAAGCAGCGCCAGGAAACCGCCGCGATGCACCGGCTGGAAGCGCTGCGTGAACGCCTGCTGGGCGAGGACGGCGACGAGGCGATTTCCGCGCTGATCGAGCAGCATCCTGGCGTCGACCGCCAGCACCTGCGCGCGCTGATCCGCCAGGCGCGCGTCGAGCAGGCCACGCCGAACAAACCACCGCGCGCGTTCCGTGAGCTGTTCCAGTTGCTCAAATCGCTGTCGGAAAGCAACGCGTAGGAGCGGCTTCGGCCGCGACCACCGCACCGCGCAGATCAAACGATCGCGGCTGAAGCCGCTCCTACAACCGCTCCTGTGGCCAGAACCCGCGTATACCGGCCACGCCTTGCGCGCCCGTCGCGCGCGCCTGCGCCAACTGCATAGGCGCCATGCCGCCGAGCGCGTACACCGGCATCGCGGCCGCCTCGGCCAGCTCCTGGAAATTCGACCAGCCCAGCGGCTGCGCCTGCGGGTGGCTGGCGGTGGCCGCCACCGGCGACAGCGTGGCGAAATCCGCTTCCAGCCGCAGCGCCTGCGCCAACTGCGCGGCATCGTGGCAGCTGGCGCCGACGATCTGCTGCAACGGCAGCGGACGTTCACCAAGCGCGGCCAGCTGCGCGCCGGTCAGGTGCACGCCGATGCCCAGCACCCGCGCGCCCTCGATATCCGCATTGAGCAGCAGTTGTGCGCCGTGTATGCGCGCCAGTGGCAGCAATGCGGCAGCGAACTCGTGCACGCTTTCGCGGGGCCACAGCGGCAAGCGCAACTGCAGCAATCGCTCACCCGCCTCGATGGCGCGCACGATCCGCTCGAACCAGACACCACGCTCGGCCAGCGACACCTCGGCCGGCGTGATGAGGTAGTGCGGCGGCAGGCGCAATGCCTGCAGGATCGCTCGATCGGCCGGCGCCAGCGTGGCCGGATCCGCCTGCATCGGCAAACACCAGCGCAGACCCTGCCCTTCCAGCGAACGCGGCTCGCCGCGCCACCGCGTCACGCACCAAGCGTCCAGCAGCAGCGCGCGCTCGTGATAGCGCCAAGGCACGCGGATCAGCGGCGCGGCCTCGACCAACGCGATGCCCAGTTCCTCGTCCAGCTCGCGCGCCAGCGCCACCAGCGGCGTCTCGCCGGGCTCGCGCTTGCCGCCGGGGAATTCCCACAGGCCCGCCAGATGCTTGCCGGCGGGGCGCTCGGCCAGCAACACGCGACCCTCGCGGTCGCACAACGCGCCGGCCAGCACATGCAGCGGCGCCTGATCCACGGACGGACTCAGCTGCCGCGCACGTACTCGACCATGTCGAAGTCGTAGGCGTGCTCGGCGTCCTTCTTGTGATGCACGCGCGAGACCTCGGTCCAGTCGGTGAAGTGCACGCCGGGGAAGAAGGTGTCCGCACCATCCACCGCCGCGCTGACCCAGGTCAGGTACAGCCGGCGCGCCATCGGCAGCGCCTCGCGGAACACCTGGCCGCCGCCGATCACCATCAGGCCGGTGTGGTCGCAGCGCGCCTGCGCCTCGTCGATCGAGCGCACGGTGACCTGGCCGGGGAACGGCGCCTCGTGCCGGCGCGACAACACCAGGTTGGTGCGATCCGGCAGTGCGCGGCCGATCGACACCGCGGTGTTGTAGCCCATCAACACGTGCTTGCCCACGGTGAGCTGCTTGAACCAGCGCAAGTCGTCCGGCAGATGCCAGGGCAGATGTCCCTTGCGGCCGATGGCGAAGTTCTCGTCGAGGGCGGCGATCAGCGAAATGGCCATCTGGGTTCCTTGCAAAATACGGAAGTCGAAGGGATGACGCGGGTGTCTTGCCACACGCCGATTGTAGCGATTGGCGACGATGGCGGGAGCCTGTCAAAGACCTTTGCCAATGTCTGGAAAGGGCTGTCCTGCCCTTTCCGGACTCGCCAAGCCAGGCATCGCCGGGCCTGGCTCCATCACACGATCCCTCCGTGGATCGCGGTATAGCGGACTGTCGAAGACAGCCCGCTATACCGCCACCGGCGCCTTGATCGCCGGGTGCGGCGCATAGCCCTCGATGGCGATGTCCTCGTAGCGGAAATCCTCCAGCGCGCGCACGTCCGGATTCAGCGCCAGCTTCGGCAGTGGGCGCGGCTCGCGCGACAGCTGCAGCCGCGCCTGCTCCACGTGGTTGTTGTACAAGTGCGCGTCGCCCAGCGTGTGCACGAAATCGCCCACGCCCAGCCCGCACACCTGGGCCACCATGTGGGTGAGCAGCGCGTAGCTGGCGATGTTGAACGGCACGCCGAGGAAGATGTCGCCGGAGCGCTGGTAGAGCTGGCAGCTCAGCTTGCCGTCAGCGACGTAGAACTGGAACAGCGTGTGGCAGGGCATCAGCGCCATCTTCGGCAGCTCGCCCACGTTCCAGGCGCTGACGATCAGGCGGCGCGAATCCGGATTGCGACGGATCTCGTCCACCACCCAGCGGATCTGGTCCACCGCGGCGCCGTCGGCGGTGGGCCACGCGCGCCACTGCTTGCCGTAGACCGGGCCGAGCTCGCCGCGCGCGTCGGCCCACTCGTCCCAGATGCTGACGCCGTGTTCCTTGAGGTAGGCGATGTTGGTGTCGCCCTGCAGGAACCAGATCAGCTCGTGGACGATGGACTTCAGGTGCAGCTTCTTGGTGGTGACCAGCGGGAAGCCTTCGGCCAGGTCGAAGCGCATCTGCCAGCCGAACACGCTGCGCGTGCCGGTGCCGGTGCGGTCGGCCTTCTCCGTGCCGTGCTCCAGCACGTGGCGCAGCAGGTCGAGGTAGGCCTTCATTTTCCGTCCTCGATCGGCATTGCCACTTCGTACAACCGCAAGGTGGGCGAACGCCGCGACAGCCACAGCAGCCACAACCCCACGGCGATCAGCGGCAGCGACAGGATCTGCCCCATCGTCACCCAGCCGAACGCGAGGTAGCCGAGCTGGATGTCGGGCAGGCGCACGAATTCCACCGCAAAGCGGAAGCCGCCGTACATCAGCGCGAACAGGCCGGAGATGAGATAGCGCGGCCGCGGCTTCATCGACACCAGCCACAGCACGGCGAACATCACCACGCCTTCCAGCGCCATCTCGTACAGCTGCGAAGGCTGGCGCACCAGGCCGCCGAGTTGCGCCAGCTGCGCCTGCCAGGCCGGATGCGCCGCCACGTAGGCCACGTCCTCACCATGCGCGTGCGGGAAGATCATGCCCCACGGCAGGTCGGTGGGCTTGCCCCACAGCTCGCCGTTGATGAAGTTGCCCAGCCGCCCGAGGCCCAGGCCGATCGGCACCAGCGGCGCCACGAAATCCACCGTGTCGAAGAAATGCAGCTGCTGCTTGCGCGACCACCACAGCCCCGCCACCAGCACGCCGAGCAGGCCGCCGTGGAAACTCATGCCGCCGTCCCACACCTTGAACAGCGCCAGCGGATCGGTCCAGATCCAGCGCAGGCCGCCAGCGTAATAGAACAGCATGTAGCCGATCCGGCCGCCCGCGATCACGCCCATCATGCCGTAGAAGAACAGGTCGCCCAGCGCGTCGCGCGTCACCGGCAGGCGGCCCTTGCGCCGCCGGTACTCGCCCAGCGCCGCGGCGCTGAAGAAGCCCACCAGGTACATCAACCCGTACCAGTGCACCTGCACCGGGCCGAGGTGGAAGGCGATCGGATTGATGTCGACGACGAGGGGCTGCGTCATGCGGTCGGGGATCAGGCAGGCAAGGCCCTCAGTGTACCGGGACAAGGCGCGGCACGGCGGCTACACTGCCGCGAATCCGGTCAGCCAAGGTGCAGGGGAGCATCCGCCACGACCGGATCACGCCAACAGGGGAGAGCAAGGATGATGTCTTTGCGCAAGTTGTGTGCCGCGCTGGTCGCGGCGTGCCTGGGGTTGCCTGCCGTCGCGGCGGCAGCCGACCTGATTCCGGTGGAAAGTTTCGCCCGCCACGCCAGCATGTCGATGCCACGGCTGTCGCCCGACGGCCAGCACATCGCGGTGCGCATGGACGACGGCGGCAACCACGCGCTGGTGATCTACGACGTCGCCGACATGAGCAAGCCGGTCAGCATGTTGCGCATGCCGAAGTTCGAAATGCCGGTCGACGTGCAATGGGTCAGCCCGACCCGGCTGGTCGTGGAGAAGGGCAAGATGCTCGGCTCCATCGATCGGCCCGTGGGCACCGGCGAGATCCTCGCCACCAATGTGGACGGCAGCCACCAGGACTACCTGTTCGGCTACCAGTCCGGTTACGGCACTCGCGGCGACACCCGCCAGGCCGATGACGGCTGGGGCTCGATCGACGGGTTGCCGGCGAAGGCCAACGGCCATTTCTACCTCGGCGCCCAGCTCTGGAACGACGAGAACCACAGCCGGCTGTTCGACGTGGACGCCATGAAGAACGTGCGCCACCTGATCGGCGACATCGGCGTGGGCGGACTCAGCTTCATGGTGGGACCCGATGGCAAGGTGGAGTTCGCCTACGGCACGAATACCGATTTCGAGTACGTGGCCTACCAGCGCCTCGGCGACCGCTGGGCCCAACTGGGCAAGGCGCAAACCGGCAAGCTCTTCGCCCCGTTCGCCACGGCGCCGGACGGCCAGCACATCTACGCGAAGTACAGCGCCAGCGGCGGCCCCATCGAACTGGTCGAGCAGCGCCTGGATGGCGCCGACCGCAAGCTGCTGGCGAAGGACGACTTCGGCAGCGTCGGCAATGCGCAGTGGACCGCTCCGCCGCTGCAGCCGTTCGCGGTCATCACCACGACCGGCACGCCACGCCCGATCTACGTCGATCCGTCCCTGCCGGCGGCGAAGCTGTACATGGCGATCAGCCAGAAATTCCCCGGCGAGTTCGTCGACTTCATCAACTTCAGCGAGGACGGCCGCGAGTTGCTGTTCTCCGTGAGCAGCGACCGCGATCCGGGTACGTATTACCTGATCGACACCGAGCACTACAAGGTGGTCAAGCTGTTCACGGCGGCGCCATGGATCGACCCGGCAAAGATGGCCGAGCGCGTACCGATGCGCTTCAAGGCCAGCGACGGCATGGAGCTGGAAGCCATCCTCACCGTGCCGAACGGTGTGCCGATGGAGAAGTTGCCGATGGTGCTGCTGCCGCATGGCGGTCCGCACGGCGTGAGCGACGACTGGTTCTTCGACTGGGATGCGCAATTCCTCGCCAGCCGTGGCTACCTGGTGCTGCAGGTGAACTACCGCGGTTCCGGCGGCCGCGGGACGAACTTCCAGGAGGCCGGCTATCTCAAGTGGGGCACGCGCATCCAGCAGGACCTGATCGACGGCGTGAAATGGGCCGAGGCGCAGCAATATGCCGATCCGGATCGCGTCTGCGTGTACGGCGGCAGCTTCGGCGGCTACTCGGCGCTGATGTCGGTGATCCGCGCTCCGAAGCTGTTCAAGTGCGCGATCGGCTACGCCGGCGTTTACGACCTGGCGATGATGTACAAGAAGGGCGACGTTCGCACGCGCGCTTCCGGCCGGAACTACCTCGCCAACGTGATCGGCAAGGACGATGCCGCACTGGCCGCCAACTCGCCCGACCAGCTCGCGGCGCAGATCGACGTGCCGGTGCTGCTGATCCACGGCGAGGCCGACCAGCGCGCCCCGTTCGCCCAGGCCAAGGCGATGCGCGCCGCTCTGGATGCCGCGCACAAGCCCTACGAATGGATGGCCAAACCCAACGAGGGCCACGGCTTCTACACCGAGGCCAACAACGTGGAACGCCTGAACCGCATGCAGGATTTCCTGGCCAAGTACATCAGCAAGGGCGCCACCCCGCCCTGATCCCGCACCCGATCTGATCCGCGACAGGAAGGCGCTTCGGCGCCTTCCTCGTTTTGCGCGGCCGGATGGCGCCGAGCCGCGCCGCCGGGCGGCCGTCCGGCACCGCCTGCCCGGGCCGCAGAACGCCCCGCCCACCGTTCACTGCGCGCCTCGTGCGCCTCGCGAAATTTCGCACCGCTGCCGCGCATGAGCGAAAAGTTCGGGGAGGTGCAAACCACGGCCCGATGCAATCTCCCCGCGATAGTCGACGTGGCAGCTGTTCGAGGTTCGCAGCAGCGCGCCATGCCGCGGATCAAATGCCATCGGTCCGTCCGATCCAGCGCGCTCACACGATGCGGTGAGCCACCGCCTCTCTCTTCCAGAAAGCCGCCCTCACCCCACGGCCCACACGGCGAATGCCGCTGCGCCAAGAGTTGGTCATGACGGCGGTCGCCGTCGGGCGCGAAACGCAAGTACATACGCAACCGTATCGCAAGATATTGTTGAATGTTTGTTACGGGCAAGTTATGTTCCAACGCTGGCGCAAAAACGTGCGGCTTAGATCGACGATTTTCGCCCGTACCCGATTGGCCTGCTCCCCGCAGCCGGTCTGGGTTAGCGCAGCGTCAGGCGTGCAGCAGGCGCATGAACCTGCGTCGTTTTCAGCATTGGGGAAGTCCTCCGGCCTTGCCGGAACCACTTGGGGAGTACGCATTAAATGAGTAACCGCACTACCTTCTCGACGCGCCAGCTGCGTCGCACGACCCTGGCGCTGAGCCTGGGCTTGGGTCTCGGTCTGGTCGGCACTTCCGCGCTGGCGCAGAACGTCACCGGCGCCATCTTCGGCCAGATCTCGGGCCAGCACGGCGACACGGTGAGCATCCGCAACGTGAACACCGGCTTCGAGCGCTCGATCCCCGTGGACAGCGCTGGCCGTTACCGCATCAGCTCGCTGCCGGTCGGCGACTACACCGTCACGCTGCAGAACAACGGCCAGGCCGTCAGCTCGCGCGACCATGTCATGGTGACCATCGCGGGTGGCACGGAGGTGTCGTTCGGAGCATCGGCCAGCGCCGCCAAGACGCTGGAAGGCGTCTCGGTGGTGGCTTCCGCGCTGCCGGCGATCGACGTCTCCTCGGTCGACACCCGCACCGTGATGACCGCGGAGCAGCTGCAGAAGCTCCCGGTAGGGCGTGACATCGCGTCCGTCGCCCTGTTGGCGCCCGGCGTCATCCAGGGCTCCAGCTACGCCGCTGCTCCGAGCTTCGGCGGTTCGGCTGCGTCCGAGAACGCCTACTACATCAACGGCTATCCGACCACCAACCCGCTGAGTTCGATCGGCTTTTCGAACTTGCCGTTCGATGCCATCGACCAGGAACAGGTGCTCACCGGCGGCTATGGCGCCGAATTCGGCCGTTCCACCGGCGGTGTGATCAACATCGTGACCAAGCGCGGCACCAACAAGTGGAAGGCCGGCGTCTACTCGGTCTGGTCGCCGGAATCGCTGCGCTCCACCCCGCAGAACATCAACTTCGCGAATACCGGTTTCTACGGCCCTGGCAACAAGACACCGACCGACGGCACGCTCTATCTGAATCGCGCGCATGCGCAGTACTGGACGTCCACGGTGGGCGCCTATGTCAGCGGACCGCTGATCCAGGACAAGCTGTTCTTCTACGCGGACCTGGAAATGAACCGCCAGGAAGGCAACAGTGTCCGCTACTACTCGAACTCCTCGGCCACGCAGCTCGCCCAAGGCTGGAACGACTACGCCTACAAGAAGCCGCGCTGGACGGCGAAGATCGACTGGAACATCAACGACAGCAACATCCTCGAGCTGACGGGCGTCTCCGACAAGACACAGTACGACGCCAAGTACTCACCCTACAGCTACGTCAGCGACAGCCATACCGATACCCAGACCGGCGGTTCGTACACCAAGGACGGCGGTGAGCTGTACATCGGCAAGTACACCGGCTACCTCACCAATGACCTGACCCTGACCGCGCTGTACGGTACTCAGCGGATCGACCACTACAACGCTCCCTGGCACTACGATGCGAGCTGCCCGTACATCTCCTCCAGCACGCTGACGCAGGCGCCGGGCCTGAACTACACCAGCTGCCAGATGACCACCGCCAAGGTGCTGGTGCCGAAGGCGCACGACAAGACCTACGGCGGCCGTCTCGACCTCGAATACCGCATCGGCGACCACGACATTCGCGTGGGCCTGGACAAGCAGACGGCACTGTCGCTGACCGGCAGCGCCTACCCCGGCGGCTACGGCTGGTTTTACGGCTGGCAGGGGGCGCCTGGCGACCCGATCGACGGAGGCCACGGCGTGGGTTCGCCGGCTTCAGCAGGCGGCTTAGGCTCGCAGGGCTACTATGTCGAACGCTACTACAGCACCCAGCTCGCCAACGTGAAAACCCAGCAGTCCGCGCAGTACATCGAGGATCGCTGGCAGGTGAACGATCATGTGCTGCTGTCGCTCGGCCTGCGCAACGAACAGTTCACCAACTACAACGGCAACAACCAACGGTATGCGTCCCAGCGTCACCAGCTGGCGCCGCGTTTGGGTGTGTCGTGGGACGTGTTCGGCGACTCCACCCTGAAGGTGTTCGCCAACGCGGGCCGCTACCACCTGGCCATGCCGAACAACGTCGCCGTGCGCGGCGCCTCCGGTTCGCTGATCACCAGCGAATACTTCACCTACACCGGTGTCGATCCGAAGACCGGAGCGCCCACGGGTCTCAATCCGGTCGCCGTGGACCGCAGCAAGGGCTACACCTGCGGCAACACCAATGCGATCTCGTCCAACCTCGAGTGCGGCGAAGCACCAGATCCGCGTACGGTGGCCGCCAAGGGCATGAAGTCGCACTTCCAGGACGAGTACATCCTGGGTGCCGAGTACCAGCTTTCGCCGAGCTATAACGTCGGCGCCAAGGCCACGGTGCGCAAGCTGCGCAGCGCGATCGACGACACCTGCACGCCGGCGCTCGGCGGCCGCTGCTTCCTGTTCAACCCGGGCCAGGCGAACACCTTCCTGGAAGAACAGGACGACGGCAGCTTCCAGGAAGTGACCTACTCCAACGCCCAGCTCGGCTTCCCCCGGCTGAAGCGCAAGTACGCCGCGCTGGATCTGTTCGTGGAGCACCCGTTTGCCGACAACTGGTACGCCAAGATCGAGTACACCTTCGCGCACAACTACGGCAACACGGAAGGCCAGTTGGCCTCGGATCTGGATACTGGCTCGGGCGGCCAGTCTGACGTGTCGACCACCCAAGACTGGGACTTGCCGCAGCTGATGGTAGGTGCCAACGGCTCGCTGCCGAACGACCGCAAGCACCAGATCCGCGCGTTCGGCTACTACCAGCTCAGCAAGGAGTGGCGTTTCGGCGCCACCGCACAAATCGCCTCCGGTCGCCCGCTCAGCTGCACCAGCTTCTGGCCCGATCCGACGGCCAAGGTCTACAACGGCTCGTACTACCACTACTGCGGCCTGCCGATCGCCGGCTCCACGGGCTACGTGTACACGCCACGCGGCACCAGCGGTCATACGCCTTGGACCTACAAGCTGGACCTCAACGTGGCGTACTCGCCGGCGTGGGCAGACAACAAGCTCACCCTGCAGATGGATGTGTTCAACATCTTCAACAAGCAGACGCCGCTGTACTACAACACGCGCTACGCCAGCAACCGCTCGACGGTGAACCCGCTGTACATGCGTGTGCTGGATTACACCAGCCCGCGCACGGTTCGTTTCACGGCGCGCTACGACTTCTAAGCAGCTGTTGCCAGCAACCCGCATCCGCCCAGCTTGCCTGGGCGGATGCACTCTCCATAACCCGCCGAAGCAATTCGGCGGTTTTTTTTTGTTTCGGCGTGCGCAAGCGCTGGTGTCAACCGATCCCGGTTTGGCGATACAGAATTGCTGGCTCGCCTGAGCGGTTAACTCGTCGGTGAAGTCAGAGCAACACCGGCCGATCCGGCAACTCGTCGGGACGCGCCGTGCCGTCACTGGGGAAATGCCGCCGCAGCAGCGCATGCACGTCGGCGATGCCCTGCAAACTGCCTTCGCGCCACTGGCCGCGCGCATAGGCGTCGCGCATGTGGGTGCAGACTTCCGCCCACTCGTCGGGCGCCACATGGCGGGCGATGCCGCGGTCGGCGACGACTTCGATCCGGTGCTCGGCGAGCAGCACGTAGAGCAGCACGCCGTTGCTGTGTTCGGTATCCCAGATGCCGAGCTGGCCGAACAGCTGACGGGCGCGTTTGGGCGCGTCGAGTCCGGCAAGCACCGCCAGCGGCGACAGCCGCGATTCCACGGCAAGGCGCACTTCGCCGCGATGCGAGCGTTCGCCTTCGGCCACCGCCACGGCAATCTCGTCCAGCAGGCCGGCAGGAAAGCGGCGATGCAGCTGGAACCAACCTTCGCCGAGATTCATCAGCAGGCGTTGCAGGCGGGCCATCTCACCAGCTCCCCGAGGCGCCGCCGCCGTTGAAGCTGCCGCCGCCTCCGCTGAACCCGCCACCGCCGCCGAAGCCACCGCCACCACCGAAGCCGCCACCACCCCAGCCGCCGAAGCCACCCCAGCCGCCGCCACCGATCGAGCGGCCGGCGCCGGCAGGCAGCAGCATCAGCAGGCCACCCACGATGCCACCGAAAATGCCCATGCCCACGGAAGCCATCAGCCAGAACAGGCCGCCGATGACGAGCCCGCCGAGCGGCGCGCGCACCAGCGCATGCGAACGACCCAGCACGCCGCGCAGGAAGATCCACGCGAAGAAGCCGATTCCCAGCAGGCTGTTGAGATCCAGACCGCGTCGCTCGTGCGGCGCACCCTGCACCGGGGCCGGCAGCGGCTCGCCGTCGATCAGCAGGGTGAGCGCGCCCACCGCGTCACTGATGCCACCGTCGTAGTCGCCGGTGCGGAACTTCGGCGCGAGGTATTCGCGGATGATGCGCGCCGCGGCGGCGTCGGGGATCGCCCCTTCCAGCCCCGCGCCCACCTCGATGCGCACCTGGCGGTCGTCCTTGGCGATCAACAGCAGCACGCCGTCGTCGATGCCCTTGCGGCCCACCTTGTTCGCCATCGACACGTCCAGCGAGTAGCTGTCGATGTCCTGCGGCTTCGTGCTGCCCACCATCAGCACGACGAGCTGCGCGCCCTTGGCCTTTTCCAGCGCCACCAGCTTGGCGTCGAGCTGGTCGACCTGCTGCGCGCTGAGCGTGCCGGTGAGGTCGGTGACGTGCCGCGCCAGCTTCGGCACGGCGGCATCGGCGTGCAGCAGGGCCGGCAGCAGCAACGCCACCGCCAGCAGCAGCGCCCACAGCGTCCGCGGGCGGCGCGGCGTCATCTCAATGCGCCGAGGCGGCGGGCGCCGGCGTGGCGCCACCGAAATCGACCTTCGGCGCGGTGGAAATCGCCTGCTCGTTCTGCACGCTGAAGTTCGGCTTCACGGTGTAGCCGAACATCTTCGCGGTGAGATTGTTCGGGAAGGTGCGGATCAGCCCGTTGTACTGCTGCACCGCCTGCACATAGCGCTGGCGCGCCACGGTGATGCGGTTCTCGGTGCCTTCCAGCTGCGCCTGCAGGTTCTGGAACAGGCCGTCGGCCTTGAGGTTGGGGTAGTTCTCGCTGACCGCCATCAACCGCGACAGCGCGTTGCCGAGCTGGCCCTGCGCCGCCTGGAACTTCGCCAGCGCGGCAGAATCGTTCGCCAGCTCCGGCGTCACCTGGATGCTGCCCACCTTGGCGCGCGCGTCGGCCACCTCGGTGAACACCTTCTCCTCGTGCTGGGCGTAGCCCTTCACCGTGGCGACCAGGTTCGGCACCAGATCCGCGCGGCGCTGGTACTGGTTGAGCACTTCCGACCATGCGGCCTTGACCGCCTCGTCCTGCCTCTGCATGGCGTTGTAGCCGCAACCGGTGAGGCTGACGGCGAGCAGCAACAGCACGAGATTGCGCAGCAGTTTCATGGCGGGGCTCCGTTCCGGTGAGGTCGCCATTGCAGCATCCCGCCGCGTACGGTGCAATCAGAACCAGTTTGCGCCCAGCACCAGCATCCAGCTCAGCACCATCAATACCAGCAGCAGGAACACCGCGGCCGAGCCCATGTCCTTGGCGCGGCCGGCCAGTTCGTGGAACTCGGGGCTGACCTTGTCGACCACCGCCTCGATCGCGGAATTGAGCAGTTCGGCCGACAACACCAGGAAGGCCGGCGCCACCAGCGCGAGCTTCTCCAGCGCGCCCTGCCCCAGCCACAGGCCCAGCGGGATCAGCACCACGGCCAGCATCGCTTCCAGCCGGAACGAGGCCTCGTGGCGCCAGCCCGCACGCAGGCCCAGCATCGACCAGCGGAAGGCATTCCAGAGCTGGCGCGGGTTGCCGCGGAATCCGTGGCCTGGCATGGGGAGCGGGTCTCCGGCGGGTGATGCCCCGCCGCGCGAGGCCAAACAACAATGATGCCACAGGCAGGTCCCGCGTTTCCGTGCCGCCACGCCGGATATTGCGCTGCAGCGAAGCGGGCATGACGGATGGGTTACGCTTCCTCGGTTGTGGCGCGGTTCAGCGCCGCGACTCGCCGGTCGTGCTTGCGCGGCCGTTGTACTCCTCAGCACGGAATCGATGCATGGCAACCCAGAATCCACCCGTTTCGCAAACACGGTCGTTCAGTACCGTCTTCCTGATCGAGATGTGGGAGCGCTTCGGCTTCTACGGCATGCAGGTGCTGATGGTCACCTACATGATGAAGAAGCTGGGCTTCGTCGACATCAAGGCGAACCTGGTGTGGGGCGCGGCCGCCGCGCTGATCTACGTGACGCCGGCGATCGGCGGCTGGGTGGGCGACAAGCTGATCGGCACCCGCCGCACCATGCGCATCGGCGCCATCGTGCTGATGCTGGGCTATGCGCTGCTGTGGATTCCCACCGACAACGCGAACTTCCTGTACCTGGCGCTGGGCGTGATCATCGTCGGCAACGGCATGTTCAAGCCGAACGCCGGCAACCTGGTGCGCAAGATCTACGAGGGCGACGACACCAAGATCGACAGCGCGTTCACGATCTACTACATGGCGGTGAACATCGGCTCGATGATCTCGATGACGCTGACGCCGTGGATCCGCGACTACGTGGGTGAGCATTACGGCGACGACTGGGGCTGGCACACCGCGTTCGGCGTGTGCGCGATCGGCCTGCTGCTGGGCTTGGCGAACTACGCGCTGATGAGCCGCGCGCTGAAGCACATCGGCTCACCCGCCGACCACGAGCCGATGAAGCTGAAGCGCCTCGCCGGCGTGCTCGCTGGCGCGGTGGTCATGGTGTTCGTGTCAGCCTTCATCCTGCACAACGAACTGGTGGCGCGCATCTGCGTGTACGCGGCCGGCGTCGTGCTGCTCTTCATCTTCGGCTACCTGATCTCCAGGAGTCATCGCGACGAGCGTGCCGGCCTGATCGCGGCGCTGGTGCTGGTGGTGCAGACGATCTTCTTCTTCATCTTCTATCAGCAGATGTCCACCTCGCTGAACCTGTTCGCGCAGAAGAACGTGGACCTGTCGTTCAACCTGTTCGGCCTGCACCTGTTCAACTGGATCCCCGAGCAGTTCCAGAACCTCAACGCGATCTGGATCGTGGTGCTGAGCCCGGTGCTGGTGTTCGCGTACAACACGCTGGGCCGGCTGGGCAAGGATCCCTCGATCGCCGCCAAGTTCGCCTGGGGCTTCGCCGCGGTGGCGATCGGCTACTTCATGTACGGCCTCGGCGCGCGCTTCGCGGTGGCCGGCCAGGTCTCCTCGTGGACCATGGTGTGGGGCTACGGCTTCTATTCGCTGGGCGAGCTGCTGGTGTCTGGCCTCGGCCTGGCGATGATCGCCCGCTACGTGCCCGCGCGCATGGGTGGCTTCATGATGGGCGCCTACTACGTGGCCTCGGGCATCTCGCAGTACCTGGGCAGCGTGGTGGCGAACTTCGCGCACGTGCCGAAGGACGTGGTCGACCCGGTGGTGTCGCTGCCGATCTACATCGACCTGTTCGACAAGCTCGGCTTCGCCGGCGTCGTCTGCACCGCGATCGCGCTGGCCATGCTGCCGCTGATGAAAAAGCTCTCCGCCAGCCACGCCGACGTGGCGGCGGCCCGCGAACCGCTGCCCGCCGTGCGCAGCGAGGAGTTCGACACGCCCTGATCCGGCGGGCCCGTCGCCGCACGGCGGCGGGTCCGTGGCAACGGGAGGGACCGCATGTCGCATCGCCCGATCAAGAACCGCATCGGCCCGTTCGCGCTGGCGCGCGCGCTGGCTTGGCTGCGTCTGTGCGCGATCGGCGGGCAGAGCGTGGCGGTGCTGGTCTGCGCGCTCTGGCTGCGCCTGGCGATACCGCTACTGCCGCTGCTGGCCTGCATCGGCCTGCTCGCGGTGTTCTCGGTACTGGCGGCGTGGCGGCTGGGCCGCCCATGGCCGATCGGCGAAGGCGAGACGATCGCCCACATCGGCGTCGATACCCTGGTGCTGGGCGTGCTGCTGTACTTCACCGGCGGCGCCAGCAATCCCTTCGTCACCTTGCTGTTGGTGCCGATCGCGCTGTCCGCGGCGACGCTGTCGATCCGCGCCATCCTCGCGGTGGCCACCCTCGCCGGCGCCGCCTACCTGCTGCTGCTGCGCTGGTACGTGCCGCTGCCGGTGCTCGACGGCGTGCACGACCAAGGCTTCTCGCTGCACGTGATCGGCATGGGCGTGAACTTCGTCATCATGGCGCTGCTGCTGGGCTTCTTCACCAACCGGCTGGCACGCGCGCTGCGCATGCAACAGCTGGCGACGCAACGCGTGCACGAGCGTGCGCTGCGCGACGAGGGCATCCTCGCCATCGCCACCCAGGCCGCGGGCGCGGCGCACGAGCTCAACACGCCGCTGTCGACCATGCGCACCCTGCTGCCCGAGCTGCGCCGCGAACACGCCGGCGACGCCGAACTGGCCGAGGATCTCAGCCTGCTCGAAGGCCAGGTGGACCGCTGCCGCGACATCCTGCGCGAGATGGTGGCGTTCGGCCAGGCCCAACTCTCGCAGGAGTCCGAGCGGATGGACGTGGCGCAGTTCCTGCACAGCTGTACCGAGCGCTTCCAGCTGCTGCGCCCCGAGGCCGAGCTGGAGCAGCAACTGGACGAGGACACCGCACGCCTGCCGCTGCGCGTGCCGCCCGGCCTGCGCCACGCGCTGCTGAACCTGCTGAACAACGCCGCCGACGCCTCCGCCCTGCGCGACTCGCGCGAGGTGCTGCTGCAGGTGGCGCGCGAAGGCGAGTGGCTGCAGTTCCTGGTGATCGACCGCGGCCCCGGCTTCGCCAGCACCGAGGGCAACGCGCGACTGGGCCAGTCGCAGAAGCAGAGCGGCCTGGGCATCGGCCTCACCCTCGCCGTGGCCACCGCCGAACGCCTCAATGGCGAGCTGGAGGCGCGCAACACCGACGACGGCGCCGTGGTCTGCCTGCGCCTGCCGCTGGCGGTGATTTCGGGGCGCTGAGGATCATGCACCGCGCGCGTGCAACTTGCGTCGCATGCGGCAAGAATGGGCGCAGCCGCCCCACCCGGATTCCCTCATGAACGAGCCTGCCTACCCCACCTCCGCACGCCCCTTGCTGCTGGTGGACGACGACGCCACCTTCGTGCGCGTGCTGAGCCGCGCACTCACCTCGCGCGGTTTCGAGGTGATCTCGGCCACCAACCTCGGCGATGCGCGCATGCTGGCGCGCCGCCATCAGCCGCGCTACTGCGTGCTCGACCTGAAGCTCGGCGAGGAAAACGGCCTGCGGCTGATCCCCGAGCTGCACACGCTGGTGCCGGACATGCGCATCCTGCTGCTCACCGGCTATGCCTCGATCGCCACCGCGGTGGAAGCGATCAAGCGTGGCGCGCACGACTACCTGGCCAAGCCGGTGGACGCCGACGCGGTGGTGCGCGTCCTGCTCGACGGCGACGGCGGCACGGAAGGCGACGACGAGGATCTGCCCGACGCCCCCGAGGCGCCGCTGGCGCTGCGCCGGCTGGAGTGGGAGCACATCCAGCGCGTGCTCACCGAGTGCAACGGCAACATCTCCGAGACCGCGCGCCGGCTCGGCATGCACCGGCGCACCCTGCAGCGCAAGCTGGGCAAGCACCCGGTGCGCGAACGGCCCGACGGCGAAACCTAAGCCACGTCATCTGCGACAACGCGCCGTCTGGCGCGGTCACCGGAAACGGCTAAGCTGGAAACCTTGGACCATGGTCAAGGGTTTTCGCTTGGACGTCCGTTTCCCTATTGCGCTGCTGCTGGCCGTTTCCGGCGGCACGGCGCTCGCCGCCGAACCGCCGCAATCGACCACGCTGGCGCCGGTGCACGTGCACGCCAGCGACACCGCGGTGCTGAACACGCCCAGCGTGACCGTGCACATCCCGCGCGAGCGCCTGCAGCAGCAGAACCTGGTGGACAGCGCCGACGCGCTGCGTTACGCGCCGAACCTGCAGGTGCGCCAGCGCTACATCGGCGACCCCAACGCCACCATCAGCGGCCGCAACGGCGGCACGCTGCAGAGCGCGCGCAGCCTGCTCTACGTCGACGGCCTGCTGCTCTCCAACCTGATGAGCAACAGCTGGGACGGCGCGCCGCGCTGGGGCATGGTGGCGCCCGCGCAGATCGGCGCGGTGGACGTGCTGTACGGCCCGTACTCGGCGCTTTATCCGGGCAATTCGATGGGCACCACGGTGCTGATCCACACCCGCCTGCCCGATCGCCTGGTCGCCAGCGCCGACGCGCAGTACTTCAGCCAGGACTACGGCGATCGTTACGGCGCCGGCGGGCATTACGACGGCCACCGCCTCGCCGCCCAGCTGGGCGACCGGCAGGGCCGCTGGCGCTGGTTGCTCGCGCTCAACCAGCTCGACAACCACGGCCAGCCGATGCAGTACGCCACCGCCAAGGCCGGCGGCAACGCAGCCGCCGCCGTGCCGGTGAGCGGCGCCACGCCGGACCGCAACCCAAGCGGCACGCCGCGCCTGGTCTACGGCGCCAACAGCATCGAGCACACCCGGCAGACCCAGGCGGCGCTGCAGGTCGGCGTGGACATCACGCCCGCGGTCAACGCGCTGCTCTCGCTGGGCTGGTGGCACAACCACGCGTTCGACACCACCCGCAGCCTGATCCGCGACGCCGCCGGGCAACCGGTGTACGCGGGCGCCATCCTCGCCGGCGGCCGGGTCTGGACCCTGCCCGCCAGCGGCCTCGCTCCCAGCGCCTACGGCCAGACCCACGTGCTCTACGGCGCCGAGCTCGACGGCCATCTCGACAACGGCTGGCACTGGGACGCCGTGGCCAGCCGCTACGACTACCGGCACCAGCTCGAACACGATGCGGCCGGCTCGTCCGCCGGCAGCGCGCGGAGCGGTCCCGGTTCGGTGGCCGACATGAGCGGCTCCGGCTGGAGCACGCTCGACCTGCGCAGCTCCGGCCCGCTGGGCGACGACAACATGCTGTACGCCGGCGTCCACCTCGACCGCTACCGGCTGACTTCGCGCGTGCACGCCGCCAGCGACTGGCTGGGCGCCGCCGACGGCCCGCTGCTCAGCGCCTACGCCGGCCGCACGCAGACCCGCGCGCTCTACCTGCAGGACGTATGGAGCTTCGCCGAAGCCTGGGCGCTGACCCTGGGCACGCGCTGGGAGCAGTGGCGGGCCTGGGACGGCCTGCTGGCGAACGCCCATGCCGCGCTGGGATACCCCTCGCGCCGACGCAGCGACGCCTCGCCCAAGGCCGCGCTGAACTGGGATCTCGCCAGCGACTGGCAGCTGCGCCTGTCCTGGGGCAAGGCCGTGCGCTACCCCACCGTCGAGGAACTCTTCCAGGGTTCGGTTTCCGGCAACGCGATCGTCAACAACAACCCGAACCTGCGACCGGAGCGCGACTGGTCCACCGACCTCAGCCTGATCCGCACGCTGCCGCGCGGCCACTGGCGCGTGTCGTTGTACCAGGACCGCGTGGCCGACACGCTGTACTCGCAGACCGACATCACCTTGCCGGTGCCGGTGACCAACGTGCAGAACATCGACCGGGTGCGCACGCGCGGCGTCGAGGGTGAACTGACGCTGGAGAGCATCGGCGGCCTCCCGGTGGACCTCACCGCGAGCGCCGCCTGGAACCAGGCGACCACGCTGCGCGACCGGCAGTTTCCCGCAGCGGACGGCAAGGCCTTCCCGCGCATCCCGCGCCTGCGCGCCAGCCTGTTCGCCGACTGGCGCTTCGCGCCGGGCTGGGACGCCTCGCTGGGCCTGCGCCGCTCCGGCCGCCAATACGGCACGCTGGACAACAGCGACTTCGTGGACACCTATGGCGCCGTGAGCAGCTTCACCGTGGCCGACGCGAAACTGCGCTGGCGCTTCGCGCCGCAATGGACCGCCTCGCTGGGCGTGGACAACCTCGGCAACGAGCATTACTGGGTCTACCATCCCTACGCCGGCCGCACCTGGTTTGGTGAGTTGCACTGGGAGTTGTAGCCCCGCGCTTTTCTCCCTCTCCCGCCAGCGGGAGAGGGCCGGGGAGAGGGCAAGCAATGCGCCGCGACCTTTTCCCTCCCATCCTTCAAGCCATGCCATGCGCCAACTGATCCTTACCCTGCTCTGCCTGCTCTCGTCCGCCGCCCTCGCGTACGACATGCCCGGCATGAAGATGCCCCGCGAACTCGCGCTGGGCGCCAGCGCCGCGTTCGACGCGCACGGCCGGCTGTGGGTGGTGGATGCCGCGGACGGCCACGTGCGGCTGCGCCACTCCGACGATCTCGGCAAGACGCTCAGCCCGCCGGTGGACGTCAACGCCGAGGCCGAACCGATCTACGACGAGGGCGAGAACCGGCCCAAGATCGCATTCGGTTCCAGGGGTGAGCTGTACGTGAGCTGGTCGCAGCCGCGCGCGAAGCCCTGGACCGGCTTCGTGCGCTTCGCCCGCTCGCCGGACGGCGGCGCGCATTTCTCCGCGCCGATCACCGTGCACCACGATCGTGCCGAGATCACCCATCGCTTCGACGCGCTGGCGGTGGACGGCCACGGCCGCGTGGTGGTCGCCTGGATCGACAAGCGCGACATGGAAGCGGCACAGGCCAAGGGCCAGCCCTACCTCGGCGCCGCGGTGTACTACAGCTGGTCGGACGACGCGGGCAAGAGCTTCGTGCCCGAACGCAAGCTGATGGACAACTCCTGCGAGTGCTGCCGCATCGCACTGGCGCGCACACCGGGTGGCGAAGTCGCCGCGTTCTTCCGCGGCGTCTACGGCGACAACATCCGCGACCACGCCTGGGCCCTGCTGCCCACCGACGGCAAGGCACCGCACCGCGAGCGCGCCACGTTCGACGACTGGCGGATCGCCGCCTGCCCGCACCACGGCCCCGGCCTCGCGATCGCCGCTGACGGCGTGCGTCACGCGGTGTGGTACGAGGCCAAGCACGGCCCCGCGATCTGGTACGGCCAGCTCGATCCCGGCCATCCGCCGAAGCATCTGCTGAAACTCGGCGGCCCCGGCGCCAGCCACGCCGACGTGGCCGTGCACGGCAAGACGGTATGGCTGGCATGGAACCAGGTCGACGCGAACGGCTACACGCTGATGCTGCGCGTTTCCGCCGATGGCGGCCTGCACTTCGACGCGGCGCGCGCCATCGCCCACTCCAGCGCTGCGGTAGGTTCGCCGCAACTGCTGACCCGGCAGGGCCGCGCCATCGTGGCGTGGAATACCGCCGACGGATTCCGCCTCGTCCCCGCCGAGGCCCCGTGATGCGCCGCGTGCTGCTCGCCACCCTGCTCGCGCTGGCGCTGCCGGCCCTCGCCCATGCCGGCACGCCCGCACCGCTGTCCGCGGGCGACGTGCCCGCCCTGCTCAAGCCGCCCGCGCACGGCGTGCGCATTCTCGCGATCTGGGCGCTGGACTGCGCCTACTGCGAGGCGAACATGCAGGCGCTGGCGAAGCTGCAGCGTGCGCATCCGCGCGAGGTCGAGCTGGTCACCGTGGCTACCGACAGCATCGCGCAAGGCGCGCAGATCGCGGCACGGCTCAAGGCAATGCGGATGGACGGCTATCCGGCGCGGGCCTACGCCGAAGCCTCGCCCGAGCGGCTGGATTTCCTGCTCGACCCGAACTGGGGCGGCGAGACGCCGCGCACCGAGATCATCCGCGCCGACGGCAGCCGGCAAGGGATCAGCGGCGAACTCACCGCACCGCAGCTGCAAAAGCTGCGCCCGTAGGAGCGCACCTGTGCGCGACGAGCGAGAAGTGAGTGAAGAGGAGTGAGTAGATAGAGAAAGCATGGAAAGCGGCGCATCCTGCTCCTCTCTCACTTCTCACTCCTCTTCACTCACTTCTGTCGCACGTTACGGCTGATCGCCGGCATCGTCCGCGCTGGCGGCCGGCGCGGGCGCGGAGCTGCCGTCGTCCTCGTCGCCGTAGATCGCCACGTGCGGCACGCCGCTGGCGTCGATCCAGCCGCGGTACATGCCGTCGGTGTTGAACGGGATCGCGATGTTGCCGTGCGCGTCCAGCGCGATCGCGCCGCCGTTGCCGCCCAGCGCGGGAATCTCCTGGTTGATGACGACGGCGGCAGCGCGCTTGATCGGCACGCGCATCTGGCTCACCTGCATGCAGATCGCATGCGCCGCCACGGTGCGGATGTAGTACTCGCCCCAACCGGTGCCGGACACCGCGCAATCGCTGTTCGCATAGGTGCCCGCGCCGATGATCGGCGAGTCGCCGATGCGGCCCCAGCGCTTGTCGACCATGCCGCCGGTGGAGGTGCCCGCGGCGAGGTGGCCGAGCTTGTCCAGCGCCACCGCGCCCACGGTGCCGAAGTGCTTCGCGGCGTCCTCATCCTCGTGCGGCTTGCCGGCGCCGTCTTCCTTCAGCGCCTTCTGCAACTGCTGCCAGCGTTCCTCGGTGCGGAAGTACGCGGGATCGACCAGCGGCATGCCGATGCTCTGCGCGAACGCCTCGGCGCCCTGGCCGGAGAGCATCACGTAAGGCGTCTTCTCCATCACCGCACGCGCCAGCAGGATCGGGTTCCTGATCCGCTCGACGCCGGCCACCGCGCCGGCACGGCGGCTGTCGCCGTCCATGATCGCCGCGTCCAGCTCGTTCCTGCCGTCGTGGGTGAACACCGCGCCCTTGCCGGCGTTGAAGTTCGGATCGTCCTCCAGCACCACGATCGCCGCGCTCACCGCATCCACCGAGCTCTTGCCGGCCTTGAGCTGCGCGTAGCCGCTTTCCAGCGCCTTCGTCATCGCCGCGCGTATCGCCTTCTCCTTCGCCGGCGAGAGCTCGCGCTTGATTACCCCGGCGCCGCCGTGGATCACCAGCACGGGCGGCACGGCGGCGTGGCTCATCGTGGCGACTCCGAGGGCGGCGAGGACAGGCAACAGGCGGCGCGGCTTCACGGGGCTCTTTCCCTGAGGATCAACGGGGAAAGTATAGCGAGCCTGCCTGCCGTCCCCGCGTGAGGAAGCTCAACAGCCGATGCTGGGCGTCAGATCGATCTTGATCGTGTTGTCCTCGATGACCTCGCCATCCTTGTCGGCAAGCTTGCTGCCCACCTGGATGGTGCCCTGCTGCCCGGGCAACATGCGAATCCTCGGATTGCCGGGCTTGGCCAGCGGGCCGCCGCTCATGCTGGCCTGGACTTCCAGTTGTCCATGCTCGGCTGCGACCACGGTGAAACGTCCATGCCACGGAGGCAACTTGCCCATATCGGTCTCGGTCACGTCGTAGAACTGACCCGGTTTCAGGCACATGGTGGCGTGCAGCCGCGGCGGCTTGTCGCCTATGCCCAATGCCAGCTTCAGCGCGTACCGCCCGGCGGCGTTCGCACGCCCTGCTGCAACCGCGGGTGACGCCGGCTGCGTCGCTGCATACACAGTGCTTGCGACCGCCAGCGCCACGCCCACGACGACGAGCGAGCCACACCTGCGGCGAAACCTTCCTGGTTCATGCTGCTTCAACATGGCAATACGCTCCGTGAGTGGATGACGAGGGGACCACGCGCAGCCCACCGGCAGCGCGAACGCGGCCGACTGGGTTTTCAACATCACATTCGCATAGCTGCGCCGTTGCGCGCCGTGCCCGCGCAGCACGGCGGCGTCGCAGGCCAGCTCCTGGTCATGACGCAGGGCCGCGAGCGCCCACCACGCCAGCGGATGGCACCAGAACAGCGCGGCCAGCAATTGCGCGAACAGGCACCACCAGCCGTCGCCGCGCAGCGCATGCGCGTCCTCGTGGGCGAGGATCAACGTCTGCTCGATGGTGTCGTAGCGCTCGGCGAAATCCGCGGGCAGCACGATGCGGCTGCGCCACGCGCCGACCAGGGCCGGGCCGACATCGGCACGGGTGGCGCGCAGCACCGGCCGGCGCGACCGCGCATCCGCCATCGGCGTGGCGCCGCGCAGCCGACGCCGAAAGGCGCGCTGCGCCAGGGCGGCCAGCACAACTACGGCGGCGCCACCGGCCAGCCACAGCAGCATGGCGCCGACGCGCCAGTCGAAACCGCTCGCAACGTCCGCCTGCAGCGCCACCGTCCCAGCCGCAGAAGTGATCGTGTACACCAGCGGCGGCAACGGCGCCGACGCCGCGGCGGCATGTGGCAGCTGGCTGGCCAGCAGCGCCAGTGGCGGCGGCAGCCACAGCTGGAACGCGCGCCCGGCGCCGAACCAGCGACGGCACGGCTTGCGCAGCGCGGCGACGAACAGCACCGCCGCGGTGAAGGCCAGCAGCGCCAGCCAGCCACGGGCGGCCCATGCCGCCGCCAGTGGTGCAAGACCCGGCAGGTGAAGCTCATTCATCGTCGAGCTCCTTCAGCAGCTTGCGCAGTTCGGCGATGTCCTTCTTCGTGAGCTTGCGCTGCTCGGAGAAGTGCGCCACCAGCGGCGCCACGCGGCCGTCGAACAGGCGGTCGAGCAGGCCCTTGCTCTCCTGCGAGACGTATTTCTCGCGGCTCAGCAGCGGCGTGTAGAGATAGCGGCGGCCATCCTTCTCCGCCTTCACCGCCTTCTTCCGCAAGAGGCGGTTGAGCAGGGACTTCACCGTGCCCTCCTGCCAATCCTGTGCCGGGCCGACCTCGGCAAGGATCTCCTCGGCACTGCGCGGCGACACGCGCCACAGCACCTCCATCACCACCGACTCGGCTTCGCTGATCGCCATGACGCCACCGTTTACGCGTGTAAGTGAATTGATGTTTACATGCGTAAATGCATGCCGTCAAGCGACTGCCACACCGCCGCGGATGGACTTGCGACCTTGGTACAGGACGGCCCGGCGGCAATCCGTCGTATCCTTGGCAGCTGGTTCCCCTGCATGAAGGCACGGCAATGGACAAGGTTTGCGCAAACGCCAGCAAGGCTCTCGACGGCCTGTTGTTCGACGGCATGACGATCGCGGCGGGCGGTTTCGGCCTGTGCGGCATCCCCGAGAACCTGATCGGCGCGCTGCTGGAGGCCGGCACGAAAGACCTCACCATCGTGGGCAACAACGCCGGCGTGGACGATTTCGGCATGGGACCGCTGCTGAAGACCCACCAGGTGAAGCGCGTGTACGCCTCCTATGTGGGCGAGAACAAGGAGTTCGAACGGCAGACCCTGGCCGGCGAACTGGAGCTGCACCTCACCCCGCAGGGCACGCTGGCCGAGAAGCTGCGCGCCGGCGGCGCCGGCATCCCCGGCTTCTACACCCGCACCGGGTTCGGCACCCAACTGGCCGAGGGCAAGGAGACCAAGGTCTTCAACGGCAAGGAATACGTGCTTGAGGAATCCATCACCGCCGACGTGGCCATCGTCAAGGCGTGGAAGGGCGACCGCCTTGGCAACCTGGTGTTCCGCGAGACCGCGCGCAACTTCAACCCGATGATCGCCACCTGCGGCAAGGTCTGCGTGGCCGAGGTGGAGGAACTGGTCGAGGTGGGCACGCTCGATCCGAACAACGTCCACGTGCCGGGCATCTACGTGGACCGCGTCATCCAGGGCGCGAAGTACGAGAAGCGCATCGAATTCCGCACCATCGCCGGCGCCAATACCGGCAAGGAAAACCCCATGCGCACCGCGCTGGCGCAGCGCGCCGCGAAGGAGCTGCGCGACGGCTTCTACGTGAATCTCGGCATCGGCATCCCCACCCTGGTGGCCAATTACATTCCCGAGGGCATGGACGTGGTGCTGCAGTCGGAGAACGGCCTGCTCGGCATCGGCCCGTTCCCCACCGAGGCGCAGATCGATCCCGACCTGATCAATGCGGGCAAGCAGACCGTCACCACCCTGCCCGGCTCCAGCTTCTTCTCCAGCGCCGACTCGTTCGCGATGATCCGCGGCGGCCACATCGACCTGGCCATCCTTGGCGGCATGGAAGTCTCGGTCACCGGGGACCTCGCCAACTGGATGGTGCCCGGCAAGATGGTGAAGGGCCCGGGCGGCGCGATGGACCTGGTCAGCGGCGTGCGCCGCGTGGTGGTGCTGATGGAGCACTGCGCGAAGGACGGCTCGCCGAAGATCAAGGAGCAGTGCGAGCTGCCGATCACCGGCAAGGCCTGCGTGGACCTCATCATCACCGACCTCGCCGTGTTCGAAGTGGCCAAGGGCAAGGGCCTCACCCTGGTCGAGCTCAACCCCGGCGTGACGGTGGACGAGGTGAAGGCGAAGACCGGCTGCGCGTTCGCGGTGGGCGCCGCGCTGAAGCAGTAACCGCGGCTACAGCAAACCTGTAGGAGCGCACCCCCGGATCAATTCCGGGGCAGGCTCTGTGCGCGAATGCTCTTGGCTTCGATCAAGCACCGGAGTCAATCGCGCACAGGGTGCGCTCCTACCCTAGATACAGCTCAGGCGGCCGCCGCCGGCAAGGTCTCCGGGAAACGCACACGCGCCACGCCCGGCTTGCCCGGCGCGTGCAGTTCCAGCGGCCAGGCAAAGCGGTCGCTGATGCGCTGGGCGATCGCCAGCTCGAAGCTGAGCCGTTCGTCGCCGGGGCGGATCGGGGCGGCGCCAGCCGCCGCATGGCTCACGGTGATCGCGCCGGGCAGCACGGTGACCACCACGCGGCCGGCATCGGCATGCTGGCAGGCATCGCGGATCAGCTGCCAGCACAGCACCGAGAACGCGCGCGCGGAACCATGCAGCGCGAAGCGCGCCGGTTCCTCCAACTGCAGCTCCACCGACGAGCCGGACATCAGGTCGCGCGCGGTTTCCAGCTCGCGGCGCAGCACGTCGTTCACCACGAACCGCTCCGCGGTGCCACCGGGATCGGATTCGCGCGCGAGGATCAGCAACACCTCGACCAGCGCCTCCAGCTCGCGCGTGGCGCGGTGGATGCGCCGCACCGAGCGCCGCCCGCATTCGCCGAGACCGTCCTCGTCGGCCAGCATGTCCACCGCCATGCGGATCACCGTGAGCGGCGTGCGCAGTTCGTGGCTGGCGTCGCGGGTGAAGTTGCGTTCGCGCTGGCCGTAATCGGCGATGCGCGCGGCGAAGCCGTGCAAGCCGTACGCCAGCGCGACGAGATCGGCGTCGGCGTCCTGCGGCAGGCGCTCGGGCCGCAGCGCGGCCGGATCGGACAGGCCGTCGTGCCACTCGCGGATCAGCCGCGCCAGCGCGCTCACCGAACGCCATTCGCGCCGCGTGGCCAGCCAGGCCAGGCCGGTGACGATCACGATCACCGCGATCGCCGCCGGCAGCGGCGCCTGGTCGTAGGCGCCCATCACGCAGACGATCGCCACCGCCACGAACTGCAGCGCAAACACCCAGGCAATGCGGCGCCGGAAGGCACCGGCACGGAAGATCGCCGCACCATCCACTTCTTTCGCATTCATCTACGTTCGTGCATCACGCCATGTGGGCAGCCGTGGCCACTTCCGCGTCGAGGTCCGCGAGCCGGTAGCCGGCCGAGTGGATGGTATGTAGCAGTGGCCGCGCGAACGGTTTGTCGATGACCCGGCGCAGGTTGTACAGGTGCGAGCGCAGCGTGTCGGAGTCGGGCAGCATGTCGCCCCAGATCTCGCGTTCGATGTCGCGCCGGCTCACCACGCGCGGCGACTCGCGCATCAGGATCGCCAAGAGCTTCAGGCCGATCGGCGACACGGTGAGCTCCTGCCCCGCGCGGGTGAGCCGCAGCGTGGCGGTGTCCAGCGTCATGTCGCCCACGTTGAGCACCTCGGCCGAGACCTGGCGGCGGTCGCGACGGATCAGCGCGCGCAGCCGCGCCTCCAGTTCGCGCACCTCGAAGGGCTTCACGAGGTAATCGTCGGCGCCGGCTTCCAGCCCGATCAGCTTGTCCTCCAGCGTGTCGCGGGCGGTGAGCATCAGCACCGGGGTGGCCTTCTTCGCCTCGCGGCGCAGCTTGCGGCACACCTCCAGACCGTCGAGGCCGGGCAGCATCAGGTCCAGCACGATCACGTCGTAGCTGCTGGTGACCGCCAGGTGCAGTCCGCTGGCGCCGTCGGCCGCGTAGTCCACGGAATAGCCGCAACGCTCCAGGAACTCGCCCACCGTCTCGGCGATCTGGCGGTTGTCTTCCACCAGCAGAATCAGGCCGGCCTGCTCGTCGTGTCCGCTCATGTCGCTCCTCCTGCGTGGCTTCACAAATGTGAAGAGCTAACCGGGCACACGGTGACGACGGCGTGAAAACGGCCCGGAAACGTTCAGCTCAAGGGCGCAGCAAGGGCTGCAGCGCGCGCCACACGTTTTCCAGCACCTTAGGCTCGCCAGCCGCCGTCGGATGCAGGCCGTCGGCCTGCATCAGGGCCGGATCCAGTGCCACGCCGTCGAGCAGAAATGGCAGCAAGGCCACGTGCTTCTGTTTCGCCAGATCGGCGTAGACCGCGCGCAGGCCGTCGCGGTACTGCGGGCCGTAGTTCACCGGCAACTCGATGCCCAGCAGCAATACCTTTGCGTGCGTGGCCTGGGCGGCGGAGATCATCGCCGTGAGGTTGTCGCGCAGCTGGTTCAGCGGCAGACCGCGCAGGCCATCGTTCGCGCCCAGCTCGATCACCACCACGCCGGGCCGATAAGTCGCCAGCAGCGCCGGCAGGCGGTTGCGCCCGGACAGCGAGGTCTCGCCGCTGATGCTGGCATTGACCACGGCCCATGGCGGCACCATCTTGCCAAGACGGACTTCCAGCAGATGCACCCAGCCCTGCTCCGTCGCAATGTTGTGCGCGGCGGACAGCGAGTCGCCCAGCACCAGCACGGTACGCGCAGGCGTGGCCTGCACCGCGACGACGGCGCCGGCCAGCCACAACAGCAAGCACAGGAAACGACGCATGAGCGACACGCCCCACCTTGTCCTGGAAGCGCACGATGTTAGCAAGTCGGTGGACGGCCCCGAGGGGCGGCTGCAGATCCTCGACCGCGTGAGCCTGCGCGTCGCCGCCGGCGAGAGCTTCGCCATCGTCGGCGCCTCCGGCTCGGGCAAGACCACCCTGCTCGGCCTGCTCGCGGGGCTGGACACGCCGAGTTCCGGCAGCATCCGCCTCGACGGCCACGCGCTGGAGACGCTGGACGAGGAGGCGCGCGCCGACCTGCGCCGGCGCCTGGTGGGCTTCGTGTTCCAGTCCTTCCACCTGCTCCCCGCGCTCAGCGCCGAGGAGAACGTGATGCTGCCGCTGGAACTGGAAGGCGACGCGCAGGCGCGCACCAAGGCCCGCGCAGCACTGGAAGCGGTAGGCCTCGCCGCGCGACGACGCCACTACCCCGCCCAGCTCTCCGGCGGCGAGCAGCAACGCGTGGCGATCGCCCGCGCCTTCGTGCACGGCCCGCGTCTGCTGTTCGCCGACGAACCCACCGGCAACCTCGACCAGCGCACCGGCCACCACATCGCCGACCTGCTGTTCGCGCTGAACCGCGACCACCGCACCACGCTCGTGCTGGTGACCCACGACGCACAACTCGCGGCGCGCTGCCAGCGGCGCATCGAGTTGCACGAGGGGCGCGTGCTGGCGCACGCGGCGGCGGCGGTGGGCGCATGAGCGCGTGCATTGCTCCCCGCTCCCGCACACGGGAAGACGCAAACATCCCTTCCCTCTCCCGCTTGCGGGTACGCGGGGAGGCGCCATGGATGGCGCCGGCTTTGAGGAGCGAGGAGAGGGGTCGGGGGAGAGGGTCTTTTGCTTCTCTCGCTGGATACGACACCAAAGCAGTTTCGTGCGCCCTTTGGGCGCGCGAGCTACTTTTCTCTGCGTGGCCAGAGAAAAGTAGCCAAAAGAGAGGCCACCCCGATGGCGCGCCCTCCGCCCATCCATGGGCTCCGGGTACGCGGGCGGGTTACGGGGTTTTTCGACGGGACTCCTGTCCCGGCGAAAAACTGGCCCGCATCCCTGCGGGCCATCCTGCGGACTTTCCTCCACCCGCCCGCCGCGCCATAGGGGCCCCGGGTAAA
>Ga0209026_1000076_pt1 | contig 201975 bp, 185 predicted proteins | sample AraplaCL_Col_mCL_FD_184262 | JGI IMG/M metagenome (GOLD analysis project Ga0209026, IMG submission 184262) | Arabidopsis root microbial communities from the University of North Carolina, USA - plate scrape CL_Col_mCL (SPAdes) (version 2) | ecosystem: Host-associated > Plants > Roots >... | reverse complement strand
GCCGGTCCTCAGCAGACCCCATAGAGCAGCGGCCAAGCGTCGACTGCGCACAGAAGCAAGCACTCGGCGAGGGATTAAGCTCATAAGGGATTGACAAGGCAAGGCCCGTTACAGAAGAGCGGTTCAGAGATTCCGTGAAAAACTGAACCGCTCTAGGGCTTCAGCCGGTCAACCACCGGTCGCCGGCGCCAGATTATTCTCGCGCAAAGCCCCTTCGCCCTCTTGCCGGATACTTTTCAGGACTTCCAGCGCCGCGTCCCGCAGCTCGGGCGCGAAAAGGCGCAGAAACCGCGCCTCGTGCGCGTCGATGATGGCATGCACCGTCTTTACCCTCTCCGTACCGGTTCTCGTGAGGCGAAGAGCCTGCGACCGGCCACCGAGGGGGACCCGGTCGACAAGCCCGGCTTTGGTCAGCCCCGTCATCAAGGGAGCCATGTTGGCGCGCTGGATGCCGAGGCTACGTCCGAGATCGCTCTGGGTGCAGCCGGGATTGGCATCGATCAGCGTCAGAATGGAAGCTTCGACCGGCCTGAGCTCGATTGCCTGAAGCCTTGAGCCGAGATCGGCCATCATCACATTGGACGCCCTCCTCAACTGATAGCCAAGCAGGGTCTCGAGCGGGTCGCTCAACTTCGATGTACGGGCGTCGATATCCATAATGCAGCTATAATGCTATTGCACATAACAATCAAATGATGCTATGAGACATAACATTACCGGCGAGGAGGTCACATGCCGGTATTGGAGGAGCTTCTTTCAGATATCTGCAGATGCGCCGCGATCCGTCGATCAACGATCGCAACAGCTTCGTGCACATTCGCGCCAGCTGGCGTGAGGCGCCTCATTTTGGATTTCACCGCGGCTCGCCCGGCTCTGGCGAGGCTTTACTCAATTCGACACGGGTCGCGATCTTGCGGCCGGTTCACTTTTGATGGGCAGGACCAAACGGCAAGAAGGACAGCATCATGACAACAGAACATCCCGAAAAAAATACCGTCGCCTTTGTCGTTGAAGCCGGCATCGCCTGGGTCAGCTTCAACCGGCCGGAGAAACGCAATGCCATGAGCCCCACACTCAATCGGCGCATGATGGAGGTTCTGGACGAACTTGAATTTCGGACCGATGTCGGCGTACTGGTTCTGTCCGGTGAGGGTACGGCCTGGTCAGCAGGTATGGATCTCAAGGAATATTTCCGCGAGACCGAGGCTCGCGGTCTACAGGGTACACGAAAGGCGCAGCGTGAGAGTTACGGCTGGTGGCGCCGGTTGCGCTGGTATCAAAAGCCGACCATCGCCATGGTGAACGGCTGGTGCTTCGGCGGGGGTTACGGGCCTCTTTTCGCGTGCGACCTCGCCTTTGCTGCCGATGAAGCCAAATTCGGGTTGAGTGAGATCAACTGGGGCATCCTGCCCGGCGGTGGCGCCGCCAAGGTTGCGACCGAACTCACATGCTTCCGCAACGCCATGTACCACGCGCTGACCGGGGAGAACATTGGCGGCAGGACGGCGGCCGAATGGGGCTTCGTCAACGAATCCCTGCCGCTTGCGCAGTTGAAGGCGCGCGTGAGCGATGTCGCCAACATCCTCCTGCAGAAGAACCCGGTCGCGCTCAAAGCCACCAAGGATGCCATACGCCGCGTGCGCGAGATGACCTACGACAATGCCGAGGATTACCTCGTCCGCGCCCAGGAAGCAGCCAACAGTTATGATAACGAGGGACGCAAGGAAGGTATCAAGCAGTTCATCGACGACAAGACCTACAAGCCTGGGCTTGGTGCCTATGACAAATCCAAGCATCAGGCCTGAGGAGCGCCTACCATGACGGTCGAGACCACTCATGCACGCCCATCGGCTCTTCCCAGCGGTTCGTTGGAACGGCTGCTCCGTCCGAGATCGGTGGCGATCGTCGGCGCCTCCGACAAGCCCGGCGCGCTTGGCGCTTCGGTATTGTCCAATCTCGACCGCAGCGGCTATGCCGGTGCCATTCATCTGATCAACCCCAAACGGACCGAGATCGGGAACCGGCCCTGCCTCGCCTCGATAGATGACCTGCCGGACGGGGTGGACGCGGCCGTTCTTGCCGTGCCGCGCGCTGCCGTGCTTCCCTCTATCGAGGCGCTTGCCCGCCGACGTGTCGGTGCGGCGGTGATCTTTTCGGCGGGCTTTGCAGAGGGCGGTGAGGAAGGATTGGCCGATCAAGGTGAGATCACCCGCATAGCGAGCGAGGTGGGAATGGTGATCGAGGGGCCGAACTGCCTCGGCATGGTCAACCATGTTGACCGCATCCCCCTCACCTTCATCGAAACCGCATCAGAGGCACTAGGCGCCAGGGCGGGCATTGCGATCGTGTCGCAGAGCGGTGCCATGGCTGCCGTCCTCGGCGTGACCTTCGCCAGCCGCGATCTCGGCCTCTCCTATTCCATTTCGACCGGCAACGAAGCCGCAAGTGGCGTCGAAGACTACGTGGAATTTCTGGTGGAGGACACCTCCACCAGGGTCATCGCGATGATCGTCGAACAGTTTCGCAAGCCCGCCCGTTTCCTTGCCGCGGCGCACAAAGCACATGCGAAGGGAAAGCGGATCGTCCTTCTTCATCCTGGACGAAGCAGTGCGGCGCGTGAATCCGCCGCAACTCACACCGGCGCCATGGCCGGGGACTATCAGGTCATGCGCGCCAAGGTCGAACGTGCCGGCGTTATCCTGGTCGAGACGCTTGAGGAACTTGGTGACGTCGCCGAGATCGCCCTGCGATGTCCGGTGCTTTCCGCCGGCGGCCCGGCAGTGCTTGGCGAATCCGGCGCGTTCAAGGCGCTGACGCTCGATCTGTGTGAGGAGCTTGGGCTGGATCTTCCTCCCATTAACGATCAGACCGCGCCAGCGCTGCGTGCCGTCCTGCCGCCCTTCGTCGGCGTCAGCAATCCGCTGGATCTGACGGCACAGGGCCTCGTCGAGCCAGACCTTTACCACCGATCACTCACCGCCCTCTTCGACGATACCCGTTTCGCCAGCATTGTCGCCTGCATCATCCAGACCGACCCCGTCACCTCGGCCATCAAGCTGCCGCCGATCCTGAAAGCGGTGCAAGAGCGCAAGCCGGTAAAACCGCTGATCTTTGCAGGACTCGACGAGGGTGCCCCCATCCCGGCCGATTATATCGCGCAGTTGCGGGCGCTCGGCATCGTCTATTTCCCGTCGACCGAACGAACCTTCCGGGCGCTGAAACGCATTGACGCATTCGCGGCTCGCGACATTGCCACCGGCACCGCAGCTCCGGTCGCGATTACCGGCCTCCCCTCGCAAGGAGGCGTCATTCCCGAATATCGAGCCAAGCAAATCCTGGCGCCGCTTGGAATTCCCTTTCCTGAAGGTCGCCTGGCGACAAGCCTTGAGCAAGCCCTGGCGGCCGCTGCCGCGATCGGGTATCCGGTGGTGCTGAAGGCGCAATCGCCCGATCTCAGCCACAAGAGCGATGCAGGTGGCGTCGTTGTCGGATTGGCGGACGCAACCAGCCTCAAGGAGGGCTGGGCCAAGCTGCATGCCGATGTCGCGCGCCATCGCCCGGACCTCACCTTGGACGGCGTGCTGATCGAAGCCATGGGCAAACGCGGCATCGAGCTGATCATCGGCGCCCGCAACGATCCGGATTGGGGACCTGTGATCCTCGCAGGCTTCGGCGGCATTACGGCGGAGATTCTCGGGGACGTCCGCATTCTGACGCCCGACCTGCCCGCTGACGCTATCATCCGCGAGCTACATCGGCTGAAGAACGCGCCTTTGCTGCGCGGCTTTCGCGGCTCGCCGCCGCTCGACGTGAATGCCGCCGCCCGCATCGTCGCCACACTCGGCCAACTGCTGCTGGCCGAACCGGCGATCAGGGAAATAGACCTCAATCCCGTCGTGATCTATCCCGACGGCGAAGGTGCGGTGGCGCTGGATGCCTTGATGCTGACGGCATCCGAGCCGACCCGTGTTTGAGCTGCAAGGCTTGCCTTTTCGAAATCCGATCACGGCCAGTCCGAATAGCCCGACGAAAGCATGTCGCTGCGCGCGACTTCCGCCTTCCTGGCAAAATCGCGGTAGCTTGCGGGTGAAAATCCGGTCTTTCTCTTGAAGAAATGACTGAAATAGGTGGGATCGCGAAATCCAAGACTGTCCGAAATCTCCTGGACGGTCCTGGCGGAGCGTTCCAGCCTCAGTTTCGCCTCCTGGACGACGCGTTCATGCAGGAGCTGTACGGGAGAGCGCGAAAGCGCGCTGCTGCAGATGGAATGCAGGCGGTCGGTGGTGACGCCGAGTTCCCGCGCATAATCGCTGATCGGCCGGTGCTGCCGGAACCAGATCTCCACCAATTGCCGATACCGCTGCAGGGTCGAGGCGCCGCCGCCACGGCCGCGCTGCTCGGCCGCCTCGCTGCCGCCCGTGCGCCACAGCGTCATGAGGATCAACCGCAAATAGGCGGAGATGACCATCCAAGAGGCACGCGAGGGGTCGCCAAGCTCCCGCACGAAACCCGTCACCAGCGGCAGCGTCTCTTCGACGGCATGCGGCGTCGGTTCGTCCGTCAGCCAGGGCCGCTCGCTGAAAGTCCGTAGCGCATAGGATTCCGCTTGGTCGCCGATCGCGTCCACCATGATCTGCGGCGACGCGCCGATCAGGAAGCCTGCCGCACCCGCAGCCATGCGAAGCTCGCACCGTGCTTGCGGTGGCAGATAAGCGAGCGCCGGCCCTTGCAGCGATCGTTGCTCCTCCGGCTCGAACGACAAGGCAGCTGTTCCGGCCTGCAGCAGAAACAGATGGTGGAAATCGGCATAGATGCCTTTTTGAAAACGGATCGTCCGGTGCGACAGCGATGGCTCCCGCCACTCGCCGCGTGCATGGTGATGGATGCCGCCATCGGAAACCATGAAGCTCTCCTCCTGCCGGCACCGCGATACCGCCGCCGGAAATGCCAGATAATTACAATATTAACCCAGAAAAACACATTCATTCTCAATTGCAATGGCGTAGTCTCATCTCATGAGCCTCTGGGAGGAGGACTCCAGACAACAGATGCCGAATTCGAGGCCCATTCTGGCCGCGCGCGTCTGCGCGCGCCTTCTCCCGTTGATGCGTTTGAGGGAAAAACCCGCGGAGGAGCGGACGATCGCGATGTTGGTGGCAAAGCTTCTGATCAATGACGAGACGGTGGATGCGTCAGATGCATCCACCTTCGAATGTCTTGATCCGGCGACGGGCGATGTCGCGACCATTGCGCCCGCCGCCTCGACATCGGACGCAGCGCGGGCGGCCAATGCCGCGGCCGCTGCCTTTCCCGCATGGTCGGACCTAGGACCGGGTAAACGCCGGGCCATGCTCAATCGGGCGGCAGATGTTCTCCTTGCGCGATCTGCGGATTTCGTGGCAGCGATGATCGCAGAGACCGGGGCAACCGCCCTTTGGGCGAGGATCAATTGCGATCTTGCCGCCGACATATTGCGCGAGGCGGCCTCGATGACCACGCAGATCGCAGGTGAGATCATCCCCTCGGGCATTCCCGGCAACGTCTCCATGGCGGTGCGCCAGCCCGCCGGCGTCTGCGTCGGCATCGCGCCCTGGAACGCACCGATCATCCTTGGTGTGCGCGCGATCGCCATGCCGCTTGCCTGCGGCAACACGGTCGTGCTCAAGGCTTCCGAACTCTGCCCGAAGACCCATTGCCAGATCGGCGAGGTCATGCGCGAGGCGGGCTTTCCGCCGGGTGTCGTCAATGTCGTCACCAATGCTCCCAAGGATGCCGCCACCGTCGTCGAGGCCCTGATCGCCCATCCGGCGGTGCGGCGGATCAACTTCACCGGCTCGACGCGCGTCGGGAGGATCATTGCCGAAACGTCGGCGAGATATCTGAAGCGCTGCCTGCTCGAACTCGGCGGAAAGGCGCCCTTCATCGTGCTTGCCGACGCCGACATCGACGAAGCGGTCCGCGCCGCCGCCTTCGGCGCCTTCATGAACCAGGGCCAGATCTGCATGTCGACGGAACGCATCATCCTGCTCGAGGAGATCGCTGATGAATTCGTCGAGAAATTCAAGGCGAAGGCCGCAACGCTCGTGGCCGGAGATCCAAGTCAAGGAAACACGCCGCTTGGAACCATGATCAACGCCGAAGCAGTGCGGCGGATCAGGGCGCTCGTTGACGATGCCCTGCAAAAGGGAGCGGTCGTCGTCTGCGGTGGACATGCGAACGGCATGCTGATGGATGCGACCGTTGTCGATCACGTGACGCCGGCCATGCGCCTCTACCGCGAGGAAAGCTTTGGACCGCTGGCGGCGATCATCCGCGTCGACAGTGTCGAGGAGGCCATCACTATCGCCAACGACAACGAATACGGACTGTCCTCGGCGGTGTTCAGCCGCGACATCAACCAGGCGCTGGCCGTTGCCAAACGTATCGAGACGGGCATCTGCCACATCAACGAGGCGACGGTTTCCGACGAACCGCAAATGCCCTTCGGCGGGGTGAAGTCGAGCGGTTATGGCCGGTTCGGCGGCGGGGCCGCGATCGACGAATTTACCGAGCTACGCTGGATCACGCTGGCATCCGGCACGCGTCACTATCCGATCTGAGCCGCATTAAGGCGCTCAACGGGCAAGACTGAAGAACAAGCACCGGGGCGAGAGGGCCTCGAAAATGGGGAGGAACGATTGCATGACCAACAATCTTATCGGAACGGGTATCAATGCCGCATCGCTGACGCGACGTTCGTTCATGGCGGCAACGGCTGCAGGGAGTGCAGCACTGGCTTTTGGCGGGCGGGCGGCATTCGCAGCCGACGATACGCTCAAAATCGGCTTTATCAGCCCGCGCACAGGCCCGCTCGGCGGCTTCGGCGAGACGGACGGCTATGTGCTGGAATTGGCGCGCAAGGCGCTGGCCAATGGATTGCAGGCCGGTGGTAAGACCTGGAAGGTCGAGATCCTCGACCGCGACACGCAGTCCGATCCGTCGCGCGCCGGCCAGTTGGCAAAGGACCTGATCAACAACCAGGCGGTCGATCTGATGCTGGCGGTCTCGACGCCTGAAACCATCAATCCTGTCGCCGATGCCTGCGAGGCGGCGGGCGTGCCGTGCCTGTCGACGGTCATGCCGTGGGAAGCCTGGTATTTCGGGCGGGGCGCCAAGCCCGGCGCGGCGTCGCCGTTCAAATGGACCTATCACTTCGGCTTCGGCGTCGGTGAGTTCCTAAAAACCTATATCTCGCAATGGAACCTGATCGAGACCAACAAGAAGGTCGGCGTCATGTATCCGAACGATGCCGATGGCAACGCGATCCGCGCCAATCTGGCGCCGGCGCTCGCCAAAGCCGGCTTTACCATCGTCGATCCCGGCGCCTATGAGACGGGAACTACGGATTTTTCGTCCCAGATCGCGCTCTTCCGTCAGGAAGGCGTCGAGATCTTCAACAGCTTCCCGATCCCGCCGGATTTTGCCGCCTTCTGGCGTCAGGCGGCGCAGCAGGGCCTGATCCAGCAGATCAAGATCTGCCAGGTCGCCAAGACCGGGCTGTTTCCGTCCGATATCGAGGCGCTCGGCGACCTCGGCATCAACATCGCCAGCGCGGCCTATTGGCATAAAGCCTTCCCCTACAAGTCGTCGCTGACCGGCGTTTCCGGTCCAGAGCTTGCCGACGGCTACGAGGTGGCGAGCGGCAAGCAATGGACGCAGCAGCTCGGCGCGAGCCTGGCGCTTATCGACGCGGGGTTCGACGCGCTCAAAGCCGCCTCGGATGCGAAGAGCAAGCAGGCGGTAGCCAAGGCGCTGAGCACGCTGAAAACGACGACGATCGCCGGCAAGGTGGATTTTACCAGCGGCCCTGTCGCCAATGTCTCTCCCGGACCGATCATCGGCACGCAATGGGTCAAGGCGAAGGCCGGCTCGAAATTCGCGCTCGACTATGTCGTGACCGAACACGCCACCGATCCGAATGTGCCCGTTGCCGCCAAACTCATCGCCTACAATGGGTAGTTCTATCGTGCAGGGACAAGAAGGACATCGGCCGGGCGGCGAGTTTCTCGCGGCCAAGGGGATCCACAAGCGCTTCGGGGCGCTTGTGGTCCTCGAAAATCTCGACTTTTCCATGGGAGACGGCGATGCCGTCGGCATCGTCGGCCCGAACGGAGCCGGCAAGACGACCTTGCTGAGCGCACTGGCCGGCGCCTTTGCGTTGAACGCAGGAACGATCACCTTCGATGGCCGCAATGTGACGGCTTTGACGGCGGCCGATCGCTGCAGGGCGGGTCTGGTCAGGACGCACCAGATTCCAAAACCGTTCAGCGGCATGACGACCTTCGAGAATGTCTTCGTCGCCGCCGCTCACGGCAAGGCATGGAGCCGTGACGAGGCCTATGAGCGCGTTGTCGATTCTCTGCGGCTATGCGGCATGCTCGGCGTCGCCAATCGCCGCGCCGACACGCTCGGCCTGCTCGATCGCAAGCGGCTTGAGCTGGCTCGCGCGCTTGCGACCGGTCCGCGCCTGCTGCTGCTCGACGAGATCGGTGGCGGGCTGACGGATGGCGAGGCACAAGAACTCGTCGGCACCATTCTCGAACTGCGGCGGCGCGGCATCGGCATCGTCTGGATCGAGCATATCGTTCACATCCTCTTGCAGGTCGTCGAACGGCTGATCTGCATGGATGCCGGCAAGATTATCGCCGATGGCGATCCGAAGGCCGTCATGAGCGATGCCGAAGTGGTGCGCGCCTATCTTGGAGGAACGCCCGCATGAGCATTCTTTCCATTCGCAATCTCGATGTCAGGCACGGCCTTTTGCAGGCGGTGCGCGGCATCAGTTTCGATCTCGCCAAGGGCGAGGTGCTGGCACTTGTCGGCGCCAATGGAGCAGGCAAGACGACGCTGCTGCGGTCCATCGCCGGTGCGCATCTGGCGAATGCCGGCCACATCCTGCTCGACGGTGAAGACGTCACGGCGGTTCCCTCGCACAAGCGTATCGCCAGGGGCATTGCACTCGTTCCGGAGGGGAGACGGCTATTCTCGCAGATGACGGTCGTGGAAAATCTGCTGCTCGGCACCAGCGCCGGCCGCAAGGGTGAGTGGACGGTTGAGCGGGTCTTCGATGCCTTTCCGAACCTGAAGCCGCGACGGCACGCCAAGACGGGCCATCTGTCGGGTGGTGAGCAGCAGGCAACGGCGATCGGTCGGGCGCTGATGAGCAATCCCGACATTCTCCTGCTCGACGAGGTCTCTCTCGGCCTGTCGCCGCTCGTTGTCGATCGCGTCTATCAGCAACTGCGAGGGCTCTTGTCTTCTGGCACGACCATCGTGCTCGTCGAACAGGATTTGGCGCGCGCCATGGCCGTCGCAACGCGTGTCATTTGCATGCTGGAGGGCAGTATCGTGCTCGACAGGCCGGTAAGTGGCGTGACGCGTGAGGAGGTGACACGGGCCTATTTCGGTCTGGATCGGGCGACAGCTAAGAGGAGTGTCTCGTGACCAACACCCTCATCCAAGGCATCCTGCTCGGCGGCTATTATGCCGTCATCGCCTGCGGCCTGTCCTTCATGTTCTCCGTCATGCGCATCATCAATCTCGCGCATGGCAGCCTTGCCGTTGCTGCTGCCTATGGCCTCTGGCTGCTGGCGGCAAAACTCGGCATTCCGCCCTTCATCGGCCTGCTGGTCGTGTTGCCCGTCATGGCAATCATCGGCTGGCTTTTGCAGCGCTTCATCCTCGAGCGCAGCGCACGCGGCGGTACGCTTTTGCCGATCCTGACGACCTTCGGCTTGTCGATCGTCATCGATAATCTGCTGTTCGAACAATTCGGGGCGGATACGCGCTCGCTGGCGCCCTTCATCGGCAATCTCTCCTATGCGTCCTGGCAACTGCCCGGTCACGTCTTCGTCGGCAAGCTTGCCGTGCTGATGATGGTGACGGCAATCGCCGTCATCGGAGGGCTGCAGTTGTTCTTGAGCCGCTTTGCACTCGGCCGTTCGATCCGCGCCACGGCGGAGGATCCGGATACAGCCGGTCTCGTCGGCATCGATGCGCGCCGCGTCAACGCTGTCGCGACTGCGATCACCATGGTCACGGTCGGCATTGCCGGTGCGTTTCTGGCCATGCGGGCGACCTTCAATCCTTATTCGGGCGGGCCACAGCTATTGTTTGCCTTCGAGGCAGCCGTCATCGGCGGTGCCGGTTCGCTCTGGGGAACCTTGCTCGGCGGCATCGTGCTCGGGCTGGCGCAGTCGATCGGCGCCCAGATCCATCCACAGGGCTTTCTGATCGGCGGCCATATTGCCTTCCTCATCGTTCTTTTCGTGCGGCTGCACCAGTTCGGCTTCCTGAGCTTCGGTAAAATCCGCACGCGTCTTCGGAGCCCGTCATGAGTACGATCGCGCCTGGAATTTCCGTCGAGCGCTGGACCGCGTCCTCGCGAATGACACTTGCTGCGATGATGGTCGCGGTCGGCCTTCTCGCCGCAATGCCTACCATCGCCAGCGCTGGCGTCACCGATCGCATGACCGCCCTCTTCATCTACGTGATCCTGGCGGCCATGTGGAATGCGCTCGCAGGATTCGGCGGCCTCGTCTCCGTCGGCCAGCAGGTGTTCTTCGGGCTTGGCGCCTATTTCACCATTCGTCTGGCAGATGCAGGGCTCGATCCCTTCGTTTCGCTCATCGCCGCAGCAGTCGTCACCGGTGCCATATCGCTACCACTCTCGTGGCTGATGTTGCGGCTGAAAGGAGGCGAGTTTGCCATCGGCATGTGGGTACTGGCCGAGCTTGCGCATTTGCTCGTCAATCTCGATCGGCTCATTCAGGGCGAAACCGGGACCTCGCTGATTTCCTTGAACGCCTATGACAGCTCCACGCGGCGCGTGGCGATCTATTGGCTGGCGCTGGCGGCCATGGTCGCTCTTCTCGGGGCGCTCTTTGCTCTGATGCGGAGCAGAGCTGGCGCCGCCATGCAGGCAATCCGCGATAACGAGGATGCTGCAACCTCCGTCGGCGTCCGTGTCGCGGCAACAAAACGCCTGCTCTTTGTTCTTGCCGCCTTCGGCATCGCTGTTGCCGGCGGCCTGTGGCTGGCAACGGCCGTCACCTTCCAGCCCAAGACCTATTTCAGCGTGCAGTGGACCGCCTACATGATTTTCATGGTGCTGGTTGGCGGCATCGGCAAGTTCGAGGGCGCGATCCTCGGCGCCATTCTCTTCTTCATCGTCGAGACCGTCTTCGGCGGAACGGGGGTCTGGTATCTGGTCGGCCTCGGCGCGACAGCGGTGCTCTTCTCCCTCTATCTGCCGCGCGGCCTCTGGGGCGAAATCGAACGCCGCTTTGAACTGCAGCTTCTGCCCGTGGGCTATCGGCTGACGTTTTCTGATCTCCTCAAGGATAGACAATAGCGGCGAGCGTTCGCTCGCATTTCATTGGAAAGGTGAAATCATGCTTTTCGGCAAGACCATCCTCATTACCGGCGTCGCCTCGGGCATCGGCGCGCGTGCCGCGGAACTTGCAGGGCAAATGGGGGCCGACGTCATCGGCGTCGATGTCCGGGAACCCTCGTCGGGCATCAGTTCCTTCATCAAAGGGGATCTTTCGACCGCCGCCGGCGTCGAGGACATCGTCAAACAACTGCCCAACCGCATCGATGCGCTGGCCAACGTCGCCGGCCTCTCCGGAAGCACCGGCATCGCGGCGACACTGGCCGTCAACTTCTATGGTCTGCGCGCTCTTTCGGAAACTGTCGCACCTCGGCTGCGCGAGGGTGGAGCGATCGTCAACGTCGCCTCGATCGCCGGCTATGGCTGGCGCGCCAATCTGGAACGGGCAAAGACGTTGACCGCCATCGAGGGCTTTCCGGATGTGGCCTCTCTGGTCAGCGAATACGGACTGAAGAACGAGGAAGGCTATCCGCTCTCCAAGGAACTGCTGCTGCTCTGGACGATGCGCTGCGCGCACCAGTCTCTCTTCAAGGCGCGCGGCATTCGCGTCAATGCCGTCAGCCCCGGTCCGGTCGAGACGCCGATTTTGAAACAATTCCGTGCCGTGCTCGGCGATGCGCGTGTCGATAGCGATATCACGCGGGTCGGCCGGGCCGGCACATCGGCCGATATCGCGCCTGCCATCCTATTCCTGTGCTCGGACGGCGCGCGCTGGATCAACGGTGCCAATCTGCCTGTTGATGGCGGATTGGAAGCCTCCATCAATGCCGACGTGCTTGGCTTTTGAAATTCCATCCTCATCAGGAGACACGAGATGAACATTTCCCTTCTTATCAACGGCGCCGACAGGCCGGCGGCGAGCGGCCGCACCTACGACCGCCGCGATCCTTTCACCGGAGAGCTGGCAAGCACGGCGCCGGCGGCAGGACCTGAGGATGTCGCCGCCGCGATCGAGGCTGCCTCCAGTGCCTTTTCCGCATGGTCGAGCACAGGCCCCGGACAGCGCCGCACGATCCTCGCCAAGGCTGCCGACATCATGGATGCCAAGGTCGGCGAGTTTACCAAGCTGATGATGGAAGAGACGGGGGCGACGGCGCCGTGGGCCGGTTTCAACGTCATGCTCGCGGCCAATATCCTGCGTGAGGCTGCCGCCATGACGACGCAGATCGGCGGCGAGATCATCCCGTCCGACAAACCCGGTACGCTTGCCATGGGCGTCCGTCAGGCAGCCGGCGTCTGCCTTGCCATCGCTCCGTGGAATGCGCCTGTGATCCTGGCAACACGCGCCGTTGCCATGCCGATCGCCTGTGGCAACACCGTGATCCTCAAGGCTTCCGAACAATGCCCCGGCACACAGCGACTGATCGCCACCGCTCTGAGTGAGGCAGGCCTGCCGGCCGGCGTCATCAACGTGATCACCAATGCGCCTGAAGACGCGCCCGGTATCGTCGAGGCGCTGATTGCCCATCCCGCCGTCCGTCGCGTCAACTTCACCGGCTCGACGAAGGTCGGCAAGATCATCGCGGAGCTGAGCGGCAAGCACCTGAAGCCCGCTCTTCTGGAGCTCGGCGGCAAGGCGCCGCTTATCGTACTTGAGGATGCGGATATCGACGGCGCGGTCAACGCGGCGATCTTCGGTGCCTTCATGCACCAGGGCCAGATCTGCATGTCGACCGAACGCATCGTCGTCCATCAGGCGATCGCGGATGCTTTCGTCGCCAAGCTTGCGGCGCGTGCCGCTGTTCTGCCCGCCGGCGATCCGCGCGGCCATGTTGTCCTCGGCTCGCTGATAAGCCTGGACGCTGCCAAGAAGATGGAGGAGCTGATTGCCGATGCTGAGGCGAAGGGTGCCAAGCGCGTGGCCGGCGGCAAGCGTAACGGCACCGTGGTCGAAGCCACACTGCTCGACTTCGTCACGCCTGACATGCGCGTCTATTCGGAAGAATCCTTCGGTCCGGTGAAGCCGATCATCCGCGTGGCGGATGAGGACGAGGCGGTGCGTGTCGCCAACGATACGGAATATGGCCTGTCATCCGCCGTCTTCAGCCGCGACGTGCAGCGGGCGCTCGCCGTGGCTGGCCGCATCCAGTCCGGCATTTGCCACATCAACGGTACGACCCTGCATGACGAGGCGCAAATGCCCTTCGGCGGCGTCAAGGGCAGCGGCTACGGCCGCTTCGGCGGCAAGGCGGCGATCGCCGAGTTCACCGACCTTCGGTGGATCACGATCGAGGATCCGAACCAGCACTATCCTTTCTGAGGGGCACGGCAACGCTCACGATCGCTGACATAGATCAGGCGTTGGTCAAGACGGTCTAGGATCGCAGGAGGCGCAATCAGCGCCTCAAAACCCCGCTTTCCGCATGGACCACCCATGCGGATCTTGCCCGACGTCTCGATCTGGTTCCATCCATTCAAGGCATCGGTCCCCGCACCACGTTGACCCTGGTCATCCGTATGCCCGAACTCAGGCGCCATCTCGCGCGAACAGGCAGTGGTGAATGACCTATTTCAACGGGAGCACGTCGTCTAATTGTAAGAATGCCCCTGCGGGACAAGCCGCTTCCAGCATCCTTGATACATTACTGGACCTCGTGCACATAGCGATGGCTTCTGGTCGTCGCGCGATGCTTTGCGACGAGAACCGGAAGCGCGGACTGATCATAGGCCACTTCGTCGATCGTCAGCACGGCGCTGGGCATGGCCAGCTGCAATAGTCGGCAATCCTCCTCCGTCGCCATATCGGCGGCAATCTGCTCTCGCACGGCGGAGATGCGAATCCCATAGCGATCGAGAAGGAAGAGATAAAGAAGGGAGGGAATCTCCTCCTTCTTGTCTGGAAATTCCGGCAGCATCCGTGCCGGAAGCGCCATGACTTCATGCATGACCGGATGGCCGCCGACGCTGCGCAGCCGGTGGATTGAGATGACTTCGGACGCATCGTCAAGCCGCAATCCCGACCGCTCCTCTTCGTTCGCCTCACGGCGTTTCAACGAAAGAATGTCGGATGTCGAGTTTTGCAGCGAACCATCGAGCCCATGCAGACGAAAATACTGGAAGAAAAAACGCAGGCTGTGCTGCGGCGTGCGACCGGTGACCACGGTCCCCGTCTTGCGCCTGCGGCTGAGCAGGCCCTCATTGGTCAGGTCCTGCAGGGCGCGCCTGATGGTGCCGACGGCAACCCCAAACATTTGCGACAGCGCGATCTCGCTCGGCAAGACCGTGCCGGCTGGCCATTTGCCCATCATGATCGCTTCCGTGATCTGACGCTTCACAATCTCATAGAGCGGAACGGATAGCTCGGATGCACGCGGCACATCTGCTGAAAATTTGGGCATTTCGCGCAACTTATTTGCCTCTTATTTGGAGTTGACTCGAAGCCTGGGCGGCCGCATCATTACTATATAGTTTATATAAATATGAGTGCAGAACCTCCAAATGTTTCTGCCCGTCTTTTTCGGAAATTCGAGCATGCGCGATCAAGTCTTGTCATCTTTCGAGGCGCCATTTGCAAGCGCCTTGAAGATCATCGAAGAGAACGTCGAAAGCGCCGTTGGCGATCTCGCGCGAATGATCGCGCTCGACACTTCTTTTCCGCCCGGAGACGGCTATTCGGCATTTGCGGAGCTGATGGTGAGCCTGCTTGAACCTATCGGTTTCGATTGCCGTCAGGTGATCTTGCCGGAGGAATTGTGGCGGGTTGGCAATGGTCCGGCCAGGGGGCCGCGGGTCAATCTCATCGCCGAGCGATCCGGCACTAAACCGGTCTGCGGGCTATACTACCATGTCGATACGGTTCCAGCGGCTCCCGGCTGGCAACAGGATCCGCTCAGTCTGCGGCGCGACGGCGAGCGCCTCTTTGGGCTTGGTGCCGCGGACATGAAAGGCACCATTGCGGCAACGCTGCTTGCGCTGCGTGCTGCCGAGACCTGCGGCGTCGAGCTCGCCTACGATCCGATGCTGCTTCTTTGCACCGATGAAGAAGGCGGCCTCTATCCCGGGATCCGATATCTCGCCGAACAGGGCATGCTCAAGGGACATATCGTCAATTTCAACGGCTCGGCAGCGCCGCGCATCTGGGCCGGCTGCTTTGGCGTCTTCAATCTCCAGGTCACTGTTCGTGGCCAGGCCGTTCACGCAGGCGAAGGCAATCGAACCGGTTCCGGCATCAATGCCATCGACGGCGCCCTTCCTCTTCTCAACGCTCTTTGCGCCTTGAAGCCGCAGGTGGCGGCCTTCGCATCCGCCTTGCCGGCGCCGCCGCATGCAAGCGGCCCGCTGCGGCCGCAGCTTTCCATCGCCGCCGTCAATGGCGGCACGTCCGGTGGCCAGGTTCCCGCCGAGCTGAAAATCCTCGTCAGTCGCCGTTACGCGCCTGAGGAGAATTACGAAACGGCAAGGGCTGAGATCGAAGCGCTTGTACGCGCCGTCATGGCGAAATCGCCGGAGCTGCAGGTCGAAATCGATCTCGTCGGCCATCTGATCCCGACCGCCGACCCGGATGGTCCGCATTGGCCGCGCTGGCAGAAGGCTCTCAGTCTCGGCTTCGGCTATCAGGATTCCGATTTTAGCAAATGGGGGGCCGCAAGCTGCTCGGACTTCGGTTACGTGCAGCAGACAGGCATCATGCAGGAAGTCCTGCTCGGCGGCCTTGGACGTCCGGAGAGCTGCATCCATAGCGCTGAGGAACATACGACGACCTCGGACATCATCGCGCTGGCGCAAAGCATCCTCGCCTACCTCGCCCGCGACTTTGCAACCGACCTCATTCCAGAACACGCACCGGCAAAATAAGGGAACACTACGATGCTGAAGCTTAATCGACGTCATTTCCTGGCAAGTACCGCCGCCCTCCTCGCAACGCCCGCCATCGGCCTTGCTCAAGGCGCCGCTCCGGCCAAGGGCGGCACATTGCGTATCTCCGTCGATCAGGCCGCAAGCGTGATCCATCCGCTGCTGACGCGCGTCAATCCGGAATACATGGTCACCGAGCTGCTCTACAGCAATCTGACCCGGCTGAAAGTCGATATGACGGTCGAGCCGGATCTTGCCGAAAGCTGGAGCGCCAACGATGCGCTGACGGAATGGACGTTCAAGCTTCGCAGCGGCGTCAAATTCCATGACGGCTCGCCGCTGACCGCCAACGATGTCGTTCAAAGCTTCAAGGCGATCCTCGATCCGAAGAACGCTTCGCCGGCACGCAACAATGTCGGCCCGATTGCCGATGTGATCGCGGCCGATCCGCTGACGGCCGTCTTCAAGCTTTCCACCCCTTACGCCGACTTCCCCGTGGCAACAGCCTACACGGTCGCGCGCATCATCCCGGCCTCCATTGCCACCGGCGACTTCAAGACGCTGTCGACGACGGCTGTCGGCACCGGCCCGTTCAAGCTTGTCTCTTACGAACCCGACCGGCTGATCGTCGTCGAACGCAATCCCGATTATTACGATGCGAAGCGTCCCTATCTCGATCGCGTCGAAATCCAGGTTTTCCCAGATACTTCGGCGCAGACCTCGGCTTTGCTTGCCGGCGACATCGACATCATTTCGACCGTGCAGCCGACCGAATATCTGCGGATGAAGGACGCCCAAGGCGTCAATCCGCTCCGGGTGCCGTCAGGCCAGTTCTGCAACATCAATTTCGGCTGTGACACCAAGCCCTTCAACGATGCGCGCGTGCGCCGCGCGCTGGCGCTGACCGTCGACCGACAGGCGATGGTCGATTTTGTCACCGAGGGTTTCGGCACGCCGGGCAACGATACCGCCCTTAACTCCTCCTATCGCTTCTATGCCGATCTGCCGCTGCGCCAGGCCAATATCGCCGAGGCCAAGAAGCTTCTTGCCGAGGCAGGTTACCCGAATGGCTTCGAGGCAACGCTTATTGCATCGGACAAGCCGAGCCAGCGCACTCAGCTCGCTGTCGCCTTGCGCGAGATGGCAAAGGAAGCCGGCATCAACATCAACGTCCAGACGATGCCGCATGCAACCTATCTGGAGCAGGTGTGGAAGAAGGGCAGCTTCTATGTCGGTTTCTACAATATGCAGCCGACCGCCGACGCGATCTTCAAGCTGCTCTACACCTCCGATGCCGCCTGGAACGAAACGCGCTGGGACAACGCCGCCTTCGACAAGGTCGTCAACGAGGCACGTGGCATCACCGACGAGGCCAAGCGCAAGGAGCTTTATGCCGAGGCGCAAAAGCTGATGAACGAGGAAGTACCCTCCATCATACCGGTGTTCTTCGACGTTCTCGCCGCCCGGCGGGATTGGGTCGCCGGTTTCGAGGTCCATCCCCGCGCTTCCGTCTTCCGCCTCGACTATGTCTCCCTGACGGACAAGGCGCCGAAACGGAGCTGATGGCGCCGAAACGGAGCTGATGGCGCCGACCGCTGAATAAGCGCCGCGGCACGATACGAAGTTCGCGACGTATCCCGTAGCAAGAAGACCGGCCTATTTCGAGGCCGGTCCCTCCAACGCCAGGGAACGGCCTTGTCACCAAATTATCTTCTGAAGCGGCTTTTGATGATCGTCTACACGCTCTTCATCGTGTCGCTCGTCGTCTTCGCGATCACCCAGGTCCTGCCGGCGGATGCCGCCGTGATGATGCTTGGGGAGAACGCCACCGACCAAGCGCTCGAGGCGCTGCGCCAGCAGATGGGGCTCAACGATCCCGTCTGGCTGCAATATCTGCATTGGCTGGGCGGTGTCCTGCATGGCGATTTCGGCCAGTCGCTGCGCACCGGCCAGCCCGTCGGCCCGGCCATGCTCCAGGCGCTCGGCCGTTCGCTTCTCATCGCTGTCCTGTCCATCGCCTTGATGCTCGTGCTCGCCATACCACTCGGTGTGCTTGCCGCGTGCCGCCGCGGCAAGCTCGCCGACATGATCGTCAGTCTCATCTCCTATGCCGGCGTATCGCTGCCGGAATTCGTGACGGCGACGCTTGCGGTGCTCTTCGTCGCCGATTGGGCGAAGCTTTTGCCGCCGACCGGTTATGTGCCGCTGACCGAGAATTTTCCCGATGGCCTCGCCCACCTGGTACTGCCGGTCTGCGTGGTGTCGATCATCCTCATCGCGCATGTCTCCCGCATGGTGCGTTCCGAACTCGTCGACGTGCTGCATACCGACTACATCCGTGCGGCGCGGCTGAAAGGTCTTTCCACGTCAAGGGTGCTGTTTGGCCATGCCTTGCGCAACGCGCTCTTACCAACCATCACCGTCGTCGCGCTCGATGTCGGCTATCTCTTGGGCGGCATCATCGTCGTCGAAGAAATCTTCGCCCTTCCCGGCATTGGCAGGCAATTGATCATCGCGATCCAGACGCGCGATCTGCCGGCAATCCAGGCCGGCGTGCTGCTCATGGCGGCCACCTATTCCATCGTCAATTTCGTCGCCGACATTCTCTACGCATGGCTCGACAAGAGGATCCAGTATGATTGAGCTTCTCAAACGGCTGCTGCGCACGCCGCAGGGCGCGGTCGGCCTTGTCCTGGTCATCCTCGTCTTCATCGTCGTCATCTTCGGTCCCCTTCTTGCCCCGCGCGATCCGGAAGCCATGTCGATACTTGCCCGCTACAAGGGGCCGAGCGCGAATTTCCTCCTCGGCACGGACCAGTATGGCCGCGACATCCTGAGCCGCCTGCTGATCGGCGCGCGTTCGACCGTGACGATGGCAGTCTTCGCCACGCTTGCCGGCACCTTTGCCGGAGCCTTTATCGGCACGGTATCCGCCTTCCTGGGCGGGCGTGCCGACGAGATCATCATGCGCACCATCGATGCGATCATGGCGATCCCGAACCTCCTGTTCGCGCTTTTGATCGTCAATCTGCTCGGGTCCAGCAGCATCAATGCGCTGGTCGCCGTTGCCGTCGCCTTCGCGCCAGGCATGGCGCGCATTACCCGCAGCGTTGCGCTTGCCGTGCGCAAGCAGGACTATGTGAGCGCGGCGATCGCCCGCGGCGAAAGCTCAAGCTACATCATCCTGCGCGAGATGCTGCCGAATGTCGTCGCCCCCATCGTGGTCGAAACGACGATCCGCGTTTCCTTCGCCGTCATGCTGTTTGCGACGCTGAGCTTCCTCGGTCTCGGCGCCCAGCCGCCCGCGACCGAATGGGGCCTGATGGTCTCGGAAGCGAGACAATATATGCACATCAGCGCCGGCATCCTGATCTGGCCGAGCCTTGCAATCGCCATCGTCGCCATCGGCTTCAATCTTCTTGGCGATGGTCTGCGCGACGCGCTCAACCCGCGCACCGGAGGCTGAGATGACAGAAACGGCAAACAATACTGTCCTTCAGGTCCACAACTATTCGCTCGACTATCTGACGGCGGGTGGCACCTTCCGTGCGCTGAAGAACATCAATCTCGAAGTCGGTGCCGGCGAAATTCTCGGCCTCGTCGGCGAGTCCGGTTCCGGCAAGACCTCGATGGCGTGGTCGATCATGCGCTACCTGCCGGCAAACGCCCGCGAGACCGGCGGCGAAATCCGGCTTCGCGGCGAAAACCTGACGGCAAAATCGCCGGCCGAGGTCAATCGCATGCGCGGCAAGCGGATCAGCATGGTGTTCCAGGATCCCGGCACCTCGCTCAACCCCACGCTTTCGCTCGGCACACAGCTCACGGAAACGTTGAGGCGCCATCGCGGCCTGACCGGAAAGCAAGCCTGGAGCGAGGGGGAAGCCATGCTGGATCGCGTCGGCCTCAAGAGCCCGGCGGAAATGATGAAGCGCATGCCCCACGAAGCATCTGGCGGCGAGAAACAGCGCGTGGTCATCGCCACCGCCTTCGCCTGCAATCCGGAATGCATCATCTTCGACGAACCGACGACGGCGCTCGACGTCATCACGTCCCGTCAGATCCTTGATCTCTTCCTCGGCCTGCAGGCCGAAACGGGTGTCGCCTCGCTCTATATTTCGCATGACCTTGCCTTGCTGTCGCGCACCGCAAGACGGGTTGCCGTCATCCGGCGCGGCGAAATCGTCGAACAGGGCGCGGTCGATGACATCTTCAATGCGCCACAGCACGATTATACGCGCCAGCTGATCGCCGCGGTGCCTCGGCCGAGCGATCGCTTGACGCAGACGCGCCCGTCCTATGAGGACCAGCCGCTGATGAAGGTCGAGAATGTCAGCGTGCACTACGGCCGCAAGCCGTTCCTGTCGGCACTGACTGGCCGGTCCTTCGAACGCTTCGCGGGCAATCGCGCCGTCAGTCTCAGTGTCCAGCCCGGAGAAATTCTTGGCATCGTCGGGGAATCCGGCTCCGGCAAATCGACGCTCGCCAAGGCGGTGACCGGGCTCAATCCTTTCGAGGGCCAAATAACCTTTGCAGGGCGAAGGATTGCGGGCCTTGCCGACATGGACCGGGCCTATCGCAAGAACGTCCAGATGATATTCCAGCATCCGGACGCCTCGCTCAATCCGCGCCAGAAGATCCGCGAAATTCTGGCGCGGCCGCTCAAACTCTACGGCAGCGGCGAAGGCGGCAGCCTTCCACAGCGGATCGGCGACATGCTCGAACAGGTGCGCCTGCCACGCACCCATGCCGATCGCTATCCGCATCAGCTCTCCGGCGGTGAAAAACAGCGTGTTGCCATCGCCCGCGCCTTCGCATCGAGACCGAAGCTGGTGATCTGCGACGAGATTACCTCCGCGCTCGACGTTTCGGTGCAGGCCTCCATCATCGAGCTGCTCTTGGAGCTGCACCGCGAGCATTCCACCGCCTTCCTCTTCATCACCCACGATCTCAACCTCATTCGCCAGATCGCCCACCGCATCGCGGTGATGTATCGCGGCGATCTTCTTGAAATCGTGCCGGCGGAAGAGATCACCAGCCCCGAACGCGCCGACTATACGCGCCGGCTGCTTGCGGCCGTGCCGACCCCGGCCGGCGCCCCACGTCAGAACCAGACTTCCAAGGAGCATTAAAATGGATCCGAAATCCCTCATCGGCAAAATCGATGAGAAGAGCTGCCTCGACTTCCTGTCGATGATGGTTCGCCACAAGAGCCACTCTCAGACAGAGGGTGAGCGGGAATTGGCGCGCGTCATGGCACGCGAGATGGAAGCAATCGGCGTCCAGGCGGAGCTGCAGCCTTTTGATGATGGACAGCGCTTCAACGCCATCGGGCGTCTGAAGGGCACCGGCGGCGGCAAGAGCCTGCTCTTCAACGGCCATCTTGACACCAACCCGGTCACCGAGGGCTGGACCGTCGATCCCTGGGGCGGCCTCGTCGACGACAAGTTCATCTATGGTATCGGCGTATCCAACATGAAGGCGGGGGATGCCGCCTATTTCTGCGCGGTCAAGACCTTGCTTGATGCCGGCGTCAGGCTCAAGGGAGACGTGATCCTGACCTATGTCGTCGGTGAACTTCAAGGCGGTGTCGGCACGCTTGCCGCCATCCGCAACGGTGTCAAGGCCGACTATTTCATCAACAGCGAGCCGAGCGACCTTGCCGCGGTGACCATGCATGCCGCCGCGCTGAGCTTCGTGATCGAGCTTACCGGCGACACGCGGCATCTGTCCAAACGCGAGCAATCGGTCGATGCCATTGCCGCTGCCTGCGATCTCATACCGCGTATCAATGCCATGACCTTCAGCGAGGCCAGAAGCGACGTGCACCGCTCGATCAATCGCGGCCATGTCGGCGTCGTCCATGGTGCGCTCGGGCGTGAGCTGGAGGAATGGCGGCCGCCGCAGGTTTCTGACTTTGTCCGCATCCGAGGTTCGGCCCGCTATGCGCCCGGCCAGACACAGGAAGGCGTCCTTGCCGATCTCGCGGCGGAATTGACCGACCTCGAAAAGCGCTTTCCCGGACTGAAGGCCAAGCTGGTGCCGGAGATGATCGAGGGTCGTCCTCTGATGCCACCGTTCGAAGTCTCGCCGACGTCACGCATCGTAACCTCGATCAACGCCGCCTATGAGGCTGTCCGCGGCGAAAAGCAGCCGACGGGCGCAATCACGCCCACGCGCTTTTACGGAACGGATGCCGGCCATCTCTATCATGAACTCGGCATGGAAGGCATCGTCTGTGGGCCCGGTGGCCGGTACAACACGATGCCGGACGAACGCGTCGACATCGTCGACTATCTCGACATGATCCGTGTCTACATGCTCGCCATCCTCGACATTTGCGAGATTGCCTGAGACCGGATGTTTCCTCGTTGCGAATATGATTGGCGTATCGCCAAGGCACACGCCGAGATGGACGCCGCCGCCGTCGATCTGCTGCTGATCGACAGCGGCGAGCTCCTTGCGTGGCTTACCGGCTACACAGTCTCGCAGACCATGTATCGTGCTGCTTTTCTGCCGCGACACGGCGCACCCTGGTTCGTCCTGCGCGAGCTCGACGAAGTTCCATGTCGGGAAAAAACCTGGATTTGCGACATCATCGGCTTTGCCGACACCACCAATCCGCACAAGGCCATCGCAGACAGCATCCGCGATCGAGGCTTCGCCAATGCCCGTATCGGTGCCGATTTCGGCTCGTACGGCTTCAGCGCCGATACGGCCGACAGGCTTCGGGCGTACCTGCCCGAGGCGCAATTCGTTGCCCTTCCCGGTATCAGCGACAGTCTGCGATGGGTCAAATCGGCCCTCGAGATCGCCGTTCTGACGCAGGCAGCCGGCATCGCCGACAAGGCGATGCTCGCACTGGCGCAGACTGCTCGGGCCGGCTCTTCGACCCGTACGGCTGCTGCAACTGCGGCGGCAACCTTCCTGCTTGAAGGTGCTGATAGCGGCGAGACCGGTCCGATCGTCAAGGCCAGCGGCGACCACCAATTCCTGCATGGCTCCTTCAAGAGCGAATTGCTTGATGATGGCGATATCCTGCATGTGGAGCTTATTCCGCGCGTGGGCGGCTATGGCGCCCGTTTGATGCGGCCGATCGTCATCGGCACCGCATCGGCAAGGCTTCAGGATATCGCTTCGCGCATTGTTGCGTTGCAGGACCGGCAAATCGACGCCATGAAGCCGGGCGCCTGCGCTTGCGAGGTAGACGCCATTGTTCGACAGGGGCTTATCTCGTCCGGTTTGAGACAGCGTTACGACAACGTGACGGCCTATACGCTTGGTCTTTATACCCGCACACCGCGCACCAGCGACTTCTCCCGGGTTTTTCTGCCGAATGCGACATGGCCCCTGGAAGACGGCATGGTTTTCCATGTCTATGCGACAGCTGCCAGGCTTGGATTCAGCGAAACGGTGGTGGTGACTGCGCAGGGCGGAAGACGGCTGACGACGACCGGGCGGCGGCTTTTCGTGTCCGGGACTTAACGGGTTCGAACACCCAAAACTAGTGACTTTCTAAAGTTGCCTTCGTTCGAGCAGGCTATTTCAGTGGCCAGTTGGTTGTGACGAGATCGGGGCCGCTGACCTTTCCCAGCCAGTTCTCGCTGCTGAATTCAAAGGACGGGTTGGGCGATCCGGCACGAGGCTCGAGCAAGCGTTATTGGCCGCCAGCGCTGGCAAAAATGGCGCTGACGCCGCTCACAATTTCAACATGCAAATAGGCGGCCTGCGCAGCAGCCGTCGCGTCGGCCCGCATGATGGCCGTCACGATCTCTTCATGCTCGGCATATGATTTCGTCAACCGGCCAGGTAGCCGGAACTGCGCTCGACGGAACGGCGCAAGCCTAGCGCGGCTCTGAGTCACCAGCTCAAAAATATGCTCATTATGCGCACCTCGATAAAGCCGTGTATGAAATTCGACATTATAGGCGGCATAATCCTCTTCGGCCCCCTGGTGAACAAGCCGGGCTGAAGCCCGATGCTCGATTTCCAACAGACGCCGCTCGTCCACGGTCATGCGCTCCGCCGAAAGCCGCGCGCACATCGCCTCAAGCTCCGCCATCGCCTCGAACATCGAATGGAGATAGTCTTCGGTGACGTTGGTCACCACCGCGCTGCGGTTCGGCTCGCGACCGACAAGACCCATCGCTCCAAGTTCGCGCAGCGCCTCGCGTACGGGTGTGCGCGATACCTCGAAGCGCGTCGCAAGCGAGATTTCGTCAAGCTTCTCACCCGGCAGCATTTGCCCTGTTACGATCATGTCGGCGATCGCCCGGACCATCTGTTCGACGGTCTTTCCTTCCCGAATGACCCCTTTGCGCCTGACTTGTCCCGACACTGATTCTGCCTTTTCACGTTCTGCATACACATGCATTTGCTGCGTATGAAAGTCAAACATTCAGTCAAACCGTTGATTTCTCGGAAAGAAATCTCTTCCCGCTGAGGGATTATGACTGGGGCCCCGCATATCCGGTTGGGCGCGATGATCCATTTATAGGCTTCGCATATATTTTAATCACTTTAGGACTTAAAGTGTATGCACTTTTCAAAAGAGCTTTGGCCTGAATTGAATATAATTACGCAAAATCCATAGCTTACAGTCTGGCATGCGCATTGCATGCAGTTTGATGCACCCACACTAACCGGCCCCTCGCCGCAAGGAGCATCGTGATGACCAAACTCCTTTCCATGAACCGTCGCAATTTCCTTCAGACATCCGCCGCCGGCGCGCTTGCCGGCCTTGCGCCCGGGCTTGTGGCAAATCGCGCCTTCGCGCAGGCGGCATTGACCGTCGGCTTCATCTATGTCGGCCCCAAGGATGATTACGGCTATAACCAGGCGCATGCGGAAGGCGCTGCCGCCCTCAAGGCGATGGCGGGCGTCACCGTTGTCGAGGAAGAAAACGTTCCAGAGACAGTCGACGTGCAAAAGACCATGGAATCGATGATCAATCTCGACGGCGCCAAGCTCATTTTCCCGACCTCCTTTGGCTATTTCGATCCGCATATGCTGGCCATGGCCGCGAAATATCCCGACATTCAATTTCGGCATTGCGGCGGGCTCTGGCAGAAGGACAAGCACCCGACGAACACGGGTTCCTACTTCGGCTACATCTTTCAAGGCCAGTATCTGAATGGCATCACGGCGGCCTACACGACGAAAAGCAAGAAGATCGGCTTCGTCGCGGCAAAGCCGATCCCGCAAGTTCTTCAGAACATCAATGCTTTCCTGCTCGGCGCCCGCTCGGTGGATCCGGCCATCACTTGTCAAGTGATCTTCACCGGCGAGTGGTCGCTTGCGGTCAAGGAGGCGGAGGCAACCAATGCGCTCGTCGACCAGGGCGCCGACGTCATCACCTGCCATGTCGACAGCCCCAAGGTGGTGGTGCAAACGGCGGCGGGCCGCGGTGCCTTCGTCTGCGGCTACCACGCCAACCAGAGCCCACTTGCAGCCGAAAAATACCTGACCGGAGCCGAATGGGCGTGGGGGAATGTCTACAGCACCTTCATCAAGGAGGCGCAAGCCGGCCAGGCCCTGCCGAATTTCGTTCGCGGCGGCCTGAAGGATGGCTTCGTCAAGATGAGCGCGCTTGGTCCGGGTGTTTCCGACACGGCCCGCAAGGCGTTCGAGGCGACGAAAGCACAGATGATGGCCGGCGGCTTCTCCGTCTTCAAGGGTCCGCTAAAGGACAACAAGGGCAAGCAGGTCATCGATGGTGGCAAGGCCTATGCCGAAGACGCGATCGAGCTGGAAAGCATGGATTATCTGGTCGAAGGCGTGGTCGGGTCCACGGCCTAAACCCAAAGGGAGGGAAGCGTCATGACGGTCAAGGTCGATGATCCGGCAATCTCTCTTTCCGCCACCAGGAGGCGGACGTCGCTGCGCCCTCTCCTGGGATGGCTGGCGCGGCGGGCCGAACCTGTCGTCATCACGCTTGGCGGAATTTTCGCCGGCCTGGCGCTTTTCTCCCTCTTCCTGCTCACGCTCGGCAAGTCGCCGCTCGTGCTCTACCAGCTGATGTATACTGGCGGCTTCGGCAGCTGGTTTTCCGTTCAGAACAGCCTGAGCCGCGCCGCGCCGCTGCTTCTGACCGCGCTTTGCGTCGCGTTGCCGGCCCGCCTCGGGCTGGTCATCATCGGCGGCGAAGGCGCGGTCGTTCTCGGTGGCGTGGCAGCGGCTGCGATCGCCCTGCCGCTTGTCGGCACGGCGCCGGTTCTCATCGTTTTGGTCCTCATGGCCGTTGCCGGCTTTGTCGTCGGCGGTATCTGGATCAGTCTTGCGGGTCTGCTGCGCCATTATCGGGGCGTCAACGAGACCATTTCCTCGCTTTTGCTCGCCTATATCGCCATCGCCTTGATGAACCAGTTCGTCGAAGGGCCGCTGCGCGATCCTGCCAGCCTGAACAAGCCTTCGACCAAGCCGCTTCCCGCGGGCTATATGCTTGGCAACATTCCCGGCATGGAGGTGCATTGGGGATTGGTGATCGGAATTGTTGCTTGCATCCTCTCATGGGTACTGATCGAGATGACAAGCTTCGGCTTTGCAGCGCGCATCGCCGGCGGCAATGTACGCGCCGCCCAGATCCAGGGCCTGCCGGTCGGCAAGCTGATCGGCGGGCTGACCGCAATCGCCGGCGGTTTCGCGGGTCTCGCCGGCATGGTAGAGGTCGCCGCCGTCCAGGGCAGTGCCAACGCTTCGCTCGCCGCCGGTTACGGCTATACCGGCATCCTCGTCGCCTTCTTGGCGCGCCACAATCCGCTGGCAATCATTCCGGTCGCCTTCTTTCTCGGCGGCATCGCCGCCGCTGGCGGCCTGATCCAGCGGCGGATGGGCCTGCCCGATGCGACCGTCCTCGTTCTGCAGGGCACCCTCTTCATCGTCATCCTGTTTTGCGAGACCTTCTACGGCCGGTTCAGGATTTTCAATCCCGACCTCTGGGACACTGGGGACTTCAAAATGGGAGAAGCATGATGGGCGACGCAGCCATCGGCATCTGGGGCGTGCCCCTTGCTATCCTCGCCGGCGCGATTAGAGTTTCGACGCCCTTCATTTTCGTCAGCCTCGGCGAGACCATCACCGAGCGCTCTGGTCGCATCAACCTCGGCCTCGAAGGCACGCTGGTGTTCGCCGCCATGACCGCCTACGCCATCGATGTCATGACCGGTTCGCCGTGGCTTGGTGTTCTCGCCGCCATGGCGACGGGTGCCATTTTCGGCGCCATGCACGGCTGGATTTGCAAATGGCCGAAGGTCAATGACATCGCAATCGGCATCGCTATGATGCAATTCGGGCTCGGTCTTGCCTTCTTCCTCGGCAAGCCCTTCATCCAGCCGGCCGCACCGCACCTGCCCTCCATCCCCTTCGGCGTCTGGTCCACATCAGCGCCGGTGCGCGCGGCGCTCGATATCAACTCGCTCTTCCTGATCGGTATTGCGCTTGCGATCCTACTATGGTGGGCGTTGCGCAATACCAGGATCGGCCTCATCCTGCGCGTCGTCGGCGACAGCACCGATGCGGCGCGTGCCATGGGCATTCATCCCGATCGCATACGCCTGATCGCCACGACCGCCGGTGGATCACTGGCAGCCGTCGGCGGCGCCTACCTGTCACTCTATTATCCCGGTTCGTGGAACGAACGTATCTCGTCCGGCCAGGGCCTCATGGCGGTTGCCCTCGTCATCTTCGCGCGCTGGAACCCGATCGGCTGCGTCGTCGCTGCCCTGCTCTTCGGCGGCGCTGGCGCGCTTGGTCCCGCTCTGCAATCGGTCGGCGTGACCGAAGGTTATTATCTCTTCTACGCCGCACCCTACGTGCTGACGCTCGTCATCCTGATTGCCACATCCTCGCCAACCCGCTCGCTCGCGGGTGCTCCCGGGGCATTGTCTTTGACCAAATAGGAGATCTGCCATGAACAGCCTTCCGAAAGCGGAACTGGCCGGCCAGACGCTGAGCCACATCGATGCCGATCCCTATCCCTGGCCCTATAACGGCGATCTGCGGCCAGACAATACGGCGCTCATCATCATCGACATGCAGACGGATTTCTGCGGCAAGGGCGGCTATGTCGATCACATGGGCTACGACCTGTCGCTGGTCCAGGCGCCGATCGAGCCGATCAAGGCCGTCCTGTCTGCCATGCGAGCCAAGGGCTATCACATCATTCACACGCGGGAGGGCCATCGGCCTGACCTCGCCGACCTGCCGGCCAACAAGCGCTGGCGCTCGCAGCGCATCGGCGCCGGCATTGGCGACAGCGGACCATGCGGCCGTATCCTCGTGCGTGGAGAGCCCGGCTGGGATATCATCCCCGAACTCTATCCGATCGAAGGCGAGGCAATCATCGACAAACCGGGCAAAGGTTCCTTCTGCGCGACCGATCTCGAACTGATCCTCAACCAAAAGCGCATCGAAAACATTATCCTGACCGGGATCACGACCGACGTCTGCGTCTCGACCACCATGCGTGAGGCGAACGACCGCGGCTTCGAATGTCTGCTGCTTGAGGATTGCTGCGGCGCGACCGATTACGGCAATCATCTCGCCGCCATCAAGATGGTGAAAATGCAGGGCGGCGTCTTCGGCTCAGTCTCCAATTCCAAGGCGCTGATCGAGGCGCTGCCATGAATACCATCCGTGACACACCCCTTCCGCAAACGGGCAGGGCCGTTGGCATCGACACCCTCGACATGACGATGCGCTTCGGCAGCTTTACGGCCCTCGACAATGTTTCCGTTAGCATTCCGGCAGGCAGCTTCCATGCGCTGCTCGGCGAAAACGGCGCCGGCAAATCGACTCTCGTCAAATGCATCATGGGCTTCTATCACGCGACCTCCGGTTCGCTTTCCGTCGATGGCCGGGAAGTGACGATCGCCTCGCCAAAGGACGCCGCGACCTACGGCCTTGGCATGGTCTATCAGCATTTCACGCTGGTACCGTCACTGACGGGCGCCGAAAACCTCGTCATCAGCCGGGCTGAGGTGCCCGCTGTCATCAACTGGGCTAGGGAGCACCGAGATCTCACCGCCTTCATGGAGCGCATGCCCTTCAAGATCCCGCTCGACCGTCCGGTCAGCGAGCTTGCCGCCGGCGAAAAGCAGAAGCTGGAAATCGTCAAGCAGCTCTATCTCGGCCGCTCCTTTCTCGTACTCGACGAGCCGACATCGGTGCTGACGCCGGCCGAGGCCGATGAGATGCTCGGTCTCGTGCGCGAAATGACTAAGCGCGGCGAACTCACCGTGCTGATGATCAGCCACAAGTTCCATGAGGTGACGAAATTCGCCGACGCGGTCTCGATCCTGCGACGTGGCAAGCTGGTGGGCAGCGGCAAGGTCGGCGAGCTATCGACCTCAGATATGGCGGCGATGATGATCGGCGACGTCAAGCTCGCGGAGCTCGACACGCGCGTCCCCGTCGCGGACACGACAAAAGCGGTCCTCCATGTCGAGCAGGTAAAGGCGCCGGATCGTTCTGGGCTAAAGACCATCGAGATCGCCAGGCTGATGGTGCGCTCCGGCGAGATTGTCGGCATCGCCGGCATTTCCGGCAATGGCCAGAAGGAACTGACGGAAATCCTTGCTGGCCAGCGCCCGGCGGATACCGGGAGGGTCATGGTCAATGGCGAGGTCTACGGCGCGACCAGGCCGCAGACGCGCCGGAACAATGTCCGCTTCATTCCCGAGGAGCCTTTGCAGAATGCTTGCGCGCCGAAGATGACGGTCAGCGAAAATCTCGCCTTCCGCACCTTCGATGTCAAATCGGACGGCAAGGATGCGATTTGGCTGAACTCGACGAAGATGAAGAGGCGCGCCGCCGAATTGATCGCCGATTTCAAGGTCAAGACCGTCTCCTCTTCGTCACCGATCGCGGCGCTTTCGGGCGGGAATGTCCAGCGTGCCGTGCTCGCACGCGAGCTGACAGGCAAAGTCGATCTTCTGATCGTCTCAAATCCCTGCTTCGGCCTCGACTTCTCCGCCGTCGCCGAGATCCGCGCCCGTATCATGCGCGCCCGCAATGCCGGCGCCGCCGTGCTGCTGCTCTCGGAGGATCTCGACGAACTGCTCGAGATGTCCGACCGTATCATCGTGATTTCGCAAGGCAAGCTCGTCTACGAAACACCGGCACTTTCCGCCGATATCGGCGTGATTGGCGCTCACATGGCGGGGCATCATTGATGATCGATATCAACGCAGAACCCTTCGCCTTTACCGCGAAGATCGATCACATCGCCTTGATCGTGATCGACATGCAGCGTGACTTCGCCGAGCCTGGCGGCTTCGGCGAAAGCCTCGGCAACGATGTCAGCCGCATCACGAAAATCGTGCCCGATGTGAAACGGCTGATCGAAGGCTTCCGCAAGGCCGGCCTGCCGGTCATCCACACGATGGAATGCCACAGGCCCGATCTTTCCGACCTGCCACCCGCCAAGCGGGACCGCGGCAATCCTTCGCTGCGCATCGGCGACGACGGCCCGATGGGCCGCATCCTTATCGCCGGCGAATCTGGAACGGCGATCCTGCCGGAGCTTGCGCCCATTAACGACGAGGTGGTGATCGAGAAGCCCGGCAAGGGAGCGTTCTATGCCACCGATCTTGGCGAGATACTGCAAAAGCGCGGTATAACTCAACTCGTCTTCGCGGGCGTCACGACGGAAGTCTGCGTCCAGACGACCATGCGCGAGGCCAATGATCGCGGCTACGAATGCCTGCTCGCCGAGGAGGCGACCGAGAGCTACTTCCCCGAATTCAAGACAGCCGCCATCGCCATGATCCGCGCCCAGGGCGCGATCGTCGGCTGGACGGCGCATGTGGACGACATATTGGAGGCGATAAATGCCTGAAACGACCCGCGAACTCTTGACGTCAGGCGGCTGGAAGGACCTTGAATTCGGCCCCTTTCGAACGGATGTGACGATCCACTGGGTACGCCCCTTCGAAGGCGACCAGCCGGGCGTGGCGCTGCTGAAATACGAGGCCGGAGCCTCGGTGCCGCGTCATCGCCACGAGGGGCTCGAAACCATCCTGGTGCTCGAAGGCACCCAATCCGACGAGGCCGGCGATTACGGCAAGGGCAGCTATGTGGTGAATGCTGCCGGCACCGAACATTCGGTGTGGAGCGACACCGGCTGCGTCGTGCTCATCCAGTGGGACCGGCCCGTCAAAATACTTGAAGGGGAAACAGCATGAGAGCGGCACCAGCTTTCGATATCGCCTCCCTGCACGCAGCCTACCGCAACGGTCTGACGGCCGCCGACATGATCGACACGGTGTTTGCGCGCATTGCCGAGGTGAACGATCCAGGCATCTTCATCCATCTTGCCGGCATCAGCGATCTGCGGGTTGAGGCTGAAGCACTGGGCGTCTTCGACCCCGCGGCAAAACCGCTTTGGGGCATTCCCTTTGCAGTCAAGGACAATATCGACGTCGCCGGCATGCCGACCACAGCCGCCTGCCCCGACTACAGCTATGTGCCAAAAGCCGACGCGACCGTTGTCCGGTTGTTGAAGGCGGCCGGTGCGCTCGTCATCGGCAAGACCAATCTCGACCAGTTCGCAACCGGCCTTGTCGGCGTGCGCTCGCCCTACCCGATCCCGCGCAATGCGATCGATCCGGATCTGGTGCCTGGCGGCTCCTCCTCCGGCTCGGCGGTTGCGACCGCGCAGGGCATCGTCAGCTTCGCGCTTGGCACGGATACGGCTGGATCCGGGCGCATCCCGGCCGGGCTCAACAATATCGTTGGGCTGAAGCCGTCATTAGGCGCAATTTCGACCACGGGTGTCGTACCTGCTTGCCGTACGCTCGATTGCGTCTCGATCTTCGCGCTTACGGTCGATGATGCCTGGAAAGTCTTTTCCATCGCCTCCCAGCCGGACCCAAGCGACGACTATTCGCGAACCATCCCAGCTATTGGCTTCGGCGCGACCACACCGATCTTGACGATCGGCGTACCCGCCAAGGGCGATCTCCGCTTCTTCGGCGACGACGCGATGCGGGCGTCTTACGAGGCCGCACTTGCCATGCTTTTAGATCTTGGCCACCGCCTGGTGGAAATACCCTTCGGCGATTTCTACAAGACTGCGGATCTGCTCTATGAAGGCGCATGGGTCGCGGAGCGCTACGCGGCCGTAAAAGAGTTCTTCGACAACAGGGAGGCCAGCTTTTATCCCGTCACGCGCAAGATCTATGGCGCTGCGAAGACGCTTTCGGCGGCCGATGCCTTCAACGGCTTCTATGCCCTGCAGGCGCTAAAGCGGAAGCTTGCGCCTGTCATCGCCTGCGTCGATCTCTTCTGCGTGCCCACCGCGCCGCGCCATTATACCCGCGTGGAGCTGGAAGCCGAACCGATCCGCGAGAATTCGCGGCTTGGCACCTACACGAATTTCGTCAACTTGCTCGACATGTGCGGCATTGCCGTGCCGACGGGAGCCCGCAGCGACGGATTGCCAGCCAGCGTCACCTTGCTCGCGGCGGGCGCGCGCGACGGACTGACCGCATCGCTTGCCCGCGACATCCACCGCGCAAGCGGCCTGACGCTCGGCGCCACAGGCCACGCTCTGCCAACCTCGACCGCACCCGCCACGGTGGAGGTCAGCGGCATGATCAATATCGTCGTCGTCGGCGCGCATCTGTCGGGCATGCCATTGAACGGGCAATTGCTCGACCTTAACGGCCGGCTGCTGCGCGAAACGCAAACATCTGATTGCTATCGGCTCTATGCGCTAAAGGATCAGATCCCGCCAAAGCCTGGCCTCATTCGCGTTGCGGCTCGTTCCGGCAGCTCGATCGATGTCGAAGTCTGGCAACTAACTCCGTCCGCCTTCGGTCAATTCGTCGCGGCCATACCAGCGCCGCTTGGTATCGGCACCGTCGTGCTGGCGGACGGCACCTCGGCCAAAGGATTTCTCGTCGAACCGGCAGCACTCTTTGAAGCGCTGGACATCACGCATTATGGTGGATGGCGCAACTACATTGCCATGACGACAAAACGGCAGCCGGAATGATGGAGCGAGGTCATCGCACCAGACCATCGACAGATCGTCAAGGGTTGGGGTCGCCAACTGAGCAATTCAGGTCACAGCTGCATGGGCAGATGTGACGGGGAGATCTGCCGAGCGCTGCGGCCTGAGCGCGCCGCCAATCTAACGTTCGGTGACTAAGGTCGTGATATTCTTATGATGAGCGACGTCAATCTATACGTGCACGGCGAACGCAATGGGAACTTCACGATGAACCACGAAAATCAAGGAACTCGTAACATTTGCGCGCGCAGTGAAGACGCTGCATGGATCACCTCAAGGCCGCTCGACATCCAAGCATGTGCGCGCCCGGGTCAACAGCGTCGACCATCATCGAAGTGACATCGCGAGCTATCGATCTCTCCCGTTTTTTCGTTCAGATGCCCGCAAGTCTGTCAACCAGCGGCAGGCAAGCGAATTGTCACCTCTAGGCCACCATGTTGGGATCGTTCAAAAGCAATCGTTCCGTTGTTCAGCGAGACAATCTCCAAGGCGATCGCTAGGCCGAGGCCGGTTCCTGGGCTCGTCTCGTCGAGGCGTCCACCACGTCGTCCGATCGAACGAAGATCAGTCGATGGAATGCCCGGTCCGTCGTCGCATATTCGCAGTTCGACGACTGTCGCGTCCTTCTTGGCCTGGACGTTAATCATTGAGTCTGCCCATTGCGCCGCGTTCTCCAATATCACGCCGACAAGCTCGATTAGATCATTTGCGTCGATATCGACGTTTAGACCGTTGGCAACGTCGACCACCCAGTCTACGTGCTCACTCGTACGCGTTTTCTTCAATACCGTGATGGCGCGTGGGACGATATTGCTCAAGGACGCGCTGAGAGAGTGCATCCGAATGCGCTGACGTAGGCGTACCAGTCGCAACTGATAATCTATGCGCCCACGCATCTCGTTCGCCAGCTCAATGATCGTGGCTGCGCTGCGCGTGTCACCTGCGTCCTCGAGTTCGTAAGCAATCGTTCCAAGCACCGCAAGCGGCGTTTTCAACCCGTGCGCAAGATCTGATGCACGCGATCGTGCAAAGTCCATTGATTTCTGCTGCAGAGCCAGCAGCGCGTTTACCTCGCTGACAACCGGAACCACTTCCAGAGGATAGCTGGAATCGATCGAAGAAGCGGCGCCCTTGCGGATCCCCTCAATATCCTGACGCAGGGTCCTGAATGGCGACAGGCCGAACTGTACCTGCAGAATGGCAGCAAGAACCAGGATGATACCAAGGATCAATAGGGCCATGGCCAATTCCCGCCCAAAGCGGGTGATCGCCTCATCAAGGATTGATCGATCCTGGGCTACGATGACCTGGAAGCGGCGCTCGCTTTTGCCTTTCGCAAAGCGAGCCGTCAAGGAAAGAGCAAGCAATGATTGACCCACAGGTCCTTGAACGGTGGAAAGCTGCCCGTCGTCATTTGGCGTCGCGAGCTTGAGGACATGGTCCCAAAGCGAGCGGGAGCGGATCATCTGCTGCGACCCCAGATCCGTGATCTGCCAATAGAGACCGCTTATCGGCGTATCATATCGCGGATCAGGCAAGGAACCCGTCAGCACTGGCGTCCCACCGCGTGCGTCTGCATTGATCAAAGCGACGAGACGCGACATCGCTGCTGACAGATCAGCGGACGCGCCGCGTTCGACGTTCTCCGTGAACAAGTAGCCAATAGCGACGCCAGCCAACACGAGGGCTACGGCAATCCAGATGCCGGCTCCCAATATCAGCCGAATCCGTAGGGACCGAATTCTCAACGATCATTCCCACCGAGAATGTACCCAAAACCACGGCGTGTCTCGATGATCTCGGCGCCCAGTCGTTTCCGAAGACGGCCGATGAGCACCTCGACGGCGTTCGAACCGCCTTCGAAGTCCTGAGTGTAAAGATGCTCGGCTATCTCAAGTTGAGAAACGACTCGGCCGCCCTGATGTGCCATGAAGGCGAGAAGCCGATATTCCTGTGGCGTAAGTACGATCGGAACGCCCGCGCGCGATAGCTGTCTCAACCGCGTGTCGAGGACAAGCTCGCCGATTTCGATCTGTGACGACGCAAAACCACCTGCTCTACGCACAATCGCCCGGATACGCGCCACGACTTCTTCCATGCGGAAAGGCTTTACTACGTAGTCGTCGGCTCCAGACTCAATTCCCTCGACCCGCTCGTCCCATTGCCCGCGCGCGGTGAGAATCAGCACGGGAACCGTGCGTCCGGCTCGGCGCCATCGCTTGAGGATCGTCAAACCGTCAAGCATCGGAAGGCCGAGATCAAGGATCACGGCGTCGAATGTTTCGGTGTCTCCTCGAAACCAGGCATCTTCTCCGTCTCTGGCATATTCCGTGATGAAGCCGGCGCTCGATAGCGCCGCCCCAAGCGAATCGGCGATGCGGCGATCATCTTCAGCAACGAGTATCCGCATGTTTACCTTACCCTTATGAATTTGCCTGTGCGGGCATTAAAAGAATAGCGCCGAACTTCATTATTGCTCTCAAGCACCTTCAACTCATACTGGAGAACACCCTTCACAGGGCGCAGCCGCGCGTCAATGATCTGTCCGTTGGTCAGATGCCGGGCGATTGCAACGATACCGTCCAGCGGAAGGGCCTGATCGCCTTGGACGGCTTTCAAAGCGCCGTTCGGCCCGCCGAGCTCCACGTCGGCATCGTTTCGCCCGGAGCCCTCCGGAGCAGAGGGCTGATCGTCTGCAGAATCATCTGAACCCGCATCTCCATCATTCGCATCCGCGTTTGATGCGGTTGAACCGGTCCCTTGATCCGAAGAGCCCTCGGATTCACCGGCATCGGCGATTTCGATGTAGCCGGCATCTGGCGAGCCATTGATGGCTTCCTGGGCGCGCGCCAGCGCCGGCAGTTGCAATGCCAAAGCAACTGTCGCAAACCAAGCGAGGGCTCTTGCGGACCGAAAAAGCACACCTTTTCTCCCCAAGTCGTCAAAGCCGCTCCTGCAAATAGCTTAGATGAGCGAAGCTGACAATTCGCTGACAACGCCCTCACGGGTTTTTCAGGCGCCATGGAATATACCAATCCCCAATCGAGACAGTGCAAGACGAACGGGAGCAGAAACTTAATGCCTGCAACGTCTTCTGCCCTGCGGTGACCGCGCGCGAAGATACGTCCTTTGACATTCGATCGCAACGGAAGGAATGTGCCATGCAAGTCGTGTTTCGCTTTATGCCATTTATCATCTATCTAGGTGCGCTATTTGCTGTCATCTTCTTGATGCTGATCATTCGATCCACGCATACATGTGGACCCTTGGGGATGTTCAGACACCCTCGAACCTGCCATACGTCGCCATGCGAGAACAAAGAGGTGGGCAATGAACCACCAATCCGCATCTGCTCGATGAATTCCTGACAGCCTGACCGATGGGCTGCAGTCCTCGACTGGGTTCATCCCAGTTCCAGACAGGTGTTTCTTCGACATTCGATTGATCTTGAGAAAGCAAAATGCAAATCCTATTTCGCCTCGCGCCTGCCCTCATATATGTAGCTGCGCTACTTGCGATTATCTTGTCGATATCGACCGTTCGGCGGACCTATGCAAACGGCCCTTTTGAGGTGCATTGCCAATATGCGAAATACTCAGATTGCAGGCTCGCAAGGCGAGATTGAAACATGGAGCATGGAGAAACCAGCTTAAATAGATGGTTCACCCGTATGTGTTCGTTAGCATCCACATCCGCGCGCTTTGAGGAGGCAAAACATGCATGCCTTGATAGGTTCATAAACGCTATGTTGAAAAAAATGATGTCAGGCAGTTTGACGCTTGTGGTTCTTGGGTATGCAGCAAGTTCAGTTCTAATGGTCGCGACGGTTTGTGCTGCTGAGGTGGCCTTCGCATCTCCCGCAGCCGCCGCTTTGCAGACCAAACGAAATGCCCAGGGGCTGCTATATGACATGCGCGTCTCGCTTGACATGATCGCGAGGAGTTATAAGGACGCCTCGGGCGCGCGGCATCGAAGCACTGCCAGTGTTCTTGAAGCCGTTAGCCTCGTTGCACGGGCAGCAGAGCAACTGGAGGGCGCACTTGTGACCCCCAATAGCAAAGCGATCGCCGACGCTACCGGCAGCCTGTCGAAGGCGATGGGTGAATTGCAAACGCGATATGCTCTGACAGCTTCGCAAAATAAGCAGTCAGCACAAGGCATGCGCTATCTGAATGCGGCATGGAAGAGCTACGCCGCCCGATATATTCTTTCAAAGCCGGCAAATGAAACCAGAACCGTGAGCAAGGGTAAATTTCAAGCTTTGCGTGAAAGGGTGAGGCTTCTCGAAAGACGCGTAGCGTCACTGGAGGACCAGATTGCCAGCAATGCGAACCTTCAACGAGAGGTCGCGCGGCTTAGGCAACACCTTGCCTACTATGATGACCGTCCCAACGATTATCAGACGCATCAGAGCATGTTGCTGACGCTTGCAATAGTGTCCGGATCGTTCGATGCGTTCAGCGACACGACCAGAGCTTATTATCCGAATTATCATGTTCATTTCCAGTCAATCAATATGGAATTTGAAGCCTGGCAGTCCTATTGGGATGGATATTATGATGGTTATTATGGAGATCGCAACGCTATATGGTACGCTGAACCAGCCATTGTGGATGGTCCATTGCTTGAAATAGATAAGCTCGAAATTAAACAGGATATTAGCTACCAGACAATTTATAACATAACAAGCGAGACGCGCATCGAATATGAGGCTTTACCGCAAGAAGCTTTGGCCGATCGTCAAATTCCCGCCCCGGCCGATGATACTATCTTAACTATCCATGATTTGGCGGGACCAGAAAATGACGCTGCCATAGAAAAATTTGATGAAACTACATCTATGAACGTTGAACTGAATGACAATTCAGCAAAACAACGTGGAGAAATTGATCCGCGGCATGATCAGACATCGGATAGTCACATGCCGCAGAGTAGCGAGAAGCTTCCGGATAGTGCAGAACCGCAACAGCATAGGCAAAACGCTGAGGACGTCATTCGCGGCAATGATCAAGATGACGCGGCAGACCAATCGGGAGATGAGCTTCAGAAAAGGGATGTCTCATCCGATGAAAATGACAGCGACACAGATCGGCTCCAAAATACCGGCCAAGGCTCTCCGCAGCAGATAGAGACGCCAGTCGACGCCAAGAGCTCCACGACATGCTCGGTCAGCTCTGACAGCTGCTGATGTCGATGAATTTTGGAGGTCGAGAACGAGCGGGATGTGACAGCAGTCTCATGGAGGTGACGGTGGCGGCGGCGCCCCTAGCGTTCTGGCAAATCGCGCCATAGTACTCCCGATCGAAGCAGGCAGAATATACCGTTTAGCGCGTGCCGATAATCGACAGGGGCACGTCTATCGGCTCGTTGGGCAGCAGCGGCTCGATCACCCGCCATTCGAAAACGCCCCCTTTTCGCCGTTCATCCCAAAATCGGGAGTGCACGCAAATAGTTTCTGGCGATATTCTGCGACCCGTGACAAAACCGCAAGATCGGTCGAGCGTGTCATGTCTGTAGGCGCCTAACTGGTGTGGCCACGGAGGAGCGACGATGAAGGCGGCACTTCAAAACTATCAGGCCCGGATGCGGCGGGTGCTGGACTATATCGACCGGCATCTTGACAGCGATCTGGACCTGGAAACGGTAAGCGGTGTTGCGGCCTTCTCGAAATTTCATTTCCACCGGCAGTTTATGGCGGTCTTCGGGTTGTCCGTGCATCGTTATGTCCAGCTTGCCCGTATGAAGCGCGCTTCGTACCGGCTGGCCTACACCGACGCCCAAAGCGTCACAGACATAGCGATGGATGCCGGTTACGATGCACCGGATGCCTTTGCCCGCGCTTTTCGGCAACGGTTCGGGCAATCGCCTTCGTCGTTCCGGAAGTCTCCCGACTGGGAGCCGTGGCTTGCGGCCTTCGGGCCTCTCGACAACGCGAGGAACAAGCTCATGCAGAAGACTTTTACCCCTGACGACGTGACGATCCGCGATGTGCCTCCCACGCCGGTGGCGATCATGGAGCATCGGGGCGATCCAGCGACGCTCGGCGCCACCATCCAACGCTTCATCGCGTGGCGCAAGGCCGCTGGCCTGCACCCCAAGACCAGTCCGACCTTTAATGTCTGGCGTTCCGAGCGGCATCCTGCGTCGCTTGCCGATTATAGCATCGATCTCTGTGTCGGTACTGAGCAACCGATCGAGCCGAACGGCGAACCGGTCAAAGCCGGCAAGATCCCTGGCGGACGCTGCGCGGTGCTGCGTGTCGTTGGCAACACCGACCAACTGGAGCCCGCCGCGCTCTACCTTTATCGCGACTGGCTTCCGGCCAGCGGCGAGGAAGCACGCGATTTCCCGATCTATTGCCAGCGGCTTTCATTCTTTCCGGAGGTGCCTGAACATGAAACGGTCGCGGAGCTGTTTTTGCCGCTGAAGTAGCGCCCTCTGACGGCGGCCTGTCCCTACTGATCGTAAGGATGGGACAGGCTGCTATCCACCTGTCAAGTCTTTCTGGTTCGCGGTGTCGGGATAGTCGGCATGTCGTGCACATGTCCCAGACCCAAGATGTGGTTCTAATCATCCTCAAGCAAAGCCCCATATTCAGGCTAACCGAAGCATGCGCCGACGCGTGAAGGTAGTCCAAAGCCAGTTTTGCTGAGCCGGCAGCACGGTCAATATTTGCACCAACTCTCCACCGACTCTCCGCACAATCTGGACATTGTGGTGCTCTACCTTTCTCCGTAAGCGTCCGGCGAATAGATTTTATGCCTGCTTACGGTTTTGAGCCTCGATTCGAGCCTGTTCTTTAGCCATGATGCGTTCGATCGTTTCCGGGTCACAATGATCCGCGACCAGGAAGCTTCGTAGTCCGCCCTTCCAGCTCCGGGCATCGCGCAGGAGTTCCTCTATGCATTCGATGCCGCGGTCTGTAAATCCGGTCATGCCATCTTCGGACCCGTCGTCTATGTGGATCATCTCGCCGTAGTCGATGTTGTCGGAATTGTACGTGATCTCTTCGAGCAGCTCCATATCCTCGTCGATGAGGTCCGCGACGGCTTTGATCGTGTATACGCGGGTCGAGCGGGCCATCAGGCGGCCTCGGCGCGGGTGATTGCCGCCGTCGGCACCCAGTTCCACGGCAGCAACTCCTCAAGGCGATCCGCAGGATGATCCTGAATCCTGGTCAGAACGTCCGTCAGATAGACCTCCGGATTATGGCCATGGAGTTTGACCGTTTCGATGATTGTCAATATATTGGCGATGCGATCGCCACCATTGTCCGAGCCTGCGAATAACCAGTTTTTTCTGCCGAGTCCGAGCGGACGCATCGCTCGCTCAGCTATGTTGTTATCGATCTCGACGCGTCCGTCATCGATGTAGACGCTCAGCGCCGCCCACCGCGAGAGGGCGTAACGCATTGCTTCCGCCAGCTTCTGTTTCTGCGGTATCGTCGGAAGCGTATCCTCGATCCAGGCCTTCAAGTTCCTCATGATGGGCCTGGCATGTTCCTGCCGAAGCGCCCGCCGCTCGTCGGGCAGCATGCCACGGATGCGATCTTCGATGTCGTAGAGCGCACCGATGCGCGACAGCGCCTCCTCGGCGACCGGTGATGGCTTCAGTTTGATCACGTCATGGAATTTGCGACGCACATGCGCCATGCAGGCCGCCTCGATGATCTGGTTGCCGTAGAGCTTCTTGTAACCGCCATAGCCATCGGCGTGCATCACGCCGCTGAAGTCCGCGAGATGGTCGGCTGGATGCGCACCCTTGCGGTCGGGACTGTAATAGTAGCCTATCGCCCCAGGTCTCGGGTCTCGATAGCCACGGCCATCGAAGACATAGACCCAGACCCTGCCGGTTTTCGTCGTGCCTCGTCCGGGGGAGAGAACATCGACGGGCGTATCGTCGGTATGGATGCGGTCGACCGCCGCGATATGAGCCCTGATCAGCAAGATCAGGGGCGCAAGCAGAACCGACACGCGACCGACCCAGTCCGCCATGACGGAGCGGGAGATGTCTATCCCCAGGCGGCCATACATCTCCGACAGACGATAGAGCGGAATGTGATCGTCGAATTTGGCGACCATGATATGGGCGAGCAATCCCGGTCCGGGCTTGCCTCGCTCGATCGGCAAGGTCGGCATTTCGCCGGAGACCGTCGTATCGCAGTCCTTACAGACCATTCGCTTTTCGATGTGGCGGACAATCTTCACCGATGCGGGCACGTGCTCCATCACCTGAACAATCCTGTCAGCCGCCTTCAGGAACGACGTGCCGCCACAGGTCGGGCAGTTGCACGGCGCCGCATAGACCTGCTCTTCGGTTGCCAGACCATCCGGCAGAGGTTTGCGTTTCGGCTTGCCCGGCGTGTCGTCCAGCTCCGGCAAGGGGGATTGCCCGGAGCGCATCTCAGCCTCGGCGCGAGAGGCCTCGATCTCCTCCAGCATCAGTTCGAACTGCTCGATTTTCCGGTCTATCTTCTCCGATGAAGGACCATGCTGCCGATGGCGCAGCAATTCCAACTGCGCACGCAGAAGATCGATAATGGAATCGCGCTTGCTGACTTCGGCTTCCTGTGCACGGAGTTTCGCCGCTTGCTCAGCGACGAGCGCACGCAAGGCAGATAGCTCATCCTGACTGTCAATCGGCGTTGTTTCCATGTCCAAAAACTAGCCGATTTGCGTCTCTAACGCCAGGTATTTCGCCCGGAACCTCCTGCAAAACAAGGGTTTTCACCCCGTTCTCCCCGGTGCGGAAGTCCACGCCGGCCTTCGCCAGTCGATCCCCTCAACAAGCATGGAAAGCTGGGCCTGCGTCAGATGCGCAACCCCGTCTTTCGCCGTCGGCCAGGGAAAGTATCCGCGCTCTAGAATTTTATAGTAGAGGCAAAATCCCTGGCCGTCCCACCACAAAAGCTTGATCCGATCAGCACGCTTTCCCCGGAATCCAAAGATCGCGCCAGAGCCCGGCGCTTCCTTTATGACAGCCTCGACCAACGCTGACAGACCATCAATGCCGCGCCGCATATCCGTCACCCCGCAGGCCAAATAGACCCGTACATTTCCCGAAGGCCCGATCATGCCGCCTCCACGCAGGCGATCAAAGATGCCAACGTCTTTCGCTCAAGGTCGGCTGGAACTTTCAAACCGCGACCGTTTCGGAGCAAGATCTTGATGAACATTGGCGCGGGCGAAGCGGCAGGCTTTTGCTCGAAACCTACGTCGCCCACGAGCTGTACCGGAAGGAACGATGGCGACGCACTAAAGTGGCTAATTGTCTTTCGCCATAAACGGATCTGACCTGGATGGAGGTCATAACGGCGAGCCACATCGCCAATGCGCGCACCAGGCTGATCCGCTTCTGCCAATATCTCCAGCTTAGCCTCTTTCGACCATCGCCGCCTACGCTCAACGCCGGAAATAATTTCCATGCGAGCCATGCCAACCTCTCTGATCTGGTATTAATGTCAGCACTAATGCTGGTTCTAATGCCAGAACATCGCCTAACTGGCTCGTTCAGCAAAATCCGTTCACCGGACGCTCACCTTTCTCCACAGGTCACCATCGAATGAGGAAGGAAAGATCGTGAAGCACGGCAACGCCTGCCCTGCCAGCAAGCAACCCGCCGCTGTAGGGCTAGTTCCCCATACTGATCGGGAAAATTCTCAACTTAGCTTCTCCTCTCCATTTAGGTGCCTTGGAGGTTGATATGTTGTGGTTACCGCGGCAAACGATCCGTCGAGTCGACACACGGTTGAACATATTGTGCAAATGTGCGGTCGGTTAGACCTCATGCAGTTGTCTCGAGTTTTTTCAGCAGATGATTACGAGAGAACCATCTGCATAGGGACCGTCACACGCGGACGACCGCAAATGCTTTCGAATCTTCTGAAGTCCTATAGCAGGCTAAACGTGCCTGATAGAGTTCGTCTTCATTTCATCATCATTGAGAATAATGAAACGGCCTCGTTAGGCCAAGCTATCGAAGATTTCCGCGAGCAAGTGCCAAGGTCGAGCGTTCAATACGAGCTCGAGACGCAGCTCGGTATCGCCTTTGCTCGCAATCGTGCTCTTGAGGCCGCTCTTGCGTCGGATGGAGACTTGCTGACCTTTGCTGACGACGACGAAATCGTCGCAGAAGATTGGCTTGAGCGGCTGCTCGCCGCGCGAGAGGCTCAGGACTTCGATATTGTCGCTTCGCCGGTCAGATTCGCACCGCCACCGGCCGCCGCATCCCGGTGGAACAGGATGGTTTGGTCAGGGATGGACAGAATGAACCGCAATAGTGAAGCGAAGTCTGTTCGTCTCCTTAAGAGGGGCGACGCTAGGCGCATTAAACTGGCCACCGGCAGCTGGATGGGAAAGCTTGAGTTCTTTCGTCGCACTGGTCTTCGTTTCGACAATTCGCTCGGCTTGGCAGGCGGCGAGGATTGGCAATTGTGGAGCGATGCCTTGAAACTCGGCGCCCGCACGACTTGGACTCCGTATGCAATCGCCAGCGAGACGGTTCCTGTCGAGCGCTTGACACTCCGCTACCAATACAGGCGTTCAAGGGATCACAGCAGCGTTCTGATCGAGAGACGAAAATGCAAGGGCTCGAAGACTATCTCGCTGCAAATGTTGGTTTCGATTTTAGGCCGAGTGTGGACGCTATTTTATTGTATTCTCGCGGCTCCCTTGACAAGGGGCTCGACATTGGTGCGCGCAGCGTCGTGCTTGGGCAGCATAGTTGGATTGTTGCGGGGGCGTCTCGGGTTTGTATCGCCCCATTATCGAACGACCAGCGGTTCTTAGCCATCACAGGCTCTGCAAAATTGGCGTCCGAGCCGCGCGCAGGCAGGTCCCAGCCTCTGATCCTTGGATGCGACTGTGCTTGCGCGACGGCGGCAAGAAGGGCTATGGGCGAGCCGATCGGTGCCCCAATATCATGCCGACGAGATGAAAATTGCGGGGTGAGGAACCCTTGGGGAGCCGCGCTGCTTCGACTACGCCCTGTTGCAGATGCCCCTGCATGCGGTAGCCGCGCATTGTCGGCAAAGACCCGTCGGCTGCCTTGACAGTCGGCAATGACGGCTAGGAAGAGTCTTAACCGGGATTAGGCGCTTCATGCAGCGTTGAAGGCGGTTGGCCTTAAAATCGAGCATGATCGCGGTCCCCCCATAATAGCTGGCGACATAAGGAATTTGCGCCGCGTGGCGCGGCAAACGGAGATAGGGCGAAGACGCTCTGTACTCGGATGTTCGACTGCTGCAATCCCGATGATCATCCACGCAGGCTTTGATCCAATCGCGCCATATGGCGGGAGTGAACATTTCGGACCGCGGCAGCCAATCTCCGTCAACTCAGGAGGATCGCGTCAACGATCCCGACCCTGCGTAGTGATCATGGCCTTTCAGAAGTCCTCCTATTGATCGATTTACGGAAGACCAAGGGCGTGTCGCCTGTTCGCTGCTTGAACAGCTCGTAAAATCGACTGCTGGAGCCGAAACCGCAATCAAAAGCGATCTTCAATACCGGATCGTCAGTGTCAGCAAGCAACTTCATCGCTCGAGCTATCCGATATCGAATTAAGTATTCGTTCGGAGACATACCAAGGACTTTCTGAAAAGCCTTGTTGGCAGTGGTTGGGTGCACCCCTGCGAGCTTGGCCAATTGTGGAACTGTGAGCGGCTCGTCGAAATGTCTGTTGATGAGATCAGTAAGGGCCTCGGTGTGACGAACGGCGGTCGCGGAATTCGTCCTATTAGAATGACGTAAAGCACCTTCTTTTTCGCCGCCATTGTCAATGAAAAGGCGGCGTACCCTTAACTTGACCTCTTCGAAGACCAGTTCGCGGCGTGTGGCATCACCAACGGTCCATTCCTTGAGCCAGCGCTGGGAAACAGCACCATCGATGAGGTTTTGGCAAGCCTCAGATAAGATCTGACCTTGCATGATACGACCGCGCGCAACTCGGTCGATCGGCAAACCCAGGAAATCGACGAGCGGAAGATAGATACAGACAAGCGGCGCATTGGGCGTCACCGCGATCGTTCTATGGGGAATGGCTGCCCAAAAGAGCACCAGCCGCCCCGCTTCGACCTTTTCCTGCCTCCCGTTGAAAATGTAGGTCATTTGACCGTCAAGCAGATAGTTCAGCTCGACATGATCGTGCCAATGCGCCGCATTCATGGCGTTGGCAATGTGACACTCGATCATGAAGTCGCCCCGGGATGCGAAAAGAGCGTCCTGCACGGCAGATATGGGAAATTTTGACACTGCAACGCGCTCCAGGGCGCGAATCCGGGAATAATATCGTTATTATGGAGAGGAAATTCTGATTTGAAAGATGCAATTGGCTTCGCAGACATCTCTTGCGGAGACTTTTCCATGCCAAAGATCTGCCTGATCGGTGCCGGCAGCACCGTCTTTGCCCAGAACATCCTGGGCGACGTCCTTTCCAGCCAAAGCGGTGGCGACTACGTCATCAGTCTTTTCGACATCGATCCGGAGCGTCTGAGGACCTCCGAAATCGTTGCACGGCGCATCTGCGAGGCGCTTCATCTCGATAAGGTGCGCATAGAGGCGACGCTTGATCGCCGGCAAGCGCTGCAAGGCTCGGACTTCGTCATCCTGATGATGCAGGTTGGCGGCTACAAGCCGGCCACCGTGACGGATTTCGATGTCCCGAAGAAGCATGGACTGAGGCAGACCATCGCCGATACGCTCGGGATCGGCGGCATCTTCCGTGGGCTTCGCACCATTCCCGTTCTTGAAGAAATCTGCCGCGACATGGAAGAGGTGTGCCCCGACGCGCTCTTGATGCAATATGTCAATCCGATGGCGATCAATTGCTGGGCGATCAAGGAGATTGCGCCTCACATCCGCACCGTCGGACTATGTCACAGCGTACAGCATACCGCCGCCCATCTTGCCGATTGCCTCGGTGAGGATATCACCGATATCAACTATCTTTCGGCCGGCATCAACCATGTCGCCTTCTTTCTCAAATACGAAAAGCTGCGAGCTGATGGCAGCCGCGAGGATCTCTATCCGCGCCTGCACGCCCTCGCCGAGAAAGGACGTATCCCTTCGGGCGATCGAGTTCGTTTCGATGTCCTCAAGCGGCTCGGCCATTTTGTGACGGAATCGAGTGAGCATTTTTCGGAGTATACATCCTGGTACATCAAGGATGGCCGTAGCGATCTGATCGAGCGGCTCAACATTCCCCTGGATGAATATATTCGCCGCTGTGAGGTCCAGATTGCCGAATGGCATGAGTTGCGCCGCGACCTTGAAGGCGGCAAACCGATCGATGTTTGCCGCAGCAACGAATACGCGGCCGGTATCATTCATGCTGCGGTCACCGGCCAGCCGGCGCTGATCTATGGAAATGTCCCGAACGACGGCTTGATCCAGAATCTGCCGCACGAGTGCATCGTGGAAGTGCCATGCCATGTCGACTACAACGGCATTCAGCCGATCCGCATCGGACGCATACCCTCGCAGCTTGCAGCCGTCATGCGCTTGAGCGCTTCCGTGCAGGAACTGACGGTCGAGGCGGCACTGACGAAGAAACGGGATCGCATCTATCAGGCCGCCCTGCTCGATCCTCATACATCGGCGGAGCTGTCACCCGATCAAATATGGGCGCTTGTTGACGATATGATCGAGCGGCACGGCGATCTTTTGCCCGCTTATCACTAGGCGATTTAAACGACTAGCTATCATGTGAGCGCCCGGTGTCCTCGCAAGAGAATGCTGCGCGCTCACTTTTTTGGTTTGCAGCGATCATAAATTAGATCACAAACAATCAGAATTATGATTGACATTGATCTTCGTGAATGAACATCTGAGCGAAATAGAAGTAATCGCGGAAGAGGAACCTTCGTTGAGCCAAGCTGGGGGAGTGAAAGTTGATCGTCTCGATGCCATTCGTAGCCATTTGTATGCGAATGGATCTTCGACGATCCAGGCACTTGCAGACGCCATCGGCGCTTCCTTGGCAACGGTGCGCAGGGACTTGCAGGTCCTCGAGCGCGACGGCGCGATTGACCGTGTGCATGGCGGCGCTCGGATCGCTGAGGGATCGTCGGTGGAGCTTGCCTTTCAGGAACGGGCCAAGCGGCATCTGTCGGCCAAGCGCGCGATCGCAACGGCAGCCTATGATGTGCTGACGCCGCGCACCGCCATCTTCCTCGATGCCGGCACTACGGTGTTACAGCTTGCACGCCTCATCCGCCTAAACCCGATACCGCTTCGGATCTTCACCAATGGTTTGACGGTGGCGCAGGAGTTTCTCAATATCCCGAATCTGGAGGTGGTCCTGCTCGGCGGACAGCTTCGCAGCGAGAACGCTTCGCTCGTCGGGCCACAGGCGGAAGCGATGCTCGAAAACATCTGGTTCGATCAGCTCTTTCTCGGCGCCAGTGCCATTAGCCCCGATGGCGCCATTTACAGCGTCGACAGCGCTGAAGCGAGCCTCAATAAATGCATGCTCAGCCGCTCAGCCCATCGTTTCGTGCTCGCCGATTCTTCGAAATTCGGCACGATGGCGACCTATAAGGTCGCCCCCTTGAGTGCGGCGAAGGTGATTACCGATGCGGGTCTTTCCGCGCATTGGCGCAGCGAACTCGTCAATTTCGGCGTCGAGACGAGGATCGCGGATCTTGGAGCGCCGGAATGAGCGACGACGTGATCCTCGGCATCGATGGCGGTGGCAGCAAGGTGTTGGTCGCGCTCGCCGACCGAGCCGGCTGCGTGCTGCTCATGTCGCGTGGCGGCGGCATCAATCCGATGGACAATCCGAACTGGCGACGCGAGCTGGATCTTGCGCTGCGTCCCTTCCTGGAGCGGGAGACGCCGGCGGCCGTGGCGGCTGCGCTGCCTGCATATGGCGAAGTAGCGCGCCTGTCGGAACAGCAGCGCGAGGCGATCGAGGTCAGCTTCCCGAAGGCGAAGCTGCATATTCTCAACGACGTCGATGCAGCGCATCTCGGCGCCTTTGCCGGAAAACCCGGTATTCTCATCCTATCAGGTACAGGTTCTATGGCATGGGCGCGCAACAGTGCTGGCGTATCGGCACGCGTCGGCGGCTGGGGCGATATCATCGGCGACGAAGGCAGCAGCTACTGGATCGGGCGGGCAGCGCTCAGCCTTGTCAGCCAGAGCCTCGACGGGCGGGCAGGTCCGACTGCGTTGGCGAAGGCCATGTTCGAATTCCTGAGCCTCGACAGCATCGACCCGGTCAACGCTCTCGCAGGATGGGTGAGCGACCTTAAAAACCCCCGTGCCGAGATCGCAGCCCTCTCGGTTCTCGTCGATCGTGTTGCTCGCGCCGGCGATGGCGTGGCGAGGAAGCTGATCGACCAGGCTGCATCCGAGCTCGCAAAACACATGGAGGCCATAGCGCCGCATTGCGATCCGGGCGCTGATTGGACCTATGCGGGTGGAACATTTGCAAGCCGCGCGCTGCTTTCCGCTTTGGAGCGGCGCATAGGCCACGCGGCTGTGAGCCCGAAACTTCCTCCCATTGGTGGCGCTCTGTTGGCGGCCGCCCGTCTTCTCGATTGGCCGGTCGATGACGGCTGGATCACGCAAATTGCCGCAACGGCAAAGACCGCAGCGGTGCATTCCAGTGAAGCAGACCTCAATAATAAGGAAAGAAGGGAACATGCGTAAATATGCTTTGCCATTCGTCGCTCTTGCGGCGCTCGTTGCCGCCGTTCCGGCTTTCGCTCAGGATGCGAAACCGCTTGCCGGACAATCAATCACGGTGCTGATGCCCTCGCCGCAGGCGCCGAACATTCCCGGCGACTTCGAAGCCGAGACCGGCATCCACGTCAACATGCAGACACTATCCTGGGACGATATTCGCCCCAAGCTCGTCACCTCGCTGATCGCAGGCACAGCACCTGCCGATGTCACCGAGTTCGACTGGTCCTGGACCGGCCAATTCAGCGCCGCCGATTGGTATCTGCCGCTCAACGATGTGATGGATGCGGACACTGTCAAGGATATCGGCGTCTCCAAGATCTTCACGGTCAACGGCAATCTCTTGGGCGTGCCCTATACCAACGACTTCCGCGTCATGCTGATCAACAAGAAACATTTTGCCGATGCGGGTATCACCAAGATGCCGAAGACGCTCGATGAATTGGTCGCTGCTGCCAAGCAGATCAAGGAAAAGAAGATTGCGGCATATCCGATCGGCCTGCCGCTTTCTGCGACCGAGGGCGCATCGACCAGCTGGTATCTGCTGACGAAGGCCTTTGGCGGCGAGCTGTTCGACAAGGATTTCAAGCCGCTTTTCGTTTCGAAGGATTCGGCAGGCTACAAGGCGCTCGCCTTCGAATTGATGCTGCTGAAGGAAGGCCTGGTCGATCCTGCCTCCACCGGCCTCAAGGACAGCCAGATCAATGAGAGCATGTTCGCCCAAGGCGTGACCAGCATCATGATTTCCGGTGAACCGGGCAGAATCGGCCAGATGAACGATCCGAAGCAATCGAAGGTCGCCGGCCAGATCGAGGCGATCCTGGTGCCGACCGCAAGCGGTGAAACCCGCAGTTTCGGCCTTCCCGAAGCGCTCGCCATCCCGCGCGTCTCGCAGAACAGGCAAGCCGCCATCGCCTTCGTCAAATGGTTCACCAGCAAGGAGTTCCAGAAAAAGAACGCGGCCAATGGCGCATTGCCGACCCGCACCTCGGCGCTGTCCGAACTCAATTCGGCCGGCCAACTTTTGAGCGGTGACGCGCTTGTGGCACAATCGAAGACCGTCGAACCGCTGTTTCCGCAGGGCACGCCCCCTTGGTACCCGGAATTCTCGAGCGCCGTGAATACCGCCATCAATAGTGCGGCGAAGAGCCAGATCACCGTCGATCAAGCCATGCAGAACATCGCCGAAGCGGCAAAGCAGGCATCAGCGCAATGACAATCGTAGTCTCTGCCGGTGGCAGGACAAAGCGTGGTGCCGGCGTCAAGACCGACACCATGCTGGGGATCCTGCTTGTTTCGCCGATCCTGATCACGATGGCAGCCCTCGTCTTCTACCCGATCGCAAGAACGCTCTGGGACAGCCTGCATAGGGTCAATCCGATGCAGGCGGGCACTCCCTTTATCGGGCTGGAAAACTACACCCGCATGCTTTCCGACGCACAGCTTGGCACGACCTGGATCAATACGTTCATCTATGTCGTGCTCGCAGTTGCGGCCGAGACGGTGTTCGGCGTGCTTGCCGCCGCCCTCATCAATCAGGTCAAGATCGGCCGACAGTGGTTGCTTGCGGCTGTCGTCCTGCCCTGGGCGCTGCCCGGTGTCGTCAATGCAGTGATCTGGCTCTGGATCTATCAGCCCGGCGCCGGATTGTTGAACGGCATTCTGTCTTCGGTCGGTTTGCCTTTCGAAAACCATGTTTGGTTCAATGATCGGACCAGCGCGATCATCGCAGTCACCGTTGTTCATGTCTGGCGCATGATGCCGCTGACCGTCGTCATCGTGCTGGCCGCCATGCAGAGCATTCCCGCTCATCTTTATGAGGCCGCACGCATCGATGGTGCCACGCGCATGCAGATGTTTACCCTCGTTACGCTTCCGCTGGTGCGCAGCGCCATTGCCGTTGCCATGACCAACGCGACTGTCAATGCATTTAACCTCTTTGATGAGGCGTGGGTCCTTTCTGGTTCCAGTCTCGAGACACGGCCTGTTCTCGTGCAGATCTACCTTGAGACCTTTCAGAATCTGCGCTTCTCCTACGGCATGGCCTTGTCTCTCGTGATCACATTTGTCTCGCTGCTCGTGTCGCTCGTCTATGTCCTGCGCGTCTATCGCAACACCAGGTTTGACTGATGAAACAAAGCCTTTCCTATCGTTTGCTGATCTGGACCGGTGTGGCGGCTCTCCTGATCTGGTCGCTCGGACCGATCTACTGGACGCTTGCAAGCTCCATCACCCCGACCGAGGATTTCTCGGCTAGACCAATCCACTTCTTCCCGCGGCATTTCACACTGGATCATTTTTCGCGTCTCTTCGGCATCGATATTGCCAGGATCGGCGGGGTGCAGGTCTGGTCGCAGTTTCGTGCCGCGCTGATCAACAGCGTGGTAACCTCGGTTGCCGCAACGCTGTTCTGCGTCGCGATTTCCGCGCTGGGCGCCTACGCCTTCACGCGCATCCGGTTTCCCGGCAGGGGGTTTCTGTTTGCGGCTGTTGTCGCAACGCTTGCAATTCCGGGCTATGCGGTGCTGATCCCGCTTTACCGGATCATGATCAGCCTGCATCTGGTCGACACCTATGTCGGCGTCGCATTGATCTACGCCTCGGCCTACCTACCGCTATCCCTGTGGCTGTTGCGGAGCGTCTTCGAGGCATTGCCGATCGCGCTTGAGGAGGCGGCGCAGCTCGATGGCGCCGGCCGACTCTACATTTTCTTCAACATCGTCCTGCCGCTCGCCGGTCCCGGTCTGACGGCCGCGGCAATCCTGACCTTTCTTGGCGCTTGGGGCCAATATCTCGTCCCGCTCATCTTCTCGCCGCAGGCGACGAAGCCGTTGACAGTGCTGATCCCCGAATTCGTCACCAAGAACTTCATCGACTATGGGCTGATCACGGCAAGCGGAGCAATTGCCATCATTATTCCCGCCCTGGTCGTCATCTTTCTCAATCGATACCTCGTCAGCGGTCTGCTGGCTGGATCGGTCAAATAAATCGGAGCTAGCATGAATACGACGGAAAAGGTGATTTTCGAGCAATTTCCTTATTGGGAAAGGGCGATCGGACCAGTCCCCGCCCCGCATGAAACCGAACTGACGGTTTTTTTGGGCTGCGGCACGTCCTACAATCTTGCCTTATCGCTTGCGGCACATGCCAATCTCGCCGGCTATCCGGCGATTGCCGCACCGGGCGCGGAATGGCTGAACCGGTCGGCCGCCTTCTGGCCGCGCTGGCAGAAGGTCCATCTCGTGGCCCTTTCGCGCAGCGGTGAAACGACGGAAACGGTTGCTGCCGCCAAGGCTAGCCGCAAAGCCGGCGTTTTCGTCACCGCCATCACGGTCGAGCCTGAAAGCGCGCTTGCCAAGAACTGCGACCGGCTGATCGACGCGGCGACCCATGGCGAAGAAGGCATCGTCATGACGGTCTCGGCGAGCCTGATGCTGCTTCTGGGCATGCAGATGGTCGGCGTAAAAATCCCACCATCGATCGTCCAGTCCGCACGCAGTTTGGCGGATCAGATCGATGCTGCTCTTCCGAAGATCATCGAAGGTCGCACGCATTTCGTTTTCCTTGGCAGCGGATCGCTCTACGGCATTGCCCTGGAAGGTGCGTTGAAGCTGATGGAAATGAGCCAGATTATCACCCAGGGCTTCCATCCGCTGGAATACCGGCATGGACCGATCAGCCTGGTCGATGAACACACCACAGTCGTCATGCTCTACAGCGCCGATCAAAAGGCGGCTGAAGCGCTGCTGGTCGAGGAACTGCGAGAAAAGGGAGCGACCGTTATCGGCCTTGGTGGCCCGGGTGACCTGGAACTGGCCGTTGATTGCGATCCGGCACTTGCCGGTCTCTGCGTGCTACCGGCCCTACAGGTTCTTGGCGAACGGGCAGCGCAGTCGAAGGGTGTCGATACGGTATCGCCCCGTCATCTGACCAAGGTCGTGATGCTCGGATGAATGCTTCAGTCGAACACAATCGTAGCGTTGCGCTGAAGAAGCTTCTCGGTAATCGCGTCAAGACATTGCCGCGCGGAATCACGTCGGTCTGCTCGGCGCATCCGCTGGTCATCGAGGCGGCGCTCAGGCGTGCAGCCTGCGATGACACGGTCGCGCTGATCGAGGCGACCTGCAATCAGGTCAATCAGGACGGCGGTTACACCGGGATGGCGCCCCGTGACTTCCGCCGTTTCGTCGAGGACATCGCCGCCGCGGTCGACTTTCCCATCGATCGCCTCATCATCGGGGGCGATCATCTCGGGCCGAACCCGTGGAAGAAGCTGCCGGCAGACAAAGCAATGATGAAGGCCGAGGCGATGATTGCGGCCTATGTCGAGGCGGGTTTCGAAAAGATCCATCTCGATACATCGATGGGCTGCGCAGGCGAGCCCGTTGCCTTGGCCGACGAGCTGACAGCGGAGCGCGCCGCGCGGCTTGCCCGCGTGGCGGAAGAGGCCGCTCTTCGCGCCGGCCGCCGCCTGCCCGTCTATATTATCGGAACCGAAGTGCCGCCGCCCGGCGGCGCCACGCATGCGCTCGACCAGCTTGAGGTCACACGACCCGAGGCGGCGAAGAACACGCTGGCGGTGCATCGCGCGGCTTTTGCGAAGGCCGGCGTCGAAAATGCTCTGGAGCGGGTGATCGCTATCGTCGTTCAGCCCGGCGTCGAGTTCGGCAACGCCAATGTCATCCTCTACAGACCGGATCGCGTGCATGGTTTGGTTGGAGCTCTCGACCAAATGCCCGGCTTGCTCTTCGAAGCGCATTCCACAGACTATCAACCTGGGGACGGGCTTGCCGCCCTCGTGGAGAGCGGTTTTGCGATCCTCAAGGTCGGGCCAGGCCTGACCTTTGCCTTGCGCGAGGCGCTCTATGGCCTCGATGCCATCGCGTCGGTTCTCGCCGGAACGGTTTTGCCCGATGCGCTCTATGCGACGATGGAAACCGTCATGCTCGAAAGTCCGGGGCACTGGATTTCCCATTATGACGGCTCGGTCGAAGAGCAGCGCTTGCAGCGCCATTTCAGCTATAGCGACCGCATCCGTTATTATTGGCCGGACGAGAAGGCAGCAGCGGCCGTCGAGACCCTGCTTGCGCGCTTCGAGGGCGACATTCCGGAAACGCTCGTCAGCCAGTATCTCGGCCGGGTCTATCCGGCAGTGGTCGCCAGGAGGGTTTTGCCTCGTGCGCGCGACCTCTGCATTGCGGCGATCGATGCGGCGCTGGAACCTTATTCTGCAGCCATGATCGCATAGGCCGCCTCGGCAGGCTGCCTAGTGCGGCGGTCGATAAGGGCTGAAGCGATCAGACAACGGCTTTTCAACTGGAGATCATAATGGCATCGGTCAGCGTGACGAATGTCCGCAAGAGCTACGGTCACTTCGAAGTTCTGCATGGGGTCAATATCGATATCGAGGACGGCGAATTCGTCATTCTCGTCGGGCCTTCTGGCTGCGGAAAATCGACACTTCTGCGCATGATTGCCGGACTGGAGGAGATCAGCGGCGGTGATGTCGCGATCGGCGGCCGCGTGGTCAACGACGTCGAACCCAAGAGCCGCGACATCGCCATGGTGTTCCAATCCTACGCGCTCTATCCGCATATGACGGTGGAGGCGAATATGGGCTTTTCGCTTCGGCTGGCCAAGGCACCGAAGGAAGAGATCCGGCAGCGCGTGCGCGGTGCGGCGCAGATCCTTGGGCTGGAAAACCTGCTCGACCGCTATCCGCGCAATCTGTCCGGCGGCCAGCGCCAGCGCGTTGCCATGGGCCGTGCGATCGTGCGCCAACCGCAGGTATTTCTCTTTGACGAACCGCTGTCCAACCTGGATGCCAAACTGCGCGTGCAGATGCGCTCGGAAATCAAGCAGCTACACCAACGTTTACGCACGACCACCATCTACGTCACGCACGACCAGATCGAAGCCATGACGATGGCGGACCGGATCGTTGTCATGCGCGACGGCTATGTTGAGCAGATCGGCTCGCCGCTCGAACTTTACGATAGGCCTGCCAACCTTTTCGTCGCCGGCTTCATCGGCTCCCCGGGAATGAATCTTATCCGCGGCAAGATCAGCAGTACCGGCCCGCTGGAATTCGTCGCTGATGGCGGTGTCCATCTTCCATTGCCCGAAGGGCTCCGCGTCACGCGAGGGGCTGAGATCATCTATGGTATTCGACCTGAGAACATCTCGATTGAGGAAGACGGCATCGATGCCGAGGTCGTCGTCGTGGAACCCACCGGAGCGGAGACGCTGATCGTCGCAGGCATAGGGTCGGATCAACTGGTATTGGCATTGCGCGAGCGCGTGGTATCGGGAGCCGGTGATGTTATTTCCGTGAAGCCCGATATCGACAAACTTCACCTTTTCGATGGCACGACGGGCCGGCGACTTTAAGGGTATTCATGATGGTTCACAGTGCGCTGTTATGCGATGGAAGCGGGGATTGGTCCTGTGGCACGCGACCTCGATCTGGCATCCGGGAAATGCGGGCATCGATGCAAGGCAGTTGGGGAAGACCTCCGTCGCGGTACATCCCTCACGGTCTGCCCCCTTCCTCAGCGACGGTCTCGGATGTTTCGGCGAATGGCGACGGCGGATCACATTTGTCCCGTCCAGGCTCCGTCAGGAGCCGTGGAATGCGGACGCTCACGACGAGACCCAGAAAGATAATGGCCGCCGTCAGCGTGAACGACGCATTTGGCACGACGGTCAGGTTGAAGAGAATACCGCCCCCGGCCGACCCGGCGGCTTGGCCGAGGCTCGCGGCTGCGGTTTGCCAACCCAGGTCCGCGCCCTGCCGTTTACCGGCGACCATCGAAATCCAGTAGGTAACGACGGGTGAAAGAATGCCGGCGCTGGCCGCGATCATGGCGACGATGATCGCAGTGCCGACAGCCGACGATGCAAAGGGCACGGCAGCAACTCCCACCGCCAGGATCGCCAGCGACGGTGTTAGAAGCCAGCGCGTGATCTCTGGCTTGATAAGTGGCGAGAACACGATCGACTGTGCAATCAGCATGACCAAGGCGCACTCGGTGAACATCAGGCCGAGCCTGTATGTGTTCATTTCGAGGTGCTGGACGCCACGCAACGACAGACCGACTTCGAATGCCCCGACGGCCAGCGCGGTCACAAACGAAATTGCCAGCAATCGAGGCAGTGCGGCTCGTCCCTCTGGCGCTCTCGCATCCTCCCATCCGACTGAGCCACGGATAATCCCGCCGGGCACGAATGCCAGAATGAGAACGGCCACGACAACCGCGAAGGCCGAGGTGACAAGAAATGGAGAACGAGAGACAGCCACCGCGCCCAGGCCCGGCAAGACGGCGCTGATGCCGGAGAGGACGAATCCGCCGAGCATCGGCCCGACGAGAAATCCGCTTGCTCCGGCGATATTGAGAAGCGCAAACCGATGAGCGCGCCATTCTTTCGTCGGGGCATGATCTCCGATCAAGGCGTAGGCTGCCGGACTAATCGAGGAGGCGAAGGCGCCATTGAGGAATCGTCCGAAATAGAGGGCAGACAGGCTGTCAGCCATGGCAAACATCGCCAGAGTGGAAGCAAAACCGACCTGTCCGATGACGATCAAGGGCCGCCTCCCATACCGGTCCGAGAGGCGTCCCCACAGCGGCGCGAACAAGAATAACGCGAGTGTATAGGTTCCTGTAAGAATGCCAGTATGCCGTGCCAGGACATCCGGATCCGCAGTTCCGGCTATCCTGGCGATCGTGGATGGAAGGATCGGCAGCAAGAATCCGTAGCCGAGGGCGATCGCAAACATCGCCAGCAGCAGCGCCGCCAACGACCGTAGTCGCAGCGACTGTGGGATGGAGTCCTCGATCATCTCGGTCATGGATTCCGAGCCTATTGCCGCCAGAACGCCTGCATCTCCTCCGGCGTGACCTTGCCGTCTTTATTCGCGTCCATGGCGTCGAATATCCGCTTGTGGATCGCTGTCACCTCATCGAAGGACAGCGATCCATCCCCGTCGGTATCGGCGATGGCGAACATGATCTTCAACATGGGTCCACTCATACCCATCATCGGCATGCCACCCCTCATGGTCCCGCCCATCATACCGCCAGACATCATGCCTGATCCGCCGGCCATTGTGTCTTGGCCTTGTCCCATCATGCCGCGCTGCATCATGCCCGCTCCGCCCGGCATTGCACCCTGACCTTGTCCCATCATATCCCCCATTCTCGACTGTGGAGCCGCCTGCGATGAATTCGCAGGATGATGAGCAGCGTCTCCGTTCTCTTGTGCGAAGGCGGCTCCAGCGCCGCTGAAGGCGATCGCCGCAGCCAGCAGGACTGCGTTTGAAATTCTTGTCGTTCTCATGTCGTTTCTCCTTTGACTTGGTTAGTATCCGCACCTGCCTCCTCACACGGGAGCAGGACGAATTTCGAATGTGGTCTCCGGCGAACGCGCCGCTCGGCCATCTAGTCGATCGCCGATCGGCGGAGTCGCAGCGAGTTGCCGATGACGCTGACCGAGGACAGCGCCATGGCGGCAGCCGCGATGATCGGCGACAGCAGCAGCCCGAAGGCTGGATAGAGCACGCCTGCCGCAATGGGCACGCCTGCGGCGTTGTAGATGAAGGCGAAGAACAGGTTCTGACGGATGTTGCTCATGGTCGCGTGGCTGAGCTTGCGTGCCCTGGCGATGCCCTGCAGGTCGCCCTTCAACAGAGTGACGCCGGCGCTCTCGATGGCGACGTCCGTTCCGGTTCCCATGGCGATACCGACGTCGGCCGCAGCAAGCGCCGGCGCATCGTTGACCCCGTCACCAGCCATGGCGACCACGCGTCCCTCGCTTCGAAGGCGCGCGACCACCTTGCCCTTGTCCTCTGGCAGGATTTCGGCTTCGACCTCGTCGATGCCGAGCCTTCTCGCCACAGCCTGCGCCGTCGTTCTGTTGTCGCCTGTCAGCATGACGACGCGAATGTTCTCCTGCTTCAGCGAGCGCAATGCTGCTGGCGTCGTCGCCTTGACGGGGTCGGCGATGGCGATGAGACCGCCAACCTTGCCGTCGACGGCGACGTAAATCACCGTCGCCCCCTCGCCGCGCAGCGCCTCGGCCTCGGACACAAGGGCCGAGAGGTCGACGCCCGCTTCCGCCATGATCCTGTGACTGCCGATGACGAGCCTCCTGCCGTCGACGGTTCCCGTAACGCCTTTGCCGACGGGGCTGTCAAATTCCCTGGCTTCGCCGAGCGCTAGTCCCTTCTTCTTGGCCGCCGCGACGATGGCTGTGGCAAGCGGATGCTCGCTGGCGCGTTCGACGGTGGCCGCGATCCGCAGAAGTTCCATGTCGTCAATACCGCCCGCCACCTTCAATGCCGTGACCTTCGGCCTGCCTTCCGTCAGCGTGCCGGTCTTGTCGACAACCAGCGTGTCGATCTTCTCGAAGCGTTCCAGGGCCTCGGCATTCTTGATAAGCACACCCATCCGGGCGCCACGGCCGACGCCGACCATGATCGACATTGGCGTCGCGAGGCCCAGCGCACATGGACAGGCAATGATCAGAACCGCGACGGCTGCGACGAGGCCGTAGGCGAAGCGCGGCTCCGGTCCCCATATCCCCCAGGCGACGAAGGCGGTTACAGCAATGAGGATCACGACCGGGACGAACCAGCCCGACACCTGATCGGCCAGACGTTGGATCGGAGCGCGGGAGCGCTGGGCGTCGGCAACCATGCGCACGATCTGCGCCAGCATGGTGTCGCGCCCGACCTTGGCCGCCCGCATGACGAAACCGCCGCTCTGATTGAGCGTGCCACCGATCAGTTTGGCGCCGACCTCCTTGGTCACTGGCATGGATTCACCGGTGATCATGGATTCGTCGATGGAACTGCGCCCTTCGATGAGCTCGCCGTCGACCGGCACCTTCTCGCCTGGCCGGACACGCAGGCGGTCCCCGACCACGATGACATCGAGCCCAACGTCCTCGTCTGTGCCGTCCACCCTGACGCGGCGGGCCGTCTTCGGCGCGAGATCGAGAAGCGCCCGGATGGCGCCGCCGGTTTGCTCGCGCGCCCGGAGCTCCAGCACTTGCCCCAGCAACACGAGAACGGTGATCACGGAAGCGGCCTCGAAGTAGATCGCGACGGACCCGTCGGCAGCACGGAACGTATCCGGAAAAATGCCGGGCACCGCCGTGGCAACGACGCTGTAGATCCAGGCGGCGCCTGTTCCCATCGCAATCAGCGTGAACATGTTGAGGCTGCGGTTGACGAGCGACGCCCATGCCCGCTTGAAAAAAGGCCATCCCGCCCAGACCACGACCGGCGTCGCCAACACGAGCTGGACCCGGTTCGAAAGCTGCGCGCCGAGCAGCATGTGCAACCGCGTGAGATGACCACCCATTTCCAGGGCAAGAACAGGCAAGGTCAACACGAGACCGATCCAGAACCGCCGCGTCATGTCGATGAGCTCGGCGCTTGGCCCAGTCTCAGCAGTCGCAACCTCCGGCTCCAGCGTCATGCCGCATATTGGGCATGTGCCGGGGCCACGTTGCCTGATCTGCGGATGCATCGGACAGGTGTAGATCACGCCTTCTTGAGTCTCTGGCCCGATGCCCGCCTGCGCGGGCGGCTTCTCCTCTTCGCCATGATGACCGCCACGGGAGTGCGCATGGCCCTCATGCATGTGATGATCAGTCATGGATCGCTCCTCCCGGGTGATGTCCCGGGGCATCGGCCCGGTGACCGAACCTCGGAATGAAGCGCGGAACTGTTCTCGCATAGGCGTCCCACGCAGCGCCGAACTCGGTCCGCGAGGCCTCCTCCTCCCGCTTTGCCAGGCGCACGTAGACCCAGATCAGAACCGGGAACATGGCGAGGGTCACCAGGGTCGGCCACTGCAGCAGGAACCCGATCATGATCACCACGAAGGCGTCGTATTGCGGATGCCGGACGCGAGCATATGGCCCGGTTGTCGCCGGGCGATGCTCGCGCTGGGCGTCGTAAAGGACGTGCCAGCTCGACGCGAGCAGCCAGAAGCCCGCGATGATCAGGACGTTGCTTGCGAGATGGAACGGCCCGAAATGCGGATTGACACGCCAGCCGAACATCATCTCCAGCAGGTGACCAGCATCGTGCGACCAGAAGTCGACGCCAGGGAAATGCCGCCCGAGCCAGCCGGACAACAGGTAGATGGTCAGCGGGAAGCCGTACATCTCCGTGAAGAGCGCGACGATGAAGGCGGAGAAGGCGCCGAGCGAACGCCAGTCCCGCTTGGTCTCGAGCTTGGTGAAGCTCGCGGCGAAGACGATGAACACCACGGAATTGATGGTCACCAGGCTCCAGAGTCCATAGGCAGGGGTGTCAGACATCGTCGGCCTCCTTCTTCGACTGGTTCGTGCCGACCCCATGGCCCGCATGGTCGTGGCCGGAATGGCTACCATGACCGCCGTGGCCGTGATGCATAAAGAGATGCATCAGCGGGCACGCCAGAATGAGAAGCCACGGCAGGATGCCGAGAACATGCACGCGATGTTCGTAGGCGATGAGAAGCAGCGCGATTGCGGCGAAGGCGATGAAGACAGTCCGGCTGTAGGTGCTCCAGGCAGATGTGGAATGGTTGTCGATCATGGGGATGCCTCGTTCGAATGAGTTCGGAGACAGCTTCGCGGTTACCTGAACCGCGTCAGCCAATGCCGTCATAGGTGACGTAGGCCATCATGCCCGTCGCCATGTGATAGAGATGATGGCAGTGGAGCGGCCAGCGACCGGGATTGTCGGCGTCGAAAGCAAGGACGACGCTTGCCATTGGCGGCAGCAGCACCGTATCCCTGACGGCGCCGGTGGCCGGAGCCCCATTAATACCGATCACCTGGAAATGGTGCCCATGCAGATGTATTGGATGCGCCATCATCGACATGTTGGTGATGGCGACCTCGACCCTTTCACCGCGTTTGACGACGAGACCGTCCGCGCCGTCGATCGCCCAGTTATAGGCGGCCATGTCGCCGGTCAGCGAAAGTTCGAAGCGGCGGTCCGCCGGGCGCGGCACCAGTGGGATCACCGGACGCAGCCGCCCTTCCAGGTCGAGCCCGAGGGCCGGCCCTTTCGCATCGCCCTCAATTGCAATCTTGCGGACGGTCGCGCCCGCGCTGGCAAGGATGATACCGGTACGCTCCACGGCTCCCTCGCGCAGGGCAAGGATGGGAAACGCACCGCCGTCCTTTGGAAGGCTAAGAAGGATGTCGAGACGCTGGCCCATCGAGACTGGAAAGGACGTGCCGGCAACCGGCTGCATACCCTGCCCGTCAACAGCGATTAATTCCCCGGCAAGGCGACCGGTGTCGATCGTAAAGGCGGTCGCCGTGGCGCCGTTGATGACGCGCAGGCGGACGTGGCCACCCTTCTCGACCCTCACGACTTCCGGGTCGTCGAGCGTGCGGTCGTTAGCAAGATAGGCATCGTAGTCGATATCGTTGAGGTCCATGGCGGCCATTCCAGGCATCGCCATGTTAGACATGCGGTTGCCGGACATCATTTGCTGCATGCCAGTCGTCCCCTGCATCGATCCGTGACCCATCGGCGTTGCGCCGTGCGCGGCACTGCCCTTCAGCTTCTCCAGCAGTTCCTCCGCCGACAGGAAAGAAAAGTCGTGCAGCAGGACGACCACCTCCTGCTCGTCGCGCTTCAGGTCATCCACCGTTCGCACGATTAGCGGGGCGGCAAGCAGGTTCTGTTCCTGCAGCGTATGAGCATGCATCCAGTGTGTGCCGCCCGCGCCCACCGGAAATGTGTAGCGGCGGGTTTCCGACGGCTTCAGAAGTGCTGCCGGATTGTCGGGCACGCCGTCAGCCGACCATGGCGGCATCAGCCCGTGCCAGTGGATGAGCGTCGGCTCGTCGATGCCGCTCGACAGCGCTACGTCGAAATCGGTTCCGGCGTCGAGCGCCAGTCCTGGCTTGCCATCGGACTGGACGAGGCCGAAGACGCGGGCAGACCTGCCCTTGACGTCGATGGTCCGATAGCCGACGGAGAGACTGCGCGGCGCGCTTCGTGTGGATGAAGATTTGGTGGCCTGGGCGAAAGTACGGATAGGGCGTAGGGCGGCCGATGCACCGAGCGCCGCTGCGCCGACCATCACGCCGTTAAGAAAATCACGACGGTTCATTGTATTGATCCTTGCTTCCAGGTCAGCGATGCCGACCATTGGTCTCGGGCGCCCGTAAGGAGCCCCATGGAATCAACCGAATGCCGCGGCGAAGCGGCCTTCGGCATTCTCAGACCGGAAAACGCGGAGGACCGAGCGGCGGTGCGAGCGCCAGACCGCTGCCGGTCTGATCAGCCCCTGCAAAATGGAGGAAGGACCCTGTGACGGCGGGACCATCCTCCCTATCGACGGCCGCCATGACGATGCAGAAGGCGCACTGAACGGCACAGCAGCCTTTATGGTCGGGTCTATGGAAGCCGCCATGGAGCGAACTTTGCGTGCTCTTCAAAATGGGAGAATACGCGAGGCTGGATTGTTGTGTGTGATCCAGATGGTCATGGCACGCCATGGCCTGCACACTTGCCGCTGGCCCGAGGAGCAGCGCAAGCGCGACCAACATGGTCAGCACTGCGTTCATCCATGCGAACCGGCGGCGGTCGGCGGCCATGTGTGCGGGTTCCTTTTCGCGCTCAGCCGAAGCGTCGGCTGATAAAGTTGAAGATCGCGGCGATCAATGCTCCCGCATAACCGCCGAAGATGACGCTTTGAAGGATGCCCAATGCCAGGCTTCGAAGATCGAAACCGGTAAGCCCCAGGTAAAACTGCAGCCAGGGTCTATGCAGACCCCATTGCGGAGCGACGAAGCCGAGCAGCATGCACAGTAGGAATGAGATCGTTGCGAAAATGGCAAGCGTGGCGCCGAGTACTGCGATAGAGACATGCGCGGGGGTAACCGAGGAACTCTCGGAACGTGAATGCAAAATTATGTTCACCATTGAACGATCCTCCGCATCGGCCGCCCTTACGGCTATGACGATTGCTCGATCATCCGGCAATTCGTCATTGGCATCCTTGATTCAGGTCAAGGATGGTGGACGGACATATGATGATCGATATGGGCACGGATGCGGTAGCAACAGCTTCCCGGCTTGCGCGGTCGCGGGGGGCTGCCTGATCCTGACGCAAATTTTTAGTCGTCCGGCCCATCATCTGGTGTCAAGTTATGGTCAGACCATTCCACTTTTGGAATTTCTTTTTCCACCAGGAACGCGAATGTCGTGACGCTCGCAACATCCGGAGTTACAGAGCACTTGAATTCCAAGTTGTACCAGTGTTTTCGGCTTCTAAAGGCCGCGCCATGCGCCTCAACGGAATCGGCCGATAGCAAAGGGTCCGACATTGCATAAGCAACGACGTATTCTGGCCGATATTGCTGATCCCATCGGGCAATCTGCTCCATGGCCTCCATGTTGCAAAGCTGGATCATTTTCTCTTGCGTTCCGAGCTTTCTTAACGCGGCTTGCGCCTTTGTGGAGCGAGGTGCCGCCAACTTGGTCGCCGCATAAAGTTTCGTCGCGCGGATCATCTCACTTTTCGGCGTTTCGATCGTTTGGTCGGCAGGAGCGGGTTTGTACTCAACGTCGCTGTCCGTATTCGCTACCGGACCTTCCTTCGGCGCGGTCGGAAGTACCCTTTGCTTTTCGGCTTCTCCGGGATGCACCATTTCAAGTTGTGTTGGAGCGACGATCTCGACTGAGACAACATTGTCTTCCGTTGGCTCCAGCGAATTTCTGCTAGGTACAAAAGCGAGAATCATCGAGATCACGAAGAGGTGCAAGGCAACAGACGCAGAAAAGCTCCGGCCGAGATTCCATCGCTGATGCAGATCGCTGAGAGCCATTCAACAATATCGCCGTCGAGACGGGCGCCCGATCCCTCGTCGGTGTCTGATAGAGCTACGGCAGTCGTTGCGCAAGCTTTTGCTTGGGCAGGCAAGTAGCCCAACTGCCTGGACTCCTGCGCTGGGGCGCGAGATAGGAGAGACTGGTGAACATCTCCTTCGACCCTTGCGTGTTGACTGACCCGCATTCCGCTCGGCACTCGCTCATTGTGACGGGATCAGACCCTTCATGATCGCGGATGATCGAACAGTGGCGGTTTCGCTTACAGGCTGTCATAGGCGCGAAGCAGAGTTGGCAATCGCACTCTACGCAAACCGCCCGGTCGTGACCCTCAACGCCAGCGAGCCAAACGCCACCGACGACGCGAGTCATTTCGTCCTTTCGCAATCTTCATCTTGCTGATTGCACGGTGACGTTGGCGACCCGTGCCATCCGCGACAAGCCGGCAATGACAATCACGGTCGTCAAATATGCGACGACCTGCAGCAAGGTCGGCTGTTCTATATAGCCAATCAGCGTGTGCGAGATCCGACCAGCGATGCTGGCCTCGGACAGAAGGCCTGACGTGTCCCACGCCGTTGCGTCCAGCCAAGTGACGAGATTGGCGGATTCCAAAAAACCTATGGCCTGTGCAGCCATGCCCGCCGCCAGCAGGGTGACCATGATACCTGTCACGCGGAAAATGTGCTTCGGCGGAATGCGCACCAATCCGCGGAAGGTTAAATAACTCAAGACGGCGCCAAGGCAGAGCCCCAACACACTTCCGATCGCCAGCGAAACAGGTGCCTCGTTGCCGGTGACGAAAATGCCATAAAGGAAGAGAACCACCTCCGCTCCTTCGCGCAGCACGGCCGCCCCAACCACAACAGCGAGTGCAGCCAGGCCCTTCGACCCGGCAGCAACCGACTTGCCGACAGACTTGAGTTGCTCCGCAAGTTCCTTGCCGTGTTGCGCCATCCAAATATTGTGCCAAGCCAGCATGAGAACAGCCAGGAACAGGATGCCTGCGTTCAGCAGTTCCTGCCCTGAGCCCGCAAAGGCCGCCGCAATCGTACCGGTAAACAGCGCCACGATACAGCTAACGAGGACGCCAGCCAGGACGCCGGCGGTGATCCAGAGCGTGCGGCCAGCGATCCCCTGCGTGATGGCGGCGACAATTCCGACCACGAGACCGGCTTCGATGATTTCCCGGAAAACAATAATCAATGCGGCCAGCATGGCTGCAATCCCTACTCGGCGATGAAATATCCCATGGCGACATCTTCGTGATATTCGTCGACGAAGAGGAACTTGCCGGCGGATTTCGCCTTCACATTCGCCGTAATGTTACCTCCGCCTTGAACGACCTTTTCGATCTTCAGCGGCTTGGACTCGATTTCAGCGGGAGCGGCATTCAGATTCTTGAACTTCACCATCACGTTCTGGCCGATGGGAATCTTTACCTCGGCTGGCGAGAAGGTCGTTCCCTTGAGGGTGATCTCGACTGTTTGTGTTTCTGCGCGAACTGGCCCGGTTAAAGCGGCGGCGATAAGAGCCAGGGCGGTGATTTGCAGCATTCGTCGCATAAAAATCTCCTCAAATGGATTGGCTGCATTTCAGCTATTAAACTTGAATGAATATGTAAAGTATAATCTTGGTGCTCAACCTTAGAATTGCCTTGGGAACCAAGCTCTTTTGTCCCGGCGTCTTCCGGCCAGGTTCATGCCGATCTCGTCGGCCGGCGTTTCAAATCTCAGTTGGTGGGAAGCGCCGCTCACAACGGCGAATGGCGGCGCGAGAGACGGCTTGCTGCGAGCGTCCTCATTGACCTTTACAGCCCCAGCACATTACCGGGAGTGGGAAAAACGTGGGGTAAGGATCTTCAGGTAATCGAGTGCCTTTTTTGGATTTTCTTCGAGAGCGCCTCTAGAAGGCTTGAAGCCTGCCTGCGGTCATGACGCAGCCTCGATACTTCAGGCAGCTGTCAGTCAATTCGGGCATCTCATCGCGAGACGATAGGAGACCAAATGTACAAAGTCGACGCCGCCATAACCGGATGGATCAACAGTCTGGCCGGGAACGGCCTTCTCGATCATGTCGTGATCACCATCTCCAACCTGGGTGTCCCGTTGCTCGTCCTGGCCGTCACCGCCCAATGGTGGACCGGCTCCGAGCGGACAAAGACGCGCCATATCCTGATCGCTGCCGGCCTGACCTTCCTCATCGGGCTGGGGATCAACCAGATCATTCTGCTTTTCGATCAGCGCATCCGCCCTTATGACGCTGGAATTACGCACCTTCTGATCGCGCGCAGCAGCGATCCTTCATTTCCATCCGATCATGCGACGGCGAGCTTTGCGATTGCCGCAGCCTTCCTAATTCATAGTCTGCAAAAACGCGGCGTCATCTTCCTTCTGGCCGCAATTCTCGTCTCCCTCTCGCGTGTCTATATCGGCACGCACTACATCAGCGACGCTATCGGCGGCGCATTAACGGCGACCCTCGCGGCAATCATTGTCAGGGCCCTCTACAAGCCGGAAACGCGAGTCGACCGCTTTATCACAAGCATTCTCTAATCTCAGAGCCATCGTGCCGAAACCCACACCTTAAGAATTTGGGTAGATCGACCGCGCCTCGCTTCACCGTGATCGAAGGTGAAATGTAAAACCCCCCGCCAGGATTTCCAGCTTACCGATTCCATATCGCAAACTGTCATGCGCGAGTTAGGTTTAACAAGGAATGACGGCCTAAAGATCAGGGGAGTGTTTTCCTCCCTAACGTGAGAGGATGCGCCGGCCCCATTCAATCTGCCATCGGCTCTCCGAGCGTATGCATCAGGCGGTTCGCCCAGCCGAAGATGGCGGACGACAGGACGAGATCCAGGGATTCGAGCTCGGAAAGACCGATATCGGCGAGCGCCTGTGCGTCGTCCTCCGTCGCCGCTGGTGGCGTAGGCGAAAGACGTGCAGCGAAGTCGAAGATGGCGCCGAGGTGTTCTTCGAGCTCCGCATCGAGCCCGTCCGCGAAGATTGCGTCAATCACGTCGCTGCGCTTGGTGTGACTGATGAAGCGGGATGCATGAACGGCCGCGCAATAGACGCAGCGGTTGACGACCGATGCCGCGGTGGCGCCGAGTTCGCGTTCTCCGGACGAAAGCCCATCCTTGCCGTACATGATCAGATTGAACAGCGGAGAGCGGACCGCAAGCGACTCCGGGTCGTGCGCGAGTGTCAGCACATAGGGCGAGATGCCCTTGTTGGACGGTGTGACCTGCATCGCCTCGCGCTGCTCGTCGGTTGCAGACTCCAGGTCGACCGGAACGACATACGGCTGCCAACGCGGAACCTTTGTGGTGAAGCTGTGCACGACTTCGCTCATTGTCTTGCTCCGATCAGTTTCAGTCCTGCGATCACGCGCACCTGGTAGTTCACGAAGGCGGCAAGCTCCGAAAGCCGGACAATATCGGCGTCGGTAACGCCAGCGCTTCGCAATGCCTCGATATGGCCGCGAGTTGCCTCCCGTGGTGCGATGGTCAGTCGATCGGCGTGGCGGACGATCTCGGCGATGCGCCCATCTTCCGCGTTCGTGCCGGGCTGGGCGAGCGCGGCGGTCGCGCTTTCGCCGGCACGCGCGACGAGATCGTCGTAGTGGCTGGCGAGCGCGTCGTTGCGATTGTGGCGGGCCATGCGCGCGGCGAGCGCGGCGCGGAGCCCATGCGACAGGCCACCTGGATCAAGGGGCAGAAGCACCGCCTCATGGGCCGCCTCGCTCAAACGCAGGATCTCCGCACGCTTCTCCATTGCCTCGGCAAGCGCCGAGCCTGACCTCACTGCGGCGAGGGCTTCGATGAGTGTCAAAACGGACTCCTTTGCATCTCGCTGGAGATTTCATTTCCATTATGTCAAAATAGCATGAATACGCGGTTTCAATGCGCAATATTTATCTATTCTCCACCGAAATTATGGAAAACTCATACTTCCAAAACATGAAGGATGATGGTTGATGTTTTATATGCATAGCAACTCAATCGACATTCGCCAGCTTGAAGCCTTCGCGGCGGTAATGTCCGCGGGCAGCGTGACCGGGGCGGCCCGTCTGCTCGGACGCTCGCAACCCGCGGTATCTCGGCTGATTCAGGATCTCGAGGCTGACCTGGGATACCCGCTTCTCCATCGAAGCAGCGGGCGGATCCAGCCGACAGCGCGTGGTCTGCGCTTCCATGCCGAGGTCGAGCGCCATCTCGCCAGCCTGATCCATATCCGTGAACGGGCGGAGGCGATCGGCCGCGACGAACCGGCAACCCTGACGGTCGCCGCGACGCCGTCTCTCGCGGCCGGGATCCTGCCACAGGCGCTGGCTGCGCTTCCGTCTGATCTCTTACCGGGTCATCTGCACGTACAGGCGCTCGCGGCTGAACACGTCGTGCAGGCCGTGGTCGCCCGGTCGGCGGATCTGGGCATATCCAGCCTCCCGCTCGAACATCCGGGCCTCGAGATCCACTGGATCGCGGAGGCTCCCTGTGTCATCGCCATCGGCGCAGAAGATCCTCTGGCCGCGGATGAAGTCGTGCGCCTCGCGGATCTGGCGGAACGCCGCATCATCACGCTTGCCAACCCCTATCGTCTCCGTCACCGCATCGACGAAGCTCTCGAAAGGGTGGGCGTGGCGCCGGAGCACATCATCGACGTGAACGCGTCGCTGACGGCACTCTCACTCGTCCGCGCCGGATTGGGCGTTGCGATCGTCGAGCCCGCGACTGTCTGCGGCGTGCCGCTGGACGGGACCGTCATGCGTAGGGTCGACCAGCACATTCCCTTCTTGTTTGGCGCAATTTCCGCTGCGGCGCTGCCCCTTTCGCCGACGGTCTCCGCCGTGATCGACGCAGCACGGACAGAAGCCCTGGCCATGCCCGGCAGCCGCCTGCTTGAGGCCAATGGCACTGATGCGATCGCCGACACCGTCTACGGACAGACCGCCGCCTCCGAAGGAGCGCCCGCATGAGCGACCTTTCCAAGGTTCCGGGCGATCTTGAAGCTCTCGAGGCGCGCCTGCGTCAGGACCTGTCGTGGCTCGAGCTGCCCGCCAAGTCATGGGTGCCTACCCGCGAAGTCGATGGGCGGACCGTCGTCGACGTCGTCATCATCGGCGGCGGCATGGCGGGCCTCGTCGCCTCCGGCATGCTGAAGCGTATGGGCGTCGCCAACCACCTCGTCCTCGACAAGGCACCTGCAGGCCAGGAGGGGCCGTGGGTCACCTTCGCCCGCATGCGCACCCTGCGTTCCCCCAAGGTGCTTACGGGTCCCGCGATGGGGCTGCCGGCCCTGACGTTCCGCGCCTACTACGAGGCCCGCTTCGGCCGCGAAGCATGGGTCGCGCTTGACCGCGCACCGCGTGAGACCTGGATGGAATATCTGATCTGGTACCGCAAGGTGCTCGATCTGCCCGTCCGCAACGGCCTCTCCGTGAACTCCGTACTGCCACGCACCGACGGTATGCTCGATCTCATCTGTAGCGAGGACAGCAAAAAGGAGAAGATCGTCGCCCGTCATGTGGTGCTGGCGACCGGCCGCGATGGTCTGGGCGGCCCGTTCGTGCCCGATATTGCGAAAAGCATCGATCAGAAATTCTGGGCGCATACCGCCGACGATATCGATTTCGCGATGCTGTGCGGCAAGCGGGTAGGCGTGATTGGTGCCGGCGCCTCGGCAATGGACAATGCCGCGACCGCGCTCGAAGGTGGAGCCGCACGTCTCGACATGTTCGTGCGCCGCAGGGAGCTGCCGCGCATCAACAAGTTCACTGGCATCGGCAGCCAAGGCGTGGTCCATGGATTCGCCGGGCTGCCGGACGAATGGAAGTGGCGCTTCCTCAACTATGCCATGGGCCAGCAGACGCCACCGCCTCGGCCAAGCGTCCTGCGCGTCAGCTCGTTCGAACAGGCTCATCTCCATCTTGGGAGCCCCATCACGGACCTGAAGCAGGAAGACGATCATGTCATCGTGACAACACCGAAGGGCAGCTACGCGGTCGACTTCCTCATCTTCGGAACAGGATTCAAGATCGATCTGAGCAATCGTCCGGAGCTTGCCGCCGTCGCGCCATATATCCGCCTTTGGCAAGATCGTTTCCCGACGCCCGCTGGCATGGAGAATGGCGAACTCGAGGGATCGCCGGATCTTGGCGGCGCATTCGAGTTCCTCGAAAGGCAGCCGGGTTCATGCCCGACTTTGTCGAAAATTCACTGCTTCAATTTCCCGGCGACCCTCAGCCACGGCAAGCTCACCGGCGACATTCCCGCAATCAGCGAAGGCGCTGACCGCCTGGCGCGCGGCATCGTCAGATCGCTCTTCGTCGAAGACCGTGAGAAGCATTTCGCAAGCCTCCAGGCCTTCGACACACCGGAACTCCTCGGAGACGAGTGGGCTGAGGACGAAGCGCTTTCTGAACTTTCCTCCGAAAGGACCTGAGACCACAGATGCTTGAGATCAAGAACCTGAAACTGGCCTACGGAAGCACGCAGATCCTGAACGGCGTCGACCTGTCGGTGAAGCGCGGGGACGTCGTGTCGATCATCGGTCCGAGCGGGACGGGCAAGACGACGCTTCTGAAGTGTATCAACCACCTCGTGAAGCCGCAGTCGGGAACGATCGATTTCGACAATGTGCGGATGGATTTCGCCAAGCCGGACAAGAACTCCGTGCAAGCTATTCGTCTGCGCACCGCAATGGTGTTCCAGCAGTTCAACGTCTTCAAGAACATGACGGTCATCCAGAACGTCATGGACCCGCTCGTCGTCGTGCAGCGCAAGTCGAAGGACGAGGCCCGCGCCATTGCGCTGCAGGAACTCGAGCGAGTGGGGCTGTCCGACAAGCTCGACAACTATCCCTCCCAGCTCTCCGGCGGCCAGCTCCAGAGAACGGGCATCGCCAGAGCGCTCGCGGTCAAGCCGGACGTGATGCTTTTCGACGAGCCGACCTCGTCGCTTGACCCCGAACTGGTGAACGAGGTTCTGAAGGTGATCAAGGATGTGACGTCCTCGGGCATCACCTCGCTTCTCGTCACTCACGAGATGCAATTCGCCAAGAACATCTCGAACCGCATCGTCTTCATGGACCGGGGTGTCGTCGCAGCCGACGGCACGCCTACCGAAATCTTCGACACCCCCTCCAACCCGCGCCTCGCTCAGTTTTTGAATTCCGAACGCGCGATCCAGTAGAAAGGATGCCTGAAATGACTTCCATGGGTTCAATCTCGCGCCGTCGTCTCGGTCTCGCCGTAGCAGGCGTTGCGATCGCCTTCGCAACCGCCTCCTTTGCTGAGGACGTGCGCACGATCAAGATCGCCACCGCGGCAGAATCGAAGCCTCTTTCCTGGGGCGCTATCGGCGTCGAGCCGCAGGGCTATGAGCCTGACGTGCTGAAGGCGATCAACGCCAAGCTGCCGCAGTACAAATTCGTGATGGAAGGTGCTGCCGACATCGCACAGGAAACGGGTCTTGCGACCGGCAAGTACGACATCGCCACCGGCGGCTACTACCGTGCGCCCGCACGCGAAAAGCAGTTCCTCATTCCGGATGCCCCGATTGGTGCCAGCCTGATCAAGATCTACAGCCGCAAGGACGGCGGCATCAAGGAAATGAAGGACCTCGTCGGCAAGAAGATCGTGCCCGTCACGGCAGGCGGCGGCATCTACAAGTTCGCCACCGCGTGGCAGGAGCAGAACCCCAATTACAAGATCGAAATCACGGCTTCGAGCGCTGGTGTCCCCTATCCGGACCGTCTGAAGGAGGTCGAAAACGGCAAGTATGACGCGCTGGTCCTGCCCTCGAACCTTGGCGAGCAGACCGTGATCGACCAGCAGAAGCTGAACATACAGGCGAGCGAACCTGTCGCGATCAACAATACCTTCGTCCTGATCCATCGCTCCGAGGAGAACAAGGCGCTTGCCGACGGTATCGACAAGGCCCTGAAGGAGCTGAAAGCCGACGGCACGCTCGCAAAACTCTCGCAGAAATGGTTCGGCGAGGACATCACCGCGTACATGAAGTGAGGCAGGACCACGATCCCGGCGACCAGGCCCAACACTGAAACAAGGAGTGTTCCGAAGTGGACCTTTCGATAATGATCCCCGAGCTGCTCTCGGCCTTGCCGCTGACGCTTGCGATCACGTTCACGGCCATGGTCGCCGGCTTCGTGCTGGCCTTGATTGCGACAACGTTCCGGGTGCGCAGGATCCCGGTGATCAGTCAGTTGGCCGATCTCTATGTGTCCTACGCCCGCAGCGTGCCCGTCGTGCTCCAGTTGTTCGTCGCCTTCTACGGGCTTCCAGTGCTTGTCGGCGTATTCGGCATCGAGGACTTCGTGTCGCCGACGATCGCCGCGATGCTCGGCTTGAGCCTCTACCATGGCGGCTATCTGTCGGAAGTCATGCGCCCTGCCTACCTTGCCGTCGAGCGGGGCCAGCACGACGCGGCCGACAGCCTCGGCTACACGTTCGGGCACAAGCTGGTGCGTGTGCTCGCTCCGCAGGCCGTGCACATCGCGCTACCGGGCTATGGAAACTCCATCATCTACCTCATCCACAACGTCGCCCTCGTCATGTATATCGGCGCGGCCGACGTGATGGCGACGGCGCACCTCGTCATGGAGCGCGACTACAACCAGTACCAGTTCGAAACCTACCTCGTGCTGGCGGTTCTCTATTCGGCCCTGTGTCTGGTCGCATGGCTGATCGTCCGCTCCTTCGAGCTTCGTTCCGCGAAGTTCGCTTCAAGCGCGACGCCCGCCCGAACCACGCTGATGGCAAGCGTCTGATCGAAGGAAGGAACACACCATGTTTGATATCGACGTTCTTCTCCCCGATTTCTGGGACATCCTTGGCGCAGTGCCGCTGACGCTTGCGATGGCGTTTGCTATCTTTATCCTTTCGACGATCATCGGCAGCCTGTTCGCCATGGTCGAATACCGCAGGATCCCGGTACTCCGGGAACTCGTCGTCGCCTACAAGGTCGCCTTCAAGGGCGTGCCGATGGTGGTGGTGATCTTCCTCGCCTACTATGGGCTGCCTTCGACGCTGCAATTCCTCTCCTCGCTCGTCGGTGTGGAATACAACGGCCATTCGACGCCGAACTGGGTCACCCTCATCGTAGCTCTGACCGCCTGCGTCGCGGCTTTCCAGGCGGAAGTTGTCAAAGGCGCCTTGAACTCTTTCGATACAGGCCAGTCAGATGCCGCCTATTCGCTGGGCTACAGGAAGAACCAGCTCTTCCGCCGCGTGATGCTCCCGCAGGTCATCGTCGCAGCCATTCCGGATCTCGCCAACTCGTTCATGGTCATCATGAAGGCGCTTTCGCTCGGATTCGCCATTGAAGTGGTGGACATTTTCGCGCAGTCGCAATTGACCGCCGCACTGAACTTCTACTATCTCGAAGCCTTCCTTGTCGCCGTCGTGATCTACATGGTGATCGCCTATATTGTCACTCAAATCGCCGACCGGCTGGAAGGAGCTCTTCGAGTGCGGACTTGAAGGTAGGCCTGTATCTTGCCGCCATGCAATCGGCTTGCAAGGCTATAGGTTAATTGGTCGGATGACGGTTCGAGACATGGCGGCAGTTGGCCCCGGCATGCCCTCATGATCTGAGATATGCATCCTACCTCGGCTGTCAGGCATCTCAGGCGAACACGATTTCGCGGCTTGCCACCGCAAGCAGGATCGCTCCCGCCGTGGCCTCGATCGATCTCGACGTAGTTCGGAGCTACCTGAAATAACGGTCGTTCTACCTGGTCCAATTCAGTCTCGACACGGACTCCCTTTCTACGACACCGCGATCAGGAGTGCTGCAGGTTGATCTTGTCCAAGGCGGACCTCAGCCCTTGCGCAAGCTTGGCCACGCCGTCGTTTGCCCAGAAGTGCATGAAGAACAGCCGGGGCTGGTCGCCGAGCATGTGATTGTGCACGGCAGTGACTTCGATTCCGCTGGCCCGCAATGCGCGCAACACCGGGTTGACCTCAGAGGCGATGAGCACGAAGTCACCCGTGATCGCCGCGCTGCCTTTCCCGGTCGGCTGGAAGTTGATGGCGATTGCCGAGCCCATCGCCTCCGGCACGTCCATACCGTCGTCCTTGATCGTTTCCGCACGGGGGATGCTCATCTGGTAGACGCCGCCATTCACCTTGCCCTTGTGGCCAAGCACCCGATCGATGGCCGCGGTGTCGAGATCGATGGAGGCAGACGAAGCGCTCGCTGGTGTGTCCGAAAGCGGTGTCCCGCTCTCCTGCAACGCGGCATGCAAGGCTGTTGCCAGCTTGATCGGATCGCCATGTCCGAGGACATGCATGTACATGGTGGCCGGTTCGGACCGCAGCAAATGATTGTGGAGGGCAGTCACGTCGATTCCGCTGTCGAGCAGCTTCGTCATCACCGGGTTGACTTCCGGCTGGGTCAGAACGAGATCGCCCATCATCATGGCGTCGCTATCACCCATCGGTTTGAATGCAAGCCATGAGCCGAGCGCCAGCGCCGGTTTGAGCTGCACACCGTCCAAGGTGACCTTCAGGTCCGAGCGCGGCAACCCCACGCGGTAGATGCCGCCCGACATTTGCGCGCCGGATTTGCCAAGCGCTTTGCCGACCTCCGTCCAATCGGGATCGGCGTATGCGGGTACCATGGAGATCAGCACCAGGATGGCGCCGATTGCGAGTCTTGCAGTCATGTCGTGCTCCTTTCATCGCCCTCGTTTGCGTTGCCCCTTCCCTATGTGTTTGATCTATGCCGCTCACCGCGGGCGCCGGTCTCAGCGGGATGCCCTGCCGCGAATGTCACTATCTGGTTCGCGAAGCTCACCCGGTTGGAATCAACGCAACCTGACGACGCTGGCAGCCCATCCATCTCTCGTCACCGAGCTGATCGTGAGCCTTTTTCGATCGCGAAGCAGGCGATGTTACGCCGCGGTTGGGGTCCCGGCGGGCGGCCAGCTATGCGTCTCCGCCTTGCGACGCGAGGCCCAGGCATAGAGTGCGTCATAGATAACGAAACCGTGCTTTAGAACCTCATGGTCATCAGACGTCACGTCCCGAAGCCCCATGGAGATCGCAAGCAATCCTGCCGATTGCGGCGTCAGGTCGTGCCGATCGGTGTCGGCGCCGCGAACGATGGCGGCGATGGTCACGATCGCCGGATCAGTGTCGAGACCATGTTTGGCGACAAAGGTGTCGAAGCTGCAGCCGTCGCCGACATGGGTGTATTCGACATTTGGGACGTCATAGGGTGTCGCCCCGGTTTCTTCGGCAACCTTGATCACCTGGTCGGGCGGCACGAACAGAAACTCCGGCTCCTTGTCGATGAAGCGCGCAATCAGCCAAGGACAGGCGATACGGTCGATAACCGGGCGTTCACGGGTAACCCACTTCATGGCATCATCTCCCTTGTTGATTTTCTGCGCTTGCCAAGGGCACGGTCGGACCGCCGATCGCATGCCAGGCGGCAATTCCGCCGGCAAGCCCCTGCGCCTTGAGCCCGCGGCGGCGCAACTCGGCCACCGCATTGCCACTGACCTGGAAACCATAGACGCAATAAACGACGATCGGCCTGTCCTTGGGCATTTCGTCGGCCCAAGAGGCAATCGTCTCGGGCGCGCGCAGCAGCGCACCCGGCAGCATGTCGCTGCGTTTGGGCAGGTCCTCGGCCAGACACACATCGAGCAGGACAATATCTTCCTGGCGCTCGAGGCGGCTGCGCAAATCTTCCGCTGCCACCAGATTGTCATTTGTCGCGGGGACCGGGGTCTCGGCAAAGGCACTCTCCGTCCGCATCACACGTTTGTATCGCTCGGCGACGCGCTCCCAATGGATGTTCTTCATGAAGGCGTCGACATAGGCGCCAGCTTTCGCGCCGAAATCGATATGATAGGCATGCTCGTACATGTCGAGCGCCATGATCGGAATGCTGCCAGCCAGGCAATTGGTATGATCCTGACCCCATTGGATCATCAGGCGGCGATGGCGCTCCGACCAGGTGAGCAGCGTCCAGCCCGAACCGCCGGCCTGCGCCTTGGCACAGCCGGAGAACTGCGATCGCCAGGCCGCAACGCTGCCAAAATCCCGCTCGAGCGCGGCCGCCAGATCGCCGGCTGCATCCCCCGATCCGCCGAGACCGTCGAAGTAGATCTCGTGCAGGATCGCCGAGTTCGCCGCGATCAGTTCCTCGCGCTTCAGGCCATTGATGTCGAAGACTGGAGCCGAGACCCAGTCGAGTTCATCGAGGCGATGTTCGATTGCGTTCAAACGGCGAACGGCACCGCCGTAATTATTCTCGTAGTGGCTCGTCAGCAGCTTCTCGGAAAGACCATCGAGATGCGGAGGCTTGAAGGGGAGCGGCATGATCCGGTGCAGCATCGTGTCCTCACTGGCGGAATTGCAACGACGAGGACGATACGCCCGAACAAAAAATGATACAAGTGTTGCAATTGTCTTTCTGCATGATACAGTCCTTGCGATGAACACAGATTCAACGACCGAGCAGCGCTGGCTGCTGCTGATCCACCAGTTGCCGAGTAAGCCAGCCTATTTTCGGGTTAAAATCTGGCGCCGCCTGCAGGGCATCGGCGCGGTCGCCGTCAAAAGCACGGTCTATGCGCTGCCGGCCAACCCCGAGACGCAGGAAGATTTCGAGTGGCTGCTGAAGGAGATCGTCGAAGGCGGCGGCGAGGCGATGGTGTGCGAGGCTCGGCTGATCGACGGCCTCTCCGATGCACAGGCGCGCGCACTGTTCGACGCGGCGCGCGACGAGGACTATGAGGCGATCGTCAAGGATGCCCGCGGTCTTGAAGAAAAGCTCGAGGCGGCATCGAGCGCGGACGAGATGGCGGAGATGCGACCGCAGCTCGTCCGCCTGCGCAAGCGGCTCGCAGAGATCGTGGCGATCGACTTCTTCGATGCCACCGCCCGCCTATCGGCGGAGGGACTGATAGCCGCGCTCGAGGCTCGGCTCGCGGAGGACGCCAAGATGACCAACGATCAGCAGAAGACGACACCACAGACGGCGGCGGACCTGAAGGGGCGGACCTGGGTCACCCGTCAGGGGGTCTATGTCGACCGTATCGCCTGCGCGTGGCTCATTCGTCGCTTCATCGATCCCGACGCCATCATCCGTTTCGTGCCGGGCAAGGGCTATGTCCCGAATGCAGGCGAGCTGCGGTTCGACATGTTCGAAGGCGAGATCACCCATGAAGGCGATCGCTGCAGTTTCGAGGTCTTGCTGACACGCGCGGATCTGACCGATCCCGCCCTGCAGGCAATCGCCGAGATCGTTCACGACATCGACCTGAAGGACGGAAAGTTCGGGCGCGAGGAAGCGACCGGCATTGCCAGCCTACTCTCGGGCATCACGGCGGCCAATCCCGATGACGAGCAGCGGATCACCCAGGGCAGGCCGGTGTTCGACAATCTCTACCAATATTTCCGCGCCAAGCGTGGCTGACGCACAGGAAACCGACATGAGCAAGATCGAACATCTCGGCACAGCGCCGCACCGATCCAACGATACGCCGGCGCACGGCATTTCATTCGGTGAAGCCACGCGCGTCTGGGCGCTCGTGGCTGCCTTGAGCTTCGGGGGTCCCGCCGGCCAGATCGCCGTCATGCACCGCATCCTCGTCGACGAGAAACGCTGGATCGGCGACAACCGCTTCCTCCAGGCATTGAACTATTGCCACCTGCTGCCGGGACCGGAAGCGCAGCAACTGGCCATCTATATCGGCTGGCTTCTGCACAAGACCAAGGGCGGCCTGGTTGCGGGCATCCTGTTCGTGCTCCCCGGTCTTGTCGCCATTATGGCGCTGAGCTGGATCTACGCGATCTTCGGCAATGTCGGCGCAGTCCAGGCCCTGTTCTTCGGGCTCAAGGCAGCCGTGCTGGCGATCGTGGTCGAAGCCGTGCTTCGGATCGGCCGGCGCGCTTTGAAGAACAATGTCCTGAGAGGACTGGCTGTGGCCGCCTTCCTCGCGCTGGCACTCTTCCATACCCCCTTCCCGCTTGTCGTTCTTGCAGCCGCCATTATCGGCTACCTCGGTAATCGGGCCGGATGGGTGGCATTTGCGCCCGGCGGAAACCACGCAAAGGCTGGCGGAAAACCGGTCGCCGATGCGGACACCGCCCTTGGCGAGGAAACGCCCCTACATGCGCGGCCCTCGATCGGCTGGTCGATCAGGATTGCCGGCACCTTCCTGCTATTATGGCTCGCCCCTACACTCGTCTTGTGGGCCGTATTCGGCTCCGCAAACATCTTCACGGATATCGGCTTCTTCTTTTCGAAGACGGCCGCCGTGTCGTTCGGCGGCGCCTACGCCGTCCTGTCTTACGTCGCCCAGCAGGCTGTCGACCATTATAATTGGCTCAAACCCGGCGAAATGCTCGATGGTCTCGGCATGGCCGAAACGACGCCGGGTCCATTGATCATGGTCACGCAATTCGTCGGCTTCATGGGCGCCTATCGCGCACCGGGTTCGCTCAGCCCCTTGCTTGCCGCAACACTCGGCGGATTGCTGACCACCTGGGTGACCTTCGTTCCCTGCTTCCTTTGGATCTTTCTCGGTGCGCCGTTCATCGAGAGCTTGAGGAGCAACAAGGCCCTGTCGGCGGCGCTCTCGGCCATCACGGCGGCCATCGTCGGAGTTATCATGAACCTTGCGGTGTGGTTCGCGCTGCATGTTCTGTTTTCTCAAACATACCCGATCCATGGGTTCGGGATCAGCTTCGACGCGCCGGTCTTAAGCTCGCTGAATATCGCCTCCTTCGTGCTGACACTTGGTGCGATGATCGCGGTGTTCCGTTTCAAGGTCGGCATGCTGACAGTGCTCGCCGCCTGCTCCGTCCTCGGCCTGGCCTATGGCCTGCTGATGGGCTGGGTCTGACGCGTGCGCGCCCCGCCCTACGATCAAAACCGTCAGCAATCCGGGGTCAGGACACCGGTGCAACGCAGTCGTCCGTCCACATATCTGTTTGCGGCCCGCGCGCTGCGCGACTTCGGCGATGGCTTCGTCGCAATCCTGCTGCCGGTCTATTTGCTCGTCTTGGGGTTCTCACCGCTGCAAGTCGGCGTGCTTGCGACGGCGTCCCTTTTCGGCTCGGCACTGTTGACCGTCGCTGTCGGGATCCTCGGTGCGCGTCATGATCTGCGCCGCCTGCTTCTCGCCGCTGCCTGTCTGATGGTCGCCACGGGTGGCGCCATGTCCGTCGTTACCGACTACGCGCTGCTGCTGGTGGTCGCCTGCGCTGGCACGATCAATCCATCGACCGGCAGTGTCAGTGTCTTCGTGCCGCTGGAGCACGCAGTCCTTGCTCGAAACGCCGGCGATCGCGATCGGACGACGGTGTTCGCGCGCTACAGCCTCGTCGGAGCGCTTGCAAGCGCTGTCGGCGCCCTTGCGGCGGCCCTGCCCGATGCCAGGGCGTTCGCCGGGCTTGGACAACTGACAGCCATCAAGCTGATGTTCGTGCTCTATGCGATCGTCGGCGTAGCCGGTACCCTGCTTTATTCCCGCATCCCCGCCCGCCCACCAAATCGCGAGGCCAAGGACGTGGGCGCCGGGTTGGGTCCGTCGCGCGCTATCGTCCTGAAACTGGCAGCCCTCTTCAGCCTCGACGCTTTTGCCGGCGGCTTTGTCGTTCAGTCGCTGCTGGCGCTGTGGCTGTTCGAGCGCTTCAATCTTTCGCTGTCGGAAGCTGGGGTGTTCTTCTTCTGGACCGGGGTGTTGTCGGCCTTCTCGTTCCCGGTCGCAGCATGGCTGTCGAAACGGATCGGGCTGATCAACACCATGGTGTTCACCCACATCCCCTCAAGCATCGCGCTGATGCTGGCGGCCGTTGCACCGACCTTGCCTCTGGTTCTGATTCTGCTGACGATCCGCGCCGGCCTGTCACAGATGGACGTTCCCACGCGCTCCTCCTATGTGATGGCGGTGGTGACGGAGGCGGAACGGGCCGCGGCCGCAAGCTTCACCTCCGTGCCGCGCAGCTTGGCCGCCGCGGCGAGCCCGGCGCTGGCCGGTGTGCTGTTTGCCGCATCCTATCGCGCCTGGCCGCTCCTTATCTGCGGGTCACTGAAGATCGCCTACGACCTGCTCTTGCTGCTGCAATTCCGGCATCACAAACCGCCGGAGGAGCGCTGAAAGAAACCTGCGGCCCGTCGGGGGACTGGCGCGCTCTCACGCGCCGTCACCGCAATTCGCCGCGACCGGTCCGGGAACAGGTCGCAGATTGCACCGCCCCCTCATTCGGCACTCGTTAATGCTCCCATTGATGGCGTATAGGCCGGCATCTCACAACATCAATTCATCGTTGAACGTTGAGAAGCGACTTGCGAAAACGTAATCCGGCGATAGCGAAGAACGCTACTCCAATGCCGGCGAGTGCCAGCATTTGCGGCCATATGATCGCAAGTCCGGCTCCTCGATAAAGCACAGCTTGTGATAGCGCGACGAAATGTGTCGACGGAGAAAACTGCATTACCTTCTGCAACCAGTTAGGCATACTTTCCATCGGCGTCGTGCTTCCGGACAAAAGATTCATAATGATAAGAACCGGCATGACGATCAGCCCGAATTGCGCCATCGAGGTCGAAACAGTGGCGATCAAGACGCCAAGCGACGTCACCGAAAACTGGTAGAGGACGGCTGCGGCTACAAAGAGGCTTACAGATCCCGCGACAGGCACACCGAGCAGACGCTCAACCACGACGATGAGTGAGGAGATCGCGGCGACCACAATGACGAGACCGTTTGCCCATATTTTTGCAAGCATGATCTCGATCGGGGTGACCGGCATGACAAGCAGGTGCTCGATCGTTCCATGTTCGCGCTCGCGGATCAGTGCTGCGCCCGTCAAGATAACCGAGAGCATGGTGATATTGTTGATCACCTGCATCACGGCCGTGAACCATTCGGACTTGAGGTTCGGGTTGAATTTCGCCCGCACGACAAGATTGATCGGCTGTGTCTGATCGGCTCCAGGTACTGCCGTCAGCACCTCCTGCAGGATGATATTCTGGATATAGGAGGCTCCGTTGCCGGCTTGCGACATCGCGGTCGCGTCGATGTCGAGCTGGACCGATGGATGGCGCCCGGCAATCACGTCCTGCTCGAATTTAGGTGGGATCTCGACAACAAAAACGAAGCGGCCCGCGTCCATCACAGCATCGATCTCGTCAGCATCGATCAATTCCGGAGACTTGAAAAAGGGCTGCAGCAAAGCATCGCGTAATCGTGCCGACAGCATCGAATGGTCCTCGTCGACGATCGCCACCGCGGCGTTCTCCACCTCGAATTTCGCGCCCGTCGCCACCGCGTAGATGGCAAAGGTAAATGTGTAGACGATCAGCACGACTAGGACAGGATCAGCCTTGAGGCTGTAAAGCTCCTTGATGCCGAGGCGAAGGATCCGGGAAAGACGGCCAGCCATATCACGCGCCCCTCTTTCGCAACGAAATGATGGCGGCGGCGATGAACCCAAGTCCAAAGAGGCCGATCACCAACATATCAAACCAGAGATCGGCAAAACCGAGCCCCTTTGCAACGACACCGACGCTGACCGGCTGATACCATGCCGACGGGAAAGCAAGCCCCATCAGTCGCGCGCCTCCCGAAAGCGAGGAGACCGGGACGAGCAGTCCAGAAAAATTCACTGCGGGAATAATGGCGATGATGGCTGTTGCAAAAATAGCGGCGACCTGACTGCGGACAAAGCTCGATATGAACAGGCCGAAGCCGGTCGTCGCAAAAACATAGAGCAATGACCCAGCAGCAAAAGTCAGGAGGGAGCCTTTGATCGGCACTCCGAAGACAATACGAGTGATCAGCGCAAGAAGAATGAAACTCAGGAAGGCGATCGCGACGTAAGGCAACTGCTTGCCAAGAAGGAATTCAATCTTCGTGACGGGCGTCGACTGAAAATTGGCGATCGATCCGGTCTCTTTCTCCTTGACGACACCAAGGGCGGTCATGATGGCGGGAATGAGCACCAACATGAGCACGATGACACTTGGCACAATGGCATTGGCACTTTTGAAAGCCTGATTATAACGAAACCGACTTTCAATCTCGATCGGATAGGCGGATGTAGCGCGACCGTTTTGACGGGCGGCATTGTCCCTCATGTAGCTCGTGGCGAGCCCTGAGACATATCCGCGCGCCGTCTCCGCCCGGAAAGGCATGGCGCCGTCAAGCCAGACCGAGACTTCCGGGTGGATCTGACGTATGAGATCCCTCCCGAAGTCGGTCGGAACCTCGATCGCCAGCTTCAGCTCACCGCTTTTGAGGCGAGTCTCGAGGTCATCGACGGAAGAGGCCACCGGCCGCTCCTCGAAATAGCGTGAACCTTGGAAGCTTTCCAGAAGTTGTCTGCTCTGAGCCGATTGATCCTGATCGAAGACCGCAAATGGCAGGCGCTCCACATCGAAGGAGATGCCATAGCCGAAGGTCAGGAGAAGGATTGCGGGACCCAGCAATGCGAAGGCTAGACGGGTGACGTCACGGCGTATCTCCAGGGTTTCGCGCCATGCATAAGCCCACAACCTGCGAAAATCAAAGATGCCGGGCTTCGAGACGAGTGCGGCTTGCGCCGGCGTTGCAATCGTAGACGTATCGTCCCGTCCCATTCCCGCCTCGGTGAGTACGTCGATGAAGACATCCTCCAGTGCCTCGCGACCGCGCTGCTTCTTCAGTTCCGTCGGACTGCCGACGGCAAGCACCTTGCCTTGGTGCATCAAGGAGATCCGATCACAGCGTTCGGCTTCGTTCATGAAATGCGTAGACAGAAAGATCGTTACCCCGTCTCTTCGTGAGAGTGTGAGGAGCGAACGCCAGAAACTGTCGCGAGCGACCGGATCGACGCCGGATGTCGGCTCGTCGAGTATCAATATTTCCGGCCGATGGATGACAGCGGCCGCCAGTTGCAGGCGCTGCCGCATGCCGAGCGGCAAGCTCTCGGGACGACTGTCGGCGACAGCTGCAAGTTCGAAGTCGCTCAGCATTTCCTGGACGCGAACCGTCGCATGCTCGGCCGGAATGCCAAACAACTGTGCATGCAGTACCAAGTTCTGGCGCACCGTGAGTTCACCGTAGAGAGAAAATGCCTGAGACATGTAGCCGACACGGCGGCGCGTTTCCAAATCTCCGGCTTTGAGCGGCTGACCGAAGAGGCGCGCCTCCCCCTCGCTTGCAGGAAGCAGACCCGTCAACATCTTCATGGTCGTAGTTTTGCCACTGCCATTCGAGCCGAGAAAGCCGAAAATTTCACCCTTGTCGATACGAAAGCTCACATGATCGACCGCCGTGAAGTCATCAAAACGTCTCGTAAGTCCCTCGGCTTCGATGGCGGGTACACCATCTCCGATCGGTCGCGGGACAACGACAATTGGCACATCTGCTCTGCGCACCTCCTCCGGCAAAAGCGCAACGAAGGCACCCTCCAGGGAAGATTGTCCTGCGCTCCGCTTAACTTCCGCAGGGCTGCCTGTTGCGATCAGCCGTCCGCCATACATTGCGGCAAGCCAATCGAAACGTTCGGCTTCTTCCATATATGCCGTCGCGACAATGACACTCATTCCCGGCCGCCGCGCCCGCATACGTGCGATCAGCTCCCAGAATTGCCGACGCGATAGCGGATCGATGCCGGTCGTCGGCTCATCGAGGATCAGAATATCCGGATCATGAATAAGTGCTGCGCAGATACCGAGTTTCTGTTTCATGCCGCCTGACAGCTTACCGGCGGGGCGGCCCCGAAATTGAGCAAGCCCCGTCATTTTGAGCAGCTCGTCCATGTGTTCCTGGCGCTCGCTGCGATCCATAGCAAAGAGACGACCGAAGAAATCAAGATTTTCCGCAACGCTCAGCGTCGGATAGAGATTGCGGCCGAGACCCTGAGGCATATAGGCAATGCGGGCACCGACGAGGCGGCGTTGACGCGCGTCGGACATGTCGCCGCCGAGGACGCGGATGTTCCCCTGTTGCAACCTTGTTGTACCGGCAGCGAGCGCGAGCAGCGTCGACTTTCCGACCCCGTCGGGACCAATTACGCCTGCCATGCAGCCGGACGGAAGAAGGAGGTCGACCCCGTCGAGCGCCAGTTTTTTTCCATAACGATGGGTGACGCCCGCAAGGTGGATAACCGCGCCAGTCATTGGGGCAACTTCACGGTGAGTTGCGGCGGCCAAGGGGCGGCCGGATCGGTGCGCACATAACCCACGCCGCGAACCCCTGTCTTCACCTGTGCTTCGTACTGCTTCAGCAAATCGGATGCGATACGAAGCTTGACACGGAACATCAGCTTTTCGCGTTCGTCATCGGTCTCTACCGTCTTTGGCGTGAACTGCGCCTCGGCGGCAACGAAGGAGATCGTTGCAGGTACGACATAATCAGGTGCCGGATCGAGAATGATGCGCGCCTCATCGCCAAAAACCAGACGCCCAGCCACCCGAGCCGGCAAGAAAACCGTCATGTAGACATCCGCCAGATCCAGAAGCGTCGCGATCGGCGCGCCAGCTGCCACCACTTCACCCGATTGTACCAGCTTGTATTCCACACGCCCTCGCCTTGGCGCCTTTAGGATCGCGTCATCGAGTTGAGAGCGAATGCGCGCCACTTCGGCGCGAGCAGCATCCAAGGCAGCTTGAGCCTCGTCACGACTTGCAAGCGCGGAGCGGGAGGCCGCCTCGGCAACGGTAAGTTGGCTGCGACGTAGGTCGAGTTGTTGCCGTGTACCACTGCCCGTGGCGCTGAGATTGAACGCTCGGTCGAGTTCCTGGTGCGCGAGTGTAAGTTCGCTGTCGCGCTGTGCAATGGTCGCCTCGGCACTTGCCACACCGGTTTCGGAACGCCGAACTTCCGCCTGAGCCCCCGAAAGCTGCGCGTCGAGTTCGGAGGTGTCCATTCGCGCAATGATCGCTCCTGCGTCGACGATCTGTCCCTCTTCGACTAGAACATCAGCGACACGACCGGCGAACTTCGCGGAGACCAGAACCTGTTGTGCTTCGATGCGGCCGTTGGACACCGCAATCCCAGCCGGCTGCTCGCTGCCGCGCAACTTGCTCCAGAGCTCTTGCACATGATCTTTCAATGTCGTTGCATCACGCGCTGCGGCATCCTGGCTTACCACATTTAAGGTCAGGATGACAGCAACGGCGAAAAAAAGGGGGACGTGCAGTTTGTACAAGAACCGGCTCCCAGAGAACGGATTGGATGGGTGCTGCCGGCGTGGCGAACCACTTCGGCGCTACGTTCATTATTCGCGGGTGAGCCCGCCCATCATTGATGTAGGTCATCTGCGGAACGCAAACTCGCCGTCACTTGAGACATTGTTCGATACGATCCGTGCAAGAGAAGATTGTCGCCGGTGGCGGAAAGCTTCGGTTAGGCATGAGCACAAAAGGGCCGACGGCTTTCACTTTCCTCAGTCAATCTTTTAGCGTCCGTTTAGCGTCGTCGTCAGATCTCGCTTTACATATGGCCTTCGATAGTCACTTTGAGCGACTGCGTACCGACACTCCGAGGCGCCCCTCAGGAGATAGCATCAGGCCTCAGCGGAATCTTGTGGCAACTGCTTGCCTCCAAGGTGGGGTGTTTGTGTTTAGCAACCTCACCTTGCCATAGCGCTGGTCGCTATCCACCCTCCTCATAGGATCTCCATAATGCCGGGATAACGCCCAGCACCACCAGCTCCTCCCCAGTCAAAGCTAATTTTGATGTCCTGTTTACTTCGGCCTTACATGTGGTCGCGGTCTGGGCGGACGGAGGCCAAGCCTCAGTAAAGGCGGATCGCGGTCAGTTTTCGTGGATGATGCCCGTCAGCGTATGCGAAGTTTGCGATCGACTTGATCAGGATCAAAGTCGATCACCGCCGTTTGATATCCACTCCGCCCCATCGGTATTCTCAATCTTTGGGAGAAAGTCATGGCTTCAGCCGACATCAAACCGGTCGTCTCGACTGCCCCCACCGCGACCAGTAGCAAATTGCGCCTTGGATCACTGACGGCACTCGTCATCGGCTCGATGATCGGCTCCGGCGTCTTCAGTCTGCCGCAGAACATGGCAACCGGCGCTGGCCCACTGGCGGTCACGATCGGCTGGGCGATCACCGCGATCGGTATGTTGGCCCTTGTCTTTGTGTATCAGTCGCTCGCCACTCGCAAACCGAACCTCAATGCTGGCCCATATGCCTACGCGAAGGCCGGTTTTGGACCGTTCATCGGTTTCAACAGCGCTTGGGGTTACTGGATCAGCGCTTGGATCGGCAACGTTTCTTATGCTGTTATCGTCTTTAGCGCGCTATCCTATTTCTTCCCATCCTTCGGAGACGGAAATACTTGGCAGGCCGTGCTTGGCGCGTCGATGCTGCTGTGGTTAATCCACGCGCTTGTCCTTGCTGGCATCCGCGAAGCCGCGGTCGTCAACCTTATTGTGACCGTCGCGAAAATCGCGCCGATCATATTGTTCATCGGCGTAGCAGTGGTTGCCTTTAAGCTGGACGTCTTCTCGCTCGATTTTACCGGTTTGGGAAATGCTGGCCTCGGCTCCATCACCACCCAAGTCAAGAGCACGATGTTGGTCACTCTCTGGGTCTTCATCGGCATAGAGGGAGCTAGCGTGTTTTCCGCTCGGGCGGAGCGGCGGCAGGATATCGCCACGGCGACGGTCCTTGGCTTTTTCACCTGCCTCGCTCTCTATGCGCTCGTGTCACTGCTTTCGCTCGGTATTCTCAACCAGCCGGCGCTCGCCGCCTTGAAGAACCCGTCCATGGCTGGAGTGCTCGAGGCCGTGATCGGTCCGTGGGGCGCCATTCTTATCAATATCGCGCTTGTTGTCTCGGTGATCGGCGCCTTTTTGAGCTGGACGCTGCTCGCGGCGGAAATTCCCTTCGCTGCAGCGAAAGATGGCACCATGCCAAAGTTCTTCGCCCGGGAAAGCGAGCGCGGAGTGCCGTGGCTCTCCTTGTCGATCACCAATCTTCTGGTCCAGGCCTTCCTCATTGTCACGCTGTATGCCCACAGCACGTATCAGGCATTGTTTTCAATCGCCTCGACCGCCATTCTGGTGCCCTACATCTTCTCCGGCGCCTACGCGGCGAAGTTGGCCCTAAGCGGCGATAGCTTTGCTCCGGGCGAGCGGCGAATGGCTTCGATGCTCGTCGGGATCTTAGCAACGGTCTACGGGCTCTGGCTCGTCTACGCCGCCGGCCTGTCTTACCTGTTCATGTGCGCAATCCTCTATGCGCCTGGCATCCTGTTCTACGTCCTTGCGCGACGTGAAACAGGCCAACGAACCTTCCATCCGCTTGAGGCTCTTCTCGCGCTCGCCCTTGTCGCAGTGGCGCTCCTTGCCGCTTACGACATGTGGATCGGCATCGTCAGTCCGTTTTGACAGGATCAACATCATGAATATCTTGGGCGTTCATTCGGAAGTCGGTCGACTCCGCGAAGTCATGGTCCATCGACCCGATCTCAGTCTTAGGCGGTTAACCCCGGACAATTGCAAGGCTCTGCTCTTCGACGAAGTCTTATGGGTGAAACGTGCACGTCAAGAGCACGACATCTTCGTTGATGCCTTGCGCGAACGCGGTGTGGTCGTGCAGTCCCTGGGCGAGCTCCTCGCGGAAACGATGGCCTTGCCTGAGGCACGTCGCTGGCTGCTGGATCGCCGTGTCCAACCGGCTATTGTCGGACGCGACATGGTCGACGAGTTGCGCGGCTGGTTGAATGAAATGCCGTCCGATCGACTTGCGACCTATCTCGTTGGTGGTATCGCGCGCGCCGAACTACCGTTCGAGCCACTCGGACTGACTGGGCGGACGCTCGCGCCGCAGGATTTCGTGCTTCCGCCATTACCGAACCAGCTCTTCACCCGAGACAGTTCCTGTTGGATCTACGGAGGCGTTTCGGTCAATGCCATGTATTGGCAGGCGCGGCGCCCGGAGGCGGCGAACGTCGAGGCGGTATATCGCTTTCATCCGCGCTTCGACAGCGCCGGCTTCACTTTCGTCTCGCCCGAGGACTCGGTTGTCGAAACCAGTCTTGAGGGTGGCGACGTCATGCCAATCGGCGGTGGTGTCGTGCTCATCGGGATGGGTGAACGTACCACCCCGCAGGCCGTCGGCGCCTTGGCTCGAAATCTCTTTGCGAATGGCATTGCACAGCGCGTTGTCGCAGCCCTGATGCCGCGCGACCGCAGTTTCATGCATCTCGATACCGTCTTCACATTTTGCGATCGCGATCTCGTGACGATGTATCCTCCCGTCATCGATCGTCTGCGCAGCTTCTCGCTGCGGCCAGGCGACGCCGAAGGCTTGATCGACGTGAGAGAGGAAACATCTCCATTCACGAACGTCGTGGCAGAAGCGTTGGGGTTGAAGAGCTTGCGGCTCGTCGCGACTGGCGGCGATCACTACGAGGCAGAACGCGAGCAATGGGATGATGGGAACAACGTAATCGCCATCGAGCCCGGAACCGTCATCGGCTACGACCGCAACGTCTACACCAACACGCTCCTGCGCCGCGCAGGCGTCGAAGTCATCACCATCGAGGGCGCTGAACTCAGCCGGGGCCGCGGCGGCGGACATTGCATGACATGCCCTCTCGTTCGCGATTCCCTATAGCAACACAGGAGCCCATCATGGCTGTCAATCTTCATGGCCGCAGCATCTTGTCGCTCGACGATCTGAGCCCGGATGAGATTCGCTTCCTCTTGCGCCTGGCGGCCGATCTCAAGGCCGCCAAGCTTGGGGGCTACGAAGTGCCTCGCCTCACGCGGAAGAATATCGCCCTTATCTTCGAAAAGGATTCGACGCGCACCCGAACGGGTTTCGAGGTGGCCGCCTATGATCAGGGTGCGCACGTCACCTATATGGGTCCTACCGGCAACCACATCGGTCACAAGGAATCGATGAAGGATACTGCCCGTGTCTTGGGACGCATCTATGACGCCATCGAGTATCGCGGTTTTGCGCAAAAGGCAGTCGAAGAACTTGCGACCTATTCCGGCGTGCCGGTCTATAATGGGCTCACCGATGTCTCGCACCCGACGCAAATTCTCGCTGACCTCATGACGATGCGCGAGTTCACCCATAAACATCTGTCAGATATGGTCGTTGCATTCCTTGGCGATGGGCGCGACAACGTGGCGATGTCGCTTGCCATTGGTGCTGCGAAAGTCGGGATCGATTTTCGCCTCGTCTCGCCGACGGCTCTATGGCCGGAGCAATCTTTTGCCGATCACGTGAAAGCGGAGGCTTTCAAGAACGGCGGCAAGTTCGCGTTGAAGGAGCACGTGGGTTCAGGAGTGCTGGGCGCCGATTTCATCTACACCGACGTCTGGCTTTCAATGGGTGAGAATGAAGCGGCTTGGGCTGAGCGCATCCAGCTTCTTTCTCCTTTCCGCGTCACCACAGAGGTAATGGCAGCCACGGAAAATCCCTATGCGAAGTTCATGCATTGTCTTCCGGCGTTTCACGATACCAAGACCGAAGTCGGTGCCCGCATCGCCAAGGAATACGGGATCGATTGCATGGAGGTGTCCGACGAGGTTTTCGAGTCGCGCGCCTCCATTGTCTTCGATGAGGCCGAAAATCGCATGCACACGATCAAGGCGCTGCTTGTCGCGACGATCGGAGGCTGACATGCTGATTGTCACTGCACTTGGTGGGAACGCGCTCTTGCGTCGTGGCGAGCCGATGACCGCCGAACATCAGCGCGCGAATGTCCGGCTTGCTGCGATGGCCTTGGCCGAGCTGATCCTCGCCGGCCATTCACTGGTCATCACCCATGGCAACGGTCCCCAGGTCGGCCTCCTGGCCCTTCAGGCAGCAGCACCCAATGGCGGCGCCTTTCCCTTGGATGTGCTCGGGGCCGAAACCGAGGGCATGATCGGCTATATGATCGAACAGGAACTCGGGAATATCCTGAAGGACAATCCGCTTGCAACCCTGCTGACGCTGGTGCGCGTGGACGAGCAGGATCCGGCCTTCTTGCATCCAACCAAATTCATAGGGCCGGTTTACGACGCGGCCACCGCCCGGCAACTGGCCAAAGAACGCGGCTGGCGGGTCGCGCCCGACGGCGAGAGCTGGCGTCGCGTCGTTGCCTCGCCAAAACCCTTAGGCATCGTAGAAGCAAAAGTCATCTCGCTGTTGGTTAGTCATCGCGTCACCGTCATCTGCACCGGCGGTGGGGGCATCCCGGTGATCCAGCGAAGCGACGGCAGCCTCGTTGGAATCGAGGCCGTGATTGACAAGGACGCCGCAAGCGCGCTCCTGGCAGAGCAGCTCAACGCCGATATGCTGCTGCTTCTGACGGATGTCGATGCCGTTTATCTGGACTACGGCACCCCCAGAGCCCGTGCCTTGGGTTGCATTGCTCCAGAAGCGATCTCCGATCAGCCGTTTCCTGCCGGTTCTATGGCACCGAAGGTTGCCGCCGCAGTCCAGTTCGCAGCGAAGATGGGCAGACCGGCGGGTATCGGCAGGTTGGAGGATGCAGTCGCTATCGTTCGTGCTGAAAAAGGAACATTCCTCGATCCGCAACTGTACAGCAAGAGGCTGTAGAATCCGCAGAGGAACCATGCCTGATATCAAGGCAGCCCCGCGCCGTCGGCGCGCAGCGGCCCAGTGATGCTGGCCGGCATCTCGATCAGGACCGATCATTTGCACCGTGCCGACGCCGAGCGCCGCAGGATCATTGAGGATGATCGTCTACATTGCCACTCGAGCGTAATCGGTGAGCTGGCACTTGGTAGCCTTCGCGATCGTGGTAGCGCAATAGCTTGTCTATCGGCTCAACGCATACCAGTCGTGGTCACCCACGGCGAAGTCATGACAACCATAGATCGCCACGGCAGTTTGCTGAACGAGAAGGCTTTGGGTCCGAGATCGGCGGGCTTAGTCCGAACCTTGCCCGTCGGTTCTCCGGCCTGCTCGAACGAATGGAGCAGACAGGGTTGGTTCGCTCGTCAGGTGCTTCCGATGGTCGTCGTAGATTGTGGGAGATCGCCAGGTAAGCGTCCGAGGGTTAATGTGGGACCCCACCGGGGCTAACTGTCATTGAATGCCCAAAATATCGACAGAGGGATCGCGAATATGTTTTCGCCGAAACTGAGCACCTGCTTCCCCATATAGATAACGATGCCGACGAAGGGACGGTTCATACCTGGCCCTTCGTCTCGAAACCACCGCAGATGTTGAAAGTCTTTTGCTTCAACCGTAGTCGATGTCTTCATCTCGAAGCCGATAATCGTTCTGTCTTACTCAGCAAGGATGTCTATCTCGCGCCCCCTTTGCCTCCAATGATAAAGCCGCCATTGACGCATCTGATGAGGGAGGGATTTCCACATTTCATTGAAAACGAAATTTTCGAACAGGCCGTCGAGTGCGGTGGGATTCACGCCAATATTGAAGCTCTGGGCGTTCATACTCCTCAAAGCCGCGACGATCCCAGTATCCACAAGATGGATTTTTGGTTGGCGTATGTCGCGCTTGGACTCTCCGGAGGTCCACGCAGGCAATCGTCGCAATAGAGAGAGCTTGGTTAAAATATCGAGGTAGGTCTCGGTGGTATTCCTTTGTAAGCTGATGTTTGAACATAGTTCGTCTATATTCAGCTCGTTTCCGACACGCGTTGCTAGTTGATCGATCATTCGCCTCATGGCGTCTGATTTTCTTATTTTTAAGATGTACGCAACGTCGCGCTCCACGACACTGTCAACGTAGTCTGTGTATCGATTTTGCCTCCAGCGCTCTTCCAGAGTTCGTATCTCGGGGAAACCGCCTGCGACTATCAAGTCGATGTATTGTACCCTGGACAACGTTTCTGGTTTAGGCAGGGAGTAAACCGATATGGCGAGAGTTGTAATAGCGTATCGGCAAAAGTGTTAATAGGAGTTGGGTGAAAGCGTCAATAGAATGCTGGTGGAACCGTCAATAGCGCCCTGGTGGAATTGTCAGTACGCATTGGACTTCTCGGTCCAGACTTGGTCCTCGATGCGCTTCGGCGCGCCCTGCCAGTAGCCGCAAAGGTTCTCCGACGCCGTGCGGTGGGTGACGGTGCGCAGCACGTCGGCGAGTTGCCAACGCAACCCCACGTAGCGAGTGTCCTCCTTCAAGGCGACCATGGCCATGTACCAGTCCAGGTACTTCACCGAGAAGCGGTGGTGAATGCCGACGTACGAGCGCTCGGCGCAGGCGAAGAAGCTCTCGATCCTGTTGGTGTTGGTCCCATCCTCGGTCTGGTAGGCCTTGCTGTGGTTCACCCGCTGGAAGATCGCCAGCCCGACGAGATCGTCATATGAACCGTGTTCGTCTGCGGTCAGCAACGATTGCGGTTGGAGCCACCCATCAGGATGCGCAATAGATCGGTCTGTACCGGCCCTGCCGGTATCGTATCCGCCGTGAAATGGAGAGTAACATAGGCGTTGTTTTGCATTTACTCATAAGACCCCGCATGCAACAATTTCAATAGGATAGAGAGGCATTCAAATTGAGATTGGGCAGTTAATTTGTGAGATTCGCTGCTGTGGAACGATGGCTGCCTTCAGCTTCCAGCGTCTTCCGGCCAAATGTTAATTTCCGTGATGATTTAAGCCGGTTTCGCGTTTGGCCAAGATCAGAGAAAACTTATAATAATCAAGCGTTTCAAGAGGTTGATTTTTCCAAGGTGGATCAGCGGAAAATGAAAATGCGGTTCAAAATTTCGCGCAACTCAATAGGCCATCGGCAAGCGCCGAGCGAAAATGAAGCTCTGGGGCTCCGTCCAGATCGACGGCAAGTACATCGGCGGCCACATCAAGCCCGAGAACAAGAAGGAAGACCGTATCGACCGCCGGCTGAAGGAGAACCAGAACGGCAAGCGCATGTGCGTTTTGTCGTACAGAGGCTAGAGGACAGGCCTGCGCTGTCGTGATGATACATGATTATATATTAAACACCGCGGCGATACGGTTTCATATATCAAAGTTGTATTCTTCCGCAGCATTATCTATATATTATCTTATATAGATGGTAGCGTGTGATACAGGATAATGATCGTGGCATATAAGACGCGCCAGCCCCTATGATGAGGGCCTTTTGAGGAGCAAACGTGCTCTCTCGCACCACGGAAATCTCGGCAATCACACCGGCAAGCACCGCACCCGACACGTTGGGACTGACAACCGTCGCTGCGATCGGCGGTCAGCCAGACGATTCCCTCAACAAAACCCCATAACTTTCAGTCTGCCGACCGCGGGTTCCTGCATGAGAGGCTTTCGTACCCGGCCGAGACGTTGACCGGCTTTAAGCGCCGGGTCCAATTACATCCCGCAATTAATCACTTTTTTAACTATGTCGGCGAGGCTTAGACATATTTACTTGCATGTCTCCAGGGGGAAGTGGATGCCGCAGTTGCCTAAAAAAATAAAATCGATCGGCTTTCGCTCAGGCGCAGGAATGGCACTTTTGATCGCTGCCGTCTTATTGGTGGCGGTCGTTGGATTGCACGGTATAGGTAATCTTACCGGTGCAGTTTCGCAATCGGTCGACACATCGCGCGTCCTGATCGGTGTCGATGAAGCAAAAGGCGCTATAGTTCAGTACATGGTCGATAAGGAAGCCGGGCATATTACAACCGCTTCCAAGGCGCTTGATGATGCGCGGTCCGCTTTAAACCAATTGGCGATTTCTGATGGCGAAAGGCAGCGCTTGTCAGATGGGCTGGACGCCATGAGCAATGCCGTCAAGGGGCTGGCAAATTCCCAGGACGCCGTCGAAAAGGCCGGAGCTCGGCTTCGCGACGCAACGGCCATGCTGCTGACTTCCGCGGAGGCGGCCGAGAAAAATGCCCAGGATATGGCAAATCAGGCGGAAACCAACTCAGCCAATTCTCTCGTGACCTTCAACCGCATTCGGGTGTTGATGCAGAATGCCGGCAAATTCAACGGAGCAATCAAGGACCTGGCTCTGGCAATGGTTGGCAGGACTGAGCCACAGGACAACGCAGCGGGTAAGGAGATTGAACAACTGGTTGCCCATGCCGAGGCCGATCTTCAGGAGGTCGCGAATTTGGGTGGAACACCCGATATCCAGCCCACCGTCACCGACTTGGTGAACGCATTTGCAGAAATCCGCCCCCGCATCCTTCAAAACAACGGCGCGTTAACCGATCATTCAAGCCCTATTTCTTTCGATTCCATCTCACAAAAAGCACGCAAACTCGATGACGCTCTCCAAAAATCCGCCGAGGTCGAGTTGGCATCCAAAAGTGATACCGACCAAGCGCGTTCGAAAGCGCGTATTCTTTCTGGCACGGCCCGCAATCTGAGCAACACCTTAAAAGATACCTTGCTGCAGGTGGAACGTTACCGAGTGCAACCGTCGGAGAATACCGCGACCGCTGTTGCGGCGGGATTGAAAAAGTCCGAAGGTTTTGCCGCAATGCTGGCAAAGCTTGCCGGAAACGACGTAGGCGCCCAAATCGGGCAGCTAAGCAGCGCCTTCGACATAATCAAGAACAACTCCTCAGCCTTTCAGCGCGAAGCTTCATCGGTCGTCTCTACTTCGCAAAATTTGAGTGAGGGCACCGCGCATGTGGCTGGCGAAATCGCTCTGTTGTCGCGGGAGCAAAGTAGCAGCAGCACCGAGTGGATGTGGGCAGCGGGTCTGGCCAGCCTCCTTTTAGCCGCAAGCATCGCTTCGTTTATTTTCCGCTCGGTCGCCAGGCCTATGGTCCGTGTCGCTGACGCCATGACGAGACTTGCGAAGGGAGAAACGAGTTCCACTATCGGCTTGGTCAAGGCTGATAATGAGATCGGCGATATGATTAGTGCGCTACATGTGTTTCAAGATAACGATCGCGCTCGCGTAAATGCCGAAGAAGCGGCGGAAAAGGAAAGGCAGCAATCCGAGAGCAATCGGAAGCAACGAGAAGCTGAGCGCCTTTCAGACGCGATGGCGATGGAGCATGCCTTCGAAGAAATTGCGAATGGTTTGTCAGGACTTTCGAAGGGCGATCTCACGGTGAGAATGGGGACCGTCGATCAACGATACGAAAAGATCCGCGATCATTTCAATAGTGCTGTAGCGGCGCTGGAAGAAACAATCGACACTGTGATCGCAGCCGTCGGAACTATCAGGTCAGGATTGTCCGAAATATCCTCGGCCTCGCATGACCTTGCTGTCAGAACCGAGCGCCAGGCCGCTTCCTCCGAGCGGACTATGGAGGCCCTCGGAGATGTTTCGCGCGGAATCGCAGATACCGCAGATAGTGCCGCGCACGCTCGAGATACTGTCGCGATTACGATGGGGCATGCGGAAAAGGGAGGAGAGATTGTGGCGAATGCCATCAGCGCGATGGGCGAGATCTCCGCGTCTTCAGCTAAGATTGGAGCCATCATCGGCGTGATAGACGAGATTGCATTTCAGACGAATTTGCTCGCACTCAATGCTGGAGTGGAGGCTGCCCGTGCCGGCGAAGCCGGCAAGGGTTTCGCGGTTGTCGCACAGGAGGTTCGCGAACTTGCTCAACGCTCGGCACATGCCGCCCGCGAGATTAAGGTACTGATTTCCACGTCCATGTCGCTCGTTACGACTGGCGTGAAGCTGGTGGATGAAACCGGCGCTTCCCTCAAAGAAATCCGCCTTCAAGTGTCTGATACAAGCATGGTTGTCAGCCGAATTGCAGCATCTGGGCAAGAACAGGCAGTACATTTGCGCGAGGTTGCGGCGACGAGCGAAAGCATGAACCAAATCACTCAGCAAAATGCGGCAATGGTCGAGCAAACGACGGCCGCATCTCAGGGGCTTTTCCACGAAACGGAAAAGCTTGCCGAGATGATGGAGCAGTTCGTAACGAAGGGGAGTTGCTGGGACCAGCGCGCCTACTCTCTCGCCTCGTAGACAACATATCCCTAAACATGGGGTAATTGCGGTCGCGATGGCTCTGGAGACGACCGCCCCTGCGTTGCGAGTTCTTGCACCGTCGATTGCCTCCGACAACTGCGCCGCGTCGTCGGCAAGATGCGTGGCTGCCGCATCCTTGCGCCAGTCGTGGAAGCTGCGCTCGACACCGTCCAGCTCAATGAGGTAGAGGCCGATTGTCCGCATCGGATCGCGCGAGAGGGCCGCCCCATCAAATCCATCGGCCCGGAGCTCTTCGACAAACCGGTCGGAGGGACCGTCGACCCCTACCCCCCGTCACGAAGCCCACTGGCCGCCTCACCCGGCAAGTGCGCCATATGCCATGCTGTATTGAACGTATCACCGGCGTAACCGAAGCGGGACAGGTTCGCACCATCAGGGCGCCATTTCAATCATCGCCTCGCCGATGGCGACAATCTCTCTCGATGCAAACTCGATCATCCGGGGCACCCTCAACTTTTCTCGAGATCGTAGATGCGCCCTGTGAGCCACGCGGGCCAGTCCCGTTCGAAGAAGGACCTGGCGCTCTCGTCGAACGTCCGGTTCTGACGGGTGTGGATATCGAAACCTCCGGTGCCCATTCGCACCACAATCTGCTCCTGACGGTGCTCGTCGCGCTCCTTGCGGAAGCGAAACGCCTCGAGCGGACCCGACTTGGAAAGAGGCAAGGATTCACCGTTGCGATCACAGATCGCGCGCGCGCCGCGGCTACCTCCGCCGTTTGCGATGAAGAAGTCCAAAGCGGCCAGGACGGCTTCGGATGCGATCGCCATCTGGCACCATTGAACGGCGCGGGCCGCCTCTGCGGCCCGGTCGTAGGCTATCCCATGCGTGCTGATGCTCTTATTGAGCAGCCGTGCCTCCTGCAGCGCCTCAGCGACGCTGCGCGGATCGCAGATCAAGCCGGCTTTGTCGCTCATGCGCGCCTGCACTTCGGTTCGGATTGCCTTTACGGACAGTTCACTGTCGGAGCGAAGGAGCGTGCTGATTTCGGCCATACCCTGCTCGGCAGCAATCCTGATGTCTGCTTCAGGAGGCATCCGGGCTTTCGCGCTGGCAGATATGTGCTCCGCGACGCGTGTCCCGAAAACTTGCCCGGCATTGAGTGCGGCACCGCCGGGACGCGTAACACCATGGGTTCCGGCGGCCTCGCCGATTGCGTAGCAACCGGCAACGTTGCTACGGCCCCAAGTATCGACCATGATCCCCCCGTTCATGTGCTGGTTGTTCACAGCGAACTCCAGGGGCTGTTCGGCAATATTGATTTTGTAGCGGCGGTAGAGTTCAATCGAAAGCGGGTTCATGTGCCGAAGGCGATCGATCGGCATCTCCTGGTGCGCGCCTGCATTTCCAAGATACTGGCTGACATCACGGTCGAGCCGTTCCAGCGAGAACGGCAGGTCGCCGGGGACAGTCAGCGGGTTCCTGTTGAAATCCATGAAAACCTGGCGGCCGGCAATACTCTCTCGATAGATGGCGAGATCCACGAGGCTCGATCCGAAATCGAGCATGCGGGTGGAGTGGAATGGCCATTGGTAGCCCTTGCGGAATACGTTCGATGCCAACTCCTGGGTGGTCCGATAGTACTGCGCGAGGAAATGATGCTCGTTTCCGTCTGCGTCCACCGAAAAGATATGGGGAATGGCCTGCACGTAGGTACCGGAAAGATTCCACGGGAATCCTTCCCGGCGGGTGCCGATCCCGAACTGGCTCTCCGTCAGATTCACCAGCTCGATGCCCGCCTCAAGGGCCAAGCCCAAAGATCCGAAGCAGCCGTTCGGATAGACACTGTCTCGATAGAGTTCTCCGGGTCCGCCGGCCGCCAGTACCAGAACGTTGCAGACGAAGAGAGCCAAGCCGAGGGGATTGTTCTCGCTTCGATCGCCCGCCTTCATGACGAGCGCGCCGCAAATTCGGCTTTCAGGCCCCCGCTCCTCCTTCAGTATCTTCACGACCGTCGCGTGGTTGTAGAACGGGATCCCAAGACGTATCGCCTCTTCGGCGAGCACCTTGACCATCAGCCTCGACGTTCTTGGTCCGCAGCTCGTTGCGCGACCGACCTCGTCGTGGTCCGTCTGATATCGCAATGTCCCGCCAAGCGGCTCCTGCGGAAGCGGCAGGCCCAGGAACTGCAATGACGCCATCATGCGCGACGACCCGACGGCCTCGACATAGGCCGTATCCTCGTCCATCGCGCCGCCCGCACGGATCGCGCGGGCCATCGCCTTATAATTATCGCCTTGGTCCGCGGTATTGGCGGTGTGCAGCGTCTGCTTGTCGGAGCCGGAACAGGCGGACGTGCCGCCCCAGGCGCTTTGGCTGACGATTGCCACATCGTCGCCGCGCCGCTTCAGTTCGACGGCCGCGCGCAGGCCCGCCGCGCCAGATCCGACGATGACGCAGCCGGCCCGATAGACGGGCACGTCGGTGCCCGCGAGGCGGACTGTCTCCGAGGACACGGCTTCGGGGGACAGCCGCGGCATGTCGACATCCGTCAGCGCGTCGAGGATGTGTTGCGGAACATCGATGGTCATTGGCGCAGGTCCTTGCGAAGTCTTGGATCAGGAGAGCGCAATGTCGACCCAGCGCTTCAGGCGCGAGGACTCCATGCAGGCATCGACGATCTGGCAGATATGATGACCGTTCTCGAACGTCGGCCACATCGGCGTGTTCGTGGTGATCGACTTCACCACCTCGGCGGCTTCGATAATCTTGCTCTCGTTATAGCCGAGGGCGAAGTTCGGAAGCGGCAGGAACGCCCTGAAGGTCGGGTTTTCAGGTCCGACATCGATCTCGCGAAAGCCGCTTCGGCCCGGTCGGTCGTCGTTCGTGTAAAAGCGAAGCCGGTTCACCTCGTCATAGGTATAGGCGATGCTGCCCTTTGTTCCGTAAATTTCGTAGGTCTGCATGAACTTGCGGCCGGTGGCGACGCGGCTGAAGTCGACGATCCCCGCAGCGCCATTCTCGAAGCGGCAAAGCAGGTTCGTGGCGTCGGGATTGGTAATCTCCGCCCACTTTTCATCGCCCTTGAGCTTGGCCTGCTCGCCATATGCAAGCCCTTCCACCACAGGCCGCTTGGTCGTGACGATCAGGTTGTCGGCAATCAGAGAGCTGACGCGACCGACCAGGAACTCCATGAAGCTGAAGATGTGTGAGCCGGTGTCGCCGATGATACCCGTCGGCGCCAGCTTGCCGTCGGCGCGCCACATGAATGGCGCCATCGGGTCGCCGTACATGTCGACGTGCTGACAACCCTTGAACATCTTGATCTCGCCGATTTCCCCCGCCTCGATGATTTCCTTGGCGAGGTCGTGGACCGGATTACGAGGGAATGCGTGGCCGACTCTCGTGATGACGCCCTTCTCTCGAGCGATATCGGCAAGCTCGCGAGCCTCTTGCGCCGTATTCGCCAGCGGCTTCTCGCAGTACACGTGCTTGCCGGCAATCAGTGCGGCCTTCGCCACTTCATAGTGCAGGCTGTCTGGCAGGCATATGTCGATCAGATCGACTGCCGGATCGTTTACCGCCTGCTGCCAGTCCTGCAGGATCTTCGCGCCGGGTGCCCGTCGGGCAAGATCTTCGGCCGCGGCAGGGTTTGCCTCGACGATCGCGACGACGCGCGCGGTCCCTCCGGAGGTGCCGAGGAAATGAGGGAACGTCTGGTAGGCCATGGTGTGAACCTTGCCCATCCAGCCCGAGCCGCCCAGCACAGCCACCTTGATTTCGCCCATTGCGAACACTCCTCTTTAAGCCGACCCGTTTAGGACCGGTCGCTGAAATTCATCTGTTCCCCGCGGTCGCGGAGGCGTGACGTGTTTCCTGCCGGCCTACCGGACGCCGGCTCGTGCCCTCGGGCGCGTATCGTTGCGCTCATATGAAAAGATTGCCGGCGGCAGCGGTGGCAGGCCACGAATGAGGTCTGCTCCCTTCTCGCCGACCATGATCGTCGGAGCGTTGGTGTTGCAGGAAGGAACCCGCGGCATGATCGAGGAATCGCAGACGCGCAGCCCTTCAAGCCCATGGACCTTGAGATCGAGGCCGACGACAGCGTCGTGCCCCGTACCCATCTTGCATGTCCCGATGGGATGGTGGTCCGTCTTGGCGTTGGCGCAGCCGTATTCGAAGAGCTGCTCGTCGGTCATGACCTTCGGGCCGGGAAGGCGTTCGGCCAATACGAACGGCTTGAGGGCGTCCTGCTGCATGATTTCGCGCGCAATCTTCAGGCCTTCGACAGACATCTTCCTGTCGTGCGGGTCCGACCAGTAGTTCGGATCGATAAGGGGCGCCGCTGCTGGATCGGACGAAGACAGACGGACCGTGCCGCGCGACCTCGGGTGAAGGTATGCGGAGTTCAGCGTGACGCCTGCATTCTTCAGACGCTCGACACCAGCCTCGATGCCGGATCCGAGGCCAAGATGGAACTGGATATCCGGCGAACGGGCATTGGGGTCGGCGTACCAGAAGCCGCCTGTCTCGAAGAGCGACGATGCGACCGGACCGGTACGGAAGAGCATGTACTCCATGCCCGCCCACAGGGTGCGATGCAGCTTCGCGACACCGTCATAAGTGTGGTCGCCGGTGCATTCGGCGATGACGAACAGATCGAGATGGTCCTGCAGGTTACCGCCGACGCCCGGAAGATCGTGAAGGACTTTCAAGCCGACTGAGCGCAGGTGATCACCGGGGCCGATGCCCGATTGGAGAAGAAGCTTCGGGGAGCCGATCGCTCCCGAGGAAACCAGGACTTCCCGCTCGGCGCGGACGATCTCCAGGCCACTTCCGCCTGCGATCTCGACGCCTACGGCGCGGTTGCCTTCCAGCACGATGCGCGAGACGCGTGCCCCGGTGCGGACCTTCAGGTTCTTGCGGTTCTTGATCGGCGAAATATACGCCATCGAGGCCGAAGAACGGCGATGGTCGCGCTGGGTGACTTGATAGAAGCCAACGCCCGCCTGCTGCCGGCCGTTGAAGTCGGGGTTGTAGGGAATACCCAGTTCCTGCCCCGCACGGATATAGGCGTCGCAAATGGGCAGCGGCGCGGCCGGCATGGATACGCCAAGCGGACCGCCATAGGAATGGTAGTCGTCTGAGAACCGCTGGTTGTCTTCGGCGCGTTTGAAGTAGGGAAGGATCGAGCGATAGTCCCACCCCTCGCAACCGTCTTCGCTCGCCCAAAGATCGTAGTCGGCGGAATTTCCGCGCGTGTAGAGCTGCGCGTTGATCGACGAGCCGCCACCGATGACCTTGGCCTGCGTATACCTGAGCACCCTGCCGTTCATGTGCTTTTGAGGCACCGTATGCCAGCCCCAGCTCGCAACGCCCTTCGTCATCTTTGCAAAACCGGCAGGCATATGAAACAGCGGGTTCCAATCGCCGCCGCCTGCTTCCAGCAGGAGCACGTTGACGTTTGAATCTTCGCTGAGCCGGTTTGCAAGCACGCACCCGGCCGGACCAGCTCCCGTGATAATGTAGTCGAAACGCATTTTGCTAATCCTATTGGATGCTAGGGAACGATGGGTCCATGTCGGCATTGATCGTCACCGGAGATCCTTCGACGCTATGTGGTCCGCCACGCGAAGCGCCTGGCTCGCCACCGTCAAGGCGGGATTGACCGCGGCCGATGTCGGCAGGAAACTGGCGTCCACGACGAAGAGATTGTTGTGGTCGTAAGAGCGGCAGTATGGGTCCAGAGGCGCGGAGGCGGGATCATTTCCGATCCTGACGGTTCCGCACTGGTGCGACGGGGTGCGCTTGTCGAACGCTCTCGCAAGCACGATCGGGAACCCGATCGACTTCAGGATCTGTTTCAGCTTCGCGACGAGTGCGAGATGAGCTTCCCAGTTTGTCCGTTGCCATTGCAAGATGATGCGATCGCCATCGACCATGACGCGGCTTTCCGGATTGGGTATGTCCTCGCTCATCGCATAGAAGTCGATTGCGTGCCCCGTAACAAGATTGAGCAGCCATTCCGGCGCGCTTGGGAGAGATCCCTTGAGGATTTTGGCGGACACCCGTCCGAGAAGCTGCACGTTGCCGAGGGGAAATCCGCCCTCCCCGTCTGAAAGATAGAAGTCGTTGAATGCGAACGTCTTCTGATAGATGGACGTGTTCCGGAATGTCGGCGATACGCCGATCACGGCCGAAGAGTTATGGTTCATGAAGTTGCGCCCGACCTGGTCGGAAGAATTCGCAAGGCCATTCCTGTAGCGGTCGTTCGCCGAGCGCAGCAGCAGGACCGACGACTGAACGGCACCGGCAGACAGGATGACGATTTTCGGGGCTATAGAAAGCGTCTGTCCGTTCCTCACATAGACGACCTTCTCAATCTTGCCGCCTTCACCGGTCTCCAGCCGAACCACGCGCGAGTTCGTTTGCAGGACGACATTCGGATGCTTCATCGCGATGGAGAGCGCCGCCGTTTCGGCATCCATCTTGCCGTCCCTGGAATTCGGATGAGCGTCCCACGGTGTCTTCGCCTTGGCCAGCCAAGTGTCGATGTCGATGCCAAGTGGTAACGAAGATGGATGCAGCCCCTTCTTCTTGAGACGCGCTCTCACATCGGCAATGGGAGCTTCGTCCGCAACCGGCGGGTATTCATATCCGAGCGAATGGTGCGGCTCCGTCGGGTCTTCGCCAAGGGCGCCGCGAACGTTGTACATGCGCTCCGCACGGCTATACCACGGCTCCAGGACCTCGTATGGAAAGGGCCATGCCGGGGAAACGCCTTCCCGATGCTTGAGAACCCCGAAGTCCTCCTTGCGGTATCGGGACAGCACCGCGCCGTAGAATTTCGAGTTGCCGCCCACATTGTAGTAGTTGCCGGGATTGAAGCCTGTTCCATTGGCTTCGTACCATGTCTCCTTCGGTCGGAAGTGTCCGCGTTGGAAGATCGCTTGCTGGTCGCGATTGACCGGCAGGTCGGCAATGTGATCGCCCGCTTCCAGGATGAGAATCTGGGCGCCGCTCGCGGCCAGACCGGCCGCCACGGTCGATCCGCCCACTCCTGAGCCGATGATGACGATATCGGGTGTGACGTTCATTTCAATTCCCGCCCTTACGCGATCCGGATCTGGGTCTGCGGATCGAAGAAGACGGCCTTGTCGAGATTGAAGGCGAGGCGTGCCGTCTCACCTGCCTTGATCCGGGCGTCAGCCCGCAGGCGCGCCACGACTTCCTTGCCGCCCAGCTTGGTAACCGCGAAAGTATCCGATCCGGCCGGCTCGACGACCTCGATAAGGCAATCGTTTTCCGCCACGCTCCGGGCATTTCGGTCGGCGCCTTCCGGATCGGTCAGGGCTTCGGGACGGATGCCAAAGATAATATCGCGATCCGCATAGGCCGCCAGCGACGCCATGCCCGCCGCGATAGGGAGCTTCATAGCCTCTCCCGCTGCTCGCTCGAGCGAAACGGCGAGGCCGTTCGACCCCTTCAGGATCTTGCCTGAAAGCAGGTTCATGGCCGGTGATCCCATGAAATCGGCAACGAACATGTTTGCCGGATTATTGTAGATTTCCGCAGGCGTGCCGAACTGTTGGACAATGCCTTCCTTCATGACGGCGATCTTCGTCGCAAGCGTCATGGCCTCGATCTGGTCGTGCGTGACGTAGACGATCGTCTTGCCGGTCGTCTGGTGAAGGCGCTTGATTTCGGTCCGCATATCGACGCGAAGCTTGGCATCGAGATTGGAAAGCGGCTCGTCGAAGAGAAACAGCTTCGGGTCACGGACCAGGGCACGGCCCATCGCTACGCGCTGCCTTTGACCGCCCGAGAGCTGGCTCGGCTTGCGGTCGAGCAGATGGCCGATCTGCAGCACCTTGGCGACCTTGTCGATCGCCTGCTTGCGTTCTTCGGCAGGGACGCGGCGCATTTCCATGCCGAAGGCGATGTTTCCCGAAACCGTCATGTTCGGATAGAGCGCGTAGCTCTGGAACACCATCGCAATGTCGCGCTTCGATGGATGCAGGTCGGCGATGCTGCGGTCTTCGACGCGAATATCGCCTTCCGTGATCGTCTCGAGACCGGCGATGGTGTTGAGCAGGGTCGACTTGCCGCAGCCGGACGGACCGACGAGCACGAGGAAGCCGCCCTTTTCCAGTTCGAGGTCGATGCCCTTCAAGATTTCGAGGGCGCCGTAGCGCTTTCTGAGACCGGAGATATTGAGAAAGGCCATTATGATTATCCTTTGACAGCGCCCGCCATCAGACCGCGAACGAAGTAGCGGCCGGCGACGATATAGACGATGAGGGTCGGCATGGCGGCGATCATCGCGGCGGCCATGTTGACGTTGTACTCGACCACGCCGGTCGAGGTGTTGACGACGTTGTTGAGAGCAACCGTCATTGGCATCGAGTCGCCCGAGCCAGCGTAAGCCGACGCAAACAGGAAGTCGTTCCAGATATTGGTGAACTGGTAGATGACCGTGACGACGATGATCGGCAGCGAGTTCGGCAGCATGATGCGGCGGAAGATCTGGAAGAAGCTCGCTCCGTCGACCTGGGCTGCTCGCACGAGCTCGTTCGGAAACGCCTCGTAGTAGTTGCGGAAGAAGAGCGTCGTGAAGCCGAGACCATAGATGACGTGGACGATGACGAGATTGACGGTCGAGTTGCCGAAGCCCAGCGACATGCCGATCTCGTTACGCAACGTCGCTCCGAACCGACCGAGGTTGCCAAGGATAGTCGCCATGGGAAGGAGTACCGACTGGAACGGAATGAAGCAGGCAAACAGCATCAACCCGAAGATCAGCGTGTGGCCTGGAAAACGCCACTTCGTCAGAATGTAGCCGTTCAACGCGCCCATAATGGTGGAGATCGCAACGGCCGGCACGACCATCTTGATTGAATTCCAGAAGTAGCCCTTGATGCCTGTGCACGTCAGACCGACACATGCCTCACCCCAGGCCTTGAACCAGGGATCGATGGTCGGCGACTGTGGCAAGGTCAGCATGTTGCCGTTCTGGATCTCGTCCATCGTCTTGAACGAGGTAACCAGCATGACGAACAGCGGCATCAGGTAGAGGATCGCGAATATGACCAGCAGACCATAGATAATCGTGCGGCTGATCCATCGACTGCTGGCGATGCTTTGCGACGGTGAAGACGGGGTGGAAATCGTGGTCATCGCGCCTTCTCCTTCAGTTCGGAATAGAGGTACGGAACGATGATCGCTGAGATCGTCATCAGCATGATGATCGCGCTCGCGGAACCGACGGCCATCTCGTTGCGCTTGAAGGTGTATTCGTACATGAAGTTGGATGGCAGCCACGCCGAGCCGCCCGGCCCGCCGGAGGTCAGAGCCACGACAAGGTCGTAGGACTTGATCGCCATGTGAGCAAGCACGATGAAGGCCGACAAGAAGACAGGACGCAGCAACGGAATGACGATGCGGCGATAGAGCTGACCGGTCGTCGCGCCATCGATCTGGGCGGCCTTCATGATCTCGCTGTCGATGCCGCGCAGGCCCGCAAGGAACATTGCCATGACGAAGCCGGAGGCCTGCCATACACCGGCAATGACGACGGTATAGATGACGAAGTCCTTGTTCTTGATCCAGTCGAAATGGAAGCTCGTCCAGCCGAAGTGATGCAGCGTCTGCTCAAGGCCGAGACCTGGATCGAGGAACCATTTCCAGGCAACGCCGGTAACGATGAAGGACAGCGCCATCGGATACAGGAAAATCGGTCGCAGGATGCCCTCGCCACGGATCTTCTGATCCAGCAAGATCGCCAGAAACAAGCCGAGTGCCAGGCAGATGCCGACATAAAGCACGCCAAAGATGCCCATGTTGGTGATGGACGTGTACCAACTGGACGGCGGATCGCTTTCGAAAGTCCAGCGCCACAGGCGCTGGTAGGCACGCGCGCCGGTCAGGGCGTAGGATGGAAAGGTCTTCGAATTCGTGAAGGACAGATAGGCCGTCCATGCGATAAAGCCATACACGAAGATGATGGTAATCGCGAAGCTTGGGGCAAGCACGATCTGCGGAAGCGCGTTCTGCATCCGCGTGCGTATGGACGTGCGCTTCCCGCGCGCGAGAATTGGTTCGGTGGTAGCGACAGTGCTCATGGTAGTCATCCCTTCGGGGCGTCTCGACCGGGCATCTTCCCCGCGATTTCCGCGGGGAAGACTTTCAGCCGCACTTAGCGTGCGTCGTCGATTGCCTGGACGAGTTGCTTGACAGCTTCGTCCGAGGTCTTGATCTGGCCATGGACGAACTTCGAGACGACGTCCTTGTAGGCGTTTGCGATTGCCGGAGGCGCGCCATAACCTTGCGCCAGCGAACCGAACAGCGTGCCCTTCTCGTTGGCAGCCTTCAGGTCCGCGATGCCCTTCTTGCCGCAGGCGTCGAAGTCGGTATCGGGAACGTCGGTGCGGGCCGGAACCGAGCCCTTGACGACGTTGAAGGCTGACTGGAAGCTCTTCGACAGTGTCGCCGTTGCAAGCGCAACCTGCGCCGCCTTGCGATCGTCAGGCACGTTGAACATGCCGAACATGTCAGAGTTGTAGATCACGCTGCCTTCGGTGCCGGGGAAGCGATAGCACAGGAAGTCCTTGTTCGGGGTCTTCTTGGCGGCAACGAATTCGCCCTTGGCCCAGTCGCCCATGACCTGCACGAGCGCATCGCCCTTGATGACCATCGCGGTCGCGAGGTTCCAGTCACGACCGGAGAAATTCGGGTCGACGTACTTGATGATCTTGGCGAGATTGTCGAACGATTTCTTCATCGTGTCCGACTTCAGCGCCTCCTCGTCGAGGTCGTTCATCGCCTTCTTGTAGAACTCTGGACCGCCGGTCGCCTCCACGATCGAGTCGAACATCGTCGCTTCCTGCCAGTTCTGTCCGCCGAGAGCAAGCGGAACGACGCCCGCGGCCTTTGCCTTGTCGAGCAGTGCGATCAGGTCGTCGAACGTCTTCGGCTCCGTGCCACCGATCTTGTCCATGACGGCCTTGTTGATCCACAGCCAGTTCACCGAGTGAACGTTGACTGGGGCTGCGACCCATTTGCCATCGTATACGGCAAACTTCTGCAGCGCCGCCGGAACAGACTTGTCCCAGCCTTCCTTCTTTGCGGTTGCGGTCAGATCACCCATGACCCCGGCCTGGGCATAGTCGAGAACGGTATAGCCGAGCATCTGTGAGGCGGTCGGATAATTGCCGGCAGCAACCATCGCTTTCAGCGCGGTCATTGCAGCGTCACCGCCACCGCCTGCGACCGGAACGTCCTTCCAGGCGTAGCCTTCCTTGGCCAGGTCCTGCTTCAGGACATTGAGCGCCGCAGCCTCGCCGCCGGACGTCCACCAGTGCAGCATCTGCACTTCTTTTACGTCAGCGGCGCGTGCCGCAGCAGTCGCACCAGCAAATGCAAGTGCAATCATAGCAGTAGATGTCAGAAACTTGCGCATTGAAAACCTCCCAGTGCAAGTTCGAGGTGCGGGACCCATTCCCGCACCGATCACCCGCCCTCCTCGGGCGTAGTCCTGTTGCCGGCTCAGCCCAGCGTTCCCTTCTTCGGCATCCACCAATTCGTCCTGGCGCCGATGTGCATGTTGAGCGTCTTGGTCTCGGTGTAATCCTCGACGGCATGGCGGCCCAGCTCGCGGCCGAGGCCGGACTGCTTGTACCCGCCGAAAGGAAGTTCCGAAGCACCGTCCATGAAGGTGTTCATCCAGACCGTCCCGGCGCGAACCTTTCTGCCGATCGTCAGGCACGTGTCGAAGTCGCGGCTCCACACACCGGCCGAAAGGCCGTAGTCGATGGAATTCGCGATCTCGATCGCTTCGGCGGTTGTCTCGAATGTCAGAACGGAAAGGACCGGCCCGAACACTTCCTCGCGCGCAACCGCCATGTCCGGCGTGACAGCTTCGAGAATGGTGGGGGCCATGAACTGCCCCATGCCGAAATCAAGCGCTTCGCCGCCGTGAGCGATCCGCGCGCCGTTGCTCTTGGCGCCGGTCAGGTAGGTATTGATCTTGTCCAGGTGCTGCCGCGTGATGATGGCGCCGACCTGAGTGCTTGGATCGAGCGGATCGCCAACCTTGACGTCCTTCGCCAGCTCGGCAACGCGCTTGACGACGTCCGATGCGATGCCCCTGTGCAGGATCAGTCGAGAGCCGGCATTGCAGCATTCGCCTGCATTGAAGTACGCGCCGAATACGGCAGCGTCGATGAAGGAATCGAGATCCGCATCCGGGAAAACGATCTGCGGGTTCTTGCCGCCGAGCTCGAGCGAAACTTTCTTCAGTGTCTGGGCAGCATTGGTCATCGTCAGCTTGCCGACCCCCGTCGAACCCGTGAAGGACACCATGTCGACGTGCGGATGCGTCGTCATGATCGCGCCCACGTCCGGTCCGGTGCCGGTGACGATGTTGACCGCACCATCCGGGAGGCCGGCCTCTTGCAGAATCTCGCCCAGCAGGAGCGTCGACCCGGAGGTAAGTTCGGAAGGCTTGACGACGGTCGTGCAGCCGGCGGCAAGGGCAAAAGGCAGTTTCTGACCGACGATCAGGAACGGGAAATTCCACGGTGTGATGATCGAGACCACGCCGATGGCTTCACGAAGAACGACGCCCAGCGTGCCGTCGCCGAGCGTGTTATAGCTCTCGCCATGCAGGTCGCGGGCGAGTGCGGCGGCATAGCGCCAGATGTCAACAGAGCCAGCGATCTCGCCGCGAACCTGGGAGATCGGCTTTCCGGCTTCGATGGCGTCGAGATAGGCGAGTTCCTCGGAGCGCGCAGCGATCAGATCGGCGGCCTTCAGAAGAACGCCAGACCGTTCGGACGCGGTCATCCGGGGCCAGGGTCCATGATCAAAGGCCTTGCGTGCAGCGGCAATCGCGCGTTCGGCATCCGCCTTCGCGCCCCTCGGATAGCGGCTGACGACAACGCCGTGGCTCGGTGCCACACGTTCCATCGGCTGGGCGCTGCCGGCTTCCCATTTGCCGTCGATCAGCATCTTGAAATCGCGCGCCCTGTGATCGGCGAGAGCCTTGGGAGCAACCAGAACCGTCATTACCATTCTCCTTTGAACTGTGCGGGGCGCTTCTGCGTGAAGGAAGCCACTCCCTCCTTTAGGTCACCCGTCTTCGCAACAAGGATCGAGCCCAGCGCCTCGACGGCGGTCCCGTTGTCCTCGCCATTTGCCGAGGCGATCATGAGTTTGACGACTTCGAGCGCGGCCGGACCGCGAGCCGCGATACGCGCCGCATATTCCTTGGCCGCCGCGGCGGCGTTACCTGTCGTTGTGACTGCATCGACGATGCCGAAAGCACGTGCCTCGCCGGCGGTGAATATCTCTCCGCCAAGAGCCATCCGGCGCACAAGCTGGGCGCCGAAGCGCTTCACCAAACGCTGGGTCCCGGACCAGCCGGGAACCATGCCAAGCCCCGTCTCGGGAAGACCAATCTTGATCTGCTCCTCGGCAATACGAATGTCGGCGACGCCCGCAAGCTCAAGCCCGCCGCCAAGCGCATGACCATTGAGCGCTGCGATAAGCGGGACGCGAAGCGTTGCGAGCCGCTCGAAGACGCGATGACCGTGACGGACCCAGGCATGACCGAACTCTTCGGGTCGCATTCCACCCCAGGCCTTGATGTCGCCGCCGGCCGAGAACCCTTTGCCTTCGCCGGTCAGGATGGCGACGCGAACATTTGCGTTGGCTTCCACTTCGTCAGCGGCATCGGACAACGCTTTCAGCATGTCGAGGTCGAGTGCGTTTAGCTTTTCAGGCCGCGAAACCGTCAGCGTCGCGACGTGGCCTTCCACATCGATCTTCACCGTGCCGCTAGCCATTGAAGGCGCCCTCCAGAACGCGAGCGCGCTTCTTTTGAAGCGACAGACCAATGTTGGCCTCGGCAAAGAGGTTCGAGTCCATGACCTTGAGATCTCCGGAAACGATCAGCGGAAATTCGGACTGCTCGAGGATATGTTCCTGGAGATCGATACCCGCGGCGATCTCCGTCACCACGATGCCCTGCGGCGTCAGTTTCATGACGCAGCGCTCGGTGACATAGGTGATGTCCTGCCCCTGTTCGATCGCGCGCTTGCCCGAAAAGGTGACGTGCTCGACCTCGTTGACCAGTTTCTTGAGCTTGCCTTCTTTCTCGATCACAAGCCTGCCTCCTGCGATCGCGAGCTTGGCACCCGCGTTGAACATTCCGGAGAAAACAATCTTCTTCGCCCGCGCCGTGATGTCAACGAAACCGCCGGCGCCGGCGGTGACATGCGGCCGGAATGACAGTTTGGAAACGTTGACCGAGCCGTCCCTGCCGATTTCCAGGAAGGAAAGCAGCGAGGCGTCGAAACCAGCTCCCTGGAAATAGGTGAACTGGTAGGGCGAAGGCATGTAGGCGTCGGCGTTCGAGGCGCACCCGAAAGCGAAGTCGAGAAGCGGAACGCCACCGACGGCGCCCTGCTCGATCACCCAGGTTACTGCGCCATGAAGACCCTCTTCCATCAAAATGCGGGGCACGTTTGCCGAGATGCCGAAGCCAAGGTTGACGCAGCTTCCGGATTGCAGTTCCTGCGCAACACGACGGGCGATGACCTTCTGGATGTTGAACTCCGGGACCCGGAAAGTGTCGAGCGGCCGAAAGATCTCGCCGGAGATCGCCGGATCGTAGAGCGTCTGCGTCGTCTGCTTCTGGTCGGGATCGACGATGACATAGTCGACGAGCATGCCAGGCACGCGCACGTCGTGTGGCTTCAGCGAGCCTTCCTTCGTTATGCGCTTGACTTGAGCGATGACGATGCCGCCGTTGTTGCGGGCGGCAAGCGCCTGATCGAGGCCACCGAGATAGGCGCCTTCATGTTCGTAGGTGAGATTGCCGCGCTCGTCGGCGGTCGTCGCGCGGACGATGGCGACTTGCGGCACGATTGACGGGAAGAATAGGTAGTCGTCGCCCTCGAAGGAGACGCGTTTGACCACGGGTTCTTCGGCCCCGAGATCGTTCATGGCGCAACCCTGCCGGTTCGGATCGACGAACGTGTCGATGCCGACCTTCGTCAGAACGCCCGGGCGCTTGGCGGCGGCTTCCCGGTGGATATCGAACATGATGCCCGAAGGAATATTGTAGGCTGGAATCTCGTTGTTGGTGATCATCTGCCAGATCAGCGGCGGCTCCGCGCTGGATGGACCCGACGGGTAGGAACCGCCGATGATCTTCTTGAGAAGGCCCTTCTTGGCGATGTGGTCGACGCCCTTGATGCCGCTCATGTCACCGGCCGCGATCGGATGCAGCGTCGTGATATTCCTTGGGTGACCGGTGGTATCGAAGCGCTCGCCAATCGCCTTCAACATGAGGTCTGGGCAGCCGAGACCGCTCGATGACGAAACGGAGACGACGGCGCCGTCCGGAATGAGGGCTGCGGCTTGCGCCGGGGTGATGTGCTTGCTCATGTTCGTTTACAGTCCTGTTTCAACTTTCACGGCCTCGCCCGTCGCAACCGCCTTCTTGACGGCAAGCGCGGTGGCGAGTGACCAGATTCCGTCCGCGGCCGTTGCCGACGGCGAACCATTCTTCATAGCGGAGTGGAACGCTCTGAGGACGCCCTCGTAGAGGTTGCCGCCATCGACGTTCAGTTGCCGCTCGCCATCTCCGTTACGCAGCAGGACGGTGCCGACGGGGCGCTGCGTCATTATGTTTCGGCCGACGAGCGAGCCCTCGGTGCCGTGCACTTCGAGGCCGGTCTCGGCGAACTTGGTGGTGAAGCCATCGTGGAACTGCGCGATAATGCCGTCTTCGAAGCGGATGACGCCCATGACCGCATCCTCCAGTCCTTCGCTCGTCATCCCAGCGGACTGCGCGAAGGCGACGACCTCGATCGGATCCCGCCCAAGCACATATCGCAGAGCATCGACGTCGTGTACGGTGAGATCGAAGATCGCCCCTCCCCCGGCTGACGGTTTGTCGAGGCGCCAGCCCTGAAGATGCGTCGGCAGATAGCCCGCGTGGAAGACACGCGCCGAAAGCGGGCGCCCGATCTTGCCGGACGCAACGGCCTTTCGGATCGCCGCATGCGCCGCCGAGTTGCGAAGGTGATGGTTCGTCGCCAAGATAACGCCGGCACTCGAGGCAGCGGCCGCCATTGCCATCGCATCTTCAATCGACAGTGCGAGCGGCTTTTCGCAAAGGATGTGCTTGCCGGCACTTGCAGCAGCGATCGCTTGATCTCGATGAAGTTCGTTGGTCGTTGAAATGTAGACAGCGTGAATGTGAGGATTGGAGAGCAGCTCGGCGATCTCGGACGTGAAGTTCGCGATACTGTTTTCGCCAGCATAGCTTCGCGCACGTTCGGCGCTTGAACTCATGACCGACACAACCTCCCCACCGGTTGCTCGAATTGCACCGATGACCCACTCGCGCGCAATCGTGCTTGCGCCTATCAGTCCCCAGCCAACGGTCATGCCTGCTTCCTCCCCGCCAAAGGTCCGTTCGCGGCGCCACAGCTTTCACGGACCACGAGCCGAACCGACGAGACAATGGCTTCGGCTTCCGCCTTCCCGGCGCTGATCTGCTTCAGGAGGAGCTGCGCGGCACGACGGCCAATCCCCTGCGGATCGACCGAGATGGTAGTCAAAGCCGGAACGGCGGTTTTTGCCTCGATCACGTCGTCGAACCCGACGACCGCAAAGTCCCTGCCAGGCTCGAGCTTCCTCGCACGAAGGCCGTCGCAAACCCCGAACGCGACCGCGTCGTTGAAGCATACGGCCGCTGTCGGCATATCTCCGATCGACAGGGCACGCTCGATCGCTTCGGCTCCGCCCGCCCGCGACGGTTGGGAATCGACGATGAGGTCCTCATCGCAATCCAGTCCGCAAGTGGTCGCAGCTGCGCGATAACCGGCAAGACGCTCGCCGAAGACTGCGGTGTCACGGAAACCGCCAAGAAAGGCTATGCGGCGATGACCGAGTGAAGCCAGATGCTGCACGCCTAGGAAGACGCCCTCCCGATTATCCGAGACAACCGACGAGGCCTTTGCTCCCGGCACGTTCCTGACAGCGAGGACGACGGGAATGCCGGCAGTGACGAGCGGCTTCAAGTCGGCGGCTTCCGTCCCTCGCGCCGGTGAGAGGATCAGCCCGGAAATGCCGTGTTCACGCATCGAGGCGATGACCTCCCGCTGGCGGTCGAGGTTCTCGCTTGTGTTGGACAGGAACTGCACGAATCCCGCCGACTGCACGACCATGTCCACGCCCACCGCCAGTTCGGCGAAGAAACCGTTCGTCAGGTCGTTGACGACGACTCCGATGATTTTCGACTTTGACCCAGACTGCCTGAGATTGGCGGCACCGCGATTATAGACGTAGCCGAGCTCGCGCATCACGGCGTTGACCTTTGCCCTCGTTCCGTCGTTGACCAGCGGAGATCCTTGCAGAACGAGCGAGACTGTCGATTTCGATACGCCCGCTGCCTTCGCGATATCGATCACGGTCACTCGTCCCTTTGGCATGACACCTCCAACGCCTCTCATCTGCTTATTCATAATTGGAACGTTCCAATAAAGTCAAGACAAAACTCGGCCGCGGACACGGTGGTGAATTCTCCTCATATAAGCATATATATTTGCAGGATAAATTTTCCTACACCTCCATTTCTATTCGCCTTTTTTGTGGAAAGGAATTGGAACGATCTAAATGCCGAGCCATATTTTCCTTGACGGAACTCAGCCGGCATCCGAACATCGCGAAGGTGACCTTCACCGGATCCACGGCGGACGGCAGGGAAATCCTGCGCGGCGCGGCCGAAACCTTCAAGCGCGTCACGCCGGAGCTTGGCGGGCAAAGGTCCGAACACCATTTTCGATGATGCCGATCTGGGCTCGGCCATCCCCGCCGTACTGCGGATGGGCTTCATAAACAGCGGCCAGGCATGCGTTGCCGGCACCCGCATTCTGGTACAGAACCATCGGCAAGATGAAATCCTATTCAGGCTGAAGCGGGAAATCGAAACGTTCAAGGTCGGTGCACCCGACGATCCGGACGTGATGATTGGTCCGATGGTCAGTCAGAAGCAGTGCGACCGCGTCCAGCCCTATATCGAATTGGGACGCGGGAGGGCCAGCCTCCTGACGGGCGGTCCCCGGACGGCCTTGCGGACTGGACTGCGGCTGATTTACGAAGCCGACGATTTTCTTCGGCGTCGATAAACAGATGCGGATCGCACGCGAGGAAATATTCGGTCCGGTTCTGTCGGTCATCGTCTACGTCGACGACGACGAGGCCGTCTTCATCGAAAACGGCACCCGGTATGGACTTTCGACCTATCTGGCACCGACGCCGCACGCATGCAGGCGCTTGCGGATCGACTGGAGTGCGGTCGCGTGGTCGTCAACCGCGCGCGGCACGAGCCGCTCGCTCCCTCCGGCGGGTTCAAGCAATCGGGAATCGCTCGCAGGTACGGCTTGTTCGGCCTGGAAGCGTTCCTGGAACCGAAAGCCGTTACCACTTGGTGGCGAATAGGTGGGACACGTCTGAAACAGGCGCATCACGAGTTCCGCAATCGGACGAGGACCTTTCCGACGGCTTTGCCGCTCTTGGAACTGGTGCGCTTCGGCCACTCCATCGAGGGCATATGTCGGCGCGATCCGCGGAGCATATGCGCATTCTCCTGCTTTTCACCAGTGGTCAATCGGTGAGCGCTACGAGGCCCTGTCGCTCAGCTCATCCACGGCCGGTTTTCGTTGCGGGGCGGCCGGCGATCGCCGCCGCCGCATATCACCGAACAGGCCGCCGGGACGCACCAGCAGGATGATGCAGAGCATGACGCCGATCGCCACGATCTGCAGCGATGCCGCACGAGCCTGCTGTTCGGGCGAAAAGAGAATACTCGTCAGCGCACCGGAGCCGGCCCAGATCGCCCAGACCAGAACGCTGCCGACGATAGCGCCCTTGTTGCTGCCGGAACCGCCGACGATCAGCATGACCCAGACCTGAAAGGTCAGGATCGGAAGGTAATTGTCCGGCGCGATAAAGCCGATGAAATGTGCCTGTATGGCGCCGGCCAGTCCCATGATCGCACCGCCGACGGCAAAGGCCTGTACGCGGTAGAAGCGAGCGCTCTTTCCAAGCGAAATGGCAGCGCGTTCGTCCTCGCGGAGCGCCTTTAGGACGCGCCCCCAGGGGCTTTTCGCCAGATGCTCCAGCGCGAAGTAAACGATCAGAATCACGATAGTCACGACGCCGAGATTGGCCAAATTGAAAAGTAGCGGCGTTTCGGCAAGGCTTGAGAATGGGCGGGGAACAAAGCCGATGCCGAAGGGACCGCCAGTCAGTCTCTGCGCATTCAGCGCCACGAGCTGGACGACGACGGCCACACCGAAGGTGGTGATCGCCAGATAATCGGATTTCAGCCGGAGCGTCGCCACACCGATGATGGCGGCCGCAAGACCGGCGATAATCATCGCGCCGAGCCAGCCGACGAGGATCGGCAGATCGAACCCGCCGAACCGCCCGGCCGTATCGGGCGTCGTCAGCAGGGCCGAGGTGTAGGCGCCGACGGCAACGAAGCCGGCGAGCCCGACATTGAAGAGGCCGGTCAGGCCCCATTGCAGGTTCAGGCCGAGCGTGATGAAGGAAAAGATCAGCGCGGTCGTCAGGAAGAAAGCGCCGTAGCCAATAATGTCCATCATCGCTCTCTCACTCCGAAAAGGCCGATCGGCCGGATGAACAGCACTGCCATCAGGATGATGAAGGAGATGGCGGCCCGCCACTCGGCTCCGATCAGCTGAACGGCGGCCGCCTCGGCAAGGCCGATGATCAGGCCGCCGAGAACCGCGCCCGGCACGCTGCCGATACCGCCGAGAATGGCTGCTGCAAACATCGGCAGCAGCATGTCGAAACCCATTAGCGGGCGGATCTGCACGAGAATGCCGATCATCACGCCGGCGACGCAAGCCAGTCCCCCGCCGATCAGCCAGGTAACACGCACGACCTTGGCGACATCGATGCCGACGACGCGGGCAAGCGCCGGATTCTGGCTGAGCGCCTGCATGGAGCGGCCCGTCTGCGTCCTCGTCATCAACACATGCACGCCGAAGACTAGAAGCGCCGTGACGATCAAAAGGGCAATCTGATCGGGCGTAATGCGGATGCCCAAACCAACCGGCATGGCGATCTGGATGGCGCGGCTGAAATAGGTCGGGCGGGAGGTGAAGAGGAATTCGAGCAGGCTGCGCAGCGCCATGGAAGCACCGAAGCTCGCCATGACGACGATGATCGACTGGCCCTTGGCCCGCAGCCTGGCAAAGAGCACCTTGTCGAGCGCAAGGGCAAGGACGCCTGTGAACCCCATTGCGACGATCGCGGCAACAATCAGCGGCCAGCCGAAGGAGAGCGGGCCTATCGGCGCGATTTTGCCGAAGACTGCGCCGATCGCACTGACCACGGCAAGCGTCGCATAGGTGCCCCAAGCCATGAAATCGCCATGGGCGAAATTCGAGAAACGCAGGATCGAATAGGTGAGTGTCACGCCGATAGCGCCAAGGCCGATCATCGAGCCCGTCAGCAATCCGTCGACGATGAATTGCAGGTTCATGCCGCACCTCCTTTCGCCGAAGCCGCGGGTCGCTGGCCGAGATAGAGTTCGGCGACGACGGGATCGTTCCAAAGCTCGGAAGCCACGCCTTCATGCCTGTCCTTGCCCTCGACGAGGACATAGGCGCGATCGCCAATCGCCAGCGCCGCTTTGGCATTCTGCTCGACCAGCAGAATTGTGACGCCAGACTTGCGGATTTCGGTCAGCATGTCGAAGACCATCGAAACGAATTTTGGCGAGAGGCCGGCCGAGGGCTCATCGAGCACGAGCAGCTTCGGATGCACGATGAGCGCGCGCGCAATAGCCAGCATCTGCCGCTGCCCTCCGGAGAGATTGCCGGCCGCAATGCGGCGATGGCGGGCAAGATCCGGAAAGGTCGCATACATTTCTTCGATGCGGCCGGGCACATCCTTTGGCTTCAAAATGCCGCCGGCCACCTTCAGATTGTCCTCGACGGACATCAGCGGAAAGACATTTTCCGTCTGCGGCACGAAGGCAAGGCCGAGCCGCACCATGTTGTGCGCTGGCGCACCCGTTATATCCCGGCCGGCAAGCTCGACCGTGCCACTTTCGACCGGAACAAGACCGGCGATCGCCTTGATGAAACTCGATTTTCCGGCGCCATTGGGACCGAGAACGACAACGATCTCCTTCTCCGCTACCATAATCGAAGCGCCGCGAACGATCGGCACGCCCGGCTCGTAACCGGCGACAAGGTTTTGAACGCTCAAGACCGGTTCACTCATGCCGCGCCTCCGAGATAGGCTTCGATGACACGCGGATCGCGGGCAACCTGTTCCGGGGTGCCTTCGCAAAGAAGCTGACCATTCGCCATGACGAGCACGCGATGACACAGGCGCGTCACCATATCGATATTGTGCTCGATCAGGAGAAAGGTGACGCCGCGTTGATTGATATCGCGGATGCGGTCGATGATCGTTTCCAGAAGCGTCGCGTTGACGCCGGCCGCCGGCTCATCGAGCAGGATCAGGGCAGGATCAGCCATCATGACGCGGGCAAGCTCCAGAAGCTTGCGTTGACCGCCGGACAGGACGCGCGCCGGCTCATACGCCAGGTGCGTCAGGTGAACGAGGTCGAGCAGGTCCATGGCCTTGGCATGAATAGCCTTCTCCTGCGCGGCGATTTTCCACGGACGCAGGAAATTCGACAGCAGCCGCTCTCCGGCCTGGTCCTGGGCAGCGAGCACAACATTTTCGAGAAGAGTCAGATTGGGAAAAGGCCGCGGGATCTGAAAGGTGCGGCCAAGGCCGCGACCAATCCGGCGATGGGCCGCCTCGCCCGCGACAGCCGCTCCATTCAAGACGATCTCGCCGCTGCTCGGCGCAACACTACCGGCCAGAAGGTCGAACATCGTCGTCTTGCCGGCGCCGTTCGGGCCGATCAATCCGAGGATCTCGCCCTGGCGCACATCGAAGGAAACGTCGTTGACGGCCACGAGACCGCCGAAACGCCGCACCACGTTTCTGGCTATTAGAACAGGCCGGGCTTCCTCCCCATGCCGTTCGGTTGTCGTACTCATGAGATCCCTCTGGCCGGAAAGCGATCATTGCCGCTTTCCTGATTATTTGATTTGTGATCACACTTGCATTGATCACGCTAATCAGCTTTAATTCCGTTCGCAAGCCAAAAAGGGATTTCGTATGCAAAAGGCTGCCGCCGACAAGAGCGATCCGATTGCCGCACAGCTTGCGCCAGTGGGACGAGAAACCGTTCAGGACAGGGTCTATCTGGAACTGCGCCGCGCGCTGATCGGTGGGCTTTTCGAGCCGAGCCAGGTATTGACGATCCGTGGTCTCGCCGACGCGCTGATGACCAGCACCATGCCGGTGCGCGAGGCTCTCGGTCGGCTGATTACCGAGAAAGCGCTGGAGGCCCTTCCCAACCGATCCGTCCGCGTGCCGCCGATTACGCTTGAGCGCATGGACGATCTTCTGCGCGCCCGCATCCTCATCGAGGGCGAGGCGATCGCGCTTGCCGCAACCCGCATGACGCCGCGTCAGATAGCTACCATTGAAAGCATGCTCGGCGAATGGGACGAGATGCGCGCGCTAAAGCACAAGAAGGACGTCGACCGCGAGGTGACGCTCAACCAGGCCTTTCACTTCGAGATTTATCGCGCCTGCGGTTCGGCCGTGCTGATCCCGATGATCGAAAGCCTTTGGCTGCAATCCGGCCCCTGCATCCGTGTCGCCATCTACGCCTTCTCGGATGCCGGCGAGGTCGACACCGCCCATTATCACCGCACGATCGTCAAGGCGATCGCCGCGCAGGATGCGAAGGGCGCCCGCGATGCGCTGGTCGCAGACATCAGCCGGCCGTTCACCTTCCTGCGCAGCAAACTGGAATCCGAAGCCGAGAAGGGCCAATCCGCATGAGCCAGCGCGCCATCAAGATCTCCGAACCCCGCTCCGGTCTCAGTGTCCTTGCGCCGCTGATGGGTGCCAAGGCGCCCGACAATGCCGCCTTTTTCTGGACATACCTGAGCGAGCTGCGCGTCGTCGGTGGCATTCATGCCATGTGGACCGGTCCTGAAATCTCCTGCCCGATCCCGCCGGCGCATCTAAAGGGTGCACCCTACGCAAACGCCCTGCCGGCCGAGAATGCGACGCTGACGCCGCAGCCCGGCGATATCGTGCTCAGCTATGTGCCGCCGCGCATGTGGGGCGGCAATCCCGATGCGATCTTCGATATCGGACTGTTCTATGGACAGGGCGCGCGTCTGCTCTTCCCGATCGGCTGGCTTGCCGGCAGCGTCGTCGCACAGGTGCGCATGGAAGAACGCGAGCAATTCGCGACAGCCTGCGGCGTTATCCGCCGCAACGGCGCCTGTGACATCACCTTTGAGCGTGCGGAGATCTGAGATGGCGCAGGCAAGCGACGACAGTTTCGAGCTGTTCGACCTGAGGGTCGAGGCCGTTATTCCTGAGGGCAAGCCGATTTATTGCGGCGCCAAGCCAGGGGATTATTTCGAACTCAAGGGCGAAATGCTGTCCCTGCCGCCGGGCCAGGGCTTTTCGATCTACTCCATATCGGCCGTCCTGCCGCTGCTGGCGGCCAAGCAACGGCCCACCCACAGAAACGACTGGATGACCTCGGATGCGGAAATCGCCTGCCCCGACCCCAACTGCGCGAGCAGATTGCGGATCGTCAGAACGGGCAAGCGGCGGTTCAGCCATGCCGAAACGACGGCAGTGCCGTTACCCGAAGGAGAATGAACCGAATGACCGCCAAGACGTTTGAGCTCAGCCCCGGATACAAGATCTCCCGCGTCATCCGCGGCGGCTGGCAGCTTGCCGGAGGACACGGCGCCATCGACCGCTCTCAGGCCGTAACCGACCTGATCGCCGCTTACGACGTCGGAATCCGCACCTATGATTGCGCCGACATCTATACGGGCGTGGAAGAACTGATCGGCGAGGCGCGGGAACGGCTTCGCAACGAACGTGGCGCCGAGGCTGCAGGCGCCATGAAGGTGCACACCAAGCTCGTGCCCGATCTCGAGAAACTGGCAACGATCAGCCGCGACTATGTTCGCGGGATCGTCGACAAGTCGCTGAGCAAGCTGAAAACCGAGCAGCTCGATCTGGTGCAGTTTCACTGGTGGGATTATTCCCTGCCAGGCTATCTCGAAGCGTTGAGCTGGCTGGACGAGATGCGCCGCGAAGGCAAGGTGCGCAATGTCGGCACGACCAATTTCGACACGCAGCATATAGCCGAAATTCTTGAGGCCGGCATTCCGCTGGTCAGTCAGCAGCTGCAATATTCCGTTCTCGATCAGCGGCCGTCACGCAGCCTCGCCAAGCTGGCGGCGGAGCATGACGTGAAGTTCCTCTGCTACGGTTCGGTCGCCGGCGGCTTCCTGAGCGACAAATGGCTGGGACAGCCGGAGCCGGACATGCCGCTCGAGAACCGCTCGCTCGTCAAATACAAGCTGATCATCGATGATTTCGGCGGCTGGGAGCTGTTCCAGTCGCTGCTCGGCACTTTGAAGGGCATTGGCGACCGCCATGGTGTCGATATCGCCACGATCGCCAGCGCCTGGGTGCTGGAGCAGCCGCAGGTGGCCGCCGTTATCGTCGGTGCCCGCAATCAGGCGCACGCGCTCGCCAATGCCAAGATTATGGATATCGCACTCTCGGACGACGACCGCCGCCAGATCTCCGGCATCATCACCCAGAGCCCCGGCCTTGAAGGCGATGTCTACACGCTAGAGCGCGACCGCACCGGCAGGCACGGCTCGATCATGCATTACAACCTCAATGCGGGGAAAGTATGAGCCAGCAATCGCCCCTCTTTCAGAAAGCCAGCGCCGAGGTTATTGATTTCCATCGCTTCTTCGAAGCCTGGTATGACGCCGCAACCGCCGACACGACCGATTTCGGCCGCTGCGAGCGCACCTTCGGCCAAGCGTTTCATATGATCCCGCCAACCGGCCGTATCTTCGATCGCACTGAGACCATCGAGCTGATCCGGGCAAACCGGGCGAGCTTTCATGGTGATTTCAGCATCGAGATTTCGGATATCCGCGCGAGGTTCGAGACTGCGGATATGATCGTTCTTACCTATGTGGAAGCGCAGACGCGCGCCGGCAAATATAGCCGGCGGCAGGCAAGCGCGCTTTTCACCGCAAGTTCATCGGCACCCAACGGCGTCGAATGGCAGCATCTGCATGAAACCTGGCTGCAGATGCCGGACAACTGACAGGTTTCTAAAAACAGAAATGAAAATCGTTGACCGAACAAGGGGAACAAAGATGAAGAAGACGATGTTTCAAATCACCACGGCACTGGCTCTCTTAGCCGCAGCCGGAGCCGCCAATGCCGCCAACTGCAAGGTAACGGTCGGCCTCGTGATGGAGCTCACCGGCCCAGCCGGCGAATACGGCCAGGCGGGCGCGAAGTCCGTCGAGATGGCCTTCCGCGACATCAACGCCGCCGGCGGCGCCCATGGCTGCGATCTGGTGACAGATACGCGCGACAGCCAAAGCCAGGGCAATGTCGCGGTTGATGCCGCGACCCAGCTCGTGCAGGTCAAGAAGGTACCGGCCATCATTGGCGGCATCATTTCTTCGGTGACGATCCCGATCCTGACCTCGGTCACCGCGCCGGCCAAGATCGTGCAGGTATCGCCGGCCGCCTCTTCGCCGACGCTGACGGCGCTTGGCCGCGACGGCAAGACCAACGGTATCTTCTTCCGCACCATCACATCGGATTCGCTCCAAGGTATTGCCGCCGCCAAATACGCGATCGACAAGGGCTTCAAGAAGCTCGCGATCATCCACGTCAACAATGATTTCGGCGTCAACATGGTCGCCGAATTCTCAAAGGCCTATAAGGCGCTCGGCGGCACGATCGTCTCGACGACGCCCTATAATGAAAAGCAATCGAGCTATGCCTCGGAAGTCACCGCCGGCATAGGCGGTAATCCCGACGGTCTCTACCTCGTCAGCACGCCGGTGGACGGCGCGACCATCGCCCGCACCTGGATCTCGCAAGGCGGCCCGCAGAAGTTTCTGCTCAATGACGGCATGAACAGCCCGGACTTCATCGATTCCGTCGGCGCCGACTATCTGAAGGACGCCTATGGCACCTCCTCGGGCACGACACCGACGCCATCCACCGACTATTTCAACAAGAACTACAAGGACTTTTCGGGCATCGAGCCGACCAACCCGGCCGCTGACCGAGCTTATGACGCCGGTGCGATCGTCGGTCTCGCGCTGGCGATCGCCGGCGATGACACCTCGAAGCTGAAAGACGACATCTACAGGGTCGTCGACCCCAAGGGCACGCCGATCTATGCCGGCAAGGAGGAGTTCGCCAAGGCGCTCGGCCTGATAAAGGAAGGCAAGCCGATCCGTTACGAAGGCGTCATCGGCCCGGTCTCCTTCGATCAATATGGCGACATCACCGGTCCCTTCCGACTCTGGAAGATCGCCGACGGCAAGGTTGCGACCGATGGTCAGCTGTCGATGGAAGACGTTGCGGCGCTGAAGGACAAGATCAAGTAGGCGGCACTCCACTTTGCAGAACGGCAAGGCGCACTTATTGGCGCCTTGCTTGCAATCCTGGCGCAACCCCTTCAGGCGTAATTATTGAGAGATCCTCCGCTGATGCCCAGCAGTGCCGCTCGCCCCACCAATCCGACCCTGTGGACGCTGACGGCCGGCCCTGCCCCTGCACTTTCCTGCGACCTGCCTTCCCGCTCAGACGTCGTCGTGATCGGCGGTGGATTCACCGGTCTGACTGCTGCATGTCACCTTGCCCGCAGCGGACGATCCGTGACAGTGCTTGAGGCCGGGCGTCTGGGTACGGGGGCAAGCGGCATGAATGCCGGCTTTGTCGTTCCGAATTTTGCCAAGGCCGATCCCGTCAACGTCCGTCAGAAGCTGCCGCGCGACAAGGCGGATGCCTTATTATCGCTCGTGGGTGCGGGTGCCGACGAGGTGTTTGCGACCATCGCCGAGGAGCAGATTTCATGCGATGCCGCGCAGACCGGTTGGCTGCAGCCCGCTTATGGCGACGACATGGCTGCGATCCTGCGCCGACGGGCGAAGGACTGGACGGAGCTTGGCCGCCCAGTCGAATTTCTCGATGCGGGCGCCATCCGGAGCGAGACCGGCATGGAGATTTATTCGGGGGGATTGATCGATCACTCCGGCGGCTCCCTCCATCCGCTGAATTATCTCTACGGGCTCGCAAGCGCGGTCATGCGGCGCGGCGGCAAGATCCGCGAAAACAGTACAGTGGAGCGCGTCGAGCGACATGGCGGCACCTGGCGCGTCGGCCTTGCGGGCGATGAAATCGAAACGGACATCGTCATCCTCGCCACCAACGCCTTCACAAGCGGCGTAGCCGCGCGCATGGGCCGAACGGGCGTGCCGTTAAAGGTGTATCAAGTGGCGACGAAGCCGATCGATGCCGAAACCGTTGCGCGGATCGCCCCAAATCGCAGGCCTATCGGCGATACGCGCTCCAACCTCTTCACCTACCGGCTCGATCGCGACAACAGGCTGATCAGCGGCGGCATGGCGATCAATCCGGTCGCCGCCTTCGAGCGTGTCGGCCGCGCCGTCGTCGACCGGCTCGCATCCGAACTCCACTTGCCTCGCCATCCTGGCGTGGAGATCGTCTGGAGCGGAACGGCGATCATGACGCCGGATTTCCTGCCGCGTCTCTATCGTTTCAGCGAAGGTTTTTTTGGGGGAATTGGCTGCAACGGCCGCGGCATCGCCATGACGGCGCAGCTTGGCCGAACACTGGCGAGACTGGCGCTTGGCGAAACCGCGGAATCCCTGCCGATCCCGCTGCAATCCAGCCGGCTGCTGCCATTTCACAGGCTCATGCCTGTCGTCGCCTCGCTTGCCTTGGCGCATGCACGCCTCGAAGATTGGCGCAATGGCCGTCGTTAAAGGGCAGGTATCGCTCTGCCTTTAATTCCGAGACTTTCGCGTTTTGCGTAGATGGACGCTCGCCGCGCGTGGTAATGTGGGTTCATGGAGATCGATGAGGACAAAATCGATGATGCCGTTTTGGCGCTGTTATGGCTGACGCTGCATAACGAGCGTTGTGCCTGGAAGGGCTTCGACTGGGCAACGACGGATCGTCTTCACAAGAAGGGGTTGATCGGCGACCCGGTCAACAAGTCGAAGTCATTGATCCTGACCGACGAAGGCTTGGAGCGTTCGGAAGCATTGTTCCGGGCGCTGTTTACACGGCCGCCCCGATAGCCGTCGCTCTGCGTGCCTCCCATTGCCAAGGCGGTAATTCGTGCAGGCGGGAGGCGGAAAGATCGGCGATACGGGCGAGCACATCGGCGAACTCTTAGCCGACAGGCGCATGCTTGCATGCGCCGAAAGGCCATGCTTTGGCATCGACGTCGTTGAGACGGCAGCGTGATGGGGGTGGCATGATGGCGGCACGATCGGCCCCGCGCTGGGAACCGGCGCAGGCCAGTTTCAGCACCCGAGTGCAATTCCTCTCAGCGCCCGCCTCACGGCGTTGTTCGTGAGACAAACCCGTCCGTCTCTTGCCGCGATCGGCTCATCCGGCGCAGCCAATGTTCCATCCGCTATTGCTGCACTGGCATTGCGCGGCGATACGGACGCGGATTCAGACAGGCACTGAAAGCTGGTCCTGCTCAGCTTAGGCTTAAGCACCTTCCCCCGCCTCATCACTAATGATGAGGCAAAGCAAACGACCTCCACCTTCCTCAAGCCTTCGCCAGACTGCATACTGGCATTGCGACCTTGGGCTTAACGTCCGGCGTTCGCAGCGCCCCGGGCATGGAACAGCGTCCTTTCAAGGAGGCATCGCAGGCGGGACATGTACATCAAGCTATCGCATCGTGCATCTCACTTGTTCTTTCGCGCGACGTCCGTCATCGGTGTCCTCGCCTTTCTGTCCGGAGCAGCGTCGCCGGCTCTCGCCGATGGCGGTCCTTTTGTTTCGCAGACTAGAATCCGTCTGACAGTTGTCCAATGGATTCAATCTAAAGGCCAGTATGAACGGTGGGATGCGCTTGGCGGCGAGTATACGGTCTCGGATGAAGGTGCCGTCTTTTTGCCCTTTCTTGGCTCCCTTCCCGTCGTCAACCGCGATAGCGCCAGTGTCACAAGCGAGATTGCCAGGCGTCTACAGGAAAAGATCGGGTTGGTTCAGCCCCCCGCAGTCACCATCGAAATTCTCGAATATCCGCCAATTTATGTCGTGGGAGACGTAACCACGCCTGGCGAGTACAAATTCCGTCCCGGACTCACCGTCCTGCAATCCCTTGCAATGAGCGGCGGCCCGTTCCGTGACAAAAGTCAACCGCAAACGCAGTCGATCAGACTGGCAGGCGAATTGCGAGAAATCGATCACTCGATCCTGCGCAGCGCCGCGAAGTTATCGCGACTCGAAGCGGAGATGGATGGGGCCAAGGAGATAACGTTCGACCAGCCGTCCGGTATCGACCAGCAATATGTCACGGGGATCGAAAACGAGGAACGAGTTATCTTTCAAGCTCGCGCAAATGCGCTGAACAGGCAGTCAAAGGCGCTTACGGAGTTGCGCGATCTTTTGAACACGGAGATCTCAACGCTGGCGGAAAAGCTGACAGGTGCAGATGACAACATCAAATCGGTCGAGGAGCAACTGGGCAGCGTTAAGAGCCTGGTCGAGAAGGGCCTCGCGCTCTCGTCGCGCCAACTGGACCTGGAACGGTTGCTTACGACCTACCGCTCCGATAAGCTTGACCTCGTCACCGCCGTCATGCGGGGCCGCCAGGCAATCAGCGAGACAACGCGGAACCTCGAGGGACTGTCCGACACGCGACGGAGCGAAGTCGCTGCCGAAGCGCAGTCGGAACGGGCAAATCTTGATCAGCTCAAAATGAAGCGTGAGATGACGCAAAAGCTACTCGTCGATGACGTCGCGAGCGGCGCGGGCGCAAGAAATCGGGGCGAAGAACTCGCGCTCACTTTTACCGTAAGCCGGCGAAATGAAGGACAGATCCAGCAGTTCGAAGCCTCTGAGACAACCGCGTTGGTGCCGGGTGACGTCGTGAGAGTTGTTCAGCACCACATTTCAGACACCTCGTCTGAGGCGGCCTTTGATTTCTCGTCGGATCCCGAAACGCTCGCCAAAAGGTCAGGCCAATGACCTGCGAAAAGGAAATGTTGCAGTTAAGCCTTTTGTCGGCCGGCTTCTTGCGCGCCACAGGCAAGCTCAACGTGGAAGCGGCCGTCCACTGGGGCTGGGTCAAAGGCAAATCCTCAAGCAATCAGGATAAGTCGGCAAAGCCGAGATCCATTGGGCACCGGAGATCCAGCCCCGCACCACAAATGGCCAGGGGCATCTGACGACTTTGCGCACAATCCCACCGAGCGGCCAGACCTATACCCAGATCCTAAAGTCGACGATGCTGATGGGCGGCTCCTCGCTCGTGAATGTTGCCCTTAGCATCATTCGCAACAAAGCACTGGCCGTTCTACTCGGACCGGAGGGTGTGGGGCTTGTCGGCCTCTATGGGTCAATCGTCGATATCGCGCAAACGGCAGCGGGCCTGGGATTGGGAGGCAGCGGAGTGCGCCAGGTCGCCGAGGCCGCCAGCACCGATGACGCAGCAAGGATCGCACAGTCGGCAAAAGTACTCAGACGCATATCAATCGTGCTCGGCTTGTTTGGCGCAATCTTCCTGGCCGCGCTGGCATTTCCGGTCTCGAATTTTACCTTCGGCGACTATCAGCATGCCGGCGGCATTGCGCTGCTCTCCCTCGGTGTATTTTTCCGCGTGGTGTCGTCCGGGCAGACTGCTTTGATTCAGGGATTGCGGGGCATTGCAAATCTTGCACGCATCAACGTGCTCGCAGGTTTTTTCGGCACCTTGATCAGTGTCCCGCTGATCTACGTTTTCGGCGCACACGCCATCGCACCTTCCGTCGTGGCGGTAGCGGCAGTCACAACCCTTTCCACCTGGTGGTACAGCAGACGGATAGGCGCAAACCCGCCTCCAATGTCGATGCACCAGTTTAGCCGAGAAGGCAACGTGTTGTTCAGGCTTGGCATCGTCTTCATGGCAAGCGGACTGCTCACTTTTGGCGCAGCCTATGCGATCCGCCTCATTATGCTCAAGGAAGGGGGCGCTATAGCCGCGGGATTATATCAGGCGGCTTGGGGGCTTGGCGGTCTCTACGCAGGCTTCATTTTGCAGGCGATGGGAACTGACTTCTATCCGCGCTTGACTGCGACAGCAGACAACCATGCCGAATGCAACCGGCTGGTCAATGAGCAGACAGAAATTAGCATACTGCTCGCCGGCCCCGGTCTGCTTGCCACGTTGACACTGGCGCCGCTCATGATGAGTTTGTTCTATTCCGCGGAGTTTCATGGAGCCGTGGAACTTCTGCGCTGGATATGCCTGGGAATGATGCTCAGGATCGTCGCGTGGCCGATGGGTTTCATCGTCGTGGCGAAGGGTGCACAGACTATTTTCTTCTTGACGGAGGTAGCGGCGACGCTGGTGCATGTGGGGCTGGCCTGGCTCTTCGTATCGAAGCTCGGCGCGCCAGGAGCCGGCATGGCATTTTTCGGCCTCTATATCTGGCACGGTATCCTGATTTACGTGATCGTGCGGCGGCTTACCGGCTTCCGCTGGTCCGTGGCCAATCGCAGGCACACGCTGCTTTTCCTGCCAGCATCAGGATTGGTGTTTTCGGCCTTCTTGGTCTTGCCGCCGTGGTCGGCGATGGTGATTGGCTTCGTCGCCGTGGCTCTTAGCGGGCTGTACTCGCTGCGCATGTTGGTCGAATTGCTTCCGCTCGAGTCAGTGCCTGCATTTATCAAGGGATGGATCACGAAGTCCGCGTGAAAAATGATGTGCGTCGAGCCCTGCAGCATGCAAGTGCTCCATCACGCAAGAGCGATGTTCCGATCGCTTTCAATCGCATCCGGGGTCGCGGCTCCAGCAAAGGATCCGCGCAGTTCCTCAACAACCCTGATGATGTCTAGGTCCGTCATCTGAACAAAAAGCGGCAGAATTATCGTTTGCCGCTGTGCCGATACGCTTCGAACCAAGTTCTTGTCGGCACGATGAAAGCTTGGGCTGGAATAGGCTCCCTCCAGATGAATGTTCATCACACCGCGCCGGGTCGAGATCCCCTTATCGAGCAGCGCCTGCATGACTGTCCGCTGATCGACCGTATCAGGCAATCTCACACAAAAGCTCTGCCAGTTACTGCGAGCCCAACAAGGCTCGATCGGCAACACCAGCCCGGTGATGGTGGAAAGCAGCTCGCAATACTGTTCCGCAAGCCGCCTTCGCTGCACAATTAGGTCCGGCAGCCGCCGCAACTGCACCCGTCCGACTGCCGCCTGAAGATCGGTCATACGATAGTTGTAACCCAATTCATCATAGTTCTCGAAGATCACCTGTTTCGAACCGTGGCGGACTGCATCGGTGACGCTCATGCCATGCTGGCGCCATAGCCGGAATTTTTGGTCATATTCGGGATTGGCAGTGGTCAACATGCCGCCATCACCTGTCGTGACGACCTTCCGGGGGTGGAAGGAGAAGCAGGCAATATCGCCATGCGGTTTGCCGATCTTCTCCCAACGCCCGTCCCAGAGGATTTCGCTTCCCGTCGCGCAGGCGGCGTCTTCAATAACCGGTATGGAGTGGCGCTGCCCGATTTCCACGACAGCGCGGAGATCACAAGGCATGCCGAGTTGATGCACACACAGGATTGCCTTGGTCCGGGATGTGATTGCTGTTTCGATCAGACTGGGGTCGATGTTGTAACCGTCAGCCTCGATGTCGATGAAAACAGGCACGCCATCGCAATATCGAATGGCGTTCGCCGTTGCGATGAACGAGTGGCTGACCGTGATGACTTCATCACCGGCGCCGACGCCGACCGCCTTCAAGGCCAGATGAAGCGCCGTCGTGCAGTTGGAAACGGCGCAGGCGTGTGGGGAGCCGACGAAGGCCGCAAACTCACGTTCGAAAGCCGCGACTTCCGGCCCCTGCGTCACCCATCCCGACAGAATAACGCGGCGAACAGCCTCAGCCTCTTCCTCTCCGAGAACAGGCTTGGCGACTGGAATTGCAAAGAGCGACGGTGTCATGCAGCTTGGCCTCCTGCCAGCGCGGTCTTCAGCCGCCACCACGCAACAAGGTCACGAAGCCCCTCCTCGATCTGCGTCTCGGCCTTGAAGCCCAGGAGACGTTCGGCTTTGCCCGTGTCGGCAAGACGACGTGTCACGCCGTTGACCGTCCGCGCCTCAAGGTGCTGCGGTTCGAGTGAAGCCCCCATGACACGGCTCAGAATTTGTGCGAGTTCCCGCAGGCTTGTCTCTTTGCCGCTGGCGACATTGAACACCTCGTCCGTGACATCACTCGTCGCGGCCAACAGGTTTGCTCGCGCAATGTCGCGGACGTGCACGAAGTCCATGGTTTGGTTGCCATCTCCGTAGATGATAGGCGGCATTCCGGCCGCCAGTCGCTCCATCCAGCGGATCAATACTTCCGTATAGGCGCCGTAAACGTCCATTCGTGGCCCATAGACGTTGAAATAGCGCAGCGCGACATAGCGCAAGCCATACATCTCCGCGAAGCTGCGAAGGAGCCCCTCGTTGAAGGTTTTCGCCGCGCCATAGATCGTCCGATTGTTGTAGGGGTGATGCTCTTCAGTCGTCGGAAAGCTCTCGGCAAGGCCCAGCACAGAAGCGGAAGAGGCTGCAACCACCTTCGAGACGCCTGCCTTAACGGCAGCTTCCAGAACATTGAATGTGCCTTCGGCCAGGACCTCGAAGGCAAGCCGCGGCTCTTCCGCACATTGCGTAATTCGGATGGCCGCCTGATGAAAGACGATATCCACGCCTTCGAAGACTTTCGCCAACAGCGATCTGTCTCTGATATCTCCATCGACAATGTTAAGCGGCCCGCGGCTTATTGCCGTGTTAAGATTGTCGCGGCGACCGCGCACGAAGTTGTCGAGGATGACAATCTCACGCGGCTTTTCCAATGCGACGAGATCGGCAATATGCGATCCGATAAGACCGGCTCCGCCGGTAATGAGCACCCGTTTATCTCTCATGATCTCCCCCAAGCGAGATATCCATCACTGGATCGGCATCTGTGCGCCAACGTATGAATCTCGCCGGCACACCGGCTACGACTGAAAACGGCTCGACGTCAGAGACAACGACTGCTCCCGCTCCAACGATCGCCCCCTTCCCTATGCATACGCCGGGAAGAATTGTCGCATTCGTCCCGATGTCGGCCCATGCGCCAATGCGCACCGGTTTGATTTCCAGATCCGTGCGAATGATTGGCACGTCCACAGGCAGCGCTGTGTGGGCGGAGCCAAGCGCCTTGGCGCCGGGCCCCCATCCCACGCAATCCTCAATCACTAGATCACGGGCGTCGAAATAGGCCATCGGTCCGATCCAGACGTTGTCGCCGATCACGCACGTGCCATCGTAGCGTCCCTGGATATAGGCCTGAGCACCGATGAACACTCCATTGCCGATTTCGAAAGTTTCGGGATGTTTGAAGCCGGCGCCGCTTGAGACATGCAAAGCTTCGCCGCAGCGTCGCGTGATACCTTGCCAGATAGCTTTCCGCATCAAGGTGTCGACGACCCCGTCTCCTGTGGCGAAGCGACCGTAGAGGTCGACCAGGCCGGCGCGCCCGTATGATTGCCGGAGTTCTTCGACCAACCCTGCCTGATAGGCCGGATCTGCCCGCTTTTCCTGGCGGCCGTGGACCGCCTGTACGAGTCGAGTCTTCCCTGAGCGGTTAACTGACATAGGCATGCTCCAGCGCGGCGACCACTTGCTCAAGGTGCGATGCAGGCATCTCGGGATAGATGGGCAGCGAGAGTACCTCGCGTGCCGCGGCCTCCGAAATTGGGAAATCATTGGCTTCGTAACCAAGGTCGGCATGGGCCTTCTGCAGGTGAACGGGGATGGGATAGTGCAGCCCAGATTGGATTCCTTCGGCGCTAAGTGCGCGCTGAAGCCCGTCGCGATGGCGGCTTCTTATGGCATAGACATGGTAGACGTGACGTCGGTCGGCTGCTTCCACAGGGGTCATCAAATCCACTGATCCAGCAAGCAGCGATGAGTAGCGGCGGGCGTGAGCACGACGCAGTTCGGTCCAAGCTTCAAGATGCCGAAGCTTGACACGCAGGATCGCGCCTTGAATGGCGTCCATGCGGTAATTGAAGCCTTTCAGCAGATGGTGATAGCGCTGTTCCTGACCCCAGTCACGCAGCATGCGTATCGTCTTGGCCTGTTCGTCGCTGCTGGTAACGACCATCCCCCCCTCGCCGCAGGCGCCGAGATTTTTGCCGGGATAGAAGCTGAAGCAGCCGGATACACCGATGCTGCCGGCACGGTCGCCTTTGTACTGCGCACCATGGGCCTGGCAGGCATCTTCGATGACTGGTATCCGATAGCGGTCAGCAATCGCCTTGATTGCGTCCATATCTGCCATTTGTCCGTAGAGGTGGACAGGAACAATGGCCTTCGTCCGAGACGTTATCTTTGCCTCGATCTTAGCCGGATCCATTGTGAGCGTCACCGGCTCAACATCGACGAACAGAGGCCGTGCGCCCGTGTAGCAGATCGCCGATGCAGTTGCGACGAACGTGAATGGAACGGTAATGACCTCATCACCGGGGCCGACGCCCGCCGCAAGAAGGGCAAGATGCAACGCACTTGTTCCCGTGTTGACGGCTATCGCGTGCTTGACGTTGCAATAGTCTGCGAATTCCGCCTCGAAACGCGCGACCTCGTCGCCCAATGCGTACTGGCCCGACGCCAGGACGCTGAGCACGGCGGTGTCGATCTCGTCCTTGATCGACGCATATTGTGCTTTGATGTTCAGGAATGGGATCATGCGATGCGCCTCGCCTCTTCGAGTTCAACGATACGACCGCGTTGGGCGAGCGACCGGGTCGCGGCTTCCAGGATACGAACGACACGCAGCCCGGCAAGACCATCCGTGACGGGCCGCGCACTTTGCTCGATGCAATCGACGAACAGCTCGAGTTCGCGCTTCAATGCCTCGGTCATATCGAGCTTTGGCGCCCACATGTCGCCGCTGCGATAGCCCACCAACATCTGATGGACCTTCTCGCCGTATGCGAGAGAATTGGGGTTCAGCGTGATGCCCCTGTCGTAGACCTTGATCTTTTCACTTGGTTCTAGATCGTCATAGACGATCATCTTATTGCTGCCGCCGATCAGCGTACGGCGCACCTTGACCGGCGCCAGCCAATTCACATGGATGTGCGCAATGAGCTTGCTTTCGAAGAAGAGCGTCAGATAAGCGATGTTTTCCGGTTCACCCAGCACATGGCTCATTCCCATGGCAGAAACAGCCACAGGTTTCTCCTGCAGGACATAATCCAAGATCGACAGATCATGCACCGCGAGGTCCCAAATTACACTGACATCGTGCTGGAAGAGCCCCAGATTGACCCGAACAGAGTCGTAGTAATACATGTCTCCCAGGCCGCTTTCGACAAGTTCGCACATCTTGCGAACGGCCCCTGTGTGGACGAACGTATGGTCCACGGCCAATACGACGCGGCGACGCGCAGCTTCGTCAACCATCCGCGAGGCTTCCTCCGCCGTCGCAGCCATCGGCTTTTCGACAAAAACATGCTTTCCTGCCATCAAAGCCTGCATGGCGAGCCTGAAATGGCTTGAAACCGGCGTCGCTATTGCGATGGCATCCACCGCCGGGTCGCGTAAGAGCTCTTTGAAATCATCGGTGGTCTTTATTGCCGGATACCGGCTCTGAACAGCGGCCAGCCGCTCGCGATTGAGGTCACAGACAGAAACGAGGTGCGCTCCGGCCGCCTCCGAGATATTGCGAACCAGATTGGGCCCCCAATATCCATACCCGACAACAGCGATGCCGATCATCGCATTCCCTCCAACGCCTGCATATCGCCGTCTGGCCCGTCATTCACGCGACCGATTATTCTGGCCGGGACGCCAGCGACAATGCCGCCAGCCGGCACATCCTTTGTTACAACTGCTCCTGCGCCGACCTGCGCTGCTTCTCCGATCATCACACCAGGCAGAATGGTGGCGTTGCTGCCGATCGACGCATGGCGCTTAACCAGTGTAGGGATGACCATCCAGTCGGCCTCCGTCTGAAGGCTGCTATCCGGATTGACGGCGCGCGGGTATGTGTCGTTCGTAAACATGACCCCGTGGCCTATAAAAACGCCATCTTCCAGGGTCACCCCCTCACAGAGGAAGGAGTGGCTGGAGATCTTACAGTTTTTTCCGATCAGAACGTTTTTCTGAATCTCAACGAAGGTGCCGATGCGCGTTCCCGAGCCGATTGTGCAGCCATAAAGGTTCACAAGGTCAGGATGGTGGATCACGACGCCGTCTTCCAGGTTGACGTTTGATGCAATCATCCTGTCCCCTCCTTAAACAGACCCTTATTTTCAGCTGAAACCTGTCATCGCGTGATTTGCGCACAAGCTTTCTTTGCCATAGGGCCAATATTTCTTTCTTCCAAAGAGAAATGTTTTTATCAACCGAGTAAAGAAACAATACGTTTGAGTTTGTTCACCTAACGACGTATGTTTCTATGAAACCGAACGTCAAAATGTATGATCCACAATAACGTTGGTAGTATATTACACCAAATCGCGACATCGTGAACATAGTTCATAACTGCAATTCCCTGACGCATAGGAAGATGTTATTTGCATATTAAATCAATATAATATGACCTATATGTCAATTGCAGTAACATATAACTCTCACTTATGAAGTGAATTTGATATATACATTCCCGAAGAAGTTATATTTTCATTGTCGTATATTTTTTAGTGTAATTCTTTATGAACTATGTTATTAAATTCCTAATTTAGTGTATTTAAAGAGCCCCCGGATTTAAGAGGGGATAAATGTTTCGCCTTAGTGGCGGAGAAAAACTAGGTAGGGGAGGATGAAGCGGTGAATTCAGCGCTTATACCAAATTTGAACCTTCGGCAGGAAACCGCGGCTCCTCCCCTCAAGCTAGAGAACAGTTCGATGGCACCTACCCTGCCGTCAGCGCCAATACACTCGCTTGTCATACTCGATCACCGTGAACTCGATCGGCAATGCCTTGCGCAATGCATGACCGCTCACAAGACGGATTTGCTTATCCTGGCATTTGGATCAATTGAGGAGTGGAAGCAAAAGCGCGACGAGTATCCTCCTCTTGCAGCAATCCTCTTGAACATCGGTGGCAAAAAGATCGACGAGCCTGCCGTTTCGGAACATATCAAGAGCCTTTCGTCGGAATTCTCTTCGACACCAGTCATCGTATTGGCTGATAGTGACGATTTCGCCCAAATCGTGAAGGCGTTGGATTATGGGGCCAAGGGTTATATACCTACCTTGGTCAGCATTCGCGTGTGCATGGAGCTGATCGCGCTGTCTGTGGCCGGCGGACTTTTTGTGCCTGCAAGCGCCCTGTTTGCCATGCGTCACCTGCTGGAGTCGAGCAGCTCAACCGCGCGCCCATTGGCCGATATATTCACGGATCGCCAGGCCGAAGTCGTAGAGGCGCTCCGTCGCGGAAAGGCGAACAAGATCATCGCCTATGAGCTCAAACTGCGTGAAAGCACCGTCAAGGTGCATGTTCGCAACATTATGAAAAAGCTCAAAGCAACGAACCGGACCGAAGTCGTGTTCAAGCTCAACAATCTTTTGGATAGACCTGCGGGGCCGGAGGCGAGCAGAGCACAGTGCTGATGTCGTCAGCTGATCGAGATTTCCTTCACATCACAAGCGAGTGCCTGCTTTAAACTATCTTCGGCGGCGAGAAATAAGCGCACGGACCGAGACCGAGATCCAGCGCCAAAGCATCTCAGGCCAGGTGCCGGCAGGTCAAACCTGCGGAGATCGTCAAGTGCGCCCACGTTTGCAAGGTTTTGCGTGCGTGCTATACCCATGGTTATTGCCAATGGTCACAATGAAGGCCTGGAAAACGCCATTTTGATCCTCCGCAGCGAGCTTCTATGCGAATGAGGCACCAAGCCCCGAGCAAGATGCCAAAGATATTGGAATTCCGGCAGGGGCGGTACATTCGGTCTCAGACCATTCAGGCGCAGTTTGATCATCAGACCATCCACGCCTGAGTAGAGCCGCGGGCGCCAGCCAACGTTAGGTTTGTGGTGCAGACATGGTATGCTTTCTGCCGTTCGGCTCCTTTCAAAGGGAACATGACGAAGAAGGCTTGCAAGATCTGGCTGCCGACAACGCTCGAGTATATCGGCGAACCATGCAAGCCATTCTTGATCGCTCCGCTTGGGAATTTGGTGAATGCTTTTTCGATCGCTGCCGTGCTGGCTTGCGGCAACCCGATCATCTTTGAAATCGGTTTGATCGAGGACAAGGCGCGCATGCCTGAGTTCGTCGTGCGACAAGCATGGATAGAAGCCTTGTAGCCTGCGCGCCTGCTCAAGGTGGCCTCTGCAGATCAAAGCGAGAAGAAAATAGGCCCATTCGACCGGGTCCGGGTCGGCTGCCCCATAGTCAATGATCGTTACCTTCATCATGTTTACCAGAAGGCCGTAGGCGCGATCTGCATCGCCCTGCCGCAATGCGCATATGGCGAGACGGAATTTGGCTTCGGGCAGATAAGACACGTAGTCCAGGCAGCGGGCGTAGCACTGCTTGGCCTCTTCCACTTTGCCCTGCTCAAGAAGAGAATCGCCCTGCTTGAGTAAAGCGCGATCACGCGCTTCCCCGATAATGTGGATGCTCTCTCGCTGTGAGGTGCGCTCCACCTTGATAAGATCGCTGAATGGTCCGGGCTGGATGATTTTTTCGCCAGGTCGCAGGCCTTTGTTCAATATGAACCATTGATATATTTGCGGCCTGTCATTCAGCGTATGACGCGAGTGAACCAAACTGTAGCCGGCTGCAGCAATTCGTTGTATTTCGTCGGGATGAGCAAAGAGATAGTCTAGCCGCTCAACAACGTTGCGGTGGTCGATAAAGACACAGTTGTCCATATCGGCAAAGCCAGCGGCCTCCACGGCTGCCGTTCGCTCTGTCAATAAACAGGCATTGGCCCCGGGGATCTCAAAGTGCTTCCGCACAACCTCGCCAGCCATGGTTCCGCATGTGGGGACGACGAGGCTTGCGTTGAGGGCGCGCGCATAGGCCTCTCCCGATAGCAGCTGGGAGGCGAGCTTACTCTCATATGTGTGTCGCGGCGACACCAGGCAGGGGTAGCGCTCGCGAATTATCGGAAAGACCTTCTCCCGCCAAGGGTATAGGCCATTGACTTGGCCCGTGAGCGTAACCGGTATGATCTTGTGCTGGCGATAGTCGTGATAAACTTCGGGATCGATGAAGTTTGGCCAGACGAATAGGTTCTCCTTCGGCTCCGGCATATATTCCGGAGTCATCGTTCCAATCGAGAAATATGTATCGATGCCCCACTGTTCCATATCGGAAAGAAACCCGCTGCGCCGGTCGCACCATGGATCGGCATTATGAAGGCCGAGCTTCGGGACTTTGACGTGACAATCGGTATTGGTGATTTTTATCCGCCGTGAGCCGTGCGACCGATAGCCGCTTTCAAAAAGCGTCAGATCCGGTTCGTGCCTGTCGCATATCTGTGCGTAATCGCAGTCGCGGTTTATGACGACGACATCAAAGTGTGTCGCAAGGCATTTGACCTGCTGCTGCATGTGCAGCAGCAGGTAACCGGCCGCATTCGCATTGGGCTGATGATCCCATTGGAAGAAAACGAGCCTTGGTTTTTGATGATCTTCGTTGCTATCCATGTCTTCATCTAGTGGCTTCTGAAGCAGGAAGGCCGACGTTCGGAGACAATAGATGCGGATATGCCTCGTGCGGGGAATTGGCGCTGACCATGCCCCTGCCCCTTCCGGAAAGCTTCCATTCGAAATAGGCAATCGTTCTCTCGAGCCCTTCACGCAGGCTCACCTTCGGCTGCCAACCCAGTTCTTGTCTTGAGCGGCTGATGTCCGGCTTCCGCTGCATCGGGTCGTCAGCCGGTAGAGGCTTGAAGACGATGGCCGATTTCGATCCCGTCATTTCGATCACCATTTCAGCCAGTTCACGGACCTGGAATTCTCCGGGGTTGCCCAGATTGATTGGACCCGTCAGCCCAGTGGGCGCATCCATCAGGCGGACGAACCCCTCGATCAGATCATCCACATAGCAGAACGACCGTGTCTGCGTGCCATTTCCGAAAATGGTGATCGGCTCGCCTCGAAGTGCCTGAACGATGAAATTGGAGACGACGCGGCCGTCATTGGTCTGCATTCGCGGCCCATAGGTGTTGAAGATCCGAGCGACCCGGATTTCCACGCCATATTGACGGTGATAGTCGAAAAACAGAGTTTCGGCGCACCGCTTGCCTTCGTCATAGCATGCCCGCGGGCCTATGGGATTGACGCTGCCTCGATAGTCCTCGGTCTGAGGGTGGACTGCCGGATCGCCGTAAACTTCGCTCGTGGATGCCTGGAAGATCTTCGCCTTGGTGCGTTTGGCAAGGCCGAGCATGTTGATGGCCCCATGAACGTTGGTCTTTACGGTCTGCACGGGATCGAACTGGTAGTGGACCGGCGATGCCGGACAGGCGAGATTGTAGATCTCGTCCACCTCCACATAAAGCGGGAAGGTGATGTCGTGGCGAAGAACCTCAAAGCGGGGATCGTCGAGAAGATGCAGCACATTTTCGCGCGAACCGGTGTAGAAATTGTCCACGCAAAGGACGTCATTGCCCTCTCGCAGAAGCCTTTCGCACAGGAATGACCCCAGAAACCCGGTGCCGCCGGTTACCATGATTCGCCTTTGTTCATGCATAGGTGTGCTCCATTGTTGGCGGTTGCCTCGCGGAATCGAGGATGGTCAGTAGGCTCCCCTGCGCTTGAAGACCGCGGGGATCGTGCTCAGAAGAATTTGGCAGTCCACCCATGGGGATCGGTTGTCGATATAGAATTCGTCGAGTTGCTGCTGCAGTTCGATATCCGCATTGCTTCGTTCGGATATTTGCCAAAGGCCTGTGAGCCCGGGCATGACGGAGCGCCGCTTGTCTCGAAATTCGCCGTCCATAGCCAGGAGGTGGTATTCCGGAAACGGACGCGGTCCGACGATGGCCATCTGGCCCGCAATGATGTTCGCCAATTGCGGGAGCTCGTCGATGCTCGAAGAGCGCAGCAGATGACCTATAACCGGAAGGATGCGCGGGTCATCCTTGAGTTTGAAGTGGCTCGACCACTCGGCTCGCATGGCGGGGTTGTCTCGGAATAATGCTTCAAGGCGCTGTTCTGCATCTTGGTACATTGTCCTCAATTTCAGGACACGTACCGGCCTGCCGAACCGTCCTTCCCTGGTGTGTCGAAAGAAGACAGGACCTGGATCGATGGCATAGATCGCGGCCGCTGCAAGCGCGACGAATGGCGCGGCGACGATCGTTGCAGGGATGGCGATTGCGAGATCGAATATCCGGCGAATCGGATCGGAGTTGACCGAACTCGCGCCGGTGGTGAGCCGAATGCCGATCTCTCCGCCGATATCCGCAGGTCGCAAACCGCTTACCTTTAGGCTCGGCGTGTCGGACAGCAAAATGACTTCGGTGAACTTTCGACGCATCGTCGCCAACTCGGCGACAAGCGAGCCGGTATCACCTGCAATCAAGGCAATGTATGGCCGGTTATCGGCTAGTGCTGCCGAGGCATCGGGTGAATAGGGTTCCGGCCGGATACCATACTGCCAATGGTCGGTGAAATGCGCCATAAGCGCGGGCATGCGGTTGCGGCTCCCTATGATTGCCGCCCGCTCCCCCCAGATTCCAAGTCTCCAGCACAGACCTCGTGCGAGCCAGCGTATGGCGGGCTGAATAATCAGACCGAGGCCAAGAAAGCCAAGGACACCAAGCAGCAGTCGCGATCCTTCTGGCAGGAGGATCGCCCCAAGCGCTGCAAAAACAGCCACTTTCATGGAAGCTATCGCGCGGCGACGCAGATGCTCGTGGTCATGGAGCCGATATCCGGGATAGAGAGCATCCGATGCATAAAGAATGATCGCCGCAGAGGCTGCGAAGGCGAAAATGCGCTCCAGAATCGTGTTCTCCGAACCGCTCGGAAGAAGCGGCAGGAGAAGAAAATAGGCTATAAGATAGCTCGCGATGTCGCCAGCAACCAAAAGTGACGACGTGGCAAGCCTGCTCTGCTTGCGGAATTCGGCGGCCTTGGCAGGATTTGTAGCGGGTCGGACAGGCGCTGGCGACGCAAATGAGGACATGATGGTTTTACTCCCCTACATTGGTTGTCTCGACGCTCGATCCACCAACTTCATCCTCGATCGGAAACTTCCGAAGCCCTAGTCTCTGGAATACAGACAGCGAGATGAAGGCCGGCACGACGACCGCATATCGGCGCCACAGCCGCCGGGGCTCGCATAGAAGACGGAACGCCCATTCAAAACCGGCTCTTTGAATTATCCTCGGAGCTTGCCGCTTGAGACCGGCGTGGAAATCGAAGGCGGCTCCAACACCGATGAGCATCGAAGCTTCCAGACGCTCGCGCATGCGCGCCATCCAGAGTTCCTGCTTGGGGCTGCCAAGCCCGACCCAGATGACATCGGCGCCCGATCGATTGATCCGGTCGGCAATATCGGCTTCCTCTTGCTCAGACAGTTCATGAAAAGGCGGCGCATAGGAGCCGGCTATCCGCGCCTCGGGGAATCTTGCGAGAAGTCGCGCCTGCAGCTGCTCGAGCGTCTTGGCTGTTGCGCCATAAATAAAGTGGCGCAAACCCCTGGAACTGCCTGCCTCGAACACAGATAGCATCAGATCGGGTCCGTAGACCCTGTCGCTTTCCGAATGGCCAGCATGCTTCAATGCCCATACCAACGGCATGCCGTCGGGTGTCACCAGAAACGCCCGGTTATGTATAGACCGCAGCTCGGGATCCGTCTGACAACGGACGATGCCGTGTGCGTCGCGAACGCACACATATTCTTTCTTGCCGTCTTCAATCGCCTTTTGAATAAGTCCAGTCGCACTTTTAAGATTAACTGCCGAAATGCGAACACCAAGGACATTGGTCCATCCAAACGAGCCCATTGAATTGGGAACTGAGGTCTGACTGCTGTCCGGTGTTTTCGTTGTCATGACCTATACCTTCACGACTTGAACTGTCGCTAGAATATGCTGCGAGGCCGATTGCCTCCATAGTTGCCATCGCAGCTGTTGGACGTAGAAAAGACTGCCTATTTATACGCCCAGCACCGACGTGAATTAGGGTATTTGAAGTAAGGTATATGCATCTTGATCTACCACATTGCTCTTTTGGATGAGCTCAATTCCAAAAGAACGGTCTGACGTTTGCAGCGCCGCACAAGATAGTTGCTTTCACGCAAATAATTCTGGGCAATTCCAGGCTGCATCGACCATTCATCGCATCCAGACGAGGACTGCAGATGGATGACCTTAGGAAGTTGATGGCGCATGTGGTAACGGTCGTTAGGCGACGGAAGTGTTGAGCTTATCGAAGCAGTGATCGATCAGTTTTGAACTTAAGAGCCGTCGAAGTCGTATGCGACGAGGTACTTGCGCGTCGGATCGCATGGCGGACGTGAGTACTGGACGAATATACAGTTCGCGCTTCGAGCCGTTGCGCGAACGCGTAGCCATGTTGCTGACCTTTCTCTTCCCGGCCGTCGCATTCCCGAGAACAATCGACAACCCACGTCGCTTGGCGTCATTAAACAACAGCGCGCTGAGCCGCGCCAATAGATTCACTCACCGGCAATGTGTGCATGAAATGGCCGTAAAGTTTCTGAAATCGAGATAGCTGGAACCCTTATCCCCGGCAAGAGCGCCGCTCGTGACGGCGCACGCCTTTACTGAGAACCCGACACGATGCTGCCGGAGTCCACGCCAGCTCTCTGAAGATCGCCTAGGCTGCCAAACTCCCCCGATGGCAGGATCCTGGGATGTATTCGGAAGCTTTTATCGTTCAGATTGCCGCTGTAGCGATTGCGTGCGAAACGTACCGAGCCCGGCTTGTGGTCAGGCGCATAGACATAGGCGGCAAGCCCGTTGCTGCTTTCGACCGATACAATATTGTCCTCGATCCGATTTGGATCTGCCCATGGGGGATGCCACCCCGTCCCGGTGCCGTCGTCTACGCGAAAGGCTGCGCCCGATCCATGTCGAATGATGTTTCCTGTCACCAAGTTGCTCCAGCCGCCATTGATGCCAATCGCCGATACGTTGTCGGAGAGAGTATTCCCCTCGATGCGTATCCCGCTGGCCTTACCATCGGTGTAGATCGCCCAACTAATAGGAGACGGCCATTCATCGACATTTTCATATCGGGCTGGCCAGAAGGTCCCATCGGCCCTGTTCATAAGTTGGTCTGTGCCAGTGACCAGATTGTAACGGATGCTGCTGTTCAGAGGATCAGCCTGCTCGCCCATCATCTTGATGGCGCCACCATCCGCCGTCCGCTGATTGGCGTTGCGGATCACGTTATATTCGATGACTGCGTCATGCACAGCGTCTTGAGGCCCCCATAGCGAACCGCCGGCTATACCGAACTGCGCGGCGTGTTCGATCAAGTTGTGAGCTATCCTGATGTCGTCCGCCGCCTGGAACCAAATCCCCGCACTTTCAAAATAGACCCTTCCGATATCATGGATATGGTTCGACAGGATCCTGGCGCGATCCGATTTGCCGAAGGTACCATAGGCCGTGCCAAGGTAAATCCCGTTACCGGCCGCATTTCCGATCGCATTGCCCGCGATCAAAACATCCTTGCTTTCGGACACATGGATTCCAACGCCGACGTTTTCTATGACGTTGCCGAGCAGCTTGACGCGATCGGCATGTTCGACCCGTATGGCGCCAAACCCTCTGGTGTCAGTATCGAATTTGCCGCTACCCTGCGGGGCTCCATCACGAAACTGAAGGCCCGAGACAACTATTCCATCGGCTCCATTCAGCCTGAAAAAGGTGGGCAGAAGGCCGGCGACGATCTTGGAACTGGACAATATTCGGTCCGCGGGAATGTAGTCGAGCTGCCCGCCATGGCGGTCGTACCACCATTCGCCTGGGGCATCGAGGAAGGCCTCCGCGCCGGTTAAAAAATAGCGGCTGCCTTCCGCAGTGAAGAAATAAGCGGTGCCCTTGGTATGAACGGTCTGGGTTGCAGTGTCGATTGAGATCACCGGGAGCGTGTCGCTACCCCACTGGCTTCCGGGGCGAAAGCCACCGACGATGTTTGCGACAAGCCCTTTTGCGTCGCTCAACGCCGGAAGGTCGCCGCTGCGGAAGCAAAACCGCGTGTTGCCTTGCCAGCCATTGCTGTCTGACTGGCATTTGGCCGCAAACAGCCACCCTTTGCGCGGATCTCCATCAGGGGGAGCATTGGGAAAACGGGCTTGCGTCTGAAGGACGCCATCTACGAAAAGGTCGCCCACCGCCTTATCTGGAGGTAATTTCAGCGATGCTGTCCAACGACCGTCGGCTCGCGACACCCAATGTCCCACAAGCGGGCCGCCATGCAGGACCGGCGTCTGACTGCACCTCGAAGTAATGATCAGGCCGGCGTCACGAGAGTCAAAGACTATCGGTTGAGTGAGATAGTAATCTCCATTGCCCATCGCGATTGTGCTTTGCCCTCCCTTCGCGCGCGCGGCATCGCGAGCTCTCTCAATATTGGCAAAAGGACCATCGGTGCGTTGAGAATTTGCTTCGGGAAGGAGGCCGCTCCAAGTGTCTTTACCATCTGGAGAAACATAAAATATGGCCCGGGCGGCGGGTGTGCTGGCCGATAAGTCGCTCAGGGACGTCCCCTTCAGCTTGGCCGAGAAGGTCGCCGGCGAAGCTTCCGCACAAGTCGCTTCCCTGATTGCCGTTTGCAGCCGGTCGGGCGCATCAGCGTCCGAATTCAACAATGCCAGCGTATCTGACTGTAGAAACGGCGTCGCAAGCAAAATGCTCAGGATCGGAGCGAAGCGCAACCTCATGAGATCTGCTACTCCGTTGTTGTACCGCCTGCCGGCGCTCGAGGCACTGAACCGGGGTTTGTCGAAACGACGGGCGCATATAGCGAGACCATGATGATCGCGGTGGCAAACAGAACGAAAATAGCGTCGTTCTGAACAAAAAATATGCTTTCAGTCAGATTCATTACCAAAATCACGACCATGAAGACGTTTAACCAGAGCCAGCCATATTTTTGATCGCGACAATGAAGAGCCGCGCCTTGGTGCACCGCGTGGAAAATCATTAGGACGAACAAAGTCATTCCGATTATTCCGAAATTCAACATGATGTCACGGAATCCATTATGGGCATGAGGAGCCATCCATTGGATCTTCCCCCAGATAATCCATGCTTCGGGGTTCGATTCAGTCCAAAATGCCTGATAGCCGAAGCCAAGCAGCAGATGATCGGCTATCCGACTATCAACTAGCTCCCATAGCGGCACACGGCCCGTCAAAGTGGCGTCCTTACCAAGAGCTTCCAGGAGCGGGACGAGGAATTCGTGCAGCGAAATAAGAAGGCCGACTGACATCTCAACGAAAACCAGGACGAAGACAATGCGCCTGATACCGTGGATTCGCCGCAAAATGCAGTAGAACCCGATCAGACAGTATGCCGATGCCGTCGCGATTATTGCGGTCATCGACCCTGAGCCAACAAGGCAGACTCCACCTGCGATCAACAAAGTGACAGCGGTTCGCTGTAAGCCTAGAGTACCGTCCATCAGCACGACAGTCGCCGCAAGTATCAGCATACTGGCATACCAACCGAGAATGTTTTTGTGAATGAAGATACCCCGTATCGCACCGTCAGACATACGCGCCAGGTGCGGTGAAGCTGCAAAGACGGCCAGGCTAAGGACGATACATGTTCCAAATGTTGCAAATACTAGCAGAAGCAGCTGCCTCGGAGTGAAACGTATCGCCAGCACATAGGCAAGAAGCATTGTAAACAGGAGGCCGACGGCACGCCTCAAGGTCGTCGATGGGCCGACCGACCAGAAGACAGACACAAACGGCAAGGCAACCATCAGGGGAACAAAAAGATTTCGCCGTAGTGCTATCCGAAATTGCGGAAAGTTCCGCATCAACATCAATAGGGTATATGCATATACGGGCAGGCAGAGGAGACGCAATATGGACTTGGCAGAATCGCTAAGGTCGCCGGCGGCATCCGCCAACATAAGTGGAAAAACAGCGCCCGTCTGAAGAAAAAGGGACACGCCGGCGCCCCAGTATTCTATGGCCCGCCAGCTGACGGTCGGTCTACTTGCAACTCCAGGCGTATACGGCCTCATTGTCGGTTCCAGCCGGCTTGAACAATCAAGACAGTGTTGATAGCGGCAATTTGGAAGGACATGAGTTTTCTCTCATAGCTGCGCTAATCACCAAGGAACAATCATCCGACCACCTCCGCAGTCAACTAACGCAAATGAAGGCTAGGGTAATTCTAACGCCTATACCCACCACCAAAAGGCGGTGGCGCGTTTAAGCTCTCGGTCGATCCATCCTCCAAAGGGTGAGTGGCCGGGCCTACCGGCTTGCTAATAAGAGCAGATGTTACCCGTGATCATTCATCGGTAGCTTGATGATGAGGGCATACCGCGAAGCACGGCGCCGAGCCGCGGTTGCCGGTAAAGTAGAACAATAATTCTGGCGCAACTGACAATCCGCAGTTGAGGTATGGAATGATTGGGACTGTTATGGTTTTGCGTGATGGTGATGGTCCTGGTTCCGTACCTTACACGGCAAGAACCTCACTCGTTGCAGCATTGGCGGCGGTGACCTCACCAGTTGCGGCCGAGAGCCGGGTTGATGGGAATGACGCCGGGCCGCATCCATTCTCTCTCCAACATTTCGCGCGGCCAAGCGCGCGAACGTTCGCAACTCTGCCGCACCAATGCGTTGCGCAGCGACCCGCTTGAGAGGTGTCATGAAGCGACCGGCCATGAGCGTGCTTATCAACAATTACAATTACGCTCGCTTCGTTGGTCGTGCGATTGACAGCGTCTTGGCGCAACAGACGCCGGACGTCGAGATAATCGTCGTGGACGACGGATCCAGCGACCAATCGCGCTCCATTCTGGAAGCCTACGGCGACCGCATCAAGGTGCTCTTTCAGGAAAATCAAGGGCAGGCCGCCGCGATCAATGCCGCGGTGAAACTAAGCAGTGGCGACATCCTCAGTTTTCTGGATGCCGACGACTGGTGGGCACCGGACAAGCTGTCAGCGACGGCAGCGGCTTTCCATGCGAATCCTCAGGCATCGCTCGTCTATCACCGACTTCAGCCAGCGCTGACCGATGGCTCGCCGATCCTCAAGCCAATCCCTCGAACCTTGTGTTCGGGAGATTTATCGCGACGGCTCACTCAATCGGCAGGCTGGTGGCCCTTCCCGATGACGTCTGCCATCGCTGTCCGACGTAGTGCATGGGATGCTGCAGGGGATATTCCCAAACAGTTCCGCATATCCGCCGACGCTTGGCTTGTGGGAATCTATCCGTTTCTAGGGGACATTGCTGCTTTGCCAGATCCCCTTGGGTTCTACCGAATCCACAACAACAACTGGTATCGGCCGATCGACGATGCCGCCATGCTGCGAAAGCGAATGGCTCATTGGCAGGCGGTCGTTGAGGCGACGAACCTCTTTCTTTCGGCCCACGAATTGGCGGGACGGCTGGATCTAAATGATCACCACCCTTACCAGGTCGCGTCGGCAAAGCTGGTCGGCGTTGATACGCGCACTCGGTTCAAAATTGCCGTCGAAGGGCTCTTTTTTGCAGGAGAACCAAACCTGTTCAGGCGGATGCGCGACGCGTTGCGCACAGCTCACAACCTCCCTCGGCTCGGTCAAGACGCCGGCGTGTCGGAGCCCGCGAAATGAAAGCGCTATTGCTGGTTTCCGAACTGGAAGACTACACCATCTCCTTCGCCAGCGGCGTTGCCCGACATGCGCAGATCGTCCTGGCGGTTCCGCGTCGGCGCTATGCGCAGCTTGCCTCATGGGTCGATCCGGCTGTCGATCTGCACCTTATGGACTGGCCACGGCACCGCTCGCTCTCCAATCCCTGGTTCCTGCGCCAGCTGACAGGCCTTATCCGGCACGAACAGCCGGACCTCATTCATCTTTTAAGCAATTCTACCCTTTGGTTGAACTTCGCCGCTCCGTTCTGGCGACCAATCCCGCTCGTCACCACCGTCCATGATGTGGATGTGCATCCCGGCGATTCCGATACCTGCACGCTTCCAGGCTGGGCATCCGAATTTATGGTGAGACAATCAAATCATGTCGTGGTGCATGGCGAGGGGCTGAAGCAGATGATCCTCGCCCGATACAAAAAATCCGCCAATTGCGTCCATGTCCTGTCGCATCCCGCCATTCATCGCTATGCGGACCTCGCTCGGCGACAGAAAATGGTCCGGCGCCAAGCAGACGGAACTGTGCGCGTCCTGCTCTTTGGGAGGATTTTTGCCTACAAGGGTCTGGAGCATCTGATCCGTGCCGAGGCGATGCTCAAGGACTTGCTTCCCAATCTACGCATCACCGTCGCAGGCCGCGGCGACAATCCGTGGGTCTTCCAGCCGCTCATGGGGGAAGCTGCCCGCTATGATATTCACAACCGCTTTATCGAAGACGCGGAGGTCGCCCAGCTTTTTCTGGATGCCGATATCGTTGTCCTCCCCTATACGGAAGCTTCCCAAAGCGGTGTGCTCAACCTTGCCGTGGCGTTTGGCAAACCCGTTATCGTGACCGACGTCGGAGAATTGCGGGGCACCGTTCAGCCCAACGGATTGGGACTGGTGGTTCCGCCCCGGGATGCGGAACAGCTTGCAAGAGCCATCCGGACCCTGGCAGAAAACGGCGAACTCAGAAGCAATTTCGGGACCAACGCGCTCGAATGGGCCACAGGAGCGAATTCGCCTGAACAGGTCGGAGCAAAGGCCGCAGCCGTTTATCGGGAGGTGGTCGGGGCATGTTGACGAAGGCGCTCACGGATGGAAATCAGATAGCGACGCGGAACGCGGCAACAGTGCGCCACTATGTCTCGGGTGGCTGTGAGAACGGCGGCGGTATCGGCAGGCTGGTCGGCTACATATGCGGCACGGCGAAGGAGGAAGGCCGAAAGCATCTGGTCACCGACACCAGAGGGCCACGATGGTCCGTGGCGACGTCGCCTCTGCGCCTGTTGGGTGCCGTCTCGGTGATGGTAAAGGATAGGATTGTCGCTCCGCAACGCATTCACCATATCCATGTCGCAGGTCGCGGCAGCACTTCGCGAAAACTGATCTTAACGCAGGCTGCCCGCCTTCTTGGGTGCTTTCATGTATTGCACCTGCACGACTACGATTATGCAAGCGACTTTGCTGCCCGCTCGCCGCGTCAACAATTGCTCATACGCCAGATGTTTCAAAATGCTGATTACGTGGTGGTCCTAGGCCAGCGCGATCGCACGACGCTAGCGACACTTTTGGGCGTAGACGAGCGCCGCATAGTCGTCGCCCATAATTGCGTCCCCGACCCCGGAGTGCGCAATGTCCGCGTCGGCGAGGTGCCGCTGATCGTATTTCTTGGTCGGTTGAGCGAGCGTAAAGGCGTTAAGGAACTTCTGCTTGCTCTCAGCCATCCGATCATGAAAGAGCTCCGGTGGCGAGCCGTGCTGGCTGGCGACGGACCTGTAGAAGACTACCGACGTCAGGCTGCAGCTATGGCGCTTTCAGATTTGGTGGAGATGCCAGGGTGGCTTGATGCCAACCAGGCGCGAGCCTTGTGTGCCCGTGCGGATATCCTGGTCTTGCCCTCGCATGCCGAAGGCATGGCGATGGCGGTGGTTGAAGGACTTGCCCACGGACTGGCGGTCGTCACCACATGTGTTGGAGCGCATGACGAAGCTATTTCCGACGGCGAAACCGGCATCTTCGTGCCTGTCGGAGACGAGGATGCCTTGGCTGAAACGCTGGCAAAGTTGGTTACCGATCCCGAAATCAGAAACCATCTCTCGTCCAAAGGCCGTGCCCACTATCTCAACCATTTCAGTATGAAGGCATATATGCGTTCGCTGGAAAAACTCTACGATGCCATCTCCGCGCAACGTCAAACAAGGGTTGGCGCACCATGACAATCTCGACTCTTCCGCCGGCCCGCAGCGGCTCGTTCCCGTCAATGCGCTATGAGCCACCGTTTCAGATAGAGTCCAAATCGGACGATTTTGATCTGACATCATGCTTGCGCCTCATCCGGCGGAGAATTCTCATGATCGTGGCTCTAACAACGCTGCTGGTGGCGCCTGCCATTCCGGTGATTTGGGAACTTAAACCAAGCTATCATGCCGAATCCCGGCTGATCATTCACAGGCCTCTGGCGACAACATTCGGCACTGAGGATTCCGGCGGCCGCGATCCATTGGAACTTGCGTCCGAGACAGAACGGCTTCTTTCCAGGAGCGCAGCAGAAGGTGTTATCCGCGACCTCCGGCTCGAGGAGCGGCCAGAATTCAATCCGGTACTGCGGAAAACCTCGCTTGCCGGCAAGGCCAGACAAGCAGTGCGCGGTCTGTTCGGCAGTGGAATGACGCCTTTGCCGATACGAAACAGCCTGGAGCCCGTAATCCCAGAGTACTACAGGGCGCTGCGAGTATGGCGCGACGGCCAGGGTGGCGTCATCACGATAGGATTCGATTCAAGTGATCCCGAACTGGCAGCCGCAGTTCCGAACCGACTTATCAGCATCTACCTTGAAGAGCGGAAGGTTAGTATCCGTCGCCGTCTGGACGCAGCGGAGGGATGGATTCAACAGCGAATCGCCGAACAGCAGGATCGCGCAGAGGCAGCGCGCGATGCTGCCGACAAGTATCAGAAAGCAATGAGCGCAGCCTCAAACGACGACACGCAGGGTGACCAGATCAAGTCGCTGATGGAACTGAGCGACCGGCAGATAAAAATCGCACAAAACCGCGCCGAACTAGTCGCAACGATTTCCACCCTCGAAGCGGGCGATGACGCTTCGCTCGCCCTGCAGAATATATCTCTTCCCGACAGCATTGGCGCGATGGAACGCGACCTTCGTGCGCAACAGCAAGATCTCGATCGTCTTCTCGAGACATACGGCAACAATGCCGAAGCAGTGGTAGACTTGCGTGCAAAGATTCTTAAATCCCGCAGCGATCTTCGCCTTGCGGTCGATCGATTTCTCCAGTCGATGCGCGCCAAGCTTGCGGCGCTTGATCGTGAAGACGGTGCAGTCCGATCCGAGCTAGCTGCCGCTTACGAGCAACGTTCTCGCTCCGCCCTGGCACAAACTGAGTTGGCGCGGTTACAGCGCAGCGCCGAAAGAGAGCAAACGGCGCTAGACGGGCTCGAGGCTCAGCGCCGGGCGTTGGCTGCGCAAGCCATGCTGCCGGGCGCAGAAGTAGAAGTTCTGTCACCGGCTGCGGTGCCGCTCGCGCCGCAGGGGCGCGGACGGCTTTTCTATCTGATCGGCGCCCTGCTGGGTTCGATTTCGATCGCGGTGACGGCCGCTTTCGTGGTTGAGATGCTGGATGGGACGGTCCGCAGCTTCGACCAGCTAGCCGGAATGGCGCGTACTCTGCCGGCTGGATTCATACCGCGCCTGCGAAGGAAAGACCGGAGAAATCCATCGATGCTCTTCGGGCACGTCCAAGGCGGGATGTTTGAGGAAGCGATGCGCGCTGTCGTGATTTCACTCAAACAATCCAACGGCGGAAAGTTGCCGAGCAGTATTCTGGTGACGTCGGCTCACAGCGGAGAAGGCAAGTCGCTGGTCGCCAGATCGTTGGCAATCGAACTTGCCGCCAGCGGAAGCCCAGTGTTGCTTGTTGATGGCGACCTCCGGCGCGGAAATCTCGACTCGCTTTTCAAATCAGGGCTAAAGCATGGATTGAATGAGCTCCTGTGCGGACAGGTTGGAATCCAGGAGGTCATCTACCACCATCCAAGCGGCATCGACTTCATCCCGGCCGGCAATCGCAGTTTTCGTCGGCGCACCAGTTTGACTGATGTGGCTGACATCATCGAGATGGCCCGCGCGAACGGCCAAACCGTTGTCTTCGACAGCGCTCCCGTACTCGCCTCAACCGATACGGTGCACCTGGCTGCGCTAGCAGAGCAAACGTTGGTCGTAGTCAGATGGGCAAAGACAAGCCGCCGCGCCCTCGCACTCAGTCTGCAGCATCTGAAAAATTCACGAAATCCCGAAATTCCGGTTGTCATAAATAGCGTTAATCCAGAAAAACACGCACAATACAACTTCAGTGACTCAGAATTATTTGTGAGATCCCTGATGAAATACTACAGCTACAAAACATAGCCTTGAATATAACCGGCTGATTTACCGTGCACTGGCAGTAACTGTATCTGAGGATGCGAAAATGAGTGGACCAGAAGTCTTGAGTGCCGGCTTCACGGGCAGCGATGGAGCCAACGCGCCCGAACGGTTCTGTCCCAAACTTGCATCAAAGGTCCGAAGTCCCACTCGGTCCCCAATGATTCGACGAGGTATTCGAACTGCTAGGCAATGGACTGGGTTGATAGGCGAACCTCGCCTTTTCCCCTCGATATCAGCTTCTCGAAGCCTTCATGCCGACGGTTCCATCTGGGGGGGAGAATTATGGGTAACGCAGTGAAAAATAACGGTAAAGTTGCGCTGATTACAGGCGTAACAGGCCAAGACGGAGCGTATTTGGCCGAAATGCTCCTGGAGAAGGGCTATATCGTTCACGGCATCAAGCGGCGCTCATCCTCCTTCAACACCACTCGTATTGAGCACCTCTATGAGGATCCCCACGTCGAGAATCCTCGCTTTATCCTGCATTTCGGGGACATGACGGATTCAACGAATCTGATCCGGATCGTACAGGAAACCCAGCCTGACGAGATCTACAATCTTGCCGCACAAAGCCATGTTCAAGTCTCTTTCGAAACGCCGGAATATACTTCCAATGCGGATGGAACAGGCACCCTCCGGCTGCTTGAAGCGGTTCGTCTCCTAGGCCTGACCAAGAAGACCCGCTTCTATCAGGCGTCCACCTCCGAACTTTACGGCAAAGTTCAGGAAGTTCCCCAGAGCGAGACGACACCGTTCTATCCTCGCTCACCCTACGCGGCTGCCAAACTTTATGCCTATTGGATCGTGGTCAATTATCGCGAGGCCTATGGCATGCATGCCTCGAATGGCATTTTGTTCAATCACGAAAGTCCGATTCGCGGAGAGACATTCGTGACGCGCAAAATCACCCGGGCGGCCGCGGCTATCCATCTTGGGCTCCAGGAACGGCTTTATCTTGGCAATTTGAATGCCAAGCGTGACTGGGGGCATGCGCGCGAATATGTCCGCGGCATGTGGCTGATGTTGCAACAGGATGAACCGGAAGACTACGTTCTGGCGACCGGCGAAACCCACTCTGTTCGCTCCTTTGTCGAAAAGGCCTTTGCCAAAGTGGGCATGCCGATTGCTTGGCGTGGCGAGGGTGTTGAGGAAAAGGGATACGACAAGACATCGGGTCAATGTGTGGTGGAGGTCGATCCGGCTTACTTCCGCCCGACCGAAGTTGATCTTCTTATTGGCGATCCAACGAAGGCGCATACAAAGCTTGGCTGGAAACATGAGACCAGCCTTGATCAGCTGGTTGCGGAAATGGTTCGGGAGGACCTGAAAGTAATGGCGCGAAATGTTCCGTCGATAGGTGTGAACAAAGGCTTGGCTTATGCCTGAGGTGATCTACAGCCTTGCTGGAAAAAAGGTCTATGTCGCGGGCCACCGCGGCATGGTGGGCTCTGCGATCGTGCGACGTCTCGCTTCCGAGGACTGCGAGATTTTGACGGCTACGCGCGCCGAGGTCGATCTCAGACGGCAGGAACAGGTCGAGGCCTGGATGAGCAAAAGCCGCCCCGACGCTGTCTTCCTGGCCGCCGCGAGGGTTGGCGGCATTCTCGCGAACGCTACCTATCCGGCTGATTTTCTATACGATAATATGATCCTCCAAGCGAATGTCATCCATGCAGCTCATAAAACTCTCGTCGAAAAGCTGATGTTTTTGGGCTCTTCCTGCATTTATCCAAAATTCGCCGATCAGCCGATCGTTGAGGAGGCGCTTCTGACCGGACCGCTTGAACCTACGAACGAATGGTATGCGATCGCCAAAATTGCCGGATTGAAGCTCTGCCAGGCGTATCGCAAACAGCACGGCAAGGATTTCATCTCGGCCATGCCTACCAATCTCTATGGTCCAGGCGACAATTTTGACCTACAGTCGAGTCATGTCATGCCGGCACTAATACGTAAAACGCATGAAGCCAAGGTTCACCAGCACCGAGAAATATGCATCTGGGGCACTGGCAATCCACGGCGCGAATTCCTGCATGTTGACGATTGCGCCGACGCTTGCGTCCATCTCATGAAGACCTATTCGGCAGAAAATCATGTGAATGTCGGTTCGGGCGAGGATATCACCATCCTCGATTTGGCGCATCTCGTCTCTCTGGTTGTTGGTTTCGACGGCAAGATTACGCATGATTTGACCAAACCGGATGGCACGATACGCAAACTGATGAGCGCCGACAAACTCCGCACGCTCGGCTGGTCGCCTAAGATTGGGCTAAAGGAGGGTATCGCAGACGCCTACCGCTCCTTCCTGGACGGGCGCTATTTTGCACGCAGCAACGGAAGGCCGCAAGATGGCAGCGCTTGAAATGCTTCCTGGGGGGCCTTTCAGTATCCTCCGCAGGGGCGTCCCAGACGGTGCTGTTGATAGATATATCGCATGTCCCTTGCACACCGGCTCCGCGCTGCAAAGGGAATCTGCTCGCCAGCAGACATATTCTAAAACTATACGAAGCGCTGCCGATGCCCTTACCCAAGCTCTTCGCGCTCTGCTTGGCATGGCAGGAGGGGTTGCATGGAACAGCTCTCCCCGGGGTGGCGACATTTTCCGTATATTCTCTTGAGAGTTCAACGAGAAGCCAGCTTTATGGATGCTATAGCAGCGAATGGTCCCGATCTATCCAAGTTGATATTTCAGGTTGATGCCATTGATGCTTCAAAATAGTTGATCATCCGCCGCACAGCTCCGGCATCGACCATATGATCACTTGCGATATCACCTAATTCGGGGAAGCGCCTTGCCCGTCCTCGGCTCTTCGAACCAGGCGAGCGACCACCTCAGTCCGGTTCTGCACCCGCAACTTGCGCATTATGTGCTGCAAATGCATCTTTACCGTATGCCCCGACAAATTGAGCTTTCCTGCGATAACCTTGTTTGAGCAGCCACATTGCAACTCTGCCAGAACCTCCGCCTCCCGGGGAGTGAAATCGGCAATCGTCCAATACTGCGTCCTTTCATCCAAGCTTTTCTCCGCCTCATTCCTGGTCGGAGCATGCTCGTCTGATCCATTTACAACAACGCCCAACAGCTGCGGACAGAATGTTCCTCCCGCCAGAACGAGACGAAGGCCAGCAAGAGCGATATCGATGGGAAGTGACGTTGAAAAGAAGCCGCGGATGCCCATCTTGAGCGCCTGACGAACTATGCCGACATCATCTGTACCTAAGAGCAAGGTGACGGGAGCCTCGGGAAAGCGCTCGGCAATCGCCGCAAGATCGTCACGCAGGCTCATACTCTCGACACCTCTGCCGGCCAGATCCAGCGCAATTAAGCGCACCTCGGCTCCGAGAGCTCTATCAAGGCTCTCTGTCGAGATCATATCGACAAAATTCCACCCGGCGAATTCGCGCTCAAGAAGCTTCACCACAGTCGTGCGCGCCAATGTGGAATGCTGAATAACGACAATAGTTGGTATATTGCGTCCGATATGACGCTTAGCTTTAGCACCGTTGGACACCTGACTGCTCCCCGAAATATTTGCAGCCCGTAATCTATATTATTCTCGTTCTTGTTTCATGTCACGATATAAAAAGAGGTATTATCGATATCAATAGTCTTATTATCACGATGGTCATTATAGATTGTAGGGAATCATATGGGTCACATCTTTGCGTATATAATGGAACGAAATATCAGTCCATTATGATAAATAGATTCGATCTGCGTCACTGGAATCATATGCAGAAAGCATATCAACAAAGCGCCGGCTGATATTGGAAATATATCTGATCTTATACAAATAAACTCAGGAAATGCGGTCAGATGCAATTATTTGTCGACCAACTTTGCTCTAAGCTCGTCTTTCAACTTAAAGCAGCTGCAATACTGAATTTGGCACCCACGGATCCTGGCCAGACGCCACGACTGCAGGCTGTCCGGATCTATAACAACGAAAATAGAGTTATGCCGGAATATTCCGCATGCCGGTGACCGAGCAAGACGGCATCATGAAGTCGAGCTTTGGCAATGTCAGCAGGAGACTGCATGTCAGGTATGCACGAAGCCCAGAATGTCATCTACGAGGGCCGAATGGGCGTCCGTGAGGTTGCCGCCGCCGCCGTGGCCGCCGATGCCGGCCAATTGAAGTGCATGCTGATCGTAGAGAACATGGTCGATCTGCTGGGCGTCCGCCGTGCCACCGGCAGGAACTGCAATATTGATGGGATGGAAATAGGCGAGATTGACGTCCACCATGCTGCCGGTCGACGATCCAACTCCGCCGCCGCCAGCTTCGTGGTTGCCCGTAAAAATCGTCCCCGATGACATGTTGAAGCCACCACCGTTGCCGCCGATGCCGGCAATCTGCATGGTGCCCTGATCAAAAATTGCGTTGTTTGTCTGATGGGCTTCGGCCGAACCGCCTGCGGCGCCTACCGCGATGTTGATCGGGGAGAAGATGGCCACGTTCACATCGACCATACTGCCGACGAAAACCCCGTTGCCGCCATGCCCGGCATAATTGTCACCAGTAAACGTAACCGCCGTTCCCGGGCTCATCGTGGGGTCGTGGATTGCGACATTATGGTCCCCGCCGGAGCCGCCGATGCCGCCAATCTGGGTTGCCCCTTGCAGGAATAGCGCGTTGTTCGATTGATCGGCGTGAGCCTCGGCGCCAGGCCCAGCCGCCACAGCGGTGTTCACGGGCGCAAACACCGCAACATCGGAGCTGACGAGCCCACCAAAAAAGAGGCCGTTGCCGCCGGTGCCGGTATGATTGACGTCACCGCCGCCGATGGCAACATTGCCGCTTCCGCCATGCCCGCCGATCCCAGCCATTTCGGTGGGATGCTGATTGATCAGCGCATCGTTCCCCTGGAAGGCGTCTGCGCTCGAATGAGGTCCCGTAATGGCCGCATTCGAGGGCACGAAGACGGCCAGTGTGTTGCTGTCGATCACACCGTCGCTTATCCCGTCACCGCCGCTGCCAGCTGAATTGTAGTTCGGACCCGAAGAGACATCCAATGGAAGCCAGGTCGGCACCAGAGCCAGATGCCCCGCAGCCAAGTTAGAGGTGAGGTTCTGATCGGCGCCTGCTTTGGGTAAATCTTCCGATAGGGGACGAATTTCCGTCATAACCATCTCCATTGCACGATCAACCGCACGTCCCACGGAACATGCAACTTATGCGGCCGGAATTTTTCGAATATTGTGCATCTGAACGAGAGAAATGCAGAGCCTGCAATTCGTCTACATCCACTCGGCTAGTATCATAGCCGTTTGGCTATTATGGATGTAGCGTCTCATCATGCGAATTTGGCCGCGCCAACGTCGCCTTGCAGGAGGGGTCCGACCTGTTTGCGCTGTTTTTTCGCAACTGTTTTAGGCTCTGAGCCGGCCCCCCTCATAGCCTCAAAATTCAGCCTGTTCACTTGAACTGCCTTTGCTTCGAAAGATTAGGTGCGTCGATCGGGCCCCGACCTGATCACTGCCATCTCATTTGAAGCATATCACGACGCACTGAGATCAAATTGCGCTCCGTCATCTCCGAACATGCGCCCGAAGGAGTGTCCCCGAATATCTAGATAGTTCGCAGATTTGACCGTGGGTAATATTCACCCGCGGCTATATTGCTGGCGGTGAGATGCTGAGTACGCCTGCCGTAGAACCCACGGACGAAGCGAAAGCGAAGGAGGAACATCAATGCCTATCCCACAAATATCTGACACGATTCAATTCAGCGACCCGGTTGCTGGCGACGGGAGCGCTGGCAATGGCGGCGATGGCAACAGCCATGGCAATATCGACTATAATCCGGTTGCGTACGTCGCCAACGTGCAATCGGTCGAAGGAGCATCTACCGATCTGCACAACGGCGACCATGTCGGACAGATGGCGGATTGGACTGCCGGTAGCGGCGGACCCGGTGGCTTTACTCAGGCCCAGAATGGATTCCTGGCGGCAGTCACGAATAGCGGCGCCGGAGGTGCCGGGGGAGATACTCACTCCAACGGGAGCCAGGGAAGCGTGAGCGGCGGCGATACGGCAGCGGTAAGCGCGGGTACCACGGCGACGCAATATACTCAGCTTATGGCTGATCAGCATGCCACCATTCTCGCGGGCGTCGGCGGCAACGGCGGCAACGGCAACATGGCCCGCGGCGGCGACATCTCCGCTGCGCTAGTTCACACGGATCCCTCAACGACGACCGTGAACAATGCTCTCGATCATTTCACGAACGACTTCGGTCATATCGACCTCAGCCATCTTGGCTCATGAACCACAAGCCCAAAGGGTCGCCGGGTTTGGCTGGCGACCCTCATAGGCTGCGCAACCTGGCGGCAGCCTCGTCTTGTCAGCATCACGTGGAGCGAGATCGACAATGGCAACGCCTTCTCTAACGCCATCGCGCCCACAGACAGAGCTCGTTGTTGCGCTGCGGGCCTGCGCCGGTGCCCTAGGGTTGGTTTTCCTCTATAGCTGTGGCTACAATCTCTTCCTCCTGGCACCTTCCATCTATCTCCTGCAAATCTATGACAGGGTGCTGTCGAGCCGAAGCGCTGACACGCTTCTGATGCTGACGATGATCATCGCCATCGCCGTGGTGGTCGGCGCAATGCTGGACATCGTGCGCCGGGCAGCTCTCTCGCGCATCGGCAGCTGGCTGGATCACAGACTGCGACCCATGGTGCTCACCGCATCATTCGAATACGCCGCGCGCGCCGAGGCGGGAGCCGCCACGGAATGCTACAGGGACCTGGCCACCTTACGCCAATTCCTCGATTCACCGGCAAGTTCCCTGTTTTTTGACGTACCCTGGGCGCCGGTTTTCCTGCTCCTGCTCTTTCTTGTTCATCCTCTGCTTGGGGCGATCGGTCTTCTGAGCGCACTGGCGCTTCTGCTGTTTGCGTTCCTCACGGAATTGGCGACGCAACAGCCCCTCGCCCGCGCCAATCTTGCCCTTTCGAGGAGCTATATGAGATTTGCGAGCGTCCTCAAGAACATCGAGGTGATCCGGGCGATGGGCATGCAGTATGGTGCAGCGCTGCTGGTCTATCGCGATGCGGAAATGGCAAGAAGGGCGCAGGACATTGCCATGCATCGGACGGAGATCATTCTTGGTTTCTCCAAATCGATCAGGACACTCGCGCAGATCCTGATGATGGGATCTGCCACATGGCTCGTGCTTGCGAGCAACAGCAGCCCCGGCATCATCTTCGTTGCGAGCCTGCTGCTCGGGCGCGGACTTGCGCCGATCGAGGGCGCGATAGGTGCATGGCGCTCCCTGACCTTTGCTCGCAATGCCTTCAATCGCCTGAACCGAATGCTGGTCGCCGTTGCATCGGAACGCGATGCCCGAACGGTACCGCAACCGGAACCCAATGGCCTCGTTCTCGATAACGTCGGCTATATTCAGCCATTCGCCAACAGGCAGATACTGACGGGCATCACATTGCGCCTGGCGCCCGGCGAATGCGTCGCCCTCATCGGCCCGTCGGGATCGGGGAAATCGACGCTAGGTCGCATCATCGCCGGCGTTGTGCAAGCAACGAGCGGCTGCGCTCTTCTTGGCGGGGTCGATATTTCGGCCCTACGCCTTTGTGGAGGTAGCCACCACGTCGGATACTTGCCGCAGGATGTCGAGCTCTTCGGCGGAGCAATCAAGGACGTAATCGGCCGGCTGGATGGAGGAGACCCCGCCAAAGCGATCGATGCCGCGAAGCTGGTTGGATTGCACGAGGCGATCATGCGGCTGCCAAAGGGCTACGAGACCGATATCGGCGAAGGTGGAAGCCTGCTCCTTCGCGCTCAGCGTCAACAGCTGGGACTGGCCCGGGCCGCCTATGGAAATCCCTCCCTCATCGTTCTCGACGATCCGAATTCGAGCCTGGATTACGACGGCGAACGCATGCTTTACAGGGCGATCGAGCGCATGAAATCGAGAGGCATGACCGTTGTTATCATAACTCACCGCATGGGTATCCTGCCAGTTACCAACAAGATTGCCGTTATGCGCAACGGGAGGGTAGCCGCCTTCGGCGACAGTGAGCAGATTTATGAAACCTATCTTCAACCGCCACCTCGAACAGGAACGTAGGGAGGGATGTCATGACCCTTGTTCGACTGGACGCAACGCTGGCAAGATTTTCGAATTCATCAAGAGCTAGCCAACGGTTCGCTGAACGATCAATTGCGGCGCCTAAGCAACTGGTAGCCTACGCGCCGGTGATCGAGTCGAAACAGCGCGGACCCGCCCCCCCTTCGCCGATGCCAAGGCTTAGAGGCGTTATCTGGACAGGGAACCTGTTAATCGGCGTCTTCATCGTCGGATTGGGACTCTGGTCGGTTCTCGCACCGCTGAAAAGCGCAGCGGTTGCATCGGGCGTCATCGAACCGGAGTCCAGCCGCAAGACCATTCAGCACCTGGAAGGCGGAATCGTGCGACGCATACTCGTCAAGAACGGCGACGCCGTCACGGCCGGACAAGTCTTGATAGAACTCGACGACACGAAGTCCCGCTCAGAGCGCGACAGTATCCAAGGGCAACTTTGGGACGCCGAAGGAAGCCGCGCTCGCCTGCTTGCCGAGCAAACGGGCAGCGACCATATCGTCTTTCCGAAGGATCTCAGTGCAGCAATGGACAAAGATCTTTCGGTGGGCTCGATTATAACCGGACAACGGAAAATCTTTGAAGCGCGCCGCGAGGTCATGCAGGCAGAAGCTGGTATCACCAATGAGAAAATCGCGCAGGTTCGGCAGGAAATCGTTGGGCTTAGCGCGCAAAAGGCGGCACTGACCGATAGAGCGGCAATCTCTCAGCTGGAACTGGACCAGGTTACGGCCCTCAACGCCAAAGGATTGGAACGAAAGAATACTGTTCTCAACCTTCAGCGGGAAAAAGCAGACCTTGCCGGCCAGGAGGGTCAGGTGGAGGCGCAGATTTCCCGCGCCTATCAGATGATCAGCGGGGCGCAGGCCGATCTTGCAAAGCTTGAGAGCGACCGGCTGAGCGAAGTCGCGCAAGGCATGCGCGACATGGAAAGTCAGATCATGCAATTGCGCGAGCGCTTGTGGGCGATCGATGACCAGCTTTCAAGAACCGATATCCGCGCCCCCGAAGATGGAACAATCATGAACCTGCGCATTCATACGGCGGGCGGAGTGATCGGCGCGGGCGAGCCGCTCGTCGATCTTGTGCCGCGCAGCGATCGCCTCATCGTATCAGCCCATGTCAGACCGGAAGACATCAATCTCGTGCGCGCGGGGCTTGAGGCGCAAGTTCACCTTCTTCCCTACAATCAGCGGCGTGTTCCGCTGCTGAAGGGCCGGGTCGAATATGTATCGGCGGACCGTCTCACCGACGCGCAAAGCGGCCAACCCTACTTTGCCGCGACGATCCGCGTGACGGACGAACGGTTGGCGAAAATGAGCGATGTCGAACTGGTTGCCGGCATGCCCGCACAGGCACTGATCGAAACGGGCAAAAGCAGCGTGGCGCTCTATGCCATCAGACCACTCCTCGACAGCTTCAACAGAGCATTTCGTGAGGACTGAAGCGGTGATGGGCAGGAGAAAATTCAACGACGACCAGATTACCGGGATCCTGAAGGAGCACCAGGCAGGGGTGACGGTGGCGGATGTTTGCCAAAAGCACGGCATCAGCGAGCCGACCTTCTATCGGTGGCAATCCTTGCATTCTGGAAATGCCGGCCTCGACAGCAAAAGATTGAAAGCACTGGAGGAAGAGAACCAGAAGCTCAAGAAGCTTCTGGCCGAAGCCATGCTCTGGGCGGCAACGCTGAGCGAGATGCTGGCGAAGACACCGAATGGGCGAAACTAACCTCTAAGCATGCGGCTGAGAACACTACGCTTGTCCCTCTGCGTATCAGCCTCGAATTTTTTCGTCATTAGGTAGCAAAAGCCACCAGACCTGAAATGACATCTCGACTACCCTGGTTTCCCGTAAAAACGGAACCTTGAATGCGTGTAGCGTACGAGTTAAAGCAGAAGCGATCCGCCTTGATTGACAGGCTGCAGCAGCTTGAAAGGGAGCGGCCGACATTCAGGAACTGATGAGAGCGCTGGAGCGCGTGATCCTGAGCCACGAGCCTGACTTCCAGGCATCGTCACTGCCGGGGTTAGGTCGCGATGATCGGTTTTGTAAGGCAAAGCCGTCGTCGTCCGAGGTTAGATTGGCGATGAACGGCGCAAACAAGCGCCAAGCGGTCTTGGAGGTACTGCGCGAGGCAGGAGAATCGATTTCGGTGACCGACTGCGCAGCGAAGTTTGCAGCCAAGATCGGCATCCCGAGCGAGCCAGCCAATCTCTCAGAAGCCTCAGCTCGAAGCCCTATCAAGCTGGGAGGGGGTGCTGCACTATGTCGCCGAGCATGCCGTCGAGCATCCGGGATTGATCGTCACGATCGACGAATTTCCCTATCTGCTTGATAACGAGCCAGCGCTGCCATCGATAGTGCAGAAATTCTGGGATTCCGGCGTGCTTGGTGAGGGGGCGATGAAACTGATCCTTTGCGGCACTGCGATTTCTCAAATGGAAGACCTGTTGGCGGAACGGAACCCGCTTTACGGGCGAAAAACCCTGTCGCTCGACATGAAGGGCTTGCCCCTTGTCGATGTCGCCAAGTTTTTCCCAGGGTACATGGCCGACGACATTATCAGAACCTATGCGATTTTCGGCGGCATTCCCTATTATCTTCAGCTTTGCGACGCTCAGGAACCGCTCCGCAACAACGTCATCAAACTCTTGCTCACGGAGACAGGCACGCTGATCGACGAACCGAACACGCTGCTGCAGACCGAACTCAGAGAACCGTCCCTTTACTCAAGCGTCGTTGCGGCTGTATCTGACGGCTGCAACACCAAGTCGGAGATCGCAAACCGACTGGGTGTCAAACCAGACGGTATTGGACCGTACCTGGCAAAACTGCTCGCGCTTGATTTGATCGATAATTCGAAATCGCTGGATGCCGACGAAAAGGGCCGAAATCGCCGCTACCGCGTTGCAGACAGCCTGATGTCGTTCTGGCATCGCTTCGTGCGACCAAACCTGAGCGCGATCAGCAGCGGGTTTGGCGAGGAGGTTTACGATCGCGTCGTGGAGCCTCGGTTCTCAGAATATATGGGGATTGCGTTCGAACCAATCGTCCTTCAATTTGCAAGGCTTCATCTGCAGGAGGTCCTTGCGGTGCCGACGCAGGAGGTTGGCCAGATCTGGGGTCACGCCGATTTCGACATCGATGTCGCAGGGCGATTGTTGGATGGTGCATTTTTCTATGGCGAATGCAAATGGCGAGCGCGCGTGATCGACCTTGGCCGCGTCCGATTATTGCGAGAGCGATCCGAGAAAACGACTTACGGGGAAGGAGGGACGGGCAAGCACTACCTGTTTTTCAGCAGAAGCGGTTTTTCAAGCGATGTCGAGAGTTTGGCGAAAGAAGACGAGCATCTGCATCTGATAACCCCCGAAACACTGGTAACGCCGCACCGATAGAGGCCATAACCTGGGCGCATCGCCACTCCTAACGCGCCGCCTGACGCAACTCCTGAACAGGCGACAAAGGGATTTTGGGAAAGCCTTTCTGCGACAAAACGAAGACGATGTTATGATCAATGAATCCCTTAATAAAGTCGTTGCAGCTCGGAACGAACGATACTAGCCGACTAAAATTTTGTGGCACTTGCCCCATAACGCCGTAATGGTCTTTGGGTGTTGATATAGAAGCTTCCCGCTACGAACCAAGTGCCTCGCTAAGGCTCGTTCCTCTAAATAATTCGGGTGCCCAATCAAGGAGCCCTCGAAGATCGTGGGCAAAGAAGACAGGTCAGGCGCCCATTTGAGAGCGTATTGCCGGCTTCGTCTCCGAGAACGATATGCCTACTCCTTTTGAGGGAGAGCCAGCGCTGTTCTGTGAAGTTGAATAAAAGGCAACCTGTCGTATGATTTGCAGCTATTCCTTTTGAAAAAGGAGACGAGCATGTCCTCCGGGAAAAATCCGAAACGGCCGCGTGATGCTGCACGCAGGCATTTTTTAGGTGTCGCCGCAGCGGCCGGTGCCAGGCTTGCCAGCGTAGCAGCCTTGGCGATGGCAATTTCTACGTCTCCTGCGAGTGCGATGGGGCGTCTTTGGGGCCGGGACGACGCTGATGGGCACGGAGGCCCGGATGGACACGGAGACTCTCATGACAGTGATCGCCGTGGAGGCTATGGCGGCGGCGGTGCGAATTGCTTTCTGCGTGGTACAGCGATCCTCACGGATTGCGGTGAGAAGCCCGTCGAGGATTTGCGCGTCGACGATTGCGTCGTCCTTCCAGACGGGAGCACCCGCCCGATCAAATGGATCGGACGCCAGGTCTTCAAGAAGAGCGGCGCACGCTGGCATAAGGGCGTTATCCCGATCCGGGTTTCGCGTCACGCGCTGGATGGCCGCACACCACATTCCGATCTCTACCTGTCGCCCGGCCATGCGCTGCTTCTGGACGGCATTTTCATCCGCGTGAAGGAGCTTGCAAACGGCACGACCATCGCACCTGTCATTCCGGCCGACGGCATGCCGATCGAGTACTATGCCGTAATGCTCGATACGCATGAAGTCATCCTTGCCGAGGGTGCTGCAGCCGAGACATTTTGTCTAAAGGATAGCAATCACGAGAACTTCGCCAATTTTGCCGAGTACGCGCGTCTCTATGGCAAAGAACGCACCGTGATGACATCCTATGCGCCGGTGCTTGGAGGCGGCTGGATGCATTTCAAAGCGCTTCTCCTGTTCGGCGTTTCCCCATTGGTACCAGTGCGCGATCCGCTCGGGGATGCATGCGAGAAGATCAACGCACGAGCCAAGGAGCTATCGCCCTGACAAGCTGCGCTGCTGCCGGAAGCTATGGAAGTCTTCCGGACTTCGGGCTCCGTGTTGCTTGCCGGAATTAATCTGCCGAGGCGCTCGAATCTTTATGATTATTGTATCTGCATTGCCGAGATGCGGCGTTAGAGGAAGCCGACGGAAATCCATGGAATGAAGATGATCAACAGCAAAGCGAAAAACAACGCCAGAAGATGCGGCCAGACCTTGCCGATGACGTCGTCGGGCGAAACACGGCCGATGGCGCAGGCCAGATAGAACCCGACGCCGAAGGGCGGAGAGAACAGCCCAAAGCCCATCGCAAACACCGCGACGATCGCATAATGCACTTCGTCGATACCGAGCAGCTTGGCGATCGGGAAAAGCAGCGGTCCAAACAGGACGATCGCCGGCACGCCTTCCAGGACGCTGCCCAGAATGATGAAGCTCAGCGCCGAAATCAGCAGGAAGCTGATCTTTCCGCCGGGAACGCCTTGCATCAGATCAACGAGATATTGCGAAAAGCCGGATTGCGTCAGCGCCCATCCCATGGCGGTCGCCGCACCGACAACGAGCAGGATGGAGCCCGATAGAGAGGCTGCATCGACGAGCATCGGATAAAGCCTGCGCCACTCCATCTTGCGATAGAAGAGAGCGCCGACGATGATCGAGTAGATGATGCCGATCGTGGCGACTTCGGTGGCTGTTGCCACGCCTTCGACCACCGCCGTGCGGATGACTATTGGCAGGCCGAGGCCGGGGATAGCAGCGAAGAACAGTTTCAGCTTGAGCTTGCTGTCGACCTTCTTCGCTTGGCTCATATCTTCGCCGCGCGTTTGGATGTAGACGACGAAGCAAAGAGCCAGCATGCCGACGAAAGCAGGAAGAAGGCCTGCGGTGAACAAGGCTGCGATCGACACGCCGGTGACCGAGCCGACCGTGATCAGCACGATAGACGGCGGGATGGTCTCCGACATGACCGCAGACGCCGACAAGAGGGAAACCAGATCGCTTTCGCGATTGCCTCGCTTCTTCATTTCTGGAAACAGCGCCGGAGCGACAGCTGCCATGTCTGCAGCCTTGGCGCCGGAGATGCCCGAAACGAGATAAACCGCACCGAGCAGCACATATTGCAAGCCACCGCGAAGATGGCCGATCAGCGAGACGAGAAACGCGATCATCGCCTGCGCCAGCCCGGCCATCTCGATGATGGCGCCCAGGAACACGAACATCGGCACGGCGAGCAGAATGATGTGCGACATGCCCTCGCTCATTCGGCCCGGCACGATGGAAAGCGGAACCCAGCTTGCGAAATTCAAATAGGCCGCGGTCGCGAGAACGAAGGCAAAGGCGATCGGCACGCCAAGCACAATAGCCACCAGCACAATGCCGAGAAAGAAGATCAGCAGGCTGTAATTGCCGATCTCGTCGAACCACGGCATCGCCAGTTGGAACAGGCCGAAGAAGACGGCAAAAAGCACTAGGCTTGCAACCATCTGCACCGGCTTGCTCGACTGGATCATCTTATCGATCGCTGTGAGCAGCATCAGCACGACGCCGACAAGCATCGCGGCTTCGCGCCATGCTTCGCTGATCTGCAGGACAGGGGTCACGCTGATGATACGCTCCTCGACATGCTGCCATGTCGGCACCACCATCAGAATTAGAAGCGCGGCGACGATCATCATCGCAAAGGCATTGGCGCGCTCTTGCCAGGGCGGCGAGAACTTACGGACGAAGGCCGTCAGCCGCATGTGCTGGCCGCGGCGTAGCGCCACCACAGAGCCCAGCATGGACAGCCAGATAAACAGGATCGTAGCGACTTCGTCGGACCAGACGAGCGGGCTGTGAAGGGCATATCGGGCAAGCGTCGCCCAACCGAGCAGAATGATCTCCGCCAGAACCAGCAGCGCGGCGGTCGCCTCCACGGCATGGCCGAGCACGCTGTCGAAACGCTGAAATGCCCCACGCGGAGCAATGGTCTCCACACTAGCTGTCACGCCCATGATTGATCTCTCCAAATACGCCGGTCCGAGCGACGCGGCCTGCCGTTTCGCAAACCGAAACGTGTGGGCGGAGCGATACGCCTCCGCTAGTTGCGACGGGACGCACGCTTACGGCAAAGCGAGCGTCCTATTCATCATCGGCCCGTTACAGCGTGCCGACGTCCTTTTCCAGGAGACCCCAGGCCTCTGCGCCGAAGCTTTCTTTCCACTTCGAATAAAAGCCAGCCTTGGCAAGCACTTCGCGGAACGGCGCGGTCTCGACCTTGTTGAAGGTCACGCCAGTCGCCTTGATATCAACCATGGCCTTTTCGTTGAGGTCCTTTACGTCGGCGCGTTCGTTCACGGCTGCAGTGGTCAATTCTTCCTGGACAATCGTACGCATCTCGGCCGGAATCGCCTGCCAGCGGCGATTGTTGCAGAAGATGTGGTGGCCATCCCAGATATGACCGGTGAGGGCGATGTACTTCTGCACTTCGTAGAGCTTCGAACTCTGGATCAGCGCCAGCGGATTTTCCTGACCGTCGACGACATGGGTTTGCAGAGCCGCATAAAGCTCACCGAAATTGAGCGGCGTTGGCGCGGCACCCAGCGTCTGGAACAGCGTAACCCATAGCTGGTTGCCCGGAACGCGGATCTTCATGCCGTTGAGGTCTTGCGGCGCGGCAATCTGCTTGGCGCCGGTGGTGATATTGCGATAGCCGTTGTCCAGCATTTTCGGGAAGACGAACAGGCCGGCATCAAGGAATGCCTTGCGGACATGATCGCCGAGTTCGCCATCCATCGCTTTCCAGACGTGGTCATAGGTCGGAAAGGCAAAGGCGACGGCGTTGATGCTGGCGACGGGAACGACCGTCTGGTTGACGCCCGAGGTCGACATGAGGTCGAGCGCGCCGCCGCGAACCTGGGTGAACATATCCGCTTCGCCGCCGAGTTGGCTATTCGGATAAACCTGCAGTTCCATCGCGCCTTCGGAGCGGGTTGCAATCGCCTTGGCGGCTTCGGTGATGCGGATGACGCCGGGATGGCTGGCCGGAAATGCCGTGCCATAGCGCAGCTTGACTTTCGCGGCGGCGCGCGACAGGCCGGGGGCCGACAATAGACCTGCGGCTGCGGCTCCAGCCGTCAGCATACCGAATGTTCTGCGAGATATGTTCATGCATTCCTCCCTTGAATATGTTGGCGAATTGGAATGTTGCCGACGTCCGCGCCGGCATTCGCTGCCCGACGCTGCGGCTCCGAAGTCCGTTACCGTGCCGGATGGTGCGGATGCATCCTCCTGCCAGCTTCTTTCTGTACGGACTGTCCGGAACAAAACGATGCGGCCTGTAGGACAATGAAACCCCGCCACTCGCCGATCGGAACGCGGCGCATTTCATAAGTCCGGCGACCGGTTCTGCCCCCTATACCTCTCCTCGTCTCCCACAAAGATCACCTGTCGCGGATTCCATGACCGGGCCGACCTCCACTGGCGTTGGCTTGTAATACTACCATGGTACAATGTCAATTATGATGTCGCGCGGACGCGCCCGAGAGCGAAGGGGGGCTAGCTTTCGACGAGATCGCGGCGCTGTTCGCTCAGTTTTCGCGCGGTACGAAGCACTTCGCGCAAATGCGCCGCCATATTGTTGCCTGCCTTGTCGACATCGCCTGATTCGATGGCATCCACGATCGAGCGGTGCTGGGTCAGCAGAACGCGTAGGTGACCGAGATCGGGCAGACTGAGATAGCGAACGCGGTCCATCTGCAGCTTGACGGACTGGATAACACGCCAGCTTTTCGGCAGGCCGGCCTCCTCACAAAAACTCCGGTGGAAGGCTTCGTCGAGATCGAGAAAAAGATCCAGCGCTTCGGTATTGACTGCCTTCTCCTGGTCGTAGAGATTGCTCTTGATCTCTGTCAGGAAGCGCCGCGAACAGCCACCGGCAAGCCTGCGGCTGACCGCGACCTCCAGAGATTCCCGAATGAATTGAGCCTCTTCCACGTCACGAAGCCGGATCGGCGCCACAAAGCTCCCGCGCTGTGGCAGGATGTCTATCAGCCCTTCGTCTGCAAGCCGGATCAGCGCTTCGCGAACCGGCGTCCGGCTGACGCCGAGCTGCAAGGAAAGCTCCTTTTCGCTCAACGCCTCCGACGGCAGCATGGACAGTGTCGTAATGGCCCGCCGCAACCGCTCGTAGATCTGCGCCGCGATAGGCTGGCGAGGATTAATCGGCTGCAGGAGTGTCGATGCCGCCGCGTTCTGACGAAGCTCTTCAGCCTCTATCTGGTTGGATCTCTTCGTCGCCATTGTTCGTGACCTCCACCGTATGCAAACAATATGGCCATCGCACATTATTCGACAATAATCCACAAGCGCAATTGACACACTACCATGGTAGTATGTATTTTTGATATCAGGCGCGACGAGAGCAACCGCATCCATGTGAATGGTTTTGCCTGATATCCCGTCCGAGACAAGGACCGCGAGCGCTGACTATGTGACGTGATCCAGGGAGGATGACACCATGAAATTGGGTTTGCACAAGACTGCAACTGCAACACTTCTTGCCAGCGTGATCTTCTGCGGCACTGCGATGGCGCAGGAAGGGGTGGCTCCAGGCGACACCAGCGGCAAGAAGATCGCCTTCAGCAATTCTTACGCCGGCAACTCATTCCGCCAGGTGATGATTAAAAGCTTCGAGACGATGGGCGCCAAGGCGAAGGCCGACGGCAAGATCGCCGGCACGACCGTCGTCAGCTCCAATAATTCAGTCACCGAGCAGGCATCGCAGATACAGAACCTCATCCTGCAGGGTTATGACGCCATTATTGTCCTTGCCGGCTCGGACACCGCACTGAACGGCGCGATCAAGGACGCTTGCAACGCCGGCATCGTAGTTGTCGCCTTCGCAAGCGGCGTCACCGAACCCTGCGCATACGTGGTTGATTACAATCTGGACTCTTACGCCAAGGCTGAGCTCGATTACATGGCGAGCAGGCTCGGAGACAAGCCCGCCAATATCCTTGAAATCCGGGGAATGGCGGGTGACGGATTCGACAAGCGGCTGAACGAAGGCGTGACGAAGGCTTTGGCGGCCCATGCGAACTACAAGAGGGTTGGCGAGGTCTATGGTCAATGGACCGCGACCGTGGCTCAGAAAGAAGTGTCCGGCATTCTTCCGTCATTGCCGAAGATCGACGGCGTTCTGACACAGGGCGGCGATGGTTATGGCGCAGCACAGGCCTTTAAGGCTGCGGGCCGCAAGCTTCCGATCATCATCATGGGCAACCGCCAGGACGAACTGGCGCTCTGGAAGCATGAACGTGATGCAACCGGTTACGAGACCTTCTCTCTCGGCGCAACGCCGTCCGTCTCACAGGTCGCCTTCTGGGTCGCACAACAAATCCTTGCGGGGAAGGACGTTCCGAAATTCGTCGAAGTGCCCCTCCTGCAGATCCAGCAGCAAGATCTCGACGCCTGGCTGAAGACGGTTCCGGAAGGTGGCGTCGCCAATGCCGATTATCCGCAGGATCTCGTCGCCAAGATTATTGACGCCAACGTCAAGAAGGAACCGCTGCCCATGGTTCCGGCTCCGAAGTAGGGCAACCAGCAATGCAGCCCTCCCAAGCCGCCGTGGATACTGCCGCGGGCCTCCTTATCGAGGCCCGCGGGATACGCAAGAGCTTCGGCGCGGTCCACGCGCTCGTCGGTGTCGATTTCAACCTTGCCGCGGGCGAAGTCCTCGGACTGGTCGGCCATAACGGTGCCGGCAAGTCGACCCTGATGAACGTCATCTCCGGCGCGATCCAGCGAACGGAAGGGAGATTCGTTTATAGCGGTCAGGCGGTGGATCACTGGGGAACCGCGGAAGCGCAAGCCGGCGGCTTGCGGTGCATCTTTCAGGAGCTATCGCTCTGCACCAATCTTTCCGCCGCGGAAAATGCGCACATCATCCATCGCAGCCTGCGCGGCTTCGGCTGGCGCCACAAGGCGCGCAGGCTGATCACCAAGGCTTTGGACGATATCTTTCCAGGCCATGGAATCGATGTGGATACCAAGATCGCCGACCTTTCGATCGGCGAGCGGCAGATGGTCGAGATTGCCCGCGCCTTCACCGAAACGGAAGACAAGGTGCGCTGTGTCATCCTTGACGAGCCCACCTCGGCTCTCGGGCATAAGCCGGCAGAGCAGTTGCTGGCCTATATCAAGACGGCATCGAGGCGTGGCGTCGCCTGTATTCTCATCACCCACCGCCTCAACGAAATCCTAGCGGTCTGCGACCGTGTGGTCGTAATGATGGATGGCGCGATCGTCGGAGACCGTCGGGCTGCCGGCCTAGCGCGCTCCGATCTGGTCGGGATGATGGGCAATATCGAAGCGCCGCATGAGCAGGCCGCCCCCACGCGCAATGCGAGCCAGGTCCTGACCGTAAACCATGCCGGCATCGATCGCGCGGATCTGCCGATCAAGGCGGCTCCCGGTGACATTATCGGTTTCGCCGGTCTCGATGGTCACGGGCAGCGCGAACGCCTGCGGGCCATTTATACCGCTACCCGCAAGGTGCCCGTTGCCTTTGTCGCCGGAGACCGTAGCGTCGAAGGCGTCATGCCGCTTTGGTCGATCGCCGACAACCTGACGCTTCGCAGCCTCAACGCGCTTCAGAAGAGTGGCTTCGTGTCGCCATCCGCCGCGCGTGCGCTCGCGCAATCTTGGTCACAACGTCTCAAGGTCAAGGCACCGTCGATCGATACGCCGATCCTGTCGCTCAGCGGCGGCAACCAGCAGAAAGTGCTGTTTGCGCGCGCGCTCGCGTCTGACGGCCAGGTCATCCTGCTCGATGACCCGATGCGCGGCGTTGATGTCGGCACCAAGCAGGAAGTCTACCAGCTCATTCGTGACGAGGCCGAACGCGGCCGGATCTTCATCTGGTACACGACCGAATTCGAAGAGCTGAAGAATTGCGACCGTCTCTACGTTTTCCGCGAAGGCCGCGCCATCGCCGAAGTCCCCGGCGACAAGATCGATCACAACCGCATCCTCGAAGCGTCGTTCGGAGGCGCGGATGGCTGAACTCGTCTATCGCCGGCAGAAGCGCAATCTTGCAAAGCGGCTCGCGCCCGCCTTGCAGGTCGGCCTTCCGGCCATCGCGCTCGTCGTCATGCTCATCGTGATCTTCTGGATTCGCCCGACGGCGATGAGCTATTTCGGCTTCACGCTGCTGTTTAAGCTGGCCGTGCCGCTGATGTTTGCAGCGCTGGCACAGATGCTCGTCATCATGCTCGGCGACATCGACCTGTCGATCGGCTCCTTCGTCGGCTTCGTCACCTGCGTCACGGCGCTCTATCTCGACACGGCCCCGATGCTCGCAATCGCGATTTATATCGGAAGCATCTTCGTCTATGCCGGCGTCGGCCTTGTCATCCATCTGCGGCAGTTGCCGTCGATCATCGTGACGCTCGGCATGTCGTTCATCTGGCTTGGCGTTGCGATCATCATCCTGCCCGCTCCGGGTGGCGCTGCTCCCGCATGGCTGTCCGGCTTTATGGCCTGGCGGCCGCCGCTCCTGCCTTTGCCGGTGCTGCTTGCCATTGCCGCCGCCCTCATCGGTCATTTCGTCATCAGCCAATCGTCATACGGGGCAGTGCTGAGGGGTGCAGGCGGCAACCCGCGCGCCATCCAACGCGCCGGCTGGTCGATCACCATGATTCGCGCCGCCGTCTATGCCGCTGCCGGCCTGCTCGGACTCATTGCCGGCATCACCCTGACCGGCCTGACAACCTCCGGCGACCCGAATGTTGCACCGGCCTACACCCTCCTCGGCGTCGGCGCCGTCATCCTCGGTGGTGGTTCTTTCACAGGTGGCATCGTCTCTCCGGTCGGAACGGTCATCGGTGCGCTGACGCTTGCACTTGCCGGATCACTCCTGAGCTTCCTGCAAGTGCCGCCGACATGGCAGATCGGCGCACAGGGCGGCATTCTCTTCCTGGTGCTAGCCGGACGCATCCTTCTCGCGGAAGACAAATCATGAGTGGCTTCTCTTTGAAACCCTGGACCTATGGCTTCATTGTCGCGCTTATCATGTGGATCGCGATCATCGCCTATTCCGGTTTTGCAAGCGCGGTACCGACCCTATCTTCAGCGCTCGTCTTTGCTGCCTTCAGCGTTGTTGTCGGCACCGGTCAGATGATCGTGATCGCGTCTGGCCCTGGAAACATCGATCTGTCCACGCCATCCGTGTTGACCCTGTCGGCCTATTTATCGATGTCCGTCATGAGCGGCAGCAACGACATGATCCTTCCGGGTCTTCTGGTCGCGCTGCTGGTCGGAGCACTGGCGGGTGCGGCAAACTTCCTAGCAATCACGATGCTGCGCCTGCCACCGATCATCGCGACGCTCGCCTGGAGCTTCGTTTTCCAGTCACTTGCCTTTAATCTCGGCGGCGAAGCTACCTTGAAGCCTCCGGCAGCGCTTTCGGCCTTCACCTTCTGGTCGGTCGCGGGAATGCGGATCATGCCGATCGCGGCGATCATCCTGACCGTCACTGTTACCGTCATTCTGGCCCGCAGCGTCTGGGGCCGGCAGTTGCTGGCGGTCGGACAGAGCGAACGGGCGGCACGCCTCGCCGGCGTCCCGGTCATCCGCGTCCGGTTGATCGCCTATATGTTCTGCGGCGTGACCGCAGCCCTCACCGGCTTCCTGCTTGCGGGCTTTTCAGGCGGCGCGGCGCTCAATATGGGCGATACTTATTTGCTGGAAGCAATCGCGGTCGTGGTCCTTGGCGGCACCAGCGTCGCCGGCGGCCAGGCCAACGCAGTCGGCATCTGGGGTGCGGCACTGTTCTTCAACCTCATGGCCACGATGCTCAACACCTTCCAGATGCAGGCCGGCATGCGCTTCGTCCTCACCGGCGCGCTGATCATCCTCATCGTCGCGCTCGTCCCGAAACCGAAGGCCGCGTGAAATGGACGTCGCCACCCTGCAAAATGCGTTCAGACGCAACATGACACTTGTGGATCTCACCCACGCGTTGACGCCGCAGATCCCCGTATGGCCAACGCATCCCTTCTTTTGCAAGGAAGTGATCGAAAGCTATGATCGCGGCGATCTCGCCTGCAACCATTCCCTCGGCATGAGCGAGCATACCGGCACGCATTTTGATGCGCCGCTGCATTTCGTCAAAGGCGGCGCCGGGATCGACGCCGTTCATCTGCAGACCTTTTTCGGACGCATGGCGAAGATCGACGCGCGTGACTGCAGTCCAAGGGAGGCCGTCAGCGTCGAGCGGATCAAGGCATTCGAAGCCGCCCAGGGCGAAATCGCCGCCCACGATGCGGTATTTTTCCACTTCGGCTGGGATCGCTTCTGGTACAATCCGGCGGACCATCCGCGTTTCCTGAGTGACTGGCCCGGCCTGTCGCGGGAAGCCAGCCAATACCTGCTCGATCGCGGTATCCGGATAGCAGGCTCGGACTGCCTGTCGCTCGACTGTTTCGGCAGCACCGATTTCCCGGCCCATAAGTTGCTGCTCGGTGCGGGCGTCCTCATCGGCGAGAATTTCGCCCGCCTCGGCGACGTGCCGGCCTTTTCGTTCCTGATCACTCTGCCGTTGCCACTCGCCGGCGGCTCGGGCTCCCCTCTTCGCGCCGTCGCAGCCTTTGCCGCGAACGGTCAATCGAACACCGCTGCGGCCCTGGCTTGAGCCTGGTCCATATAAGGAAGACAAGCATGAGACATATTTGGCGCTGGTTCGGTCCGATCGACAAGGTAAGCGTGCGCGATGCCGCCCAGGCCGGGGCTCAGGGTATCGTCAGCGCCTTACATCATGTGCCGACCGGAAGCGCATGGACTTTCAAGGAAATCCGCAAGCGGCAGGACGAAGTCCGCGCCGGCGGCCTGGAATGGGAACTCGTCGAAAGCATTCCCGTCTCCGAAAGCATCAAGACCATGACCGGTGATTGGAAGGCCCATATCGAGGCCTGGAAAGAAAGCCTGCGCCAGTTGGCCAAGGCCGGCATCTTCACGGTATGCTACAACTTCATGCCGGTGCTAGACTGGACCCGCACGGACCTGCGCTGGGAAACCGCCGATGGCGCCCGCGCCATGCGCTTCGATCTCGTTGATTTCATCGCTTTCGACATTCATGTGCTGCAGCGGCCCGGCGCGGCGAAGGACTATCCGACTCCGCTGATCGAAGCCGCAAGGGAGCGCTTCGCCAGCATGCCACAGGAGAAGATCACCGCCCTTTCCCGCAATATCGGCGCCGGTCTTCCGGGCTCGTCCGACGGCTACAGCATTGCCGAACTGCGTACCGCGCTCAGGCGCTATGACGGGATCGGCGCTGATGCGCTGCGCGGCAACCTCATCGATTTCCTCTCCGAAGTCGTACCGGTTGCGGAGGAACTCGGCATGCGTCTTTGTGCACATGGCGACGATCCGCCATGGCCGCTCCTCGGCCTGCCGCGCATCCTCTCGACCGAACAGGATTACGTGACGGTCCTCGACGCCGTTGATCGCAACGCCAATGGCGTGACCTTCTGCACGGGATCGCTCGGCGCCCGCCCGGACAACGATCTGCCCACCATGGTGAAACGTCTCGCGCCGCGCATCCATTTCGCCCATCTGCGCAATGTCCGCCGTGAGACCGAAGGCTTCCCCTGCTCCTTCTTCGAGGACCACCATCTCGACGGCAACACCGACATGATTGCGGTCGTCGCCGCGCTGGTGACCGAGGAACGACGCCGCAAGGTAGAGGGCCGCGCCGATCATCAGATATTCATGCGCCCGGACCACGGCCAGGAAATCCTGGACGATCTGACCCGTGGCGCCCAGCCCGGCTATCCCGCCATCGGTCGGCTCAAGGGCCTTGCAGAACTGCGCGGCATCGAGCAGACACTGTCGCATCCTGTTTTTGGAATGAATTGAGCGATGAACCGCCTCGGCAAGAACACCTCCCTCCCCTCGAGCGTCGAGTACCCGTCCTTCGATCCCGCGGCGCTCAAGGTCGGCATCGTCCACATCGGCATTGGCGCCTTCCATCGCGCCCATCAGGCGATCTACACGGATAAGGCTATCGATGCTCGGTATGGCGATTGGGGCATCGCCGGTGCGAGCCTGAGGTCGGTTGACATCGTCGCTGATCTCAAGGCGCAGGACTGCCGCTACAGCGTCGTCACCCGCGGCGCGGATGGTGACCGGGCGCGCATCGTCGGCTCCATCGTCGATGCCATTGCCGCGACCGAGGAGCGCGAACGCCTGCTCCAGCGGCTTTCCGACAACAGCACCCGCATTGTCACCCTGACGGTGAGCGAAAAAGCTTACGGTATCGATCCAGTATCCGGTGGGCTAGACATGTCGCATGCCGCCATCGCCCACGACTTGGAGCATCGTCAGGAGCCCGTCGGCGTGATCGGCATTCTCGTTGAAGCGCTTGCGCGCCGTATGACGCTCGGCCGCGACCCCCTGACCATTCTGTGCTGCGACAACCTCCCCGGCAACGGAAACATCGTCCACCGTCTGGTCGCAGAAATGGCCGAACGCCGCGATCCCGAGCTGGCGGCCTGGATCGAGCGGGAAATCCGCTTTCCGTCCAGCATGGTCGACCGGATCGTGCCAGCAGCGACGGACGCGACGCGTCTGCTCGCCGCGTCGCTCATCGGCGCGGAAGATCGCCTGGCGCTCGCAACCGAACCCTTCACCCAATGGGTGATCGAGGACGATTTCGCCGCCGGACGTCCCGCCTGGGAAGCGGGCGGCGCGATCTTCGTCAAGGATGTCCACGCCTATGAGAAGATGAAGCTCCGGCTGCTCAACGGCTCCCATTCGCTGATCGCCTATCTCGGTCAGTTGAACGGGCTGGACTATGTTCGCGACGTCATGGCAATCCCGGTGCATGTCGAACGGGTCCGGCGCCACATGGAGGCGGTCTTGCCGACACTCGACGCGGTGCCGCAGATCGACCTCGCCTCCTATCGCGAAGAACTCGTGGCCCGATTTTCAAACCCCGCCATCGCGCATCGGACCGCCCAGATCGCTATGGATGGTACGCAGAAGATGCCGCAGCGCATTTTAGCGCCCGCGATGGAGCGGCTGGCGGCCGGCGGCGATGCCGCGGATTTTGCCGACGTCGTGGCGCTATGGCTGGCCTACGTGATCACGACCGAACACCTAGACGATCCGCGCTCGTCCGACCTTAAATCAGCGGCCGCTCTTGCCGCATCGGGCGGCTCGGCACCATTCTTCGATATCGCTGGCTTGTTTCCCGCCCCCCTTATCAGGGACGACACTTGGCGTATGCGTGTCGATAGCCAACTGGCGGCTGCCCTGCGTGCGGCATGACCTCACGCGAATACCACGACTTGCAAGAGGACAAAGACGATGGTGACGATTTCCGTTCGTAAGCCGCATAACCTTGTCGTCGACGACAGGCAGGCACCGCAACCCGGCCCCGGTGAAGTGGCGATCCGCGTGCAGCGTGCCGGTATTTGCGGCTCGGACATGCACATCCTGCATGGCTCGAACCCCTTCGTGGCCTATCCTCGCGTGATAGGCCACGAATTTGCAGGCGTCATCGAGGTGCTCGGTGCCGGTGTCTCCTCACTCGCCGTCGGCGACCATGTCGTCGCCGATCCGGTGATTTCTTGCGGCACCTGCCATCCCTGCCGCACCGGTCGTCCAAATGTCTGCGCGAAGCTCCAGGTGATCGGCGTCCATCGTGATGGCGGCTTTCGCTCCGTTGCGGTCGTGCCGGAGGCCAACGCAGTCAAGGTATCCCCTAAGCTGCGACTCGATACTGCAGCGCTTGCAGAACCGCTTGCCGTCGCCGCAAACGTCCTGTGGCGGACGGAGTGCGCCAAGGATGACGTTGTTCTGATCTACGGTGCCGGTACGGTCGGTATCACCGTACTGCAGGTCGCCAAGATGCGCGGCGCTCGCTGCATCATCGCCGATATCGACGCCGACCGCCTGGAGCGTGCGAAGGAATTCGGCGCCGACGTCGTCATCCATTCCCGTGAGCAGTCGGTTGCCGAAATCGTGGCATCGGAACTCGACGGTCTCGGCCCTTCGGTGGTGATCGACGGCGCCGGCATTCCGAGCCTGTTGGAAGAGGCTTGCCGTGTCGCGGCTCCGGCCGGCCGCATCGGCCTGCTCGGTTTTTCGCCGGCACCGTGCAACATCAGCCAGCAAGAAATCGTTCGCAAGGAATTGGCGCTGGTCGGCTCACGCCTCAACCGCCGTTTCATTCCAGAGGTTGTGACTTGGCTAGAATCGGGTGCACTTCGGCCAGAGGCAATGATCACCCAGAGTTTCGACGCCAGGGATGCGCGCGCCGCCTTCGACCTTATAGAGCAGCATCCGGAGCGGACGCTCAAGGTTCAGCTCGTGTTCGATTGAGCACGATCGCCCAACTTCAAAGGTCATGACCGTGGACAGACGCTTCCTCTCGTACCAAGAAATAAACGCAGCGCGAGCTGAGAAGGACGCACTTTGCCGATTCTGGTAAGAGACAACAACGGCGATCAAACACTCCGCGTTCCGAAAGATTTGTTGGAGAACTGCGCTTGATATGGCCGGGGGCTCCACACGAGCATAAAACCCTGGCAAATCGGGAGATGCCAGAAAGGATCGCCTTTAGATGAGGCGAGCCCAAAGACCGCGCCTCTACATAGACGCTATCCGTGGTGCTCGGACCGGCGGCGGCGATTTCGATACTGTCTGCGAAGGCGCCATAACGGCCGGCATCCCCGCCTCGAGACAAGCGGCCACGAAAGCCTCGCGCGCAATGACGGCGGGTACGATTCCATTGAGCGCGCGACGGCAGGTCTTTACTGCCCGATCGTGACGCTCACCATGGCGTAATGGCCATTCGTTTTCGAGAAAGTCCAGCGCATCATAGATGCCCGTAAAAGTACGCTCCAATCCGCATTGGAGCCGGACCGTCACGGGCCGAGTCCATGGAACATCGTTGAGCGGCATTTTTTTTCTCCTTTCGATGCCACACTGATCTTCGCCTGCAAATCATATTGGAGGAGCGAGCTGATGCTTCAAGAGGCAATGTTTCGTGTTGCGTAGTCCACGAAGCTGAGGTGCAGGCACAGAAAATAGGCCGCACGCTTTGACAATGATTACCGTGGCACATATACAACCTACCGCTGACTTCAGCGAGACAGCAACTTTACTTTACGTAGCTTTATAGCGCCCACTTTGCCTCAGAGGATTCCGCCGTCCGGGCTTTTCCAGAACGTGCCATCGGCGCTTGATGCGGTCGCTTTCGTCTATCAAGGACTTCCGCTGCAGGCGTATCCGAGCCAATCCGAAAAGGCGCGCACTTTCTGGCGCGCTTCGGGGCGGGCTGGCCAGAGTGCATAGTAACCGTAGCCGCTGTCGATGATCCGCTCGAATGGAGCGACCAGCTCACCGCTTTCCAGATCCTGGCGCGAAAAGGCAAGATCGCCCATCGTCACGCCATAGCCGCTCGCAGCAGCGGTCATCGCGAAATCCTGCGTGTCGAAGACTTGATGACGGGCAGCCTGGAACGAATAGGCGCCTTCGGCCTGCAACCAGAGGGTCCAGTCGCTGTGACGCGGGTTGGAATGCAGCAGAACGCAGTTCTGCAAATTCGTGACCGCAGGCGGATCGCCGAGTTTCGATAAAAAATGCGGCGAGCACATCGGCGTCAATTGCTCCCGCAATAGCGGCAGCACATCCATACCGGGCCAGTTGCCATTGCCGTAGGTGATCAGCATGTCGATATCGCCGACCGAAAAAGTAGGCCTCAGAAACCAGGCGGTGTCGATATTGATATTCAGATCTTCATGATGGCTGTGGAGATCCGGCAGGCGCGGCAGGAACCATTTGCGCGCGAAGGTCGGCGGCATGCGGATGGTCAACGAGCGCACCGTCGTCCGCGTCGCCTCGAACGAGGTCTTCAGCGAGGCCAGCAGTCCGTCGACGATCGGGATCAGCGCCATGCCCCGCTCCGTCAGCACTACCTTGCGGGTATGGCGCTCGAACAGGCTGCAGCCGAAGTAATGTTCGAGCTGCTGCACCTGCCGGCTGATCGCACTTTGGCTGAGATTGAGCTCGGCCGCCGCCGCCGTGAAACTGCCCGTTTCCGCGACGACGGAAAAGGTCTGCAGCGTCTGCAGCGGCGGCAATCTGTTGTTATCGAACCTCGGCTCCATTCCCTACCCGGCTTCCGCTGCTGTCTCGAACAGCAAGCATTAAAGCATGTGGATGGAATGGCAACCGACGGTTCTCAGGCAATCGCCCGGCGCACGGTCTCAATGGCTTGCCGGACCCTTCGCGGCGCTGTGCCGCCCTTGTGATCACGGCTGGCGACCGAGCCCTCGACGGTCAGCACCTCGAAGACATCCTCGCGGATGATCGGCGCAAAGGCCTGCATGTCGGCGAGCGAAAGCTCCGAAAGCGTCAGGAGGGCCTTGTCGCGAGCAGCACCGACGATCGCGGCAACGGCGTGGTGCGCATCGCGGAACGGCAGGCCTGCGCGAACGAGATAATCGGCAAGGTCAGTTGCCGTCGAGTAACCCTGATTGGCGGCGGCAAGCATCTTGGCATGCTTGACCGTGACCGTTGGGATCATCTGCGCCGTGACGCGGACTGCGGCGCGGACTGTTTCAAGCGTGTCGGTGAGGGGCGGTTTCGATTCCTGCTGGTCCTTGTTGAAGGCAAGCGGCTGGCTTTTCATGAGCGCGGCCGAAAAGGCGAGATTGCCCATGACGCGGGCAGCCTTGCCGCGCACCAGCTCCGCAAGATCCGGATTGCGCTTCTGCGGCATGATCGAGGAACCGGTGCAGAACTGATCGCCGACCTCGATGAAATCGAACATCGGCGTGCACCAGAGAATGACTTCCTCGCTGAAGCGCGACAGATGTCCCATGATGATCGAACCGGCGGTGCAGATATCAACAACATAATCACGATCGGAAACAGCATCGAGCGAATTGGCAAAGGATGCGGCAAAGCCAAGCTTAGAGGCACTGTATTCGGGATCGATCGGATAGCCGGTGCCGGCGAGCGCCGCAGCACCCAGTGGAGAAACGTTGAGTCGTTCGCGCGCTGCGCCGACACGATCGACATCGCGCAGGAACATTTCGACATAAGCCATCAGATGATGGCCGAAGGTGACTGGCTGCGCCACCTGCAGATGGGTGAAGCCCGGCATGATCGCATCGGCATGCTTTTCGGCAAGATCGACAAAGGCACCAATCAACGTTTTCAGGTCATCGGCCAAAAGATCCAGCTGCTCGCGGGCATAGAGGCGGATATCGGTCGCGACCTGATCGTTGCGCGATCTGGCGGTATGCAGCTTCTTGCCGGCGTCCCCGATCAGTGCGATCAATCGGTTCTCGACATTGGTATGAACATCTTCGAGCTCCGCCTTCCATTCGAAGGTACCAGAGCGCATTTCTTCTGCCACCTGGTCGAGGCCGATCTGGATCTGCTCGTTGTCCTCGGCAGTCAGAATGCTCGCACGGGCAAGCATCTCAGCGTGGATCTTCGATCCGGCGACGTCGTGCATGGCGATGCGCTTGTCCTGATCAAGACACTCGTGAAAGCTCTCGAAATCCCTGGAAACGGCCTCCTTGAACAGCGGCGACCATGTGGCTTCTTTCTGATTTCTCATCGCGGTCTTCCCTTTTGAACGAATGCAGCCCTCCTCTGGGCATCTTCTATTGAAGCAGCGCAATCAGGCTGCGGGCGTCTGTCTGTTTTTCGAGGTCGAGAACATAGTCCCTGAGAGCGTCGACCCTTGATGCCGGCAGAACCATGCCGGCGAGCGCGGCATATTTGCCGATCGATCGTTCATCGCTCAGCGGGTTCTGCGGACCCCCGAGCGGAAATTCGACGACGAGCCGATGCCGGGCACCAGTCGTCGTCACGATAGTGATCGCCGGCTCGTCCTCATCCTTCATCGCCGGATCGATGCGCACCATGATGCGACCCATCAAAAAGCCGATCTCGGCTGCCGACCACGCCGCTTCCTCAAGCTCGGCCAGAAAGACCTTGCCGTAATGCAGCCGCGCCGCGAGCGCATAGGGCAGACTCATCTGAGCTTGCGCGCGGGATTGGATGATCTTGCCGCCGCACATGCCATATTGAAAACCGCTGATGTCGATCTCGATGGCAGCGATATCGGCGGCTGCAAGGCCATGACGCTGCAGCAACAGGTCCAGTGCATCGATCCCAGCATGCGTGCCACGGCAGGTGGCATACGGCTTGATGGAGCAGCGATTGAGTCGCCAATAATCTCCGAAGTCTCGGACGAGCGCCTGAGGATCGCTCTTTCCAGCTCCGAAGGTTGCAAAGAAGCTGCCCCAGCGCCCCGCGTCGAAAACACGGTCCGGACCTTCGAGCCCCTCCCTGGCGAGGTAGGCAGCCATAAAGCCGCCTTCGGCCGCGCGGCCGGCATGAAGCTTCTTGGTTGAACTGCCATTGTGGATGAAGGCCCAGGTGCCACCAGCGAATGAGCAGGCCGAGCCAAGAGCGGAAGCCATGGCATTCACATTGAGGTTCACCATGCTGCCGACGGCGGCAGCAGCGCCAAACGCGCCGCAGGTTCCCGTCGAATGCCAGCCGAGGCCATTGTGCTCTTCATAGCCGCCAACCGCTTCCAGCACGCGCCGGCCGACTTCATAGCCAAGCAGCACGCCACGGAGCAGTTCGCGGCCACTTGACGGCTGACAACGGTCGCCGAGCGCGGCAAGCACGGAAGGCAGGACGACGGCGCCGGAATGATCGCAGCCGCCGCTGTCATCAAGCTCGTAGGCGTGGGCAGAAACACCGTTGACGAAAGCCGACGTCCTGGCATCCGAGGCGATGGGTCGGCCCCATATCGGTGAGTGTCCGGTGCCAGACTGGATGCCGAGCATAGCGACGACGGCATTGGTTTCGCGGGACGCCGAACCGGCAATCGCAGCGCCCAGCGTGTCGAGAATATGAAGCTTCGCCTTGTGGATGGTGTCAGCCGGAAAAGCCTCATAATTTGTCGAGCAGACAAGCTCGGCCAGTGCCTGTGTCGGATTATCGCTCACCGGCCCGCTCCTCATCGACATAGGCTTCATAGACATTGATCGGGTGATCGCCGGGTGCAGTCGTGCCATTGCCGGCGTGCCAGCGGGCTACGTCTCCAGCCGTCGTCAGCCACACGTCGTCGAAGCTCGTAATATGGGCAAGCAAGGCTTCGACGAGCGCGATCCGGCCTGGCGTGCCGGTCCATTCCGGGCGAAGCTGGATGACGTAGCAGAGGCCGTATTTGCGGTAGGCATCGAACTCGGCGATCCAGCTGCCGAGCACCGCCTCATAGGACGGAATGCGGCTTTGCCCCTTAGGGAAGGCCGGGGTGAAATTGAACTGGAAATAGGGTCGGTCCTCGAGTTCGTAATGAACCGGGATCTCCACCAGTGACGAGGCATGACTGTAGGGCACATCGTCACCGTTCAACGATGCCGACCATCCATACCCGGCCTCGACGAGCAGGCGGTCGAAGCGGCGTGGCCAGTTGCCGGCTGGAAGGCGGAAGCCGGAAACCTCATTCGAGGCGATGACGTTCAACCTTTCGCGGCTGCGCTTCAGGAGATCGACGGCTTCGGTTGCCGGCATGGCGTCGTAGCACTCGAAATTCCAGCCATGGCTCTCGATCTCGTGACGTGGGGAGACGACATCGCGCAGCAACTCTTCGTGGCTCTCAGCGACGATCCCGGGCACGAACCAGCTCGTCGAAATGCCGGCATCGGCAAAGGCATGGCAAAGACGCTCGACGCCGCGCGTGGCGCCATATTGCCAGACGGAAAAGCTCTTGCTGCGCCCTTTCAGATCAGGTGCCTGAACGACAGCATCAAGCCCATCGTCAAAGATCACGGAGACGATTGCGGCACATGTCTTGCCCTGCGGCCAGGAGCATTCGGAAGCCGTACTGGTCATGCGGCATTCTCCGGATGTTGTGCGATCCACCATTTTGCGATTTCGGCGCAGCGCGTTGCCCAGACGCTGTCGCCATGGGCGGTGATCGCTTTGAAGAGCCCTTCGAGGATCGCGAGCCGGCCGGGCTTGGCGCAGACCTTCGGATGCAAGATCGTCGTCCAGCAGAGCCCTTCGCGATGGTAGCCCTCGAACTCGGCGATCCAGTTGCGCTGGACGTCTGCGTAACCCGAAATACGATCGAGACCGATGGGGAAATCCGGATCCTCGCTGTAGGCGAGCGCGGTATAATCATCGATATCCCAGCGCCCTGGGATCTCGACCAGGCCGCGACCTTGGGAGGTCGTGTGAAAATAAGGCCGGTCGTCACCGCGCATCGAGCTGGAATAGATCACGCCAAACTCATGCAACAATTGCGCCGTCTCGTCGCTCCAGTCACCCGACGGCGTGCGAAAGCCGACCGGCGTCACACCCATTCGGCTTCGGAAAATATCCCGGGAACGCTTCATGATATCCAGCTGCTGCTGGCTGCTGCAATCGATGAAGACCTCGTGATAATGACCGTGATAGGCGATCTCATGGGCATCGCGAAGGATGCGTTCGCATTGCGACGGCCAGTGCTCGACTACCCAGGTTGGCACGAAGAATGTCGCCTTCAGCCCGTATTCGCTGAGAAGATCGAGAAGCCGTGGCAGCGCCCGCCACGGGCCATAGGCACCTTGCGTGAAATAGCGTGGGTTGGAGAGCAGCGAGCCATCGAGCATGGCATCGCCCGTCGGACCATCCACATCGAATGCGAGCGCCACAGCCGATCGTCGGCCTTCCGGCCACAGGCTTGGCTTCGCGGATTTGGTTGCACTCTTCGCGGTCATGGGACTCTGCATGCGTTTCGGGGTGTTTTGGGCCACAATCATTCATCCGCGGGCGCGAAGCGCCCCGGCCGATGATTGCCTGCAAGGGAAAAGCAGGCGCCGCCGCTACAGCGGCGCCTCCTCAAACGTTACTTGACGCCGTTGATGACGGCCTTCGGAACGGCATTGTGGACGAGACCCCACTTCTTGAGGATCTCATCGTAGGTGCCGTCCTTGATCAGCGCGTCGAGAGCGCCGGCAACCGCATCGCGGAGCGCGGTATGGTCCTTCTTGAAGCCAATACCGAACGTGTCATTGCTAAGCAGCGGCTCGCCGACGAGCGTATAGGTATTGGGTTCGACGCGCATCTGGTAGGCGATCGTTTCGATGCCCTGCACGACCGCATCGTAGCGCCCCTGCTTCATGCCGAGACGGGCAGCGTTCGAATCCGCGGTTCCCTCGAACTTGATGGCAGGCTTGCCTTTGCCTTCGCAATTTTCAGCACTCCAAGCCTTGACGTTGTCACCGAAGGAGGTGCTGCGGCTTCCGGCAACCGTCTTGCCACAAAGGTCGGTCGCCTGCTTGTAGGTTCCGGCATTGGCGTTGACCGTGAAGAGGATCGGGCCGCTGGTGATGTAGTCGACAAAGTCCATGGCGGCCTGACGCTTCACGTTGTCGCTCATGCCGGAGATGATCATGTCGGCGCGGCCGGTCTGAAGGCCGCTCTGCAATTCCTGGAAAGCCGAGGTCACGAAGACGGTCGTCAGGTTGAGCTTCTTGGCGATAGCATTCGCCAGATCGACATCGAAACCATCGATCGTGCCGGTATCCGGATTGACGAATTCCATCGGCGGATAGATCGGGTTGGTCATGATGCGGAGTTCGCCGTCCTTCAGCAGGTTCAGGCTCGAATCCGCGGAAGCGGCGGTAGCCGCGAGTGAAAGAATGGCCGCAGAAACGGCGAGACGGATGAGTTTCATGCAATTCTCCTCTGATGATCTTTCTTCAGGGTTTTTCTTGTTAAAGCACCGCAGAGATGAAGTTCTTCACTCTGGGATTCCTGGGGTTTTCCAATATGTCGCTCGGCGTTCCGGTCTCGACGATCATGCCGGCATCCATGAAGACGACACGGTCGGCGACCTCGCGGCAGAAGCCGATTTCATGCGTGACGACGATCATCGTCGTGCCGGAAGCGGCAAGCTCCTTCATGACGCCAAGGACTTCACCGACAAGCTCGGGATCGAGCGCAGAAGTCGGTTCGTCGAAGAGCATGGCCTTCGGCTTCATGGCGAGCGCGCGGGCAATCGCGATGCGCTGCTGTTGGCCGCCGGACAGCTCGCCCGGATAGGCGCCTGCCTTGTCGGCGAGGCCCACGCGCTGCAGGAGAATGTGCGCCTCTGCGATGCACTCCTGCTTCGGCCGCTTCTGCACCCCGACCGGGCCTTCGATGATATTCTGGAGCACCGTGCGATGCGGGAAGAGATGGAATTTCTGGAAGACCATGCCGATGGCCTGCCGCTGGCGGGCGATCTCGCGATCCCGCAGAGGAAAGAGCCGGTTGCCCTCGCGGCGATAGCCAGCGATTTCATTCTCGACCGTGACATAGCCGGTATCGATCTGCTCCAGCTGGTTGATGCAGCGCAGAAAGGTGCTCTTTCCTGAGCCGGAAGGCCCGATGATGCAGACGACTTCACCCTTCCTGATCTCGAAATTGATGTCCTTCAGGACGTGAAATGTGCCGAAATACTTCTGCAGCCCGTGTGCCTTGATGATCGCGTCCATCAGCTGACCTCCCCAACGAGAGCCTGATTGGCGGTCTGTTGGGCGCTCGCATCGCGTCTGCCCCATCCCTTGGAGAAATGCCGCTCGATATAGATCTGCGCGATGCTGAGCACGGTGACGACGATCATGTACCAGATGGCGGCGACGATCAGTAGTTCGATGACGCGCGAGTTGACATAATAGATGTCCTCGACGTTTTTCAGCACTTCGGAATACTGGATGACGCTGGCGAGCGACGTCAGCTTGACCATGCCGATGGTTTCATTGCCGATCGGCGGAACGATGACGCGCATGGCCTGCGGCAGCACGATCTTCAGCGTTGCGCGCAGCTTCGTCATGCCAATCGATTGCGCCGCTTCCATCTGACCTTTGTCGATCGACAGAAGGCCGGCGCGCACGACTTCGGCCGTATACGCGCCCTGCTGGATGCCAAGGCCGAGAAGCGCTGCTACGAAGGGCGTCATGACATCGACGGTCCGGATCGACCACAATCCCGGAATGCCGATCGTCGGGAAAATCAGGGCGAGGTTGAACCACAAGAGTAACTGCAGCAGCGCCGGGGTGCCCCGAAACAGCCAGATATAGCCTACCGAAATGCTGCGGAGAACCGGGTTGTCCGACATGCGCATGATCGCTGCCAAGACCCCGAGAGCAATGCCCATGATCATCGCGCAAAACGTCATGATGATCGTGTTGCCGACGCCCGCCATAACGGTTCTAGTGAACAGGTTCTGTCCGACATACTCCCAGGCGATATCGCCCTTCCAAAAAGCTCTCGCCAACAGAAGGAGTAGGACAATGCAGACTGCCGCCATGATCTTCGTGCCGATTTTTCGGTGTGGCACGATCACAAGCGCTTTCACGTCCAGTGGCGCTGAGTTGGTCAAATTCGATCCCCTGAGCTCGTTGATGAGCTTTCATTTTCTAATGGGGAAAGCTTACGTTGCTTTTGAATTCGGCCACAAACGAGATTTGAACATGTGATTTATGCGCTTTGCGCATAAATTAGGGCATTCGCGGGCGCTGCTCGATGGGGTGAGGAATTTATCATGGAAGGTGCGATTAAGATCCCCGGTATAGATCGGCTTCCTGACGGTGTTGTTATGACTGGTGTCGTCGGCTTCGACAATCACGAACTCGGTGGGTCGCACCGCTACAGCCTCACCACCTATGAACAGCCATGATCCTCGGAACCGTTGAAGCCGAAACCGTCACGTTGCCTGGTAAATTGGTTATTCGAAATTCGACATGAGCGCCCTTCGTAACAAGCGATGGGTTGTTGGCAGCGAGGTGTCGCGACACCTCGCAAAATATATCAGCATCAGCCATTTGCCGCCGGTTGCCGGCGAAGGTGCGGAGCCAAGCGATGCCAAAGGCGATGACACCTGGTGGTTTCGGCAAGGCTTGAAAGCGCGCCCTTCACTTGCCGAAGCCGAATGTCTTGCGCAAACTCTTATCGACTGCGTTCGCCGGCATGAATCTGCGCAAGCGGCTGAGAAGCGTTGCATTGCCGCCGGCCGGTTGACGCATGCGGTACGGACCGTTGATGGCGGCCAGGATTTTCGCGGCGACAACCTGCGGTGACGGCGCTGTGATGCAGCGCCGGTGGCGGGAAGGCTATGGCTGAAGCCGTATCAGGCAGGCGGGCGCCGCGACGGGCACGCCCGTGCGAAGGGCGATGGCATACTTTATTGTGCTGAGGAGATCAGACGCAAAGACAGGCTTCACAAGTACCCCGATCGCGTGCGGATCCGCGGCGACGATTTCCGGATTGGCTGTTGCGAATATGACCGTGACACCGTGCACCTGCGCAAGATGTGCGGCTAACGATGGACCTGTCTCACCATCGCTGAGATGAACATCGACAAGGGCGATATCGACGTTGGCTCCCATCCGGGATGCATTCTCGCTATTGCCGACTGGCCCTGCAACGTCATAGCCGGACGAACGCAGCACATATTCCATATCAAGGGCGATGAGGGCTTCGTCTTCAACCACAAGAATTTGCATGGAGGTCCCGGAGAGGCTCATTGTGCAGTTTGCCGGATATCGTCGGTCCGGCAGGCGGAGGCGCTACTGAGCGTTAGAACATCTCATCAATAGAAAAGTTCCGGGTGCTACGCTATGGGGTTGCGCGTTCTGAATGGATAATCGCAATGCCAGCCGGAGACTCTACCGGCGCCCGCCAGAGACATCATCAACGTTGAAACTTTCTCGGCTCGGTATTCATTATATAGCGGACTAGTAAGGGCGCTTGCTCCGATCGTTCCAAGGAGTTGAAAGGCGGTCCATCGGAGAGACGGAAAGGCGATTTGATTCTCGCAATCTTCGACAGCGCCAGAGACAGGAGAAGCAATTGTCACACGAACGCAAAGATGCTCATTCGGCTGCCCTCTCCCTATCGGCTGACGCTTGGCTTGCCGCTATTGTCGAAAGCTCGGAGGATGCCATTATCAGCAAATCCGTCGATGGCGTCATTACGAGTTGGAATAAGAGCGCGGAGCGGTTGTTCGGTTTTCTGGCTGTCGAAGCAATCGGACAGCCCATCACGATTATCGTGCCACCCGATCTATTGGACGAGGAAGCAGCCATAATCGCCTCCATTCGGGCTGGCGAGCGCATTGAGCATTATGAGACGGTGAGGTGCCGCAAAGATGGGACGCTTGTGGAGATTTCGCTGACGATTTCACCCGTCCGGGACAAGGATGGCGTAATTGTCGGAGCTTCCAAGATCGTACGGGACATCTCGGAGCGGAAGCGGCTGATTGAGCGGCAAGATCTTCTGTTGCGAGAAATGAACCACCGGGTGAAGAACCTGTTTGCAGTTATGAATTCGCTCGTGTCCTTGAGCGAACGAACAACCACGAACGCTCGCGCCCTTGCCGATGACCTGCGCGCGCGCATCAGAGCTCTTTCTGTTGCCCACAACCTGGTTTTAGGTAGCTCCGGCGGAGACTCTCGACCCAGCGGTTCGGCCAGCCTTTTTAACCTTATTCAAGCGCTTTTCGCGGCACACCAGGACCACAGGAGTGAGCGCATCACCGTCAAAGGCGATGACATTGCGGTCGGCACTGTTGCGCTTACATCAATCGCGTTGCTCCTGCACGAGTTGATCACCAATTCGATAAAATATGGCGCACTGTCGGCTTCAGGTGGCCACATCGACGTCGAGGTTCAAGACGAAGATGGACTTGAACTACATTGGGCCGAGGTTGGCGGCCCCCCTATCCAGGCGCCGAGCGGAGCGACTGGCTTCGGCTCGCGGCTGGAGCGTCTCGCATTGGACGCTCTCAATGGCTCGATTATCCGAGATTGGAGATCGGAGGGCTTGCGCATCAGCCTGAGGATCCCGTTACGGTCGCTTGGTTGAAGAGAGCGCGGGCATATGATGCCCTGTTGTTGCGAAGGTTGCTGGCTCTCATCCGCCCCCGGATTGCCGTTGCTGCATCCTCGCCAGTCAGGATTTACAGCTAACCGTGCGAATGGTGATCAGGGATTTTAACGATGATGCGCAGCCCATCGGAACGCCATTCTCGGTGGATCGATCCCCTCAATGACGCGATTGTCATGCGTTCAAGCTCCGATCCGAAGCCTGCGGAGCCTTCGGAAACCGGCGGGGGCGGTCCATCGACTTCTGACCACGTCAGCACAACCATGCCGTTGCACGCGACCTCGATTTCGACGCGCCCTCCGTTTACCGAAAGAGAGCCATACTTTATCGCATTCGTCGCGAATTCGTGCAGAAGCAGAGCTAGCGACGTCAGCACAGTGCTGTTCACGCGAACGTCCTCCCCTCTAACAACGATTCGAGCGCCATCCTTATCCTGGTGAGCCGACAGGATGGCCTCGATGAGACCAAAAAGACTGGTCGAGGTATGCTCATCGGAACTGCCTTCGGATTCTTTCAGCACAAGATCCTGCGCGGCGGCGAGTGCTCTGATCCGCGCACGCAAATCGTCGGCGAACGATGCCCCCGTTGTTTCGACGGACCGCTCACTAATGGAAATCAATGCGCTAACAATGGCGAACAGATTTTTGATGCGATGATGCATTTCCCGCAGCATCAGCCGCTGTCGCTCCAACATGCGCTTCCGCTCCGAAATATCACGGGCGATCTTCGAAGCGCCGACAATTACCCCATCCTTATCCCGGACGGGTGAAATCGTCAGCGAAATATCGAGCAGCGTTCCATCTTTATGCTGCCTCATCGTCTCGAAATGTTCGATCCGCCTGCCGTTTCGAATGTGATCGATAATGGTATCTTCTTCATGCAGGCGATCATCTGGAATGATGATGCTGATGTGACGCCCCATCGCCTCGGCGGCGGAAAATCCAAAAAGTCGCTCGGCGCTTCTGTTCCAACTCGTGATGGTGCCGTTGACGGTCTTGCTTACGATCGCGTCGTCAGAGTTTTCGACAATGGCAGCAAGCCAAGCTTCGGCAGAGAGCGCCGAAATCCCAAAATGTTCCCCGAGCGTGTTGTTGATCGCTAAATCCGAGGACACCTTTTTTCGTTCGTCGGCAGTGAAGGGCGAACCTGCGGGTTCATTTGCATTTTGTGCCATATTCACGCTCCTCCATCGCCAGCAGCCTTGTTTCGAAAGCTGCTAGCCGAACGCCGACCAGCTTGGGTGGGAAGCAGGTTGCGGTTTTAACATAGGAACAGCGCATAGCCACTACGCTACGGGGAGACATGAGGATTGTCGATCCTTCGTCCCGCTGGACCACGAGCATTGCTCTGTAGCCTAAAAATGTGTCGCAATGCGATTTTTTCAAGCCGAGACGCCGAACCTCTCTGAAGGATGCAGTCCAATCTGTCCATCGGCGTATGTTAAGGGAAAGAGCGAGAGAGCAATTTTCCGGCATGTAGGACCCACCACCAGACACTCATTCCATGACCAGATAGTCTGAAAGCGTAGCTTTTAGAGGGTATTACGGATGCAGTTGGTAGAGGAGCTGATGAAGAAGCGCGAAGAGCTGGAGCCCAAGATCGATGCCCTTCGCGGCGAGATTGCAGTCCTGGAGCAGCAGCGAGCCGCGTTCGACACCGTACTGAAAGTTTACGACGAGAGCTATCGTCCCAACGGCGCTGCTCGCATCTGTTCGAGAAAGCCTCTGAAGGTGCCTGCAAGCGCGGTGACACCATTGCTCAAGGATCTCGACAAGCGCGGAGCCCTCCTGCGCATCCTGAGAGATGCAGAGGCTCCGGTTTCGACTGCGGACTGCGCAAAGCAGGTCGCGCTGCAGATACGGCTGACCGAAGATGATCCGCGGCTCGGCCAGATTGGCAACGTACTGTCGCGAGACCTCGACAAGCTCGTCAAGGATGGCCGGGCACGATATGCTGGTGTCGCCGACGGCCAGCGTCGCCTCTGGGAGAGCGCGGCCTGATCATGCCCTGTCCGGACTGACACCGTTCTCCCAGACGAGATCGGGCGGCTTGTTGCCATCCCAGTAGCCACGCAGATTGCGCGAGGTCTTCCTCGACAGTGCGAAATGCACCATGCTCCACATCTGCGTGCCGTTATCGACCCGGCGATTGTCCTCGCACCAGGCGATTTCCGCCGTATACCAGTCGAAATACTTCACCGAGAAGCGGTGATGGATGCCAACATACGCCCGCTGGATGCGGGAGAAGAAACTCTTGCCCTTCACGCTGTTCACGGACAGCCACAGTCCCGTCAGAATGTCTCGAAAGGACATCTTCCGGAAGGCAAAGACCGTCTTCGAGGTGACCGAAAATTCCTGGCGGCACCTCTGGCATTTGAAGCACTGTCGTCGGATCGGATAGCAGCGCTCGTGTCCGCAGTTGATGCAGATCGGACGGCCACCAGTCTCCGGCCAGCGAATCAGGCAAAACGTCTTGAAGGCGTCTTCCTCGGTGACCTTGCGGAGGGTCTTAAGCGTGAAGGTCCGGCAGTGCGGTGACAGCAGGAAGTGCTGGTTGCCCCAATATTTCTACCCTCCGGAGAACCTCCAGGTCATCGGAGCTGAAGGAAATTCCGGATACGGTAGGCACGTTGATATTGTTGGGATCTTCCATGTTCAGAGCCTTCGATGAGGACAATACGAGAGCGTTCGCCGGTCACGCGTTGGATTGTCGTAACTCTATTCGTATCAATCTGAACATGGCGCGTTCGTACCATATCGCGTTGTCAGAGTCGATCGGCTTCGGAGAGGGGCGCGAGAACGACCCTGCTGTAATGGCCGTAATGCTTCAACCGTCGGCATGGATTGAAAATGTTCGACGAATATTTATGTTTGGTGACAAATATCAACCAGTGGCTGCAGTTGTCGATGCCGTTCCGGGTGCGAGATTTTGCAAAGTCTCGCTTGCTATCTGTATCACGGAGTAATATATAAATTGCCAGTGAGAGTTTTGAAGGATTTGGAGTTCGAGGACTGGGCCGGAGAGTACAACGTGACGGATGCCATGTTGTGTGATGCCGCAAAGGAGATCGAAGCTGGATTGGTCGATGCCAGATTGGGCGGCTTTCTTCTCAAGAAGCGAGTGGCAGCACCAGGGCGTGGCAAGCGTGGAAGTTATCGGACTATCGTTGGCCATCGTCAGGGCGACAGGCTTATTTTCGTCCACGGCTTCGCCAAGAACGAGACTGACAATATCACGAAGAAGGAAAAGGAAGCCCTTCGAAAGCTATGTGATTTCTACATGCTCGCTGACGACAAAAAGCTCGCTGAGATGATTGAAATGAAACAGATACTGGAGGTTCAGTGCCATGAGCAGAATTCTTAAGAACGTTCATAAGTCTGCTGCGCGACTGCACGAAGCCGGCTTTGTGGATGATGTGACGATGCGGGAGTTCGACGCGCTCTGCCTTCCTCCTCTTCGTGACTATACGCCCGAGGACATCAAGAAAATCCGGAACTCAAACAAGGTCAGCCAAGCCGTGTTTGCTCAGTTCATCAACGTTAAGAAGATCACGGTTGCCGCATGGGAGCAGGGAACGAAGAAACCCAGCAGCACGGCCATCAAGATCCTTGATATTGTTGAACGAAAAGGACTGGAAGTGCTGCGATAGCAGCTTGCTTCCAACAAGGAAGGATTTGCCCGCCCTGTGCGGGCATTTTCATTTCAAGCGACCTGATCTCAATGCCGCATTTGGCTTGGTGGTTGTTCCTACATAGCGCAATTTTATCGTCGAAAGGCCACGCCGGCTAACCTTCAAGGAATTCGTTCTCGAGGCGCTTTTTCAACAAACTGCTTTGAGAGGATATGAGGCGAATTGGTCTGCCCGGAGATTGCGTCCAGCACGACACTTTCACGCCAGCCGCATTCGCGCAGCAGAGGACCGCATTCGCCGATTTCAAGGCAACCTCGTAGCCGCGAACACATCGCCCCAGAGGCCCAGCCAAATGTCTCCAATCCTTCTCTCCAGGAACTGGTTCATAACCTTGGGATTCGGTGCGATAAGCATCGGGATCATCATAACGGGACCGGCGACCATTTCGCCAAACAACGGACCCGCTCGCCCATAGAGAAGCAGGAGGCGCTCAATGCGACGCCAAAAACCTAGCCCACCTTTCTTTGCAATCTGACCGTTATATGTCGCGATTTTTCGCGCTGAATGGAACTTTCAGCTACAACGACAATTTTGCTTTGAGCGAAGCAAAGAGGATGATCCACATGAAAACGCAACGGGCCTTCGAACGGCGTCGTCCTTTAAGAGGCGCGGCCTATTCCTTGGCGGAGTTTCGGAAGAAATATAACCTCGATGAGGGTGTGGCACAGGATCTCTTCGTCCGCTTCGGCCCTTCTTCAATTGAACTCGACCTGCTGATGGCAGCGAAACGGCAAACGCCGTCCTTCGATGAGCTGACCAGGCAGATGCCATTGCAATAGGCCGCATCAGAGAATGCGTCAGAAGAAGGAAAAACCGCCGTTATAAGTCCCGCAATGGCTGTGCACTCCTGCTGTTACGCCAGGATGACATCCAGCATGATCTGTCGCTCGATCGGACGTAAATCATACCTTACGCAAGACTGATGAAGACATCGGAACAAACCGTCTCGAACGCCGTTCGGTAGGCATCAATTACCCTTCGGAGGATACTCAAATGGGTCGAGGTATTCTGCTCTGGCTTCTCGGCATTCCATTGCCGATCGTCATTCTTCTCGTTCTCTTCACGCGATAGGAGGCGCCCATGTCCGTCGTCGAAAACGCGTCGGCAGGCGCGCGCCCTATCGAATCCTCCAAGCCCGCTATTGTCTGGGGACCCATCTTCGGAGGCGCCCTTGCATCAACCGGGATTGCCCTAATTCTTCTGCTGCTCGGTTCAGGCGTTGGGCTTACGATGGTATCTCCATGGTCCGGTCAGAGCAGTTCGGCAACTACCGTCGGCATCACTGCGGCGATCTGGCTGGTGGTGGTTCAATGGCTATCATCAGCGATCGGTGGCTATTTAACCGGTCGGCTCCGCACGAAATGGGTTGAAGTCCACTCGGACGAAGTCTTTTTTCGCGACACCGCACATGGGTTTCTGAGTTGGGCGCTGGCGACGGTGTTCGTGGCAGGGTTTCTCGCCTCTTCATTGACTTCGCTGACGAGTGCGTCTGCCAATGCTGCCGGCCAAGTCGCGCAAACTGCGGTTAGTGCCGGCGCTTCGGCAGCATCGGCACGCTACACGGACTCGACTGCGTATTTTACCGATGCCCTCCTCCGGCCTGCAAAGGCTGCGGACCGGGCGCGGTCCGACGATGGAGCAGCCGCCGCCGAAATTTCCCGAATTCTCTTGCAGAGCGCAGCAAGCGGGCAGCTCCCGGATGGAGACAAATCCTATATCGCAGCGATAATTTCCGCTCGCACCGGCCTTTCCGAAACGGATGCCCGCAACCGTGTCGATGCTGTGCTCAAGCAAATCGACGACGCCAAATCGGCAGCAAAAGAAGCGGTTGACAAAGCCAGGAAGACAGGCGCAACGACCGCGCTGGTCGGTTCCCTGTCTCTGCTGGTCGGCGCATTCATAGCATCAGCAGCTTCAGCCCTTGGTGGCCGTCAGCGCGACGAAGAAGAGGACCTGCTTATTGACACGCGTGTCCGCCGCCCTTGAGCCGCAACCGCAAGGAATTTGCTCTGTGCGTCATTGCGATGGCGCAGACCGCCTGGGGACCAATAGAAACACTGATGTCCTTTGCGTAAACGCTGTCCCAATCGGGTTTGATAGTGGATCGGCGCGGTCGCCGATTCATCCGTCGCTGAAAAAACGTCGTAGCGAATTTGCAAGATCCACGGGGTTTTCTTCAGCGACATGGTGGCCGCTTTCGATACCGTGACCCGTGACATCCATCGCCCACGACCGCCAAATTTCCCTCGGGTCACCGAAGAAATGCTTGAGATCGTCTCTCGTCGACCAAAGGCAGAGCAATGGGCATGTGACCCGCCTCCCAGCAATCCGGTCCCGCAGCTCGTCCTCCCTGTCAACCGTCAATCCCGCTCTGTAATCCTCGATCATCCCATGGACGACGGCTGGATTATGGATCGCCGTCAAGAGGTCATCATAGGCCTCTTCTCCCATGAGATCCGGGTGAATTGCAGTGTACCATGCCTCTGGATCGGCGTTGATCGCCTGTTCGGGCCTTTCCGGCTGCGCAAAGAAGAACCAATGATACCAGTCACGCGCAAACCGCCAATCCATCCGTTCAAGATGCTCAACAATCGGAATACTGTCGATCACCCCGACCTTCGTAACGATTTCCGGTCGGTCCATGGCAAGGCGGAATGCCACATAGCTGCCTCGGTCATGTCCCGCCACGGCAAATGTCCGATGTCCTAATGCTTGCATCAGTGCCACACAGTCCAACGCTTTTGCCCGTTTCGAAGAATGGCGGCTGTTCTCGCTATCAATCGGCTGGAACGACTTTCCGAATCCTCTTAGATCCGGGCAAACGATCGTGAAATATGAAGTCATCAAGTCCGCGACATAGCCCCAGGTCATATGCGTTCGCGGAGGCCGTGCAGTAGCAACAACGGCGGCCCATGGCCGCCGTGGCGAACACGCAAAAGGCCGGGGCCAACGTCAATATAATCCAGTACCATTCCCTCGAACACCGCCGGCCTCCTCCAATATTGGATCGCTTGTTCTTACGTTCAGGGCATCCAATTGTTCCGGACGAAAGGCCCCATCGTAATGATGCAAGCGTGAGCTAATGGGTTGCGTGGTGACAGGTTTCATCTCGGGAACATTCTGGCTGCGGTGTCGTTCCACCAGCGGAGGATGCCCGATGACAGGACAATTGTGGAACAAGCCAATTACAATCGAGGCCACAAAATCCAGCCAACGCCTGACGATTGCCAACACCGAAGCCGCTACCTACTATCTGCTACGGAACTGGCCGACGAAGGCACACGGGATCGCCTATAAGAATGCCAAGCGGACGCTCATCAATGCCCATGAGGGCCATGTGGAAGCTTTGGTCGCAAGGAGTGCGTTTCTGGCTGCGCTCGAAGAAGGCCGCATCCAGATATTTGAAGCGTGACGGCCCAAAAGTCGCTATCGACCGACAGCGGATCCCGCCTTGCTGAAATTTTGAGGTCGAGTGGTATCGGTGCCAGGGCAACGGTCATGCAAGCTAGCAGCTCTTCCATTGGCGAGAGCATCCAGCGGGCCGCGCTGGAACTTGGTGGTGATTTTTTGGTCATGGGAGCATTCGGACATTCTCGATTGCGAGATTTTATCTTGGGCGGGGCCGACCGGCATCGTCTTGGAGGAGCCGCTCTTGCCGGTCCTCATGTCACATTAGCTGTGGCTGCGGGTAGCGCAAGCTCGTGGCAGGATCGTCACTATCCCCCAGTCCGCCGACACTGAATGGTGCACCGTCAGTGCCGCATCAGTTGATCGGTAAGCTTACCCGCACCTCGACGCCTCCACCGCTTCCCCCAAGAGGTGACACAACCTCGATTGCAGCTCCGACACGGTCCGCAATCGCCTTGACGATAGCAAGCCCAAGGCCGCTCCCGACAGTCTTGAGGTTGCCGCGTTCAAACCGACGCATGAGTCGGTTCACTGCCTCCGGCGGAAGAATCGCGCCATCATTGGCGACGGATAATATTCCTTGGGGGTCGAGCGTAACACGGACCGGACTTCCCTGCGCTCCATGTTTCAATGCATTTTCGATCAGATTGCGGGCAAGAATACCGACTGCATCGGGATCGAGAGGCGATAGAATGGCCATTTCGGGCATGGTCAACTCGATTCGCTCCTGTCCGGCACGTTCGAAATCCTTGACGATCATATGCAGGACCGATCTCAGATCGAATGCTTTGTCTGAGCGCAACCGGCCGCCTTCGGCTCGTGCAAGCTGCATGAGCTTTTCAGACATGCGCATAAGGCGCTTGAGCGTCGTTTCGATCTCCCTCGTGCGTTCCGCGGTCAGCTCCTCTTTCGTCTCGGAGCATATGCGTTGAGCTTGTGCGATCGCGCCGGCAACGGGGGTTCGAAGCTCATGCGCAACGTTCGCCGCAAAGGTCCGCTCGGCGTCAAAGGCACCCTTAAGGCGCGCAAGAAGCTGATTGATGCCCGTCGAAATCGGCAGGAGTTCAGGTGGCAGGCCGGCAGCAGCTAATGGAGAGAGATCTTGTGCGCCACGAAGCGAAAGCCCCTGTTTGAGTGCGCGGACCGGACGTAGCGAAATCCGGACGGCGACGAGGATCGCCACCAGGCTCAGCGGAATGACAATCAAAAGCGGCAGCACCAAACCTAGCAACATTTTTTTTGACAGTTCCTGGCGATGTGCCAGCGGTTCCGCCACCGAAATGCTGAGGCTTCCATCAGCGCTTGCCGCATAATAGAGCTGATGGGTGTCGGTTTGAGAAAATCCCGGCTTCTCGAAAGGAGGAAAGACCGAGGCGTCCACTCCTGCAGAGCCAAGCAGGATACGACCCTGTCTGTCACGCAGAATAAATGTCACATCTTCGCCGTAGCGAAATTCGCGTTTAGGCTGCGCGTCATGGCGACTGTCGTCTTCTTCGCCGACCTCAGGGCTTTCGTGTCGGGGATGTCCTTCTCGCAAGTCATGCTGGGCGATGGGCAAGATGCGCTCCGCCGTCGCCTTCAGACCGTCGTCATAGACCTGCTCCATTTCTCGCTCGAGCCGATCTGCGGTGGCGACGGCGGCTGCAAGCCACAGCACCGTCACGGATGCACCAATGGCGATTGCCAACCGCGCCTGAAGGGAGGACACCCAGTTCATGGCCGCCCCAGCCTATAACCAAGTCCGCGCTCGGTTTCGATCACGCGCGCGCCCAACTTCTTGCGTAGCCGGCTCACATGGACCTCGATGGCATTGCTCTCAACTTCCTGATCGAAAGAATAAAGCCGTTCTTCGAGCTGCGCCTTGGAAAGCAACTGGCCGGGACGCTGGATAAAGGCCTCGAACAACACCCATTCTCGCGCCGTCAGGACGATGGGTTTGCCATTCAGCCTGACGCTGCGCCCAGCAAGGTCGACTTCTAACGGGCCTAGCGTAACGATCGGATTCGGATTGCCCGTGTAGCGGCGTGCAACAGATCCGATGCGCGCGGATAATTCGTCCAGGTCGAAAGGCTTCACCATGTAGTCATCCGCTCCAGCGTTGAGCCCCGAGATCCGATCCGACACCTGATCGAGCGCGGTTAATATGATCACGGGCGTGACGTCGCCCCGCGCCCTCAGCGCCTTGAGAAACGGAACGCCAAGCCCGTCTGGCAGCATCAGGTCAAGCAAGATGAGATCGTAGCTGGTCGAAGCGTGCGCATCTCGCGCGCTATCAAGGCGGTTCATCCAATCGACGGAGTGTCCATCGGCTGCGATCTGATCACGGATAGCCGTCCCCAGCGCCCTATCGTCCTCGATCAGCAAGACTCTCATGCTCAGTCTCTCCTTTACCTTCCTGTGTAGTCCAACCGTTGGCTTACGGGAAGCTGAAGCAAAGTCTCAGCGTCTGTCAGGTGCCGGTCAGCTTGTGGTTCGAATGATCGCCTCGATCACAAGAACAAACCAATGATGAAAACCGCATCACACTCAGCATCATGGCCGCGATATCCCGGCACCCAGGAGAAGACTGCGATCGTCCTCCGGAAGGCTCGATGTCGCGCAGCTCGATGAACACTGCGGTACGGCGACCACAAGCTTATTCCCAAGGAGATTTATTCATGATCAACCGCAGACTTCTTCTCGCCGCCGCTGCCGGCACAAGCATTCTTGCCGCCGTGGCGGCGGCCCGGGCTTTGCCACTCGATACGCTAAGGTTCGACACGGCTAGGCAAGACATCGTGAAGGTCGCGGACCACGAGCGCGAGCGAAAAGGCCAAACCGAGGGATATCCCCAGCGTCAGGATGGGAATGGCGAACACGCCGCCAACGACTGCGGCGAACATGGCGAGGAAGAAGATGACGGCGGCGATGATGCCTGCGGCAACGGAAACACTCCCATCCCAAAGGACACCACTCCGCCGAGCAACGGCCTCTTTGTGCCCGGCAGCATGCCGCACAGCCAGATGAATTGATCACGCCATTCTTTTCTTACCGGAGCATATGATGCGAACCAAATCCATGTTGGCCGTACTGGCCATCACGACAGCGCTGACAGTGCCGAGCCTTGCCCTGGCAAGCCAGGTGACCTTCACCACCAACATGCGCAGTTTCGGCGGCAACGGAGCCTATCTCGCCTATTACGTCACGGATGGGCAGGGCAAATATGTGGGCAGCCTCTGGATGGCCGGTGGCAAGGCGCGCTACTACGAACACCTGAACGGGTGGTATCGCGCGACCAGAGGCGCCACGAGAGAAATCAACGGCATCACCGGCGCCAGCGTTGGCTCCGGGCGCACGCTCAAAATCACCGTCGATCTTGCCGATACCCTCTTCGACGCTGGCTACCGGCTGCACATCGATTCCGCCGCCGAAGACATGCAGGATAGTCCCAACGAAGTCGTCGTACCGCTGACTTCAGCGGGCGCAGGTCATGCGATCAAAGGCAGCCGCTACATCGCGGACTTCACCTATTCGCGTTAATCACCAAGGAAATTGATATGATTCGGTCGCTCCACCGCTGGTTCGGGCTGATCGCCGCAGCACTTGTCACTGTCATTGCGATGAGCGGCACCGCACTTTCGGTCTTCCCGGCCCTTGAAACACTCACAATGCCCGCCAGTCAGCAGATCAGCGTGGCCGAACTTGCCGCACGCATTCAGGCTGCGGAGCCTTCGGTGGAGCAGATCAGGCGCGCACCAACCGGCCGGATCACGGCATACTATTTCGATGGCGACCAGCCAGTCTCATCCGTCATCGATCCGGCGACTGGGAGACTGGTTGGCAGCGCCAATACAACGACTTTCGAGCGGTGGCTTATCAATCTTCATCGGTCCTTGTTTCTTAACGACACCGGTCGCCTCGTTGCCGCCGGTGGCGCGGCAGCGCTGCTGACGCTGGCTCTCTCGGGGCTATCGCTGCTGGCACGTCGGGCAGGCGGGTGGCGTCTCATCCTCAAGCCTGCAAAGGGCACCGGCGATGGGCGCCTGCACGCGGTCGTTTCGCGGCTTGCGCTACCCGGCCTCCTTCTATCGTCGCTCACCGCTCTTTGGATGACCGCAGCGACCTTCGGATACCTGCCGGAGGGTGCCGGCGCGCCGCCCTTTCCGGCGGAGGTGAGCGGGGCTACAGGCGTTCCCGTCGGCACCATCTCCGTTTTGCGCCGGACCTCGGTCGACACACTTCGCTCACTTCGCTTTCCAGCCGCGGACAATGCGACTGACACATTTACCCTCAAGACCGACGCCGGTGAGGGCTTTATCGACCAGGGCACCGGTGCACTGATCGCCTGGCAAGGTTCAAACTGGGTCGACCGCGTGACAGACTTTGTCGTCATGCTGCATACAGGTCGAGGCATGGCGTGGGTCGGCCTGCTGCTTGGCGTTTGCGCGCTCGCCATTCCCATCCTGAGCTGGACCGGCCTCACCGTCTGGTTCGCCGGCCGCGGCGGGAAAAAGGGAAGTTCGGCTTCCGCGCGCGACGCAGATACCATAGTCCTCGTCGGCAGCGACGGTGGCACCACCTGGAAATTTGCCGAAACGCTTAGCAAATCGCTCTCGGTTCAGGGCATGCGTGTCCATGTTGGTCCGATGTCCGCATTCGAGCCGGCGCGATGGGCGCGAGCGCGTCGATTGATCTTGCTTACCGCGACCTTCGGCGATGGCGAAGCTCCGGCTTCGGCGCGCGGCTTTCTTGAACGCCTTCGCCGCACACCCGTCAGGCAGGATCTTTCGCTTGCAGTTCTGGGCTTCGGTGACCGCAGCTTCCCCTCCTTCTGCGGCTTCGCAGCTGAAGTCGCACGGGTGGCGGAAGAAAAGGGTTGGAATATGTTGTCGCCTTACGACACCGTGGACCGCCAGTCGATCCAGGACTTTGCCCGCTGGGGCCGGAACCTCGCCCAAGCGCTCGGTCGGAGCTTCGAACTCAATCACCTGCAGACCAGACCGAAAACGTGGGACCTGTCGCTCGCCTCACGCCGCGATTACGGTGCAAGCGTCGAGGCAACCACTGTCATCCTGCGCTTCTCCCTGCCGAAGATTTCCATTCGGCAGCGTCTGACAGGTAAGACGCTGCCGCGGTTCGAGGCAGGCGATCTGGTCGGCATTCTGCCTCAAGGTTCGAATGTGCCGCGCTTCTATTCGCTCGCATCGGCCTCAAGTGACGGGTTCTTGGAAATCTGCGTCCGAAATCAGCCGGGCGGCCTCTGTTCTGGGCAGCTTACGACGCTTGAACCCGGACAGACAGTGAGCGCTTTTGTTCGTGCTAATCCGGATTTCCGGCCCGCACGCGGTCGAAGGCCGGTCATCCTCATCGGTGCTGGCACCGGCATCGGGCCGTTGGCGGGCTTTGCGCGCGCGAACAGGGCACGCCGACCTATGTATCTTTATTTCGGGACACGCCATCCGGCGAGCGACGCCTTCTATGCGGAGGAATTGTCGAACTGGAGGACGGAAGGCCGCCTGGTGGACGTCGTTGCTGCTTTTTCGCGCACGGTGAACCCGACCTACGTTCAGGACGTCCTGCGCAATGACGGTGCAAGGATCCGCAAGCTGGTTGCGACGGGAGGTCAGATCCTGGTCTGCGGCGGCCGCGAGATGGCATTGGGAGTGGCCGCGGCTCTCTCAGATATCCTGACGCCGCACGGCGTTGATCTCGCCATTCTCAAAGCGGAGGGCCGCTATGCCGAAGACGTTTACTAATCTTGCCCGTCATGCGTTGAACGGGGCCACGATGGGGACTCGCTGGTCGGCGCTTTTTCACATGCCGTTCGACTTCAAACCCACGGAGGTCGATGCCGCCTTGGCAAACGCCGTCGCGCAGGTCGATCGGCAGATGTCCACGTGGAAGCCCGACAGCGATCTTAATCGCCTCAACCGCGCCACTCTTGGCGAGTGGGTATCCCTGCCCGAACAGCTGATGAACGTGCTGCAAGCGGGACTCTCGATCGGCGAAGCTTCGCACGGAGCCTTCGACATTGGCGTAGGGGACGCCGTCACCGCCTGGGGTTTCGGGACGGCAGAGGCAGACGAAACGGCGATAAAGGCCGCCCGCATCAAATGCCGCGACCAGACTTATCGCACGCTGGAGCTCGACATCGCCAATCGGAGAGCACGCAAACATGCCGACGTGTGTCTCGACCTAAACGGCATAGCCAAGGGCTATGGTGTCGATCGGCTGGCTGATGCAGCTCGTCTGCACGGTGTGGAAGCAGGCCTTTTCGCGATCGATGGAGAACTGCTCGCGCTCGGTACCCAACCAGATGGCAGTGCTTGGACGATTGCCATTGAGCGACCTGATCGTCACGAACGAGCGCCGCACTCCATCATCGAGCTTTCCGGAGCTGCCATCGCGACATCGGGAGATTATCGCCATTGGGTGGAGGTTGGCGGACACCGTCTATCCCATACCATGGATCCACGGCTCGGCATGCCGCTCCAAAATCCACCCGCCTCGGCGACGGCAATCGCTGGCAATTGTATGAGTGCCGACGCCTGGGCGACGGCAATGATGGTCCTCGGCGAGGCAGGTCTCTCGTGCGCCGAACAAGCCGGGCTTTCTGTTCTACTCCTATCGCATGATCAAATGAGATCTCGCGGGTGCGGCCTGTTCATGAAGTGATCAGAAGCTTACTCGGCGATCTGGATGATCCTGAAGCTGCGATTAGGTCGCTCCGGAGCCGCATGGCGTAAATGAAGGTCACTCGAATAGGCCATCGGCAGCCTTGAGGTCGAGCTGAGTGTTCAAAAATCGACGCGTAACGTGATCTTCAAGCTCTTGAGGTAATGTGAACTGCCCACCGCTACCGGTTTTCGGTAAGCGCGATTTTCCATGCGCCTTGACCGCTGCGTCGTCGCTGAACCACCCCAGCACCGGTGGCAATGTCCGGCTTGGTTAGGATGCGTTTTTGGAGAAGTTGATCGGCAACAGGTCACCTATGTC